>Ga0208872_1000008_pt1 | contig 270493 bp, 228 predicted proteins | sample CryBogCBH12Aug08_FD_185508 | JGI IMG/M metagenome (GOLD analysis project Ga0208872, IMG submission 185508) | Freshwater microbial communities from Crystal Bog, Wisconsin, USA - CBH12Aug08 (SPAdes) | ecosystem: Environmental > Aquatic > Freshwater > Lake | place: Crystal Bog, Wisconsin, USA...
GAACCGTCATCATGAATACTGTCCGGATAAGCTTTCTTGTGTTCATCCCACAAGCTGTTAACACCGTCCACGAGCCGTTGGCGCAGGGTTTTCAGCCAGACGGTGTGTGAGTCATCATGCAACACCTTGGCCTCCTTCAAGGCCACATCAATCGCGCCAACCATGAACATACTGTTGTGCAACACCGTCTTTTGATTCTGATCTGCCCCGCTCCAGTCGAACATGTTCCAATACGGCCCAGAAAAGAGATTGCTATCATTGACACATTTCTCCGCACCTTTTAGGTTGCGAATCACATCCGGGTAGACTTCCCGCAGGAACTGCTCGTCACCGCTATACCAGTAGTAATCCCAAGTCGACATGCCCCAAAGGAAGCTCCAGGCCGGTATAAGAATGTCCCAGCTCGACGGAGTCTGGCAGCCGACAATCGGGTAATGTTCCAGCGACTGGGCGGTGATCTTGATACACCGGCGTCCGATGTCCGCCGCGCCAAATACCGGATATGCCATGAGCGCTTCGTTGCGCGCATCCCCGACCCAATGGGTCTGCTCGTAAAGGGGGCAATCGGTAAACGTGTCCTCCATGCAGAGTTTGAGCGCCCGCGCGGAAATCGCCCAAATCTGATCCAGCCGGGCGTCGCTGCAGTGGAAACTGCCAACCGCGTTGACGGGATAAGTCGATTCGATGAGCGAGAAATTGCGGATCTGGACCGGAGCCTTCTGGTTGTGCAAGGTCAAGTAGAGATAGCGGCCGGAGCGGCGTTTGAGGGAGACGAAATGATTGAGTCCCTCGCGGGTGATGTACCGCATCCCGTTGCGATAGCCCCCGGTGTGCTGCAAGCGCCCCTCGGGGGTGATGTATTCAATTCCAAAAATGTCCACCTCCACGCCTGCCGGCGCCATCATGTCCAGCGAGTAATACCCGATCTCCTGCTCACCCAGATCACACATCAATTCCACGTCGCCCTGGGAGCTGGGATTGACCGTGGTCATCTCGGGAGTATTGAACAACATTGCCTGGGGCTGTTTCACCAGCGAGCTGGCATCGCCGATCACCCGGCGCTGCTGAAACTGCCAGTTGGGGTCTAGGACAAACATGTCCTTGGAAGACATCTGTTCGGCCCGAGGCTTCAAAGATTTTTCGAAATCCACCGGCGTCTTCACCTCCCGCAACAACTGGTCGGTGAGTTTGAAATACCCCTTCTGTTTCACAACAAACTCCGACACCTCATCTAAATATTGATGGACATGCAGGTCGTTGATGGCAAAGTTAAACTCAGTAAACTTGAGAAAACACCAGGGATTCTCATGTTTGGTATCGAGCGGATTGACCAGTTTGAACCCTTGCGGATTCATGAACCGCAGCGTTTTTTCTTTCTTGTGACCGGTCAGATCGTGAACCAATGCAACCACCAGATGGTTGCCCGCAGACAGCTTGATCTCCTGGTCGTTGGGGGCCAGCTGACCATCGATGGCCACCTTGAATGTATCGGCCTGCAGGGTAATGGCGCAGCCTGATTCGCTCTGCAGCAGGCAACTCATTCCGCAGGGGGCGCCGACATTGTTGTTCGCCTCAATCAGCCCCGGATGCATCAGACGCACGGCGGGGAGGCAGAAATTCCATCCGTCGCATTTGACCACATGGGCGCCGCCAAACGCCTTGAAAGAGACCGGCTGACGGGTCAGCAGCGCGACATCCCGAGGCTGTAGATCTTTCCACGGTCCTTGGGAAAACTCATAGAGTTCTTTGGCCCGGCTGAACTTCAGATCCCCATCCTGCCGGGCATCATAAACCTCGAACGGCTCCATTTGGATGCATTGTTTGGGCGTGTTGACTACCCAGCCGTCCGCCTCGGCAATTTCCCAGGAACGATCCGAGATGATCGACTTCACCTTGCCGCTGGCCAGCGTCACATCGAGCTGCGCGAGCAAGCCCGCCTGCTTGGGGACATGATGGAAATCACCCACCCCGAAATAGCGGGCCACAATTTCAATTTGATTCTTGCCGGTGACCAGATAGGAAGCGGCGTTGATGACGTCATACTGGAAGTGCTGCGGCCAGCTGCGGCAGGGACCGTCATTAACCCATTGGCCATTGATGCGCAGCCGATAAAAGCTATCGGCCGTGATATAAAGCACCGCCTGACGAGGCTGTTCCAGAGTGAAACTCTTCCGGGCCAGAATCGTCTGGTTATAGGGGTTATAATCCGGCTGAGCTTTCCAGATCCATTTGGCGGTTATCGCCGGCGCATGCTCCACCGCAGGAGCAGCCCCGAGAGCCGTTCCGCACACGCTCCACACGCCCGCTATCACCAGGTTTTTGAAAAAAGTCATGGTTGTCATACACGTCATCGAGCGCTTACAAATTAGCCACAGCTCGCCCACAATCCGTTGTCATTGAGGAATCGCGGCCTAATATTATTTTACCGTTTTGCTTCCAGCAATGGCGAGTTGCGGATTATCGCGCCTTTCACATCATCGCCAAAGACAGCGGGTTTGACGCCTTCAGCGACCTGCAGTTTGATATTGTCGATCTCCAAACCTTGCACGTCCGCAAATGCCAGCGCCGGACGAAAGTCATTCGTTTGAAAATTTAAGTGGATGTTGGCCAGTTCCAGATCCTTGACGTGGCGCGCATAGATTCCGTATACCGGCAGCGTGCCCATATGAATCGGATCGGGATAGCCGGTGCCAAGTTCTTTCAGATTGATGGCAGCGTCCTTTTCCGTGCCACCGCCCCTGCTGATGAGCCGGATATTCGCCAATCGCACGCCTTCTATGGGCTGTTCCGGCAAACCCATGATCTGGATGCCGCTCATTTTGTCCACTCCATCGGCAATGACGTTGGAAATCAAAATGTTTTTCATGCGGCTGTGGGTTTTCACATCCGGCGCCCGGTTGCGTTTGCCGGTGGTCAGATAGATCGCATAATTGCGCACGTCGGTCATGGCGAGATTGTTGACGGTGATGTTTTCCAGGATGCCGCCATCCACTTCTTCCAGCGCAAACCCGCGGCAGTTACGGAAAGTGCAATTCGCCACCGCGCAATTACGAAAGCCACCACTGGCTTCAGTACCGAACTTGATACGCCCGCAGCCGCCCGTGCCGGTCATGGTACCGTCGAGCAGAGTGCCTTCGGTGAAACCGGAGACCTGGCAGTTGACAATGGTCAGGTTTTCCGTGAGCCGCATTTCGCCCAATGCCATCGTGCTTTTGGGGCAGATGCCGTCATCATGCGGCGAATTGACACGGCAGTTGGAAACCGTCGTGTTGCGGCAGCAATCCAAATCCATCCCATCGCGGTTGGTGTCAATCGTGACGTTGTCGATCGTCAGATTGTCGCAGCCGGTGGCCAGAATCGCAAAATGGCCACCGTGGAAAATAGTCACGTCGCGGATGACCACGTTCTTGCAGAGCTTCAGCGCAATGGCCTTGTTGCCGATGCGGACGGGCGGATAATTGGTCGCATTCGGTATCCCGAAATGAACGTAGCCGCACATTGCCTCCAAAATTCCGGCTCCTGAGACCATGCCGCCGCCATTGATCATGCCGTGGCCGGTGATGAAAACATTGGTGAGATTTTCGCCCCAGATAAGGCTGTTATGGAAATAACAATGCCCGCCGTCCTGATAAGCGCCACTGGGAAACGGCTCGGTTTCGTCGTAGGCATTCATATCCTGCGGTGCCCCCACAATCGTCGCGCCCGCATCAATCAGCAGATGAAGGTTGCTCCGGAGATGAATCGAGCCGCTCAAATAAGTCCCAGCCGGGACAACCACGGTTCCGCCGCCGCTGGCAGCGCAGGCTTCAATAGCCCTGTTGATGGCCGGACTGTCGAGGTTCTTTCCATCGCCGACCGCGCCAAAAGCGCGAACATTGTAATTATTATCAGGAGGCGGTCCCGCTAGCAGCAAAGCTGCGGATGGTGACACAATCAAGGCTAGAACAACAGTTATGAGAATAGATTGGGGTTTCATTTTGAATGTTCGTGGGAAATATGGGGTGGTTTACAATCCGTTTGTTCTACAATTATTTAAACCTTCGTGAGCTGATTTTTCCTACCATTCAATCCTTCAGAATGAAGGTGTTCACCGACGCTGCTTTCAACTTTAATTCAACCTTGCCAGATTTCATTCCGGCAATGTTTTTATGCTCTTCCCAAAGGCTGGTTTCGGTGGTTGAAGTCACATCAATCGTTTTGGCATCGAAGCCTGAAACAACAACTGCAACCGGTTCCTTTTTTAGGTTGATTAGCTGCAAGACTTTGCTGCCATCGGCATGAATACCGCTGACGGCAAGTATTTCAGGATCGGAACTGATGGAATGCACAATTTGGGTTCCGGTATTCAGGAAATCAACCTGGTGACGGGTCATGTAATACGACGGGTATTTCTCCTGAAGGTCGGGCGACATGATTGTGTAGTTGTTCTGCCAGGTCCAGTAAAGCGAAACATCCACTTCGGCATACTTCAACAAGCGGTGCGAAATTTTGGCGAACCGCAATCCGTAATCCCAGCTTTTATTCATGTCTTTCACCTTGTGCGCCCAGGCATCGAAACCCAGCTCGCTGCACCACACTTCTTTATTCGAGGCTTTTGCAAAACCAGCAATGCGCTCAAATTCGCTATCCGGAATTTTTTCGGACCACCAACTGTGAAAACAGAGCGGGCCAAGGTATTTCCAGATTGAAGGGTCGGCCATGATTTGCCTTGCGAATTCGACGGTTCCTTTGGTTTGGGCCGTGTCGGCCAGGAGGAATTTAGTTTTCAACCCGACTTCCGCGAATTTCTTGCCAGCCTTTTTTACAAAAGCGATGGTTGCTTCCGGCGAAAACAGCACCTGATAGCCGCCATCCGACTCGTTGAACGAAAACTGGTCAACCTCCACATTGTATTCATTTTTGGCTTTCAGGAAAAAGTCAGCGAGCATCTGGATCACTTCGTCATAAACCTCGGGTTTGATAATGCGTTTTGATTTCTTCGAGGGGTCGGCAACGAATACATCAGGCACATCCCAAACCGAAACGGTAAAGTTTTTGACCCCAAATTCATTTTTCATGCGTTTCATTTCATCCAGAACCTCAATTACCAGAGGCTGTTTCGTATAATTCGCACCACGGTATTCCTCAAAAGATTTTCCCTTGAGCTTCATGGGCAATGCAATCCGCACATGCGTCGGCCTGAATTCGCGAAGGGTTTCATCGCCCACAGCATCGGCAGCGTGCGGGGTATAATTGGCATTGCAGTAGTTTCCGCCAATGGAGCGGATGACCTGCCGGGTCTCTTTAGGAAAAACCTGAACGGTCGCCTTTTGGGCCAGACAATTTCCTGAAATCAGGGAGAAAAGGAGAATTGGCAATAGTTTGGTTTTCATGTTGGTTTGGTTTAACGGCTTAAATATTTATAAAACTGTTTGGAAATTGCTTTTCATGCGGGCTCGTTTACTGGCCGCGGCGCGGGTGGGTAAAAAGGTTGAGCGCAATGGGAAAACAGCGTGAAATCGGAGCGGAATGGCTGGTTGCAGGTCTTCAATTATTTTATTGCCCTTTGCTATTTTCGCGGCTGACTCGTCGTCGCCAGATATTGAAAGCCGGAGGTTTTTCCGTGCGTCACCACATAGCTGGCCGCATTTGCTTCCGTGACCAGATTGCCGGCAACCCGCAGGTTATCAAAGGTGACATTCGAGATCGTTCCCGGCTCGCGGCCGTTGCCTTCGAATACGCTGGGATTAACCGGCTGCTCCGCAGCGGTGATGTTCCGAAATGCCATTCCCTCCACGCTTCCCCGTCCGTCGCGGTAGCTGGCATGGGATTTATCCTCCAGAGAGAGCATGGTGCGCACGCCGAAAAGTTGAGACGAATGTTTTTCATGACGGACATTCTCGATCACGACATTCTTATAGGCGGCGCGATTGTGAATATCGATCAGCGCGACGATATTGGCATTGCCAAATTCTTTTTTCCGACGCGACCGCCCCGCGTCATCGCCGATGACATCCAGTCCATCGCATAGTTCGCCATCAACATTCTGGTTCTCATTCCAGCCCATCTGAAGCACGCTGCCGAAATTCTGCCGCCAGACAGTGTTGTTGATTAATTTCAATCCGGATTTATGAAAATGAAGAACGTCATCATTAACTTTTAGAAAACAATTTTGCACCAGACTGTTTTGGCCTCCGCTAATTCCATCGGTCTGCGGCAGCCAGGCCAGTAGCTTGACGTTCTCGGCCACCAGACGTTTACCCGCCAGCAGACCAACTCCGGGTGAATCAGTGATGACAATGCCTTCGACATGGAGTTCAGGGGCGTTGTGGGTGGCACCAATCATAAAGCGGGAAAAACGTCCTCGCTCGCCGGTGACACCAATACCGGAGAGGATGCCACGTCCTCGAATCGTCACCGCTTTGCTGCCAGTCGGCCCAACGGTTTGCAGCCGCCCTTTGAGATAAGCGCCGCCGGCCAGATACACCGTCTGGCCGTCGGGAATCTTGAGCGGTTCCTGGCCCAAATCCGTCACGCCGGGGCCAAAGAAAACCACATTCGGTGTGGCCTTGGTGGGAATATCAGCTTCCAGCGGATTGGCAAAAATAAAGAGCGGATCGCGAGGCTTGCCATCCAACTCCAAATAAACATTGGCCGGCGCGGACAAAGCAAAGGATACCATCCGGTCGCCGACTTCGGCGTGGAGGTTTTTGGAAAGCGGCCGGATGACGGCAGCATGGACAGGGGTGCCATCCCGCAATTTCACTTGCACCGTGACGGCACCGCTAAAGGAGAAGGCGGTCCAATGATTGGCGTCGGTTGCGAAGTTGGTTGTATTGCCACCCTCCCGGACGCTTTTATAAACATAGGAAGGAAGCGTCTTGCCAGCCTGTGTGACCGTCACCTCGTAAAGGTCGGAGCCAAATTGTCGATCCGGCAATGCCGGATAAACGATCAAGCTGCTATTTTGCGCCCTTAATGTTTGAGCGGACATGGCAACGCCAAAAAAAACCGCGAAACAAACAACCCATCTCCACCATGACAAATAACTTCTAAGGGATATCTTCATTTGCACTGATCGGAAATTGCTTTTCATGCGGGCTCCTTTACTAAACGCTGCGGGGTTCGTGGTTGATTGGTTTACTTCGTGCGTTTCAGCAGCAGATAATCCAGCCCGACCATGTAGCGTTTCATTGCTTCCGGGTTGGCACCGGTGATGGTGATGCCGAGCTGGTTTTCACCTGGTTTGAGCTCGAAGGTGCCCAGTTCGAAGGCGGGCGGGAGGGTCACTTTGACATTGTAGAAATCCACCGGCTTGCCGGCGTTGACACCGTTGATTGCGAACTGCGCGATGCCGTAGTCGGGCGCCTTAAGGCAACGCGCGAACACCTGATAGGTGCCAGCCGTCTCGACGTTGAAGCCGAGCCGCAGTTGGTCGCCGGGCTTCTGCCCGCCGTGCCACCAGAGATGTTTGCCGCTGCTATCGCCATCCCATTCCTGCACGTCGAGCGATCCGGTTTTCTCGATGACGCGCATGGTTTCGCCCTCGATGGCGCCGGCGATTTTTTCCGGCACGAAAACCGGCGGCGGACGCAGCGTCAGATCCGCAGGCTGGAGCGGCGCGAAGCCATCGGTCGCGCCGGGCGCGGCGTACCAACAGGCGAGGACTGAGGCGTTGATCAGGCATTTTTTCCAGTGCCAGATTTCCATGTCGAAGCGGAAATCCTGCGTGAACGGAATCCGGTCGAGAATGTGGAAGCGGTTGATGCTCGTGCGTCCGAAGTTGCCGGGGCCGTCGCAGCGCGACTGGCTGTGATAGGCATGCGTGAACAATTTCGGGAAACACCACGCATAGCCGTAATAATCCTCGGAGCCGGTTCCGAACCAACTCGGAAAATTCTCGCCATCCACGTAAATTTTTTCGTCGCCCTCGCCCCACCACGCGCGAACCGGATTATCAAGGTTGAACGAGACGCCGGCGAAAATTCCACGGCCTTTCGCCGTCATATAGTTCCAGTCAATTTTCGGGTCCGTCGGCAGATCGTGCTGGATGCGCCACTTGGCGTGAAACAGGAGCGAGCGGTCGGTCCACGGCCGCGGGATGCCGACGACATCTAGCAAAAATTCCACGGGCGTTTGGCCGTGATTGATCACGCGCAGCCGGGACGCTTTCCGGAACGGCATCACCCAGCGGCATTCCATCATGCCGTTGCTGCTCACGCTCAAGGGCAGCGTCGTGAGCGGGTTGACGCCGGGCGCGCTGCCGAAGAAATCGCCCAGCGGAGCGGAGACCGTCTGCTCGCCATCGAACGACATCTCCAGCAGGCACGCGCGCAGCGCCGCCTCGTCGCGATCGCTGCTAGGAGTCCAATGCAGACGGAGCGTTTGAATGGCCATCTCGCCCTTGAACAAATCGAACGCCGTCCGGCTGCCCGGTAGAATCGCACAGTGTAGTGTGTTTTTCCGTGCGCCCTCGGGCAGCTCGCCGGTTTTTTCCGGCGCGTCGAGTTTCTCGGCCACGCCTTTCAGGTCGGCCTCGAGCGCGTCGAGTTGCGCGGCCTGGAATGTCACGACCGGCGTGTCCGCCGCGTAGGTGCGGTAATCAATGTGGTAATAAATGTTTTTCGCGTCGCACGTCACCTTGCAATGCTTCGCATAGGGAATCGGCAGGTAGAGATTCCAGCCGCGGCTGTATTCGCCGGAAAACGGAGGCGGCAGATGCGGCAGTTTTCCACCGAGGATTTCCCGCAGCGGCGATGCGAGCGCCGGCTGCTCCGCGCCATCGAGGTAGAGGCGCAACGTGCCCTGCAAATCCGGGCCGAAGGTGGACCAGATCATCACGATCGCGCCGGGCCCGTCAGCATCCATCATCACGAATTCCTTGCGCCCATCGCGCTCCTCCGTGCGCAGGAACTGACCGCTGTCGCCATTGGCGAACCAGGTCTTCGGATCGTCCGGCGTTTTCGACGCGCGGTCATAGGATGAAAATTGTTTGCAGGTGTAGGCGGGCGACGGAAATTCCGTCAGGCGCCCCAGATCCGTCATGTCCGCGAGCAAACTCTTGACGGAAATCTCCTCGCCACCGCGCGCCGCCAGCGCGAGCGCCGCGCACATTATCGTCAGCATCCAACGTTGCATAATTTTTCTCCTGTTCAGCCGCAAATCACATTGCATCAGGCGCACAGCATAGCCACCGGCACAAAGTTTTCTAGGAATTGCGGTAAGGGAATTGTTTTTCATGCGGGCTCAAATACTGGACGCTGCGCGGGTGAGAGAATTCGTTTTTGTTTTCAGTCAACACGAGCAGTATCTTTATTAGAGTGACTCTTGCAGTCAACTGGCGATTTAAGATGATTTTCATGTTGCCGGCTCAACCTTCTCCGATGACTTCTGCTCGTATTCCCCCTCTGCGGGAAACTTTATCGGTGCCCGCTTCGCATAGACCCGAGGCACGGTTTTTGAATTGTGCCCTAGGTTTTCCATCGCGAAACGCTCCGGATAGCGACTTAACTTTCGCCATCACCCCGCCCCTGATGCATCAACGCGTCTGGGGCTTCTTCGTTTCAAACCATCAACTAAAAGGAATCGTTATGTCCCCTCAAGCTGGTTGGATAACGACTACCCCTCCTCATAATTCTTCCACAATGACGGTATAATAATCTGAATCCGAGCCTTGGGCTTTGCTCATATATCGGATTCAACGGGACGGGAGGGGTGTTTGATAGTGGCTTAGGCTACAGGCGAACATCTCTCCCGTCCCATCCCCTCAGCCCACTTCTTGGCTAGGGGGCGTTTAGCTATCACTGTGCTAACGACCAGTTCAAGTCCATGGAAAGTCGTTGGCGCGACCCATAGGCGTTATTCGCAGCACTGGATAATAATTGTGACCCCAAAAGAAGAATAAAGATGGATAGAATGGCTTTCATATTTACCGAAAAAATGTCTGCTACGGATAGTTGAACGGTACAGCACGGAACAAAAACAGTTTTGAACTATTCAATCGATACGTTTGGTTGGGTTGCACGACGAGATTATATTGAATATCATCTGGACATCATGTCCATTGAGGCAAACGGATCAATCATCTGCACGTGTGATAGCCCCATTAATTGGGTGGCCATGGCGCGTGATGTATATTTTCTTTTTCTACATTTCTATCTCAATATACCTTGCCTGGTTGCATAGCGTGCCCCCACCCAAGCGTGTTAGCGTCAGTCAGATTAAGGCTGGCGGATGACACTCGACCAGCTTGGATTAGCGTGCCAAATTGAAAATAAACAGCATCCAAGTCAGAGTGTAAATAGACAGCGTCCATGCTGGAGCCTCTGCTGGGAAAGTGTCCAAAGCCACCATCTTGGTTGCGACATCTCAAGGACCAATCAGATGCCTTTTCAATTGCTTTCCGCACGGCTACTGTATCCCCGCCTAGTTGACGGAGGATAAAAACTGCATCGAAACATGCATGAACATCCCTGGCAGGAAACCCAGTTTGCCAGCCACCATCAGCCCGTTGATCCCGCAACACGCGGGCTACTATTTCCGAGGCCCGTGGGGTTGGCTGCCCTACTAACCGAAAATAGTGAACCATGTGGAATGTGGATGGCACATTGTCGCCCAAATAGCCATCCTCCGTTTGCTGGGCGATCTGATGAGACCGCAGCGCCTGGTCAAAGCGTTCAGGGAAGGGCTGGCCTAGCGCGGCGTAGAACAACGGGAAGAAACTGGTTGTGAACCACGGAAGTTTTTTGAATGCGTCATCGACGAAAAATCTGTCAAGCACATTGAGCGGATCAATTTGCGGCTTCTGCCCCAATGCTCGTAGTGCAATAACACCTTTGACGGTATCGTGGAGAACCGCCAAATCGGAGTGGGAATTGAACTTACCCGCCAGATTCATAAACGATCCGTCCGGCCGCTGATGACGGTTGATAAACTCAATGGATCGATCCGGATGTAGCAGTTGCCATCCCATGGTCTTGGCTAGAATGACGGCATATGTTACAGCTGCCAAGTCACTGTTGCCGGTATCGGAGGTCCCTGCGTAAGACGGATCAGGCGAGGGTTCGTAGCCACCATCCTCGCGGGCGCAACGACGGATGAAGCCCAAGGTTTCCTGCTCCAAATCCGTCGAATTGCCGCTGGCGGCCAACAGTGGCAGGCCACACAGACTAGCCCCAGTCACAATCACGGCTTTGCCGAGAAACGTGCGACGAGAAATTGCTGATTCGTTTTGGAAGAGCGCGTTCATTTTTTAAAATCTATTTATTCGGGATTTCCAATTTAGTTTCTTGTCCATGACTAGTGTGAGCCTAATTTCATGATTCCCTTTCCTCCGGACTTTCGAAATTTCAGTCGCAGGCTGCTCACTCCTGATGTGGGTCGGCTGAGGGTGATGGAGATGACGGGCAACGTGCCGGAGGCAGTCGGTTCCATGTTCGCGCCGTCGGCGGTGGCTCCCTCAAACACATACGCTGGCGGAATATGGAAATAGGCCGTAAGCCGGTCATTTTCCACTAGCTTGAAGGTACAGGCCAGTTCCAGCCGGTCAGGATTCCAACTCGTATCGGCCAGCTCCACGCCTCCTTGGGAAACATGGCGGTCGGTGGAGAGAAACTGCGGGCGATCCAAGTCAGGCTGAATCGCCAGCAGCCTATTGGAACGCGGCTCCAGCTTGAATTCCATCTGGTCTTTGGCGGTGCCAAGAAACTGGTGGTTCCAGAAATCAAACAGGAGATATTGGCGTTTGCCGTCGAGGCCAATGTCCGCAAAAGTCAACCACTGTGTGCGCGGTTCGTCGGTCCAGTTGAAGAGCGAAACCACATCCCAGTTTGCGAATGGCCGGCTGACTTTCAAATCCCAGATGGGCATCAACTCGCCGCCGCGAGGCACAAGATCCAAGGGATGCACATCGCACACGGGAAGCGTTTGTTGCAAGAGCCTCATGCGATCCGGCGCTAATTGCGTCAGCTTGTCACCGAAGAATGTCAGTTGGCCGGGCAAGGCGACGACGGTCGTCGCCACGCGGGCTATATCGAGCGTCGCAAAGTCTCCCACCAACAACGTGTCAGGATCGTTATACCAAACGAGATTGTTGACGAATAACTGGTTTTGTGTTGCGTGCGCCTGCCGCAGATAGCCTTGCCGTCCACTCCACGGCGGCGGATAGCCACAGAGGACTAAATCGCCGCCGATGCGCGCGGCATCAACCAATCCCACCTCGGGACCGGTGTAGTGTCCTTGACAGGCCAGCAGCACGCGATCCGGTCCGATGCCGCGGCGCAGCGATTCGATCCACAGGCCGTAAGGATGTTCACACGTTTCGTGAAAGGCGGCGCGCACTTCGGGCCGCTCAAAAAAATGGGCCGATAAGTTCGAATGATCGCCCGACATACCATCGCATTTGAAAAATTCGTAACCCCATTCGGCCGACATGATGTGATGGGATTCTTCGGTGAACTTTCGAACTGCCGGTTGCGATGGATCGAGCACGAAGCGCCCGGACCAGTTTTGCATGGGCTTGCCATCGTGGTCATGCAGAAACCATTCGCGGTGGGCCTTGTAAAATTCTTCGTCGCCAGTGCCAAAAGAATATGTCCAGATGCCGGGGCGGAATCCCAGCGACCGGATTTGTTCGGCCATCCACTTCATGCCGTGGGGAAACTTCTTGGCAGACGCCTGTAGTGTAAGATTGTGGAATTCACTTACTGGAACGCGACTTACCAGATGTTCCGAGTTTTCCTGCCAGGCTTCGATGGACCAGAACTCCAATCCAAACGGCTTGAGGTATTTTGCGCCGACTCGCGCTTCGGCAAGATTGTCATCCTCGGTTGCCAGATCAAAATAGGTGTTCCATGCCATCCACCCCGTTGGGGCTGTCGGACAACGCTTGCGATCAATTGGCCGATAGTTCGGCACGAAGCGAGATTGGTAATAATGGGACAATAGCTCGAACGTGATGGTCGAAGCTTCTGGTCTCGCGATCTTGGCGCTCAATTCAGCCCCAAATCGGCTCGTGGCATCCGTTGCTCCGCCAAGAGTGGACAGGGAGAGCTTCTCGCCATTCATGCGCAAAAGCAGGTCGCGCTCCGCATCAAACAGCGAATCGTTGAGCGAGCTGTCCGCCGGGCCAGACGCCATCTGGATCACTGTGCTTTCCGAACTGATGTGGGTGCGGCAGGCGAACGCTTTTGACCCAAATTGGATTTCCGGCAGAAAGCACAGCTCTCCTTCGTAGTCTTGGGGCGGGCGATGCAGAACGGTCAGGGCTAGCTTCGTCGCATCTCCCGTCACAACGACGTAGCCTTGCGCATCGTTGTGCTCATCAATGAGAGCAAGACGTTGCTCGGCCGCATCTCGCGAAGGCTGAACACTCCAAGAAACACATTTACCGTTGCGCACGGCCGCGAAGGACAGCCGGCCTTTCAAGGTAATTCCAGAAGACGAGTGCCGACATTCGAGAATTGATGAAACCGGATCAAAGGACGCTTTCCAACCACCGGCAGTTTCCAAGAGAAGTCCCGGCGGAGATGAATAAGCCAGGTTAGTCGTTGCCGTGAACAATGTGATGCATAATGCCGCAAGCATTGCCTGTTTCAACGAAGCGATAATGACAGTAACCGGGAGCGTTTTTTTCATAAATGATATATTGCTCAAATCACATGCCGTAGATATGCCGGCCGATGATTTGGTTTTGGTAATCTGTGTCCAATTCACAAAAATACCCGCTCCAGCCCCAGACGCGCACGACCAGATTTTTATGGCGTTCGGGATGCCGTTGGGCATCACGCAAGGTGTCCACGTTGAGCGTGTTCAGTTGTAATTGCTGGCAGCCGGTGTGCACAAAAGTGCGGATGAACAGGGCCACTTTTTCCAAGGCACCGTGACCGCAAAACAAGCTGTCGGAAAGTTCCATGGTCAGCGGACCGCCGTTGCAAATGCGACGGTAGTCGAGCTTGCCAAAACTTTGGAGCACGCTGATGGGACCACGAACCAAAATGCTGGGTGACGGTGCCAGCGACGAACTGAAAAATTCACCTGCCTTGCGACCATCGGCGGTGGCACCCACCGCGGGTTCCCGCATGCCATCGTGTCCCTTGGCCAGCCAGACGTAATACATGGCGGAACCGCTGCCCGCGCGGTAGCGACCGCCCCGGCCATTTTCGCCCGCTGCGGCACAGGCCTCCGCAAACAGATCAAAGAGTTTCACCAACAGGGCGTCTGCTCGGTCGTCGTCGTTGCCCACCTTGGGGCCGGATTCCTGCAGCAGGATTCGCAGGGGCTCGTCAGCGGCGAAATTGGTATCCAATCCACGCAACAATCGGTCGGGAGTAATTTTCTTTTTATCCAGCACTAGCGTTTTCACCGCCGCCAGCGCATCGGCGGCGTTGGATGAAGCTGCGCCATGAATTCCGAAGTTGTTATATTTCAACCCCTGCGCCAGATCGCGACCGTGTTCCAGGCAGTCGTCCATCAACACGGAGTAATACGGAGCGGGCGGCAAAAAAAGTTTGCGACTTGCTTCCGCCAGCGACGTGACTTGTGCTTTCATGTCGTCAACGATGCGCGCCCAAATGCGCTCGAAAGGTTCGTTGGCAGCCAGTCCGGCGCGGATGGCCTTGTCTACGGCCGCGGGCAGGGAGACGGCACCGATGTTGACGACTTCCATGCCCTTGCCAGGGATGCTGAACTCCCAGCAAGCGGCAACCGTGTAATTACGCGCATCTTCAAGTTTATATCCCGCGGCAACCAAACCGGGAATAACTACCTCGTCGTTGGCATATTGGGGAAATCCGAGGCCAAGCCGGGTGAGCTTTGCGGCGAGTGCCAGCAATTCCAAATCGGTGTTGCGATCTACGCGCAGGTTGATTTTAGGATCTATCAAAACCACCGCGCAGGCCGCGCGCAGCACCATCCAGGTTAGCGGATTCACGCCGTTGCCGCCGTCCGGGCGAACGCCGCCCAGCATCAGCGACTGGCCGTTGTCGCCCTGCTGAATGCCGGGATAGAGATCGCTGTCTTTGTTCAGCGAAATGAAAAATTCCGCCATCAGTTCCTCGGCCGCGCTGACGTTGAGCCGGCCGGATTCCAAGTCCGCTTGCAAATAGGGCCATAGGTATTGATCAAGCCGTCCCAAGCCGCAATGATAGTGACCACTTAACCAAAGCACGGCGTGACAAAGGCGCAAGGATTGGAGCGCCTCATGGAATGTGGTCGCAGGTTTTGCCGGAACTTGCTCCAGAACAGCCGCGATATCTGCACGTCCCGCCTGCCGTGCCGCTGTTGCGTAACGCCCGGCCAACGCCAGGACGGCATCCACGGTTTCGATGGCGCAATCGAGAAATTCCACCACCTCGGCATTGGCGGCCAGCCGTTGGCGCGTGGCCTGCGCCACCGCCTTTCGCGCCAGCAGTCCTTGGGATAAAACCAGACCCCAGTCTGCGCAAATGTTGCTGATTGGCCCCAGTTCATGGAAGGTGCGACCGGCGGTGAGGGTCCGCAGCTCGGCTTCGGAATATAGCGGCGCAACTTTTTTGACCGTGCGGGTGAAGATGATTTGTTCGTCTGGTTCGATGACGACCGTTTGCGCCTCGCACATCCGGCATGTCAGGCGCGCCGCCCGTTGCATCCATGAAAGATTCTCCGCATCACATTCGCTGCGCAAATCAATCGTTTCCGTGTCGCGATGGCGATGGTGTTCGCCGGCGCGAATGCGGGCTTTCATGGCCGCCAAGCGCGGCGACAACTCTGCTTGCGTATGGGTTCGATTCAATGGGGGTTCAATTGTTTTCATGCTAGGATTGCCTCCATGTTGTGGTTGAAAAAACGCTTCAAATCCGGCCGGGTTTCAGCGTTGTCATCAAAGCCCGGCTTCCATTCCATGCCGCAGGCTAGATATTTGCCGCGGGCACCACGATTGAATGGCAGCAGTTCAACGCGCACCCGACGCGGGAGCGCACTTACGATCCTCGCAATACCATCCAAGTTCTCTTCGGTGTCGGTCACGCCGGGCACCAGAGGCACTCGAATGATGAATGGGGTTTTCATCGCGGCAAGCCTGGTAAGGTTGTGCAGAATCGCCAAGTTGTCGGTTCCCGTCCACCGGCGATGCGCATCCGGATCTGCCAGCTTGAGGTCAAACAGCACGAAATTACAACGGCTGACCACTTTATGGAAATCATCCTCTGTTGCATTGCCACAGGTGTCCAATGTGATATGCAGGTCGTTGAGTTGATCAATCACTTCAACCAGAAACGGTGCCTGGGTTAGTGGTTCCCCGCCGGAAAAAGTTACGCCGCCTTCGGCTAACCTCAGCAATTCAGCCTGGCTGCTCAGTCGCGCCGCCAATTCGGTTGATGTGAAAATCTGACCGACCAAGCGCTCTCCCGCCTGGCTTTTCAAAATTTGCGGTTGGGGCAGGAGTCCTTCCGGGTTGTGACACCACGAACACCGCAAACGGCAGCCCTTCATAAACACAGTCGTGCGGATACCCGGGCCGTCATGCACCGAGAATTCTCTAATGTCAAATACCGTTCCGTTTAGCATATGAAAGTCCGGGCTGCTTCTCGTCCACCCACCTTATTTGATGCCTAGTTTTTTCTGCATATCTTCCAAAGAGATGCCCTTGGTCTCGGGAAATTTCGCCAGCACCACAAAGAACTGAACGATCATCATGACCGCGAAAAAGACGAACGGGGCACTGCCCGAAAGCTTGGCCAGCGCGGGAAAAACAAAAATCAGCAAACAGCAAATGATCCAGTGGGTGGAACTGCCCAAAGCCTGCCCCTTGGCTCGCACGCGGTTGGGAAAAACTTCGCTGATGTAAACCCAGATCACCGCACCCGACCCGAACGCAAAGCAGGCGATGAAGCCTATCAGCATCCAGACCAGCAGTTCCTTGTGTGCGCCGGTGTAGAAAATCGCCGCCACGCCGCTCAAACAGATTGCCGTGCCGGTGGTTCCGACCAGCAGCAGAATTTTGCGTCCCAGTTTGTCAATAAGCACCATTCCCAAGATGGTGAATATCAGGTTAGCCGTGCCCATGGCAATCGTTTGCAAATCGCTGGACGCCGTGGAAAAACCGGCCATCCGGAAAATATCCGGCGCATAATAATTCATGGCGTTGATGCCGCTCAACTGGTTGAACAGGGCCACCGCCACCGCGAGAAACACCGGCACACGATATTTCTTGGAGAACAAGGGCTCGTTGGCATAACCGTGCTCGGCGTCAATAGACTCGATGATGTCTTTTAATTCGCCTTCGACATCCGGCTCGCCGATCTGCTTGAGCACTGACCGAGCTTCATCAACCTCGCGTTTTTTAATCAGCCAGCGCGGGCTGCGCGGAATTCCACCGTAGAGCATGAAAAAGAAAAAAATCGCCGGCAGCGCGCCGACGGCCAGCTTCACCCGCCATTCGATGGCGCCTAGGTTTAACAAGCCAACACAATAATTGGAGACGTAGGCCACGAGAATGCCCAGGACGATGGTGAATTGAAACAGGGCCACCAGCCGGCCCCGCCATTGGGCGGGAGCCACTTCGGCGATGTAAATCGGCCCTACCACCGATGAGGCGCCGATGGCCAATCCGCCGACAAAGCGGAAGGCTAGGAATGAATACCAGTCCCAGGCCAAGCCACAGCCAATGGACGAAACGAAAAAGAGCAAGCCGGTGACTTTCAGGCACTCACGCGGACCATACTTATCACTGGGACCGCTGGTAAACATGGCTCCAAAAGCCGTGCCGACAATGGCAATCGCAACGGTGAAACCAAGGAAGGTCTCGTCCAGGGAAAAAACTTCTCTCAAAGCCTTCGTGGCCCCCGAAATGACCGCCGTGTCAAAACCGAAAAGCAGGGCGCCCAGGGAAGCCACGATGGCGCACTTGATGATCAATGCATTCAGTTTATAAGGTTTGGCAGGACCGGTCGAAGCGGTGGCAGTTGGGGATGGGGTGGTCATATGAATTGGTCGAACGAGTTGGGGCACATGCTTATTTCAGGAATGTTACCGACAATCCCCACTCGGAAAATGAGTTTGCGTGTCTTGAATGCTGAGTTTCTTTTCGGGCTATTATTTTAATAAATAAAGGCCTTTTATCCTCATCATTAGCTATTGGATTGAGAAACCTTACAGATCAATGCGGGGGGCGGAAGTTTGCCGGGCTTGGCGAAACTGGCCGGGGGTCTGGCCGGTTTGGCGTTTGAAAATTACATTTAAATATTCGGGATGTTCAATGCCCGTTACCTCGGCAATTCGCGGTAAGGTCCAGTCCGTTTCGGCCAGCAGTTGCCTGACCCGCCGCAGTTGAACCGCGCGCATTTCTGCCTGTGGTGAGTGGCCTAGATGTTCACGAAAACGGCGTTCCAGAACGGAGCGCGAGCAACTCACTTCGCCCAGCACATCCGCCACCTTGATTCCCCGACAGGCTTGCTCACGGATGAACCTTACCGCCCGGGCAACCAAGGCGTCTTCCACAGCGAACACGTCGGATGATTGTCGCGTCACGATCCCCAGCGGAGGCACCAGCAATTCTTGCTTGGGCGGTGCTTCACCATCCATCAGACGATCCAGCAATGCCGCCGCCTCGAAACCAATGTTCTCGGCATTGGGCACAATGCTCGACAGCGGTGGATTGCACAAATCGCAAAACGTTTCCGCGTTGTCTACGCCCACGACCGCAACCTCGTCGGGCACATGTGCTTCAATATGTCCGCAGGCATCCAGTACGTGTTGGCCCCGCACATCGTTACAAGCCATGATGCCAATCGGTCGTGGCAATGATTGGAGCCATTTGACAATCTGGTTGCGCTCTTCCTGCCAGGAATGCTGCCGCAATCCCGCCCAAGACGACTCATAAACGCTAACCGGCCCAATTAATGGTTGTGCCGCCTCAACAAATCCATCGCGTCGTTGCGCCGACCATGCTTCGCCACTAAATCCGCAATAAGCCAGATGCCGAAAACCACGCTCATGCAAATGTTCCGCTCCAAAACGCCCGATGGCCCGCATATCCGAACCGACGCGTGGCAGCCCCAGATCAAGATACCTGTCATTAAGATCCACCACCGGCAGGCGGTGGCGGCGGAAAATCTGCGCCCATTCCGGGTTAGTGGATCGGCAAATGACACCGTTGCCACTCCAATGCGACAGCCAATCCGGAGGTGGCACGTGCAATTCGCGCTCATCAAGAAATACCGACCAAGATGCGTGTGTCTTCAGATAGCGGGCGATGCCACGAAGAATCTGACGCCCATAAACCACCGAGGTTTCTATCACCAGAGCGACATTGCGCCGCCGACTCTTCATCGGCATTCGCTCAATTAATTTGGTTCCCGTGCGTTTCACGCGACATCAATTATTTAATTTATCTAAAACCTGTCTTTTCGATTATTTTGAGTGGAGTGAATTTTTATACATTAAATATTGTGTGGAGAAAACAACCAACTAATTGAATTGTTCAAATTTTCGTTAACGTCTTGAAACAGTTCGGCATTGTGCTGCTCCACTTGGCCCCACCCGCCTGATTTTTCAAGCCCGTTCGATGGTATTATGCAAAGCTCGTGACTTAACTTTTGCCATCACCCCGCCCCTGATGCAATTAAGCACAGGGGGGGTTTTCATGTCCGTAAACCATCAACTAAAAGGAATCGTTATGTCCCCGCAAGCAGCTGGGATAACGACCACCCCACCTCTGAAATCTCCCTCTACGCAGGTATAATAATCTGAATCCGAGCCTTGGGCTTTGCTCATATAACGGATTCAGCGGGACGGGAGGGGTGTTTGATAGTGGCTTAGGCTACAGGCGAACATCTCTCCCGTCCCAACCCCTCACCGAGGCTGGAAGTACGGCGCTTGCATGACAATGCATGACAGAAAAATTTCGTTTTGAGCGTATATCACTTCGTGCTCGCCAAAAATCCGACCTCAATTATCCTCTGTGTTTATGCGTATAACCTGCTGTTTTGAAGAGGTTTGGCAGATAGGTGAATTTGGTTTCGATTCCCTTCACCCGCTCCAACTTCAATAAAAAATTGGGCCGCTGCAAGTTATCCTAAATTTCTTTTGCAATAATTTGTAAAATTCACATCAAAATAGCTTTGGTTCCTTCGGCTTTAGCGGTGCGAAGGTTTTCCGGTGGATCGGGCACGCGCCGTGTTGCGCAATCGCCGCCAGATGCTTCGCTGTGCCGTAGCCTTTGTGCTCTTCGAAACCGTAGGCGGGAAACTCCAGATGATATTCCAACATCAGCCGGTCTCGCGTGACTTTGGCCAGCACGCTGGCGGCGGCGATGGAATAGCTCCGCGCATCGCCCTTGATGATGGCGGTCTGCGGTACGCGCAACGTCTTCACCGACCGGCCGTCCACCAGCGCGTGCGGCGGCAGCGGTTGCAACTGCGCCAGCGCGTCGTTCATCGCGCGGTGCGTCGCCTGCAAAATGTTGATCTCGTCAATCACGCCGGCGTCCGCCAGCGCGATGCCGAATTCGATTTCGGCGCAGGCAGTGAGAAAGGTAAAATATTTTTCGCGCTGGGTTTCGGTGAGCTGCTTGGAATCGTTCAAGCCGGCGAGTTCGGCGGGCAAACCGGTTTGCGCCCAGCGCGGCGGCAGGATGGCGGCGGCGGCAACCACCGGCCCGGCGAGCGGCCCGCGCCCGGCCTCGTCCACGCCTGCGACACGCGTGATGCCCGCCGTCCACAGCGGTAGCTCGAATTCAAATGAGTTGGCGAACTTGGCAGACATTCGTGAATCCGAGCCTAGCCCGTTTTGAAAACCATGTCGCCACGATTCTGCGCGCTACGCCGCCTCATATAATTCCAGCGGCAGACCGTCCGGGTCGGCGAAGAAGGTGAATTTCTTTCCGGTCAGCTCATCCACCCGCACGGGTTCCACCGTCACACCATTGCTTTCGAGTTCGCGGACACCTTCCGCGAGGTCGGCCACCGCAAAAGCGAGATGCCGCAGGCCGCAGGCTTCCGGCCAGGACGGACGCGGCGGCGCGCCGGGAAAGGAAAATAATTCAATCTGGCTGCCATCGGGCAAGGCGAGGTCGAGCTTGTGCGAGCGCCGCGCCTCCCGATACGTCTCGGCGACGACGCGCAGTCCTAGCGTCTTCGTGTAAAACGCCTTTGACCGTTCGTAGTCCGAGGCGATGATGGCGACGTGATGAATCCGGCTAAGGTGCATAATGATTTTGAGCCTAACGCGGTCGGCGGAAGTTGTCGCCTGAAATCCGGCGGTGGAAAATCTTCGTTTGGCCTGCGTGCGGAATTCTTTTTCGTGTATTTCGTGTGTTTCGCGGTTAACTTTTTCCCGCGATGATTGCATACCAAACTTTGCTCCGGCATGTCCTCGACCACGGCAAGTTCAAGGCCGACCGCACCGGCACCGGCACCTATTCCGTGTTCGGCGCGCAGGCGCGGTTTGATCTGCGCCAAAGTTTTCCCGTCCTCACCACCAAGAAGGTCCACCTGAAGTCCATCATCTACGAACTGCTCTGGTTTTTACGCGGCGAGACGAACGTCCGCTGGCTCCAGGAACGCGGCGTGTCCATCTGGGACGAATGGGCAAACCAGGAGAACGGCGACCTCGGCCGCGTCTACGGCGCGCAATGGTGCGACTGGCGCACGGCGGACGGCCGGAGCCTCAACCAGATCGACGGCGTCATCGCGCAGATCAAAAAGAATCCCGATTCGCGCCGGCTCATCGTCAGCGCGTGGAATCCCGGCGAGATTGAGACGATGGCGCTGCCGCCGTGCCACACGATGTTTCAATTTTTCGTGCAGGAGGGCGAGTTGAGCTGCCAGCTTTACCAGCGCAGCGCGGATTTGTTTCTCGGCGTGCCGTTCAACATCGCCAGCTACGCACTGCTCACGCGCATGGTAGCGCAGGTGTGCGATTTGAAGCCCGGCGATTTCGTGCACACCTTCGGCGACTTACATCTCTACGCGAACCATCTGGAGCAAGCCAGGCTCCAGCTCGCGCGCGCGCCGCGTCCGCTGCCGCAGATGAAGCTTAATCCGGCGGTGAAGAACATCAACGATTTCCAGTTCGAGGATTTTGAACTGATTGGCTACGACCCGCATCCGGCCATCAAAGCGCCGATCGCGGTATAAATCATGAAACACTTCAAAGCCATCGCCGCGATGTCGTTAAACCGCGTAATCGGCGCGGGGAACAAAATCCCGTGGCATCTGCCGGAGGATTTCAAGTGGTTCAAGCGGCTGACGTCGGGCAACGTGGTCATCATGGGCCGCAAGACGTTCGAGAGCCTCGGCAACAAGCCGCTGCCCAACCGCATCAACATCGTGTTGAGCCGCCATCCGGGGCGGTTGCAGGCAAGTCTGCCGGAAGTATTCGGCCAGGCGTGGGTCGGGCGCGGCAAGACGCATTTCCCGGACAAGCCCACGCAGTTTGAACTGCCCAAGGTCGGCGGCGCGGCGACGGTGGATCTGCGCATCATCAAAAACGTGCTGAAACTCGATCCGGCGAGTTCGCCGCTGGAGTTTTTTATCGCTGGCGGCGCGCAAATCTACAAGAAGACGCTGCCATTCTGCTCCGACCTTTATCTGACGTTGGTGAAGCGCGAGGTGGAAGGCGACACGTTTTTCCCGCCGTTCGAGGACAAATTTGACCTAGTGGAAACCATCCGCGAGGAACCGGAGTTCAAGATTCTCCACTATCGGCACAAATCGTTGTTTGAGTTGGAGGCGTAATTTTTCGGAAAAGAAAAAACCGGCGGACTGTTGCCAGACCGCCGGTTTGAAGTTTTGTCCGAGAATTATTCGGAAACCTTGACGTCGTCGAGGGCGTCGAAGGCGTGCTGCAAGGCAACGAGATCTTCGCCGGGCTTGAGCGCGTCGAGCATCTTCTGTTCTTCTTTGAGCTGTTCGTCGCTGTAGGCGGCGGCCTTGATGGACAGGCCGATGCGGCGTTCGTTGCGGTCGATTTTCACGACGCGGGCGCTGACATCCTGACCGACTTTGAGCACATTTTTGATTTTTTCCACGCGTTCCTCGCTGATCTGCGAGATGTGGACGAGGCCGTCAATTTCGTGCTGCAGGCCGATAAACGCGCCGAAGCTGGCGAGCTTGGTGACTTTGCCCTGCACGAGGTCGCCGACTTTGTAAAGCGTCTCGATCTTTTCCCACGGATCAATTTCGAGCTGCTTCATGCCAAGCGCGATGCGCTGATTGGCCTTGTCCACCTCGAGGATGGTGGCTTCCACTTCGTCGCCCTTCTTGAGCCGTTCGGAAGGATGATTGATCTTGCGGGTCCAGGACATATCGGAGACATGCACCATGCCGTCAATGCCTTCTTCCAGTTCGACAAACGCACCGTAGCTGGTGAGGTTGCGGACTTTGCCTTTGACCTTGGTGCCGACGGTGTATTTCTGATCGGCAATGTCCCACGGATTGGATTCCAACTGGCGGACGCCAAGGGAAATCTTCTGCTCTTCGCGGTTGATGCCGAGAACGACAGCTTCAATTTCCTGATCCTGCTTGAGGACGTCGCTGGGCTTGGCCACGCGCTTGGTCCAGGAGAGTTCGGTGACGTGAATGAGGCCTTCGACGCCGGGTTCGAGTTGCACAAACGCGCCGTAGGGCACGAGGCTGACGACCTTGCCCTTGACCTTGGTGCCGACGGGGAACTTGGTTTCGATCTGGTCCCACGGATTGGCCATCTTCTGCTTAAGGCCGAGGCTGACGCGTTCCTTTTCCTTGTTCACGTCGAGGACGACCACGTCAATTTCCTGGCCGACCTTGAGAATTTCCGACGGATGGCCGAGGCGGCCCCAGCTCATGTCGGTAATGTGGAGCAAACCGTCGAGGCCGTTCAAATCAATGAACGCACCGAAATCGGTGAGGTTCTTGACCGTGCCCTTGCGGATGTCGCCGGGCACCATTTCCGCGAACAACGCGGCGCGCTTCTCGTTGCGCTCGGCCTCAATGAGTTCGCGGCGGGAGAGCACGATGTTCTGGCGTTCCTGGTTAATCTTGACGACCTTGAATTCGTAGCTGTTGCCTACGAACGACTGTAGATTCTTTGGCGTGATTACGTCGAGCTGCGACGACGGCAAAAACGCCTCGACGCCAACGTTGACGATGAGACCTCCCTTGACGACTGCCTTGACCTTGCCCATAACGCGACCGCCTTCGTTGCAAATCGAGAGGATGCGATCCCAGTTTTTCTTGAATTCCGCCTTCTCGTGCGAGAGGACGACGGTGCCTTCCTTATTTTCAAGCTTCTCAACGAGCACGTCAATTTCCTGGCCAACCGCGACGGCTCCGGGTTCCAAAAACTCATTGAGAGGGACGACACCTTCGCTCTTGTAGCCAATGTCCACGAGAACTTCCTTGTTGCGGACTTCAATAACGGTGCCTTTGACGATCTCGCCTTGAACGACGAGCTTGCTGCCCTTTCTCAGGGCCTCTTCCATGGTTAACATAACTTTACGAACTGACTGCGGGAGGCTTGAATTCCGGAGGGAACTGAAGACTCCATTGCCTAACTGACTAACGAGCGCTGCCGGGGCAACGGAGGTTAAAGGTTAGGTTGATGGTTTAACGACTTTTCTCAGCCTCAAATGAACATCCGCACACGCGGCGTCTAGGCAAAGTGTAGGGTAAGTAAAAAACGAAGAATGGCAAGTTGAATTTATGGATCAATGCAAGCAGCAAATTATTTCGGCATAAGTCTTGCTTTAATTTTGGGCAAATAGCGTTTGTCACAAGTCTCGCACTTTAATTGCCTTCATTTAAGACACGCGGCTTGTTTTGGGGCGTTCTTCTTGGTTATAGAAGGAAGATGATGCTGGGTGCGGGCGCTTTCAGAGAAAATGAATCGCAAATACAGGCGACGAAGAACACCTTCGTATCATCAAAAAAGTATGCAAGCTTGGGTTATCGGCCTGATGATTTTGTTGGCTGTGCTATTTGCCACCGTTTTTTACTTCATCAATAAATGGATTAATCCGTCGGCGGTATAACCCAATTCCGCCGCGTCGTTGGACAAAAAAATATTGCATGAATCGCAATTTGACGGTTGCGGCGGCGGTGAAATTTGCGGATGTTACCGCGCGTGAAAATTCAACGCGCATTACTTTCTGTTTCTGACAAGACCGGCCTCGTGCCTTTCGCCCAAATCCTCGCCGCCGCCGGCGTCGAACTCATCTCCACCGGTGGCACCGCCAAGGCGCTCCGCGAAGCCGGCCTCGCAGTGAAGGACATCAGTGAACATACCGGTTTTCCCGAAATGCTCGACGGTCGCGTCAAGACGCTGCACCCGCTCGTCCACGGCGGCCTGCTTTACATTCGTGGCAACGCCACGCACGAGGCGGCGATCAAACAGCACGCCATCAAGCCGATTGACCTGGTCGTCGTGAATCTCTACCCATTCGAGGCCACCGTCGCCAAGCCGGACGTTAAGCTGCACGATGCCATTGAAAACATTGACATCGGCGGCCCTTCGATGCTCCGCAGCGCGGCAAAAAACCACGACAGTGTTACGGTGGTCGTGGATCCGTTCGATTATTCCGAAGTAGAGAAGCAAATTTCCGAGACCGGCAATACGACTTTGGATTTGCGCCGCAAACTCTGCGCCAAAGTCTATGCGCGCACCGCCGCCTACGACGCCGCCATTGCCGCGCATCTACAAAAGGAATTTGCCGCCGACAAATCGGCGCTGCCGCAGGTGTTGACGATTTCCGCGCCGCTGGCGCAGCCGTTGCGCTACGGCGAAAACCCGCACCAGACCGCCGCGCTTTACGGCAAGTTCCGCGAATTCTTCAAGCAACTCCATGGCAAGGAACTTTCCTACAACAACATTCTGGACCTCACCGCTGCGACCGCACTCATTGCGGAATTTCGTGAAGATGCGCCGACATTGGCGATTCTCAAGCACATGAATCCTTGCGGCGTCGGCCAGGGCGCGAATTTGCGCGAGGCGTGGGACAAGGCGTTCGCCACGGACAAGCAAGCGCCATTTGGCGGCATCATTACCGTGAACGAAACGCTTGATGGCGCTTGCGCCGAAGCTATCGCGGAAATCTTTAGCGAGGTGATCGTCGCGCCGGATTTTTCCGCCGAGGCGCTGGCGATTTTGCAAAGGAAGAAAAACCTGCGCCTGCTCCAGATTCAAAAATGCCCGCTGTCGGCACAGCCGTGGGACGTGCGGAGCGTGGGTGCGGATTCATTTTTGTTGCAGCAACGGGATTTGAAGGTGACGACGGCGGCGGATTTGAAAATCGTCACAAAACGGCAACCAACGGAGGCGGAATTGAAGGCGATGCTGTTTGGTTGGCGCGTGGTGAAACACTTGAAGTCAAACGCGATTCTCTACGTCAACGAAGATCGGACGCTGGGCACCGGCGCGGGTCAGATGAGCCGCGTGGATTCCAGCCGTATCGCGGTGTGGAAGGCCGGCGAGGCAAAATTGCCACTCGCCGGCAGCGTGGTCTGCAGCGATGCTTTCTTTCCGTTTCCCGACGGACTGTTGGCGGCCGCGGACGCGGGTGCGACGGCGGCGATCCAGCCGGGCGGCTCGGTAAAGGATGTGGAAGTCATCGCGGCGGCGAATGCTCGCGGTATGGCGATGGCATTCACGGGCGCACGCCATTTCCGGCATTGATTTGAAACCGCAAAAGACGCGAGCCACGCGAAGATAATTCACGTGTTTTTTATTTCAGCAATCGATAGATGAGAAAGAACTGAAAACCGGTAACGGCCGCAAGCAAGAGCCAGATGGACAATTCGCGGAAATGCAAATTGCACTGGCGCGGCGCGGCGAGCCAGAACTGGATTTTAGCGGAGCCGAAAGAAATAATGTCGCCGTTGCGCAGGCGGGCGGAAGCGAGCGGATGTTCATTGATGGCGACAAACGCGTTGGAGACGGTTTTTAGGGTGAAGCCTTCGTTTTTTTCAACTTCCAAGACGAGATGGTTGTCCCAGATGCCTTCGCCGTCCAACGTCAATTCATTGCCCGACGCCCGCCCGATGTGAAACGGAAAGCGGCGCACAAGGTGAACGTCACCCGTCATTTTTCCGGAAAGAATGCGGAGTTGAACCATCAGAAAGCGCGGCGTGTTACTTCAATCTGGTCGCCAGGATAAACCTGCGGATCGGGCGCGGAACCGTCGAGAATGTCGTTGCAGTTGAGTTTAAATCGCTGGCCGTTGGCGCGGGTAAGAATCACTCTTTTGCGGTTGGCAAAATCAGTAAAATCGCCGGCGGAGGTGATAGCCTTGGTCACGGTAATTTGTCCAACGTAAATTTGACGACCAGGACCCTTAACTTCGCCGCGGACGTAAAACACCCGGTCGCCGGTTTTGACGGTGATGGTGACATGGGTGAAATACTTGGGCACGTAAAGGTCGTGAATGGCGTCCTGAAGTTCACCGGTGGTGCAACCGGCGGCTTTAACGTGACCAATCAAGTCAAGATTAATGGTGCCGTCTTCCTTGATGGCTTCCTCATGGAATGGGATAGGATCTGGCAGCCCGTCCAGAGTAACAGTGATGGTGTCGCCCACGTGCAGGCGCGAGACGGCAGGGTCACCGGGATAATTGGCCGGCGGCGGAGCCATGACTGCAGTATTGTCGGTGCCGGCACAGCCGGCGAGCGTGAGCGCGAGCAACGGCAGAACTAACAACAGACATTGAGAGATAAGCCGAATCGATATTAATTTGATCGGCAGGAAATGATTTTGGTTCATGTGTCTCGGGTTAAGTTTTTTTTACAGTGCCGGGAGCCGGGACAGCCTTGGTCTCGGCGGCTTGTTCGCTGGGGTTGCGGCTGTAGTAGTAGTCGTGGTAGTAGCCGCTGTAGTAATAGTAGCCTTCGTCCTGCGACATATTGATGTTATTGAGCACAATGCCGATGAGATTGCCGCCGACCTTTTCAATCATCTGCTTGGCGCGGATGGTCATCGGCTGAGGATAGCGGCGATACTGAACCACTTGCACGACGAGATCCACTTCGCTGGCGAGAATTGAGGCGTCGCTGACGCCAAGAATGGGCGGTGAGTCAAAAAATATAAAATCGTAGCGCTGCTTGAGTTCGGCGATCATCTCCTTCATCTGGGCCGAACCGAGGATGCCCATGGAGCTGTTGGGCAGCTTGCCACTAGCCATGAAGTCGAGACTGGGGATGGAAGTGGTCTGGACAATCTCGGCAAGGGTGTTCTGCTTGAGCAGATAATTCGTCAAGCCGAGACTGTTGGCCACCTTGAAAAGTTTGTGCATTGTGGGGCGGCGCAGGTCGGAGTCCACGATTAAAACCCGATTGCCAGCTTGGGCAAAGACCGTGGCTAGGTTGATGGTGGTGGTGGATTTACCCTCGCCGGCACCCGCGCTGACGATAACGAGGGTATTGAATTTTTCATCTTTGCGCGAGAAAAGGAGATTGGTGCGGAGCACGCGATAGGCTTCAGCGTGTTTGCTTTCGGTGCCTTCATCAAGCAAATAGCCGATGTTCTGGGGAATAACGCCGAGCACCGGTGCCTGGAACATGCGTTCCACGTCATCAATCGTCTTCACACTGGTGTCGAGATACTCAATGAAAAAGGCTAGACCAATGCCCATGATGAGACCAAAAACGAGGCCGAGGATAATGTTGACGGGCTTGTTGGGCTTGACGGGCGATTTGCCGGGTTCGGCATTGTCGGTGATTTGGACCATGAAAGACTTAGGCATGGCAATGTCGAGTTCTTCCGCCTTGATTTTTGAATAGAGCAGCTTGTGCATGTCCCGGCGTTGCTCCAAGTCCCGTTTGGCGTCGTAATAGGGCTGGTTCTTGGCTGCTTCCAACTGGTCTTTGGCCTTGGCATCCTCAACTTTTTGACTCAGAGCGTCCAAGGCGGCTTTCTTGGAATGCACCTGGCTGGTGAGACCAATCATAATGCCGGCCACGCAGTCGTCAATCTGTCGGTTCAAGGTATCAATCAAAGTGTCAACACGGGCGACATTTAGGTTGTTAGTGGAATAATCAATGATCAGGGACGCCCGCTTGCGCTCCGCTTCGTGAAGTTGGTCGAGCATGCTGGACAGCGCGGGATCCGGATATGCCCGAGGCAGCACATCTCGCAGTTTGTTTTTGTCCTGCGCCTTTAATTCATCAAGCAACGAAAGGGACTCCTTATAGTTGTGCTCTCCTTCGATCAACTGGCTGTGGATGCTTTGCAACTCGGCATCGTTGAGTGTCGCCGTCGGTCCGGTGGCATTAGCCATGGTTTCACTGATGCCTAGATTCTGCCGCAACTGATCGACCCGCAGCTGATTTGTTTGGATCTGCTGTTCCTCCTGGCCATATTGGCCCTTCAATGTTTCCAGACCTTTGGACACCACCTGCTCCCGTGATTCGATGCGGTAGGTTTTATAGGCGGCGGCAATGGCGTTGGCCAGCAACGCTGCTTCCTTAGCATCATCGCTGAAAACCGTTATGGAAATCAGCTTGGTGTTGCGCACTGGGGCGAGACTCATACGCCCCTTAAGGATAGCCATGGTTTCCGAAGTTTTAAGCGTCTCGCTGTTGAAATATTTCTTGCCCCATTCGACGTTCAGATTCATGGTGGCGATGACGTTACTCAAGACCAGTTGCGACTGCATGATTTCAAACGTTGTTTGGATAAAATAAGGATCATACGGCATCATTGAAGGCGTCACTGCACTTGAACCGAGGGTGTCGGTAAAGTCGTTTTCCACCTTGATGCGGCAGGTGCTGGCATAGGATTCCGGCAGGATGAAGGTCACCGCTGTAGCAATGATCGCGGTTATGAGAAACACCGTGATAATGATCGCCTTCCGGATGCGGATGACGCGCCAGTAATCCAAAAAATGCAACCGGGCTTCCGGCGGGGCGGGACTTTTTTCTTGATCCATATATCTTGTTTCCTTAAAAAAAATAGGAGCCTGTGTTAAACCCGGCTCCCGACTTTGTGTTTAAACCATGGCAGTTGAATTCCGCTTAATAACTGGCACCAAAACCAAAATAAACCCGGCTGCGTGAATAGGTGGGGTTGGTTGAGTTCGACTGGAGATAGTCAAAATTATAGCCGATATCGGCCGAAAAATGAGTGGTGAACTGGTAGCTTAAATGAACGCCAAAATTGTAATCCGTGTCTCCCGCACTGGCATTGGCTCCGCCTTGGTAGGTTGAATATTGGCATTGGCCGATAATCGAACCCAACAGCTTCGGATTGAACCGATGATTGATGGACGAGTAAATCACTGAACTTTCCGAATATTGTGTCATTGAACCGTTGACGGCGTTCACTGAAGCCACAACGGTGGAGTTAATGTCATGCGTAAATCCAAGCTGGACATAGCTGCCCGGAATATAGGTGTAACTGACGGACAAATCCGCATAGGGCGACACCGAAGTGGTTGTTTGCAGCGGGTCGTTGTAACTATCGGAGTAAGACGCGCCGCCTTTCAGCGTGCCGCTCAGGTTGGCGGTGAATTTATGGCTCACACCAACATAGGCATAATGCGAGAGACTGTCGCGGGAGTCACTGTAATAAATGACTGAATGCGGCGAGGTCAAGGCTGGATAAGTTTTGTCATAATAATTGAAAATCCCAATCTCCTCGCCGCCGGTATAGTTCACCCAACTGAAATTATATCCAACAAACCCCACAGTATCCGGCTGAAAATGCCATTGCAAATCGAGTGATATGTTTTGCTCAATTCGATTTAATGTGCCCGCCAAGCTGGAGGCTACAGGTGCTTGAAAACCAGAATGGCTCGGATTGCTGCCCAGAAAAATTGGAAATTGCGGGGGGAATTGCGGCAGGGGAGTTGTTCCGGCGAGTGTGGCCCCGCTGTTCGAGTAATCGTAAAAGCTATTGCCATAAGTCAACGATGTGCTGAACTGGCGCGCCCATTCCGTATCCAGCTTGATTGTGGCGTGGTTGGCAAGATTGTCGCCATTGAGGCGATATTGGACTGGTTTACCACCGGTTTGAGGGCCGATCAATTCCGGCTCCTGACCGACGGCAAGGGTGTCGGAAACATTAGCCTTCCACCGTGTATTGAATGCGTGATCCAGCCAGATACTCACCTGATGCGACTGGTCAAATGGATTGATACCCAAAGCATCACGGTCCTGATAATAATATAGTCCGTAGTTGTAGCGCAGTCCGAAGTCGGTTTGCTGCATCGGAACATTCAAAGAAATCGTTGGAGAAAATTCCGCACCAAAGCTACCCCGTTTGGTGCCGGAGATATCGTAATTGTCATCATAAAAACCACGTAGCGAAGCGGAGACATTCCATGCCTTGGGCGAAACCAGATCTGGCCCCGAGGCCAACGCCGGTTGCAGTCCGGCAACACCTGCCGCCAGCAACCCGGCAGAGACAAAAAACTTCTTCATATAATAAAATCTGAACTTTCTTTCGACCGCTTATGACCGTGGCCATTCAAAAAAACACACCACAGCTGAATTGACTTAAAGCGTATCAATCAGACAAGCGTCTCGTCAAAACATATTTCCTACGACAAAACCCCGTCAACATTAGGCAGGCGTCACCTTTTCGTTTCCATTTTGACACCGTTTTGTCACCTTCTGGAAATTCGGGGAAGCAACGATTTTAGCGTCAGCGCATTCATTACCTCCGTTTTTCCCAGCCAGCCTTTTCTGGCAATTCCAGCGCCCAGTCGCAGGAAACCTGCATGCGCATTACGGTGCGCGTCTGGATTTATGACACATTTCACCTCCTTGCCCTTCGCGTAAGGCCAGTGCCGCCAGTCCAAATCAAGCCGGTGTGGATTGCAGTTGAGCTCGATCCACGTCCCTGTCGCCGCGCAAGCATCAATCACCGCATGAACATTGACCGGATACGGCTCGCGTTCCAACAGCAACCGCCCGGTCAGGTGCCCAAGAATGTGAACAAAGGGATTTTCCGCCGCGCGGATCAGCCGTTTCGTGTTCTCCGCCTCGCTATTGGAAGGAACATGCAAACTCGCGACCACCACTTCCAAGTCCGCCAAAACTTCGTCGTCAAAGTCCAGCCGGTCTTTTAAAATGTCCACTTCCGTTCCCGTCAGCAACCGGAAAGCGCTTCCGCGCGCCTCATTTTTTTCATTCACGATTTTGATAGCTTCGATTTGCTCGCGTAGCCGCTTCGTGTCCAGTCCGTTTGCCTGAAACGACGCCTTCGAATGGTCGGTGATCGCCCAGTATTCGAGACCGAGTCCGTCCATGAACCCGGCAATTTCATCCAAAGTGTTGTGGCCGTCGCTCCAGTTCGAGTGGTTGTGTAGCGCGCCCTTCAAGTCCGACCACTCGACCAGTTTTGGCAGATCGTTCTTCTCTGCCGTAGTGAATTCGCCGTGATCCTCGCGCAGTTCCGGCGGCACAAACGCCAAGTCCAGCTTGGCGAAAATCTCATCTTCCGTCATACACGCCACCAGCAGCTTCGCGTCGCGCGTTTCCTCTTTCGATTTGAACAAGCCGTATTCATTCAGTCGCAACCCGCGCTGAACCGCCCGCTGTCGCATCACGATGTTGTGTTCTTTGCTGCCGGTGAAATACGCCAGCGCGAACGGAAATTCTGCGTCGCTCACCACGCGCAAATCGCACTGGATACCGCCCTCCAAAATGACACTGGCTTTTGTTTCGCCCTTTGCGAGCACCTTGACAATGCCGGCCTGCGTCACAAAGAATTCAATCACCGCCACCGCATTTTTTGACGAAGCCAGCAGGTCAATGTCGCCCACGATTTCCTTGAACCGGCGCAAACTGCCCGCAGGGTTGCACCGGATCACGTCGGGATGCTGGCGCAGGCTTTCCAGCAACGGCTCCGCTGCCAACCACGCCTCACTCAACAGATGCTTGCTCGCGTAAGTCCGCTTCAGCGCGATGCCCTCCAGAATGTTCGCCTGCGTCTTCTCGCCAAAACCGTCCAGTTCCGCGACTTTGCCAGCCTGGCACGCCGCCTCCAGCTTTTCAATCGAATCAATGCCGAGCTTTTTGTTTAGCGCCTGGATTTTTTTGGGGCCAAGACCTGAAATCTCCAGCATTTCCAGCAGTCCCGACGGAATAGAAGCCTTGAGATCTTCGTAGTATTGCAATTTTCCCGTCTCGACCAGTTCCGTGATTTTTTGTTCCAACGCCTTGCCGATACCCTTGATTTCGCCCAGCCGTTGTTCCGCGACTATTATTTCCAGCGGCTCGACCAGACCTTGCAGTGTTCTTGCCGCATTGGCATAGGCGCGGGTTTTGAACGGATTTTCGCCCTTCAGTTCAAGCAGCGTTCCAATCTCCACAAAAATCTCGGCAACCTTGTCTTTATCCATACGCCAAATATGAAGTGTCGGATGGCAAGTGTCATGTGCCAAGTAACAACCCTTGCCATTGATGCACGGGCGTATAGCTTGGGGTGGTGGGACGCTCGCCTAACAATCTTTTCAGCTCGTCACTCGGCACCCGTCACACGACACTATACAGAATGACTGCGAGAAAAAAGCTTCCCGTCGCGCTCACCATTGCCGGCTCCGACAGCGGCGGTGGCGCGGGTATTCAGGCTGATCTGAAAACTTTCGCCGCGCTCGGCGTCCATGGCACCAGCGCCATCGCCTGCCTCACCGCCCAAAATCCCCGGCGCATCCTTGGCGTCGAGCCGTGCTCGCCCAAAATGCTGCGTCAGCAAATCGAAGCCGTGTTTGCAGAACTCCCGCCGGCGGCGGTAAAAACGGGAATGTTATTTTCAGCGGAAAACATTTCCATCGTCGCGGATTTCTTCCGCAACTCAAAACTTAAAACTAAATATTTAAAACTAATTGTGGATCCGGTGATGGTTTCCACCAGCGGCGCGCGGCTGCTGCAACCCACGGCGGAAAAACTACTGCGCGAAAAAATACTGCCGCTCGCCGCGCTCGTCACGCCCAATTTGGACGAGGCGGAAATTCTGGCGGAGCAAAAAATCTCCTCGCCCGAAAAAATGCGCAAAGCCGCTGCAAAAATTCATTCGCTCTACGGGTGCGCCGTCCTGCTGAAAGGCGGCCACCTGAAAAATTCCCGCGAGGCGCTGGACATCTATTTTGACGGAAAAACGGAACTGCTCCTGTCCGCGCCGTTCGTGAAGGACGTCTCCACGCACGGCACCGGCTGTACCTATTCCGCCGCTATTTGCGCTGCGCTGGCGCTCGGCCACGATTTGCCGCAAGCCATTGAAATCGGGAAAATTTTTATTACTGAGGCGATTTCCAAAAGTTACAATATTAAAAAAACACTTTTCGCTGGACTGAGTTTTCCTGCCAACGCGGGAAATTCGACGGGCGCACAAGCTCGTTTTTTTGGAGCGTAAGCGCAAACATTCTGCTTTGCTAGTTAATGCAGTTGCACCCGATAAAACCCCGTGCTTTTCGTCATGGTGATGGGCCACTTGATGACGGAATTGGTCGCGGTAATCGTGGTCATGGTTTGGAATCCGGCCGTCAAATTCGTTGTGGACTGTAAATCATATTGGCGGCTGGGGATGGCCGGCCATGCAAGAACTGGCGGCGCGCCGACCAACGCGAGTGTGATGACGGGGAAAATTGACCAAATGGTTTTCGTTTGGAAGCAATGGCCAGCATGGTCAGTTACCTGAGCGTAAAACGGGTGCAAGCCCAGACCCAATTTGGCGGCGGACACGACAAAGACAGCGATGGATTGATTGGTGGCCACGCCCACAGAGCCGCCCGTGCTAAACAATTCAATGCGCGAAATGTTAGTGGCATTGGCCGTCACCGTGAATTGCAGTTGTTCGGCGTTGGAGTTGTTTGGCAACGCGCTCAGAGTCGCGGCGAGGCTTGTGTTTTCAATCCGCACATTCAGTGTCACCCGGGTTTGTGTTTCCACGCTGGTGCCCTCGTAGGCAACTGCCGTCAATTGATGGTAGCCATCGGACATTTGCGTGGTGTCCCAGTCAAATTTGACCGCCAGCGGATCCGAGCCCGAACTCAAGTAGAGATGGTTGCGCGGCCGGAGATCGCTGACGTTGTCCGCCAGCGGATTCGTGCCAACAGGCATCGTCTGGAGATTGGTTGAGGAGCTTAGCATGGCTAATATCTGGGAGGCCGGCCAGCCCGGCGCGCGGGCATACAGGAAAAATTGAGCCTCCGAATTATCGTAATACAAATCTGACGCCAATAAGCCGTCAGTGGATTGCAGTGTCGGGGTGGCGTTAATCAGGTTCATCAAATTCTGTGTGAAAAGGCCAACGCCCATGTTCGCCGTGGTGTTAGTCAAACCGAGCGTCACCTCGTCCTCGTTGGTCTTAATAACGGTGAACTGCACCCAATCGCCCACAAGGGGCGCATTGTAAATAGTCACGATTTGATAACCCGTTGCGATGGTATCCAGAAAAGTCGGTCGCGCAGCAGTCAATCGTGTGGTCAAACTGGCAGCGGAACCGATGGCGGAACTGGCATCAATAGTGACGTTGCTGCCGGAAACATTCATGGCCAGCGATTGTAGTTTAATCCGGTCGCCGAGCGGGTTGGCCAGCACTTGGGTCAGATTGCTTTGCAGATTGATTGCGTCCGCCAGGCCCGCGGCAACGATGGCTAGAGTGGCATTGGTCGGCACCGTGTAACTGATGGTGTCGCCGGCAAGCGTCACCGAGAGAACGTTCCCTGTAGCGGGTGACAGATTCGTCATGATCTGAAAGAAAGTTCCGTCCACAAAAAGATCCGCTCGCATCAATGGCAGATTGGTGGCAGCACCGGAAAAAACAGGATTTAATGTAGCCTGTCCGCTCAATACGGTTCCATTGGTCAGCGTACTCCAGCCAGCCACGCCGGGATGGGCGAACGGTGCCGCGAGCGGTTCACCCACCATAAGACCCTCAAACGGATTCAGCACGCTTTGATAGTATGACTCGGCCACCGAAAAACCGCGTGTCTGATAAAAATAATCCACTGGGTCGGGGAATTTCTGTGTGTAGTTGCAAGGTTCAACTACCGTACCATAACTTCCAGAAGTTCCGGCCTCCAAAAAGGCGAGAGCTGGCGTCTGCCCGCCCTCCAAAATGTCGCCGGCAAACGAGGTCAAAGTGTCGCCCAAGCCGCCGGGCACAAACGCATTCGTGGGCAGCGAAAAATTTGCCAGCCCCGTGAGCAGGCCGAAAAGATTAGTAAACGCAGTTGAACTGGTGTTAATGCGGCTGACAGCATAGTTGCCATCCACCTGATTTTCAAAAACGGAATTGTCGAATTCCACAAATCGGACGCTGCGGATCAGGTCGCTGGTTTTGGCGAGATAAACATTTTGCGTGGGATAAGAACAGTCCGCCGCCACGCTACGACGGAGGATGCTTTTGGCTCCAGCAAGGTTGGTGTCCGTAAGCATCATGGCCAGAAAGGAATTGGTTGCAGCCGTAGTAGGCGTGGCCTGACGGAATGGCAGTTCAGAATAGGCGTAACTATTAGAGGAGTTATCCGGCAACGAACAGGAAGGAATTCCAATCACCGGCGTACCGTTGGTCTTGAACCCATAAAACAAAACCGAGGTGGTGCTGTTCTGACCGGTGCCATCCACCACCCGGTAAGGAATATCCATGGAAAGCAGGACGAACTGCGCCTGATTGGTCAGGCCGCGACTGGCAATCATTGCCAGCAATGGATTGAGCAGGTAGGTTTGAAAATCAGCGGGACTCCAGCTGATGGCCCCGCCCGTCCAACCCGTCATCCGCAGCAGGTTATTGGGCGGAACCCCGCGCTGTTCGCAATAATCATTACCCAATTGCAACGAATTGGTGCTGTTCTCGTTGACCACCACAATTACGTTCAAACCGCTGCCGCCCGCCCAAACTCTGCCAGCCGCTAGCAGTGTGACGAGGACGGCAACATAAATTAATCGGCTCATTGGATATTCTGAATATTGGCGAAAAAAAATAATCCACCTCTCTGCAAAAAGCCAATCGCATTGCAAAACATTTCTTTTTTCCCCCGGCCGGTTAAACTGTCTTTGTGTCCGAGTCCATCTTCATCAACGAAATCTATTTGAGCCTGCAAGGTGAAAGCACTTTTGCCGGGTTGCCTTGTATTTTTATCCGGCTAACCGGCTGCGACCTCCGCTGTTCCTACTGCGACACCGCTTACGCCTTCACCGGAGGTAAAAAGCAAACGCTGACGGAAATCTTGGAAAAAGTCCACGGACTAGCTGCGCCGTTTTCTAATCCGGCATCCAGCATCCAACTTCCGGCATCGCTTCTGCCGCTTGTGGAATTGACCGGCGGCGAGCCGCTGCTCCAGGAAAACTCCCTGCCGTTTATGAAATCGCTATGCGACGGAGGTTTTACGGTTTTGATTGAGACGAGCGGCGCACATGACATTTCCAAGATTGATCCGCGCGTCCGACGCATCATGGATTTGAAATGCCCGTCCAGCGGCGAGGTGGAACGAAATCTATTCTCAAATATTGTACATCTGAAAGGGACCGATGAGATCAAGTTCGTTATCGGTACTCGGGAAGATTACGACTGGGCGAAACAGCAGATTGCCGGGCACAAGCTGGCTTCGGTTTGTCCGCTGCTGTTTTCCTGGGCACATCCGCTCGCACCAAAACAGCAAAATGAGGTGCTCAAAAAAGTTCCCGCCGGCCTCACGCTCATTTCTCGCCGTGAGCTTGCGGAAAAAATCATCGCCGACGCCTTGCCGGTGCGGTTTCAGGTCCAGCAGCACAAAATCATCTGGCCGCCGGAGCGGCGGGGAGTTTGAAATGCGCGTCACCCGACAGGTTTTGAAACGGCTTCGCGACTACGAATCGCGCAACGTTACGTTCTCCGAGCCTGACGGCTCGTGGCCAATTGTCTGGGAACGCGCGAAAGGTGTTCACGTCTGGGATATTGAAGGGCAAAAATATCTGGATTTGACCGCCGCCTTCGGCGTCGCTGCCACTGGCCACGCAAATCTGAACGTCATTCGCGCCGGGCAAAGACAGATGGCAAAACTCCTGCACGCGATGGGCGATGTGCATCCACACGCGCTCAAGGCGCGGCTTGCCAGAGAATTGAGCTGGGTCACCTTCGAGCGCTGGGCGAAGCTTCAACCCAAAGCCGAAAGCCCAAAATTCAAAGTCTCGACCGGTAAAGTCATCTTTGCCAACTCCGGTTTTGAAGCCGTCGAGGCCGCGCTCAAAACGGCCATACTCGCCACGGGTAGAAGCGGCGTCATCGCGTTTGAAGGCGGCTATCACGGTCTCGGCTACGGTGCACTCAACGCCACCCACCGCGAATATTTTCGCGGCCCGTTCCGTTCGCAACTGCGGGAGTTTGCAAGTTTTGTAAAATTTCCAATGTCATCGGAACAGCTTCCGCAAATTGAGAAAAACATCCGCCAGCTTTTCCACCACACGAAAATTGGCGCGATTTTGGTCGAACCGGTACAAGCGCGCGGCGGCATCAATGTCCCGCCGTCTGAATTTCTGCCGCTGCTTCGCAAACTCTGCGACGAACTCGGCTCGCTGCTCATCGCCGACGAGATTTACACCGGTTTTGGCCGCACCGGCAAATGGTTTGCGTGTGAAAATAGCGGTGTTATTCCGGATCTGATCTGCCTCGGCAAGGCGCTCACCGGTGGTTTTCCGCTGTCCGCGTGCGTCGGCCGCGCCGACCTCATGGATGCAGCCTGGCCCGCCTCGACCGGCGAGGCGGTTCACACCAGCACGTTTCTCGGCCATCCGGTCGGTTGCGCGATGGCACTGGCGCAGATTTCCGAAATTAAGAGATTGAAGCTTTGCGAACATAGTGAAGAGCTTGGAAAGTTTCTTTTGGCCCAACTTGCTTCTATCAGAAATTCAAAATTCAAAATTCAAAACTCCGCGCGCGGCCTTGGCTTAATGGTCGGCGTGGAATTGAATCTGCCGAACGGCAAACCGGCGACCGAATCAGCGCTGACCGCCATCAAAGCGCTTTTGCAGCGCGGCTTTATTTTCCTGCCCGAAGGTGAGCACGGAAATGTAATCAGCTTCACACCGCCGCTGACAATTTCAAAAGCGCAACTGACCAAAGCCGTCGTCGCGCTGGCGGAGGTTTTGCCATGACTCTTACCGAAATGCGCGAGTCACTGGCCAAGCACGACATTCAACTCACGAAATCGCTCGGCCAGAATTTTCTGCACGACGGCAACCAGCTCCGCCGCATCGTGGACGCGGCGAAAATCCAGCCGACGGATAAAATTCTCGAAGTCGGGCCGGGACTCGGGCCGCTGACGGAACTGCTTTTGGAAAAAGCCGACGAAGTTCTCGCGGTGGAAATGGACGCGCGGCTCGTGGATTTTTTGTGCGAACGTTTCGGCGCGGAAAAGCAAAGCGACGATATTTTAAAAAACACCTTGGCCGGACCGCCGGCAGCCGGCGGCGAACCCAAACAGCTCGGTGCATTTCATTTGTTGCACGACGATGCGCTGGCATTTTTGAAACGCGAGCCGCGCAACTGGAGCGATTGGAAACTCGTGGCGAACCTGCCGTATTCCGTCGCCTCGCCGATTCTAGTGGAACTCGCCGCCGGCCCGCGCGCGCCAAAAATAATCGTTGCCACGCTGCAACTGGAAGTTGCGAAGCGGCTGATGGCGCAGGCCGATGACGATGATTACGGCATCCTGACGCTGCTGGTGCAGCTTGATTTTGCACCGCGCGAATGGTTCAAGATTCCGCCGGGCTGTTTTTTCCCGTCGCCGGACGTGGATTCCGCCTGCGTGATTCTGGAGCGCCGCACGCAGCCGCTGCTGCCGGAAGAACAGCGTGAAACTTTCCGCAAACTTGTAAAAAAAGCCTTTTCCCAAAGGCGGAAAATGATGTTAAAACTCCTGAAACAGGACTGGCCAAAGGAAAAACTGGAAGCCGCGTTCGCCGGGTTGAACATTTCGCTGATGGAACGCGCGGAGAAATTGAGCTTGGAGCAGTTTGTGTCATTAACTCAAGTTTTGGCTGGAGAAAAATGAACCGCCAAGGCATCAAGATGCAATTTTTCCCATTGGCGTTCCTTGTGTCTTGGTGGTGAGAAGTTATGAGCGAAGAAATATTTGACGTAGTCAACGATTGCGACCAAGTGGTCGGTCAGAACACCCGGCGCGAGGTGCATCGGCTGGGTTTGAAGCATCGCGCGGTGCATGTGCTGGTGTTTGATGCGCGCGGCGAGGTTTTTCTTCAGAAGCGTTCGATGAAAAAGGACATCGCCACCGGCAAATGGGATTCGTCGGCTTCCGGCCATCTGGACACCGGCGAGGCATACGACGCGTGCGCCGTGCGCGAGGTGCGCGAGGAGATCGGCTTGCACCTGTCGCAGCCGCCGCAGCGGCTTTTCAAGATTGATGCGTGTCGGGAGACCGGCTGGGAATTCTGCTGGATTTACCGCTGCGCCAGCGAAGGGCCGTTCACGCTGCATCCGGATGAGATCGAAACCGGCGCATGGTTCGCGCCGGCAGCGGTGACAAAATGGGTGGGCGAGAAGCCGCAGGATTTTGCAAGCTGCTTTGTGTTGATCTGGAAAATGTTTCTGGCCACAGCTGGGCAAAGCTGAAACGCAGATTTATGGGACTCATTTGCCGGGCGGTTTTTCAAAATTATTGTATTTATGTTTCATCTGTGAAAATCCGTGACTAAAAAACTTCCCGCCTTTACTTGGCGCGAAAATGGGGTAGTTATTTTCGCATGAACGAATCGAATAATTTTTTGGTACCCATCGTGGTGGAGCAGACGGCGCGCGGTGAGCGCAGTTGGGATATTTATTCGCGGCTGCTGGTGGACCGCATCCTCTTTCTCGGCACGCCGGTGGACGACAACATCGCCAACATCGTCATCGCCCAGCTTTTGTTTCTGCAGATGAGCGACCCGAAGAAGGACATCCATCTCTACATCAACTCGCCCGGCGGCAGCGTGACGGCGGGCCTGGCGATTTACGACACCATGCAATATTTGACCTGTGACGTGAACACCTACTGTATCGGGCAGGCGGCGAGCATGGGCGCGGTGCTGCTGTGCGCCGGCACGAAGGGCAAGCGCTTTGCGCTGCCGAACTCAAACATCATGATTCATCAGGTGCTCGGCGGTGCGGAAGGCCAGGCTAGCGACGTGGAAATACGAGTGAAACACATGCTCAAGCTGAAGCACACCTTGAACGGCATCCTGGCCAAACACACCGGCCAGACCGTTGAACAGGTGGAAAAAGACTGTGACCGAGACAATTTCATGTCTGCCGAGGATGCGAAGAAATACGGCCTCGTGGACATGGTCGTGCAGTCGCGCAAGGAAATTCCCGGCGCGGAAAAAAAGTGATTTCGCGCGGTGGATCAAAACTTCCGCTGCGCCTTCCCATTCGCGTTGTATTACTGCCCGGCGCACGCAACGGAGCCGCTCACAAACCCAGCCACAAAGTGAATAGTCTGTGGTTGTGAAAAACTTTTTGGCTCGCTTCCGGCGGCGATTTTCCGCATGATTTTCCGCCGCGCGAATGAAAGCAAAAATCATCATCACCCCGAAGAAAGCCGTCCTGGATCCGCAGGGCAAAACCGTTCAAACCGCCCTCGCCCAAATGGGTTACACCGGCGTCACCGGCGTCCACATCGGCAAATACATCGAGATCGACCTCGCGCCCGGCACCGACAAGGCGGCGGCGCATAGAGCATTGAATGACGCGGCCTTCAAGCTATTGAGCAATCCGGTGATTGAAGATTATAAACTGGAAATCGAATGAATTTGTCGGGCGCAAGGCGTGGGGCTTTGGGCTTGAGGCCCGAATTCAGACGCCTGGCACCCAATGCCCCGCGCCCCGCGCCTAATTTATGAACTTCGCCGTTTTACAATTTCCCGCCAGCAACTGCGACCAGGACGCCGTCCACGCCGTCCGCCTGCTCGGCCATTCCGCGCGGCTCGTCTGGCACAAGGATGCGTCGCTCGGCGACACCGACGTCGTCATCGTGCCCGGCGGTTTCAGCTACGGCGATTACCTGCGCTGTGGTGCCATCGCGCGATTCAGCCCCGTCATGCAGGCCGTGAAACAATTCGCCGACAACGGCGGCCTCGTCCTCGGCGTCTGCAACGGCTTTCAAGTCCTCACCGAAGCCGGCCTGCTGCCCGGCGCGCTCATCCGCAACCGCGACCTGCACTTCCACTGCGAAAACATTTTCCTCAAGACCGCCACGAACGATTCGCCGTTCACCAGCAAGATTCCGGCGGGGAAAATCCTCCGCGTGCCCATCGCCCACGGCGAAGGCTGCTACTTTGCCGACGAAGAAACGCTCGCCAAGCTCAAGGCCAACAACCAGATTTTGTGGCAATACTGCGACGCGACCGGAAACCTGACCGACAGCGCGAATCCGAACGGCGCGCTGCTGAACATCGCCGGCATCTGCAATGAAAAGCGCAACGTAGCCGGCCTGATGCCACACCCCGAACGCGCCTGTGAAGCGCTGCTCGGCAGCGACGACGGCAAATGGATTTTCGAAAGCATCTTCGCCGCGCTCAAAAACAAAACCGTCGCGCAAGCGGCCTAATCATTTCTCCGATGACCGAACCCGCTATCACCCCAGAGTTGGTTGCCAAGCACAACCTCACGCCGGAAGAATACGCCCACGCCGTGGCCATCCTCGGCCGCACGCCGAGCTACACCGAGCTCGGTATCTTTTCCGTGATGTGGAGCGAGCATTGCAGCTACAAAAACACCAAGCCGCTGCTCAAGACCTTCCCCACCAAGTCGCCCAAGATCCTCGTCGGCGCGGGCGAGGAAAACGCCGGCATCATTGACATCGGCGACGACATCGCCATCGCGTTCAAGATCGAATCGCACAACCATCCGAGCGCGGTCGAGCCGTTCCAGGGCGCGACCACCGGCGTCGGCGGCATTGTGCGCGACATCTTCACGATGGGCGCGCGCCCGGTCTGCGCGGTGAACTCGCTGCGTTTCGGGCCGATCACCGCCAACGGTGAATCTGACATTTCAAATTCGAAAGCAGAAATTGCCAATAACCGCCGCCTTTTCGCCGGCGTCGTCAGCGGCATCGCGCATTACGGCAATTGCTTCGGCATCCCGACCGTGGCGGGCGAGGTGTATTTCGACAAGACGTATCAGGGCAATCCGCTCGTGAACGCGTTCTGCCTCGGCGTGCTGCGGCATGACCAGATCACGCGCGGCGCGGCCAAGGGCGTGGGCAATCCGGTTTTTTACGTCGGCCCGGCGACGGGTCGCGACGGTCTCGCGGGCGCGGCGTTCGCGTCGCAGGATTTGACCGAGGAATCCGCCGAGCAACAGCGCGGCGCGGTGCAGGTCGGCGATCCGTTCATGGAAAAACTCGTGTGCGAAGCGTGTCTGGAACTGCTCGCCACCGGCGCGGTCGCCGGCATGCAGGACATGGGCGCGGCGGGCTTGACGTGCTCCACCTGCGAAATGGCGGCGCGCGCCGGCACGGGCATCGAGATCGAACTCGACAAAGTCCCGCAACGCGCGGCGAACATGACCAGCTACGAGCTCATGCTCTCGGAATCGCAGGAGCGCATGCTCATCGTCGTCCACAAGGGCCGCGAAGAGGAAGTGAAGCGCATTTTCGACAAGTGGGATTTGCCGTGGTCTGAGATCGGCATCATCACCGACACCGGCCACATGAAGGTGCGCCACGGCGGCAAACTCGTCGTGGACATTCCCGCAAAGAAAATTGCCGACGAATCGCCGGTGTATCAGCGCGAAGCCGTTGAACCCGCGTATCTGAAAGACGTCTGCGCGTTCCGCCTCGACGGCATTGCCGACACCACGACGCCCGCCGAAGATTTAAAGAGGTTGCTCGCGTGGCCGAGCATCGCCTCGAAGAACTGGGTCTATCGCCAATACGATCACCAAGTCCGCGACGGCTCGGTGGTTTTGCCCGGCAGCGACGCGGCGGTCATCCGCATCAAGACGGATTCCTTGCCTGTGATGAGCGCGGAACTCGCCGCCAAAGTCGGCGACCCGAAAGTTTCTGAAAAACTCATCGCCATGACCGTGGACTGCAACGGCGGCTACGTTTATCTCGATCCCTACGAAGGCGCGAAAGCCACCGTGGCCGAAGCCTGCCGCAATCTCGCCTGCTCCGGTGCGATTCCGCTCGGCGCGACCGACAATCTCAACATGCCCAGCCCGCTCAAGCCCGAGCTGTTCTGGCAGATCAAGGAATCCGTGCGCGGTCTGGCCGAAGGTTGCAAGGCCTTCAATGCGCCCGTCACCGGCGGCAACTGCTCGCTCTACAATCAAAGCCCCGCCGGACCGATTGACCCGACGCCCACGATTTCCGTCGTCGGCCTCATCGAGAAACCGGAGCACGTCACCACGCAATGGTTCAAAGACGAAGGCGACGCCATCATCCTGCTCGGTGAAGCGGTGGACCAGGCCGACCCGATCTTCGGCCTCGGCGGCAGCGCGTATCTGCAAGTCGTCCACGGCCAGAAGAACGGTTCGCCGCCGCGTTGCGATCTGGAAGTCGCGAAGACGCTGCACACCACGCTCATCGGCCTGATCCATTCCGGCCTGGTGAAGAGCGCGCACGATTGCAGCGAAGGCGGCCTGGCCGTAGCGCTCGCCGAAAGCTGCATCAGCCAGCTCATCGCCCGCGAAACCCCGCGCCTCCTCGGCGCGACGATTGATCTGAGCGCGCTGAAAGACGTGCGCCTCGACGCCCTGCTCTTCGGTGAAACGCAATCGCGCATCGTCATCAGTTGCCAGGCGCTAGACGCCGTGAAAGTGGTGGAACGCGCCAAGCTCATGGGCGTGCCAGCGGTGCAGATCGGCAAAGTCGGCGGCGACACGCTGACGGTGAAAACCGTGGCCGGCGAATTTGCCGCCCCGCTCACCGAACTGCACGACGTCTGGTGGAACAGCATCGCCCGCGCGATGGCGTAAATGAAAACTCAACGGCCAAGAGCAACCTCAGCTTTCTCGCTGATGGAACTCTTGGTCGTCATTACCATCGGTGCAATTCTTGCGGCGCTAGTTTTAGCATCTGTTTCCAAGGCCAAGCAAAGAGCTCAACAAATCTTGTGCGCTGGCAATTTGCATCAGCTTAGTGTCGGATTACAAAACATCCTCTCTGTTAATGAGGGTTACCCACCGGTTATGCCATGGATTGGCCAGATTGAAAGGGTTGGATTGGGCATTACCCAACCACCCACAAACTATTCCCGAACCGGCGTGTGGCGTTGTCCTGCGGCAGTCTGGAACAAGGATAATCCTGTATTTGGGCCATTCCCTGACCCAGAAATTAATTATTACGGTTACAATGCGTTTGGCGTTGAAATTACTACCAACAACAGTATTGAGCCGCTTGGATTATTTGGCCACGCCGGTGCGCGATCTTCGGCTAAAGAACCGACCGTTTCAGTTCCTAGCGACATGATGGCGATTAGTGATTGTTTTGACTTTCAAGGCTTGCTGGAACGGAGGCCTTTGAACTGGTTCGAATCTTACGGCAACACAACCGCTCGCCACCACGGCAAAGCCAACGTGGTCTTTTGCGACGGCCATGTCGAATCGCCGACGCTAAAATTCCTGTTTGAAGACACCAGCGATGCCGCCTTGAGCCGCTGGAACCGCGACCATCTGCCGCACCGCGAAATATTGTCGCCATGATTCTGTATGCGTGTTTTCAAAATGAAATTTCGACGGCCAAGAGGAAAATCGGCGTTTACGCTGGTGGAACTCTTGGTTTGCATTGCCATCATCGGAATTCTCGCGGCGCTTGTGTTGACAGTGGTTTCACGAGCAAAAGGAAAAGCGCAGTTAGCTCAATGTGCAAATAATGTTCGGCAACTCGGGATTGCTTTGCAGGGATATTTGACGGAAAACCATACTTATCCTATGCACAGAAATCTAACTCCCCACACCGCTGCATCAGACACGGATCATTGGCAACAAGCCTTACAGGAATCTGGACTTGGAACGACCAAAACACATGGCTTCCTTGATTTGGTGCAGCGCGGGGTTTGGAAATGCCCAAACGCAAATATACCAGCCGACTACCCGGAGGAAGGTTATGTCAGTTATGGATACAATTTCTATGGCATAGAGAGTAATGGCAACTGGACAAATTCGCTGGGGCTGGGCGGACATTCATGGGGTGTTTCAGACTGGCCGGTGAAAGAATCCGAAGTTGTCAGTCCGAGTGAAATGATTGCGATGGGTGACGGGTTTGCGGGAGCTAATGGCAAACTTCGAGACGGAGTCGGAAATATAGAAAGAGCTTACATCAAGATTTTTGCAGACTTTGGAGGCACGCCAAGAGCCTACGCCCGCCACCAAGGCAAAGCCAACGTGGTCTTTTGCGACGGCCACGTCGAATCGCCGACGCTGAAATTCTTGTTTGAAGACACCAGTGTTGCCGCCTTGAGCCGCTGGAACCGCGACCATCTGCCGCACTGCGAAAAATTGTCGCCGTAAAGCCAAAGCGGTGGAGGGCCGCCGCAGTCCAAGACGCTGGCGCGAAAATCCACCAGCCGGGTGAACGCGAAGCGTCTTGGAGTGCTCCAGTCCTCTGGAGCTTTTTCCATCAGCATCAATAGGTGTTCTACCATGAGCTCGCGCCTAACGGTGCTGACCGACCTTGGGATCTGCCAATGGCTTGGGCCGCTTCAATTCCCATCAACTGTTGCTTTTTGACCAGCTTTCTTCAAAAAGTGGGGTTTTAACGTAAAAACCATGTCTTCCCGCCGTCCGACCATGTCAGATTTTTATTTTACCACGTGTTCCTTTGGTTTTACCACGTGGTAAATCCATTTTACCACATGTTCGCGGGCGGGAACCATGTGTTCGGGGACGGGAACCACATGGTAAAAGCCCCCAGCCATGTGTTGGCCGCCGGGGACCATGTGTTTGCGGATTTTTACCATGTGTTCGCTGGCGCGGAACACGTGTTCAGCCCGCTTTACCATGTGTTTGCGGCTGGGGAACACATGTTCTTTTCAAAATACATGGTGCTGAAATGAAATTAGCACCATGTATTTTGATTTAACAAGATTGTTCCCGCGCTTAACAACATGGTAAATTGCCGGAATATCATTGTTCCCGGGTTTTACATCATGGTAATCGGGCGGAACAACATTGTCGCGGCGGTTTACCACATTGTAATTTGGTTTTACCACACGGTTCCGACCGGGAAGAACACGGTCAATCTGTTTTGCCACATGGAAAAGAGAAAGGGGGCAGTTTGCACTTTGACACCTAACCGGCTCAGGTAAGACAATTCAAAGCTGGTTCCTTAAAAAAAGGTACCAGCCTTTCCATTTCTGGCGAAATTTCTTTGAACACAGATGCCGTTTGCCCGCGCCATTTCCTTGCGTCCATGCGGATTAACCGCCCACAAACGTGCGCGCGGTTTGCGGGCCAAGCGAAAGGTTATTCGTCAACTTCCATAAATTGCGGTCAACGCTCTCAGGTTGGAATTCGTCCGGCAGCCGGTTTTGGCACGGCTACCTGATGAACAGAAAAATGCCGATGGCGAGCGCGATGCGGTAGAAACCGAACGCGTTGAAGGTGTGCGTCTGCACGTAGCGCAGCAGCCATTTCACGGCGATGAAGGACACGACCGCCGCCACGACGCTGGTGAAGATCACCATGCCCCAGTCTTCCTTCGGCGCGCCGAGCACGGGATGGTGCAGGGTCTTGAAAATCTTCCAGCCGCCCGCCGCCAGCATCGTGGGGATGCCGACGAGAAAGGAGAATTCCGTGGCCGCCGGCCGGCTCAGGCCGAGCAGCAGGCAGAACACAATTGTCGCGCCGGACCGCGAGGTGCCGGGACAGGTGCCCGCGATAAGCTGGCCGATGGCGACGGCGACGGCGATGGTCCAGGTGACTTCCGTGCCGAGTTTTTTGCCGCGCAGGAAAAATTCCACGGCCAGAAACGCCAGTCCGCCGACGAACAGCGCGACGGCGACGGGCGTGGAGCTTTCGGGCAGCTTGAAACCTTTCTTGTCGAGAATGAAGCCGACGGCGCCGGTGATGAAGAAGGCGACGAGAATTTTTTCCAGGTAGTCGAGCGTCTCCCGTTCTCGCCATTCAAAGATGAATTGATAGAGCCGCAGGGGAAACAGCGGCAGCACGGCGATGACCGCGCCGCATTGGATGACGATGTTGAAGAGGTCGGATTTCTCGACGTGCAGGATTTTTTCCGCCACGAGCAGATGGCCGGTGGAGGAGACGGGGATGAACTCGGTGATGCCTTCGACGATGCCGAGGATTAGATTAATGAGCCAGTCGTGCATGAATCATTTGACCGTGAAACCGGGGTGCGGGGCAAGGAGGAATTTTAGGGACGCGCGCCGCGCCGGATTATTTTTTGCCCCAGAAGGTTTTATTTTCCGCCGCCAGCTGCTTGACCTTGAGCTGGCCAAGGATAGCGTGCCAGCTGATGTAGATCTTGTGCCACTGGGTTTCCAGTCCGCGCAGCGCGCCTTCGCCCAATTCACTTAAGATCCGCAGCGAGGGAGCGTTGCCGACCAGGGTGTGGACTTCTTCGCGCGTGGGCGAGCCGACTTCGATGGCGGCGTAAATTAATTCCAGTTCCTGCACGATGATGCTCTTGATTTCCAGAAAATGGTTCTCGTCCGGTGGGCCGAATTTTTTGGCGCGGGCGAGCGAGAGGAAGTGGTTGAACTGTTTCCAGCACTCGATGTGCGTCTCGATTTGCGTGACGAGCTGGTTGATGTCCTTGGGGGTCATGAGGGTGAGCGGGTTGGCGTCGGGAGCAACGCGGTTTGCGGGAACAGGAAAATGATCGCGCCGCCGCGCAGTTCGCGGGCGGTGATGCGCAGGCTGCCGAAATGCAGGCTCACCTCCGCGAGCGGCATCTGCGCGGCGCGGGCCTCGCTGAGCAATTCCAAAACGTCGCGCCCGATGGTTTGCAGCAGCTGGCTTGGATAGGCCGAGGACACGGTTGAGGTGACAATGTTGCCTTTACGATCCACCGTGACGGTGCCGGTGGGCAACGGTTGCACCCCGGCGCGCCGGCGGCTGAATAGATTTTTCAGGAATCCCATGTGGCGGCGAGTTTACGGCTTTTTTCAGGCAGATTGCCGGTGGCTTCCGTGGGCCAGCCGACTAAAAACATTTTGTCGCCGTGCGGAATCATCAGCACCTGGCGTTCCAAATTCTGGCCGGCGACGTGCAGGAGCGGGCCAGCACCGAGGCGCTCGCCGAGCCGGCGCGCGATATTATCGGCCCGCCGCGTCCAGCGCACGATGGCTTCAATATTCTGCGTGCCGAGGGCTTCGGGTTCACCTCGGCCAGCCGGTGGCACGGCCAGGACGAAATCTGCGCCTTCGCGCGTGAGCTGCGCCAGCAGCCGGATGTTTTTGCGGTGGCTGGCGCTCTCGATGGAATCAGGTTCCACCGGATTGGCCGCCTCGTCCAGCGACTGTGCGGATTCGAGCAGCAGGGCGTTGACGGGTTTCTGGATGGTGCGGACGCGGTTCGGCTCTGCCGGAAGATTTTCAAACGTGCCAGATTTCCAAGCGGCCAGGCGGTAGAAGGCCGCTTCGCCGCACGCGCCCTCGGTTTCAGCGTCAATCAACTCGCCGTCCTGAATCCACAGTTTCGCCATCAGTGGGCCGCGGGTGATGCGCAGCACGGTGGAGCTGCGCGAAAGGCATTCCATCTGGATGATGTCCATCAGGCTTTTGCTCTGGATGCCGCGGAAGCCGAGCTCGCTTTGGCGGTCGAGGAGGGATTCGAGGCATTCCAAAAATAATTTTGTGTTGCGCTGCATCTCGGTTTTGAGCCAGAACAAATCCACGCCGAGCGCGTAGGCGCGGGAACGGTATTCCTCGTCCTCCAGTCCGCTCAAGACGATGGTGCGCAGTTCGGGATAACGTCGGCGCACGATGGCCAACATCTGCAAACCATCAATGCGCGGCATCTTCAGATCGGAAATCAACACGCGGACAGGCTCGGTCTCGATGAGTGCCAGCGCGCGCTTGGCAGTGGTGGCAGTGAGGATTTCCGGGGCGCTGGGCAGGTCGTGCAGCAGCTCACGGCAAAGCGTCAACCAGTCCGCATCGTCATCGAGAATTAGAATTTTGTGCCGGTGTTCCATTGGCGTTGGCAGCTAACCGCTAACCGTAACGGCGCGTAAATTCAAGTGGAAACATTCCATATGTCTATTCAGGAAGCAATCCGCGTTCCCGCCAAAAAAAGGTTTTTTGCCGTAAATAGGACAAACCCGCACGCCGTCGTCCCAGGGTGGGACAACCCGACATTATTTACCACTAGCATGAGTATGGCGTGATTTTTGCTAGTAATTCGATTGCGTCACCGAATGGGCGCCAAAATCAACCTGCGTTCATGGCTAACTTGTTAAGAACAAAATTTGCCGGACTACTGCGCGGACTGCTGCATCAGCTTGATGACCGCGAGCCCCTGCCGTCCCAGCGCCCTGCTGCCGCTGCCGCATCCATGGCGACCGCCGCACCGCTGCCGGCATCAGTCGCGCAGCCGCCTCGGCCGATGAATCCCGATGAAATCGAACTACCGCTTGCCCCCATCATCGCCGGGTTGCCGATTGATTTGCGGGCGAAGCTGATGTCCGTGCCCGCTGCCGGAGCGATGATTTGCCTACCGATTGAAACCATAATGGGCCAGCTCGCGTTTGGCGCGGTGAAGATTTCCTTCGGCGAACTGCGTCAGCTTGCGCCTCACATCTTCGCCAATTCCGGCGGCGAACACGACAACCGCCCCGTCAATCTGCCGTTGAACGAAATCCTTACACGGCTCAATCCCTCGCTGCTCGCGCGCCGGACGGGACAGAAAATCGAGGTGGCCGACGAGGTTTCCGGGCCGTTTGGCGGCCAGGGACGCGGCGTGACGTTCACCACTCAGCCACTCAAACCGGTTGCACTCCCGCCAACCCCGGAATCGCGCGCGGACCGGCCAGCAGTGTCCATGGAAGCACCGCTGCCCGCCACACCCATCGTATTCCGTCCGCCGCCGACAAGCAATATTCCACCCACCCCCACGCGTCCGCCGGCAATGCCGGCGGCGCCAGCGCCGAAAATTTCCGGCACGCCCATTGCCGCGCCGGTCACTCCGCCATCGCGGCCCGAACCTGCGGCACCCACGATTTTCGCTGCGCTCTGGGATCTGGCGGAAAACTGGCCGGAGGAATTGAGGGATGAAATTTCGCGCTCCGCGCTGGCCAACGCGAGCGTGCCGCTGGCCGGCAACGTGGTGGAGAGCGGCCTGAAGCGCGGCCGGCTCACGATGTTGTGGAAACAGTTGCGCACCCTAGCAAAACCGAGTTCGACCGTGTCACCGAACGACGGTTTGGAACTGGATCTTCCGTTGAAAGTGATTGCACCCCTGTTTTTTGCGTCGCAAAAAAATCTGGCGTCGGCCAGAAAGATGGTGAAAGTTTCGGCGGATATTCCGGATTTATTTTTCGGGTTTCCGCAAGCCGCGCCGGAGCCGCCGGTAAGCAAGCTCCAGCCGGTGGATAAAAAACCTGCCGATACAAATTTTTACGTCTGGGGCGACGAGGGCGAAACGCCGAAAATTGAGCCAAATGTGGTTTCGCCGCCAACGGCGCCGCAGACTGATTTCATGCGCCGGCAAGTGCCGCCTGCGGATGTGGTGTCGCGGGCACTGGACTTGCCGGGAGTCGCGGGCGCGCTTGTCACGCTGCCGGACGGCCTGCGCGTGGCGAGTCAGGTGCCGGGAGAATTCAACGCGGACACGCTGGCGGCATTCATCCCACAGATTTTTGAGCGGTTGAACCAAGCAACGCGCGAGCTGCGGATGGGGGTATTGAACAATGTGAATTTTACGGTGGGTAATGTGCCGTGGGAAATCTTCCGAGTAAGCTCGGTTTATTTTGCGGCGTTTGGGTGCGCGGGCGAGGGTTTGCCCACGGTGCAACTGGCGGCACTGGCGGTGGAACTCGACCGGAAAAAACCGTAAGTTTTTATGGCCATAATCAATCAAGCGACAAAGGAATTACAGGTCAAAATCGTTTATTACGGCCCAGCGATGGGCGGCAAGACGACGAACCTCGTACAGGTACATGACCACATTCAGACGGCGGCGGGCAACAAGGGTAAACTCGTCTCGCTGGCGACGAGTTCGGACCGCACCTTGTTTTTTGATTTCCTGCCGATTGAGGCGATGACGATCAAGGGTTTTAAAACGAAGTTCCAACTTTACACCGTTCCGGGCCAGGTGATTTATAACACCACGCGGCAACTGGTGTTGCGCGGCGTGGATGGCATCGTGTTCGTGGCTGATTCGCAATATGAAAAAATGCCGGAGAACGTCGAAAGTTTTCAAAACCTGGTGGACAATTTGAATTCCCTGAAGATGAACCTGGCGGACGTTCCGTATGTGCTGCAATACAACAAGCGAGATTTGCCTAATGCCGCGCCGGTGGAGTATCTCGAGTTTCTCCTCAACAACCGAGCCGTGCAGGTGCCGTCGTTCCCGGCCACGGCACACAAGTGCGAGGGTGTGTTCGAGACCCTGAATATGATCACTCGGCTGCTGCTCCAGAAATACATCGCCCAAACCGTTCTGCCCGCCGCCTGACATGGCCATTTTGCCGCAACTCATTGAGGAAGACGTCCACGAGCTTGACGAAGTGCTGAGCGGATTTGTGACGCAGACCGACGCCATCGCCGCACTGTTGATTGACAAGGGCGGCTTTCTGCTCGCGCATCGCGGCGACGCGGAGAACCTTGACCTCACGACCATCGGCGCGCTGGCTTCCGGGGCGTTCATAGCCAACCAGGCCATCGCCCAGCTGGTGAACGAAAAAAAATTTACTTCCATTTGCCAGCAGGGCGAAAACTTCAGCCTGTTCGTGATAGACGTGGATGAACACTGCCTGCTTGCCGTTATTTTCAAATCTCAGTCCGGTGCGGGCGTGGTGAAATACTATGCCCTTGGCGCCACCAAACGGATTGCCCGGCAACTAGCCGCCGCCCGGGAACGCAATCCGGCCACTGGTCTCGACCTCTCAGCCATGAACGTCGCCGACCCGCAAGAATTCTTTCGCAAAAAAAGCGCTTGATAATCTGCGGTTTAAGAGTAGAAGGGGTGAATCATGGATAACTTTCACACCGATGAACTGAACCGTCTGCTTGCGGTTATGGTTCAAAGTTATAAGGACATTTCGGATTTGCTGTTCGTTCCCGGCAAGCCGCCACAGGTGGAAGTGCATGGCGAACTGGAAACGCCAAAAGTTGAGGATTGGCCAACTCCGCCTGACGATGCACTGCGAATCGAGGCCATTGCCCGTATTATCATAGACGGCAGTCCAAAACTGCTACAGGATTTAGAGCAACTCGGCTCCTGCGATTGCAGCTACACCCTGCCGGATCAATGCCGTTTCCGTGTTAATATTTACCGCCAGCGAAAAAAATACGCACTGGTCCTACGGCTGCTAAAGCCCTTGGTTCCCTCGATTGAGGGACTCGGTCTCGAGCCGGTTTTTAACGAGGTCGTAAAGGAAAAAAACGGCATCACCTTTGTCACGGGCGCTTCGGGCAATGGCAAATCAACGACCCTTGCCGCCCTTCTGAATGAAGTCAACCGCGACAATAAAATTCACATTGTCACCCTGGAGGATCCCATTGAATTTTTGTATCCAGACCTTAAGGCCACCTTCAGCCAGCGTGAACTGGGTAATGATTTTTTCACTTTTTCCGAAGGTCTGCGGTCGGCGATGCGCCAGGCACCCAAGGTCATCATGGTGGGAGAAATCCGCGACCGCGAAACCATGGAGATTGCCCTGACCGCCAGTGAAACCGGCCACATGATTTACAGCACCCTGCACACCATCAGTGCAAGTCAGTCCATCAACCGCATTCTGGGGATGTTCGGCAAGGATGAGGAAAACCAGATTCGCGACCGTCTGGCAGCTTCCCTACGCTACACCATCGGCCAGCGTTTGATTCCCAAAAAGACCGGTGGCCGAATGCTGGTCACGGAAGTCATGGGACATAGCCTTCGGACGCGTGAAGCCATTGCGCTGGGTGAAAATGAAAGCCGGCGGCTTTCCGAAATCATCGAGGTCGGCCGACACGCCGGCTGGCACAGTTTTGAACAATCCCTGCAAAAAGCTTATGAGCAGGATTTAATCACGGAAGAAACGGCGATGCTCTACTCCACCAACAAGCCGACCATGCGCCAGATGATTGATAATTCCAACAGTTCCGGTCGCGCCAATAAAAAGAATCAGGCGTCGCCGATGTTCTTCATACCGCCACGCGCCCCGGCTGAAACTCCCAGGTCCCCGCTATAATCAAGTTAAGAAAAGTTGCCGACTTTTATTTAAGCAGATCAAGCTGTCAGGCTGCCGCGCGACGCAGCCGGTCGGCGATGCCTGACCACGCCGGCAGTCCCGGCGGCGATTCCACCACAATCAAAGCCACGCCCGCCGCGTCGCACCGGTGCAGCTCCGCATAAAGCGCCCGCGCAAACGCCTCGGCATCGTGCGGAATCACGCTCACGTTGCCGGCCGCAAAACCGGCGGGAATGTTCGTGTGCGCGATGACAAAGCAGTTTTGCGTTTTAAATTTTAAGTTGTTAATTTTTGCCGCCAGTTCCGTCTCGTCGCGCCAGTCCAGCACGACCAGTTTGGCTTTCGGCGAGTAATGTTTCTCCAGCTGGCCGGGACTTTTCAAGGTTGGCTGACTCTGGACTTCGGACCTTGGGTTCTGAACCGCGCCGCAAACTGCGGCAAGCGATTCTGCATGAATCATCCCGGGCCGCAGAATCCGCGGCGGTGAAACCGTCAGATCCAAAACCGTGGATTCGATTCCCACCTGCGATTGTCCGCCATCCACGATGAGCGGAATTTTCCCACCCAGCTGGCCCCAGACGTGCTCCGCGTTCGTTGGCGAAATCTGGTTGGATAAATTCGCGCTCGGTGCCGCCAGTGGAAAACCGCATTCGCGGATCACTGCCTGCATAAACGGATGACTTGGCCAGCGCACGCCAACGGTTTCGCCGCCGGCGGTAACCAAGTTGGAAATCTTGGGGTCGCGCGGCATCACCAAGGTCAGCGGACCGGGCCAGAACGATCGGGTAAGTTTCTCCGCCGCCGCCGACCATTGCACCACACAAGCCTGCACCATCTCGTGCCCGGCGACGTGAATAATGAGGGGGTTATTCGCCGGCCGCCCTTTGATTTGAAAGATTTTCGCGACGGCCTTTTCATCCAGCGCGTTCGCGGCGAGGCCATATACCGTCTCCGTCGGCAGCGCCACGACTTCGCCCGCCCGCAATGATTGGGCGGCGCGGCGGACAGCTTTTTGAAAAAGCTCCGGCGTGTGGGTTGAAAGGATTTTGGCAGCCACGGCTTATTCGTAGCGCAAGGCCTCAATCGGGTCGAGCCGCGAAGCTTTCCATGCCGGATAAAAACCCGAGACGATGCCGATGGCCGCGCTGGAAAGGCACGCGATGCCGATCCATGCATAGGGCGTCAGGGTCGGCCAGCCGGTGAAGTGCGAGGTGATTTTCGCCGCCGCCATGCCCAGCGCAATGCCCATGACCCCGCCCGCCGCGCTCAACGTGACAGCTTCGATCAGAAATTGGATCAGAATGTCGCGACTGCGCGCGCCGACGGCCATGCGGATGCCGATCTCGCGCGTCCGTTCGGTGACGCTGACGAGCATGATGTTCATGATGCCGATGCCGCCGACGATAAGCGACACGCTCGCGATGGCGCCCAGCAGCACGGACATGATCCGCGTGGTCGAGGTGGCCATCGCCATCAATTCAAGTTGCGTGCGCACGGTGAAATCTGGCTCAGCGCTTTTGTGCCGGTCGCGCATGAGCGTGGTGATGTCATCCTGCACCTGCGTGATGGTGTCCTTGCTTGCGGCCTGCACCATGATGGAACTCACAAACGTCCGCTTGGTGATGCGCCGCATGTGGCTGGTGTAGGGAATAATCACGACATCATCCTGATCCTGACCGAAGAGGTTGAAGCCTTTCGACTCCAGCACGCCGACGATTTTGAACGGAATGTTACGGATAATGAGTGTGTGGCCGATTGGTTCGTCCCCGGTAAACAACTGGTCCACCACCGTTTTGCCGATGACGGCGACCTTGGCAATGCTGCGCACGTCCGCCTCGGTGAACATCGCGCCTTCGGCCATGTCCCAGTCGCGGATCTGCGGATAGTCCGGCGCTTCGCCCTGAATGGCGGTGTTCCAGTTCAGCCCGTTCGCGAGGATCTGCATCCGGTCGCGCACTTCCGGGCTGACGGCCACGACGCTGGCGACTTCATTTTTGATGGCCATCGCGTCTTCCACCGTCAAAGTCGGCGCGTTGCCCCAGCCGCTGCGCGAGCCGCTCGTGCTGAAACTGCCGGAGAAGACCGTGACAACATTTTGCCCCAGGCTTGCCACCTTGTCCTCGACTTGTTTTGACGCGCCCGTCGTGATGCTGACCGAGGCGATGACCGAGCCGACGCCGATGATGACGCCAAGCATCGTCAGCAGCGACCGCATCTTGTTCCGGCGCAAGGCGCGGGCGGCAAGTTTGAACGGCGCAAATAATTTCATGCGAGTTTCACGGCCTCCTGTGCCTGCTTCAATTTTCGCAATTCGCTTTCCGCATTCAAGCGGTCGCGCACCGGCTCGTCGGTCAAGATTTTTCCGTCACGTAAAATCACCGTGCGCTTCGTGTAGCGGGCGATGTCCAGCTCGTGCGTGACCATGACAATTGTGATGCCGGCGTCGTTCAGTTTCTGGAACACGCCCATGATTTCGATGCTCGTCTGACTGTCGAGATTGCCGGTGGGCTCGTCGGCGAGCAGCAACGACGGCCGGTTCACGAGCGCGCGGGCGACGGCCACGCGCTGCTGCTGACCCCCGGAAAGCTGGTTTGGCTTGTGGTCGGCCCGGGATGCGAGGCCGACAATTTCCAGCGATTTGGCGGCGCGCTCTTTTTGCTCGGCGGCCGAAATGCGCTGGGAGTTGTAAAGCATCGGCATCTCGACGTTTTCCTGCGCCGTCGTGCGCGAAAGCAGATTGAAACCTTGAAAAACAAAGCCGATTTTGTCATTGCGGATTTTCGCGCGCTGGTCGCGGTCGAGCGTGGAGACGTCCAGGCCGTCGAGCAAATATTTCCCTTCCGTCGGCCGGTCGAGCGCGCCGATCATGTTCATCAGCGTGCTTTTGCCGGAGCCGCTGGAACCCATGATGGCCACGAATTCGCCGGGCAGGATGTCCAGCGAAACACCGCGCACGGCGTGGACGTCCACTTCGCCGGTGCGGTAAACCTTGTGGATGTCCAAGAGCTGGATGACGGCGTTCGTTGGCACGGTGGATAAAATCATCGGCGCGGGAAACCGCCGCCAAACGGCGTGGACGTGGCCGCGCCGTTTGCCGCGTCGTTTTGCACCACGCTGGAGACGACTTTGTCGCCTTCCTTCAGACCTTCCACCACCTCGGTGAAAATGCCGTCGGTGATGCCGGTTTTGATCGGAATGGGTTTCAGCACCGGTGCCGTCTCATCGCCGGCGAGCACATATACCGTGCGAATTCCACGGTTGCTCTTGACTCGGCGCTGGCTTTTGCCGGCAACGTCGTTTGTCGGCGCCACTGCAACGGCCGCGTTGGTCAGCACCACGGCGTTGTCCGGCGGACGGAAACGCAGCGCGGCGCTGGGAATTTTCACCGCGTCGTCGCGCTGCGCAACGATGATGGAAACATTCGCCGTCATGCCGGGTTTTAACTTGTAATCCGCGTTGGTCACGCTGATGACCGTGTCGTAAGTGACGACGTTGTTGACCGTGATCGGCGAGTTGCGCACCTGCCTCACCACGCCGTGAAACGTGCGGTAGGGATACGCGTCCACCGTGAACTCTACAGACTGGCCTTCGACCACCCCGCCGACATCTGCCTCGGCCACATTCGAGTCAATCTGCATCTTGGTCAGATCTTTCGCGATTTGGAAAATCGTAGGCGTGTTGAAACTGGAAGCAACCGTCTGGCCCAGCTCCACCGCGCGTAATATCACCACCCCGTCCACAGGCGAAACAATTTTACAATAGTTCAGGTTCACCATGGCGTTGCTCAACGAAGCCTGCTTGATTTTCACCATCGCCTCGGCTTCGTGCAGCGTGGCGAACGCCGTGTCGTAGTCGGAACTGGAGATCAGCTTGTTCGAGAACAGCTCGGCACCGCGGGTAAACTGGATTTGCTGCAACTCAAGGTTCGCCTTCGCGTTCGCTAGGTCGGCGCCGGCCTGCTCGACCGCTGCCTGATAGGTTGCGGGATCGATCTCCGCGAGCAACTGGCCATTCGTCACCGGCGAATTGAAATCCACATACAGCTTGCTGATACGGCCCGACACCTGGCTACCCACCGTTACGTTCACCACCGGGTTGAGTATGCCGGTGGCTGTCACGGTGGCGATCAGTTCGCCGCGCGCCGCCGTCTCGGTTTTGAAGCTCATCGTGACCGCGTGTTTGTGCCGGTAATAAAAATAACCGCCCGCCGCGGCCGTGACGACCGCAACCACCAATATCCATTTCCAACCGTTGCTTGATTTTTCCGGCATAAAATTAATTGCTTTAATGCTTTTGCAGACCGCGCTTGAATCATTTAAGTTACAATAATTCCCGCCACCACCGCAATTTCAGTTTGTGCCTTTCGCGCCACGCCGTAAAATCCAGTGTGCTCGAAACTCTCATTCGCCAGCTCGGCGCCGCGACCGATCTGTCCGCCGGCCAGATTCAACTGGCCGTCGAACTGCTGACCGACGAAAAAATCTCCGCGCCTATCAAGGCGGATTTTCTGACCGCGCTCGCAACGAAAGGCGAGACTGCCGGAGAAATCGCCGCGTTCGCCTCCGCGCTCCGCGAAAAATCCGTGCCGCCCCCGCTCGATGCCGGGACCCGCGCCCGTGAAATCCTCGACATCGTCGGCACTGGCGGCGACCACTTGAGCACGTTCAACATCTCCACCACCGCCGCCATTTTGTGCGCCGCCGCCGGTGTAACGGTGGCGAAGCACGGCAATCGCGCCGTCACCTCGTCTGTCGGCAGTGCCGATGTCATCGAGGCGCTCGGCATCAAGGTGAATTTGTCGCCGGCGGACGCAGCGCGGGAATTGGCGGAGAAAAATTTCGCGTTTTTCTTCGCTCCGAATTTTCATCCGGCATTCAAGCAGGTTGCCGCCGCCCGGAAACTTTGCGCCGGGCGCGGCCAGCGGACGATCTTCAACATCCTCGGCCCGCTGGTGAATCCCGCGCGTCCGTCCGCCTCGCTCGTCGGCGTGCCGCACCCGGAACTCTGCGAGCCGATGGCGCAGGCGCTGCAACTGCTCGGCGGCCGGCGCGGCATGGTGGTCTGCGGCGTCGTGGAAGGAAAACATCTCGACGAACTTTCCACGCTCGGCCAGACGCACCTCGCGGAATTTTACCACGCGCGGGGATTTACCAAGTCAGTTTTGTCGCCGGAATGTTTTCCACTGCAACCGGCGACGTTGGCGGATCTGCACGGCGGCGACAAATGGGTGAATGCCGAAATCATCCGCCGCATTCTTCGCGGCGACGAGCTCGGTCCGAAGCGCGATGCCGTTTTGCTCAACGCCGGCGCGGGTTTGTTTGTGGCGGGAAGGGTGAAGTCGCTCGCGGAAGGCTGGGAACTGGCGGCGGCAACCATTGATTCCGGCGTTGCGGCGGGAAAGCTAGCGGCGCTTGCCGGTTGATTAGATTTCTGGAACTTGCGCGTTTTCCTCGGCGTATTGCAGGCCGAGGTTGTGTTGGGCCAACTTGTGGCCCTGGCGCGCGGCCTTGATGAACCACTTCACCGCCTGGCCTGAATCCTTCGGCACGCCGCGTCCGGCCTGATAGCAGAGGCCGAGGTTGCACTGGGCGTCGGCCAGTTCCTGCTCGGCGGCAGCACGATACCATTTGACCGCCAGCTTAAAATCTTGCGCCACGATCTGGCCGGTCTCGTAAAAAACACCGAGGTTGAACTGCGCCGCGGGATAGCCGTGTTGCGCCGATTCGCGATACCATTTCATCGCCTCGGCAAAATTCTGCGGGACGCCCTGGCCGGTTTCGTAAAGAGTGCCCAAGTTGAACTGTGCCGCCGGGTCGCCCTGCGCCGCCGCCTCACGCAGCCACTTCGCCGCCTCGCCAAATTCCTGCGGCACGCCCAGTCCCATCCAGTAGCAGACGCCAAGGTAACATTGCGCCACGGGGTCGTTTTGATCCGCCGCGCGCCTGAACCATTTTACAGCCTCGTAATTGTCCTGCGGGACGCCCTGGCCGTTCTGAAAGCAAACGCCGAGATAACATTGCGCCTGCGGGTCGCCGGCTTGTGCCGCAGCGCGCATCGCTTCAAACGTATCCCATGATTTGCGAGTGATGGCCATTTTACAGTCGAGTAAGCATAGCTTCGGTTTGGCCGAAAACAAGCCGGGAAAGCCCGCGCGGATGCCCGCCGACGCACAAATTACTTCCGCCCAAACGCAATGCCTGCTACAAAACGCGCATGGCAACAGAATATAAAATCGGTTTTCTCGGCGCCGGCAAGATGGCCACCGCACTCGCGCAGGGTTTCGTCCAAGGCGAACTCGTTATTCCCCGCGAAATCATTGCCGCCGACCCGTTCGCCGCCGCGCGCAAACGCTTCGCCGCCGAAGTCGGCGCCACCACCACCGCATCCAATCTCGAAATCGCCAAGAATGCGAATATTTTAATTCTCGCGACGAAGCCGGACCAAGCCGCCGCCGCGCTCGCGGAAATTTCCGGCGCGTTTACCCAAAAACATCTGCTCGTCTCCATCGCCGCCGGCGTGACGCTCGCAAAATTGGAAGCCGCGCTGCCCGCCGGCGCTCACGTCATCCGCGTGATGCCCAACACGCCCGCGCTCGTCGGCGCCGGCGCAGCCGGCTTTGCCCTCGGCAAAAACGCCACCAGCGCCGACGGTGATCTGGCTCAGAAACTTCTCTCCGCCGTCGGCATCGCATTTCAGGTGAAGGAAAGCCTGCTGGACGCCGTGACCGGCTTGAGCGGCAGCGGCCCGGCGTATGTTTATCAATTTATCGAGGCGTTGAGCGACGGCGGCGTGGCGGCGGGTTTGCCGCGCGACGTGGCGACGCGGCTCGCCGCGCAAACCGTGCTGGGCGGCGCAAGAATGGTTTTGGAAACCGGCCAGCATCCCGGCGCGCTCAAGGACCAGGTCACCAGCCCCGGCGGCACCACGATTGAAGGTTTGCACGCATTGGAAAAAGGCAGGATGCGCGCCACCGTGATGAGCGCCGTCCGCGCCGCGACGGAAAAATCGAGGAAACTGGGACAGGCGTGAATCGTATTCCGGTCGTATCCCGGTTAAATGACGCAAAGCACGCCGCCTCGACTTCACTCGCTTCTCTGCTAAATTGCTCACGTGAGTTTTGTCGCTGAATTTAATTCGTTGCCGCTGGTGGCACTCGTCAAAAAATCGCTGGCTACTGGCACCGCGGCTGCGCGCGAGGCCGCCGGCAAAAGGAAAATTTCGCTCGCCGATTTCGCCGCACTGATTTCGCCCGCTGGTTTGGAAATTTTGGAGACTCTCGGCCGGCGGGCGCACCTGATAACGCAACAGCGCTTCGGCAAAGTCATCCGCCTTTTCGCGCCGCTTTACCTGTCCAACGAGTGCATCAACAACTGCACCTACTGCGGCTTCTCGCGCGACAATCCGATTCTGCGCGTCACGCTCTCGCTCGACGAAGTGAAGCGCGAGGCCGACGCGCTGAAGGCGCAGGGCTTCCGCAACCTGCTCCTTGTCGCCGGCGAGCATCCAAAATTCGTCTCCAACGGCTACCTGCGCGACTGCATCGAGATGCTGCATCCCGAATGGCCCAGCATCTCGCTCGAAGTCGGGCCGATGGAAACAGAGGATTATCGTCCGCTCGTCGCCGCCGGCGCGGACGGGCTGGTCGTTTATCAGGAAACTTACGACCGCGCCGTTTACGCCGAAATGCACACCGCCGGCCCGAAACGGAATTTTGACTGGCGACTGGAAACGCCGGAGCGCGCCTACGCCGCCGGTTTCCGCCGGCTTGGCATCAGCCCGCTTTACGGCCTGGCCGACTGGCGGCTGGAGGCGCTGGCGGCAGCGGCGCACGCGGATTACCTGCTGCGCAACTGCTGGAAGGCCGCGCTGACGATTTCCACCGTGCGCATCCGGCCGTGCGCCGGCGAGTTTCAGGCGCTGACGCACATTGGCGACCGCGAGCTGGCGCAGCTCATCTGCGCCATCCGCATCATGTTTCCGGACGTGGGCATCGTGCTTTCCACGCGCGAAAATCCAAAGCTGCGCGACGGCCTGCTGCCGCTGGGTGTGACGATGATGAGCGCCGGCGCGCGCACCGAACCGGGCGGCTACACCGGCGCGGGCAAGGAGAACATCCACCGCACCGAACGCGGCATCATCAAGGAAATCGTCTCTGGTTCAAGCGAATGGGCACCGCAGGCAAATCACCCGACGAACGCGACCGGCCAGTTCAACATTGCCGACGAACGCTCACCCGGCGAAGTGGCGGAACGCATCCGCAAACTCGGCTACGAGCCGGTGTGGAAAGACTGGGACGCGGCGCTGACGATTTAAACACCAAGACACAAAGGCATTTAGCGGGTCAAATCTTTGTGTCTTGATGTCTTTGTGGTAAAAAGACTCATGCGCCAGATTGCGCTCATTTTATTTTTGTTTGCGGCGGTTTTGGTTTCCACCGCCGCCGAAACGAATTATTCCTGCATCGTCTGCGGCAAGGGGCCGCTGACCGGGCGCATCTGGATTTCCAAGTGGGGGCCGGTCTGCGAAAATTGTTACCGGCTGGAAAATCATTGTTCGCTCTGCGGTTTGCCGGTGCGCGACGGCGACGGCGGCGTCAAGACCGGCGATGGCCGGTTCATTTGCAAATTCGACCAGACCAACGCCGTGCTGGACGTGGCCGAAGCGCGGGAAGTTTTCACAGATGTCCGCCGCGGACTGGTGGAATTGTTCGGCAGCGGCTTCGCGCTGATTTATCCAGACGTGACGGTAAACCTATTCGACGTGGATTACTGGTCGGAAAAAGGCCGCGGCGACGGGCTGCACAAGTTTGGTTTTTCCAGCACGCGCCATTCGTCCGGCGGCACCTGCACGCACGAGGTGGTGCTGTTAAGCGGGCGGCGGCGCGACGAACTGGCGGCAACGGCAGCGCACGAATACACGCATTTGTGGATCAATGAAAATTCCGCGCGCCAGCTGGACATGGACGTGGCGGAGGCAATCTGCGAATTGTCGGCCTTCAAGCTGATGGCGGCGCGCGGGCAACCGTCGCAGCAACAGAAAATCCTCGGCAATCCTTACACGCACGGCGAAATCAAAAAACTGGTCGCACTCGAACAGGAGCGCGGCATCGGCTTCATTTTGAACTGGGTGAAAAATGGCGCGGCGGAAAGTTTTGAGCCGGCGGCGTTCGCCGCGCCATTGCCGAAACGGATTCTGGCGGCGACCAATGTCCCGCCACCACTGCCGGAGGCTCTGAAGTTGAGCGGATTGCTGCTGGACGGCCGGAGCCGCCAGGCGATCATCAGCGGCTTGTCCTTTGCGGTCGGCGAACGCCGGTCCGTAAAATTGCAGTCGCGCACCGTGTCGGTGCGCTGCCGTGAAGTCAGCCGGTCAGAAGTGGTGCTGGACATAGCCGGCCTGACTAACCCGGTGGGGTTAAAAATTGGCGAGGAGATATTTGTGCCATGACCGAAATTATTACCAACGGGAAAAAGGTCGCAGCGCAACTGCCCTGCACCATCGAAGCGTTTCTGGTTGCTCAAAACCTGCCGCCGCGCAGCGTCGTGGTGGAACAGAACGGCGAGGCCGTGGCCCCATCGGAGTTTTCCCGACGGCAACTTCAGGCCGGCGACCGGCTGGAGATTGTAAAGATCGTGGCGGGTGGATAACTCTGGTTTGACAAGTAGCTCTAGCGGATGGAGGGCGTTAACGGCTGAATGAGTGATTTTCATAACCGCTAGCGGATGCTGGAAAGTGAAAATATCGCGGATTGGAGGGAATTAATGACCATGAGCGCGAAAGTTTTTTTAGATGATGGAACCGCCGGGGTTCAGAAAAGCCTGATGCCACAGCCTCCGGTGGCGTTGTTGGCCTATCGAATTCTTGAGGCCAGGGAGACGTGCCAGATCCTTATCTTCAGCGAGAATTTTTCCACCTACGAACGTGCGGCAGAGGTGTGCCGCCGGATGCAGTCGCAGTTGGGCGGAGATCTGGAATTTGATTTCAAATGCTGGAGTTTTTTCGAACTGGCGGATCCGGAATGTGCCCGGGCAATCCTTAAAGACGCGCGGATATCGGACATCATCTTATTTTCCATCCAAGGTGTGGAGTTGCCGGCGGTGGCGGTCGAGTGGCTGGAGACCCTGCCGGCGTACCGGGCGCGCGCGGAAGGCGCGTTGGCGCTGGTACTGAACGCGTCGTCCAATCCGGCGGCGGTCGAAAAACTGGTTTCTTGGATGGATCAATCCGCCCAGCATATGGGCATGGATTTACTGCAACTGGCGATCCCGGCGGTGGCATCGGTGGTGGTCCCGACAATGTTTGCGACCAACACCGGATTTTCTGAGCATCAAGAATGTAATCATTGGGGATTGAATGATTAGGCGGCCGGTTTTTCAAAACTTTTCTTTGAGCAGAACACTTGCCGTTTTCTCGCCGTGGGCGAATAATGTCCGCGCATGAAATTCCGGTTCGAAATCCTTTATCGTGCGGGGTTGCTGGTTCTAATTCTGGTCGCCTTCTGGTCCGTGTGGGCCGGCGCGCAAACGGTTGCCGCCCTGCCGTCCGCCGTGGTCGTGGTCACCAACGCGCCGCAGTTTCCGCACTGGCTACCCGGCCATGCGCTGACCTTTGGCTTGGACAGTGTGGGTTTTCTCCGCGAGCAAACCCTGCTGAACCAGCCGTTATGGAAATATCTCGCCTCGCTGATTTACATCGCGCTGGCGTTTTATGCGGCGAAATTTCTGGATTGGGTCATCAATTGCTGGCTCAAGCGGCTGACGGCCAGGACCGAGACGAAATACGACGATCTGATTCTCGAACTGCTGCGCGGGCCGGTTAAGGTGGTGGGGTTCGTGATTCTGCTGAACATCGGCCTCGGGGTGTTTGAATGGCCGGAGCGGGCGCAGGTTTACCTTTCACGCGGCTTCATCGTGGTGGTGGCCGGTTCGGTGACTTATGTGGCGCTGAAGGTGGTGGATTTGCTGCTGGGTGTCTGGCACGAAAAAATTATTTCGCCGCCGGACCGGATTTTTGCGGAGCAGTTGCTGCCGTTCGTCAGCAAAGTGGCAAAGACGGCCATTGTCATCGCCGCGGTACTGCTCACGGCGGAAAATTTGCAATGGGAAATCAAAAGTCTGCTCGCCGGCCTGTCCGTCGGCGGCCTCGCTTTAGGCCTGGCGGCGCAGGACACGGTGGCCAATGTTTTCGGTGCGGTAGCGATCTTTTTGGACAAACCGTTCCACATCGGTGACCGCATCAAAGTTGAGACTGTGGACGGCACGGTGGAAACCATCGGCCTGCGCAGCACCTGTGTCCGCAGCCTCGACGGCCATCAGGTATCGATCCCGAACAAGTTGATGGGCAATGCCATTATCACCAACATCACGCGCCGCCCGACCATCAAAACAGAAATGAACTTCGGCCTAACCTACGACACGCCGGCGGAGAAAGTAAAGCGCGCGACGGTGCTGCTGGAAGAAATTTTCCGCGCAAATCCAAAGACATCCGATCTCCTCATCAGCTTTAACAAGTTTGCGGATTCGGCGTTGAACATTTTCGCAGTCCACGTCTGGAGCGGCACGGATACAAAACAGCATCTAGCCGAGATGCAGGAGCTGAATTTGCAGATCAAACAGCGCTTTGACGCGGAAAAAATCGAGTTCGCCTTTCCGACCCAGACGGTTCACCTGAAAGCCGAGGCGGGAAAATGATTTGTCAGCGCGACACAACTGCGGCTTAATCTACCGATGGACTTCCTCCTGAATATAATCTGGCACAATGGCAAGCCGCTTGGAATCGAATGGAGCGTTTGGAAAGTTGTCGGCTGGTGCGGCAACGCGATTTTCTCCACGCGCTTTCTGATTCAGTGGTATGCCACGGAAAAAAAGAAACAGGTCGTGGTGCCACAGGCATTCTGGTGGTTTAGCCTCTTGGGCGCCGTGACGCTGCTCTGCTATTCAGTGCATCAAAAAGATTCGGTGTTTATATTTGCCTACGCATTCACCTGGATTCCTTACAGCCGCAACCTGATCATTCACCGTCGCAACAAGGCCGCGCAAACGGACTGTGCCGGTTGCGGGCAAAAAAATCCACCGCAGTCGAACTTTTGTCCGAACTGCGGCGGGAAAGTGGGCTAAGCTAAAATCTACTTCTTTGCCGCGGCCGGCGCGGCGACCCCGGCGGGTGGCGGCGTGATGCCGTATTTCAACAACACGGGCCGGAATTCCGGATGCGTCTGGCCGTAGGCAACCAGCGAATTGACAAAATTGACCATCAATGTCTGGTTCTTTTCAAACGCGGTAATGATCTGGTGCGCCTGCGGTGCGATTGAATCAATATCCTTCCGCAAGGTGCTGGCTTGCCGGTAAAGATAAACCGTAACCGTGCCGCTGACGATGATGAGCGCGACGAGCAGGGTTAAAACCTGGGCGCGCAGCCCGGCGATTTCAGAATTTAAATCGTTGTCCATGGTTATTTGGTGGGGAGAGGTTTGGGCTGGATGGTTTGCAAGATGCGGGCCAGTTCCGGGCTTTTGACGGAGGCGTTGAAGGCGGCGGCGTCGTTGGCCAGCCCCTGCGCGCGAAGCAAGGCGTTGTTGGCGAACGTGGCATTGACATTCAACTGGCGGAACTCGCGGGTACGGTTCATGGCCAGCAGCGCGAAAACCACGCCGAGAATCACCAAAACGGCGAGAATAAAATTCAAGACGGTTGTAGTCGTATCAGCTTTCATAAGCGGGCTAAATCTAGCCAATCCCGTCAGAATGTCCATGCGTATTTTCTGGCGGCGCAGGATTGATTTTTGCCGGCAACATTGGCAGGATGCGCCCGCAAATTTTACTTTTCGCCATGCCCCGAGAAGAGCATATCGAACTGTCCGGAACCGTGACCCAAGTGCTACCCGGCACCATGTTTCGCGTGGCTTTGGCCAACGGCCACGAAGTCCTCGCCCACATCTCCGGCAAAATGCGCAAGCATTTCATCCGCATCTCCGTCGGAGACAAGGTCAATGTCGAGATGTCGCCCTATGACTTGAACAAGGCGCGCATCATCTACCGGCAAGTGTGATGAGACATGCGGTCTTCATCGTAAAATCTGCTGCCAGCCTAGGATTCGCGATACAACGATTCGGAAAATCTGTGTTTCATCCGTGGGCATCTACGGCTAACGTCAGCGCGTGAAAATCCATTTTCTTGGTGCAGCTCGCACCACCACCGGCTCAATGTATCTTCTGGAGGTGAACGGCAAAAAACTTTTGCTCGAATGCGGTTTATTTCAGGGCCACCGCGAGGAAACCACCCGGCGCAACACCAATTTCCCGTTCGACCCGAAGCAGATTGACGCCGTCGTCTTAAGCCACGCGCACATTGACCACGCCGGCAACCTGCCGAACCTCGCCAAACTAGGCTACGACGGCCCGATACATTGCACCGATGCCACGCGCGATTTGTGCGGTATCATGCTCATTGATTCCGCGCACATCCAGGAGCAGGATGCGATCTTCGTCTCCAAGTGGCGCGCGAAAAAACATCAACCGCCCGTCGCACCGCTTTACCACGTTCCCGACGCCGAGAAGGCCGTGAAACAATTTGTCGGCCATCCTTACGAAACGACTTTTTCTCCGGTCGCTGGTGTGAATGTCACCTTCCGCGACGCCGGGCACATCCTTGGTTCCGCACAAGTGATCCTCGACGTGCAGGAACCAGACCGGAAATTCCGCTGGCTATTCAGCGGCGATATCGGCCGTGGCGACGACGAACTGCTCCGTAACCCCGGCATCGTCGAAAACGTGGACTATCTGCAAATTGAATCCACCTATGGCAACCGCGAACATGCCGTCCGCACCGACGCCGACGCCATCGTCGGCAAACTGGTTGGCGGGACGCTGGAGCAACGCGGCAAGGTCATCATTCCCGCATTTTCCGTCGGGCGCACTCAGCAGATTGTTTATGTGCTGCACGAGCTTACTTGTGCCGGCAAACTCCCGCGCGTGCCGATCTTCGTGGACAGCCCCTTGAGCACCCGCGCCAGTGACATTTACGCCCGCCACCGCGACATACTGCGGCCCGACCTCGACGCCACGCTTTGCGGCGGTGAACGACCGTTTGAAATGGGCAACCTCACTTACCTCACCGACGCCGGGGAATCCAAAAAGCTCAATGACCGTGTCGAACCGATGATTATCATCAGCGCGTCCGGCATGGCGGAAGCCGGGCGCATCCGGCATCACCTCAAGAACAACATCAGCGATAAAAAAAATCTCCTGCTCTTCATTGGCTATTGCGCGGAAGGCACGCTGGGCAGCCAGATCACCGCCGGCAAGACACCCGTAAACATCTTTGGTGAACCTTACGAGGTCAAAGCCAGAGTGGTTTCACTGGACACCTATTCCGGCCATGCGGACAAAAACGAACTGAAGCGCTACGTCGAAAGACTTTCCGGCGACATCAAAGCAATCTTTTGCATCCACGGCGAGGAACCGCAATGCCTCGCCCATGCCGAGACGCTACGCGCGCTGAAGCCAAAAGCCCAAGTCATCGTGCCGGAATTCCAGCAGGTCGTGGAAATTTGAGGCATCGGCTATTCGCTTGAAAACACCCGGGTTCGGCGATATTTTCGCCTTTGATTGAACCACCCCAGAAACCGATTCATTGATTACGCCAAAGGGGTTTTGATTTTTTTGGTGACCCTTGGGCACGTCATCCAAGGCGTGATTTATAAAAACGCTGGTTTTTATGAAGATGGCTTGTTCAAGGCGATTTATCTTTTTCATATGCCATTATTCATGGCGCTGGCTGGCTATACGGCGTTTGGTTCGCTTCAACGCGCCATTGGGTTGCCCTTTATAGCACGCCGCGCGGTGAATCTTCTGCTCCCCGTTTTCACACGCACCCTGATCGGCTATGTGGCAATATTCGGGATTTTTTCGCTCAAAGATTTTCCAAGTGCGCTCGCAACATTGGGAAACCTCTTTTTTGGCAGCGTTTGGTTTTTTTGGGCGTTATTTTTTTCACAGACGATTGTGGCGACGGCAAAGAAATTCCAGATCGACAATTTCCTTTGCGCCATCTGCAGTCTATTGCTCATCCTTCTGCTAATTCCCGAGGCACACAACATGTATCTGTTTAAATTCACTCTGCCTTTTTTTTGGATCGGTTATTTCGCCGCGAAATATCCAGAGACATGGCGGATATTTACGAAAAGCAAATCTTTTTTGGTCGCCGCCTTTTGCGGTGCGTTCGCGTCCTATTTTTTATGGGATGACCAAACTTACATTTATGTTTCTGGCATGACTTTGACATCCTCAAACCTCGGCACCATTTTCTTCCGCTTTGCTGCCGGCGTGTTGGCGTCGGTGGTCGCGCTCTGGATTTTTCACCGGATGGATCAACGGTTTTTTCCAAAGTTTTTTGGGTGGTTGGGAACGCGCAGTCTTTTTGTTTTTATTCTGCAAAGCTACCTGTTTGCCGGGCTTGCCACACATGCCCACAAATTATTTCTACCGGCTGGCTGGCGCGGGACTGCGGCCGGCCTGCTAGGAATCCCCTTGGCGCTGCTGCTTGCCACCGGCCTGGCGCTGGTTAGCCAGTGGATGGAAAAACCCAATCTCATCGCCCTCTTTTTCTTTGGCCGACTACGCCGACCAGCTAGTTGATCAGAATCAAATCCACTGACATTCTGAATCAATCCCTAAAATTCACAAACTGCACCGCCACGGGAAAATCTTTCGTGCGGACCGCGGCGATGACGGCCTGCAATTCATCACGGCTCTTGCTGTTCACGCGCACTTCGTCGCCCTGAATCTGCGTTGTTACCTTGAACTTCCCGTCGCGGATGAAGCCGGTGATCTCCTTGGCCACATCGCTCGCGATGCCGTTCTTGATTTTGATGGTCTGCCGCGCATGGCCGAGCGGCGAGATGTCGGGGTCGCATTGCTCCAAGCTCTTGAGGCTGATACCGCGCTTGGCGAGCTTGCCGATGACGATTTCGCTCAACGTGGCAACCTTGAACTCGTTGTCAGCGGTGAGTTTGATTTCCGTCTTTTCCAGAATGATTTCCCACTTACTGCCCTTGAAGTCGAAGCGGTTAGCGAGTTCCTTTTTGGCCTGGTTAACGGCATTTTCGATTTCCATCGAGTTGACCTGCGAAACAATGTCGAATGAAGGCATGGTGATTTATGATTTTGGATTTACGATTTACGATTTTTTGCGCCGGCGCAAATCTTAAATCATTCCATTTTGGTGAAGCTTGACCATGAAAAGAGGGTGGAATATAACTGGCGCGATTTCAGCCATGGTGGATCGGTTCCGTGCCGGCCCGCCAAATTGAACCGTTGGTATGTCTTTTATTTCCTGGTCATACGCGCTTTTGCTGCTGGTGGTTTTTTTCACCTACTGGCGGCTGCCTTGGCGCGGACGCATCTGGTTGCTGCTCGCGGCCAGCTATGTTTTTTACGGCTGCTGGGACGGGCGGTTTCTGGCATTGCTGCTGACTTCCACGACGGTTGATTTCTTCTGCGGTCTGGCCATCGCGGGCGAACGGCGTCCGGTCACCCACGTTGCCGCCACCGCCGCCGTGCCTTTTTTCTGGCTGGGCGGCTACACACTGTTTCGCCAGCAGGGCGCGGTGGTGGAACACTGGATCCTGGCGGCGGCAGCGGGCTTTCCGGTTTTCTTCGCGGTGCTTTATCAATGGCTTTGGCGGCTACCGGCTGACCGGCAGCGGCGGGCATTTTTGCTGTTGAGCATCCTGACCAACCTTGGCGTGCTCGTTTTTTTCAAATACTTCAATTTTTTTGCCGGCTCGGCGCTGGCGCTGGCGGAACACCTGGGCTGGTCGCCGGGCTGGCTGCTACCGCACGTCATTCTGCCGGTGGGTATTTCGTTTTACACGTTCCAGTCCATCAGCTACGCGGTGGACATTTTCAAGGGCAGGGCGCAGCCAGCGCGCGACCCGGTGGTGTTCGCGGCCTATCTCTCGTTTTTTCCGCAGCTGGTCGCCGGGCCGATTGAGCGGCCCAACGATTTGCTGCCGCAGTTCCATCGCGCCGCCGTGTGGGACACGGCCAGTTTTCATCGCGGTTTGAAATTAATTTTAGTCGGCCTGTTTAAAAAAGTTTTTGTCGGCGACAACTGCGCGCTGGTGGCGAACTACGCCTTTGCGCCGGGCGTGAACCTCGACGCGCCATGGGCCATCCTCGGCGCGACGGCCTTTGCATTTCAAATCTATGGCGACTTTTCCGGCTACACGGATATCGCGCGCGGCTCGGCACGGCTGCTGGGCATCCACCTTAACCATAATTTCAACTTCCCGTATTTCGCCACCAGCCCGTCGGATTTCTGGCGGCGCTGGCACATCACGCTTTCGTCGTGGTTTCGCGATTATGTTTATATTCCGCTGGGCGGCAACCGTGGCACGGCAGCACGGATGTGCTTCAATCTCTGGCTGACGATGCTGCTCGCTGGCTTGTGGCACGGCGCGAATTGGACGTTTATCATCTGGGGCGCGTATCACGGCGCGCTGCTGATTTGCTACCGGCTCACGCCGGGACTGGAAAAATTCGGCCAGTCGCCCGGCTGGCGCGCGATTCTCGCGATGCTGGCGATGTTTGCCTTTACGCTCGTCGGCTGGGCGATTTTCCGATGCGCGACGTTTGGCGATTTTATCCATTGGTTTGGCGCGCTAGGGAAATGGCGCGCGGCTGAAGATATTCTTTGGTGGCGGCCGGCCATTTGGGTGCTGTGCCACACACTACCGCTGCTGGTGCTTCAGTTCGCCACTTGGCAGGCGCGGGATGAGATCGAAAACACCGCGTGGCCGTGGAGCGTGCGCGGGCTGGCCTACGCCGCGATGTTTCTGGCGGTGGCCACGTCATCCGCCGGAACCGTGGCGTTCATCTATTTTCAATTCTGATGCCTCGCCTCATCCAGCCTTCATTTTTGTTGTGCCTGCTGGCGCTGGCGGGAGCGGAAATTTTTTTGCGGGTTACCCTGTCGCCGCTGGCCATAGCGGCATTTCAATACGGCCATCATCCCGACTCAGGGTTTCAGGAGACGGCGGATGGCATGGTTCATCTGAAGCCAGGCCCGATGAGAGATTTTTATGAGCAGACCTTTTCCCGCGAACGCCCCCCGGGCGTATTCCGGATCTTCACGCTGGGCAACTCGGTGGAATATTGGGACGCGGTCGCCTCGCACATTTTGAGCAACACCTATCCCGCACGCGTCGCCGAGGAATTAAACCGCCGCGGTATTCACGCCGAAAGCATCAACCTTGGCGTCACCGGCTACGGAACGGTTCGGAACGAGATTTTATTACGGAAGGCGCTGGGCTACGCCCCTAACCTGATTATTTTCAAGCTGGATGTGACCAACGAATATTTGGAAAAGACCACCGCCGCGCGCGCCTGCGCTTTCAAAAGCCTTTGGCCGCAGAATTGGCTTTGGAAAAGCTACCTCATCCAAACCGGTTTTAAATTAAAGGAGACCCGTCTCTTGGATCATACCTTGTTTTCAGTGATACGCTGGACGGCCCCCAGCCACGCGACCGAAAAAAAAGAGGCGCACCCCGCCGTCAAATTGCCATTCGATGAAACTTCCCGGCGTGCGCTTGACGAGTGTCTGCAGCTTACCCGCGAGCATGGCGTGCCGGTGTTGCTCGTCACGCAGGTATTCATCCAGCGTGATATTTCCGGCCACCCTCGAATCACCGACTACGGCTTGAATGATTTTGCTGCAACGCGCTGCGGGCGCGGCGTTGCCATGCTTTCGCTGCTGGAACTGCTGGGGAAGCTGCCCGTCGAGGAAACTTTCACCGACAAGGTGCATCTTGCCCGTCCGACACATAAGATCGTGGCCCGCGCCATAGCTGACGCCGTGGAAGGACAGGCGCGCGCCGAGGCCGGCAAATGACCGCTTGCCTATGACTGGCCGTCCTGCGCTTTTAGGTTGATGCGGGGAGGGTGATTTGTAATCCTGCAGTGTCGTTTTCTATGCACGAAACCAAAGACAACGCGGACATCGCCCCCTGCCTGACGGCCGTTATGCCGGTTTATAACGAGGCGGCCACGATTGCCGAAGTCATCCACGTGGTGCTCGCCCAGCGGCCCGTGCGGCAGCTGGTCGTCGTGGACGATTGCTCAAAGGATGGCACCTGGGAAAAACTCCAGCCCCTCGCTCAAACCGAACCGCGCATCAAGCTTGTCCGCCACGACGTCAATCAGGGCAAGGGCGCGGCGCTGCGCACGGGCATCGCCCATGCCGATTCGGAAATCGTCATCATTCAGGACGCAGATTTGGAATACGATCCGGCGGAATACCATCGGCTCCTCGCGCCGATACTCGCAGGCAAGGCGGACGTGGTGTTCGGCTCGCGGTTCACCGGCTCCGACGCGCACCGGGTTTTATATTACTGGCATTCCGTTGGAAACAGGATCCTAACCACCTGTTCAAATATGGCATCGTGCTTGAACCTGACGGATATGGAAACCTGTTACAAAATGTTTCGGCGCGAAATTATTCAAAAAATCAAAATTGAGGAGAACCGTTTTGGTTTTGAGCCAGAGATCACGGCCAAGGTTGCTCACCTGAAAGTGCGGATTTACGAGGTGGCCGTTTCATATTACGGCCGTACCTATGCCGAAGGAAAAAAGATCGGCTGGCGCGACGGCATCCGTGCCCTGTGGTGTATTTTTAAATATAATTTCTTATCCCGGCTATGAGTGAGCTCCCCAACGCCTTGGCAACGGCGGAAGATTTCGAATTTGCAGCGTTGGGCGAGGCCAAAAATTACCGAGAGGCGTTGTTGTGGGAATTTTCAAGACACTTTCGCGGACATGTGCTGGAAGTCGGTTCAGGCATCGGGCAATTTACCAGAGAACTTTTAAAGAAACAGGACATAACCAAACTCGTCTCCATCGAACCGGACCCTGAATTTTACGCGAAATTGTGTGAAGTTTTTCAAAGTCACCACATCATCCACGGCACCATCGCCGATTTGAAGGATGATGAAAACTGCAACACCATCGTCAGCATCAACGTACTAGAGCACATTGCGGATGACGAGGGTGAACTGAAAATCTATCACCGACATCTGGCGAAAGAAAACGGGACGCTTTGCCTTTTTGTTCCCGCCCGGCCCGAAATTTACGCGCCGATTGACAAAGATTTCGGCCACTTTCGACGTCATACCAAGCCGGGATTGCGCCGGAAACTGAAGGACGCCGGTTTTCAAATTCTTGAGCTTCGTTATTATAACTTTGCCGGTTACTTCGCTTGGTGGTTTTTTTTTCGACTTTTGAAAAGAAGGCGTTTCAATACCCATTCCGTACGTCTCTTTGACCGCTTTATTTTTCCGGCCATGCACGGACTGGAATCGCGGATTTGCCCACCGCCCATCGGACAAAGCCTGTTAGCCATCGCCCGGGCGAAATAAGACCTCGAATGCCAAAGGTAATTTCGTTTTGGATTGGTATTGCTGCGTATTTCAATTGCGCCGGTTGGATATTGTCTGCGGCGAATGAATTAAATGCTGCCGGCTACGCGATGGCGCTATTGTTAGGAGCCACCCTGCTACTGGCTTGGGAGAGGGGAAACCCGTCCCCACTCCCGTCCCGGGTATGCCTGCAGAAACTTTGCCGTCGTTTATGCCGCCTGTTTCCGGCCATTTTTTCAATAGTCGCAACGCTCGGGTTTCTCGGCGGCACCATTTGTGCACCGGCCAACTATGATGCGCTAACCTACCGGTTGCCGCGCATCCTGCACTGGCTGTCCGCCGGTGGCTGGCATTGGATTCCGACCATCAACGAGCGCATGAATTTTTCCGGCCCGGCGTGGGAATGGATCGCGCTACCGCAGATCGCGCTGCTGCACTCGGACCGCGGGCTGTTCCTCATTGATTTCACTGGCTTTCTCCTGATGCCAGGACTGCTATTTTCCGTGTTCACCCAAATAGGTGTCACGCGCCGCGTGGCGTGGACGTGGATGTGGATTTTGCCGCTGGCCCACGGCTACGCCTTGCAGGCCAGCAGCGTTGGAAACGACCTAACGGGAACCATCTTCTGCCTCGCCGCCGTCCACTACGCATTGCGAGCACGGCGTTCGGGCAATGCGGCGGACGTGTGGCTCTGCGGACTTTCGGCGGCGCTGCTCACCGGAAGCAAACTCTCCAACCTGCCGCTGCTGCTGCCCTGTCTCGTCGCCGTCTGGCCAGCCTTGCCATGCCTCTTAAAACGCTGGCGCACGACCATCGCCGTTGCGCTCGCAGCGCTGGTGGTTTCCGCCGCACCGATCATGCTGCTTAACCAGTTGAACGCTGGCCATTGGGGCGGCGACCCGGACAACAAATGCAAGGTTCAAATCCACAATCCTCTCGCCGGCCTGGCCGGCAACGGTTTTTTGCTGGCGCAAACCACTTTTATGCCGCCCTTCCTCCCCAACGGGAATAAAGTCAACACCTGGATGCTCAACCATCTGCCCGGACCGGCGCACCGCCTGTTGATGGAACAATTCCCGCGGATTTTTTCGAGCCGCCTCGGCGAGCTGCCCAGCGAAGAAGGCGCGGCCCTCGGTTTGGGGGTGGGACTGCCGTTGAGCTTGACGCTAATGGCATCGGTGTTTTTCAGGCGCAAAAACATCCCCTTCCGCCCCAGCTTCCGCATCATTTTTTCCGCCGGATTCGCCGCGTGGGTGGCTTTCATTTTTTTTCTAACCAAAATGGGATCCGAAGCGGGGCCGCGGCTGCTGCTGCCGTATTATCCGCTCGTCATCGCGCCACTCCTTGCGCTACACATCCACGACCGTTTGCTGTCCTTCCGAATCTGGCGCTGGTTCCTTGCGCTCGGCGCGGCCAGCGTTCTATGTCCGCTCATCCTGTCCCCCAACCGCCCGCTGTGGCCGGCGGTGCGCGTCACGGAAAAACTCGCACGGGAACATCCCCACAACGCCACGCTGCAACGCATGGCCAACGTTTATTCAACTTATGCAAGCCGCAACGATGTGCTTGCGCCGGTGCGCAACAATTTACCGCGCGACGTCTACGACATCGCTTTTCTTGGAAATTCCAACGACACTGATTATTCACTGTGGCGTCCGTTTGGCTCACGCCGGGTGCAATACCTGAGTGTTGACGGCCATCCCGGCATCCAAATCCCGCCCGGCATCGAATGGCTAGTCGTCAAGACCAGTGCCTGGCCACAAACCGGCGTCGATCCGTTCGATGACTGGGCCGCGCTTCACCACGCCACCATCATCTGGTTCGGGAAAATCACCACACTCGTTTCCTGGGGCCCTGAAACCTGGTGCATTTTGCACGTCGAATCGCATTGACGTCGGCAGTTACTGATCAGACAGGAAATCCCCTTTACGTCTATGCGCGAAAATTTAATCATGAGTGCAGTTATCAATTTGAATCTTCCCGACACCACTGGCCATTTCGGCTATACGCAGACGTTATGTGACGGAAACCTTCATACACCAGCCTTAGGAATTGGAGTAAGAATATTTCCACGCGCAGCACGCCCCGGAATTCCAGCGCGAGCGGGCGTATTTCCTCACCGAATTTGTCGACAGACCCATGCCGCTTTAATTGCTGAACTGCTTACCAAGGAACTCGCGGCGCACACAAAATTAGCAACGGCATTAGCCAGATCCTGCTCGACAAGCGCATTGGCAAAAATGTTTGTCATCACCGAGCCGATTCCGAGACTTCGTTGTGGCGGCCGTTTGGCGGCCGCCGGATTTTGCACATCTGCAACCATGATTCGCCGGCGGACATCCGGGCGCGCGGCATCCGCTATGCGCTGGTCAGCGAAATGACATTGCAGAACCGTTACCAAATCACCTTTGCCGAGTGGCGCGTGCAGCGTGGTGCGGAGTTAATCCGCGAGTTCAAGCTGCGGCTCCTCGCCGGGCGCGATCCGGAAAGCTGGTTCCTGGTCCGGTGGCCTTAAGCTGGCGAATCCGGCGGGCCAACATTGAAACTTGCGCTTCGCCCGCAAAGCGCCGAAAATTATTCCATGGCCACACCGGTGGAAACTGCCAAGCCAGCCGCTTTTTCTTTTGTCGGCATGTTCAATCGCGCACGGCTGGGTTTTCCCCGTTATTTTTTCCAAGGCGATGGGCGGATGAGCAGCGACCTGATGTGCACTACCGTCTTCCGGGAACTGCGCAAGCGCGGAATGCGCCGCATCGCGACGACCACGCGACACCGTGATTTGTTTCGGCATAATCCGGACCTGGACAAAATCATTTATCATCCCCGGCCGCACATTGACCACTGGTTGCGCCAAGGCCTGCCGTTCGTGCGGTTCGAACAAGCTGCCTATGATCCCACCCGCGATGCCGACGTGGCCCCGGAGGACCACGTTCTCATCCAGATGTGCCGGCGGGCGAACCTCACCGGAAAAGTGGAATTGCGGCCTTATTTGTTTTTGACACCGGCGGAATTCGCCGCTGGCCGCCTCGGAAACAACCAGATTACGATGCAATCGTCCAATCTGGCCTCACCCAACCCCATGCACAACCGGGAATGGTATCCGTCGCGTTTTCAGGAAACCTGCGCCGAGGTGCGCACCGATGTCACCGTGGTTCAGATTGGCGCGGCGAGTGATCCCAAGCTGGAGGGCGCAATTGATTTGCGCGGAAAAACGACGCTGCGGCAGGCGGCGGCCATCCTCGCGCAATCACTGGTTTTTGTCGGGTTGGCGGGCTTCCTGATGCACCTCGCGCGGGCGGTGGATTGCCGTTCCGTCATCATTTATGGCGGCCGCGAAAAACCGTCGCAGACGGGATATGTCGCCAATAAAAATCTCTACAGCCAGGTCCGGTGCGCGCCGTGCTGGCTGCGCAACCCGTGCGAGTTCGACCGCAAGTGCATGTCCATGATCACGGTTGACCAGGTCGTCGCCGCCACCGCCGAGCAGATCAGCCGTTATGGCACGCTGCTGGAAGTGCAGACGGCGACTTTGTAAATTTCCCGCTGGCCAATGCCGTTTGCGTGCGTCAAAATATTCAGACTCACTTGGGGAAATTTTTGAAACCGGATATTAACAATCATGTCGTGGTGGATTAACCGGCAACTGCGCGCCAGAAGCCCTCAAACCCGGCTGGCCGTGGTGGAAAAACTCGCCAGCGAAGGCGATGTCAAATCCCTCGAGCCGCTCCTGCGAGCATTGAAAGACAAGGTGGCGGATGTGCGCTGCGTGGCAGCGCGGGCACTAGTGCGTTTCGCCGACCGCCGGGCCATCCCGCCCCTGATCGAGATGCTGCGCGACACCGTGCCGCTGGCGCGGATTTCGGCGGCGGAATCGCTCGGCAAGCTGGCTGACCCGGTCGCAATTGACAAGCTGGTGCCGCTGTTGCGGGATCAGGACCCCATTGCCCGAGCCGTGGCCGCGCGCAGCCTGCACCGGCTCGGCTGGCGGCCCAATTCGGATACGCTGAAAATTCAGCAGATTCTCGCCATCGGCAATTTAAACCAGCTCGTAACCATGGGGCCGGAAGCGATGGAACCGTTGCTGGAACTGATGCGCTATGGTCCGCCGAACAAACAGCTCGCCGCCGTCAAAACGCTCGGCCAGATCAAAGACCCGCGGCTGGTACGCACCATGATTGAGGCCTTGCGCATGGACACGCCCGCCATCCGCATCGCCGCGCTGGAAACGCTGCAACGCATCGCCGATCCGGCGACGTATCCCGACGTGGTGAAATTGCTCGAGGACCCCAGCCCCAGCGTCCGCAGCGCGGCGGTGGAAGCGGTGACGCGCTGCGATGGCAAGCGCGCCGTGCCGAAATTATTGTTGTCGCTCAAAGACACGTCGTGGGAAGTCCGGTACGCGGCGGCAAAGGCGTTGGGGTTCATCGGCGAATCCTCGGCGGTATCCGGTTTGTGCGACCTCATCCAGGATCCGGACCGCGATGTGCGCGAGGCGGTCGTCACCACGCTTGGCCAGATTTGCGACCCGCGCGCCATTACCGCCGTGGTGACCGCCTTGCTGGATGTGGAGCGGACCGTGCGCAATCTCGCCCAAGCGACGCTGGAAAAAATAAATCCCGAATGGGAGGAGACCGCACCGGCGCGCGCCGCCCTGCCAGCAATCAAATGGGCATTGTCGCACCCGGATTATTGGGTGCGCCACAGCGCCACCGTGCTGCTGGAGCAGTTCAAAATTGATGCGGCCAGTATCGCGGACAAACTGGAATCACCCGCTGCAAACACAACCAAACCGGCGCCACCGCACTTGGCGCTGCCATTTCTGGCGGACTTGCTGTTCGACCGCGACCGCGAATTGCGCGTGGCGGCCGCCGAAGCCCTGGGCCGTTTGCGCGAAAAAAATGCGGCGTCCATCCTGGCGGCCGCCGCGCGCGATCCCGACCACGCCGTGCAACAGGCGGCGGAAAAGGCGCTGGCCGCCTTGAATTGAAATCCGATGAGCACCGACCCCAAAAAACATCACCAGGTATTATTTTTGGATGACGACCGCACCTACCTCGCGGCGGCGGGCGAATCCTTCCGCTTATTGAGCGCGGAAGACTGGCAGTTGCAGACGGCGGATTCCGCCGACCAGGCGTTGCAGGTTATCAAGTCTGGAAAAATTGATCTGGTTGTCCTGGATCTGGATTTCACCGACGGTGATCAGTTTGTCAGCCTGCTGCACGGCTGTTATCCAAAATTAAAAATGGCGGTAATGACCGCCCAACCGACCGAAAAAAAACGCGCCGCCAGCCTCGCCGCCGGTGCCGGCTTGTTTCTGGAAAAACCGGTTTCCGCCGAGGGCATCCAATCCGCCTTCAAGCAGCTGTGTGAACTGTTGCAATGGAAACCTCACGCCGGATTTCAGGGCGTGCTCCGCCGCGTCGGCCTGCTGGAACTGGTCCAGATGGAATGCGCCGGCCGCAACTCCTCCATCCTCGACCTTTATCGCGAACACTCGCTGGGCCGGATTTACATTGAGGGAGGCGAAATCATCCACGCCGTCTGTGGTGAAATCGCCGGCGAACGCGCGTTCCAAAAACTACTCGCCATCGCCGGCGGCACGTTTGAACTTCATGATTTTGAACAGCCGCCGGAACGCACCATTTACCGGCCGTGGGATTTGATCCTGGCAGAAACCGCGCGTCTCCGCGAACTGGCCGCCACCCAAAATGCCGGTGGCGGAACGACTGGCGGCGGATTGGCAGATGGTTCCCATGCGCCCGCCGCCCGCGCGGTGGAACTTTTAATCTGCACCGGCACCGGCGGAAAAATTTATGGCTGGGAATGTCCCGACCCGGCCGCCCGCGCCGGCCTGTTGCAGGCCATCGCTCAACAAGCTGCGCAGATCGTCCCTGACTGGCAACTTGGCCATTTTGACCGGTTAGAAATTGCGCTGGCCGACGGCCGCGCCGTGTTGCAAGCCAGCGCCGACCGGCTGGTATTCGCCCGCTTCAACCCAACCGCCGCCGCATGAAAAAAAATCTCGCGCCTTGGCTTGATCAGATCGCTGTCACCGACGGCATGCTTGCTGGCGGCATATTGTCCGCCGCCAGCAAATGCCTTTATTGCGGCAACCAGGAAAAATATCCGGCGGAGAAAATTGAAAAGTTGCTGCGGCAGTATGCATCGCTGCATGCGCCGCTGCCGCCGGCGGAATTTTCACCGCGCTGGACCACCTGGCAGTTTGAATACGGCTGGTTCCGCTTTGTGCCGCGTCCCGACAAATTGCTGCTGGTTATGGTGGTGACTCCCGGCTCCATCGCGGCGCGTGAACTCGACCAGTTCGCCGCCGATTTTCTCGCCCTGCCACTCTAGCCGGCGCAATTTTGCTTTTCCTTTTCCCGCCTGCCGCCATCTTGTTCGCGTGGAACTGACCGCTGCTGAAATCCGCCGTGCCGTCCGCGCCGCGCTCACCGAAGACCTCGGTGACGGCGATGCCACCACATCGGCCACCGTACCAGCAAATGCCAAATCCGTCGCGCGCATGAACGCACGCGAACCGCTGGTCGTTGCCGGAATCCAATTTGCCGAAATCGCCTTTCGCGAGCGATCGCCCAATATCTGCGTCAAGCAACTCGCCCGCGACGGCCAGCGGCGGCAGGCCGGCGAACCGTTGCTGGAAGTTTCCGGTTCCAGCCGCGCCGTTTTGAGCGCCGAGCGAGTCGCGCTGAATTTCGTTCAGCGCCTTTCCGGTGTGGCCACGGCCACCGCGCAGTTTGCCGCCGCCGTCAAAGGCACTTCCGCCAAAATACTCGACACGCGCAAGACAACGCCGGGCTGGCGGCGGTTCGAGAAATACGCCGTGGCCTGCGGCGGGGGAAAAAACCATCGCCTCGGATTGTTCGACATGATTCTCATCAAGGACAACCACCTGGTCGCGTTGCAAAATGAGAAGCCGAACGCCATCGCCGCCGCCATCACCCGCGCGCGGATAAATTTTCCAAAATTGAAAGTGGAGGTTGAAGCCGACACGCTGGAACAGGTCGCGCAGGCCGTTGCTGCCGGAGCCGACATCATCCTGCTCGACAACATGACACCGGCACAGTTGCGGCAGGCCGTAAAAATTGTCCGTGACCGCGCCCAAACCGAGGCCAGCGGCGGCGTGAATCTGAAAACCGTCCGCGCCATCGCCAGGACTGGCGTGGATTTCATTTCCGTCGGCGCCATCACCCATTCCGCCCGCGCGGTGGACATTGGTTTGGATTTCATCGATTGAAGCAGAACCGTGAACGCCGCCGACCAAGCCAGATTTATCCGCGATTCGCTGCCGCCCGGCGGACTTTTCGACGGCATGACCTGGAAGGTTTCGCCCGCGCCGTTTCCCCTGGGCGAAGATCTGGCGAAGGAGATCGAGTCGCTCGGCCGCGTGCTGCTGCAATTCTACCGCGCCGTCAATCTGCTTTACCGCAAGAGCGCCGAGGGCAGCCAGCCGGAATGGGTCGCGCGCTGGCTCGACCTCGGCAAGCCGCGCGGGCTGATCGAGCTTCAGCGCGCCGCCGCGTTCAAGAACGACGTGCCGCGCGTCATCCGCCCGGACATTTTGCTGACGGAAAACGGAATTTCGATCACCGAGCTGGATTCCGTTCCCGGCGGCATCGGGCTGACCGGCTGGCTGAATCAAACTTACTCAAAAGCCGGCGCCCGGATTCTCGGCGGCGCGGATGGGATGCTGCGCGGGTTTGAATCCCTCTTTGGCGACGCAAAACCAGTTCACATCGTTGTTTCGGAAGAGGCAAAGACTTACCGGCCGGAAATGGAGTGGCTCGCGGCGCAGCTCGGCACGCGATTCACCGTTCACGATTCGCAATTCAACGACTTCGCCGAAGGCAGCGCCGTCTACCGGTTTTTTGAGCTGTTCGATTTGCCGAACGTGGCGGATGCCAAACAGATTTTTGAACTCGCGGCGGAAAAGAAAATCCGCCTGACCCCGCCGCCGAAGCCGGTGTTCGAGGAGAAAATGCTGTTCGCGCTGCTGTGGAACCGGAACCTGCAAAGCTTCTGGCGGCAGGAACTGGGCGAAGGTTTTCTGGCCCGGTTGAAAAAAGCCGTTCCCTACACCTGGCTGATGGACCCGACGCCGCTGCCGCCGCACGCAGCGATTCCGGAACTGAACCTTACCGACTGGTCGCAGTTGAAATCGCTGTCGCAGAAGGAACGCGACCTGATTTTGAAAGTGTCCGGCTTCTCGGAAAACGCCTGGGGCGCGCGCGGAGTTTTTCTCGGCAGCGACTTGTCGCAGGCGGACTGGAGCGCGGCGGTGGATGCGGCACTGAAAAGTTTCGAGACGTCGCCGAGCGTGTTGCAGCGGTTTCACAAGCCATCACAGGTGGAGACAAGCTGGTTTGACTTTGCGAAAAACGAGGCCGTGCCGATGAAAGGCCGCGCGCGGTTGTGCCCGTATTATTTTGTCAGCGGCGAAGGCGATGCGGCCCGGCCAACGCTTGGCGGCGTGCTGGCGACGATGGTGCCGGCGGATAAAAAGATCGTCCACGGCATGACCGAGGCCGTGCTGGCGCCCTGCTCGATCGGTTGAAGCCGGACGCCCGAATCCGGCTTCAGGCAAGGCCGAGATTTTTCAAGACCTGCACGGTGGAGTGCGCCTTGTTGAGCGTGTAAAAATGCAGGCCGGGCGCGCCCCGGCGCAGCAGCTCCTCGCATTGCCGCGTGGCATATTCAATGCCGAACTTCATGGCAGCGGCGTCGTCGGTGCCGATTTCATCCAGCTTCTGCCGCAGCGCCGGCGGGATTTTTGCACCGCACATCTGCGTGAACCTGGTGATCTGCGTGGCGCTCAAGATGGCGACCACGCCGGGAATCACCGGCACGCGGACGCCCAGCCGGCCGGCCAGATAATCGCGAAATTCAAAATAGTCGGCGTTATCGAAGAACAGTTGCGTGATGACGAAATCCGCTCCCGCCGCGACCTTCTCCTGCAGATGCCGCCAGTCGTCCAGCTTGCCGTTGGGGTTGGCGATGTGGCCTTCGGGGAAACCGGCGACGCCGCTGGAAAAATCGCCGTGTTCGCGGATGAACTTCACGAGCTGGGCGGAATATTCAAAGCCGCCGGGCGCAGGCTGAAATTCGCCGCCGCCGGGCGGGTCGCCGCGCAGCGCGAGGATGTTTTTGCAATCCAGGTCGCGGATTTTATCGAGCAGAACGCGGACTTCGTCGCGGGTGTGGTTGACGCAGGTGAGGTGCGCGAGCGCAGGCAGGCGGTGCTGGCGCTGGATGCGGTCCACAATCATCAGCGTCTTCTCGCGGGTGCTGCCGCCGGCGCCGTAGGTAACGGAGCAAAAATCCGGGCAGGCGGCCAGCAGGGCGGGAATATTTTTTTCCAGCAGCGCGCGGTCGCCCTCGTCCGTCTTGGGCGGAAAAAATTCAAAGGAGACGGCGGGTTTTCCGGCGGCCTGCTTTTCGGCGAGGATGTCGCGAATGAATTTCATCGGGGGCGGATTATGAAACGAAGCGCAGGGGAAGCCAAGTTTTGTTGTTCAACGAGGCGGCGATGACGAGACACCAAAACCTGAGACTTGAAAGCGAAAACCCCGACAACCCGGTTCGGCCGGCCAGAGGGACCGGACCAAACCGGACCAAACCAGACCAAACCGGACCGCTTTGGCCACAAATTCTCCCAGTTGAAAGAATCCCCAGCGGTCGCCACCAAAGCCAACAGCGGCGGGGCCACCGGGGTGGTCGCAGAGCCGGGCGGCGGGCGAGAGAGGTTGCAGGATGAGAGGCAGCATGGCTTTTTCCGAGTCAGTTTTTCTGGCTGGCATCAGGAGAGGCCGAAGCAACGGCCGGGGTCGGAGGGCCGAAGGCTTTTTGGAGGGCGGCGGCCATTTCCAACTGGATGGGGGCAAGAACAGCGGTTTCCGGGAGCGGAGCATCGGAGAGAGCCTGACGCGCGAGACGAGCGGCGATCTGGATGGCGCGGGAGGCCTGGCCGAGGGACATTTTCTCGACCTGCGATTCGCCGACCGTTTCGAGAAAGCACCGGGCGGCGAGGCGAAGCTGCTGAGCGGCATCCCATTCCTGCTCGCGACATTCGCGGGTGCGCCGCGCCCAATGATCCGCGTGTTCCCGATGCAACACCAACTGCGCCTCCGCCTGCTGGCGGAGGAGGGCGGCATTGAAGGAACCAATGCGCTCACTCCAGCGAAACCGGGAAGACCAAGTTTTGACGGTGGTGAGATGCTCGCCCAGCTCGTCGGCGACCTGCGAGAGAGAACGGGTCTGGCCGAGGGCGAAATAGGCCGTGAAAGCTCCATAGGCGCGCGGCGTTTCGCCGAGCCGACGCGGAAAGTCGGGACCGGAAGAATCGTTTTCGTCCAATGGCGGATTAGGGGCAGCTGGCGGCGGGGTGACCTCCGGGACAATTTCAATCTTGTTTTCTGAATTATTCATAGCAAGCCTTTTGATAGAATATTGTAGTATTAACTTACTCTCCAACATTTTAATCAGACTGGTTGACTTGGCAAGTATTTATTGTAGTTTTATTTTCCTCTACGATCATGAAAAAACCAAATGAAGCCATCCGGGCACTCCGGAAAATCATCGACCAAACGCAGTCGGAATTTGCGGAGATGATCGGGGCCTCCAAGGATGCGGTGGTGAGCTGGGAAACGGGGCGGAATCAGGTGTCGGCGACGTTTGCGCGGACGATTGAGCTGGTGACGGGAGTGGACGGGCGAAGTTTGCGTATGGGGGTGAGCGTGCCAATCAGCAATGAGGCCGACGGGCATTTATACACGGCGGCGGATTTTGAGCGTCACCAAAAAACCGAGTGGGGACGATCCGATGAAGAAGGCGCGCGGCGCCAACTGGAGCAATGTCAGGAGACGATGGAACTGCTGCTGCTAGCGGCAGTGAAGCCGGACGGGAACCGGATCCGGCGACGGCTACCGGGGGTGATGGATTCGTTCAGGCAATGGTGCGAGAGCGTGCGGGAGGATTTCAGGCTGGGGCCGCAAATTGATGAGCAACTGGAGCCGCGGCGGCAGAAGGTGTGGATGAAGCAGGAATGGCGCGACTGGCGGGCGATGGCGCGGGGGAACCCGGAATGGCTGAAGGCGGCGGGATACCAAGACGATCCCGCGAAAGGGGAGCGCGAGGAATTGCGGCTGGAGCTGGAGATGGTACCGGGTTGGGCGCCGGGCCGGAGCATGAAATGGCCGAAACCGGCCGTGATGAAGCTGGCGCCGCCGCGGTCCAAGGACCCGCTTTAGTCACAAATTTTCACAGATGAAACACCGATTCTAAAAACCGGCGAACACCCCTGCCGGGTAAAATGCCGGCTCAACCCAGACCTCTTGTCCTTACTCCTTTTTGTCCGCTGGCTGATGCGGCGTCATGAAACCGGTGGGCGCCGTTCGGGGTTTGTTGCCCGGCAGCTCATTACCCATACTTTCGGTCATAGTGGGGATGGTCAGGAATAGCGCGGCTTGGGTCAACTGACCGCGCAGAATATCATCCTGGGTTTCCGCCGCCAGCTTTTCGAGCTGGGCGACGGTGTTGTGGTCGCCAACCTGTTTGATCGCCTCAATGGCCAAGCTGCGCACCTCGGCATCGGAGTTGGTCAGATACGAAAAAATCTGCGGCAGGGCATTGGTACTGTTCGTGGACCACAATAGACCCAGCTTGATCTTATCGTCCATCGGATCTGAAGGCGGTGGAGCGTTGGTTGACATCACTGCCAAGGCATTGGTCGGGGTGGAATTGGTGGGAACAACTGCGACCACGGTGGCAACGGACTGGGTGGGCGGGGCCATGGGCGGCAAGACCGGCACCGGCGTGGCCGGTTTTTGCGCCGCAACCGGAGCGGTGACGGACGGGGCTGGTTTGTTTGAATGGAACAAAAGCCAAGCCATCAGGGCGAGGATTCCGGTTACCAATAATGCTGCCGGTAGATTTTTTTTCATGAATGAATGACCGCGTGGTGATTATGGAGGCACAAGTCGTTCCCGACAAATAAAAAACCCGGTGTGACTTGTCATCACACCGGGCAGGTAATTATTTGACTAATTAATCACCAGTTGTTCCAGTAATACCATTGCGCGAGGCTGGGAATCGTGACGGTGGCGGCGCCGATATAAATGTTTTGGGATCCAGCGGTCTGTTTGGCCGGATTCTGGATATACACCGTGGCGCTGCCTTGATAGAGCGCATCGCCGGTGATGCTACCCTTGGAATTATACCAAGTTCCGCCACCCCAAAGCTGAAGCTTGATGTTCTCAAGTCCATTCGTGGAGGCCCAGAACGGGAAGTAGAATTCAAAATGAGAATGAGTTTGGTAAGTTTCAACCCAGACCCCCAAATTGCGATTATAGGACGCAAGCTGCCATTCATTCCAATAGGAACCGCCGGTGCTCCAATCATCATAAGCACCCGAATACGTAGTCCAGTCGAGGTAATTGTCGGCATTGCCTGTGGCGGAGATATCGGCCTTGAGCTGACCTTTGGCGTTCAAGATGACAATATCACCATTATCTGGCAAATAGTTGTTCCATTGGTCGCGAATCGCAACCGAGTTCGTCGCAATCACGACGCGACCATTCACAAGCACCTTGTAAACAGTTACGGTGTAGGGCTTATTAATGACAACCGCCAAGGTATCACCCGCGGCCGGAGCAATCGGCGGCCAATAGTTCAAACCTTGGGCATCATCCGAGGCATAGAATTCGGACAGGATGAAGGCATTGTTCAGCGTGCCTTTCAGGGCCGAAAAGGTGACAACGTTGCTGCTATTGGTAGCGGAAAGTTCCGAAACCAAGCTGGCACTGATGTTGATCGGCACATAATTGGCCTGGGTCGAAATGGTAGAAGCCTTGACCTGGCCAACCGCCGCCAGACCGAGCACTAATACCGCACCGGAGAGAAATTTAATGGTATTTTTCATGGTAATTTCCTTATTAAAATATTTTGGTTAATGATCAATCAATTAATGATATAGGGGGTAAAGGGATCCCAATAGGCAGGAGCCGGAACCGCCGAGGTGCCGCTGGCAGAGATGATGCCAGAAACCGTTCCGGAGTTACCGTTAATATAATCCCAAAAATCACCATGAACAGTCGCCGAGAAGCTCTGTTTATAGGCGCCATTCTTAAGGCTGAGGGCGTAGGTGGCAATGTTGCCCGAGGGGATTTGAATATAATAGTCATTTTCCCACCCATTGTAGTTGTCTTCAAAATATAGGTAGAACCAATTTTCAGACCGGGCTGAGCCGCCAACACTGAAGTTGGGCAAGGCCACCGAACCGCTGGTGACTTCAAATATGCTGCTGTCAAACGGCAGCGAACTTTCAGTGCCAACCCAATATTGAACGTGGTCAACCGGGTTGGTGTAATATACCCCGGAGGTCAAGTCAGCGACTTGGGTTTTGGCAACATCCAAAACCACCAAATGGCCGTTGACATTGTTAAGGGCCAGCGTGGTGCCGCGGGTGCCCAGATAGAGGTTGATCTTCGCGAGCAACGAGCCGTTGTTGATGCTGTAGGCAGCTCCGGCGCCGTTTTTAACGGAGGTGCCGGCCAGGTTGATGGAAATCGGGGTATAGTCAACTACGACAGGCGCCGTAGCCCCCACAGAGACACAAAGAGCCGCAGCCAATGTGCTTAGGACACTAATTTTTAATGCTTTCATTTTGTTGGATGGTTTGGTTTTTAGGTTGGTTTTAGATGATAAGGCCGGCAGCCCCGTGAGAGACTGCCGGCCATTGGATTAGAACTTGTAGACGATGTTCAACGCGAGCAGGTAAGCATCGGCGTTACCCTGGGCGTTATATCCGCCACCGGATTCGGTGTGGTCCCAGCGGGCTTCCAGCCGGCTGACAACATTGGCCCACAGGTCATATTCGACCGTGAGGGTGACTTCCTCACCCTTGCCGTTGTTGTTACCGCCGTTCGGCCCGACATAGAAGAAGGGCAGGTTCTGGCCGTCCACATATTCACCACGAACATTGTAGGACAGTTTGGAGGTGGCCTGATAAGTGGCATACACGCCATAGATATTGGCGTCACCACCTAAATTCAGGTTGCCCAACTGCTGAATCTTGTCATAGGCAAAACCCACCTTCAAGCCGGCCACCGGCGTGGCGAGCGTGCCATTGACGCTGTAGTTGTTTGCACCGAAGGAATCAAACGTCTGAATGGTTTGCGCATTCAGCGTGGACCCTTTGAGGAAACCCCAGCTGTCCGGGGCGGTCAAAGTGAAAGAAGCAATGTAGCTCTTGGAACTCAATTCCGGAGAAGTTCCCGAGCCAAAGCCACTGGATGAGGCCGCCCGGTTTACAATGCCAGCCTGCACAGAAACCATATTGCAAACCTTGTAGCTGCCCAAGAGACCAACTTCTGAGGCAGGATTGACCATGTAGCCGTAAGAACGGGTGTAGTTGGGATTGGAATAACCGGTGTTGCCTTCATAGCCGGTGATGCCGTCAAAAACACCGAACTTCCAGTCAATGCCATTCCCCACCGGCGTGCGGAGGGCGACATAGGCTTGACGAACCGCCAAATGGCTGGCCGTGGAATAATAGTTCAAACCGTCAATTTCATTCTGGCCCGCATTCAATTCGATATGATAGCCAGAAGCCCAAGGAGATTCGTCCTGAGGCTTGTCGATGGCAATGTTTACTACGTTAAGGGAAAAACCATCAAGCACACCACTGCCTGGCGCAACATTAGGATTATTATTTACATTATAGCCCGTCGATCCGGTCACCGGCGTGGTCGATGTCCCATAACGCGCATCACCGGCGTTGTATTGCGCCGCGACATCAACATAACCGCTGATGGTGGTGTTGGAGAGCGCCGTTTGCAGCGGGCTCGGTTTTGCTTCGTCAGCGCGGACGGCGGAAGCCAAGCTAACGGCTCCGACGGCGGCGAGACCCAATGTCCATTTATTAAACTTCATCTGTTCCTCCAGTTGTTGTTTGTTTTTGGTTTGTTTAACTATGTTTTATGGGGCAAACACAGCCTGCCCCAGCACCTTTGCCGGTGCCCTTGAAGCCAACCGTAGGGAAAAGTAAAAGAAATGGCAACCTTTTTTTTTGATAAATTTAACCTTCTTTTTCACCCTCCAACTCGCTTGCAGAAAGCCACTTGAAACCAGCCCCAATACCAAACACGCCATGCCACACAATTTTAACGGGCAAAATCCGCCCCAAAACGAGGTATGGGAAAGACCGCGAAGCCGGTAAAAGAGGCTTAACCTAAGCAGCCACCACAAGAATACTTCCTTAAAACGGCAAAGACTTGGATGAGGCGGGCGGGAACGGAAGTTGCTGATATAAATGCGGGTGAAATGCGAATTACGCTTGCAATTCGCCCATATTGAATTATTCACGAACGCAAAGGTATGCCAATATTTGCCTACACCGCCAGGGAAACGGCCACCGGCCGCGAAATCCGCAATTCTGTCGAGGCCGCCACGGAGCAGGCTGCCATCGCGCAGTTGCTCAACCGCAACCTGCTGGTGGTCGAGATCCGGGAGAAAATGGCCAAGCGCGGCCAGACCAAGGGAGGCAAGGTGGCGCTGGCGGATCTCGTGGTCTTCACGCGCCAGCTCGCGACGATGATTGACGCGGGCATCACCATTGTGCAGGCGCTGCAGGCGCTGGCCGAGCAGACGCCCAACAAGGTCATGCGCGACACCATCCGCGACATCTGTTCGCGGGTGGAGGCGGGCGAAAGTTTTTCCGAGGCGCTGGCGCGTCACCCCAAGGCGTTCAACCGTCTTTACGTGGCCATGGTGGGAGCGGGTGAAAAGGGCGGGTTGCTGGCGGAAATCATGGCCCGGCTGGCCACGTACCTGGAAAACATGGATCGCCTCCGTAAAAAAGTGAAAATGGCGCTGATGTATCCGAGCACGGTGACGGTGGTGGCCATCTGCATCACGATTTTTCTGCTGGTGAAAGTGATCCCGACGTTCCAGGACGTATACTCCGGCTTCGGCGCCAAGCTGCCGGCGCCGACGCAATTTCTGATCGGCTTGAGTGATATCGTGCAAAATTACCTGTTTTACCTGATCGGGCTCGCGGGCGTGGGGGTCTGGAGCTGGCTTTATTTCATCAAGACGCCCAAGGGCCGGGAGTTCTGGGATACGCAACGCATCAAGCTCCCGATTTTCGGCGCCATCGCGCACAAGATTTGTCTGGCACGCTTTACGCGCACGCTGGCCTCGCTCGTCCGCAGCGGCGTGCCCATCCTGGAAGTGTTGAACATTGTTTCGCAAACCGTCGGCAACGTGGTGATGGAAAAAGCCATCAAATCCGCCGCCATGGACATCGAACGGGGCGAGGGCATCTCCGCCGCGCTCAGCAAGCATCCGGTGTTCCCCACCATGGTCATCCGCATGCTGAGCGCCGGCGAACAGACCGGCAACATTGACAACATGCTCGAACGGGTCGCCAAATTTCTCGACGAGGAAATCGAGGCCACGCTCTCCGGCCTCATGTCGCTGATTGAACCGCTCCTCATCGTTTTCCTGGGCATCGTCATCGGCGGCATGGTGATCTGCATGTTCCTGCCGATTTTCAACCTCGCCAACGTCGTCAGCGGCGGCGGCCACTGAAAATCTGAAACCTAAAAAACCGCCGGAAGAAGTTTTTCTTCCGGCGGTCTGGTTTTACCCGCAGCCTAAATGAATCCCCCGCCCCGCCGGCGCGCCCGGCGCGCAACGCTTCAAACCGAAACCAGCTTCGCCGGCTGCGGCTGGCAAACTTTGATCTTCGGCCAGCGCAGGTTAATTTGCTCCGCGAACCATTTTCGCGCGGCGTCATCGCCGTGGCCGAGCAGAATGGCGCGCGGCGAAACCTGGCCGACAAACTCGAGCAAGTCCTGCCGGTTCGCGTGCGCCGTCAGATCGAAATCCTGCACCTCGCAACGCTTCGTCACCTGCCCCGCACTCGGGCTGAACACAAACGTCTCGCCCGGCCTGGCCGCCTTCAAACGGCCCGCCGGCGAATCCGGGTCCGCGTAGCCCACGAAGAAAATGCTCTGCTTCTCGTCGCCGATCATCCGCGACGCCAGCGTGTGCGCCGCCGTGTTCTCGCTCATCATGCCGGCGGTGATCACGAAGATTTTTCCGCCGCTTAATTTCATGTTGTCCGCCGCGCCCTTTTCCAGCACGACCAGTTGCAGCGCATCGTTCAAGTGCAAATTCGTGTGCTGCCGGTGCGTCCGCGCCGCCTCGATGTCGTAAATCTCCGTGAACACGCGGCCCAGCCCGCCGATGTAAACCGGCTGCTTCTTCAACTTACCCTCGCGCATGAGCAGCGCCAGCAGCGCCAGCATTTCCTGCGTGCGGCCCAGCGCGAATGACGGAATCATGATGGCGCCCTTCTTTTTTTCCGCCGCGTGAATGGCCGCCACCAGCCGCTCGATTTCCTTTTCGCGCGTGAAGCCCGGCGCCACTTCGCGGTTGCCGCGCGTCGTTTCCATGATGAGCACGTCCGCCTTCACGTCGCCAAAGCGCGCGCCCTTCAAAATCGTCTGGTCGTGGAAGCACACATCGCCGGTGTAAAACAGCGTCTCCCTTTTCCCGCGCAGCAAAATGCCCGCCGAGCCGAGCGTGTGGCCCGCGTCGAAAAATTCCAGCGTCGGCGAGGGCAAGCCCGCCCGCGCCTTGTGATAGGCCTGCCATTCCACCTCGCGGTTGTATTTGAAGCCCTGGAAATGCGGGGCGATCTCGTCCAGCTCGTCGTGCGTGTAGAGGGGATATTCCCTGATGCCCAGCTCGTCGCGCTGGCGCGTCATGACGTTCACCGAATTGTGCAGCACGCGCTCCACCAGCAGATAGCTCAGCTCCGTCATCAGGACGTGGGCCTTGGCATACTGCCGGCAGGCCAGCGGCAGCGCGCCGACATGGTCGTGGTGGCAATGCGAGAGCGCGATAGCGTCCACGTCATGCGTGCCGGCCTTGTTGAACAGCGGCAGCGCCGCGCGGCCCTCGCGTTTCGGGTGCATGCCGGCGTCGAGCAGAATGCGGTGCTCGTCCAACTCCACCAGCCACGCGCTCGCGCCGATATCCGTGTCCGGGTTCAAATTCGTAATGTTCACCCAAGCATTTCACCACAAAGGCAGGCTGGCGCGAAGCTAAAAGAATCCCGCCTGGCCGCGCGGAAAGAACGGCGGCGGCGCCGGAATCCGCCGGCCCAGGCCGAACGCGCCGATGGCCGGGGCAAACCGGAGCCGGCGAATTTTCAAGCGCGGAAAGCTTAACCGAATCCATGCCGAAAACTATTAACGCAAAGCCGCCAAGGTGCGAAGGCGCAGAGGAAACAGAGGACAAAGCTGAAACGTGAGACCTGAAACCCGGATTAACCGCGCGGATTTGCGGCCTGGCTGCTTTGCGCCTTGGCGTTGAAGTTTGATCGAATCGTTCCGGCTCAGCTGTTTAACCATTCCCGCAGCCGCAAAAAGGCTCAAGAATAAACTTATTTTGAGCATTTTATGCATTTTGGCGACCATGGTATTAATTGATTTGCATTAAAAGCCAAAAACCGGATGGCGAAAACCACGAGACGGAACCACGAGACCAAGGATAAATTTCACCAGGCAAACCCGGCGCTCTGGGCGGCTTGATTATTTTTCCGCCGGGGTTTCCACGCTGCGCAAGGCGGCGGCGAGACTGGCCAGGTGGCGTTCGAGCGTGAAATGATTCAGGAAATGGTTGCGGGCCTGTTCGCTGCTTTCAACGGCAAGGATTTTCAAGATCGCTCCGGCGATTTCATCCGGGTCCTGATCCGGGACCAGGCCGGGATAATCCGGCGGCAGCATTTCCGGCAGCGACCGCCAGCGCGTGGTGACCAGCGGCAGGCCGAACGCCATCGCCTCGATGAGATTCACGGGCTGGTTTTCGCCGAGGTAGCGCGTGGGGAACAGAAACAGGTCGGCGTCGCGCAGCAGCTGGCTTTTCCGCTTGCTGGAGACGAAGCCGACGTACTGGAGGGCGGTGGCGAGTTCCGGGTTTTTTTGCAACTTAGCGAACTCGGCCTGCTCGTCATAGGTCACAAAATTGCCGGCCGTGATGAGCTGCAAACGCAACGGCAGTTTGTTCTGGGCCAGCCGCCGGTTGGCGGCCTGCACGCCGGCGATGGCGGCGAACAAGCCCTTTTCCCGGGTGCAATGCGCGAGGAACAAAAGATTGACGGTGACGACCGGGCCCGCGTGCCGGCCGGCAAAAATTTTCTGGCGCGCGGCCAGGCGTTCCCGGCGGCGCGGCAAGATATCCCGGTCAAACTCCGGGCAGGGGTCGGGAATGCCGTTGTGGACGACGCAAATTTTGCCGGACAAAAGCTTCTCGGCGTCGGCAAAATTGTAGCGCGAGAGGACCACGCTCAAGTCCACCGGCCGGAAAAGGCGGTAGGTGGCGGCGCGGGAGTTGAGGCTGGCCGATGTTTCCAGCCACTTGGCCAGGCCGGCGGCGTGCCAGTGCAGGATGACGTTTTTGAAAAACGGGCGGCAGAGCAGCATCACCAGCCAGTCGCGGTAAAGGGCGACGCGCTTGCCGGGCGCGGGAACATAGTAAAAATTCCTCACGCCGTAACGGAAGCGGAGCCAGAGCGCGGAGAGGCAAAACCAGAAAATCAGCAGGATTTTCCCGCCCTGAAATTCACCCACGTCCGAAAGGCCGCGGGAGAAACGCGCGTTGACATGGTAGCATTCGAGGCCATGCGGGTTGGGCGCGCCGGATTTTTTCCGGCGCACGTCGCCGCCCAACCCCTCCAGCATGAGCTGCACCATGTAGCTCTGGCCATGGTGCGGCGGCGGCGTGTGGGCGAAGACGAGCAATTTCATTTATGATCGGCGCTGGGCGATATACCATTTACTCGCCGCATGAGTTTTGAAATCCTAAATCCTAAATCAGAAATCGTAAATGACTAACCGCGTCAATGTGCTCGGCGTCGGCATCAGCATCCTCAATCCGGGGACGGCGCGGGACGCCATCGCCGCCGCCGTGCGCGAACGGCGCAAGGGCTACATCTGCGTGACCGGCGTCCATGGCGTGATGGAGGCGCAGGATGATGCCGCCTTCAAGAAAATCCTGAACGAATCGTTTTTGTGCACGCCCGACGGGATGCCGATGGTCTGGGCCGGCAAGCTGGACGGCCAGCGCGAAATGGGCCGGGTTTATGGGCCGGATTTGATGCTGGACGTCTGCGCGTGGAGCGAAACGAGCGGCGCCAAACATTTTTTCTACGGCGGCGCGGACGGCGTGGCGGAACGGCTGGCGCAAAAATTGAAGGAACGATTTCCGAAGCTGCAAGTCGCCGGGACATTCACGCCGCCGTTCCGCGCCCTGAACGCGGATGAGGAAAAAAGACTGACGGCGCAAATCGCGGCGGAGCGGCCGGACATTTTCTGGGTGGGGTTGAGCACGCCGAAGCAGGAAAAATTCATGGCGGAATTTCTGCCCAAGCTGGACGCGACGTTGATGGTGGGCGTGGGCGCGGCGTTTGATTTCCACAGCGGCCGGGTGCGGCAGGCACCGCGCTGGATGCAACGCAGCGGCCTGGAATGGGTTTACCGCCTGGGCGGCGAGCCGCGCCGGCTGGCCGGACGCTATTTCCGCAACAATCCGCGGTTCGTCCTGAAGTTTTTCGGCCAGCTGACCGGCGTCAAAAAATATCCGTTACCGTAATTTCACAGAAATTTGTTTGAGCCGACGGCGGGGTATGTTTATCTAGACACTTCCGATTGGCAAACCCATGAATAAAAAGCAGCTGCCCTACGGCCTCCAGCCCCACGAAATCGGCTTCCTGATTTTGCTGGCGGCGGCGGGGCATTATTCAGGCGTGCAGTTCCGCGGCATGCCGCAGCAGTTGTGGTCGTTCAGCGCGGCGGTGCTGGCGGGCGTGGCGGTGCTGGCGGCGCGCTGCCGGGCGGAATGGCTTCACCTGCCGAACAAATTTTTCTTTTTCGCCCTGGCGGCGGCGTGGACGGCCTTGTTCGCGGGCTGGGGCAACTCGACGCTGGGCTACGTGCACTCAGCGTCGCTGTTCGCGTGGCTGATGGACATTTACACGGCGACCAACGCGGACATGGGTCACGGCCTGCTGCTGCCTTTCGTCGTGCTCGCTTTGTACTGGTGGAAGCGCAAGGTTTTGCTGGCGCAGCCGGCGGAACTGTGGTGGCCGGGAATTTTCCTGGTGGGCGCGGCGCTGTTCCTGCACGTCGTGGCTTATGCGGTGCAGATCCCGGCTTTGTCCACGGTCGCATTTTTTGCGGGAATTTACGGACTGACCGGGCTGGCATGGGGCCGGCACTGGCTAGCGGCAAGTTTTTTTCCATATTTCCTGCTGCTGCTGGGCGTGCCGCCGGGCGGACTGCTGGACGGGTTCACCTTCAAACTGCGGCTGCTGGTTTCATTTCTGGTGGAGAAGATCGCCCACCTCGGCCTCGCGCCAGATTTGATCCGGGACGGCACGCAGCTTTTTGACGCGCAACGGACGTTCGCCTATGAAGTGGCGGCGGCGTGCAGCGGCATCCGCAGCCTGACAGCGCTGCTGGCGCTGATGACGGTATATGCCTTTGTGGCGTTGAAATCGCCCTGGCGGCGCGCGACGATGATGCTGGCCGCGCTGCCGCTGGCCGTGCTGGGCAACGTCGCACGGTTGTGCGTAACCGTCGGCGTGGCCGAGACCTTCGGCCAGGATGCCGGCAAAATGGTGGAAACCAACGCCGGCTATGTAACGTTCGCCGTGGCTTTTGGCGGCGCCTATTTGCTGGCGCGCGGGCTGGAAAAGAACGAGGCCGCCGCAGCGGTCAGAAAACAGGCCCTGAGGTCATGAACGGAAAACCACTAATTGCCGCCGCACTGGTGCTGGCGCTCATCGGCGCGGCCGCCGGCATTTTGCACCACGCCAAATCCGGCCAGCGCCTAGGCGAGCCGGGCGTTAAAACGCGGCCGCTCGCCGGCAGCCGCAACCTCGAAGTGCTGTTGCCGGACAAACTGCCCGGCTACAAGTCCGAGTGGGTGCCACAGTCGCCCATCGTGACCAACCAGTTGCCGCCGGACACGAGCTTCGGCCAGCGGCTTTACACCGGGGACGACGGCTTTCAGGCGCTGATCAACGTGGTGTTGATGGGCGGTGATCGCACGAGCATTCACAAGCCGGAGATTTGTCTGGTGGGCCAGGGCTGGAAATTTGACGAAGCCGCCACCCATCCGGCGGTGGTGCCGATGGCGCGGCCCCTGGCGTATGACCTGCCGGTGATGCGCGTGGTGGCCAGCATTGACACGGTGGAAAACGGCCAGCCGTTAAAACGCGCCTGCGTCTATGCCTACTGGTTTGTGGATGGAAACCGTTTCACGGCGCGCCACAACGACTGGAAATGGTGGATGATCCGGGATTTTTTGACGACCGGCGTGCTGGATCGCTGGGCTTATGTCACGTTTTTTTCGATCTGTTTGCCGGGACAGGAAGAGGCGACTTTTGAGCGGATGAAACGGTTGATGACCGCCGCCGTGCCGGAATTTCAACTGGTGCCAAAGCCCGCCAAATGAATTGAATTCCCCTGCCTGACCGGCTACGGTAACCGGACAGCCAGTACTATAAAAATTTTAATGCTGCAACGCGACCGCCTAATCCGTACCCAGCTGCAACAGCTTACCGATGCGAGCCTGTTTGCGTTCAGCTTCTGGCTGGCCTATGTCCTGCGCAGCAATGGGTGGCTGACGGACGGCCTGGGGTTGGACAAGATTGACCCGGAGGCGTTCCACCGGATGCTGTGGCTTTATTTCGCGCTCGTACCGGCAGCCCCACTGGTGCTGGAATCGCAGGGGTTTTACAGCCGACCGGTGGTGAGTTCGCGCACGACCATTTTCTGGCCGCTGCTAAAAACCTGCTTCATCGTGAACATCGGGCTGGTGTTGCTGCTGTTCATTTTCAAGCAAGCGGAAATAACGCCCCGCGGGGTCTTCATGTTTTTTGGCATCATCAGCTTCATGCTGGTCTGGACCAAGGAGGAACTGGTGCAGCTGGTCTTGCAAAGCCGGATGGCCAAGACCCAATTCAAGCGCCAAATCATCATCGCCGGCTGCCCCGCGGAAATCATCCGGCTCCGCCGCGATTTAAAATCGCACGATAACAGCTTTGAGATTGCCGCGGAGTTTAGCCTTACGGAATCCCCCCCGCAGCAGCTTATCGAACTGATCCATGAACATTCCGTCAGCGGCGTGCTCGTCAGCCCCAAGCATGCCCGGATGGAGCGCGTGGGAGCCGTCGTCCAACTCTGTGAAATCGAAGGCATCGAGGCCTGGCTGCTGGCGGATTTTTTTGCCACTCAAATTGCGCAGGCCAGTTTCGACGAGATGTTCGGCCAGCCGCTGCTGGTGTTCCGCTCCACGCCGGAAACATCCTGGCAGATGCTGGCCAAAATACTGCTGGATTTCTTCGGCACGGCGCTGATGCTCGTCGCGGCGGCGGTTCCGATGCTGGTCATCGCGCTGCTCGTGAAACTCACCTCGCCCGGCCAGGTGCTGTTCCGGCAGCAGCGCTCCGGCTTGAACGGCAAGCCGTTCACCATCTTCAAATTCCGCACCATGGTGACCAACGCCGAGCAGTTCAAACACGAACTGGTGGCGATGAACGAGATGTCCGGCCCCGTATTCAAGGTCACCAACGACCCCCGCGTCACCCCCATAGGCAAATGGCTGCGCAAGTGGAGCCTCGACGAACTGCCGCAGCTATTCAATGTCCTGCGCGGCGAGATGAGCCTCGTCGGCCCGCGACCGCTGCCGGTGGACGAGGTGAAACGCTTCAGCGACCTCGCGCATCGCCGACGCCTGAGCGTCAAACCCGGCCTCACCTGTCTCTGGCAGGTCCAGGGCCGCAACAAGATTTCCGATTTCCAAGAATGGGTCCGCCTCGACCTCGAATACATTGACAACTGGTCCATCTGGCTCGATCTGTCCATTCTCCTGCGCACCATTCCCGCCGTGTTCTCGACCAGCGGCGCGAAATAAAATCCGGCGGCGCGATTCGTTTAATCGTTGAATCGGCGGCGCGCTCCAATACGATGTAGCGATTAAACGACTTACGATTTAATGATGAAAAAAAAGCAACCCATCTCCATCGTCACCGGCGCCGCCGGCTTTCTTGGCTCGCACCTCACCGACCTGCTGATTTCCCGCGGCCACAAAGTCATCGGCATTGACAACTTCGTCACCGGCAGCGTGGACAACATTTCGCATCTGGGCGGCAATCCGAATTTCAAATTCATCCAGCAGGACGTCACCGAATTTCTTTTTCTCGACAGCCCGGTGGACTACGTCTGGCACTTTGCCTCGCCCGCCAGCCCGATTGATTATCTGGAATTGCCGATTCAAACCTTGAAGGTCGGCTCGCTGGGCACGCACAAGGCGCTCGGTCTCGCCAAGGAAAAAAACGCGCGCTTTCTCATCGCCTCGACCTCGGAAATTTACGGCGACCCGCTCGTCCATCCGCAGCCGGAAGAATACTGGGGCAACGTCAACACCATCGGCCCGCGCGGCTGCTACGACGAGGCCAAGCGTTTCGCCGAGGCGCTGACAATGGCCTACCACCGCGAACACAAGGTCCAGACGCGCATCGTCCGCATCTTCAACACCTACGGTCCGCGCATGAGAATCAACGATGGCCGCGTCGTCCCCGCGTTCATCAGCCAGGCGCTGAAGCACAAGCCCGTCACCATCTTCGGCAAAGGCACGCAGACGCGCAGTTTTTGCTACGTCTCGGATTTGATTGAAGGGATTTACCGGCTGATGATGAGCAACTACAATTTGCCGGTGAACATCGGCAACCCCGTGGAACTGACCATGCTCCAGTTCGCCGAGCAAATCATCACCGCCACGAAATCCAAAAGCAAAATCGTCTTCAAACCGCTGCCGCAGGACGATCCCAAGCAGCGCAAGCCCGACATTGCCAAGGCCAGGAAAATCCTCAAGTGGTCGCCGGTCGTCCCGCTTTACAAGGGCCTGACGGACACGATTGCCTATTTCAGGACGAAGGTCTGAAAAATTTCAGATTCACGATATGCGATTAAAGCGGACCCCGATTTGCGGCATCGTAAATCGTAGATCGAACATCGTCAATTAGATGGTTTTCACCGCCCGCCAATTTGAATTTCGATTCCCGCGTCCGGCGCTCGTCATGGGCATCGTCAACGTGACGCCGGATTCTTTTTCCGACGGCGGAAAGTTTTTAAGCCGGGACGACGCCTTGGGTCACGCCCTAAAACTAGTGGCCCAGGGCGCGGACATTCTCGACATCGGCGGTGAGTCCACGCGGCCCGGCGCGGAGCCAGTCAGCGAGGAGGTGGAATTACACCGCGTCATCCCCGTGATCGAGAAACTCGCACCGCAAGTGGAAGTGCCGATCGCGATTGACACCACGAAGCCGGCGGTGGCCCGCGCGGCGCTCGAAGCCGGTGCCAGCATAGTCAACGATGTCGGCGCGGCGACGCGCACGGATTTCACGATGGAAAAGATTGTCGCCGGATACCAGGCCGGCTACATCGTCATGCACGCGCAAGGTTCGCCCCGGACGATGCAGGAAAATCCGACCTACGCGGACGTCGTCCAGGAGGTCGGCGAATTTTTTTCCGAGCGGCTGGGCACGCTGCTGAACGAGGTCGGCATGCCGATGGAACAGGTGGTGCTGGATGTGGGCATCGGTTTTGGCAAGACGCTGGAGCACAATTTACAGTTGCTCGCGGGCCTGCGGAGTTTTACAAAATGGCGGCGGCCGCTGCTTATCGGCGTCTCGCGCAAGTCATTCATCGAAAAACTGCTCGCGGCACCGGTGGAGGATCGGCTGCCGGCATCGCTTGCCTGCACCACACTGGCGCTGCTGGCCGGCGCGCAAATCATCCGCACGCACGACGTGCCGGAGACGGTGCAGGCGGTGCGGATGACAGAAGCCGTGCTGGCCGAACCGGCGGCAAAAGACCTGCCCGGCAGGGCAGGTGGGCGGCGCGAGCGATGAAAACCGGTTTAATTTCGAATTTAAATGTTAATTGAGCTCGAAAACGGCTGGCGACCCGCGGTGGAAATTTTAATCCTCGCGGTGCTGATCTATTATGCCTTCCGTTTCGTGCGCGGCACGCGGGGCTGGCCGGTGGTCATCGGCTTCGTGGTGGTGCTGCTTGCGCTCACGGCGGTCACGACGCTGTTGGATTTGAAAGTATTGCGGTGGATTCTCGGCAGCGCCTCGGTATTCATCGCGCTGGGCGCGCTAGTGATTTTCCAGCCGGAATTGCGGCGGATGCTTGCGGAACTCGGCAACCTGCCGCTCTTCGCCAGTTCCCACGAACAACGCGAAAGCATCGAGGTCATCATCCAGACGGTCGAACGCCTGGCCGAAGTGCGCATCGGCGCGCTCATCGCCATTGAGCAGTCCATCCAGCTGCAAGAGGCGGTCGAATCCAGCTTGCCGGTGGATTGCGACGCCACGCCGGAAATGCTCGAAACCATTTTCTTCCCGAACAACGCCATCCACGACGGCGGAGTCATCATCAAGGGCGACCGCATCGCCTACGCCGCGTGCATTTTCCCGCTGACGCAGCGCAGCGACTTGAACCGCTCGCTGGGCACGCGTCATCGCGCAGCGATTGGCTTGAGCGAGGAGACGGACGCCGTCATCATCGTCGTGTCCGAGGAAAACGGCATGATATCGCACGCCTACAAAGGCCAGCTGGTGCGCGGGGTGACGCCGGAAGAACTGCGCGCGTTTCTGACCTCGGTGATTTTGCGGCCGACCAAGGCGCATGGCTTCTTCAAATGGCTGCGCGCCCAGTTCAGGGAACGCCACCGCCCGACGGGTCCGGCGGTCATCACCCGGCACGAACCCCGCCCGGCGGCCAAGCCCGGAACAAAATAAAATCACACCATGCGCGATTTTTTTCTCAAGGACATCGGCTGGAAAATATTCTCGTTGCTGCTGGCGGCGGGCATCTGGCTGACCGTACATCGCATTCTTGAAGAACCGGCGGCCCGCACCGCCGCACAACCGGATGCCAGCGCCAGCTCCCCGGCAAATTGAAAAAATGAATTCCCCCCAGAAAATCTTCGGTACCGACGGCGTCCGTGGCACGGCGAACATCGAACCCGTCACCGCGGAAACGGCGTTGAAGCTCGGCCGCGCCGCCGCGCACGTCTTCAAAAACCTCGAAACCCAGTCGCGCGGCCATGGCAAACACCGCATTGTCATCGGCAAGGACACGCGGCTCTCGGGCTACATGTTGGAGAACGCCATCAGCTCGGGCATCCTTTCGATGGGCGCGGACGTGTTCTTTGTCGGCCCGCTGCCCACGCCAGGCGTCGCCTACGTCACGCGCAGCCTGCGCGCGGACGCGGGCATCGTCATCACCGCCTCGCACAATCCTTACACCGACAACGGCATCAAGTTTTTCCGCGCCGACGGCTTCAAGCTCGACGACAAAATCGAGGCCGAGATCGAACGCCTGGTCTTCTCCGGCGAAGTGGAGAAAATCCGCCCCTCCGCCGAGCACATCGGCCGCGCCGTGCGCATTGACGACGCGCTGGGCCGCTACATCGAGCACGCCAAGGCCAGCTTTCCGCGCGGCCTGACGCTCGAAGGCGTGAAGATCGTTTTGGACTGCGGCCACGGCGCGGCCTACAAATCCTCGCCCTGCGTCCTGCGCGAACTCGGCGCGGAAGTCATCGTCTATGGCAACCAGCCCGACGGCAAAAACATCAATGAGAACTGCGGCTCGATGCATCCGGAGGCGATGTGCCGGAAAGTTGTCGAGCACGGCGCGAACATTGGCATCGCGCACGACGGCGACGCCGACCGCGTGCTGCTGTGCGACGAAACGGGCACGCTGATTGACGGCGACGACATCATGGCCATCGCGGCGCTGGAGATGCTCGCGGAAAATTCCCTGGCCGGAAAGACGCTGGTCGGCACCGTGATGAGCAATGCCGGCCTGGAAGCCGCCGTCAAACAGGCCGGCGGCAAAATGGTCCGCACGGCAGTGGGCGACAGGAACGTGATTGACGAGATGCTGCGGCACGACTTCAACTTCGGCGGCGAGCAAAGCGGCCACCTGATTTTCCGCGATCATGCCAGCACCGGCGACGGGCTGGTGGCGGCGCTGCAAATCCTGCGCATCATGAAGGCGAAGGGAGCGCCGCTATCGCAGCTGGCGAAATGCTGGACGCGCTGGCCGCAGCTCGTGACCAACGTGAAGGTGCGCGAGAAAAAACCGTTCGCCCAACTCGACGGCGTGAACCGGCTGGTAGCCGAGGCGGAAAAAGAATTGTCCGCGCAGGGCGGCCGCCTGCTGCTGCGCTATTCCGGCACGGAGCCAAAGGCGCGGCTGCTGGTGGAAGGACGCGATGCGGCGGCGCTAAAAACCTGGTCGAAAAAAATCTGCGGCGCGATCCAGAAACAGATCGGAGTTTGATTGCCGTCCGCAGCTTTCACGAAGCTACGCGGATTTTTCTTCCGCGACATCAGCGCAACCGACGGACTCACGCCCGCGGATGAAATTTCCGATGGATCTCCCGCAGCCGGCTGCCGGTGACGTGCGTATAGACCTCCGTCGTGCTAATATTCGCGTGGCCGAGCAATTCCTGGATCACGCGCAAGTCCGCGCCATGCTCCAGCAGATGCGTGGCGAAGCTGTGCCGCAGCATGTGCGGCGTCAGGTTCCTTTCCACGCCCGCGCGGCGGACGCGATGCTTGATGTGCAGCCAGAGCGTCACCGCTGCGAACGGCGTGCCGCGCTTCGTCAAAAACACATTCGCCGGTGATTTCGGCGTGACGAGTTTTGGCCTACCAACTTCAATGAACCGATTCAACGCCGCCACCGCCGGGCGGCCCACCGGCACGACGCGCTCCTTGTTGCCCTTGCCGATGACGTTGATGAATCCGGCATCGAGATGCAGCTGCTCCAGCCGCAGATTTTTCAACTCGGACAAACGCAGGCCGGAGGCATAGGCCAGTTCCAGAATCGCCTGGTCGCACAAATTTTGCGGCGTCTCGGGCGTTTCCGGTTCGAGCAGTTTTTTGATTTCGTCGTTCGACAGCGCCTTGGGCAGCCGTTTCCAGCGGCGCGGCAGCGAGAGATATTCCGCGAGGTTGGCCGGCAGCAGGTTTTCGCTCTCGGCGAACTTGTAAAATGCCCGCAGCGCCGCGATTTCCAGATACACGCTCTCGCCGCTCAGGCGGCGCGCGGTTTTTTGGGGGGCGGCAGCGCGCGAAGGCGGCCGGCCGGCGGATGCGCCGCGCACGCGTTCCTGCGCGAGGAACGCCATGAGATGCTTCAGCTCGACTTGTTTCCAGTCCGTGAGATTTTGTTTCGACGCCCACGCGGTGAATTTGCCAAGCAGCGCGGCGTAGGTTTTCGCCGTATTGTCCGACTGGCCGCGCTCGTGGCGCAGGTATTGCAGAAAATCTTCGACGAGCAAGTTCATGGATTGGGCTTTGCCCACCCGAAGATACCGCTTCCGCTCCGGTTCCGGCAATTTTTCAATCGCACAACGTAGCAGCGCGTCGGCAGAGCGCCGCCAACATGTTTTAGATGGCGGCGCTCTGCCAAGACGCCGCTACAGAGTCGCCTCCCGTCTCTCCATGTAAATCTTCCAGAACTGTTCCCAGAAATCCTCGCCGAGCGGATGCAGAAACGGATAGCCCGGCACCACCGCGCCCAAATACGGCCATTCACGCGGATGATTCACCAGTTTCTTCCGGCACGGATTGTCGAGCAGGTAGAAGCAGGATTTCTCAAACGCGCCGCGCAACCGGTCTTTCTCCCGCAGCACGCTGTCGTGCGCCTGTTTTTGCAATTCAAATTCCACGCCGGTGGGCGAGCGCCGCGCCAGCTCCTCGGCCAGATGCTTGCGCAGGAATTTCATGGCGTTGCGCTGGTCGCTGCCGACGCGCAATCCCATCCAAAGCAGGTGCAGATGGTCGGGCATGAGGACATAGACGGGACAGAACAGGCCTTCGCGCGCGGCGGCGTGGAGCAGCAGTTCGCGGAAATGCCGGTAAACCGGGTCGTCCAGCCAGCCGGTGGCGCGGCGTTCCAAGGTGAGCGTCCATTGCACCACGGCGAATCCGCGATAAAACTCCGGCGCGAGGCGGGGAAGATGATGCAGTTCCGGCTGCTCGGTGAGCGGCGGCGGTCTCATGAAGCGAGCGTAGCGGCTTTCGGCAGAAAGCGGCAAACAGAAAAATATTGCGGCGCTCTGCCGAGACGCCGCTACGTTACAACTTTTTCCCGGTCAGCTTTTCATAAGCTTCCAGATATTTCGCGGCGGTCTTGGCAATGACGTCGTCCGGCAGTTTCGGGCCGGGCGGGGTTTTATCCCACGTCAGCGTTTCGAGGTAGTCGCGGACGAATTGCTTGTCGAAGCTCGGCTGGCCTTTGCCGGGCGCATATTGGCCGGCGGGCCAGAAGCGCGAGGAATCGGGCGTCAGCACTTCATCAATCAAAATTAATTTGCCTTCGAACAGGCCGAACTCGAATTTCGTGTCGGCGATGATAATGCCACGCTGCCGGGCGTAATCGCGTCCCGCCCGGTAAATCTTCAGGCTCAAATCGCGCGCCGACGCGGCGAGTTCCGGGCCGACAATCCGGGAGGCTTCCGCGAAGGAAATATTCTCGTCGTGGCCGGCCTCGGCCTTGGTGGACGGCGTGAAGATCGGCTCCGGCAGCTCGGCGGATTCGGTCAGGCCGGCGGGCAGCGGAATGCCGCAGACGGTCTGCGATTTTTTGTATTCCTTCCAGCCGCTGCCGGAAAGATAGCCGCGCACGATGCATTCAATGGCGAGCGGTTTGGCCTTTTTCACGATCATCGAGCGGCGCGCCAGTTGCGCGGCGAACGGTTGAAGGTTTTTAGGCAGCGGATCATTCGCGTCGGCGAGCAGATGATTCGGCACGAGCGCGGCAAATTTCTCAAACCAGAAATGTGAAATCTGCGTGAGCACCTCGCCCTTGCGCGGAATGCCGTTGGGCATAATGACGTCGAAGGCGGAGATGCGGTCGCTGGCGACGAGCAGGAAGCGGTCGCCGAGGTCATAGACTTCGCGAACCTTGCCGGAGCGGACTTTGGTGATGCCGGGCAAATCGAGCTGGAGAATCGGTTCGTTCATATGGCGCGAAAAATAGTATTCAAAGCCCAAAGTTCAAAGCCAAAAGTCGTCGGCAGGAAGGTAAAAGCCAGAAACGAAATGTTAAATTTCCTAACTGCTTCATTCTGCCTGCCGCCGGCGGCACTTGAGTTTTTCACGCCACCGGTCGTCCGACCAGTTTCACCAGCAGCGGAATGCTCGCCTGAGATTCGTCGTCGAGCCGCACGTCCACGGAATAAAGACCCGGCTCGGCGAACTTGAGCTGCTGGATGTTCACGATGAAGTTGCGCGTCAGAAAATGCGCGTCGTCCGGGAGCGCGACGGGGACGGGCAGTTCGATGGCCTGCATGATGGAGCGGCCGTCGGCGTTGATGAAGTTAAGCGTAAGCTTGCGCGTGCCCTCGTCGCCGGGCTGGAAGGTAACGCGCAGCGCGACGGCGCATTGCGGATGAACGGCGGGCATTTGCGGCGCGTAAATGGTGTCGAAGGAACCGAGCAAGTTCAACTTGCCGTTGTCATCCGTCGCCGCGTCGCAAAGCACTGCCACTTGAATATTCATCACGGAAATTAAGGCACGAATTTCAAGGATTGGCACGAACTTCTTTTAAGAGCTTGTCGGAAAATTACGAAGGGCACGGTTATGAAGACCAAGGCTCGAGGGCGAGCCAAGAAGAAAACAGAAAATGGCTATGAATTAATGGTGATCGGACAACAAAACCAAGGCATGCGGGTGTTAAAAAACCTCCAAACGGCGGGTCTTTTGGCCGTGGGCGGCGTTAGCCCGGTCGTCACAGCCCGCGGCGGGGATGCTCCGACCTCGCCGCCTGGCCCACGGCCAAAATCCCCCGCCGCAGTCCCCCCTCGGAATTTTCAGACAAGCTCCAAGGCTTTCATTGACAGGACTTCAAGGCGGCGTAGATTCAACGCTCAAAGGAAAATTTTATGCGCAACACCAAAGCCTATGCCGCCGTCAACGCCACCGCGCCGCTCGCGCCATTCACGTTTCCATCCCGCGATCCCGGCCCGGAAGAAATCCAAATCCAAATCCAATACTGCGGCGTCTGCCACACGGACGTCCACCAGGCACGCAATGAATGGCAGGGCACAACTTATCCGTGCGTGCCCGGCCACGAGATCGTCGGGCGGGTGGCGAAGGCGGGCGCGCGCGTGAAAAAATTCAAGGAAGGCGACCTTGCCGCCGTGGGCTGCATGGTGGACTCCTGCCGCGAATGCGAACCCTGCAAGGCCGGCCTGGAACAGCTGTGCGAAGCCGGACCAACGTGGACTTACAACAGCCCGGATAAAAAACACGGCGGCACGACTTATGGCGGCTACGCGGACAACATCGTGATGGACGAGGCCTTTGCGCTGCGGGTGCCAAAGTCGCTCGACCTTGCCGCCGCCGCGCCGCTGCTTTGCGCGGGGATCACGACGTATTCGCCGCTGCGCCGCTGGAAAGTCGGCAAGGGCCAGAAAGTCGGCGTGGTCGGCCTGGGCGGACTCGGTCACATGGCATTGAAACTGGCGAACGCCTTTGGCGCGAACGTGGTTTTGTTCACGACGTCGCCCGGCAAAACCGCCGACGCCATCCGCCTCGGCGCGAAAGAAGTCGTGATTTCAAAAAATGAAGCCGAAATGCAGAAGCACGCGAACAGTTTTGATTTCATTCTCGACACCGTGGCCGCGCAGCACAACGTCAACGCCTATTTGAATCTGCTCAAGCGCGACGCCACGCTCACGCTCGTCGGCGCACCCGCACAGCCGCTGCCGGTGGATGCCTTCAGCCTGATCCACAAGCGGCGACAGTTCGCCGGCTCGCTCATCGGCGGCATCGCCGAGACCCAGGAAATGCTGAATTTTTGCGCCGAACACGGCATTGTCTCCGACATCGAACTGATTCCCATCCAGAAAATCAACGAAGCCTACGACCGCCTGCTCAAGAGCGACGTGAAATACCGCTTGGTGATTGACATGAAATCGCTAGCGTGAATCACGAGCGCGCCGCGAGAAAGTTTTTCAGTTCCGCCGCCGCCTTGCCGCCAAAGCCGGGGATGGCGGCGATTTGTTCCAGCGTCGCGGTTTTGAGCCGCTGCACGGAACCGAAGTTTTTCAGCAAAGCCGCCTTGCGCCGTTCGCCGATGCCGGGGAATTCGTCCAGCACGCTCTCGGAAATTTTTTTGAGCCGGAGCTGGGCGTTATAGCTGTTCGCCACGCGGTGGCATTCGTCGCGCAACCGCTGCAACAATTTCACCGCCGGATGATCGAGACCGAGCCGCAGCGGTTCGCTTCTTTCCGGCAGATAGATTTCCTCAAACTCTTTGGCGAGACCGATGACGGGAATTTTCCCCAAGCCCAACCTGGCAAGCTCTTGACAGGCGGCGTTTAATTGACCCCGGCCACCGTCCACCATGATAAGATCGGGAAAATCAGCAGACGGGAGATGGGAGATGGAAGTTGGGGGGGCGTTCCGCGCAGCCTTCCCCATCTGGCAGCTGGCAGCTGCCAGCTCCTTTTTGAGCCGTGAATAACGGCGCCGCACCACTTCCGCCATGCTCGCAAAATCATCCTGACCTTCAACGGTTTTAATTTTAAACCGGCGGTAATTCGCGCGGTCGGGACGGCCATGCTTGAAACTTACCAGCGACGCGACCTTGAATGTGCCGCTAATGTTGGAAATGTCGAAGCCTTCAATCCGCTCCGGCGGCACGGGCAGGCCGAGAATTTTTGCGAGTTCCACGAGATCGCTCGCGGGATCGAGGGCAAGCGGCAAATTGTAAGGCACACGGGGAAATTTCTCCGTTTTCTGCCAGGTGTCCTGCAAGTCGCGGATGAGGTCACGCAGACCGGCGGCTTTCTCGAAGTCCTGCGCGACGGCGGCTTTTTTCATTTCCGCCGCCAACTGCGGCTGCATTTCGCGACACCGGCCTTCGAGAAAATCGGACGCGGCGTTCACCTGTTCCAAGTATTGCCCGCGGGTGACGTTGCCGACACACGGCGCGGTACAGTATTTCAGGTGCGCGTAGAGGCAATGCTTGTAATCCGCCGCGCCGGGGGTGAACACGCGACAGCCGCGCAGGTTGAACTGTTTTCGCGCCAGCGCCACGGCGTTGCGCAGCGCGGTGGAATTTACAAACGGTCCGAAGTAGCGTGCGCCATCGTCCTTTTTCACCCGCGTGAAGACAAAATTCGGAATCGGGTCATTCAGGTTGACCTTGAGCATCAGGTAGCGCTTGTCATCGCGCAGGCTGACGTTGAAGCGCGGCTTGAATTCCTTGATGAGCTTGCTTTCGAGGAGGAGCGATTCCGGCTCGCTCCGCACGACGTGAATGTCAAAATCGCAGATCGCCTCGACGAGGGCGTTGAATTTCAAATCCCAGCCCAGCCGCCGGCGGGATTGAAAATACTGGCTGACGCGTTTCCGGAGATCACGCGCCTTGCCGACGTAGATGACCGTGCCGAAACGGTCCTTGTGCAGATACACGCCGGGCCGGTGCGGCACGGTTCCCAGTTTTTTGCGGATGTGTTCTGACACGGCCATTGCCGGAAAGTTTCACGCAAAGACGCCACGGCGCAAAGAAATTTTTAGACACGAATTACACCAATCAACACGAATTGAATCCGTGCAAATCCGTGAAATCCGCATCACGGCTTTTTCACCATGTGCCGGTGGACGAAGAAATAATACAGCCCGCCCAGCGCTAGCATCGCGCCCGCGAGCCAGACAGTCAGGCGATGATATTCGCCCTGCATCAACCGGTCGTCCTGCCCGGCTTGGATGCCGACGTAACACAGCACGGAACACCAGATGGCCGAGCCCAGCAGCGTGAAGAGGGAAAATTTCAGGTAGTTCATCCGCACGATGCCCGCCGGGATGCCGATAAGATGCCGCACCACCGGCAACAGCCGCGAAATAAAAATGCCCATCGCGCCGTAATGCGCCGACCAGCGTTCCGCACCTTGGACTTTTTCGGGGGAAATGAAAAAGTATTTGCCGAAGTGCAGCACCAGCGGCCGGCCCGCCAGCCGCGACGCCCAATACATCACCGTCGCACCGAGCCATGAACCGATGGTGCCGGCCGACACGATGCCCCAGAGGGTCAGCGGAATCTGTCCCGTGTGCGCCCAGTGCGCCGCCGGGGGGATGACGATTTCGCTCGGCAGCGGGAACAACGAACTTTCCACCGCCATCATCAGCGCGACGGCAGGATAGCCGCCGGTTTGCAGCGCGTGATTATACCAATCGCTCAAGCTCTGGATGATTTGATGCATGAAGCCATGGTTTATAGCGGAAAATCAAAATCGGGCAAGCGGCAATCAGGGCGCATCACGCCGGCAAAAAGAAATTCCGCTGCTTTGCGCTGATGGGCATTTCGAGTTTTTCCATCACCTTCAAAATGTCCTCCCAGACCTTGCGCTTCTCGCTCATCGCCTGGTTGCGCAGCAGATACGCCGGATGATACGTCGGCATGAGCGGCGTGCCGCGATACGTCTGCCAGTTGCCGCGCAGTTTCGTGATGCCGAGCGTTTTGCCCAGCAGCCCGTCCACCGCCGTGGCGCCGAGCGCCACGATGGCCCGGGGCTGGATCAAATCAATCTGCGCCTGCAAATATGGAAGGCAGGTCGCGCGCTCCTCCGGCGTGGGCGGGCGGTTGCCGGCGGATTGGCCGGGCGTATCCGGCCGGCATTTCAAAATGTTCGCGATGTAAACATCCGCGCGGGAAAGGCCGGTGGCCAAGATGATTTTCGTGAGCAGTTGCCCCGCGCGGCCCACGAACGGCTCGCCCTGCTCATCCTCATCCGCGCCCGGCGCTTCGCCGACGAACATCAGTGGGGCATCAATGCTGCCCACGCCAAACACGACCGTCGCACGCGAGGCGGCGAGGCGCGGACATTGCACGCACGCCAGCGCGCGGTCGCGCAAGGCCATAAACGCAGCGGCCTTGGCCGGCGAGGCACTGGTGATTTCCACTTTGAGATTAGGAATTGCCGTTTTAGGCGGCGCAACCGGAGCGGGGGCGGCAGTTTTCTTGGGCGGCATGGAAATGGCGGGGTCGGTTTTGGCGACCGGCGAGGCGGGCGGCCGGGTGATGGGCGATGGGAAATTGGAGGTTGAAAATTTTGCGGACGGCGCGAGCGCGCGAAGCGTTTCCGGCGCGACAGCGACATGCCGCACGCCGCGCGATTTCAGACCTTCGAGGTGCTGAATCGTCGCGTCGAGCAATAGCCGGTAGCCGTCGGACATGGCGATATCGTAAGGGCCGGGGCGCGGAAGCGCAATCCGCCATCCGCCGCCGGCCGCCGGCGCCGGCATTTTTTTGAATGTGCTTGTTGATTTCTGCGCGGGGCTTTTTATAGTTCGCTGGTCTGAATCATTGAGATGAACAACCCGACCGTTGCGGCGCAGCCGTGGAACATCGAATCGGCCCGCGCGCTCTATAACATCCCGCGCTGGGGCGCGAAGTATTTTGACATCAGCGACGCCGGTCGCGTGGTGGCGCATCCGCTGCAGGAGGCCGGCGCAACGGTGGACCTCACCGACGTGATCGAGGAGGCGAAAAGCCGCGGCTTGAAATTTCCGCTACTCATCCGGTTTCAGGATATTTTGCGGCACCGCGTGGAGGCCATCAACAAGGCGTTTCAAGGCTCGATCGCGGAATTCAGTTATCAGGGCAGGTATCGCGGCGTGTTTCCGATCAAGGTGAACCAGTTGCGCGAGGTGGTGGAGGAAATATTGGATGCGGGCAAGCCGTTTGATTTCGGCCTGGAAGTCGGGAGCAAGCCGGAATTATTTGCCGGTCTCGCGCTACAAAACCATCTGGGCAGCCTCATTATTTGCAACGGTTACAAGGATGCGGAGTTCATAAAAATGGCGCTGCTGGGCATCAAACTGGGCAAACGCGTCATCCTCGTGGTGGAGAAATTGGAGGAGTTGCGCCAGATCACCACCATTTCCAAATCGCTGGGCGTGGAACCGCTGCTCGGCATCCGCGCCCGGCTGCTGAGCAAAGGCGCGGGGCGCTGGGCGGAAAGCGGCGGGGAAAACGCGAAGTTTGGCCTGAGCACGGCGGAAATTCTGGCCGCGACGGAAATGCTCAAGGCGGAAAACCTGGGCCACTGCCTGAAGCTGCTGCATTTCCACATCGGCTCGCAGGTGCCGGACATCATCACCGTGAAAAAAGCGGTGCAGGAAGCCGCACGGCTTTACGCGAAGATTTTCAAGATGGGTTTTGCCATCGAATTTCTTGACGTGGGCGGCGGTCTCGGCGTGGATTATGACGGCAGCCGCACGGCATTTGACAGCTCGACAAATTACACGCTGCAGGAATATACGAACGACGTAGTCTATTACATCGCCGAGGTATGCAACGCCGAGGGCGTGCGACACCCGGACATCGTCAGCGAGAGCGGCCGCGCGATCGTGGCGCACCACAGCGTTTTGATTGTCGAGGTGTTCGGCGCGATTGAAAAAATCCGGCCCGGCGAATTTCTACAATACGGCGACAAGGAAAATGCGCTGGTCCGCGAACTGCTCGATATCCGCAAAAACCTGGGCAAGCTCAACAAACTGGAAGCCTATCACGACGCGCTGGAACGCCGCGAAGACGCGCAGCACATGTTCACGCTCGGCATGCTGGACCTGCCCGACAAGGCGAAGATCGAGGACCTGTATTGGCAGATCAGCCGGGACGTGGTTGAGAGCTTCAAGGGCCAGCCCTACACGCCGGAGGAAATCCGCAAGCTCGAGGACACGCTTGCCGACCAATATTTGTGCAATTTTTCAGTGTTCCAGTCGCTGCTGGACCACTGGGCGCTCGGCCAGTTGTTTCCCATCATGCCCATCGCGCGCCTGAACGAGCGGCCCACGCGCGAGGCCACGCTCGTGGACATCACGTGCGATTCCGACGGGGCGGTGAACAAGTTCATTGACTTGCGCGACGTGCGGGACACGCTGCCGCTGCACCAACTTAACACCAACGGCAACGGCCAACAGGAACCGTATCATCTCGGATTTTTCCTGATGGGCGCGTATCAGGACATCATGGGCGACCTGCACAACCTCTTCGGCCGCGTCAACGAAGTCCATGTCTTCCTCGAACCGGACGAGCCGGCCGGCTATTACATCGAGGAAATCATCGAGGGGGCGACCATCGTGCAGTCGCTGGCCGATGTGCAATATGACGAGAACGAATTGAAACGCCGCATGAAGGCGCAGATGGACGAAGCCATCAAGTCCGACCGCATGAAGCCGAACGAAGCCATGCGCCTGCTCGACGAATACGAACGCGGCTTAAAGGGCTACACCTATCTGAATTTTTAGAATTTCGCATTGCAAAGGACGAAACGCCTGCTGACGCGGCATATTTCGTCCGACAACCGGAATCCGTGATTCAAAATTTCGCCAATGACGCCGCCCCATCCGCAACTACTCCGCTCGCTCGGCAAACTCGCGCGCGGATTGTCGGCGTTGTTCTGGGGATTGCCCGCCGCGCTGCTCATCTGCGCCGAAACCGCGCGCGCCGACTGGCTCAAGCCACTGGGATTTCTGCCCGCACTCGCCGTGAACGCGCTGCTGGTCTACGGCCTCAGGCAGATGGGCGATTTTCAACGGCAGGAACGGCCGTGGCGGCAGGCGCTCGACCGCGCGCAGCTGCTGGCGCTGGTTTTGCTGGGGTTGTGCCCGTTCATCTACTGGCACAACCGGATGCCGGAACAAACTTTTTTCACGGCCGCCATCTGGATGATGGAACTGGCCGGGGTGATTTTCCTGTTCAATCTGAACCTGGTGCTCACGCGGCTGGGCGCGATGCTGCCCGATGAAACGCTACGGCACGAAACCCGCCAATTCACCACGCTCAACCGGTGGCTGCTAGTGGCGCTGCTGTTCCTCTCCATTGCGTTGATCAACCTCGTACAATTCGGCCGACCGGCGTCGCGCCTGGGCAGCGCGCTGATCTGGTTGAGCCAGTTCAGCGATTTGCTGCTCATTTTCTTCATGCTATTACCGCTCGCCCTGACGATGGCGCTGATCTGGAAAACCAAAGAAGTCATTCTCGATGCCGTCTTTGGCTCGCGGTAGGGAAAATCTGTCAAGATTGGCGGGGCAGGCATTGGGCTTGAAAAATTTACCGGCCGCGCGGCGAACAACATCACGGCACGACCGGTTGGGAGTCATCAATCCAGAGGTAATCAATCCGGCACGTTCCCGTGGCCGGATCGCCCCCGGTCAAATCCAGCCGCAATTGCCTGAGCCGGCCGGTCCAACCGGACAGCGCGGACATATCCACCGCATAGTCACGCAGCGCGTTGTCGTTGGCGACCACCGCAAAGCTTTTTGATTTGGCCGCATTCCACGCGGGGCCGGTATCCGTGATGAAACGGAGGGTCATGTGCGTGGCGGAAGTGTGGTTTTGCAGACGCAGCCGGACGGTTTTATGCCGCTGGAGCGGCACGTTTAAATTGTCCGCCGACAGCAAATGCGCGTCCGGCGCGTTTTCGAGGGCGACAATATAGCTGCCGCCGGCGACATAATGCACCGGGTAGGAAATATTTTCAGAATTGCCGGCGGCGGGGCCGGCCTGGGTTTTGTTGGTGCGGACTTCCGTTCCCAGCTCCGCATCCGTCCAGCCTTGCTTGTCCAGCGGCGTGTTGAATTCCCACGCCCTAGCCACGGTGACGCCGCGCGGCACAAGGTGGACCGTCACCATGCTGCTCGTCCACAGCTCGCCGTCGTCGCCGACCAGCCGCAAAAGATAATCGCCCGGCGCGGAAAAAACGGCGGCGCACTTGGCGGCGGCGCAATCCTTGAAAAGGACCGTGCCGGGACCTTCGAGCAGTTCCCAGCGCACGGCGAGTTTTTTGCCCGCCGACCGGCCAGCCTCACCGGCGCGGCCCTGCAACCAGACTTCGGCGCGGTCAGAAATGATGTCGTCGCCCGCCGCGACCACCGGCGGATGGTTCAGCGGCATTGCCTGGTCCAGAGCCTGGATCGAGGAATAACCGATATTGTTGGTCACCGTCCATTGCGTTGTCGTCGGGGCCTGGTTCGTGAAAAACTTTATACCGGGCAGCAGCACATAACCGTTGTCGAGAATGGCGCCGGTGCTGCAGCAGATTTTTGGCGAAGGCTTCTTCGTGCCCCAAATAAAAATTTCCGACGGCCCCAGCTTGATTGCCCAATTGTTTTGGATAAAGCGCGAATGGCGGACCACCAGATTGCGCGGCTGGGGCGTGCGCAAGCCGAGGACTTCGATGGCGGCACCCGCGTTGTTCTGGAAGGTGCAGTTCTCAATCAGGCAGCCGTCACCATCGGCCTCAAAATCAATCCCGCCCTCGTCGTGGCTGCCGGAATCGGGCTGGTTGCGGAAGGTGCAGTTGCGGATGGCGAGGTTCATCGGCGACACCAGCATGATGCCCATCGTGCCGGCGTAAGCGTGGTAGCCGGAGGCATCGAAGACGCAGTTTTGCATCACGGCATTGGTCACGCAGACCAGTTGCGGATGCGGCGACGTGTTGAAGGCGTAGTTGTGGTGGCAATACACGCGGTCCAGCACGACCTTTTCGCCGCGGACATCAAAACCCCGTGAGTCCTGAAACATCTCGCAGTCGCGCAGCGTGATGTCGTGGCCGATGCCGATGACCCCGATGCCGGCCGAGACCGGATGGTTGATCATGGCATCATCGTTTGAAGCCGGACGAAAGCCGCGCCATTCGGGAATGCCGCTGCTGTCCGGCCGGTAAAACCCCTCGATATGATGCGCAAGGCAATCTTCAATCAAAAGTCCGCCGTGACCGGGGGCCGCGAAAACCACAATCAATCCCTTACCCGCGTGGCTCAGCACGAGGCTGCGGATGCGCAGAAAATCCGGATTGCGGATCAGGGCGCAACGGTCCCGGATGTCGTGGTTGCGCTGGATGATGGGCCGCGCGCCTTCGCCATAGGCGCCAATCTCCACCCATTGATCCGGCGTGCCGTGCGCGCCGAGGCGCAATTCCTGATTGATGACGCTGCCGCGCTTGATGAGCAGCCGTTCGCCGGCGGCCAAGGTGCGGTCGTTGAGGTTGGAAAAATCCTGCCACGCCGCATCGGGCGCGGTGCCGGGGTTGGAGTTTTTTCCGCCAAGACTGTCAACGTAATAGGTCGTCGCGCCAGCGGCGGTCATGGCGGCGAAAAATGTGAGAACAAGACAGACGAACCGGGAGTGTTTTTGGGGTTGCATGCGGTATAACCCAAGACGTTCCACCCGACCGGGTAGTTACCGGGATTTCTCGTCAACTCTGCGGGCGAAGTCATCCCGGCGGCCAGGCCAGGTGGCGGCCGCCAAGGATGTGGCAGTGCAGGTGCGGCACGGTTTCGCCGCCGTCCGCGCCATTGTTGATGACCAGCCGGTAGCCGCCTTTTTTCAAACCCAATTGGTCCGCGACTTCGGCGGCTTTGAGCAGAAGATGGCCGAGCAACTGGCGGTCTTCCGGCACGGCTTCGGCGATGCGCGGGACCACCCGCTTCGGGAAAATCAAAACGTGCACCGGCGCCTGCGGGTTGATGTCGCGGATGGCGAGCACAAGGTCGTCTTCAAACACGATTAGCGCCGGGATTTCACGCGCAACGATTTTTTCAAACAGAGTGTTCATCAGGTTTTGAATTTTTAGTTTTGAGTTTTGAGTTCCGCCGCCGCCGCACGAATGCGAACGGCTTTAAACCTAAAAATTCAAAACTAATCCACCACGAGCGCACATTTGTTCGGCTGGGGCTCGGCGGAAAGGCATTCGCGGAGATAGGCGACGATCTGGTCCTGCAACTGTTCGCAGCGACTGCTCCAGCGGCGGGCGCCGGCAATCTGTTTTACACAGCCGCGCAGGCCGCGAAAACGGACGACGCGCGGCGACTGGCGGAGTTTGCCGCGGAGCTCGTCGCGCAGGCGCGGGAAGAAAAAAAGCTCCAAATTTTCGGCGGCTTCGCGCGCGAGCAGGCCGAGGTCGGTATCGCCGAGGTCGCCGGCATGGATGATGAAGCCGAAGTGGCACAGGACTTTTTCGAGGGCGTGGGAAAATTCGCCGACGGTGACGGTTTCGCGTTCGAGTTCAACTTTGAAATAATGGAACACACTGGCGGCGGCGTGCTGGAGCACCTCATGATCAGGCCGGTCCGGTTCGTCGCCGGCGATTTCAACGGTAATCATCTCGGCGGAGCAGGGAATGCTTTCGCCGTTATTGAATTGAAACAGGAGACAGTCGGAACGGAGCGCAATCATTGGCGCGCCTCCAGATTTTTGACTTCCTGAACAAAGTCGGTGGCTTCGTTGAAGCGCCGATAGACGCTGGCAAAACGGACATACGCGACGGAATCGATCTCGCGCAGCCCGTCCATGACCATCGTGCCGATGAAGTCGCCGGGGACTTCCTTCTCGAATTTGGCCGTGACGGTGGCGACGATGTGATCGACCAAATCATCCATCGCTTTCGGCGAAACGGGGCGTTTTTGGCAGGCCTTGCGGATGCCGGAGAGGAGTTTTTCACGGGAAAATTCCTCGTGGCGGCCGTCGCGCTTCAGAACCATGAGACCTTCGTGCTCCAGTTCCTCGTAAGTGGTGAAGCGATGGTGACATTGCAGACACTCGCGGCGGCGGCGGATGGTTGCGCCTTCGCGGGAGGCGCGCGAATCAATGACTTTGTCTTCCTGACAACCGCACTTGGGGCAACGCATAAAACCACTTCTAATGGTGGCAAGGGATTTTTACCATACAAAGTTTTGTGGTGTCAAGGAAACCCGGCTGCCGCCAATCATTCATGGCCGTAAATGCGTCTTGCCTTCGGGATGATTTCAGTTAGAATTTCCAGCTCGTTTTTAACACGCAATTTAACGCAAACATTATTTATGGCTACAGCAAGTGACCTCCGCCGCGGCATGGCAATCAATTACAATGGCGACATCTCGGTCGTCCTTGACTTTCAGCATCGCACGCCCGGCAACCTGCGCGCATTTGTGCAGGCGACGCTGCGCAGCATCCGCACCGGCAAGGCATCCGACGTGCGCTTCAGCTCGACCGAGAAAATCGAGCCGGTGCCGATGATCACCACGAAGATGGAATACAGCTATAAAGACGGTGCCGACTACGTTTTCACCGACCCGGAATCTTACGAGACCGTTACGCTCAACGCCGAGCTGGTTGGGGACGCCAAGGATTTCCTGGTTGAAAACGCCTCCGTCACCATCACGTTCGTCGAGGAAAAAGCGGTGACCGTGGAAATTCCATCGAGCGTCATCCTCACCGTGACCGACGCGCCGGAAGGCGTGCGCGGCGACTCCGCCAACAACGTCCAGAAGGCGATCACGCTGGAGACCGGCATCGTGGTGCAGGCCCCGCTCTTCATCAAGACCGGCGAGAAGATCAAGATTGATACGCGCACGCGTAAATACATGGAACGCGCCTGACGGAAGCGCGTTGCGAATTGCGACAGTCGAATCCCAGCCCGCCGCCGGCGGGCTATTTTATTGTCCGCAAATAACGTGCGTTTTTTGAACGGAAAGTCTTTGCAACGGAAACGAGGTGGGCTATTTCTTTTACGAAGCTTATGTCAGGACAATCCAAGGGAGAAAAAATTTATCGCGGCATCCCCGTTTCGGCGGGAGTTTGCCGGGGGAAAATCATTGTCCTCCACCGTTCCCGCCGCGCAATCGTCAAGCGCGAGTTGCCGGACGAGGCGATTGAGCAGGAAATCAAGCGGTTCGAACACGCGCTGGTCCGCACCCGCCAGCAAATCATCGAAGTCCAGCGCCGCGTGGCCGACACGATGAGTTCGTCGGAGGCCGACATTTTCGACGCGCATCTGCTGATGCTGGAAGATCGCGTATTGATTGAGGAGGTCCTGCGGATCGTGCACGAACAGAAGGTCAACGCCGAGTTCGCCTTTCATACCGCGTCCGAACGCTACGTCACCGTGCTCGAAAACGTGGAGGACGAATATCTCCGTGAACGCGCCGCGGACCTGCGCGACCTTACCGGTCGCGTGCTCGACAATCTGCTCGAGGTCAAGGATGCCTTCAGCCTGCGCAATTTGAGCGAACCGTGCATCCTCATCGGCCACGATTTAAGCCCGTCGACCACCGCCCAGCTCGACAAAAAACTCGTCCTCGGTTTTGCCACTGACATCGGCGGCAAGACCTCGCACACCGCGATTCTTGCGCATTCGCTCGACATCCCGGCCGTTGTCGGCCTGCAAACCATCAGCGACGAACTGGCGTCCGGCGATTATGTTCTGCTCGACGGCTACAACGGCGTTGTCATCGTCAACCCGACGGACCAGACGCTGTTTGAATACGGCCAGCTCGCCAAGGTCAAGGCTTCGCTCGGGGAAAAACTGGTCGAGGTCCAGCGGCAGCCCGCCGTGACGCTTGACGGCAAAATCATCCACCTTTCCGCGAACATCGAGGCGCTGCATGACGTTTCCGCCGTGCTCGAACACGGCGCGGATGGTGTCGGCCTATTCCGCACGGAATTTCTCTACATCAACCGCGAAAACCTCCCCACTGAGGAGGAACAATACCAAGTCTATCGCGAAGTTGCCGCCGCGCTGAAACCCAACTCCGTCATCATCCGCACACTAGACCTCGGTGGCGACAAGTTCGCCTCACATCTTCAGCTCGCCAAGGAACTCAATCCCTTCCTCGGCTGGCGGGCCATCCGCTTCTGCCTGGCGCAGCCGGAACTTTTCCGCGCCCAACTCCGCGCCATCCTCCGCGCCAGCGCCGAAGGCAACATCAGGATGATGTATCCGATGATTTCGGGCCTGGACGAGTTGAACCAGGCCAACGCCATGGTGGAAAAATGCAAGACCGAGTTGCGCGGCGAAAAAATCCCGTTCGACGAAAAACTGGAGATTGGCGCAATGATCGAGATTCCTTCCGCCGCGCTGATCGCCGATGCGCTGGCGAAGAAGGCAAAATTTTTCAGCATTGGCTCGAACGATTTGATCCAATACACGCTCGCCGCCGACCGCACGAATGAAAAGGTTTCGCACCTTTACGAGCCGACGCACCCGGCGATCCTGCGGCTTATCAAGATGACCGTGGATGCCGCGCACGCCAACGGCATCTGGACCGGTGTCTGCGGCGAGATCGCCGGCGACCCCGTGCTGGTCCCGCTGCTCATCGGACTGGGCGTGGATGAATTTAGCGCCGCGCCGGCAATGATTGACCAGGTGAAATACATCATCCGCCGCATCAAACTGTCGGAAGCGCAGGCACTCGCGCAAGCCGCGCTCCAATCTGAATCGCCGACGGAAATTTTCTCGCGCTGCGCGGAGTTTGCCCGCCAAAACGCGCCAAGCCTCTTTGAAAAGGCCGGGTGACCGGTTCTACCCGCTTTAGCCGGCAAGCTTTTTAAAATTTTCTTCGTGTTCGTCCGCACCGCGCCTGTTAAATTTCCCCGCCCATGAACGAGTGGAACATCCAGTCCCGCGCCCACGCCTGCGAGGCATGCGGCCAGCCGTTTGCCGACAAGCAGCCGTATCGCACCATGCTGTTCGATGACGGCAAAGAACTCCGCCGCTCGGATATCTGCGAACCGTGCGCGCAAAAAAACGGTGACAGCCGCACCCAGGCCGGTTTCATTTCGCACTGGCAGGGCGTCTTTGAAGTGCCGCCGCCCGTCACCGAGGCCATCCAGAAGGACACCGCCGAGACGCTCCTGCGGAAACTGGTCGAGCAAAACGACCCGCAGCACGCGCCCGCCGCCTATATCCTCGCGGTGATGCTGGAGCGCAAACGCCTGCTCAAGGTCAAGGAACAGCTTAAGCGCGACGGCCACCGCATTTTCATCTATGAACAGCCGAAGACCGGCGACATCTTCACGATTGCCGACCCCGATTTACGCCTCGACCAACTCGAAGCAGTGCAGCGCGACGTGGCGCAACTTTTAGAACACGGTTTGAATCCGCCTGCGCCGGCGGCGGAAATTCCCGGGTCCGCAATGGAACAACCGGCGGCGATGGAAAACGAACCCCTGCTGCCGCCGGCCGCGGAAACCGACCCAACCCACTGATTTCCCGTGTCCGCCTTCGCCGAACTCCAGCAACGTCTCGGCCATGCGTTTCGCGACGAAAATTTGCTATGTCTCGCGCTGACGCATCCATCCATCGCCCACGACGCCAACGCGCCGCAGCCGCACAACCAGCGGTTGGAATTTCTGGGCGATTCCGTGCTCGGCCTCATGCTGGCACTGGCGCTCTACGAAAAATTCCCCGACGCGGATGAAGGCGTACTTACCAAGTCGCGCGCCAAGCTGGTAAACGCCGCCACGCTCGCCGACCATGCCCGCACGCTCGGCCTGGGGGCGCATCTGATCTTGAGCCGGGGCGAAGAAAACACCGGCGGCCGTGATCGCGCCTCCGCGCTGGCCGACGCGTTTGAGGCGCTGGCGGGCGCGATTTTTTTAGACGGCGGTTTTGACGCGGCGCGGAAATTTATTTTGCACGAGTTCGCCGCCGACATCCGTGAGCTGGCCGAACCCACCGGCATTGAAAATCCAAAGGGCGATTTGCAGGAACGGCTGCAAGCGAAGTCGCCGAACGCGCCGTTTTACCAGCTCATGGCCACCGAAGGACCGGATCACGACCGGAATTTCATCTGCGCGGTGCTGCATGACGGCGTGGAGCTGGCGCGCGGTTCCGGCAAGAGCAAGAAGGCCGCCGAGAGCGACGCGGCACTGGCGGCATTAAGAAATTTGCCGGCGAAAAGCGCCCACCCACTGCGAAGCGGAAGCGCAGAATCCTGACGCAGTTAAAAATTTTGGACCAACCAAACCGGTGCGAACATCGACTGGAAGAAGGGAGAAATTTTGGGCGGGAATTGGGCTTAGTAGAAAAGAAAACAAGGAATGACCGGCGAGGAGGGCGTCGCCGCGCAGTTTTTCATTTCCCGCCGCCGCATTCTGCGGCATGATGTTTTCATGGGCAAACGACGCGAAGCGCGCGAGCGCGCGGTGCAATTTCTGTTTCAGCATGATCTGAATCCGCCGGCCGACCTGGAGCTGGAGTTGGCGACGTTCTGGAATTCCCAGCGTGCCGCCGCCATCGAGGACGAGAAATCCGGCCCGGCCAAATGGGGTCAGGAGATCGAACTGCCGCCGCCGACCGTCGAGGAGGCCGAGACGCGGCTCTTTGCCGAACCGCTCATCAAGGGCGTGCTACTGCACCGCGACGCGATTGACGAGCACATCAAGAAGCATTGCAAGAACTGGGATTTCCACCGCATTGCCGCCGTGGACCGCAATGTCATGCGGCTCGCGATCTACGAAATGCTCCACCGCGAGGACATTCCGCCAGTGGTCAGCATCAACGAAGCGGTGGACATCGCGAAGAAGTTTTCCACGGAGGACAGCGGCAAATTCGTCAACGGCATCCTCGACAAAGTGCGCGGCGAGATTTTCCGCCCGGCGCGCAGCATGAAATGAAATTTGCCGACCTCCATTTGCACACGCAGTTTTCCGACGGCACTTTCACACCGGAAGAACTGGTGTTGCGGGCGCAAAAGAGCGGCCTGGCGGGCATCGCGCTGACCGATCATGATTCGGTCGAGGGCTGCGGGCGCGCGGCGGCGGCGTGCGCGGCGGTGAAGATGGAATTTATATCCGGCGCGGAACTGACCGCCGAACACCAGGACACCGAGGTTCACATCCTCGGCTACTTTCTCGACACGCAAAACCAGGTGTTGCTCGAACGAATCATCAAGTTCCAGTCTGTCCGGCAAAACCGCATCCGCGAGATGGTCGCCGCGCTGAACCGGCTCGGCATTCCGCTTCAGGCGGAAGCTGTTTTTGCGCTAGCGAACTGCAAGTCGCCCGGCCGCCCGCACGTCGCCCGCGCGCTGGTGAAGGAAAAACTTATCGCCAGCCTTGATGAGGCATTCGAGCGCTACCTCAAAAAAGGCCGGCCGGCCTGGGTGCCCAAGACCAAGATGTCCGCGCTCGAAAGCGTCGAGCTGATTCACCAATCCGGCGGACTAGCGGTGGTGGCGCACCCCGGCCTAAACCGCACCGACGAGATTATCCCCGCGCTCGTGGACGCCGGGTTGGACGGCATCGAATGTTTTCACACCAAGCATTCGACGGTGATGACCGAACGTTATCTGGAGCTGGCCGAGAAACACAAGCTGCTCGTTACCGGCGGCAGCGACTGCCACGGCTTCAGCAAAAACAAGCCGCTCATCGGCACAATCAAATTACCCTACGAATACGTTGAAAAACTTTTTGCCGCAAAAAAATAGTTTTCCTTTCCTATCAGCATGGGTCTTTTCTCCAAATTCAAAGCCGGCCTGGCCAAGACACACGCCAAGCTGACGCACGAGATCAAGCGCATCGTCACGCGTTCGCCCAGGCTCACGACCGAATCACTGGAAGAAATCGAGCACGCCCTCATCGCCGCTGATTTGGGAACAGCGATGACCACGCAGATTGTGGCGGCGGTCAAAAAAGCCTACGAAACACAAGGCACCGCCGGGCTCGATTTTCCCGCCATCGCCCGCGCCGAGATTGAGAAAAGTCTTTCGAGCAACAAGCCCGATTTACTCAAAGCCGCGCTCGGCCCGACCGTCGTCTCCATCGTCGGCGTCAACGGCACCGGCAAGACCACAACCAGCGCCAAGCTGGCGCATCTGATCCAGTCAAAAAGGCAAACGGCCCTGCTCGCCGCGTGCGACACCTTTCGCGCCGCAGCAATCGAGCAACTCAAGCTCTGGGGCACGCGCCTCAAGGTTGAAGTCATCGCCGGCGCTTACGGCGCGGACGCCGCATCCGTGGCGCACGATGCCGTCACCGCCGCGCAGGCGCGCAAGGTGGATTACCTATTCATTGACACCGCCGGACGTTTGCACACGAAGCACAACTTGATGCAGGAACTGCACAAATTGCACCGCGTCATCGGCAACCAACTCGCCGGCGCGCCGCATGAAGTGCTGCTGGTACTCGACGGCAGCACCGGCATGAACGCACTGAATCAGGCGCGCGAATTCAACAAGACCGTGCCGCTGACCGGCCTCATTGTCACCAAGCTGGACGGCACGAGCAAAGGCGGCATGGTGGTGGCGATCCAGAAGGAGCTCGGCCTGCCCATCAAATTCATCGGCCTCGGCGAACAGCCGGATGATCTACAACCCTTCGACGTCAGGCAGTTCGCCCAGGCTTTGTTTGAGGAATAATTTCCAGCCGCAGATGAAACCCGGATTTTTCCGCCCGCCTGGCGGCTTGACTGGCGCACGGCAAAAAAGAATGATGTCCGCCGTGTTCGCACGCAGTGGAAAATTTTTCGTGGTGGCCGCGTTAGTTTTGACTACCGGCGCGCACTGGACGGCGCTGCAAACCGTGGCTTGGACGGCAATGCTGGCAAGCAATCTTTCCGGGGAATCATTCACAAAAGCCGTTGCCAAAACCTTTGACGGCGAGCATCCGTGCTGCCTGTGCAAAGCCATCGCTGCCGGAAAAAAATCGGAAAAGAAATCCGAAGTCGTTTCCCCCAGCTTAAAATTGGAGTATCCGCCCTTTGCCAGAAAAGCGATTTTGTTTCCGCCGTCGACATTTGAATGGCAACAGCAGAAGAATTTGTTCGCGGATTCATTGTCTGCCCGACCGCCGCTCCCGCCGCCGCGAAGCCTTCACGCCTAAACCCTCTGGTCGGTTATTCCACGCTATTGCTGGCGCGGGCAATTATTTTACCATTTAACCTGAGAGCGCCGTAGTGCGTTCTCGCAATTTTAAATTAAGAAAATGAAAAACAGAAATTTTCGGATGATGATACATGCGGGCGGTGGTTTGCTGGCGGGATTGGTGATGCCGGGCGTGGCCTTTGGTTGCGCCTGCGGTTGCGGTGTCTTTGACGTGGCCACCAGTTCGATGTTTCCCGAGGGTTCGGGCGGCACGGCCTTCCTCAATTACGACTATCAGAATCAGAACCAGAACTGGAGCGGCACATCGTCCGCGCCGGGGGCCAGCAATGACGACAAAAAAATCGAGACGCACTTCGTCACGGCGGGACTGCAATACATGTTCAACCGCAGTTGGGGCGCGCAGCTGGAGATTCCCGTGGTCAACCGCACGTTCGATTCGGCGGCGAATCCCGGGCCAGTCAACTGGACTGGTCTAGGGGACATCCGACTCAAGGGTATTTACACCGGGTTCTCGGAGGATTTGTCCGCCGGCGTGACCTTCGGTCTCAAACTGCCTACCGGTAGTCACGCGCATAATCCCGACGAAGTTGACCGCGACACCCAGATCGGCAGCGGCAGCACGGATTTTCTGCTCGGCGGTTTTTACCGGCACGCGCTCTGGAGCGAAAGCCATTGGCAATGGTTTGTGCAAGCCGAATTGGATGTGCCCTTCTTGAAACAAGACGATTACCGCCCCGGCTTGGAAGCGGATGCCGCCGTGGGGCTTGATTATCGCGGCTGGAATTGGGGCCGCGCCAAGATCGCGCCGATTGCCCAAGTAATCGGCGCGATTCGCGGGCGGGACAATGGTGACGCCGCCAATCCCGACAACTCCGGCTACCAACGGATTCTGCTCGCGCCGGGCTTGGAAGTGAATCTGCATCCGTTCAAATTTTACGCGGACGTGGAAATTCCGGTTTATCAAAACATGACCGGCAACCAGCTGGTGGCCCCGGCGCTGTTCAAAGTGAGTTTGAGCTATATGTTCTGATAATGCCGCCGACTTTAAATAACATGGGATCACACGGCCAGCGCAACGACGAAAAACTGTTTCTAGTTATCGTCCTCGCGCTGGCCGCCGTCGCCAGCATCGGCAGTTGGTTTGCCGCCGTGGCGCTGAAGCGGCATGACGACACGCGCGCGCTTGCGCCGGACAAGCCGCGCCGGCTGGAAAATTTTTCCTTAACCGACAGCACCGGCCGCACGGTCAGGCGCGCCGACGTAGACGGAAAAATTCTCGCCGTCAGCTTCCTGTTCACCAGCTGCTCGCTGACGTGTCCCGAAGTCAGCCAGCGCATGGCGGAAATCCAAAGGCTGACCGCCACGAACGACGATGTGCGCCTGCTTTCGCTGACGGTTGACCCGCGCACCGACACGCCGGCGGTGCTGGCAAAATGGGGCGCGCGCTTTGGCGCGAACACGAACCGCTGGCGCCTGCTCACCGGCGACAAGGCGCAGTTACACTGGCTCATCGGCATGAGCTTCCTGGCGACGGAGACGAACAACCCGTTCAATTCCATGCCGGGAAATTTCGCCGGCACCGAACGCATCGCCGTGCTCGACAAACATGGCAAGGTTCGCGCCTATTATGACGGACTGCGCGTCACGACGCCGGCGGCAGTCGCGGTGGAAATGGAAAAATTACGGAAAGAATAAATATGAAACTTTTTGCCGGCTTTGCTTTTGTGCTGACCCTACTCGCCGCCGGCTGCAAACCGGCGGCACCCGCGCCGCCCGCTGCGGCGGCAACCAACCAAACTTACGCCGTACGTGGCGTCATCCAGCAGATTCCACCGGATCACCGCCACGTCACCATCAAGCACGAGAAAATCACCGGCTATATGGCCGCAATGACGATGGATTTTTCCGTGCGCGACACGAACGCGCTCGCCGGCTTTGCGCCCGGCGACGAGATTTCCTTCAAACTCGTCGTGACCGAGGCCGACGACTGGATTGAAAATCTCAAGCGCCTTGGCAAGGTTGGCGGCGTCTCCGGCCCGCCCGGCTGGCGCGCGGTCGAACCGGAACTAGGCGCCGGCGACACGCTGCCCAACTACGAGTTCACCAGTGAAACCGACCAGGCCGTAAAGTTTTCGAATTTTCGGGGGCGTGCCGTGGCGTTCACATTTTTCTTCACGAGCTGTCCGCTGCCGGAATACTGCCCGCGCATGAACAGGAATTTTGCCGAGACGCGAAAAATCCTGCTGGCGGATTCCGCCGCGCCGACAAACTGGCAGTTGCTTTCCATTTCGTTCGATTCCGCTTTTGACCAGCCGCTGATGCTGGCCAACTACGCCGGAATTTATCGGGGCACCAATGCCGACCGCTGGCTATTCGCGGTGGCATCCACGAACACGCTGGCCGCGCTCGCGCCAAAGGTGGATTTGAATTTCTGGCGCGAAAACGGCACGCTGTCGCACAATTTGCGGACCATCGTGCTAGATCCCAACGGGATAATTTTCAAGCAGTTTGACGGCAACGACTGGACGCCGCAGCAACTGGCGGACGCCCTTCGCGGGGCAGCCAGGCCGACAGCCCATTGATTTTTCGATTGAAAACCGGCGTGGCGCGCAGTTACCTGTCCGTCATGAGCTATACTTTATTAGCCGCCGTTTTCGTTCTTGTCTCGTCTATCGCCGGATTTTCGCAACGCCTTATTTCACCGGAAGTTCAGGCTGATGGCAGCATCACGTTCCGCCTGCACGCGCCGAACGCGAAAGAGGTGAAGCTGTCTTGCGAAGGCGTGCCGACCTCGGTGATGCAAAAGGATGACCGCGGCGACTGGTCGTTCACCACCGCGCCGCTGGACCCGGACATTTATACTTACTCCTTCGCCGTGGACGGCCAGCGGCTCGTGGATCCGTCCAATCCGTTTCTCAAATACAACCTGCTCAACCTCGACAGCCAGGTGCGGGTGCCCGGGCCGGCGTCGTTGCCGTGGGAAATCAACGATGTACCACACGGGCAGGTGCACCGGCATTTTTATCATTCCGCCGCGGCGAATGATGACCGCGATTTTTACGTTTACACCCCACCCGGCTACAATCCGGCAGCGCGGAAAAAATACCCGATCCTTTACCTGCTACACGGCTTTAGCGACGACGCCACTGCGTGGGTGAACGTCGGCCAGGCCAATATCATTCTCGACAACCTCATCGCCCGGCAGCAGGCCCGGCCGATGCTCGTGGTGATGCCACTGGGCTACGGCACGATGGACATTGTCAAAGCCGGGTGGAGCAGCGCGCGCCGAGCCGAGTTGTGGCAGACAAATCTTGTTAAATTCCGCGCCACGCTGCTGGACGAGGTGCTGCCGCAGGTCGAAAAAAATTATCGCGTCGCGGCCGGTGCGGACAATCACGCCATCGCCGGGCTTTCGATGGGCGGTGCGGAATCGCTGGTGACCGGCCTGAACGCGCTAAACCGCTTTGCGTGGATCGGCGCATTCAGTTCCGGCGGGTTGGCGACGAATTATCCCGCGCAATTTCCGTTGCTCGACCGCAAAGCCAGCGACCATCTGCGCCTGCTGTGGATTGCCTGCGGCAAACAGGACAGATTGTTGGCAAACAACGTCCAATTCGTCCGCTGGCTGGAAGCCGGCAATATCCGCCACCTCTGGGTAGAGACGGAGGGCCAGCACAACTTCCGGGTCTGGCGCAGGAATCTGGCGGCGTTCGCGCCTTTGCTCTTTCAGGAAAAACCGCAGCCCACCCGCCCGGAAAAATAATTTCATCGCTTTTCAGCCGGGAAAATTGAGGTATTTTGATGCCGATGAATCTGACCGAGCAGATAACGCAACTGGCGAAAAACGCCAAGACGGCGGCGCGAAAACTGGCCAGACTGGCCACAGCGGAGAAAAACACCTGTTTGCTTGCGATGGCCACCGCGCTCGAACAAAACGCCGATGCCATCAAAAATGCCAACGCGCTGGACATGGAGTTTGGCGCGGCGCACGGCCTGTCCGCCGCGATGCTCGACCGACTCAAACTTGACGACAGACGAATTTCCGCGATGGCCAGGGGACTGCGCGAAGTTGCGGCGTTGCCTGATCCAGTCGGAAAAGTTCTCGACGAGCGGGTCCGTCCCAACGGACTCAAACTGCAAAAGATTTCCACGCCCATCGGGGTCGTCGTCATCATTTACGAATCGCGCCCGAACGTGACGGCGGATGCAGCGAGCCTGTGTTTCAAGTCCGGCAATGCGACCATTCTGCGTGGCGGCAAAGAGGCGCTCAACTCGAACCAGATCATCGCCAAGACGATGATTGACGCCGGCAAAATTGCGCACCGGCAGTTTCCTGAACACGCCATCCAGGTCGTGCCCACGTCCGACCGCGAGGCGATTCCGATTTTGCTATCGCTCACGCAATACGTTGACCTCTGCATGCCGCGCGGCGGCGAAAGCCTCATCCGCGCCGTGGCCGAGTGCAGCAAAGTGCCGGTCATCAAGCATTACAAGGGCGTTTGCCATGTCTTCGTGGATGCCGAGGCGGATTTGAAAATGGCCGAGGAAATCGTGATGAACGCCAAAGTCCAGCGCCCCGGCGTCTGCAATTCGGTGGAAACGCTGCTGGTGGACAAACCGGTGGCAAAGACTTTTCTTCCGCAGATTACGCGGATTCTCGCAGATAAAAAAGTGAAGTTTATCACGGACGACGCGACGCGCGAAATCTTAAAACCTGCAACTTTCAACCTGCAACCTGCAACCGAACAAAACTGGTTCACGGAATACAACGATTACATCCTGAATATCCGAGTCGTGGACGGCGTGCAGGCGGCGATTGACCACATCAATCACTACGGCTCGGCGCACTCGGACAGCATCGTGACAAAGAATGAGATGCACGCGCGGCAATTCCTCGCCGAGGTGGACTCGGCGGCGGTGTATTGGAACGCGAGCACGCGGTTCACCGACGGCGGCGAGTTCGGCATGGGCGCGGAAATTGGCATCAGCACCGACAAGATCGGCGCGCGCGGCCCGATGGGATTAGACGAATTGACCAGCTACAAGTGGCTTGGCCTCGGCAACGGGCAAATCCGCGCCTAAGGTTGTGAACGTCACCAAACCAGCCAGATTCATCCGCACTTCACTTCATCATGTGATTATGCCAAAGCGCGCTAAATCATTTTCATCATTGATGGCATGACCACCGACGCCATCATCCTTTCCGCGCTGCGCGCCGGTTCCAACGGCGTTTCCGGCGCGGATTTGGCGGAGCAGCTGACCATCAGCCGCGCGGCGGTCTGGGCGCGGATTGATGACTTGCGCAAGGCTGGCTATGATATCGAAGCCAGCCCGCATTTCGGCTACAAGCTCGTCAGTTCGCCAGACGCCTTGCACGCGGATGACTTGCTGGCGCGGCTCGGCAAAACCAAAGTCGTCGGTCGCGACATTCAAGTTTTTGAGCAAACGACTTCCACGAACGATGTCGCGGAAAAATTCGCGCGCGATGGGGTAAAGGAGGGCGCAGTGGTTTTTGCCGAGTCGCAGACAAAAGGCCGCGGACGGCTGGAGCGGAAGTGGCTGTCGCCAACGCGCAAGGGACTTTGGTTTTCAGTTTTGCTGAGGCCGGAGTTGCGTCCGCAGGAAACGACCCAATTGACAGTGATCTCCGCGACAGCCTTGCGCCGCGCCATAAAAACTGTCACCGGCTTGACCGTTGAAATCAAATGGCCGAACGACCTTTTGATGGGCGGGAAAAAAGTCGTGGGCATCCTGACCGAGATGAGCGCAGAAGTGGATCGCGTGCGCCATGTCATTCTGGGCATCGGCGTAGACGTAAACCAGGATGCACATGATTTTCCGCCGGAACTGCGCAAAATTGCCACATCGCTGAAAATTGAGGCCGGGGAGGAAATTCCCCGCGCCGAACTGGCCGCGGAAATTCTGCGCGAACTGGATTTTGATTACGCCCAGATTCGCGCCGGAAAGTTTGCCGCGGTAGCGGATGAATGGGAAGCCGCCTGCGTGACCATCGGCAAAAACGTGACGATCCACGTCGGCGACCGGAATTTTCGCGGCCGCGCCGAATCCTTGGACGATGACGGCGCGTTGTCAGTCCGCACCGAACATGGCCATTTGGAACGCATTACCGGCGGCGATGTTATTCTTGAAAAATGATTCTCCTATTTGACATCGGCAATACACACACGCACGTCGGCCTGGCCGATGACCGGCGGGTGGTGAAACAGGCGGATATTCCGACGCTCGCGTGGTTTGGCGGTTCAGCGACGGCCCGAGTCCGGAAAATCGCCGGCAAAAACAAGATTTCCGGCGTGGCGCTGTGCAGCGTGGTGCCGCAGGCAACGCCGTTGGCACGCAAGGCCGCCCGTTCCGTTTGGAAATTGGAAGCGCTGGAATTGACACCCCAAACCGTGCGGGGCGTGGGCATTGATTATCCAAAACCAAATTCCATCGGCCCGGACCGGCTCGCGAATGCGGTGGCGGCGAAATTTCATTTCGGCGCGCCGGTGGTGGTGGTGGATTTCGGCACGGCCGTGACGTTTGACGTGGTTAATGCAAAAAATAATTACGTCGGCGGCATCATCGCGCCGGGACTGGCGGTGATGACCAATTACCTGCACGAAAAAACCGCGCTGCTACCGAAAATCGAAATCCGCGAAATCAAAACGGTCATCGGCAAAAGCACGGAACAGGCAATGCTGGTCGGCGCGGTGCATGGCTATCGCGGGCTGGTGCGGAATTTGATCGCAGAACTGAAGCTCGAATTGCGCGCAAAAAAAATGCCGGTCGTCGCGACCGGCGGCTACGCGAAATTGATCGCGGCGAAGCTGCCGGAAATTTCCGCCGTGGAGCCGAACCTGACGCTCGAAGGCTTGCGGTTGGTGTGGCTGGCAAAATAATTAAAACCCGGCGCCTTAAGAAAGTGTTTTCACAGTTTCCGCGCGGGTGATGAGCCAGTCGCCGTCCAGCTGCTTCAACTGGAAATGCATTTCTTGCACGCCGAAATCCTGACGGTCACCCGCATTCGCGCGGGCAGTGCAAGAAACATCGGCGGTTTGCCTGTCGGCGCCGATGCGGACGGACACATCAAGAAACCGGACTTGCAATGCGGGCATGCCGCCAAAACCGGCAAGGGCAGCCGCCCGAATTTCATCGCGCCCGGATAAAGTGCGGGCGGTCTGGCCGGGTGCATCAAAGATGATTTGGGCATCGACGGCAAAAAATCCGATGAGCTTGCCGGCCTTGCCGGCGCGGGTGATGTTACTGGCATCGGCGCTGAAGGTGACGGTGGCGGCGAGGCTGGCGATTTTTTTCAGCACCACCTTCTCCGGGCTGGGGAACAAAATCATCCAAAGCCAGAAACCCAGCCCGCACAAGGCGGCAAGGAGAAGGATGCGCAAAAAAGTTTTCATAGCAGCAGTTTCCCCATGATGCGGGCTCGCTCGGCGCGGCCCTGCGTATGTGCCTCATACGGCATGGAGCGGTTGTCGCCGACGACGTAGTATTGATCCAGCCCGCACGGGATAGGCTCATGCTCCCAGTCGCAGGAGAATTTGACGTAGGGTTCATCAAGCGGCTGGCCGTTGATGTAGGCACGTCCGGCGTGGAAGGAAATGGTTTCGCCCGGCAACCCGATGATCCGCTTCATCAGCATCACGTGCGGCCCAGCCAGCCGCACGGAGACAATGTCGCCGCGGCGCGGCGCGTGGCGCAGGTAGGCAAGGCGGTTGACGAAATTAACCTGCCCGGTGCGGAGGGTAGGTTGCATGGAAATCCCCTCGAGGCGGATGGGCAGCAAGATGAACTTGAACGTCACAAAGCAGGTGACGACCAGCACCGCGATGCGCGTCAAAGTGACTTTGGGCCGACGGCCGATGGTCAACACGCGAAGCCATTGGGCAAAAGGAGAGTTTTGTTTCACATTGAACACACAAGTATTAAACCGGAAACTGCCGGAAAGTTGCCAACAAACAATCATTCGCGATTGAGTCTGCGGCGTCTTCGCGTAGCATGGATGGCTCTATGGCCAGCAGCCGCAGACAATATCCATTTCATCTGATCGAACCCAAGTGGCAGCAAACTTGGGAGCAGCAACAGGCTTTCCGCGCGTTCAATCCAGGCGACTCCGTGCCGGAGGGGCATCCATTTGGTGTGCGGCATAATCTTTCCGGCAAAGTGGCCGAACGCAAGGCGCTACCCGAGAAGTATTATATCCTCGACATGTTTCCGTATCCGAGCGGTTCGGGTCTGCACGTCGGGCACCCGGAAGGCTACACGGCCACGGATATTCTCGCCCGCTACCGGCGGGCGGGCGGTTTCAACGTACTGCATCCGATGGGCTGGGATTCGTTCGGACTGCCCGCCGAGCAATACGCCGTCAAGACCGGCCAGCATCCGCGCGTAACGACCGAAGCGAACATCGCCAACTTCACGCGCCAGATCAAAAGCCTCGGCTTCAGCTACGATTGGTCCCGCGAACTCGCCACGACGGACGTGGAATATTTCAAATGGACGCAGTGGATTTTCCTCAAGCTCTACAACTCGTGGTTCAATCCGGAAACAAACAAGGCTGAATCCGTTGAAACAATTAAATTTCCCACCGACTGCAATACCGAAGGGAAAAAACAAATTTTCCGGGATTCCAAGCGACTCGCCTATGTTAGCGAAGCGCCGGTGAACTGGTGTCCGGAACTCGGCACCGTGCTCGCGAATGAGGAAGTCATTGACGGCAAGAGCGAGGTTGGCGGCTTCCCGGTCATCCGCAAGCCGATGCGCCAATGGATGCTCCGCATCACCGCCTACGCCGAGAAACTGCTGGCCGACCTCGACACGATTGACTGGAGCGATTCGCTCAAAGAAATGCAACGGAACTGGATCGGCCGCAGCGAAGGAGCCGAAGTTGACTTCAGAATTCAGAATTCAGAATTCAAAATCACCGTTTTCACAACGCGTCCTGACACGCTCTTTGGCGCGACTTACCTGGTGCTCTCGCCAGAACATAAACTGGTTTCGCAAATCACGACAGCCGAGCTAAAGAAAGCCGTTGAAGACTACCAAGCCTACGCTGCCGGCAAATCCGATCTCGAACGCACGGAGCTGGCGAAGGAAAAATCCGGCGTGTTCACCGGCGCTTACGCCATCAATCCGGTGAACAGCGAGAAAATTCCGATCTGGATTGCCGACTATGTTCTCGCCAGCTACGGCACGGGCGCAATCATGGCCGTGCCGGCGCACGACACGCGCGACTTTGAATTTGCAGAAAAATTCCGTTTGCCAGTCATTCAAGTTGTGCAGCCGGGCGATGCCAAAAAAGAATGGCAAGGTTTCACTGATGACGGCACCGCCGTCAATTCCGGCTTCCTGAACGGACTTTCGACGCCCGAAGCCAAAAAGAAAATCTCCGCCTGGCTCGAAGACAAAGGTTTCGGCAAGAAAACCATCAATTACAAACTGCGCGACTGGCTGTTCAGCCGTCAGCGTTACTGGGGCGAGCCGTTTCCGATCATTTGGAAAAAAGGACCTAGCGGTCAGCCACCTTATCACGAGGCATTGCCGGAAAGTTCGCTGCCATTGCTGCCGCCGGCGCTGGAAGATTACAAGCCTACGGCAGGCGGTGAACCACCGCTCGCCCGCGCGAAAGACTGGTTGAACGAAATTCCCGGCGCAACGCGCGAAACGAACACGATGCCACAATGGGCCGGTTCATGCTGGTATTATCTGCGCTACACCGATGCGAAGAATGCACAGTCGTTCGTCGGCAAGGATGCGGACAATTATTGGATGGCCTCTAACGGCAAGGCGGCGGGCGTGGATTTATACGTCGGCGGCACGGAACACGCCGTGTTGCATCTGCTTTACGCGCGGTTCTGGCACAAGGTTCTATTCGATCTCGGCTACGTCGCGACCCCGGAACCGTTTTACAAGCTGGTCAATCAAGGTCTGATTCTTGGCGAGGACGGACAGAAGATGTCCAAGTCGCGCGGCAACGTGGTGAATCCCGATGACGTGCTGGGGGAATACGGCGCGGATGCGTTCCGGCTTTACGAGATGTTCATGGGGCCGTTGCAAGACACCAAGCCGTGGAACACCAAAGGCGTCGAGGGCGTGTATCGCTTCCTCGGACGCGTCTGGCGATTGTTCGTAAATGAAAAGGCTGAAACCGCGTTTGAACAAGCCGAAGCTGTCGCCACCGAGGCACAGAGACACGGAGAATTGTTGGATTTAATTTTGTTGGATGGCGCCATTACCGATGCCGCGCCAACGCCGGCGCAACTCAAGACGCTGCACGCGTGCATCAAGAAAGTCACCGAAGATCTGGACGGCATGCGTTTCAACACGGCCATTTCCGCAATGATGGTTTTCATCAACGAGGCGATGACGTGGCAGACCAAGCCGCGGTCCGCGATGAAAACATTTTTGCAATTGCTTGCACCATTTGCGCCGCACATCGCGGAAGAACTGTGGGCGCGTTTGCATTCCACGTTCGGACAAACTGCGCCATCACTCACCTACGCGCCGTGGCCGAAGTTTGATGCGGCGTTGCTGGTCGAGAGCGAAATCGAAATTCCCGTGCAGGTCAACGGCAAGTTCCGCGACACCATCAAGGTGGCCGTGGAGGCCGACAACGCAACAATTGAGATGGCCGCGATAGCTTCCGTGAAGGCGCAGCAGTTCATCGCCGGCAAGGCCATCAAGAAAGTCATCATTGTGCCGAAAAAGATGGTGAATTTGATCGTGGCGTAGCGCGCTTTCGCCGGAATGCCGGCAGCTAAAGCCACTGAAAAATGCGGCGTTCTGCCGAGACGCCGCTAGGTTTTTTCGGCCCCCGCCAGAATAGTTTGGAAATGTGGCGGCTGTTCCTCGGCAGCGACGATGCTGATTTCAATCTTCTTAAAACCGGCGGTTTCGAGCCAGCGGTGCAAATCGCTCTCGGCAAATCCCAGCCAGCGGTCGCCGTAAAGTTCACGCGCCTTGTCGAAGTTATGCTTAAGCAGGTCGAGAATCAAAACCTGTCCGCCGGGCCGGAGCAATTTTGCCGCGCTTACCAGTGCCGCTGCCGGGTCTTCGGCGTGGTGCAGGGCCTGACTCAAGATCACGAGGTCAACACTATTTGCCTCGATAGGCGGGTTCTGCAAATCGCCCTGGCGGAATTCCAGATTTTTCAGGTGGTTCTTTTTCGCCTTGGCCGCGCCGAAGGCGACGATCTTTTCGGAATTGTCCACGGCGATAACTTTTCTGCAGCGGCGCGCGAGCAATTCGCTCAACAAACCTTCGCCCGCGCCCAAATCCGCGACGGTGACGGCTGGCAGCATCCGCAGCAGCAAATGTCCAAACGCCTGCCATGAGCGACCCGGCCCATAGACGCGATCAAAGCGTCCGGCCACCTGGTTGAAATAAACCTGCGCCTGCTCCTGGCGGCGGGCGAGAACGCGCTTGAGATTGATCTGGTCGCCGCTGTGTTCGGCGAGTTCCTTCGCACCGCGGATGGCGAGCTGGATGAATTCGCTGGCGACGGAATCCGCCTGCGGATTGAGTTTGTAAAACGTGCGCTTGCCGTCGCGCCGCGATTTCACCAGCGCGCAGTCGGCGAGCAGGCCGAGATGCGTCGAGATGCGCGACTGCCCGAGGCGGGTGACCTCCTGAAGCTCGTTGACGGAAAGCTCATCCTTTTCCAACAGGGCAACGATGCGCAGCCGGGTCTGGTCGGACAGCGCCCGCAAAGATTTCAAGGTGGACGTCATAGTTATTTTGCCGCGTCCAATTATTTCTGAATTTCCATTTGACGCGTTTGAGTTTCTTTATATCATCCTATCTTGATACGTCAATATGTTGTTGGCGACAAACCGAAATATAATTATGAGCAACCGTTACATCTTTTCCTCGGAGTCCGTCGGCGAAGGCCATCCAGACAAAGTAGCCGATACCATTTCCGATGCCGTGCTGGACGCGTGTCTGGCGCAGGACAAGTTCAGCCGCGTCGCCTGCGAGACTTATGTGAAGTCCAACATCGCCATCATCGGCGGGGAAATCACCACAAAAGCCAAGCTCGACTTTGTGGCCATCGCGCGCAAAGCCATCCGTGAAATCGGCTACGTCAACGACGACGACGTATTTCACGCCGACAAGGTGTTCGTCAACGTCATCGTCACCCAGCAGTCCCCCGACATCGCGCAGGGCGTGGACGCCCGCAAAGCCAAGGGCAAAAAGACCGCGAAGCAGGGCGCGGGCGACCAGGGTTTGATGTTCGGTTACGCTTGCAACGAAACCCGCGAACTCATGCCGGCGCCGATCATGTTCGCGCACCGTTTGGGCCGCGAACTCACGCGCATCCGCAAAGCCGGCGGCGCGGCCTGGCTCCGACCCGATGCGAAATCGCAGGTCTCCGTCGTTTACGAAAACGACAAGCCGGTCGCCATCTCCAACGTCGTCATCTCCACGCAGCACGCGGCGGATGTCGAGCACGCCGAGATTGAAAGATTCTGCATCGAGAACGTCATCAAGAGGGTGCTCCCGAAGAATCTGCTCACGCCGAAAACGGAATTTCTCATCAATCCGACGGGCCGCTTTGTCGTCGGCGGACCGCAAGGCGACACCGGTTTGACCGGCCGCAAGATCATTGTGGACACCTACGGCGGCATGGGCCGTCACGGTGGCGGCGCGTTCTCCGGCAAGGACCCAACGAAAGTGGATCGCAGCGCCGCCTACATGGGCCGCTGGGTGGCAAAGAACATTGTCGCGGCGGGACTCGCCACGCGTTGCGAACTGCAATTCGCCTACGCCATCGGTCATCCTGACCCGGTCAGCGTCCACGTCGAGACGTTTGGCACGAATACCGTTTCCAACGAGCGCATCATCCGAGCGGTTAATCGCGTGTTCAGCTTCCAGCCATCCGACATCATTGACCAGTTAAACTTACGCCGTCCGATTTACAGCAAGACGACCAATTACGGCCACTTCGGCAAGACCGACAAGGATCTGACCTGGGAAGCAACGGACAAAGTGGCGGCGTTGAAAAAAGCCATCTAAATAATCACATCGTCCATTTATTTTATTATGTCCAAAGCTAAAAAATCCGCCTGCGCCTGCGCCTGCCTCAACGAAGTCAGCGAAACCTTTGCGAAATACGCCGCGCAGACGCCGGCGGGCAAAGATTACATCGTCCGCGATTTCTCGCTCGCCGAATGGGGCCGCAAGGAAATCGCCGTGGCCGAACACGAGATGCCCGGCCTCGTGTCCGTGCGCCAGAAATACGCCAAGCAGAAACCACTCAAGGGCGTGCGCATCACCGGCTCGCTGCACATGACCATCCAGACGGCGGTGCTCATCGAAACGCTTGTGGCGCTCGGCGCGAATGTCCGCTGGGCCTCGTGCAACATTTTCTCCACGCAGGATCACGCGGCCGCCGCCATTGCGGCGACCGGCACGCCGGTGTTCGCCTGGAAGGGCGAGACGCTGGAGGAATATTGGGAACTCACGCTCAAGGCGATTTTGTTTCCCGGCGACAAAGGTCCGCAGCTCGTCGTGGACGACGGCGGCGACGTGACGCTGCTCATCCACAAAGGCTACGAACTGGAAAAAGGTTCCAAGTGGGCCTACGAATCCAAGGGCGACAACCACGAAGTTTCCGTGGTCAAAGCCTTGCTCCGCCGGCTCGCCAAAGAGAAGCCCGGCCTGTGGACGAAGATCGTCAAAGACTGGAAGGGCGTTTCCGAGGAGACGACCACCGGCGTCCATCGCCTCTACCAGATGAAGGATGCGGGCAAGCTGCTCGTGCCCGCCATCAACGTCAACGACTCTGTCACCAAGTCGAAGTTTGACAACCTCTACGGCTGCCGCGAATCCCTCGCGGACGGCATCAAGCGCGCCACCGACGTCATGCTCGCCGGCAAGGTTGCCGTCGTCTGCGGTTACGGCGATGTGGGCAAAGGCTGCGCGCATTCGCTCCGCGCCTACGGTTCCCGCGTCGTGGTCACCGAAATTGATCCCATCAATGCGCTGCAGGCCGCGATGGAAGGTTTTGAGGTCAACACCGTCGAAAGCACGCTCGGCGTGGGCGACATCTACGTCACCACCACCGGCAACTGCGACATCATCACCGCCGCGCATATGCTAGCGATGAAGGACCAGGCCATCGTCTGCAACATCGGCCACTTTGACAACGAGATTCAGGTGGACGCGCTGAAGAAGGTCAAGGGCCTGCGCATCGAGAACATCAAGCCGCAATACGACCGCTACCATCTGCCCGGCAACAAAAGCATCTACATGCTCGCCGAAGGCCGGCTGGTGAACCTCGGCTGCGCCACCGGCCATCCGAGCTTTGTGATGAGCAACTCCTTCACCAACCAGACACTTGCGCAGCTCGACCTCTGGGCGAACAAGGACAAATACGAGCCGACTGTCTATCGCCTCTCGAAAAAGCTGGACGAGGAAGTAGCCCGGTTGCATCTGAAAAAAATCGGCGTGGTGCTGACCAAGCTCTCCAAGGCGCAGGCCGAATATCTGGGCGTGCCGGTGGACGGCCCTTACAAGCCGGAACATTATCGCTACTAAGCAAATTCAAATCTAAAAACATAAAAAGGCGAACGGAGAAATCCGTTCGCCTTTGGTATTTTCTTCAGCGGATTACTTCGCCGCAATGAATTTGTAAAGCACCACGCCGTGCGCGGGAATCGTCAGCGGCAGCGAATCTTTTGCCATATCCACCGTCGCCACGTCTTGCTGCCGCCACAGGTCGCGAACATTTTGTTTGCCGGTTAAACCGAGCGGGGTGAATTCATTGAATGGCAATGCCACCGGCGCGGCACTGAGATTGAAAAAGCCTATCGCGCGTCCGCCGTCCTCCAGGTCTTTTTCATAGACCCGCACATCGCCATGATTGATCACGCACATCGCCTGCTTGCCAAGCGCGTCCTGGTCGAGCGCCAGCACTTCGTCGTTGCTCAACAGGTTCAAGGTGAAGTCGTCAAATTTCTCCATGTCGCAGCCGATAAGCAGCGGGGCGGCCAGCAGGCACCAGAGGCTGATGTGGGTGTATTGCTCGTCCGGCGTCAGGCGGGACGGATGCAGATTACCCCAGCCAACCTGGCCGACCACGAGCATGTCGGGGTCATTCCAGTTGCCCGGCTTGGCATAGGGCGCGGCCTTGTCCTGGCTGAAGCCAATGCTGGTCACCGAGCCTTGCCAGTTCGGCATGCGGTCGTTGCGTCCCCACGCATCAGTGATGTCGCCAGTGGTGCGCCAGCAATTGCCCCCAACCGAGCCACCCCATTTCCACACGTCCGCCATGCCGTATTGGCAGAGGCTGAATACGATGTCGCGGTTTTGCTCGCGCAGATATTTACCCATAATCGAATAGGGATAAATCGCACCATCATCACTCGCGTTGGTTCCGTGTTTATTCCAACGCGGAACATTCCCATTGGTCATTTTTCCAGATGCGATGGTATCGTAGCTGCACCAGTCGTATTTCAAATAATCAAAACCCCACTTCGCATAGGTCTGCGCATCCTGTTGCTCATGCTGCCAACTCGCCGCACAACCGCCGCACGTCCACGGACCAGGCGAGGAATACAAACCAATCTTTAGACCGAGGCCGTGGACATAATCCGCCAGCCCCGTCATGTCGGGGAAACGCGAGTTCGGCACGATGAAACCTTTCGCATCACGAAATTCCCCGTGCAGCGTCGGGTCTTTCGAGTCGCGATGATTTTCCCAGAAGTCGTCAACGTTGATGTAGGTCCAGCCGTGGTTGATGAGGCCGCTCTTAACCAGCGCGTCCGCCGCCCGCTTCACGCGGTCGGCGGAAACGGCATGAGCAAAACAATTCCAACTGTTCCAGCCCATCGGCGGCGTAAGGGCAATCTGGTCGCCACAGACAATGCGGAATTTCCTTTCCGCCGTGCCGAGCGAGTTTTTAGCGCCCAGCGTGACGATGAATTCGCCCGGTTTTTTCAAGGCCCCCGTGATGCGGCCGGTTTTCGCATCAAGCTTCAAACCGCGCGGCAGGTTCTGGGCAGAAAACTTCATAGGCCGTTCGCCTGTCGCCGGAACGGTGAACAGGAACGGCGAGCCGGGGCGCACGCCAAAGACATTTGCGCCATTGATGCGCGGGGTAGCCGGTGCGGCGGGGGTGAGGATATAAGGCGCGACGGTGGCAGTAGTTTCGTCCGCGCGAAGCTGGCAGACGATGGCTAGAACGAGGGCAGACAGGAAACGTGATTTCATCCGGAAATGTTAGATTTGAATTTATTTCGGTCAAGCTCGCGGACGGACAATATTTTGCTATTTTCCAATTATGACGACGCTGCTCATCGCCACGCGCAACGCCCACAAGGTCGAGGAAATCCAGGCCATCCTCGGCGTGCAATTCCGCTGCCTCACGCTCAAGGAATTTCCCGATGCACCCGCCGTGGTCGAAAATGCCGACACGTTTGACGGCAATGCCACAAAGAAAGCCGTGGAACTGGCGAATTGGCTTGCGGGAAAACATTCAACATTCAACGTTCAACATTTAACGCCCCAATTCATACTCGCGGATGATTCCGGCCTGGAAGTGGATGCGCTAAACGGCGCGCCCGGCGTACATTCCGCGCGGTTCGCCGCGCTGGACAAAAGCGAAAACTCCCACGACGCCGACAACAACGCCAAGTTGCTGCGCCTGCTCAAGAACGTGCCGCTGGAAAAACGCACCGCGCGGTTCCGTTGCGTGATCGCGCTGGTGCCAGTGCCGTCTGGAAAAATCGAAAGTGCATCGCCGGTTCGTTTCGCAGATGAATATGAAGCCCAGATTTATGACGGCGCGTGCGAAGGGCGGATTCAGCTTACCGCCAGCGGCCACGACGGTTTCGGCTATGATCCATTGTTTATACCGGACGGGTATAAGCAATCGTTCGCCGAATTGGGCGAAGACGTGAAAAATCACTTAAGCCACCGCGCCAAGGCGCTAGCAAAGCTCAAAAATTATTTCAGCAAACTGCCTAGCTGAAGCTTTTTCCGCAATTTACCGTTGTCGGCGCACATCCGCATTTTGCCGCCGGGCGCGGGCACACAGTAAAATTCCCCGCCGGAATTTTCCACGAGCAGGCTGCCCGCCGCCACGTCCCACAAATTGATGGTGCGTTCGACATAGGCGTCCAGCCGGCCGCTGGCAACATAGACCAATTCCAGCGCGGCGGAACCCATGATGCGGATTTTTTTGGCGCGGCGCGAAATGCGAATCATGTGCGGCAAGCTTTTTTCCAAATTGTCCTGGCTCTTGGAAAAGCCCATCGCGATGATGCAGTCCTCAATTCTGGTCCGGTTGCTGACATGGACGATTTTTCCGTTCAGTCGCGTCGGCGCGCCTTTGGTTGTCGTCCAGATTTCGTCGGTGAACGGGTCATAAATCACGCCGACAACGGATTTTTTGCGATGCTCCAGCGCAATGGAGACAGCGGCATGCGGCATCCCAAAAAAATAATTCACCGTGCCGTCAATCGGGTCAATCACCCAGCGATATTCCGCCGTCACGTCGCCAGTGCTGCCTTCCTCGCCCAGGACGGGAATCTGCGGAAATGCGGCGGCAAGGGTTTTTTCGATAAGCGCCTGACAGCGCACGTCGAGTTCCAGCTTGATATCGTGAGCTTCGGCGCAATTGACGTGTTTGGGCTTGTGCCAGTTGGCGTGCATGACTTTTCCCGCGGCGCGCGCGGCTTTTACGGCGGTGGTGAGAGCGAATTTGAGGGAGACAGGTTTCATTAAATTAAGGGATGATTTCCGAGCGTTGCTCCAGTTGCTTGAGTTGCGCCTGCTGTTTTTGTCCAAGCAGCTTTTGTTCATGGGCTTCGACGACCTGCAACAGGTCGGCGGCCTCCAGCAGGCGCGGAGCGGTGACGTAGCTGGCGCCGGCGGCGTAAAGTTTGGGCAGATCTTCGAGCAGTTCGGCGTGAACGATGATCTTTGCGTCTGGGTTCAGCTCACGCAGCTGGCGAAGCATCTTCAGATTGTCCGCGCCCTTGAGCACGGTGTTGGGCAGCGAACAAATGATGAATTCCGCGTGTCCTGCACCGGCATGGTGCAGCACTTCACGGGCGGTGATGTCGCCGTAAACGGCGTGGATATTACGCGTCTTCAACTTTTCATGGACGACGGGGTTGAAGTCAATCACCACGATTTCAGGAATCAGATCCGGGCGGTTGTGTTCGATTTCCGCGAGCAGCGAGCTGGCCGTCCACGAGAAGCCGAGCAGACAGATGCGCCTGGACTTTTCTCCGCTGGAATTTTCATTCGCGCCCTGACCGAGGTCTTTCAAATCCAGTTTGCGCAGCCAGGGCGTCACGGCGCGCAGCAGTCCATTGCTTTTCAAAATGCCATAGGTCGACCCGACAGCGAGGAACGCGAAGGAAAACGCTGCGATGCCGACGGTGTCAGGTGAAACATCGCCACTCTTCAACCCAAGTGCCAGCAGCACCAGTGACAACTCGCTCAACTGCGAGAGGTTGACAGCCGGCAGCAGGCTCACGCGAAAACCCTGTTTCATTGAGTAGAGCAATGGAAAAACCGTCGCCAGCCGGCTCGCGATGAGAAACAGACAGAGGAAAATCGTCCACAGGATGTAAGTCACGGTCGGCACCGGGATGCTCATGCCGAGACCGACGAAGAACAGCGTCACGAAGAAATCACGGATGCTCGTGACCTTCGCGACCACGTCAAGCGTGTAGGGAAACGTCGAGATCATCATGCCAGCAATGAGAGCGCCCATGGCCGTAGACAATCCCAGCCAGCCGGCGAATCCCGACAGCGCCAGGCACCACGCCAGCGCGCCGACAAGGACGAGTTCCGGCAGCCGCGCAACAAACCGGAAAACGTGCGGCAGCACAAACCGGCTCGCGAGAAAGGCCACCGACAGCAGCAGGATGACTTTGCCCAACGCCAGCACCAGCGGCGCGAGCGCGGGATTTTTCAGGTTTGGCTGAATGGCCAGAAACAAAATCACAAAAACGTCCTGCAAGACGAGCACGCCGAGCGTGATGCGGCCCGCAAGGGTTTCCAGTTCGCGCTTGTCGTAGAGGATTTTGACGATGATAACCGTGCTACTCATGGCCACCGCCACGCCGAGATAAAGCGCCTCCAGTTTGTTATTCGCCGGGCCGATGAGGCCGAAGACAAGCCAGCCGAACAGCGCACAGCCGAGGATTTGCGCCAGCGCCGTGAACGTGATAACGCGGCCCGCGCTCAACATCCGCTTGAGGTCAATCTCCAGTCCAATCATGAACAGCAGCAGCGACAGGCCGATCTCTGAGATGGTCTGGATAGATTCCGCGTTGGTGACCCATTTGAAACCGTGCGGCCCGATGGCGAAGCCAGCGACAAGATAGGCGAGGAGCAGCGGCTGTCGCAAAAATTGGGAAAGCACCGCGAACAGCCAGGCTGCAATAATGCAGAGGCCGATATCGGTGACGAGTCCTTGCTCCATGCTGCAAAAAATTAACTGCGAACGGCATAAAACACACGAAAGATTTATGGCCGTCCGGCAAATGTGGCTACCAGCTGCCGATTCGGAGCCACAAAACTTAAATCCGGAGCTCCAAAATAAAAAAATCAAGCCTCGGAACAGCGTTCCGAGGCTTTAAAAGGAGGAGGGCTTGCTGCAAGGTCGAGTTTTAACCCAGCGCATCCAGCGAAGCCTGCGTGTGCGCCAGTTTTGCGCGCCAATCCGCGAGCCGCTGCTCATGCTCAGCGAGGACGGCAGGCGGCACTTTTTGCGTGAAGTTCGGGTTGGCCAACTTCTGTTCCACCTTTAGGATTTCAGATTGAATCTTCTCCACTTCTTTTGAGAGCCGGATTTTTTCAGCGGCGACATCAATCAAGCCTTCCAGTGGCAGGAATAACTCACCCAGCGGGGACGCGACGACCGGCGTGCCTTTCGGCGGCTGGTAATCGGCGTTCACTTCCAGCGACTCGGCGTTGAGCAGGAGCTTGATGACTTCCGCATCGTGCGGCGTGAGCTGCTGTGCGGGCTTGAAGACGTATTTCACCTTCTTTGCGGCCTGGATGTTGCCGGCACGGCGCAGGTCGCGTCCGTTGCGAACGAGTTCGTATTTCGTGTCCGTCATTTCGACGTAGCAATCGTCGAGACCGTAGTGGCCTTTAAAATCGTCGTCAAACGGCAGCGGCCACGGCGCGTTCATGATGGTCTTGCCGCCCTGATTGTCCGGCATGTCGATAGCGAAACCCATGCCGTGCCAGAGTTCCTCGGTGATAAACGGCAGAAACGGATGAAACAGCCTGATGGTGTGCGAGAGTACGAAATCAATCACGGCGAGCGTGTTCGCCTTCTGCTTCGCGTCGGCGCCGAAGAACACAGCTTTGCTCGCTTCGACATACCAGTCGCAATATTCGCTCCAGAAAAATTTGTAGAGTGAGGCGGTGGCTTCGCTAAATTTGTATTCGTTCAGCGCGATGGTGACTTCGCGGATCGCGGCGTCCAGCTTGAGCAAAAGCCATTTGTCATCGGGATTAAGCAACGTGCGTTCGATTTCGCCTTGCACTTCGCCGCCCTGCATCTGGCGGAAACGGCAGGCGTTCCAGAGCTTGTTGCAAAAGTTGCGGCCCAGTTCCACGTCCTTCTCGTCGAACAACACATCCTGACCGAGCGGTGCGCTGCGCATGGTGCCGAAGCGGAGGGCGTCCGCGCCGTATTGAGCGATGAGCACGAGCGGATCGGGCGAATTGCCGAGCGTCTTGGACATCTTGCGCCCCTGCTTGTCACGGATGATGCCGGTGAAATAAACATTCTGAAACGGCATCGCATCGGGGAGCGCGAACTTCGCATCACCCATGAATTCGTAGCCGGCCATGATCATACGCGCGACCCAGAAGAAGATGATGTCCGGCCCGGTGACGAGGTCGGTGGTCGGATAAAACTTCTTCAAAGTCTCGGTGTGCTCCGGCCAACCCATCGTGGCGAACGGCCACAGCCAGGAGCTGAACCAGGTGTCGAGCACGTCTCCATCCTGCGTCCAACCCTCACCCGTCGGTGCCTCAAGACCGCAATAAACTTCCGTGCCGCGATACCACACCGGAATCCGATGTCCCCACCAAAGCTGGCGGCTGATGCACCAGTCCTGAATGTTCGTCAGCCAGTGGTCGTAAACCTTTGCCCAGCGGTCGGGATGAAATTTCATCCGGCCCTCGGCCACGCAGGCCTGGGATTCCGGCACGGCGGGATATTTCAAAAACCATTGCTCGCTCAAACGCGGTTCAATCGGCACGTCCGCGCGCTGGCTGAAACCGACGTTGTTTTCGTAAGGTTTTTCTTCGACCATCACGCCCTGTTCCGCAAGAAGTTCCACGGCAACTTTGCGTGCTTTAAACCGGTCCAGTCCTGATAGCGCCCCCCCCGCCAAGGGGTTCATGGAGCCATCGGCGTTGATGACTTCGATGAGCGGCAGCTTATGGCGCGCGCCGATGTCGAAGTCCGCCTTGTCGTGCGCGGGCGTGACCTTGAGCACGCCGGTGCCAAATTCAAAATCCACATGCTCGTCGCCGATGATCGGGATGAGCTTCTGCTCGCGCGGCAATTCGGACGGCAGCGGCCGCACGATGCGCTTGCCGATGAGATGCGCGTAACGCGGGTCCTTCGGATTCACAGCCACGGCGGTATCGCCGGGAATCGTCTCGGGCCGCGTCGTGGCGATGGTGAGCCAAGTGTCCGGCGCTTCCGCCACCCGCACTTTAAAGTGATACATGAAACCTTTCTGCGGTTTCATTTCCACTTCCTCGTCGGACAGCGCGGTCTGCGAAACGGGGCACCAGTTCACCATGCGTTTGCCGCGATAGATGAGATTCTTTTTGTATAGTTCGACGAACACCTTTTGCACGCAGCGCGAATACTCCGGGTCCATCGTGAAGCGTTCGCGCGTCCAATCGCACGAGCAACCGAGCTTCTTGAGCTGGTTGATGATGATGTCGCCGTGCTTTTCCTTCCACGCCCAAACGCGCTTGAGAAATTCTTCGCGGCCGAGGTCATGGCGAGATTTTTTTTCCTCCTTCTTGAGCTGCTTTTCCACCATCACCTGCGTGGCGATGCCGGCATGGTCGGTGCCGGGCAACCAGAGGACTTCCTTGCCGTCCATGCGCGCCTTGCGACTAAGGATGTCCTGAATAGTGTTGTTGAGGACGTGGCCCATGTGAAGCATCCCGGTGACGTTGGGCGGCGGGATGACGATGGAATACGCTGGCTTGGCGGACTTCGGATCGGCGGTGAAACAGCCCTGCCTCAGCCAGAAGGCATACCATTTGTCCTCGACGGACTGCGGTTCGTAGGCTTTGGAAATTTCAGACATTTTCGGAAAAAGTTATCAGCCACAAATTTTCACAGATAGGACGCAGATGAAAAACTGTCTTTGCAAAATCTGCGATTCATCGGTGCACATCTACGGTTACAGAAATTATTTCTTCAATAGCGCGTATTCCATCGAGTCCACCAGCGCTTCGAGACTGGCCTCGATGATGTTTTCGCTCACGCCAACGGTGCCCCATTCGCGTTTGCCATCGGTGGATTCGATGAGCACCCGCGTTTTCGCCGCCGTGCCAGCCACGCCGTCGAGGATGCGCACTTTATAATCCGTGAGCGTGATTTTTTTGAGCTGCGGGAAAAACTTCGCCAGCGCCAGGCGCAGCGCGGCGTCGAGTGCGTTCACCGGGCCGTCGCCTTCCGCCACCGTTTGCGCGCGTTTCCGGCCGACGCGGACTTTTACAGTCGCCTCGCAGATTGAGCATTTTTCATCGCGGCGCATGGAGACATGATACGTGTCCACCGTGAACGGCAGTTCGCGATGCTTCAGCGCCTTGCTGATGAGCAGCGCCAGCGAGCCTTCGGCGGCCTCATATTCGTAGCCTTTATTTTCCAATTCCTTGACGCGGTTGAGAATCGACTTCAGCTCCGGTGTCTCGTTCGTGAGCTTGAAGCCCAGTTCCTGAGCCTTGATAACAATATTACTGCGGCCGGCAAGGTCGCTGATGAGAATATTGCGCTCGTTGCCGACGAGCGACGGATTCACGTGCTCATAGCTGGACGCGAGCTTCTGCACCGCGTTGACGTGCGCGCCGCCCTTGTGCGCGAACGCCGACGAGCCCACCCACGGCAGGCGCGGGTTGTGACGCAAGTTCGCAACCTCGTCCACAAACGCGGAAAGCTCCTTCAATTTCGCCAGCGACTGCGCGGGCACACAGGTTTTTCTCAGTTTGAGCGCGACACAGGGAATGACGCTGGTCAAATTGCAGTTGCCTGTGCGTTCGCCGTAGCCGTTGATGGTGCCTTGCACATGCACCGCGCCCACTTCGAGCGCGGCCAGAGCATTGGCGACGCCCAGGCCGATATCGTCGTGCGTGTGGATGCCGATTTTGCAGTTCAATTTGCCGACGGCTACTTTCGTAATGGCGGCAATTTCGCCCGGTAGACAGCCGCCGTTCGTGTCGCACAGCACCACGAAATCTGCACCGGCTTTCTCAGCCGCCTGCCAGGTCGCAATGGCATAATCTGCATCCAGCTTGAAGCCGTCGAACGCGTGTTCGCAGTCGTAGATAACAAATTTGCCATGATCTTTCAGAAACTTCACCGTGTCGCCGATCATCGCCAGATTTTCCTCCGGCGCGCAGCGCAGCACTTCCTTCACATGCAGCATGGAAGTCTTGCCGTAGATCGTCACGACGGGCGTGCCGGCTTCGATGAGCAAGCGCACCTGGTCGTCCTGTTCCACCGGCAAACCTTTCTTGCGCGTGGAACCGAACGCGGCCAGCTTGGCATTCTTGAATTTCCTTTTCTTCGCCTGCGCGAAAAATTCGATGTCTTTGGGATTGCTGCCCGGCCAGCCGCCTTCAATGTAATGCACCCCGAAAGCATCGAGTTTCTCAGCGATGCGAAGCTTGTCCGCCACCGAAAAATTAATGCCTTCGCCCTGCGAGCCATCGCGCAGGGTTGTGTCGTAAATTTCGACTTGGGGTTTCATAAATGACCGTAAAAACGGAGCAATACTATCCCTGAATTTGGCGGCAGTGGCAAACCGGAAAACATTCCAGGTTCGAGCCGGCGTCGCTCTGCGTTTTCAGGCGAAACAATTTCAGCCGCCCGTCATTTCACCCACTGGCGCAAAATCCAGGATGCGCTAGATTCCAAGCATGGAAGAATTCGCCGACATAGAATGCCCGTTCTGCGGCCAGACGTGTGAAGTGGTCATTGACACCACCCTCGCCCAGCAATCCTTCACGACGGATTGCGAAGTTTGCTGCCGACCGATTGAAGTCTGCGCGAAATGTGCGAACGGCGAGATTGTGAGCGTGGAAGCCCGGACGGAATAAATTTACTTTCCGAAAAAGCCCTTGATCACCGCCGCCACACGCTGGATCTGCACGTCGGTCAGTTCCGGAAACATAGGCAGACTCAAAACTTCACGCGACGCTTTTTCCGCCACCGGAAAATCACCCAGCTGGCACCCGAGATTCGAATAGACCTTTTGCAAATGCAGCGGCATCGGATAATGCACCGCATTGCCGATGCCGTTCGCGTCGAGATGCTTCTTCAATTCGTCCCGGCGCGGCGAACGCACGGTATAAAGATGCCACGCGCTCTCGTTGCCCGCCGTGACCGTCGGCAGTTGCAGCGACGTATCCGCCAGCAACTCCGCGTAGCGCGCCGCCACGCGCTGGCGTTCGCGCGTCCAGCGGGCCAGATGCTTGAGCTTAACGCCGAGCACCGCGCCCTGAATGCCTTCGAGCCGGTAATTGTAGCCAACCTCGTCATGGTGATAACGCACCGTCGAGCCGTGTTCGCGCAACGATTTCGCGCGGGCGGCAAGTGCCGCGTCATTCGTCACCAGCGCGCCGCCTTCGCCGCACGCGCCGAGATTTTTTGCCGGATAAAAACTGAAACAGGAAGCCGCGCCGAATGTGCCGATGCTTTTGCCCTTGTATTTCGCACCATGCGCCTGCGCCGCGTCCTCGACGAAAGGCAGTTTATGTTTTTTGCAGACCGCCGCCACCGCGTCCAGGTCGAACGGCTGGCCGTAAAGGTGCACCGGCAAAACTGCTTTTGTGCGTGGCGTGATGGCATTTTCGATCAGCTTCGGGTCGAGATTGAACGTCGCGTCGTCAATGTCCACATACACCGGCCTGGCACCGCAGTAAGAGATCGCCCAGCTCGTGGCGATGAACGTGTAGGGCGTAGTGATGACCTCGTCGCCAGGGCCGACGTTAAGCAGGCGCATCGCGACGTGCAGCGCGGAGGTGCCGCTGTTGAAGCCGAGCGCGTACTGCGCGCCGCAAAACGCGGCGAAATCCTTTTCAAATTGCGCCACATCCGGGCCGAGGCAGAAAGAGCAGTTGTCGAGCGTGCGGGCGATGGCGGTGTCAAGTTCCGCGCGCAACGGTTTGAGTTGGGCACGCAAGTCGAGGTAGGGAACCAGTTCAGACATCTGATTAATTTATCCACCCGCGCCGGTTTTGGAAATATCAAACGTCATTTCCACTTGAATGTCGCGCCGGCAGCGGTAGCTTTCGCCGATATGCGCTGGACAATTTTTCTTTTCCCCGCCGCGCTCGCGTTGTTAACGGGCTGCACTTCCGTGAAAAATCATTGCGCCCGCGGCCCGGTCAATCCGCTGCATAAATTTCAATCGCGCGCCGCAAAATATCACTCCAACATCACGCTGCCGGAGTTTGAGACAACGCCGGAACAAGTCGCGGCGACAGCGGCAAAAACCATCGCCGACGGCAACGCCGCGCTCGACCGCATCGGCAAGGTGACGCCGGCGGAAGCAACGTTTGCCAATACGTTTGTCGCGCTGGATGATTTTAGTTTTCAAACCGGACTGGCGAGCGAACGGCTTGGCTTAATTGAGCAGACCAGCACCAACGCCGCCGTGCGTGATGCAGCGACCGACGCCATCAAGAAACTTTCCGAATGGTCGGTCGGCGTGGATTACCGCGAGGATGTCTATCGCACGTTAAAAGCTTTTGCCGGCACCAAGCCGCAGTTGACCGGCGAGGACAAAAAGCTGTTCGACGAGACGCTGCGCGATTATCGCCGCGCCGGTCTGGAACTGCCGGCGACCCAGCGCGACGAGGTAGAAAAGCTCCGCAAGGAACTCACCGCGTTGGAAACCGATTTTGAAAACAACGTCACCAAGGCGGAGAAATCCGTAAAATTCACCTTCGCTGAACTCGCCGGCGTGCCGGGGGATTTTCTGACGCAAACCAAAACCGGCGACGATGAATACACCGTCAAAGCCAACATCACCTGGCATTATCTTACGGTGATTGACAACGCCAGCCGCGAAGCCACGCGCCAAAAAATCATGCTGGCGGAATGCAATCTCGCCCGCGAAGCCAACATGCCCCTAATCGAGAAAATTCTCGCCAGCCGCGCCACGCTCGCCAAAAAGCTCGGCTACAACAATTACGCCGATTATCAGATTGAACCGAAGATGGCGAAGAACGCGGCCACCGCCATCAAGTTTCTCGAAGACTTGAAAACCGGCTTGCAGCCGAAGTTCGCCGCCGAACTGGAACAGTTCCGGCAGTTGAAAATCAAGCAGACCGGCGATACCAACGCGCAGATTTCCATCTGGGACTGGCGCTATTTCTCCAATGAGCTGAAGAAGCAGAAATACAACGTGGACGCCGAGCAATTGCGGGTTTATTTCCCGATGGATCGCGTGCTCGACGGTTTATTCTCGATTTACCAGCACATCTTTGGTTTGAAATTTGAAAAGATGGAACCGCCTTACAAATGGATTGGCGACCTCCAGCTTTACGCCGTCAGCGACGCAAAAACCGGCGAGCCGATGGGGTTGTTCTATCTCGACCTGTTTCCGCGCGAGGGCAAATACAACCACTTTGCCATGTTCCCGATCGTCGAGGGCAAACGGTTCGCCGACGGCACCTACCAGCGGCCGGTGATGTCCATGATCTGCAATTTCCCTGCGCCGACGAAAGATCATCCCTCGCTCCTGTCACATGACGACGTGGAGACGATTTTTCACGAGTTCGGCCACGCGATGCACGGAGTGCTGACGCGGGCAAAATACGTGCGATTCTCCGGCACCAGCGTGCCGCAGGATTTCGTCGAGGCGCCGTCGCAGATGCTGGAAAACTGGCCGTGGGACAAGGCGATTCTCGACACCTTCGCCGCCGACTACCGTAATCCGTCCAAAAAAATCCCAGCAGAAATCCTTTCCCAATTGAAGGAAGCGCGGCTCGCCACCGAAGGCGCGCGCTATCGTCGGCAGCTTTCCTTCGCGCTCATGGATCTGGCGCTGCACACGCAAATCACCGCGGTGAACGCCACGGCCACGCTCGCGCTCTCGAACCAGAAGCTCGGCGAAGTGTTTCTGCCGACTATGCCGGACACGGCGTTCCTCGCGTATTTCGGCCACATCATCGGCTACGGCGGCGGCTATTACGGCTACGCATGGGCCGACGCAATCGCGGCGGACATGGACACGGTGTTTGAAAAATCGCCCGGCGGCCACCTCGACATCGCCACCGGCATGAAACTGCGGAAGGAAATCTACGAGGTCGGCGCCTCGCGCGACGTGAACGAATCCATCGAGAAATTCCTTAGCCGCCCGCGCTCCATTGCGCCATTTCTGAAACGGATCGGGGTGGAATAGGATTCCCGGCAATCATTTTCGTCCGGCGCAGTCTCAATTCTTACCATTTTTACGCATAGCCAGTCCGAGCCTCGACACCTGCGCCAGCTGCGTTTAAACTGCCGCCGCATGACGCGCACGGAAAAACTTCTAGCTGAACTCATCGCACTGCCGAGCGTGAACCCCGCGTTTCTGCCGCCGCTCCATCCGCTCGCCGGCGAGCGACGCGTCGCGGACTTTCTGGCGGCCACGGCAGCCAGCGCCGGATTGGAAGTGGAATTTCAAATAGTTTTCCCCGACCGTGCCAATATTATTGCGCGGTTGCTGCCGAAAAATACAATCCGGAAAACCATCCTGCTCGCGCCGCATCTGGACACGGTCGGTGCGGACGGGACAAAATTCATTCCGCAGCGCAAAAACGGCCGGCTTTACGGTCGCGGCGCGTGCGACACGAAAGGCTCCGTCACTGCCATGCTCGCCGCGTTGTGCGAGCTGGCCGCCGCCAAGTCGCGTCCGCGGGAAACGGAAATTATTTTCGCCGGGTTGATTGACGAGGAACACGCGCAGGCGGGTTCGCGCGCGCTGGCCGCCAGCGGTTGCAAGGCGGATCTCGCCATCGTGGGCGAGCCGACGAAATTGCAAGTCGTCACGGCGCACAAGGGCAGTCTGTGGCTGCGGCTCGAAACCCGCGGCCGCGCGGCGCACGGCGCGACGCCACACCTAGGCAAAAACGCCGTGCTCGAGATGGCGCGCGTCGTCGAAACGCTAGAAACGGATTACGCAACGCAGTTGCGGCGGCGGAAGCACCATCTACTTGGCTGCGGCACGGTAAACGTCGGCACGATTGCCGGCGGCACGCAGCCCAACATCGTGCCCGACCGGTGCATGATTGAAATCGACCGGCGCATGCTGCCGGGCGAGACAGAAACGATTGTGCGTCGTGAAATCACCGCGCGGCTGCGGGCCAAAAAACTATCCGCGACCATTTCCAGTTCAAAGGCCGCGCCGGCGCTGCCGCTGGAGACGGACCCGAAACTGCCACTGGTGCGGCAATTTCTCCGCCACGCCGGACAGAAACGGCTGGTCGGGGTGAATTATTTTTGCGACGCGGCGGTTCTGGCGGCGGGCGGGATTCCGAGCGTAGTGTTCGGCCCCGGCGACATTGCGCAGGCGCACACGGCGGACGAGTGGATTTCGCTGGCAGAACTGGAGCGCGGAAAGAATCTGCTCCTCAATTTTCTAAAATCACTTTCCTGAACCGCAACGATTTTTTATTGTCCACGCTTCATGGCTGAATCCAAAAACCTTCCAACGGTTGACCACAAGCCGCACGCGGCGTTTTTCCGCCAGAGCGGCTGGCTGATGATCGCCAACATCGGCGCGGGCGCGCTGACGTGGGGCGTACATTTTCTGGCAAAATCCATCCCCAAGTCGGAATACGCGGCGTTTGGCACGCTGCTGATGGTGGTGGCGTGCCTGCCGGCGATGCCATTGCAAATGGTCTTCGCGCAGCAATCGGCGCTGGCGCTGGCCACGGGGCGCGAACGGCAGTTGTCGGGCATGATCCGGCTGGCGTGGCTGTGGACGTTCATCGTATGGGCACTGGGCGCGCTGGCGGTGTTTTTCTTTCAGGATAAAATCGTTACCGGCTGGCATCTGCCGAATGGGCTGGGGTTGTGGGCCACGGTGCTGGCGGTGCTGGCATCGCTGTGGCTGCCGCTGTTCATCGGCGTGCTGCAAGGGCGGCAGGATTTTTTCTGGATGGGCTGGGCGCAGATTTTTGCGGGCGCGGGGAGATTTATTGTGGCGGCGGCATTGGTATTTGCGCTGACCGCCGGCGCGGCGGGCATGATGACCGGCGCATTTCTGGGCGTTGGCTTCGGCGCGGCGATTGCCATCTGGCGGTCGCGGGATTTGTGGCTGGCACCGCCGGAGAAATTTGACTGGCAGGGATTTTTGCGACAAGTGCTGCCGTTGACGTTGGGTTTTGGCGCGTGCCAGTTCATGTTCACGTCAGACACGATGTTCGCGAAGGCATATTTCACCGATGATGAAATGGCGCCGTATGTGGCGGCGGGCACGCTGTCGCGGGCGTTGCTCTGGCTGGTGCTGCCGCTGGCCGCGGTGATGTTCCCGAAAATCGTTCACGCGAGCGCAAAGGCGGAAAAGAGCAATTTATTTAACCTTGTCGTCTTTGGCACGGCAATGCTGGCGATTGGCGGCGGAGCGGGATTATGGCTGGTCGGGCCGGTGATGGTGAAGCTGGTTTACACCTCCAACTATGTCGCGGCAACAACAGCGCTGCTGCCGTGGTATGCAGCGGCGATGGTGCCGCTGGCGCTGGCCAATGTGATGGTCAACGACCTGCTGGCGCGCGGGCGTTTCGGCGTAGTGCCGTGGATGGTGGCGCTGGCGGTGGGCTACGGCTTCACCTTGCCACAGATGCTGGACCATTTTCACAGCCGCGAGGTGGTATTGCAAACCCTCGGCGGATTCAACCTGCTGCTGTTCGGCGTCTGCGCGTGGTTTGTGTGGGGCGTGAAGAGCCGTTCAGAGCCCAAAGCCTGAAACCGTTGCAGGTCAGCCTTCCTTGGACGGTGAACTTTCGGAAGGTGACCGCGACAGCGGCTGCGGTTGGCGCAATTTCTTGTAAACCCAGCCTTCCAACGGACGCAACGGCTTCAGCCATTTGTAAAACGGCGAGTAAATCAGCCATACGCGGACCACGGACAGGAACATTGCCAGCGAGGCGCGAAACAACGAGGCGGTGACTTTTGAGCCCACCTTGTCGGTCCATTCAATCGGCACTTCCTTAATTTTGAAACCGGCGCGCTTCAGACAGACCAGCAGGTTCACGTCAAAGGCCAGATCGGCGATGCACAGGGTGGGGTGGATCTTTTCCACGGCGGCGCAGCGCACCAGTTTGCACGGGCATTGCGTGTCCTTGATGTGCATCCAGAAAAGCGCTTCCACAATGAGGTGAAAACAGCGGCTAATGAACTGGCGGAGTTTCGGCTGCGCCTGGAGCAGCACGCTTCCCGGCAGCCAGCGCGAGCCGATGACGCAATCCGCATCGCCGATATGCCGCGCCAGTTCCAGGAAAGCGTCCGGGCCGGTCGCGCCGTCCGCGTCCACATAGCCGATCAAGTCCGCGTGCTCGGCGAGCTTAAGCCCCTCGATCAGCGCGCCGCCCTTGCCGATGGGCGCGGGAAAATCCAGCCAGCGCACGAATGGAAAATCTTCCGCCACATGCCGCACCACGCCAAGGGTGTTGTCGCGGCAGCCATTAAGGACGACGACGAGCTGAAACGGGCCGGAATAATTTTTTTTTAAAAACTCCGCGTATTCACGCAGCACCGGTTCGATGCGCGCTTCTTCGTTGTAAGCCGGAATGAGGAGCAGCAGACTTGGATCGGACACGCTGATTCAGTAACAGAAACGGCCAGCCTCGGCAATCTTCTGATTTTCCGGCGTCAAGGATTGCCGGCAGCCGAGTTTTTAATGCCCGTGTGGCGGATGTCCTGGGCTTCGCAGAGATAGACGACGTCCTCGGCGATGTTAGTGGCGTGATCGGCGATGCGTTCGAGACTCTTGGCGGCGACCATCCAGTGCAGACAGCGGCTGATGGTGTCGGGGTTGTCCACCATGTACTGCACCAGCGCAGTGTGGATCTGCTTGTTCATGGCGTCCACTTCCTTGTCACGTGGAATTACCACGCGGGCGGCGGCGGGATCACGGTTAACAAACGCATCAAGGGCTGTCTTAAGCATTTCCAACGCGAGCCGGGCCATGCGCGTCAAATCGAGTCTAAGCTTCACCGGTGGCTCCTGCGCGAGGTCGCGGGCGCGCTTGGCGATTTTAGTTGCCTCGTCGCCGATACGTTCGAGATCCTGCGAAATCTTCATCGCCACGGTGACGAGCCGGAGGTTCGTGGCGAGCGGCGCCTTGGTGAGCAACTGGATGGCGAGTTCGTCGATCTCGATTTCGCACTGGTCAATCATATTGTCGTCGGCCTTCACGCGCAAGGCAAGGTCGTGGTTGCGCTCCATTAGCGCCTGTACGGCGTCATTGACCGCCTTTTCGGTATGGCTCGCCATCACCAGTAGCTTTTGGCGCAGATTTTCAATGCCGATTTCAAAATGATTTTCCATATTATAAGTATACTGCGCGATCAACCGAACCGTCCACTCACATAATCCTCCGTGCGCTTCTGCGCCGGGTTGGTGAAAATTTTCGAGGTCGCACCGAACTCCACCAGCTCGCCGATGTAAAAAAACGCCGTTTGGTCGGAGATGCGCGCGGCCTGCTGCATGTTGTGCGTCACAATGACAATGGTGAACTCCTTTTTCAAAGACAAAATCAAATCCTCGACGCGCGCCGTGGCGATGGGATCGAGAGCGCTGGCCGGCTCATCCATCAAAATGATATCTGGCTTGATAGCGATGGCGCGGGCAATACACAACCGCTGCTGCTGGCCGCCGGACAAGCCGAGCGCGCTGGAATGCAGCCGGTCTTTCACCTCGTCCCACAACGCCGAGGCGCGCAGGCATACTTCGATGCGCGCATCCAAATCGGATTTCGCCTTCATGCCATGCAAGCGCAGGCCATAAGCGACATTTTCGTAGATGGATTTGGGAAATGGATTTGATTTCTGGAAGACCATGCCAACGCGCTTGCGGAGTTCGATCACATCCACGTCCGAGGCGTAAATGTTGTGGCCGCCAATCTTGATCGCGCCGTCGATGCGGACGTTGTCAATCAGGTCGTTCATGCGATTGAGACAGCGGAGCAAGGTGGACTTGCCACAGCCGCTCGGCCCGATGAAAGCGGTCACCACCTTCTCTTCCAGTTTCAGCGAAATGTCTTTCAGCGCCCGGCTAGCACCGTAATGCAACGATATACCTTCGATCTCGATGAGCGGTGAAACGGCTACAGCCGTGGCAGTAGGCGTTTTCTGCGGCACGATTTTTGGAATCAAAGTTTCAGCCATAACATGAAAAGAATTTTAGTAATTTCAGCCGAGCGCGCGCAATTTTTTCCGCACCCGCGCGCGGATGAGGATGGCGACGATGTTCAGCGCGAACGTAAGCAGGAGGAGCACCAGCACCGTGGCGTAAAGGATTGGCCGCGTCTGCTCAATGTTCGGCGACTGGGTGGACAGCACAAAAACATGGTAGCCCAGATCCATGAACTGGTCGCTCAAATGGCCGGGCAGCGACGCCATGTAATAGGCAACGCCGGTGAACAGGATGGGCGCGACTTCACCGGCGGCGCGGCTGACGGCGAGAATGCCGCCGGTCATGATGCCGGGCAAAGCCTGCGGCAGGACGATTTTCAAAATTGTTTCCAGTTTGGTTGCGCCCAGCGCCAGGCTGGCTTCGCGCAGGCCGGGCGGAATGGCTTTCAGCGATTCTTCCGTGGCGACAATGACGACCGGCAGCGTCATCACCGCGAGGGTAAGCGAAGCCCAAATCAAAGCCGGCTGGCCCCAGACGGCGCTGGCGTTATGCAGCAGCTTGTCCATATTTTTGCCGACGAAATTGATGAAGAAGCCGAGGCCAAACAGGCCAAAGACGATGGACGGCACGCCGGCAAGATTGTTGACAGCGGCGCGAATGATGCGGGTGATGGTGGAGGTATTCGCAGCGTATTCTGTCAGGTAAATCGCGGTAATGACACCGACGGGAATCACAAAAATCGTCATCACGATCACACGGAACGCCGTGCCAACAATCATCGGCAGGACGCCGGTGGTATTCGCGTCGAAGAAATCTTTCTTAGGAATCGTCGAGACGAAATGCCATGAGATGGCACTCCAGCCGTTGACGAGGATGTTCAGCAAAATCGTCGCGAGGATGCCGAGGATGAACAGTGTGGCCAATCCCGTCAAACCGGAAAAAAAGAACGACCAGAAATCGAATTTCTCGGCGCGGAAATGGCGCGTAAAGCGCGTCGGGTCGCTGGACGAGTCCGGCAGATACTCGGGCGGCGTGACGGTGTTCATTTCTTACCCTCCAATTTCTGCTTGAAGCGGTGGATGACGAAATCGCCAATCATGTTGGACACGAAAGTCGCGGCGAAAAGCAGCGCGCCGAGCATGAACAAAATTCGATAATGCGGTCCGCCGTTGACGGCTTCGGCCATTTCGGCGGCAATGGTGGTGGTGATGCTACGGGCCGAATCAAAGATGCTCCACGACATCACGCTCGCGGAACAGACCATCAGCACAATCATTGTTTCACCAATCGCGCGGCCAAAGCCAAGCACCGTCGCGGCGAAAACGCCGGGGAGCGCGGCGGGCAGGACGATTTGCCAGGCGGTCTGCCAGCGCGACGCGCCGAGCGCGAGAGCGCCCTGAGTGTAGGCGAGCGGGACGCTGGTAAGCGCGTCCTCAGCAATAGAGAAAATCACAGGAATGACGGCGAAGCCGAGCGCGAGGCCAGCGACGAAGGCATTGAGCCGCGTCTGATAGTGAAAAATGCTTTGCAGCACCGTCGCCATGACAAGCAGCGCAAAGACGCCGACCACGACGGAAGGAATACCGGAAAGCAGTTCGATGGCCGGTTTAATGATTTCACGGGCGCGCGGTCGGGCGAGCTGCGAGACGTAAATTGCCGCGCCGACGGCGAGCGGCACGGCAAAGAGCAGACCGATCAAGGTGACTTTCAGCGTGCCGATGAAGAGCGGAATGATATTGAACTTTTTGATCTGGCCGACGGGCTGCCAGATGTATGACGGTTTGCCGTAGCCATTCCATTGATGCGGCCGGACGAGATATTTCCATTCCGTCGTGTTGATGCGAGCGTCAGGGTCATTGCGGAAATCTTCCGGAATGTCATTTTGCGCCTCGACCTTGACATCCATCAGAGAACGCAAAGTGGCCTTGTCCATCTTGGCAAACTGGTCGGGGGTGAGTTCGAGGTAAGCCTGCAACTCAGCAGGCGAATGTTTGTCCATCTCGGCCGGCGGAATGGGTTTTTGGACGAGCGCGGTGTTGGTTTCGCCAAGGAATACCGGCAGTGCCTCACGCGCGACAAACAGGAAAATCAACAGTACCGTTAGAATCGCCGAGAGCGAGACGAAAAAGATAAATTTCTCAGCAAGCCATTCGGCGGGGCGGGCCTTGTGGCCGCGGTGAATGCCCATCCAGCCGTGGCTGCGGCGCGATTCGATTGGTTGGGCGGGCGTCAAGCGGTTTAAACTTTATGCGGGCGGCGCAGAAATCTCAATGGAATCCGCACCGCCCGCGTGAATGATCGTCGGAGGAACAGCGATCAAATCAGTTGCTGCGGAGATTTTTCGGCAACGGATAGTAGCCGACATCACCAGTGGTAATCGATGATATAACTTTTTGCCCCTCGTCACTGCGGATCCATTTTAAGTAGGCTGCCACTTCACCTTTGTCCAAATCCGGATTCAAATAAACATAAAGATAACGCCACAGAGGATAATTGCCGCTAACAACATTTTCTTCTGTCGGTTGAACCGCTGGCGAAGCCTCGTCTTTCTTGATACCAAGATGTTTGGCTCCTCCGCTGTAGGCAGCTCCACCATAGCCAATACCAGCTTTATCCTTTTCAATGGCTTGCACGATGGCCGCTGTGCCAGGCATGGTCTGCGCGCTGGCCGTGAAGTCCTGTCCTTTGAGGGCATGCTTCTTAAAAAACTCGTAGGTGCCCGAGCTGTTTTCACGGCTGTAAACGGTGATGGAAGCGTCGGGGCCACCAACTTCCTTCCAGTTTTTCATTTTGCCGGTAAAGATGTCCTTGAGTTGGTTGAGGGAGAGTTCCTTAACCGGGTTTTCGACGTTCACATAGACGGAGAGGCCGTCGAGCGCGACCTTGTATTCCGTCGGGCGCGCGCTGAAGGCTTTGAGACAGTTGGCAATTTCCGCCGATTGGGCTGGGCGTGAGGCATCGCATAAATCCGTGGTCTGGTTTTGGAGCGCAGCGAAGCCGGTGCCAGTGCCGCCGCCGGAGACCGAGAAGTGGATGTTGGTATGCAGGTTTCCATAAACCTCGGCCCATTTCTGGGCGAGGACGACGAGGGTATCTGAACCTTTGACCGTGATGTTTTCAGCAAAGGCGCTGGCGGTAAGCGTGATCACCGTGAGGAGGATTGCAAATTTTTTCATACAACGATTATGACTGAATGATGGCGATTTGTTTGTTACAAATTAGTGACGATCTCATCCGGCATCAATATCGGAATGTCTTTGCCATCCCCATTCAACCTGCGTTCACAATGGTTTTGGCGGAAATTTCCAGCATCCGCTCAATCGGCAGCCGCGCCCGCTTGATGACTTCCGGCGGCAATTCGACGCGCGGGGCGAGGTTCTTCATGCAATCGCGCACTTTTTCGAGCGTATTCATCTTCATGAATTTGCACTCGCTGCAATGGCACGGATCCGTCGGCGCGCGCATCGCGTCCTGCGTCGGCGCGCAGAGAAATTCCTTGCCCGGACACTCCTTCTGCATCCGGTGGATGATGCCTGACTCCGTTACGATGACGAAGCGTTTCGCCGGACTCGTCTTGCAATAGGTGATCATCTTCTCCGTAGAACAAACGAAATCGGCCAAATCCCGTACTTCGCGCAGACTCTCCGGGTGAACCACAATCTTGGCATCGGGATAATTTTCGCGCAGCTTCAAGACCTGGTCGCGCTGAAATTCAACATGCGCGTAGCAATTGCCTTTCCACAAAGTCAGCTTGCGCCCCGTCTGTTCCATCACCCACTGGCCGAGATTTTCATCCGGCACAAAAAGAAGATCGCGATCTGTTGGCGCGGCATTGACAATTTTTTCCGCGTTGCCGCTCGTCACGATGACATCGCACAATGCCTTCACCGCCGCGCTGCAATTAATATAGGCAATCGTCCAGAAATTTGAATTCGTCGCCTGCAACTTCGCCAGTTCCGGCGCGGGGCAGCTTTCTTCCAGCGAACAGCCCGCGTCACGGTCCGGCAGCACCACGATTTTGTTGGGGTTCAAAATCTTCGCCGTCTCCGCCATGAAATGCACACCGCAGAACACGATGACGTCCGCATCCGTCTTCGCCGCCTGCTGGGCAAGGCCCAGCGAATCGCCGACGAAATCCGCCACGTCCTGGATCTCCGGCACCTGATAATTGTGCGCGAGGATGACAGCGTTAAGCTGTTTCTTCAGCGCGAAGATTTCTTTCGCCAGCGGCTCAAACTGATTTTTCGCCATCGCCCCGCGAGGCTGAATTTCTGCGACATCAAGCATGGGGAAAGTTACCTTTGCCAATCGACGGCGTCAATGAAGGTGGTTGTTTCCATGCTTACGGATGGAACAAAGCATCAGCCGGGACGAAGCCAGCAACATTATTCACCTGGTTTTTCCCATCGCCAAATAAATGCATCAATCCATGATCAGACTAAAAACTCGCCCTTTACTTAAACAGATTCGTCACTAAAATTGCAAAAACACTCCGACACCTAAACTAGTCGACAAGACGATCACATAATGGATTCAGTGACTTCAGATTAAAAAAACAACCAATTCGAAATAAAAATGCAAACCTCACGTCGCTTCTTCCTTAAAAGCATGGCTGCTTCGGCCGCCGCCGCCCCGTTTATCCTCCCCTCGCATGTCTGGTCGGCTCCGACCGGACCGAACAGCAAGCTGACCATCGGCTTCATCGGCATGGGCATCCAGATGCGCGGATTGCTAAGCACCTTCATTGGCCGGCAGGACACGCAGGTGGTCGCCATCTGTGACGTGGACACCAACCGCCGCAACGCCGCCAAAAAGCGCGTGGACGATTTCTACAAGAACAACAATTGCGCCGCCTATAATGATTTCCGCGAAATCATCAACCGCAAGGATATCGACGCGGTATGCATCGCCACGCCGGATCACTGGCACGCGTTCATCACGCTCGCCGCGTTGCGCGCCGGCAAGGATGTCTATTGCGAGAAACCGCTGACGCACAACATCCACGAGGCCATCGAGGTCATGAAGGCCGTGGACGACAACAAGCGCATCCTGCAAACCGGTTCGATGCAGCGTTCGATGAAGGAATTTCGCATCGCCTGCGAACTGGTGCAGAACGGCGTCATTGGCAAAATCAGCCATATCGAATGCCAGTTCAATGACCCGCCGCGCCCCTGCGATTTGGCGGAGGAAACCATGGAACCGGGATTGGATTGGGACATGTGGATCGGCCCCGGCCCGATGCGGGGTTATAATTCCATCCTCAGCCCGCGCGGCAGCGATTACAAACACTACCCGAAATGGCGGGAATACAAGGAATACGGCGGCGGCTATGTGTGCGATTGGGGCGCGCATCATCTGGACATCGCCCAGTGGGGGCTGGGCATGGACAACAGCGGACCGGTGGAAGTCATTCCTCCCGACGACGCCAACGCCAAGCGCGGCTGCAAGCTGGTCTATGCAAATGGGATCTACGTGCAACACGCCGAAGGTTTCGGTGTTCATTTCCACGGCTCCAATGGCGAGGTGAAGGTCAATCGCGGCAAATTCGTGCTGATTGTGGACGGCAAGACCATTGCCAAATACGACGAAAAGAAACCGAAGCCAGGCGAAAAGCCACCGAAGAGTGAAACCTCCTGCGCCGCCGAGGTACAGAAGGCCGAGAAAGCCTACCTTCAGGATGCAAAAATCCAGCTCTACAACAGCAAGAACCACATCTCCGACTTCATGGATTGCGTCCAAAGCCGCAAGAAACCCATCACCAGTGAAATTGTGGGCAGCCACAGCGCCATCTGCTGCCACCTGATGAACCAAAGCTATTTCCATCACGCCCATTTCACCTGGGACCCGGCCAATTACAAATTCACCGGCGGCACGGGCGATCCGAAGTGGCTGACCCACGACTATCGCGGGCCTTGGACGGTTTAATAATTGTCAAAGTTTTTCTATCCGCCGCGACCTTTTACCAGGTCGCGGCGTCTTGTTTTTGAAGCTTGTTGCGCTGATTCAAAACGCATCCGGCATTGTCAAGGAATCCACCTGTATTGCCGTGATCTTAACTCCCATCTGTCACGCCGGCATGGAAAGTTGAATTTCGACTCCTTTAGAGCATAACCGTCAATCTTATAGCGCAGGGGATGCGGGCCTGAACTGCAGTTCATTTGCCGCAATAATGCGCAAAGGGCCAAATAGGATGCTGGATTCTGGTTGCTGGCGGATGGTCGCGCGAAGGATGCGAAGGCGGCGAAGGGGACACGACCGCACTTAACCGCACCAAACCGCACCTAAAATTCAGGTTGCCGGGCGAAGCGGGTGTGCTCCACCCGGGCAACCCAGAACGGGCGGCGAAACAAAATCCAGATGTCAAAGAACGGCCACGCACGCCGCCCGGAAAACATCACCCGCCGCCGGCAAGGCAGTACCAGAGACACCGTTGGCCGGCGACAGGCCAACCTAAAGCCGGGCCCGCCGAACGAACTGTATTATTACACATATATACATATACGACAAGTAAAATTATCAAAGGTGCAACTCCGCAGCGCTACATCATATCTGCCAATGCTCTAAAATCTCTCTCCCGGTATTTTCAATGGCCAAAGCGTCCATGCTCACAACGGCACCGGTATTTCCACCGCCGTTTGCAGAGTCACCGGGCCGATCAGGCCGGACGGCAGCAGCGCGTCGTCCTTATACCAGTGATGCCATGTCGTGAACGTGAACCGGCCCGTCGGGCTGGGCTTACCGTCGAGGAACCACTGCGGCCATTCCTTGAGTTGCTTGCCGTTCCATTCGCGGTCATCGGCCAACTGCTCGTCGCCGATGAGCCGGTTGGGCCAGAGGTTCGTGACCTTGACGACCAGCTTGTTCGCGCCCGGTTTCGCGGCGGCGGTGACGTTCACCCGGAACGGCGGTTTCCACAGCGTGCCAAAGCTCTGTCCGTTGAGCGAAACTTCGGCGAAGTTTTTCACCGCGCCGAGGTCGAGCCAGAGTTCGCGCCCGGCGACCAGCCGGTCGGCAGAGATTTCAATTTCCTTTTCGTAAGCCGCCGTGCCGGAAAAATAGCGCACGCCCGCGTCCGGGTGGTCGGTCCAGGAAATCAGCTTGTCCAGCATCACGGACGGCGGCGCACCCCAGTGCGGCGGAAAATTCAGGTTCCACGCGCCGGAGATCTCATGCGGTGCGGGCAGGTTCGCCGCATCCGCGCGCAGAGTTTTTCCGCTGGCGGTGCGGAAAGCGACGTTGCCAGGACTCCACGCCTTGACGACGGGCAGGCCGCCGCCACTCACGCTCGCCTGCCATTGCGGCGGCTGGCCGACCGTCACCGGCAGCGTGAGAATCCCATGTTCATGCACGGTCGCGTGGGCGAGCTTGCCGTCGAGCGTGTAAGCCACGCGCAATTCTTTTTCGTGCAACGGCGTCGGGTCGCGGCCAAACACCTGGTTGTTGGCGACGACCACCAACTGGCCGTCGCGGGCGAGTTCGGAGAGTTTGGCGGTCACGTCCATTTCGCCGGCTTGATCAATGGCCGCGTAAACCGCGTGCTGAATCTCCAGCCTTGGTCCGGTGACCGGTCCAGCGGCAAAGCTGCCGTTGGCCGCGACCAGGTGATCCGCGTTGCCGGCGGCGGAACGGAAGATGACGAACACCGAGCCGGCGGGGTCGAAATCCAGGCGGACTTTGGTGCGGCCGGCTTCCGCGCTCCAGATGGGTGCAGGTTCAATCACGCCGGTGTCGGGATGCCATAGTTCCGGGACCTTGCCGCCGACGCGGAAAGTGCATTCGGCGGAATCAAACTGCCGCCGCTGGTTGGAGACAAAATAAATATCCGTTCCGCCGGCCGCCCGATGAACGTAGGCCAGTTGCGCGCTGGCGGCCGCGTTGGTGAATTCAAAATCAGGTTTCAGGGCTTGCGCCGCCAAGACCTCGGCCAGGGATTTGCCCCAGACAACGCGGCCTTTGCCGGTGGCATTTTCGAGCACGCTGGTGCCGTCGCATGGACCCCAAAGTTTGTCGGCAAGTTTCTTCACCTGCGCATCGCACTTCGGAAAATCCGCAAGGCTCGGCGAATGTTGCGGCCGCGAACCGATGACCGTCGCGCCGGCGGACACCAGTTTCCCAAGGCGTTCCAGCAACGGCGGCGTCAGATCCGGATCATTTTGCGGCAGCACCAGCGCGCCATAATTCGCGCCGCTGGCCAGCGTGAGCCGTCCGTTTTCCACCGTGGCACTATGCAGCAACACATCGGCATTGACGGCGTCGAAATCGAAGCCGGCCGGCATGGCGGGATTGCCCAGGCGCATTTCGCTCGGCGCGCTTTCGCCGTTGAAATAAGCAACATCCGCCACGGCCCGGCCTTGTTGCAGGAGAAATTCGCAGCGCGAAATGTAGTCAATCCACGCCTGGCCCTGATGCCACCAGGTCTCCGTGCGCTCGAAATGAAAACCCCATTGACCCATTGTCATGCCCGGCCAGGTGTTCGTCCACGGCTGCAGGGCATAGCGGTGAAAGATGTAGCGGTTCAAGCCCTGGCAATACATCAGGTCGCCGAGTGTCTTGAGCGAATACGGATCTTCCAGCCAGCGCCCGGACCTTGGGCCGGGGCCGGCGGTGAACGACTCCGCGCCCACAATCGTCTTGCCATAAATATGGGCGATGGACGCCGCGAGCTTGACGGAAGAATGTCCCTGGCTGCCGCTCCAAAATTCGCCCATCACGACATCCGCCGGCGCGCCGCTTTGCAGGGATTCAAACGGACCGGTGTAAGGTTCGACGGCATTCAGCAAACCGTGCCGGTGGCAAAGTTCGGCGAAATGGCCGAAGTAATTTTCCGCAAACAGATCGGCGATGGTGCGGCGCAGGTCCCAGAGAAAACGCTCGGTCGTGGCGGTGTTGTCCACGACGCGGCCGGTGAAGGCGGGCAGGTAGGTCAGCAGGTCGTAGCCGCGACGCTTCTGGAATTCCGCGCGGAAATTCTTGTTCCAGTTCTGGCCGCCGACTTCATAGCTGTCAATCAGCGAGGCAGTGAGCGATTTACCGGCCAACGGCCCGATGTCATCGAGCACTTTTTGCATGAAGCCCGCCCAATGCGCGTCGAGCGCGGCCTTGCTGAACTTGTCGCACTCCAAGCCCGTGCCTTCCGCGGGCGCGGGATGATTGTTTCTGCCGGTCGGCGTGTAACCAATCCGCAGCACCACCCACTTGCCGGCGGGGGCGTGCCAGTTCAAATGCCCGTCCGCCGTCAGCTTGGCGGTGAGATCCATCATATCCCGCCGCTGCACCGCGCCCGTTGAATTGAGGCCGGCATCGCGATCCGAAGTCACCTCGGTCTGGCCGGAAGCCACGCCACCTTCCATCGTGATTTTCTTGCCAAGCTCTTCAACCGAGGCGCGCGGTTCGAGATTGATTTCCGCGACGGGAATCGTCGCCTCCCGGTTTTTTTCCCCGGCACCGAGATTGTTGAATTGAACGCGCCAGAAACGCGAGGCCACCGGTTCGCTGCCCAACGAAACCAGGCAGGCGCCGGAATTATGCGGGCCAAACCCGAATTTCTTCACCGTGCGAAACACCTTGCCGTCATCCGAAACCCGCACTTCGCCATGGCATTGCGGCATGGCTGCGCCGGCAATGATATTCACCGTGCGCGCGGCAAACGGCTGCTTGAATTCCAACTGGGCAAACTGCGGTTTGCCCGGTTTGGGCGTCGGCAGCCGGATGAGTGTTTTGCTATCACCATCCACGATTTTGCCGGCCACCGATGAATTGCTGCTCGCCGAGGCGACCGGCGAAAAATCTTTCATGCTCAAGCTGTCGGCGGCTGAAACCGGATACGCCAGCACGGCGATGTCGTGATAGAAATCCAGCTTCGTCGGCGGCTGCGGCAGCACGCCGGAGAAATTCGTCGGGCCGTTCACCCACGTTTCGCTGGACACGACCTGCTGCATCGCATTCTCAGTCGTGTTCCACGGGCCGCCGCTGCTCGACCAGCCCGCGCAGTTTTCCACCGTGAGTTCGAGGCCGAGCCGGTTCGCCTCCTGCACGGCAAACTTGAAATCCTCGCGCCATTCGGGACTCATGAATTTGACCGGGCCGGACGGGATGCCGCAGTCCACGTTCACGATGGTCGCGCCACCGAGGCCGATCTGCTTCATCGCCTCAAGGTCGGCGGTGATGCCGGCCTTGGTGATGTTGCCGTTCATCCAATGCCACCACGTCTGCGGCCGGGCGGAAACCGGCGGTGATTGAAAACCTTGCGTCAGTTCATCCGCTGCCAGCGTGGCGTTGACGCACCATCCGCCAAACAACATCAATATCATTAATTTCTTTTTCATAATTATTTTTTGAGTTTGGTCCAATGGAAATGGCTGACGGAACCCTGATGGCAGCAAGCAGGGTTCATCTGGCAGAACCACGGTGTTGCACCGTTCATGGTTACGGACAACAAATCATATTCAACAAAATTCGGAAAGGTTTTCCCCAAGGGTTCGTGCAAAAATGTTTGCCAGTAAAATCACCGCCGCGCGGTTAATGAGCCGCCTCGGTATCTGTTCTAAAGGATGACGCCGGCAAACCTTCCTTGTTGTAGAGATTGCCAATCGGGTTCATGGCCCAGGAATAGCGCACAGCGGCAGGTTCCGCCACTTGCGGGCTGGAAACAACCACTTCGTCACCCTCGATTATCGCATCGGCCCAGACGAATTTCCCATCCTTGCCGGCGAGGGCAAACCCTTTCAAGCTGTCGCCCCTCGCGACTAGGCCGCCGTCGGCATGGTTGAAGCTTAACCGCACCTTGTTTCCGGTGGTTTTAAAGCCGGAATAGATGGGTCCGGAATAACTGGCGACCTTTTGGCCATAAACGTTGGCCAGGGCGATGAGCGAAAGCCGTCGGCCCACCTCGCGCTTGTTGTGAGGATGAACGTCTTCAGGTTTTTCCGGATCGGCGAGATCGATGGCCGAAGCCATGCCGGTGTTGGGCAGGCACAACGTCATGAGTTGTGCCTCGCGAAGAAAGGCCCAGCCGCCTTCAGCCGGCTGCTTTTGCACCGCTTGAAAATTCGCCAACTGAACAAAGAGAAACGGAAAAACTCCCTGATTCCAGCGACTGCGCCAATCTTGAATCATGGCGGGGAACAGGGTTTTGTAGGTTGGGGCATCGCCGGCATTGGATTCACCTTGATACCAAATTGCCCCTTTGATCCCGTAGGGAATCAATGGATTCAACATGGCGTTGAAGAGGGTGCAGGGCTGGTGCGGACTGTTGGGACCATCCGGCAGACGCGGCTTGGTTGGTTCCGGTTTACCTGCGGCCTTGGCCTTTTGAACATTTTTCTTCCATTCAGGCAGGATTTGTTCCTCATACTTTTTCTTCGCGGCGGGGAAATCCGCCATTTTTTTGTCCCACGCGGCAAAAAGCGGTTTCAGTCTGGCGTCGTTTTCCAACACGCTATGACTGGTCCACGCTTCAGCGGGAGTGCCGCCCCAGGAAGTATGGATGATGCCGACGGGGACGTTTAATTTGTGCCGCAGTTCACAGGCGTAGTAATAAGCCACCGCCGAAAACTTCCCAGCTTCCGCCGGCGTGGCGGCTTTCCAAGAGCCATCCGGTCCCGGGGTGTTGGCGATGGCGGCGTCGGGCGACAATTTCTTGGTGACGGTAAACATCCGCAGGAAAGGATCATTCGCGGCCGCGATTTCCGCCTTGGCTTTGGGTCCATAAACCGGGTCGTTAGGCGCGAAGGTATTCAGCGGAAATTCCATATTGGACTGGCCGGAGGCGATCCAGACTTCGCCCACCAAAACATCATGAACCACAACGGTATTTTTCCCCGAGACGGTAAGGTCGAAAGGTCCGCCGGCCTGCAGAGCCGGAAGCTTCAACAGCCACCGGCCGGAATTGTCGGCGGTAGTCTTCGCCTGTTTGCCATTAAGGCTGGCAGTAATCGTTTCACCCGCGTCGGCCGTTCCCCAGACCGGGGCGTCGATGCCGCGCTGCAAAACCGCCCCGTCGCTGAAGAGGCTTGAGAGATGGACATCCGCCCGCACGGCTGGTGCGAAAGGAAATGCGATGGCCAGGGTGAGCCAGAGAGTTTTTTTTGTGAATGAGATTTTCATGGGTCGTAGCCGGAAAGTTTAGCCACCCTTTCAGAATCAGTCCATGAGTAAAAGTAAACGGCTGAAATTCGAGAAATGGTTTCAATTTCGATCAATTTGCACCTGCCGCCTCAAACTTTCAGCTCAGAAGGCCCAGCAAACGCAGCAACCCGTCCGGAATTGTCAGCGGGGCGGGCGGGAATAAATAAATCCAGCGGCGCGACGGGAGAAAACAGCGAGCAGATCAAAAGCAAAGACCGGATAAACGGAACAACCCCTGGCTCATTGTTGCCGCAAGCTTTCTATCAGAAGCGAGGCTTGCGGGAATTCCGGATTCAGAACTAAAGCCCGTTTGGCGGCAATCAAGGCAGCGGTTTGATCGCCCAGCCTAACGAGTATGGTTGCCCGAGTGAACGGAATCCATGGATCATGGGGGACCAATTTTTCCGCCCGTTCGATTGAACTTAGCGCCTCCTTGGGGTTTCCCATACTGCTTTGCATGAGGGCAAGATTATACCAGCCACGCGCATACTGCGGGTCAAGTCTGACGGCGGTTTTAATTTCAGTCAAAGCGCGGTTGGTATCACTTGTTTCATTACAGGCCAGGGCCAGCATGAAATGGGACTCGGGATCCTGGGGGGCAATTTGGCAGGCGGATTCCAATTGCGCCAACGCTTCCCGAGGTCGCCCGAGGGCACTCAAAACAACCGCCAGTTGCTGGCGCAAAGGTGATGAATGCGCATCCCAGTCAACCGCCTTTTGAAAATGAGCCAGGGCTTCCGGCAGAGTGCCTCGCGACTGATGGAAAACACCTTTAAGCACCTGACCGACGGGCTGGTCGGCGTTGAAATTCAACTGCCGCAATAATTCTTTTCCGGCCAGCATATTGGTGTCCAATTCCCTCCGCAGAATCCAGGCAGCCGCCACACGCACACTACGCGAGCCGTCAATCAGACCCTCCCGGATACGCCGGGCCACGGCTTCCTGATCCGCCAATGGCTCAAGGGCGCGGATGGCTTTGGCTCGCACCAAGGGACTGGGGTTGGTCAGTTGGCCGAGCAAGGCGGTTGCGACGGTCGGGTTCTGAACCCATTGATCCAGCATTTGCACCGCCACCGCCTGCCAATAATAATTAGTTTCAGTGACCAAAGATTTTAATAACGGCTCGCGGACGGTGTCATCACCCTGCCGCGCGCGATAAATCCAGCGGGCACGTTCACGGCTGGAACGGTTCAGCTTGGCGCCATACCATTCATCCGCAAACTTCAGGGCCCAGTCGTTGTCCTTGCCGGCATGGCACCGGTTACAAGCGTTGGGAATATTCAGCTCCTTGGTGAGCAGCGGGTCGGGAATGGTAAATCCGTGGTCGTGGCGAGGATGCCGTTGCATATAGGTCGTGACCGGCATGTGACAACCGATGCACTCGTCTCCCTGGCTGCCAGCCTGATGATGCGAATGAATTTCCGGCTGAATGATGGGGGCGTGCAACTGACCGGTCGCATGACAGCGCAGACATATTTCATTTCCATGAGGCCGCGGCATATGCAATGAGCGCACATGGCAGTCCAGACAAGTCACGCCCGCGGCGTGCATCTTACTTCCGAGAAATGCCGTGAATTCATAATCCTCGTCATGAATCTGACCATCAGCATAAAAGAGCTCGCCGTGGTCCACCGTCGTCAGGTCAAAATGGTCAAAGAAGTCTGCGCCAGGTTTGAAATCGCCGGTGATATCACCCCGCCGAGAATGACAGGAAGCACACATATCCTCGGTCTGTCTGGAGGTTAATTTTGGAAAATCCGGATCCGGCCGGCCGCAGTGACCCGGCTGTTTTTCCCAGACCACATGAGCTTGCAAGGGTCCATGACAGGCTTCACAGGCCACGCTGGTCTCCCGCATCGCGGTTTGATAGGTGTCGCTGGCCTCGTCATAATTTTTTTTCAGCCGGGTATTATGGCATCCGGCACACATGGAATTCCAGTTCATGCCCCGTCCGCTCCAATGTCCCCATTCACCCGGCTGCCGATCTTCCTGCCCGAAGACATTGAACCATTCCCTGGTGCGCGGGTCATATGCCGCCTCCATCGTTTGCCAGCGACCGCCGGGCGCGCTTACCAGAAACTGCCGCAGCGGGTCGTCACCGACAACACGTTCCACCTGATGTTTCTCGGGATTTCCGGACAACCCGCGGCTGGTGATAAAATAGACGCCATTGACCGATTCGAACGAAGACGTTTGGCTGACATGGGAAAATGCTCTCGCCGGTTTAAAGGCGGCATCATCAAGGGCAGGATTGATGCGTCGTTCAGCCAGCCCATGATGGGAATTTGCCCAAAGCTTGAAAGCATCCGGATGACATTCGCGACAGCTGGCCGATCCCGCATAATCCTCCCGCCCGCCCGCAGCCGGATAAGCGGCGGATCCAGACGGCCGGCAACCACTGGTGAGGAGGAGCAGAACACCCAATAGCTGACCGAGAAAGACAGAACCGCAAAGGAAAGGAGGCTTCGCTCCAAGTCTTTCTAGCAAGTTGTTAATATTCATTAATACCGCAGAGCATAATATGCCACGCCTTTGCGATTTCCTACTGTATATCCATATTTTTTGGAGAGGCATCCATTGGCTTTACCCTCCTTTTCAACCGCCGTAACAGACAAACCCAACGAGCGCATTGTCCGGGCAGGCGGCGACATTTTTCATGCCCGAGACAGACAGGATCAACGGCTAATGACGCCATTTTCTTCATGGCGGTGTTTACAGCCAGCAGCCGGCTCGCCTAGTTTTCAACCATGGTCGTCCCAGAGGATAGTGATGTTATTCTTCCGCAAGCCGGGTCGATCAAGTTTGGCAAGAATCTTCCTGATTGAACATTTGCATAAAGCATGCTCCCTAAAGCGTCCGATCCGTTTGAGATTTTTGTTTGGCCGGCTTATCGGAGAGGCGGAAAATTATTGTCACTTCAATTAAATCAGGTTCAATCAACGGCCGGTGAATTTCATCGCAAAACTCAAAACAACTTTTGGCGGCCAGCCTGAGCCGGAACATTTGCGACGCGGGAAACTGGGTGAGTTGGCGGCGAAAAAATATCTACAGAAGCAGGGGATGAAGTTCCTTGCCGCCAATTTCCGATCCGAGCGGGGAGAAATTGATTTGATTTTCAAAGAAGCGGGCCGAAAAAGAATGGACAAAATCCTTGTGGGAAGCGGAACCGACTGCCTCGTCTTTATCGAGGTAAAAACGCGGTCAGCGGAAGGCTGGACGCGGCCGGCGGCGGCGGTGGACGCGCGAAAGCGGCGGTTGCTCTCGCAGACAGCGCTGGATTATTTGCGACTGCTTAAAAATCCCAAAGCAACATTCCGCTTCGACATCGTGGAGGTACTGCTGGCGGACGGCGAGGTGTGCGAGATCCGGCATCTGCCGAATGTATTTTCGCTATCCAAGCCATATCGCTACGCGTGAGGCTTGAGGAAGCCGGTTTTCCAACGTTGGCAGCGGCAGGTTTTAGAACTCTTCTTTATTTAGATAATCAAATTTGTTCATGAATGAATAGAATTGATTCTTATCATATACGCGGTATCTATCTTGCCACCAGTTATCATTTTAAATCAATCGCCACCGGTGAAAAAACTGCATTTTATGGAAACCATTCTTAAAACCAAACCTGCCACGGAGCTGACCACACTGCCCTCCGACGACGTCCGCCAGATCATGTGGCGCTTTGCCGACCGCTATGAACTTCAGATGCTCGTGCAGGGCGCGCGCGGGGTGGCGCGCGGGCCGGTCGCGCGGCTCGTGGCCGCAGGCGGGCGCAATTCGCACGAATGGACGGCGGAAAAAAACGCCCTGCTCCAGCATTATGATGAAAGCGGCATCACCGCGGCGGCCCTGGACCCGGAGGAAGGCGGCTATATCGCCGGACCGAAAAATCTAGCATTGGCGCTCCTAGCGTTTGAACTGGCATGGGTGGATGCCGGCGCAGCCACCGGCAGCCTCGCGGGCAATCTCGGCCTCGCGCCGATCCATGAGCGCGGGACGCCGGAACAGCGCGAAAAATATGTCGCCGGGGCGGCACCCTTGAAGCCGGGCGAAAAACGCAAACAGGTGCGCGCGGCGTTCGCACTGACGGAGCCAATTCCGTTTGTCGGCGTCGAGACGGGAATGCTCGCCGGCAAGGTGCGTGTTGCCGAATGGAAAGACGGCCAGGAACCGATGCTGCAGGTGGACAAGCGCGGCCGGTTCATTACAAACATGGGCTTTGCCAACGTCGTCACCGCCGCCGTGGACTCGGACGACCAGCGCATCAAAGGCAGTTGCATGGTGATACTGGAGGAAGGTGATCCGGGCATCTGGGACCGCGGCACGCCGACAAAGAAACTCGTCCACCAGCTTTCTTCGACGAACGATCCGGTTTTCAACCTGAAAGTTCCCGCGCATCGCATCGTCGGCGGCTACACGGTCAAGGATGGGGTGATCATCCCGAATTTTTCGCATGGCGATGTGATTGAAGCGGTATTCCGCCGCACGCGCGTGACGGTCGGTTTGATGACCAGTGCCAAGCTGCTTTCCGCCGTCGAGCCGCTAATCCTTTACCAGCGCCGCCGTTTCCGTGGCGGCGAAGGCGCGCCCGGCACGCCGCGCTACGAGCTTGGCATCCAGCAGAAGGAAGACGCGCTGCACCGGCTCGTGGACATTTGGGCCACCGGCGAGGCGAGCGCGTCGCTCGGCTTCGAGGCCGCCCGACTATTTGACGAACTCGATCCGCTCGAAAAGGAAAAAGACCGCCTGCTCGCGGAAAAAAAATTGACCGGCCGCGCCGCGCTCAAGGAATTGTCCAAGGCCCAGAGCACGGCGATGGAGCTGCTCAAAACCAAAAAGACTTCGGATGATCTGCTGGTGCGATTTGCACAGCTCGATTCGCTGGCCAACGTGCTTTGTCCCGCGTGCAAACTCTGGAACACCGGCCACGGCGCGAACATGATGCGCGAGGCGGTCAGCCTGATGGGCGGTTACGGCGTCACCGAGGATTGTCCAGGATTCCTCGGACAGAAATGGATGGACGCGCAGCTCGAAGCGACCTACGAAGGCCCGGAGGCCGTGCAGCGTTTACAGCTCTCCATCACGATGACAAACGATCTGTTCCTCGCGCAGTTCCGCCAGTGGATTATTGACATGCGCGGTCTCGCCAGCGAACGGCCCGGCTCCGGCGCCTGCACGCTCGCCAACGCCATGCGACTCTGGCTCTGGACGCTCAACCACGTTCAAACCACCACCGACGCCGACGGCGCGAAACTCTATCACAAAACGCGCCAAGGCGTGACGTTTCCACTCACCGACGCGCTGTGCTGGCTGCTCGCCGCGCGACAGTTCATCCTCGACGTGGTGGAACTCGAAACCAAGGGTGCGGAAAATTTCGCGCTCACCGACGGCCTCGCCGGCACGGTGAATTTCTTTAACGACCTCTGCCATGTGCAATGCGCCCGCGCCGCCGGCGAAGTCGGCCGCGTCTGCGCCGAGATTGTCCACGGCTACAATCGCCATCCCGCGTGGGACGAAAAGAGTTGCCACGCCTGTTATTGCGCCGAGGAACTCTCATCGCTCGAAGGCCTGATTCCCGGCATTGACGGCTCGGCCCGGGCCTATTCCGACGTGTCGGAAACCGGCGAAAATCATCCGTGCAAAGCCGGACCGTGCGTGAGCTTTGCCGGTCTGGAAGACTTCGCCCTCCTGCGCGCCAAGCTCGACGGCTGCCTCACCGGCAGCCGTCTCGCCAAGGACCGCGCGGCGGAATCGCTGACGAAAGTGATGACGCGCGAGGCGCTGGATTATCCGGTTTAAACTCACGCAGAAAATTCTCACGCAAAGACGCAAAGGCGCAAAGAATTCCGAACTTGGCGGCTTGGCGTGAGAAGAAAAAATGAGTAAACGCACTGAAAATGAAATCGCGCGGGAAGTGGTGGATGCCGCTTTTTACATCCACAAGGCGCTCGGACCAGGTTTGCTCGAAACCGTTTATGAAGTTGTCCTTGCCCGCGAGTTAGAGAGACGCGGCTTGGCTGTTGTCCGGCAGCAGCCCGTGCCGATTGTTTTTGGCGATTTGAAATTTGACGAAGGTTTCCGCGCCGATTTGATTGTCGAAGATAAAGTCATCGTCGAATTAAAATCCGTCGAACAAATCGCCCCAGTTCACAAAAAGCAATTGCTGACCTATCTCCGCCTCGCCGACAAGCGGCTGGGTCTGCTGATTAATTTTGGTTCGGCCGTCATCAAAGACGGCATTTCAAGAATTGTAAATGGCTTGGAAGAATAAATTGGAATCTTTGCGCCTTTGCGTGACTCAAAAATGAACGACCAACCACAAATCGAACGCCCGCGCATGGACGCGGACATCGTCTGTGTCGGGTTTGGCCCGGCCACGGCAGGATTTCTCACCACGCTGGCCAAGCAACTCGTTACCGCCGACGGCACGCCTGCCGTCGAAAGCGCCGTCATGCCCGGAATGCCGCCGCAGGTGCTGTGCTACGAACGCGCCGATGACATCGGCTTCGGCGTCTCCGGCGTGGTCACCCGGGCGCGGGCGTTGAAGGCGAGTTTTCCTGAAATCAAAACCGCCGGGATTCCCATGGCCGCGCCGGTCGGCGAGGAAAAAGTTCTCTACTTGTTGGACCCGCACGGCGCCAGCCGCCGCTCCGCCGCGCTGCGTTGCGCGGACGCGCTGATCCGCACGGCGAAATTTGCGCTGCCGGTCGAGAACCACGCGCTAAATCTGCCGTGGACGCCGTCATTTTTGCACAAGCACGACGGCATGATTCTCTCGATGGGCCAGTTCATGCAATGGGTCGGCGCGCAGGTGCAAAGCACCGGCACCGTCCAAATCTGGCCCGGCACGCCGGTGGCGCAGGCGCTGATTGAGGAAAAAAAAGTTATTGGCGTCCGTTTGCTCGATCAGGGCGTGGAAAAAAGAGGCGATCCCTCCGGCGGATTCACGCCGGGCATGGACATCCACGCCGCGCTTACCGTCGTCGGCGATGGTCCGGTTGGCGCCATTGGCCAACAGCTCGACGAGCAATTTGGTTTGCCCGACGGAAAACACATCCGCGACTGGGCCGTGGGAATGAAGTTCGTGGTGGATTTGCCGGAAGACACGTCGCTCAAGCCCGGCACGGTGTTGCACACGTTCGGTTATCCCGAGCCGGAGATTTTCGGATTTCTCTACGTCCATCCCGACCGCGTCGCCTCGCTCGGCATTTTTGTGCCGTCGTGGTTCGACAGCCCGGCGCGCACGGCCTACCGCTATCTCCAGCACTGGATCCTGCATCCGTATCTCTGGCGCCATCTCAAAGGCGGCAAGCTGCGCTCGTGGGGCGCGAAGACGCTCGGCGAATCCGGCAAGCACGGCGAGCCGCACCTCACCGGCGACGGCTACGCGCGCATCGGCGAAGGCAGCGGCACCACAAACGTCCTCACCGGCTCCGGCGTGGACGAAGCCTGGGCCACCGGCACGCAACTCGCCGAGGCTGTCATCGAATTACTCAAGGCCAAAAAGCCGTTCACGAAGCAAAACCTCGATGTAACCTACGGCAAACGCCGCCGCGCCAGCTGGGTGGAAGCCGAAGGCCGCGTCGCCGAAAAATCCCGCGACGGTTTTCAAAAAGGGGTGGCCACCGGCATGATCGGCATGGCGCTCGCCGGTTTGACGAACGGAAAACTCTCGCTCGGCAGCGCGCCGGTGCAGCCGTGGAAACGCATTCCGAACGTGGAAGATTATTACGCCGGACGACTGTCGCGCGAAGAGATCGCGAAGATTCGCACCGAGTGCAAAACGAAAAATGTCTCGCTCCACGGCGCGCTCATGGACAAAGCCGGCTGGCCGGCGATTCCGTTCGACGGGCAATTGCTAGTGTCACATCAGGACGCGCTGCTGATGGGCGGCAAGGTGCAGGCACCGCACGGCTACGCCGACCACGTGGTTTTTCCGCATCCCGAACTCTGCGAAAAGTGCGGCGCGCGGATTTGCATCGAAGCGTGCAGCGGCCAGGCGATTACTCCCAGCGAAACCGGCGTGCCGGGTTTCGACCGCGAGAAATGCGTCCACTGCGGCGCGTGCCTGTGGAACTGCTCGCAGGCAAACCCGGAAAATCCCGAGCGCATGAACATCGCCTTCCGCGCCGGCACCGGCGGACTGCACTCGGCGGAGAACTGAATAAGAATCTTTATGAGCACAGCCTATCAAATCGTTGTTTGCGGCAGCATCGTTCCCGATCCGCTGCAAACGCTTGAACCCATCGCGTCGCCCACCGGGCCGGCGTTGAAAAATGAAATGATGCTGCCCGCCGTCCTCGATCCGTGGGCGGGCCACGCACTCTATGAAGCCGCCAATCTGGTCAAAAACCAGCCCGGCAGCAAAGTCTGGCTCGTCAGCCTTGGCCCGAAAGCCAAGCTCCAGCAGGTGATGATGACCGTCGCGCAAAAAGTGCCGTTTGAACTCGTGGCGCTCGACGGTCCGGCCAGCGGTTTCACCGACGCGACCGAAACGGCGGCGGCACTCGCCGACGCCATCGCCGCGATTCCGGGGCTCGACAAATCCAAGCTGCTGGTTTTCGGCGGCTGGGAGTCCGCCTCGCGCGGCGCGGGCGCGACGATGCAAATCGTCGGCGAACGCCTCGGCATCACGGACCAGTTTCAAGGGGTGGACCAACTCACGGTCAACGCCGACGGTTCGCTGGAAATTCTGGAGCGCATCGAAGGCGGCAAACATCAGGTCTCAAAATGCGCGGGTGCGCCGGCTTTACTTGGCTGGGCCACCGGCAATTTGCCGGAGCCGAAAAACAATCCGCAGGTCGGCATGGTCAACATGCGCTCCGTGATGCCGGCGCTGCAAAAAGCCAAACCAACAAAGTTTGCCGGCGAAGGTCTGGCTTTTGCCAGTGTGGCGCTGCCCAAACAACTGCGCGAAACGCAGATCGTGAAAGACAAGTCGCCAGAAGATATCGCCAAGGAAATCGTGGAATGGATCAAGAAGTGAGACACGAATTGCACGAATTAGCACTAATTTACTCAATAATATGGAAACAATTCTTGTTCTAGCCCACACGGAAAACGATGGTTCACTGGCCAAGCCGGCGCGCGAGGCGTTGCATGCGGCGGCAACGCTGCACAAATCTCTCGCCGGTTCCAAGCTCGTCGTGGGCTTGATCGGCGACAATGTTCAGGCGGCGGCCAATTCGATCGCGACCAGCCCGGCGACCCAATATTTCGGCGTCACCGGCGCAGATTTCTACCAACCTCGCTACGCCACGGATGCGGCGACGGCGGAAGCGATTTTCAAAGCAGCACAGGCCACGGTAGCCGTCGCTCCGGCGACATCGCGCTGGGCACGGGTATTGCCGGGCGTCGCCCAGCGGCTCGGTGGTCGTGCCGACACGCACGTCACCGGCGTGACAACGGCGGATGGGAAAATCTCCGTGAACCGCTGGTATTACCGACAGCGCATGGAAGGCGCGCTAACGCGGACGCAGCGTCCGTGGTTCATCGGCATTGATCCCGGCAGCCAGACCGCGTGCGATTGCGGCGCGGGCACGGCGACGGTGGAAATGGTGGCGGTGAATCTCAGCGACGCAGCCAAGCGCACGACGGTGGTTGGCGTGCGCGAACCAAAAGCAGACGCACAGACAATCCGGCCCGACGCGCAACTGTTGTTTGTCACCGGCGCGGGCTGGACGAAAAAACAAACGGACGGCCAGACGCATGTGCCGGAGGCGGAAAAATTGATTCTCGGCTTCTTGAAGGCTGCGCGCGCCTCGCTGGGCAGCAGCAAATCGCTGGTGGACTTGGGCGGCGAAGGCCAGGCGGTGCTGCCGTTTCTGTCGCATCTGAACCAAATCGGCCAGACCGGCGCAACACCGCGGCACGCGAAAGGCTTGAGCACGTGCTGCCACGGCGAGGAGCCGCACACGGTGGGCTGGCGGTTCATCGGCGAGCGCCGCGCCATCAGCCTAGATCCGAACTGCGGCTGGGCGCGGGGCAAGGCCGATGTGCTCTATGTCGCCGACGCGTTCAAGGTGATGGCCAAGGTGAACGAATTGCTGGCGACCTGAGCTGTCTGAACCATCCGGTGGTCATTGGCGACCCGGGACGCTTCCGCCTCGCAAGCCGCCATTTCAATGCTACGCTCCTAGATGTTTTCCGCCAACTGCGCTGTGCGCCTATGTGATGGCGGAAGACCTCAAAGGCAAGGGCGACCAGCTACAATTTGACCCGCTGTCGTTGCGGACCTTCGGCCAGCGGTATGCGGCAGCGTTCCTGAAGCTAAAAGTTCAAACGCCGGCCCGCTGATTCCGGCCTTATCTTTCAATAGGCCGGCAAAATATTTTGACAGCAAGGCTTGCGCGGGCATTTCTCCCCCAGCAAAATATTCACGATTGGCCGCGTGGCGGCCAGCCCTGATTTATCACCTGACTTATGCCAGTTCCCAACATTTCTACCAGCCCGCTCAGCGGCGAAGCCATCAGCGAGGCCGCCAAGCGGGACATCGCCGCCGTTTTGCAATCGCTCGGCTCGTCGCCGACCGGCCTGACGGAAGCCGAAGCCGAGGCACGGCTGGAAAAATACGGGCCGAACGAGGTCGCGCACGAACGGAAACACGAATGGCTGCACCGGCTCTGGACCGCCGTCCGCAATCCGCTGGTGGTGCTGCTCACCGTCCTTTCCATCCTGTCGTATGCCACCGATGACATTCCCGGCGGCACGGTGATGCTGGCGATGGTGATTCTCGGCGTGGCGCTCCGTTTCGTGCAGGAGACAAAAGCCAACAACGCGGCGGCGAAACTCAAGGCGATGATCAAGGTCACCGCCACCGTGCTGCGCGACGGTCTGCAAAAGGAAATCCCACTGCAACAACTTGTGCCGGGCGACGTGGTGAAGCTTTCGGCCGGCGACATGATTCCCGGCGATGTGCGACTCATCGCGGCGAAAGATCTGTTCATCATCCAAGCCACGCTGACCGGTGAATCGCTGCCCGTGGAAAAACACGACCTGACGGACTCGCGCCCCGGCGTCTCGTCCATCGAACACACCAACATCTGTTTCCTGGGCACCAGCGTGGAAAGCGGGGCCGCCACCGGCGTCATCGTCGCCACGGGCGCACAAACTTACTTTGGCAAGATGGCGAGCAGCCTATCCGGCCAGCAGACGGACACGGCATTCGACAAGGGCGTAAAAAAATTCGTCTGGCTGATGCTGACGTTCATGCTGGTGATGGTACCCATGGTGTTTTTCATCAACGGCTTCATGAAGCACAACTGGAAGGACGCCTTTTTCTTCGCCATGGCCGTGGCGGTCGGCCTCACGCCGGAAATGCTGCCGATGATCGTTTCCGTCTGCCTTTCCAAGGGCGCGCTCGCGATGTCCAAGAAAAAAGTCATCGTCAAAAAGCTGAATTCCATCCAAAACTTCGGCGCGATGGACGTGCTCTGCACCGACAAGACCGGCACGCTGACGATCGACCACGTCATCCTCGAACTGCATGTGGACGTATTCAAGAAGGAAAGCAGCGAGGTATTGCGCGACGCCTATCTCATCAGCCATTTCCAGACGGGACTGAAAAACGTCCTCGACCGCGCGGTGCTGAAATACAAACAACTACACGGCGAACTCGGCGTGGAAAAATACAAGATGGTGGACGAAATCCCGTTCGATTTCTCCCGCCGAATGATGTCCGTCGCCATCGAACTGCCGAACGGCGAGCGCCAGTTGCTCACCAAAGGCGCGCCGGAAGCAGTGTTCGCCAAATGTTCACACTTCGAGAGCGAGGGCGAAATCCTGCCGATGGAGCCGATCCTCGTAGGCGACCTCGTACAGCAGGTAAATGACTTGAGTGAAGACGGCTTTCGCGTGCTCGCCGTCGCCACCAAAAAGCTTGGCACACAAACCACGTTCACCAAGTCAGATGAAAGCGAGCTGGTTTTGACCGGCTATCTCGCGTTCCTTGATCCGCCGAAGGATTCCGCCGCCAAAGCCATCACCGCGCTGCGGCAAAACGGCGTGACGGTAAAAGTGCTCACCGGCGACAACGACCTCGTCACGCGCAAAGTGTGCACCGAAGTCGGCATCCACGCGGAAAAAATCCTGCTCGGCAGCCAGGTGGAAAAACTGACGGAAGACGAGCTTTGCAGGGAAGTCGAGACGACGGACGTGTTCGCGCGCCTGTCGCCGACGCATAAAAAACGCGTCGTGCAAGCGTTGCAAAAAAACAAACATGTCGTCGGATTCATGGGCGATGGCATCAACGACGCGCCCGCCTTGCGCGCCGCCGACGTCGGCCTGTCAGTAGACAACGCCGTGGACATCGCCAAGGAATCGGCGGACATGATTCTGCTGGAGAAAGATTTGATGGTGCTGGAGGAAGGCGTGCTCGAAGGCCGCAAGGTGTTCGTGAACATCCTGAAATACATCCGCATGGGTGCGAGCTCCAACTTCGGCAACATGTTCAGCGTGCTGGGCGCGAGCGCGTGGCTGAAATTCCTGCCGATGCAGCCCATCCAGGTATTAACGAACAATTTACTCTACGATTTTTCGCAGGTGCCGATTCCGACCGACAACGTCGGCACAGCGGTCATCTCCAAGCCGCGCCCGTGGGCAATGGGCGACATCGCAAAATTCATCATCTTCATCGGGCCGATCAGTTCCATTTTTGACTATACGACTTACGCCATCATGTATTTCTATTTCAAGTGTGGCGACCTCGGCCTCGTGCCGCCGACGCCGGAACTGATCGCGCGCTTCGCCAGCGCCAAGGACAACGACCACACCTACGCCGCCGCGCTATTCAGCACCGGCTGGTTTGTCGAATCGCTGATGACCCAAACGCTCATCGTCCACGTCATCCGCACCAACCAGATTCCGTTCATCCAGTCGCGCGCGAGCTGGCAACTGACGATGACCACGATCGCCATCATGGGCATCGGCGCATTCCTCCCGTTCTCGCCGCTGGCGCAATATCTGGGCTTTGTGCCGCTGCCGTGGCAATTCTGGCCGCTGCTAGCAATCACGCTTACCTGCTACGTCGGGCTGACACAACTGATCAAGCAGTGGATGTTGAAGAAAAAATGGATTTGAAAACGGCTTTTCACTGTGTTCCCGGCCGGGGCTGCCGCATAATGCCGACATGATGATACCGCTGACCAATACGAAAATCCGCGAGTTGAAGGCACGCGGCCAACTGCTCAAGCCCGGCCTCAAAGTGGGCAAGGAAGGGCTGACGCCGCAGTTCATTGCGGCACTGGACGCCATGCTCCAACACCAGGAATTGCTCAAGGTCAAGTTCGCCGACCACAAGGACGAGAAAAAAACGCTCGCCCCACAGCTCGCCGAACAGAGCGGCAGCCACCTCATCATGCGCGTGGGCAACGTGGTGGTGCTTTACCGGCCCAAACCCGGGGCCGAGGCCGCCGCGGAATAGCCATGGCGACCCAACCAGAGGCGAATAATCTCGCAAATCGAGCCGGACGATGGCAGGTTGCCGCGCATGAATCGGTTCGCTAAATATTTCCGTCTGGCCGCGCTGGCGGCCATGGTTTTCCCCAGTTTTTCCGCATCCGCCGGCACGGTCACCAACCTGTTCGGCTTCACCGGCAAGGAAATTTTTCCGGTGGATCCGCAGATCACCCTGCTGCATGTGGCGGACCTCACCGGCTCGGGCCGGAACGACATCATTGTCGCCAACAATCTGCATTCCAAAATCAGCCTGCTCTACAACCAGACCGGGCAGACCAACCGCCCCGCGCCCGCCCGCAAGCTGGAATTGAACGAGCTCCCGCCGGACGCGCGCTTCCGCCTCGATTCGCTGCCGTCCGAGGAACGCATCGCCGCGCTGGCGGTGGCGGACGTGAACGGCGACGGCCGGCCCGACCTCATCTATTTCGGCGACGCAAAGGATTTGATCGTCCGCTACAACCTCGGCACAAACGGCTGGAGCGAACCGAAGCGCTGGCATCTGGACACCGGTCTGATGAGTCCCGACACGCTGGCCGTTGACGATTTGAACGGCGACGGACTCAATGATATTGCGCTGCTGGGCGACAACGGCACGGTTTATTTTCTCGCGCAGCAGAAAGACCACACGCTGGCCGAGCCGGTGAAAATCTCCTGCTCCGGCACGCCCAAGGCCGTGCTGATGGCGGATGTGGACGGCGACGGCCGGAAGGACCTGGTGCTGGTGGATTATGACAGCCCGACGCCCTTCCGCGTCCGCCGGCAAATCGCCGGCGGCCAGCTCGGGCCGGAAATTTATTTCAAGACGCAGCCCATCCGCTCGTTCTGCGTGGACAATCTCGCGGGCGACAAGACGAATTACGTCGTTTCCATCGTAACGGCAACGGGCCGCGCCGAGGTTTCGCAATTCACGCACAAGCCGGCGGAGACGCTGTCCGGCGCGTTCAAGAAAGGCCAGTTCCAGATCCTGCCGCTGAACAAGACTGACGCGGCGCAACGCGGGGCAGCGTGGGCGGACGTGGACGGCGATGGCCGCGCGGATCTGCTCGTGGCGGAACCGGAAAGCGGCCAGCTCTCGGTTTATTTGCAGCAGGCGGACGGTTCGCTGGCGTCACCGAAGAAATTTCCCAGCCTCGCCGGCGTCTCGCAAATCGCCGTAAGCGACTGGAATAACGACGGCCGTCCGGAAATTTTCCTGCTGAGCCGCGATGAGAATTCCGTGGCAGTGACGCGGTTCGACAAAAACGGGCGGCTGCCGTTTCCCACGCCGCTGCCGCTGGACGGCAAGCCGTTGATCATGACCCTCGGCGCGCTCAAGCCCGGCGCGAAACCAACACTGGCCGTGATCGTGGACAAGGACGGCGTGCGGTCGCTGGTCACGCGCACGGCGGACGGCAAGATGGCGACACAGAAGTTGAGCGACAGTTTCAAATCGAACCCGACGACGCTGGCGGTCCAGGACGTGAACCAGGACGGCCTCGCGGATCTGGTCGCCCTGATTCCCTACGAAAAGGTCAAGGTGCTGCTGCAAAAGAAGGACGGCAAATTTGACGAGGTAGACGTAGATCCGCCGGGCGGCACGATGGAGCAGCCGTGGCTTGCGGCGGCGGACGTGGACGGCGACGGCAAAACGGAACTGCTCCTGCCGCAGAAAAATTTCGTCCGCGCCGTCGTGCTGGAACCGGAGGCAAAAGTTGCCGGCTCCACGAACGCGCCCGGCTGGAAATTCCGCGTGAAGGATCAGATCAACGGTTCCGCCAGCGACTCGCGCATCATCGGCGCGACGGCGGTGGTCAACGGCACGAACGCCGTGCCGTCCCTGTTTTTGCTGGACGCCGAACACAAGCAGCTGACCTTCTGCGAACGCGACGCGGCGGGCGTGTGGCAGGTGGTGAAGAACCTGGACTTGCCGGTGACGAGCTTCGCGGCGGTCAAGCCGGTGACGCTCGGCGGCCTGGCGGTGACGTTCATCGGGCAGAACTCCGTGGCGTGGCTGCCGCTGGCGGGCGACGTGTGGGAGCTGACCAAGCTTGACGAATACGACACGCCCATCAAGGACGGCTATCTCAACGATGTCGTCGCCGGCGACCTCACCGGAAGCGGACACAAGCAGCTTATCTTCATGGAAACGGCGAAAAACCACCTCGATCTGGTGCAGTTCGACAAAAACCGCAAGCTGGTGCCCGGCGACCGCTGGAAGGTGTTTGAACAGCACACGTTCCGGGGCCGCGACAACGCGCTGCCGGAACCGCGCGAATGCGCCGTGGCCGACGTGACCGGCGACAAAAAGAACGACCTCATCGTCCTCGTCCACGACCGGATTCTGGTTTATCCGCAGGAATAACCGGCAGAAAGAATTCGCCGCCCCTCACGCCGCCACGCCGGCGATGTAGCGTTCCATCTGTTCAATCGTCGCGTTCTGCGAGGAGATGATCCAGTTGACAAGGTCGCCGATGGAGATGATGCCGACGACTTTTCCGCCATCGATCACCGCCAGATGGCGCACGCGGTTGTCGTTCATCAATTTCATGCACGTCGCCACGGAATCGGCCGGCGTGACGTTGAAGACCTGGCCCGTCATGATTTCCCGCACGCGGGTTTCCTTTGAGGTCTTGCCCTGCAGCGCCACCTTGCGCGTGTAGTCGCGCTCGGTGAAGACGCCGTGCAACTCGCCGTTCTGGATCACCGGCAGCGCGCCGATGTTTTTCTCCGCCATGAGCTTGATGGCGTCAAACACCGTGGCGTCGGGAGTCACGCTCCAGAGCGTCGACTTCTTGTGATGCAGGATGGAACTGATGGGCTGGCTCGTGGTCATAGGTTTATATGAACTTATCCGCCGGTCGCGCGGACAATTCAAGTAAATAATCCACTTCATGAAATAAATATCCTTCCCCGCCGCGCGTCCGGCTGCGAATATAAGGATATGTCTACAATCAATGATACGCTGCCCATGGTCACCCTCAAGCCGGGCGAAGCCGACCGCATCCTCGCCGGCCATCCGTGGGTTTATCAAAACGAAGTCCTCCGCGCCACCGACAACGTCAAGGATGGCGAGTTCGTGCAGGTGCGGGACCATCACACGCGCCTGCTCGGCGCCGGTTTCTACAATTCCAAATCCAAAATCTCCATCCGCATCCTCGCGCCGGACCGCATCCGCCCGAACGAGGCGTTCTTCGAGGAACGCATCCTCGCCGCGCTCGCCGTGCGCCAGCGTCATCTGCCGGGCGCGACAAGCTTCCGCGTGGTGAACGCCGAGAGCGATTTCCTGAGCGGCCTCATCGTGGACAAATACGAGGACGTACTCGTGGTGCAGATCTCCTCGCTCGGCATGGACCAGCGCAAGGAGCACATCGTCGCCGCCCTGCAAAAGATATTCTCGCCGCGCGCCATCATGGAGCGCAGCGACGTGGCCTCGCGCAAGTTCGAGGGACTGGAAGCGGCGAACGGCGTTTTGACCGGCGAATGCGACGGGAAGATCTCCGTGAACTTGAACGGCCTGAAATTCGAGACCGACCTCATCGGCGGCCACAAGACGGGGATGTATCTCGACCAGCAGGCGAATTACCAGGCGGTTTCACAATTCGGCAAGGGCGGACAGGTGCTGGACTGCTTCAGCTTCCTCGGCGGCTTCGGCCTGCACGCGGCCCGCGCGGGCGCGGCGCACGTCCACCTGCTCGACCAGAGCGAGGACGCCATCGAAGCCTCCAAGCGCAACGCCGCCGCCAACGGCCTCGCGGAGCAATGCTCCTTCGACACCATCAACGTCTTCGACTGGCTCAAGAACAACACCGCCGTGAAGCCGCACGAACGCGTCATCCCGCGTTTCGACCTCATCATCCTCGACCCGCCGTCGTTCACGCGCAACCGCGCCTCGGTGCCGGACGCGCTGCGCGGCTACAAGGAGATCCATCTCCGCGCCCTCAAGCTGCTCAAGCCCGGCGGCACGCTGGCCACCTTCTGCTGTTCGCACCACGTCAGCACGGAACTGTTTCAGGACACGCTGCTCTCGGCCGCGTTCGACACGCGCCACGTCCTGCGCCGCGTGGCGACCTACGCGCAATCGCCCGACCATCCCATCATCCCCATGATTCCCGAAACGGAATATCTGAAAGGCTTCGCGTTTGAAAAGGTGCGGTAAATCTGATTTTATGGCGGCATGAAGACGCTGACCGATTGCTTCAACCGGGCCGTGCGGCTGACCGATGAGCGGATCGCCCACATTTTGGAGCACGCCGAAATGGCCGGTCTGGCGGCGGAAATTGAACGGGTGCTGCGCCAGCCGCAACTTGTGCGGCGCTCACGTTCTGATTTGGATGTGCGGTTATTCTACGAATTTTACGCGCAAACAATTGTCGGTGGCAAATGGCTGTGTGTTGTGGTTAAATATGGGGAGAACGATGCGTTTGTGGTCACGGCTTACCTGACCGACAAACCCAAAGCCGGAGAAGATTTATGGCCGAAAAAGTAAAAGTCTGGTTCGACGCGGAAGCTGATTTCCTCGAAGTGAGGTTTTCGGATGCCGCCGGTCACATGCAGGAAACCAACCATGACGCCGTGATGGAACGCGTGGATGCCCAGGGCCAAGTCATCGGCTTCAGCATCATGGGCGTCAGCCGCTGGAAAAAAGAAAAACCGCTGGAAGCTGATCTGGTGGCGGTGTGATCAATCTCCCCATGATTCCCGAGACAGAATATCTGAAAGGCTTTGCGTTTGAGAAGGTCCGGTGATGAGCGCGTTTCCGGTCAGTGCGGAAAAGGAAAGCCAGCTGGCGCAGCGCATGGCCGCGCTGGGCGTGAGCGAGGCGGAGATTGAAGAAAGCTTTGTCCGCTCCGGCGGGCATGGCGGACAAAACGTCAACAAGACCTCCACCTGCGTGATGCTGCTCCATCGCCCGACCGGTTTGCAGGTGAAATGCCAGGAAACCCGCCAGCAGGGACTGAACCGTTTTCTCGCCCGGCGACTCCTGCTCGACAAGATTGAGGAACGGAAGAAAGGATACGTCGCCGCGCAACGCTCGGAGATGGAACGCATCCGCCGTCAGAAACGCAAGCGCTCCCGCCGAGCCAAACAACGGATGCTCGCCGACAAGGCGCATCACGCCGGGAAAAAAGCCGCGCGGCGCAGTGTGGGCATGGAATAAACAGCACTTAACCGGAGGGACGAATCCAAACCAAAGACACGGCCACAAAAATGCACAAAACGCTCAAAAGAAAACTGTTTCTGTGATTTTTGAGCCATTTTACAGCTATGTCTTTAATTGATTTGCTTTAGAGCCTCGTCACCCCGGCTCATCCAAGAAATCACTGCAACAAGTTCCGCTGCCAGTTCATCAGCTCCGGCGCGTGCCGGTCCCAGTCGCGGGCGAGGTCGCCGAGGACGGATTTCGGCGCGATGAGCGTGGGGTCAAGCTGCAGGCCGTGCGCGTGGTGGTCGCGAATTTTTTCCAGCTCGCGGAACCGGCGGAACTCCGCCTCGGTGGGCCGCTGGGAATGGTGCCGGATTTTTTCAGGGAACTGCTCCGGCGGCACGGCCTGCGCGGCGCGAATGGCGGCCAGCAGATTTTCCCGGCGGCGCGGGTGCATGCGCGGAGGGATCATCGGCTCAAAGGGCAGGTGTTCGCTGACGGCAATGGAAATCGTCACCATGGATTCATGCGAGAGGACAAAGAACGGCGGCCGGCTGGCGGCCACGGCCTCGCGTTCGCGCCAGTGCCAGAGCTCGCGCAGGACGGCGAGCGCGGGTTTTTCCAGAAACGTGCTGCCCTTGATGCGCCACACGTCGTCGGGGTCGATCACCGGCGGCACGGAGCTTTCCGCGATGAGCCGCGCGCAGCTTTCCTGATGCCACGCGAGCCGGCCCTTGGCGGTGAGTTCGGCGCGCAGTTTTTCCTCCAGCGTCTTGAGGAAGCGCGTGTCGTTGCGGGCGTAGTCCTCCATGCGCTGCGTGAGGGGGCGCTGCGCCCAGTCGGCTTTCTGCGGGCCTTTGTCCAACTTCACGCCGAGGAATTTTTCCACCAGCGCGCCCAGGCCGAATTGTTTCTCCCCCAGCAGCCGGGCGGCGAGCATGGTGTCGAAGATTTCCGTGGGCACGAAATCGTGGTGCTTGCGGAGCAGGCGCAGATCGTAGTCGGCGGCGTGGAAAATCAGCTCGCGCCCGGCGAGCGCTTCCAGGAACGGCGCGAGGTCGAACCCCGCGAGCGGGTCCACCAGGCGGTCGCCGGCGGCGGTGCTGATCTGGATGAGGCAGACCTTTTCCGGGTAGGCGTGCAAACTGTCGGCCTCGGTGTCAATGGCGAGCCACGCGGCGGCTTTCACGACGGGCAGAAACGCGGTCAGCTTTTCCTGGGAGTCAATCACGGTGGCGGAGTGTGCCGGAACGGCGGCGGTTTGAAAAGTTTTCCCGCATAGTTTGAACGTCCGTCCGCTTGTCAAATCCAACCCCGTGGTTTATCGTCGCCCCATGTCGTTGAAGAATCATCTCGCGGTCGCGGCGCTGCTCGGGTGCGGCGCGCAATTCGCGTGCGCCGACACCATCCAGCTCAAGGACGCCGCCGCCGTGACGGGGAAAGTGCTCGCCGAAAAGACCGATTCGCTGATCGTGGACGTCGGCTACACGGTGCTGCAGATTCCGCGCGGCGCCGTCACCGGCGTCACCAAATCCGGGGCCGCGACCGCGGCCGCCGCGCCGATACCGGCAGCCGGACAATTTTACGCCGCCGACGCCAAACCCGCCGTCGCGCGGGACGTGAGTTCGCTGGTGAAACAGATCGGCGAGGCGGTGGTGCAGGTGAAGACGGCGGGCGGGCTCGGCTCCGGCTTTTTCCTGAACGAAGACGGCTATCTCATCACCAATTTTCACGTCATCGAGGGCGAGACGGAAATTTCCGTGGAAGTTTACCAGCAGAAGAACGGCCAGCTCAGCCGCGAGACCTACAAGCAGGTCAAGATCATCGCCATCAACAAATTTCACGACCTCGCGCTGCTGCACATCGAGGACAAGAACGCGCCGAAGTTCCAGCCCGTCACGCTCGGCAGCGCGGACGTGCTGAACGTGGGTGAAGGCGTGTTCGCCATCGGCAGCCCGCTCGGCCTGGAGCGCACCGTCACGCAGGGCATTGTCAGCACCAAGACGCGGCAGCTGGAGGGCAATCTTTACCTGCAGACCAGCACGCAGATCAATCCCGGCAACAGCGGCGGCCCGCTGTTCAACCTCGCCGGCGAAGTCGTGGGCGTGACGAACATGAAGATCACCTTCGGCGAGGGCCTCGGCTTTGCGATCCCGGTGGAACTGGTGAAAAACTTCCTCGACCACCGCGACGCCTTCGCCTATTCGACGGACAATCCCAACAACCCTTTCCGCTACCTCGAACCGCCCAGCCGCACCAAGCAGAAGGTGGAGGCAAAATAATTTCCGGCCGGGCCGGGCTTTCAACCACGAACCAGATTCCACATGACCACAAAACTATTGCGCCTCGCCGCCGCCACATTTTTTCTGGCCGCCGCCACCCTGCTCCGCGCCACGATCGCGCCGGCGGAAAACCTTTTGCCGGGCGACACGCTGGCGTTCTTCACCGTGCCGGACTGCGCGGGGTTCCGCGCCGCGTGCAAGACCTCGCCGCAGCTGATGTTCTGGAACGACCCGGCCATGAAGCCGTTTCACGACAAATTGATGGCCAAGATCACGGAGAAATTCCTCGCACCGCTGGAAAAAGACCTCGGCCTCAAGGTCGCGGATTTCCTCGCGCTGCCGCAGGGACAGTTCACGCTCGCCGTCACCGTCAACGGCTCGACCGGCCACGATGACATTCCACCGGGATTGGCGCTGCTGCTCGATGCGAAGGACAAAAGCAGCCAGCTCAAGACCAACCTCGCCGCGCTCGTGAAAAAGTGGACGGACGCCGGACGCGCGCTCCGCACGGAAAAAATCCACGGCCTCGCCTTCACCGTCGTGCCGCTCACCAGCAATGATTTCTCCGGCATCCTCCCGAAGAAAACCCCCGTCTCGGAAATCGGCAAGGAGCCCAAGCCGGAGAAGCCGGGCGAAATTTATTTCACGCAGTTCGAGTCGCTGCTCGTCGCCGGCAATTCGCCGCTGGCCGTCGAGGCCGTGGCCGCGCACCTGACCGGCAGCTCGGCGCCGGCGGTCGCCGACGACGCGACATTCGCCGCCGACAAGCCCGCGCAGTTCCGCGACGCGCCGCTGTATTACGGCTGGTTCAACGGCGACAAGCTCTTCACCCTGCTGTCGCAGACGCCGCAGGACGCCGGCAACCCGGATGCGCCAGTCGCCAAATCACCGTTTACGCCCGCGAAAATCATCGGCGCGCTCGGCCTGGGCGGCCTGAAATCCGCCAGTTTCGCCGCGCGGGAAAACCGCGACGGCTCGGCGGTGACACTGCACATCACCGCGCCGGAAGCCCAGCGGCAGGGGCTGTTGAAAATCCTTTCCCTTAGCGCGAAAGATGCCAGCGCGCCGGCGTTCGTGCCCGCCGGGGTAGTGAAATTCTCCCGGCTGCGCCTCGACGGCAAGCAGACCTGGGCCGAGCTGCAAAAGATGATCGCCGCCATCTCGCCGCAGGGATTGGCCAGCCTGAACGCGGTCATTGACGTGGCGAACACTTTCGGACAGCAGAAATCTCCCGGCTTCGATCTCCGGGCGGCGCTCTTCGGAAATCTCGGCGACGACCTCGTCAGCTACCAGAAACCGCCGGCGGACGACTCGTTCGCCGCGCTGGCAAGTCCGCCGACGCTGTTCCTGCTCGCCGTCGCGAATCCCGACCAGACCATCGAGGCCATCAAAACCATCGCCGCGATGTCCGGCGCACCGGGCGCCGCGACAGAACCGCGCGAATTTCTCGGCAAGAAAATCCACACGCTTTCCCTGCGCGGCGGCCGCGATCCCGCCACCGGCGCCGCCAAGGCCAATTCGTTCTATCTCTGCGCCAGCGGCGGTTATCTGGCGATGAGCGCCGACACGGCGATGCTTGAGGAATACCTGCGCAGCGCCGACGGCAAGGTCAAGCCGCTCGCCGAGACCGCCGGTCTGGCCGAGGCCGCGCAGCGCGTGGGCGGCACCAGCGGCGGCCTGTTTGGCTACCAGAACGCGCGGGAAACCATGCGGTCGGTCTTCAAACTGATGAAAAACACCGCGCAGGCGGACGCGGCGCTCAAGATGTTTCCGGCGGCGGTGCGGGAATGGGCGGACTTCACCCTGCTGCCGGAGTTTGAACCGGTGCAGAAATATTTTTATATGTCCGTCTTTGCCGGCAGCGCCAACGCCGACGGCCTGGCGCTGAAAATGTTCGCCCCGCGCCCGCCGCAGCTGAATTGAACGGTCATCGGCCTCACGACCAAGCCACATAAAATATAATCGCCGCCCCGGGAAACCGGGGCAGCGATTTTTGTTTCCGGCAAGTGCGTGACACTTCCGCCGGTTGCGGCTACATTGCCACCAGCGAATTCGTCATTCGCAACTTGAATCAATATGCGTTCCGACATCATCAAGAAAGGTTTTGAACGCGCGCCGCACCGCTCACTGCTGCGCGCCACCGGCACCATCGAGTCCGAGGCCGACTGGGACAAACCGTTCATCGCCATCGCCAACAGTTACATTGACTGCATCCCCGGCCACGCGCACCTGAACGAGGTCGGCGCGCTGGTCAAGCGGATGGTGCGCGCGGCAGGCGGCGTACCCTTCATCTTCAACACCATCGGCGTGGACGACGGCATCGCGATGGGACATTCGGGAATGTTGTATTCGCTGCCATCACGCGAGCTGATCGCCGACTGCGTGGAGACGGTCATCAACGCGCATTGCTTCGACGGCATGGTGTGCATCCCGAACTGCGACAAAATCGTGCCGGGAATGCTCATGGGCGCGATGCGGTGCAACATCCCCACGGTGTTCGTCAGCGGCGGGCCGATGGCGGCGGGCATCGCCGAGCAGCAGGCCGCGCACGACGACCTGGCGCAATATCTCCAGCCGGCGACGGGCAAGTCGGATTTGATTTCGGTCTTCAAAGGCGTCGGCGAATTGCAGGCCGGGAAGATCACCGAGGCGCAGTTGACGAAGCTGGAACAGGCCGCGTGTCCGACGTGCGGCTCGTGCTCGGGAATGTTCACCGCGAACTCGATGAACTGTCTCTGCGAGGCGCTGGGCATGGCGCTGCCGGGCAACGGCACGATTCTGGCCGTCTCAAAGGAACGCGAGGCGCTTTACCAGCGCGCGGCGGAAGCCATCGTGGCGCTGGTGAAAAAAGATTTGAAGCCGCGCGACATCGCCACCGTCGAGGCGTTCGACAACGCCATCATGCTGGACGTGGCGATGGGCGGTTCCACGAACACCATTCTCCACACGCTGGCCATCGCGCGCGAAGCGGGGATACCCTACGACATCGCGCGGATCGACGAGATTTCCCGGCGCATTCCGTGCGTCTGCAAGGTTTCGCCATCGTCGGATTATCATATCCAGGATGTGCAGCGCGCGGGCGGCATCCACACGATTCTCGGCGAATTGAAACGCCAGGGCGTGCTGAACGTGAACACCCAAACGGTCACCGGCAAAACGCTCGGCGAAAACATTGACGCGTGGGACGTGCGCTCGGAGCACTGCTCGACGCTCGCCAAGACGGTGCGCGTCTCCGGCGCATCGGCCATCGTGGTGGACCCGAACGACAAGATGGGCGTGGCCGGGCGAACGGCCAGCGGCAATCTCGCGCCCAAGCCGATGCTGTTTTATCCCGGCGATCCGCTGGCCATCGCGTTCTGGCGCGCCGCCGCCGGCTGGAATGCCGGCGATGTCGAGGCGCAAATCGCGCTGCATGACGCCAAGGTGAAGGTAACGATGCCCGACGGCCGGGAATTGAACGGCCACGACGAGCTGCGGGCCGCCATCGAACTTCAGATGCGCGAAGCGAAAGGCCTGGTCCGCGCCGAACTCGCCGAGCTTCGCAAGCTGCCGGTGCTGCTGTTCTGGCAATACGCCAAGGGCGGCACGAAGACGATGTTCGCCATCGTCCGCACCAAGAAATTAAAAAAAGGACTCGTTGCCCGCGCGGAATTTGTCACTGACGCGAAAGCGCTCGCCAAGGTCAAGCCCAGCGGCCTGATGCCTTACGATCCGGCGTTTCGCTTTGACGCCAACGATTGCATCCGCACCAAGGTCACCGCCTACTCGCCCGACGGCGGACTGGCGATTCTCTACGGCCAGCTCGCGCCGGCCGGCAGCGTGGTCAAGACCGCCGGCATCAGCAAGGCGTTCAAGGAAAATTGCGGACCGGGCTTCGTCTTTGAAGGCCCGTGCGTGATTTTTGAAAGCCAGAACGACGCCTGCGCCGGCATCCTCGCCGGCAAGGTGAAGGCCGGCGACGTTGTCATCATCCGCAACGAAGGGCCGCGCGGCGGACCGGGAATGCAGGAGATGCTTTCGCCCACGAGCTACATTGTCGGCATGGGGCTTGGCGACAAGGTGGCACTGGTGACCGACGGCCGTTTCAGCGGCGGCACGGCCGGCGCATGCATCGGCCACGTTTCGCCCGAAGCGGCGGAGGGCGGACCGATTGGTTTGCTCAAGCAAGGCGACCGGCTGCGCATCGATTTTCCGAACCGCAAAATGGACATCCTGGTTTCGGAAACGGAATTGGACGAGCGGAAGAAAACTTTCGTGCCGGTCAAGCGCACGCTCGGCGGCTGGCTAGCGCGCTATCAAAAGCTCGTGACCAACGCGAGCCAGGGCGGCATCCTGAGCGTGTAGCACTCCCGCCGCCCGGGTTTACGGGCAAACCGGCAAGATTTTTGCCAGCGTTTCGGACACCGTTTCGTCAGGCTTCAACTCCAGCCATTGGCAGTTGCCGTGGCGGCGGAACCACGTCAGTTGCCGCCGGGCAAACTGGCGCGTGCGATTTTTCACCAGTTCAATTGTCGCGGCCAGATCGCGTTCGCCGCGCAGATGCTCCACGACCTGCCGGTAGCCGATAGCCTGCATCGCAAATTTATTTTCCGCGAGGCCGTGCGGGAGCAGCTGGCGCGTCTCAGCCACCAACCCGCGCGCAAACATCTCATCCACGCGTTCATTGATGCGCCGGTGCAAATCCGCCGCCGGACGGGTGAAGCAGACCAGCGGCGAAGCGGGATGCAGGATGCGGGATGCGGACTTCCACTCCGCGCGCTGCCCGGAGAACTTTTTGCCCGTCAGGCGGATGACTTCCACGGCGCGAATGACGCGGCGCGGATTTTGTTTGTCAATTTTCTCGTAGGCCGCCGGATCACGCTCGCGCAATTCGTGCAGCAACGCCGCAAGCGGCGCGGCATTCAGTTCGGCGCGGAGCTTTTCATCCGCCGGCGGAGCATCGCCAACCCCCTCAAGAAACGCCTTGAAATAAAGCCCGGTGCCGCCACAGAAAACCGGCACGCGTCCCCGCGACCGGATTTCTTCAACCGCCTTTCCAGCGAGCCGGATGAACTGCGCGGCATCAAACGCCTCGTGCAAATCGCAGACATCAATCAGGTGATGCGGCACGCGGGCACGCTCGGCGGACGACGGCTTGGCCGTGCCAAGGTCCAGCCCGCAATAGACCTGCATCGAGTCCACGGTGACAATTTCCCCGCCGATTTTTTCCGCGAGCGCCAGCGCGATGGCGGATTTGCCTACGGCGGTCGGGCCGGCAAGAAATATCGGGGCCAGGAGCCAGGAGCCAGGAGCCAGCGCGGTTGGCAACATCTTAATCCTCACTCCGGGCTTCGGCTTTGCGCCGCCAGAAATACAGCGCGAGGCCCGCCAGCAGAATCGGCGCGCTCACCAGTTGGGCGGAGGTGAAAACACCCGCGTGGATGTGATCCGCCGGATAATCGCCGCGAAAGAATTCCACGGTCGTGCGGCAGAAAGCATAACCGATGAGATACAACGCAAAAATTTGCCCGTCGAATTTCCGCCGGCGGAACAGCCAGGCGAGCGCGAGATACAAAACCAGATTCAGCAGCGCGTCATAAATTTCCGCCGGGTGCACGCCCGCCCCGTGCGTTTCGTGGTCGGCGGGAAAATGGATAGCCCACGGGAGATCGCACGCACGGCCATAGCAGCAACCGTTGAGCAGGCAGCCAAGGCGCCCGAACACGCTGCCCAGCGCGATGCTCGGCGCGAGGATGTCGGCAATTTTCCAGACCGGCAGTTTTTTCCAAAGCAGGTAAATGGCTCCCGCGAGGGTGGCACCGATAAGACCGCCGTAATAAACCAGGCCGCCGTGCTGGATCATGAAAATTTCCCGAAACGGCTGGTCGGCAAATTCCTGCTTCCAATAAGTCGTCACGTAAACGAACCGCGCGCCGACGATGCTGCCGAGCATCAGCCAGAGCGTGACGTCGGCAATGATTTCACCCTGGATGTTCGCGAGCCGGGCGCGGCGCGCAGCCGTCCACAGGCCGGCGAGAAAAGCCAGCGCCATCATCACGCCATACCAGCGGATGGGCAGCGAGCCGACAAAGAAAGCAACCGGATGCACGAGGGAAAATTAAACGGTTGGGCGGTAAATGGAAATTTTAATCAGCCCGATCGTTCATGCTCGTTTTCATCCCAAATTCCGGCCGGGCGAGGACGGGATGACTTTAATTTGTCGCCATGCTGGCGCGGGGAATATTGGCCGGAAGATGGGGAACCAGATTGGGCGGCACGGGAACCGGCGGCAGCGGCGGCCATTGCGGGACGCGGGCCACAAGTTCGCGCCATGCCTGGCGTTCCTGCGGTGACAACTGCGACCAGCGATCGGCGTTCTTCAGAAACTCCGCGCGTTCGGCGGCGCTCATGCCGGTGAATTTGGCGTAATTGCGAAGGCACAGGAGCCGTTGCGGGGGCGGCAGTTGTTCAAAAGACTGCAAGGTTTTTTCCATCTGGCGGCGTTCGGCGGCGGACAGAGTTTTGAGCGCCTCTTTTTTCTCCACCGCCGTGAGTTCAAAAAACCGGTTGAACTGTTCCGTCAGGGTCTGCTGTTCCGGCGTGATCGCCGGCTGGTTCGTGGTCTCAACCCCGGCGAAATAATGCAGCATCTTGTCGCTGGCCAGAAATTCCGATTGCAACGGCGGCGGCAGAATATCCCATTGCCCAAGCCGCGTTTGGATCAGGCCGCGCAATTCCTCCGGCACTTGCGCCAGCCGCGCCTCACGGCCGGCCGGCGGCGCGCGCAACAGCGGCGTGAGATACCAGCGCAATTCCGTCGCGCGGAGCCGCAGCTCGCGCTCGTCCGGACCGAGGGCCTGATATTCGCGGACCTTGGCAAGAATGCGGGCGCGGATTTCCGGCGGGCGGTTGGTCAATGAATCCACGCGCTCCTTTGGCGACATGGCCAGCAGTTGCCGGAAAAAACTCACCGGCGACTGCACCTGCGGCAACGGCGGCATCAGGTTGGTGGCGGCAGGGGTTCTTTTCATCAAGCCAGGCAGCGGCGGACTTTGCGCCAAGGCGGACAGGCCGACGGCGGCAACCAGGCAAAAAACAGACTGGCACAGCCGGCTCATTGCAACGCGGCGAGCAGTTCGCCGTCCGCGCGGGCCGGCAGGCTCATGCGCTGGATGGCGTCGAGATTTTCCAACACCTCGACACTGGGCAACGGCTGCGAGCGGGCGAGCAGAAGCACATTCTTGGCCAGAGCGGCGCGATGAGAATGGGTTTCGTAACGCTGATAGCCGACCCCGGCAAAAAACAAAATGGCGGCAACCGCCGCGACGCGCGGCCAAAGCAAACGCCAGTTCAAAGTCCAGTGGCGGGCGCGAACAACACGGGCTTCCTCCAATTCGACCGCCGCCAAGACCCGGGAAGTAAAATTGGACGGCACCGGCACGTCGTAAATATTGGATAAGGCGGCGGTCAGCCGGGACTCAAGATCCAAGGCTGCCTGCCCGGAAAATCCGGCGCGTTCGGCTCCGGAAAGTTTCCGCCGCCACAGCAATTCGCGCAGATTTGAAGAATTATCTTCCATCACTTGAGATTTAAAACCGGTGGCCGGGCAAAGTTGCAGAATTTTTAAGCTGATTTTACGGAAATATTATATCCGGTCCGAATCGATATTCAAAAAAGTACCACCCGGGGCAATTTTTGAAAAGCCGCTGTCCATCCGCGCATAATTATGCTATTTAAAGATTTAATTTAATGAATTTAGCCACTCAAAAGATCATCTCCGCCCGCGAACGCTTCAGCCGCGCCGCGCGCTGCCAGCCGGTGGACCGTCCGCCCGTCTGGCTTATGCGCCAGGCCGGTCGCGCGCTGCCGGAATACCGCAAGCTCAAGGAGACTTACACCTTCGTCCAACTCGTCCAAAATCCCGAACTTGCCGCCGAAGTCACGCTCCAGCCGGTGCGGCGGTTTGGTTTCGACGCGGCGATTTTGTTCAGCGACATCCTGGTGATCCCCGAAGCGCTGGGGCAGACCTATCATTTCAAGGAAACCGGCGGCGTGGTCATGGATTTTGCGGTGAACAGCAAGGCGGACATCGAAAGACTATCCGTCGAGCGCGTGGTTGAACGCCTGAGCTATGTGGACAAAGCGCTACGAATATTACGCAAGGAACTCGGCAACCAGACCGCACTGCTTGGCTTCACCGGCTCGCCCTGGACGCTGGCGACGTTCATGATGGAAGGCGCCAGCGTGCCGAAATACAGTCGCGCCCTGCAACTATTCCGCGAGGATAAAAAAACCTACTTCGCCCTTGCGGAAAAACTCACCGCCGCCGTCACCGCGTATTTGAAAATGCAGATCGCCACAGGCATTGACGCACTGCAAATTTTTGACAGCCACGGCGGCCATCTCGCGGCGACGGAATTTCAGGAGGCATCCGGGCGCTGGACCGACCAGATCATTGCCAACCTCGGCGGCAAAGTTCCGGTCATCAATTTCTCGCTCGGCACGCATGGCAACTGGCCCAATCTCATCGCCAGCGGCGCGAACGTCCTCGGCATTGACTGGCAGACAGCGATGGCCGAAGCGCGGAGAATCATTCCAGCGCACGTCGCCATGCAAGGAAATCTTTCGCCGACGCTCATTGCGGAATCCACACCGGAAGCGGTGGCAGCCGAGGTGAAAAATATTTTGGAAGCCATGCGCGGCCGGCCCGGACACATTTTCAATCTAGGCCACGGTTTGACGCCGGCGGCAAAACTGGAAAACATCGCCGCCCTGGTGGAGACGGTTAAAAATTACGAATAAAAGCTGTCGCGCGAAGGGCGCGAAACAACAATGAAAACGCTGAACGTAGATCTCGATTTGGTGCGCAAATACAACGTGGCCGGGCCGCGTTACACCAGCTATCCGCCCGCGACCAAGTTCACCGAGGCGGTGACGTGGGAACAGCTCTCCGCCAAGATCGATGACAACAACCGCACTGCGCGCGACCTCTCGATCTATTTTCACATCCCATTTTGCGAGACGCTCTGCTGGTTCTGCGGCTGCACCACCGTCATCACGCTCAACCACGCGCAGGGCATGGCCTACGTCGAGGCGCTGGGCCGCGAAGTCGCCAGAATGGCGCCGATGCTGAACAAAGATCGCCAGGCGGTTCAGTTGCACTTCGGCGGCGGCTCGCCGACGTTTTTGCGCCCAGACGAAATCCGCCGCCTCGGTGAAATCATCCACAAGCATTTCACGTTTTCGCCGGACATCGAGGCGAGCGTGGAGGTGGACCCGCGCCGGCTAACCCGCGAACACATGGTCGCGCTGAAAGAAATCGGCTTCAACCGCGCCTCGATGGGCGTGCAGGATTTCAATCCGGTGGTGCAGCAGGCGATCCACCGCATTCAGCCGCGCGAAATGACGCAGCAAGCGATGGATTGGATGCGCGAACTCGGCTACAGCTCGATCAACCTAGATTTGATTTACGGCCTGCCGCACCAGACACCGGCATCGTTCAACGAAACGCTCAACACCGTGCTGGAGATGAAGCCCGACCGGCTCGCCGTGTTCAGCTATGCGCATGTGCCGTGGATCAAGCCCGCACAGAAAATTCTCGAAGAAAAAATTCTACCGACGCCGGAAAGCAAACTCGAAGTGCTTAAGCTCGTCATCGAACGCCTCACGGCAGACGACCAGTATGTCTATATCGGCATGGATCATTTTGCGAAGCCGAACGACGAATTGACCATTTCGCAGCGCGAGAAAAAATTGCAGCGGAATTTTCAGGGCTATAGCACGCGCGCCGGCTCGGACATTTATGCGTTCGGCATGAGCGCCGTGTCGCAAACACCCGATGTCTATTGGCAAAACGAGAAGGAACTGCCGAAGTGGCAGGCCGCCGTGGACGCCGGTAAAGTGCCGCTGCACAAGGCTTACATCGTGAGCGACGAGGACAAAATCCGCCGCGAAACCATCATGCGGACGATGTGCGACCTATCGCTCGACTTCGCCGCGATGAGCGCGAAGCTTGGCATCAACTTCGAGCAGCATTTTGAAAAGGAACTCGCCGCGCTCGCGCCGTTTGCCGCCGACGGCCTCGTGAAACTCAACCCCGGCGGCCTCGAAGTGACCGATGCCGGCCGCCTCTTCATCCGCAACATCGCAATGTGTTTCGACAACACGCTCGGCGCGGCGAATGAACGGCGACATTCCAAGACGATTTGATTCAACGAATGAAATCCGTCGCAATCATCGGCGCTGGCATCACGGGGTTGACCGCCGCGTTTTATCTGAAGCGGCAGGGTATGCCGGTCACGGTTTATGAGGCCAGCGGGCGTGTCGGCGGCGTAATTCAGTCCATCCGCAAGGACGGTTTTCTCGCCGAATTCGGGCCAAACACAATTCTCGAAACTTCGCCAAAAATCGGGCAGCTCGTCCGCGACGCCGGACTCGAAGCGCGCAAGCTCGCCACCGACCCAAAAGCCGAGGCGCGCTACGTCGTGCGCTACGGCCGACCGATTGAAATGCCCGGCTCGCCGCTCGGATTTTTCACGACGCCGCTGTTCACCGCCAAGGCCAAACTTGCCGTGCTGCGCGAGCCATTCATCAGGCCAAGGCGCGACGGCGTGGAGGAGAGCATCGGCCAATTCGTCGTGCGCCGGTTCAACCGGGAATTTCTCGATCACGCGATTGACGCGCTGGTTGCCGGCATTTACGCCGGAGACCCGCACAAGCTCTCGCTGCCGCACGCTTTTCCGAAGCTCAAGGCGCTGGAGGACAATTACGGGTCGATGATCAAAGGCCAGATTTTCGGCGCGCGCGACCGGAAGAAATCCGGCGAAGTGGCGAAAGACCGCGCCCCGAAATTTTCCTTCGACGAAGGCTTGCAGGTTTTACCGGACACGCTGGCGGCGCAACTGGGTGATTTGCTGAAGCTAAACACGCCCGTCACAAAACTTACGCAAATGAGCGACGGTTGGCGGGTGACGACAGCCAGCGGCGAATCGGAATTTGACGCGGTGATTTATTGCGGCACGGCGCATCGGCTGGCGGAATTGGAAATCATGGGTGGCAGGGCGGCACTGCCGCACAGCCCGACCGAAAGCTTCTCAGAAATCACGTATCCACCGGTAGCCGCCGTGGTGCTGGGTTTTCGTCGTGAAGATGTGACGCATTCGTGCACCGGCTTTGGAATGTTGATTCCGAAAATTGAAGGCTGCAAAATACTTGGCACGATTTTCTCCTCGGCGCTGTTTCCGAATCGCGCCCCAACGGGTCACATCACGCTGACGAGCTACATCGGCGGCGCACGGTATCCGGAACTCGGTTTGCTGCCGGAAAAGGAATTGATCAAGGCAACGCTCGCCGATTTGAGCGTTTTACTGGGCGTCAAGGGCCAACCAATATTTACGCACACGAAGACGTGGCCGCAGGCGATTCCGCAATATAACGTCGGCTACGGCAAATACCGCGACTTACTAAATGATCTTGAAGTGAAAAACACAAACCTGTTTTTCGCAGGGCATTATCGCGACGGCGTTTCGCTGGGCGATTCGATTGTTTCAGGCGTGAACATCGCGGAGCGGGTGGGCAAAACCTTCAGTCACGGAGGAAACACGGATTGAACACAGATTTTTTGCCGCGCGAAGACCGCGAAAGAAACAAAGGGAAAGCTTTCCCGGTTTCATCCAGATACAATCCGCAGCATAACAAACTTTTATGAGCAAAGCCATTCTCCTAGTCAATCTCGGTTCGCCGGACTCGCCGTCGGTGCCGGATGTGCGCCGCTATCTGAATGAATTTTTGATGGACGGCCGCGTGATTGACACACCGTGGCTGGTGCGACGGTTCATCGTCGGGTTGATTTTGATCAACCGTCCGAAGGAATCCGGCCACGCTTACGAAAAAGTCTGGACGAGAGAAGGTTCGCCACTCGTCGTGACGAGCCGTCATGTCCAAGAGCTGTTGCAGAAGCGCGTCAGCGTGCCGGTGGCACTAGCGATGCGCTATCAGAATCCCTCCATCGAATCCGCCGTAAAAACACTGGCGGCGAAAGGCGCGACGGAAGTTTTACTGATCCCGCTATTTCCGCATTACGCGATGTCGAGCTATGAAACGGCGGTGGTCAAAGTGCGGGAAGTTATTGCAAAGATTTCACCACAAATGAAGCTGACGGTGCAGCCGCCGTATTTTGACCAGCCGGATTACATTGCGGCGCTGGTGGCGAGCGCGGCGGATTATTTAAAAAAGGATTACGATCATCTACTGTTCAGCTTTCACGGCATCCCAGAGCGGCACATCAAAAAATCGGATCCGACGGGCTGCCATTGTCTGGCCACGCCAAACTGCTGCGAGACGCCCAGCCCGGCGCACGCGCAATGTTACCGGGCGCAGTGCTACAGGACCGCAGCGTTGTTCATTGAAAAAGCCGGCGTGCCAGCGGACAAATGGTCGGTGTCTTTTCAGTCACGGCTCGGCAAGGATCCGTGGCTGAAGCCTTACACGGATTACGAATTGCCGCGCCTCGCGAACGAGGGCAAAAAAAAGATGCTGGTCATCTGCCCAGCGTTCGTGGCCGACTGTCTGGAAACCATCGAAGAAATCGGCCTGCGCGGCTGCGAGCAGTTTCTAGCGGGCAGCGGCAGGGAATTCACGCGGATTCCCTGCATGAACGAGCATCCGGCATGGATTGAAGCATTGGAGAAGATGGCCGGGAAATTTCTGGCGGCGTGAGCCAAGGCGACTATTTTTTGGATTTGCCGCGACCGAACACGAACCGGACAGTCTCCTGAAACAATCCCGAAAACCTCTTCTTTTCCTTAATCGGATCGCTGGCGATGCGTTCGCATTTCTGGTGGCACTGGCAGCAGAGAAACAAGGGCTGGCCGCCCTTGAGGCGCATCATCTTCACGCAATCGCCGCACATGACTTCACGACAGCTGGTGCATTTGAACGTGGCCCTCTGTCCCAAATGTCGCGGACAAGGCAGCGAACCATCCGCAAACACAGCGGACGACGGCTTGGGCGCAGCCCGCTCAATTTTAGGGATGGCAATGGTGGCGGTGGTGGATTCGACGAGCAGCTCCACATCGCCCAATCTCAACGTCTGTCCGGGATCCAGCCAGGCTTCCATGACGGGTTCCCCGCTGACGAAGGTGCCGTTAGTGGAGTCGCAATCGTGAACGTAAATGCCGTCGCCGGTCAGGTTGAGTTCACAGTGGAGCGTGGAAACCGTGGGATGATCAATTACAAATTCACAGTCATCATCGCGCCCGACACGGTTGTTGCCCAAATGCAATTCCAAGACACGGCTGCCAAAACCTTCGGTCTGGATAACGAGTCGTGCCATAATTTTTCCTGTCAGGAAACCTTGCTGGCCGCGCGCTCCAAAGTCGAGTTTAAAAGTCAACCCAGCGGATTTTTTGCAAAGACAAAGGCCTCGACGATTTTCCCGCCAATAAGATGTTCCTGGATGATGCGTTCCAATACCGCAGAATTGCAGCTGTGATACCACGCGCCTTCCGGATAGACAACGGCAATCGGCCCGCGCGCACAGACGCGCAGACAGCTGACGCGGGAGCGGAAGACGAGCGGGTGCGGGCCCACCAGATTCAGTTCCTTCAGCCGGCGCTTGAGAAATTCCCAAGCCGCCAAAGATTCTTCGCGCGGGCAGCATTTTGATTCGCCCGCCGCCACGCAGAGAAAAACATGGCGGCGAAATTTTTCAAGGCCGAGTGTTTCAACGGCGGACGAGAGTTTGGAATTCATTTTTTCCTGACCGCGAAATACACGAAATAGGCGAAAGGGAAACTAAAAAAGCGTTCACAGGTTCAACGTGGTTGGCAGTTCGACGGTTCTGGTCACTTAAAACAGATCAGGCCGATCACGCCACTGACGGCCACCAGCGCGCCAATCAGCGAGCGCACGCCGATTTTTTCCCCTTCCACGATGCGCGTCATCGGCAGCAACACGATCGGCGTGGTGGCGATGATAGCAGTGACGATGCCGGCCGGCGTGGTCTGCAGCGCCCATTGCATACAGGTGACGCCAAGCGTCTGGCCGGCGAGGGCGTTGGCCAGCACCCACGGCCAGATGCGTGTCCATTTGTCGCGCGAAACCCGCAACGTGTTTTCAGCAAAGGCCGGGCCATGGGCGTGGGCGGAGCGGGATTTGAAAATGAGCAGCGTCATCGTGGGAATCAAAATACCGCCGAGCACACGCTGGTAGCCGGTGGTGCCGGCGTCCACGTGCAAATCCGCGGCGTGAATCGCGGCGTAGCCTTTGCGGATGATGACGGCGCCAACCGCACCGCCAAACGCCGCCAGAATGCTGGCGCCCAGGCCGATTTTCCAGTCGCGCGGGGAGATTTTCAGGTGGTCGCCCGGCGCGAGCGCAATGGCTACGCCGACGAGGATCACCGCCACGCACAGGATTTCCAGCCGGTTTAATTTATTGCCGAGCCAGAGCCATTCGATGAGCACCGCGAACGGCGCGGTGAGGCATTGGCAGAGCAGAACCGTGCGGCGGCTGCCGAGGCGCGGCAAAGCCTGAAAATAGGCGCTGTCGCCCAGCCCGATGCCAAAAAGTCCGCTCAACATGAACCACTCCGGCGCGCCGCCAAAACCGCCACCGAAAGTGAACGCCCAGACAGTGAGAAACATCGTGGCGAGTGTGATACGCCAGAAATTGGCCTCGATGCCGCCAACTTGTTTGGCCGTGCGGTAACCGCAAACGGCAGAGGTAGCAAACAGCAGCGTGGTAAGCAGGGCGGCGAGCATCAGAGTTGCTCGTAATATTCGTCGGGACCGATATCCGAGGCATTATTGCTTTCCACCTGCAGACCGCTTTCCGTAAGAATCTTTTCGATATCAGGCGCGATCCAGCGACCACCGCCCTTTTTTTTGCGGGCGGGCTTGACACGGTAGCGCCCCATCGCGTCACTTTCCAAAATGCCGCGCTCCTTCATGGAAATCAGGATGGGTATGGCCCATTCTGGGTCCTCGTGATAACGCTTTTTTGTTCCCGCGCGACGGCAGATTTCCGCTGTGCCAACGCATTCCTTGCCCCAAGTCTTGAGATAATTAAATATGTCTCGCTCATCCGCATCCATAGCTGAATCGTGCCCCAAAAGGCCATCCCCGTCGAGCAATTAGCTGGACCGGCCGGTTCCGACATTGCCAAGCCGCCCGGTTCAATCTAGGCTTCCCGTCCGTTTCATGGCGGAATACAAAGTCCAGTTCGAGGTCTTCGAAGGCCCGCTCGACCTCCTTCTTTATCTCATCAAGAAGGAGGAGGTGGACATTTATGAGGTCAACCTCACCAAGCTCGCCACGCAGTTCATCGAATACGTGGATCTCATGAGGCAGTTTGACCTCGAAGTCGTCGGCGAATTTCTCGTGATGGCCTCGACGCTGATGTATATCAAGAGCCGCGAACTCCTGCCGGTGGACCAGCAGGTGACGGTCGAAGGCGAGGAGGAAGAAGGCGAGGATCCGCGCTGGGAACTCATCCGCCAGCTCGTCGAATACAAGAAATTCAAGGACGCCGCCGCACAATTGCAGACGCTCGAAGAGCGCCAGGAAAACGTCTTCCCGCGCGTGCCCGGCAAAATTGAATTTCACGAGGAAGCCGCCCCCACGAAACCGGAAGTTGGCATCTTCGATCTACTGAACGCCGTCAACGGCATCCTCAAGCGCTTTGCGGACAAGGCGGCGGCGACGCGCGAAATATACGAGGACAAGTGGACCGTCAGCGAAAAAATTGAATTTGTCCGCAACATCCTCGCAGAGCGCGGCCCGGTAAAATTTTCCGAGCTGTTTGAAAAGGCCGCAAACCGCGCGGAAGTCGTCTGCACTTTTCTCGCGTTGCTGGAATTGATCCGCCTGAAACAGCTCGCCTGCGTGCAGCCGGAGCCGTTCGCCGAAATTGAAATCGGCCAAGCCGTCGCGCCAGCCACGTCGGTGGAAACTCCGGCTCCTGAAGCCGAAGCGCCCACTGAAGAGAAGTCCGTTGTCCCGACACCAGAACCTGCCGAAGCCGAAGTGAATGACGACGACGATGACGACGACGACGATGACGACGACGATGACGACGACGACGATGACGACGACGATGACGATGACGATGGGGATGATGGGGATGATGAGGATGAAGCCGACAACGAAGAGCAAAAACCGCAATAATTATTAAGATGGAACTAAAACTCATTCTAGAATCGCTTTTATTCTCCACGCAACGCCCGATGAGCGTGAAAGAACTTCGCGAAATTATTGCCGACGCCGCCACCGTCGAAGGAGCGGACGAGGCCGCCAAGCCATTCAAGAAAATCAAGGAAGACGACCTTTCCGCCGCGCTGGAAGCACTTACGAAAGAGCACGAAGCCGCCGCGCGCAGCTACCGACTCGTGTGTGTTGCCGGGGCATGGCAGTTCGTCACGCAGCCGGAATTTGCACCGTGGCTCAAGGCGCTCGTCGGCGTCAAGAACCGCCCGTCGCGCCTCTCGCTGGCGGCGCTGGAAACGCTGGCCATCATCGCCTATCGCCAGCCGGTGACGCGTGCCGAAGTCGAACAAGTGCGCGGTGTGAACGTGGACGGCACAATGCAAACTCTGTTGGAGCGCGGCTTGGTTGAGCAGAGCGGTCGCGCAGAAGTTGTCGGCCGGCCGGCGCTTTACAGCACCTCGCCGGTGTTTTTGGAATACTTCGGCCTGCGCGGTTTGGAAGATTTGCCGGCGGCGGATGAGTTGCGGAGAATTCCCGTCGAACGCCCGCCGGCGCCGGTCACCGCCGAACCCGGCCTCGCCACCGTACCGCCGGAGCAGTTGAAACTGGAAGACACCGTTCAGACCAAACCCGAAGAGCCCTCGGCCGCGCCACCGGAATCGCCAGCCGCCAGCTAAAATCTGCAACAGCGAGCCGCAACGAGACTGGTTCAAAATTCAGGTGCACTGCTTCTACGGTTTTATTGTCGGCGGTGGAATTGGAGCTTATTATTTCGCGGAGGGCATTACAGCATAATCACAGCGGTGGGGGCGGAAATCATCACCGCTTGTTCCTGGACGATTTTTGGGATGGTTTTGAGCGGTTGGTTGCAATGCACTACCACAACATCCGAAGCTTCCAACACGGATTGAACCGAGAGGCCGCCGGTAAAACTCTTTTGACCGGCGGCAGGAACAACCTTACGCTGCGTTCATGCGCGGAGACTTGGCAAAGGCATTCGAACTGGCAAACACCCAGGTGTTTCGGCGCGCGCGGCTGCCCAAGACTTACACGGATTTCATCGGGCATAAGCTATTTCTCGCCATTCTGACCGCCCAAGGCCTCGGCGCGTTTGCGCTCATCACCCTCGGCGTGATGCTCAATAAATTCAACGTCGCCCGCACCGTCGTCCAGCCGCGCGTCCGCCAAGAAATTTCCCGCGCCGGCGTGGCGCTGATGCCGATGTTTGTATTCATCGCGCTGGCGCTGGGTTTTCTCGTGGTCAGCCAGACCGTTTCCGCGCTGGAGAAAGTCGGCGCGACGGATTATCTCGGTTCGACGATGGTGATCGTCATCGTGCGCGAACTCGGCCCACTACTCACGGCGGTGCTGGTGCTGGCGCGCGTCGGCACAGCCAACGTTATTGAACTCGGCACAGCGCGCGCGCTCGGCGAGGTCGAAGCGCTGGAGGCGCTGGGCATTGACCCAGTGCATTACCTCATCGTACCGCGCGTCATCGGCATGGCGCTGGGAGTTTTTTCGCTGACGATTTATCTCATCCTCGGCGCGCTGGGCAGCGGCTATCTGTTTGCATTTCTCCAAGATGTGGCGCTGACGCCGGGCGATTATTTCAAGCAGATCGCCGAGGCGCTAACCTGGCTGGACTTCGCACTGCTGGCGGTGAAGACGATTGCGTTCGGCTTTTTCATCGCCATCGTGACTTGCTACCACGGCCTCGCACAGCCATTGCGGCTGGAGGATGTTTCGCGCGTGACGGTGCGAGCGGTCACGCAAGGCGTCATCGCCTGTGTGCTGGTGGACGCGGTGTTCATTGTACTTTATCTCGCAACATGAGTGAAACCACGCTCCATCCGGCCGTCATTGAAATGTCCGCCGCCAGCATCGGCGCGCTGCGCGACACGACGCTCACGGTGGTCAAGGACGTGTACTGGCGGGTGCAGCCGGGCGAATTCTGGGTGGTCGCCGGCCAGCAACATTCCGGCAAAAGCGACCTGCTGATGCACGCCGCCGGCCTGATGACCCCGACGCACGGAAGCTGCCGCGTTTTCGGCTGCGAGACAAAGAACTTTGGCGAGGCACAAATCGCCGAACGGCTGCGCGTGGGTTTTGTTTTCGCCGGCGGAAAATTGTTCAACGAACTCACCGTCGCGGAAAACGTCGCGCTGCCGTTGCGCTACCAAAAAAATTGCGCGGCGGCGGAAGTGGCGCGGGCGGTGGAAGACCTGCTGGAGTTACTGGAGCTCGCACCGTTTGCAAACGTCACACCGTTTAATCTCGCCGCGAACTGGCGACAGCGCGCGGCGCTGGCGCGGGCGCTGGTGCTCCAGCCAGAATTGCTGCTCCTGGACAATCCGCTCGGCGGCATCGGCGGACGACACCGCCAATGGCTGCTGATATTTCTGGAACAGCTTGGGAGCGGCCATGTTTTTTTTGGCAGCCGACCGATGACACTGGTGGTGACGACGGACGATTTGCGCCCGTGGCCGCATCCGCGGCGAAAATTCGCCGCGCTGGAGGATAAAACATTTTCCGTGCTCGGCGCGTGGGACGAGGTGAAATCCGCCCGCAGCCCGACCGTAAAAGAATTGCTGGCTGAGCCGATTGAGCCGACAATCTAACAAGACAATTTTATGCCGCTGCAAGACCTGACCCCGCAACTCCGCACGCGCCTCAACCGCATGGAACGCGCCGTGGGCTGGTTTGTATTCCTCGCGACCATGCTGCTGCTGTTTGGTTTCGCCTACTACCTTTACCACACGGCGGAGCGCAAAGGCTGGTTTGTCATCAAGGCGCCGTTTTTCACCTACGTCAAGACTTCGGACGGGCTGCACGCCGGCGACCCGGTGGTGATGATGGGTTTTCCGGTCGGCCAGATCACACGGATTCACGCGATGCCACCGGGCGACAGACACAATGTCCTGGTGGAATTTGAAGTACGCGACACTTATTTCCGCTACATCTGGACCGGCGGCTCTTATGTGAAAATCAATAACGCCGGGTTCCTGAACCAGCGCCAAATCGAAGTCACACGCGCGACGAACGGCTACGCCATTTGCGTCACGCAACCGGTCACGAAGTTCACCAGTCTGGATGAACTCGGCCAGAAAATTTCCGCGCAGCCCGGCCAATGGCAGTTGTCGCAGGAGGTTTTTGACGGCCAAAGCAACCTCCTCTTCCGCGCCTACGAGGTGCTGACGGAATCCAATCTCCAGGCCATCGCCGCGCTGAAACCGGAGTCACTTTATGCGTACAACAATACCGTCAACCGCAATCGTATCGTGGCGGCGTGGGACGGACGTTATCATCACTACAAAATTTTCCAACCGGGCGATGACACCGCCTATCTGCGCGCCGTGGAAGCCACGCCCATTTCCGACCAGTTGCAAGCGATGGTCACGCAGGTGCAAAATGCGCTACCAGGAATCCTCTCGCTCACCAACAAGATTTCCACCGTGCTGGACAATGCCGCCAACGCCACGGCGAACCTGAACACCGCCATCGTCGCCGCGCAGCCGATGGTCACGAACTTTGCCGCCATCAGCGACGAATTGCGCGGCCCGGGCGCGCTCGGCGTCTGGGCGCTGGGCGCGAACGCGCCGGGGCAAATCAGCACCTTGCTGACCAACGCCAACACGCTGCTGGTGAACGCGGACACGAATCTGACCCAGCTCACGGAAGACATCGGCCGCACGCTGGACAACGTCGCCAGCATCACCAGCAACCTGAATGCGCAGGTGCAGGCCAATCCCAATCTGCTGGGAACCATCGGCAAGACGATTACCGACACCGACGACATGGTGCAGGGATTGAAACGTCACTGGCTGCTGCGCTCGGCCTTCAAGACCAAGACGACCAACGCGCCGGCTTCAACTGAACCGATAAATAGACTCCAGTCGCCGCGCAGCGCGGGAAAGTGAGGATTTGGTTTATTCAGCCCGCGCCTGATTTCGGCGAAACCATTCCACAAAAATGGGAATTCCTTTTGCCGCTTTCACCTGCGGATGGTAGCCGAGCATTTTTTCCGCCTTGGAAATATCGGCAAACGTGATCGGCACGTCGCCGGGCTGGAGCGGCTGGCGGTCAATGACAGCCTTTTTGCCTAGCGCGGATTCGATAAGCGCAATGAGTTCGGAGAGTTTCACCGTTTGGGATTCGCCGAGGTTGAAAACTTCAAAGCCAAACTCCTTCCGTGTGCAGGCAAGAATACCTTCCAGAATATCCGTGATGAACGTGTGGTCACGCGCCGTGCTGCCGTCGCCGAAAACCGGAATGGCCTTGCCAGCGTCAATCAGCTTCGTGAATTTATGGATCGCCAGATCCGGCCGCTGGCGCGGGCCATAGACCGTGAAAAACCGCAGCATCGCCACGTCCAGTCCGTAGATGTGATGGTAAACATGGCCGAGCGCCTCGCACGCCAGCTTGCTTGCAGCGTAAGGCGAGACGGCGGAAAAAATCGGGTCGCCCTCGCTGAACGGCACTTTCGCATTCACGCCGTAAACGGACGAGGACGACGCGATGGTGATTTTGCGGCAGCCGGTGTTGCGAGCGGCTTCGAGGATGTTGACGGTGCCTTCGACGTTCACGCGCTGGTAAAGCGCCGGCTGCTCCAGGCTGGGCCGCACACCGGCGCGCGCGGCGAGGTGGATGACCTGGTCAAATTTCAAGGCGGCAAACAAATTGTTCACCGCGCCGGCATCCGTGAGATCGCCATGGACGAAAGTGAATGGCCGGCCAAGCGACTGGATGTCCGCCAGTGTCCGGCGCTTAATTTGCGGGTCGTAAAAATCGTTAAGGTCGTCGAAAGCCCAGACGCGATGGCCGTCGTGGAGCAGGCGTTCGCAAACGTGCGAGCCGATGAAGCCCGCGCCGCCGGTGACGAGAAAATTCATGTCACCACGCTAACAACGGAAGGGGAAACTGTCGAGGACACAGGCCGTTTGGAGAAGTGGCGATTGTCAACTACTCACGCCGCCTTCCCTACTGCTAGACCTCGTCATTGATGATTGCCTCTATACGATAGCCATCCGGATCGAAAATGAAAGCGGCATAATAGTTACTGCCATATCCGGGATGCAATCCTGACCCTCCGTTGTTTTTTCCGTCATGTTCCAGTGCTGCCTTGCAAAAACCTGCTAGAGCTTTCCGGGATGGCGCAGCGAAAGCCATATGGAAACCTTTGACAGGCACAACAACTCCACCTGTCCAGAGCTTGATGCGAACTTGTCACTGCCGCCGGGCAAACCATAGCCAACGGCTGAATCGTCAGCCCAGACTCGAACATACCCAAGCTCGGAAAGTGTGGCATCGTAAAAGGCGGCAGAACGCGCAAGGTTGGCTACTGCGAATGAAAGGTAGTGCAGCATATTCGTGTCGCGGCGATGTCTAACAGATGATTGGCGGCTAATTTTGCAGCCCATCCCTCCGGTTTGTGATTTGTAATTTTCACGGCACAGCCACGGGGGCGCCTTTATCGGCAAGCATTTTTTCCAAGTCGGGATTGCGCGGCTGGCCGGCATCGAGCGCCTTCTGGTAATGCCAGCGGGCGAGCGCCGGCACCGGATTTTCCTGACTCAAATAAATCACGGCGAGATTGTTGTGGGCCGGCGCGTAATCCGACGCAAGCTGGACGGCGCAGCGCAAGGCGGCTTCCGCCTGCGGCCGCAGGCCCTTATGGCTCAAGGCGACGCCGAGGTAATTTTGAATTTCCGGATTCTTCGGGTCGAGCTGCGCCGCGCGGCTCAAGACGCTGCAGGCGTCGTCATATTTTTCCTGCCGGAACTTCAGATATCCAAGCGTGGAAAGATTGTAGGCGTCGTCGGGATTTTGCGCGACGGCCGTCTGGATGTGCTTTTCCGCAGCGGCCAGCTTGCCCTGCTGCAGCTCAATGGTGGCGAGGTTGGCCAGCACCAGCCCGTTGTTCTGGTCATGCTCAAGAATTTTAAGGTAGTCCGCCTCGGCCTGCTCAAATTCATGTTTGGAAAAATGGCGTTGCGCGGAGGCCACCAGTTCGGCAGAGCCAGCGGGCAGTTGTTGAAGGGGCCGCTGGATGGGTTCGGGATTGACAGACGACGGCGCGGCCGGTTTGAACAAGGCCAGTTCCGCCGCCGTGTAAGGCGCCGGCTTGGCCTCGGCCACACCGATGCGCGAACGTAAAATTTTCACTTCCTCGTTCAAGATGGCCAGTTGCGTGGCGGCGGTGGTGGCGGGCGGCGTGGATTTTTTCCCAGCCACCGCCGCGAGTTGCCGGCGAAGTTCGTTGCGCTGCGACTCAAATTCGTCGGCCTGCTGGCGCAGTTTTTTTTCCAGCGCGCGTTTTTCCAACGCGCTGACGGCGGCGGCGGATTGGAATTGCGCCAGCTGGCTACGGGCATCGTTCAATTCAGCAGACAATTTTGTTTGGGCCGGAGCATTTTTCTGCGCGGTCTGCAACGTGGTGATTTGATCCTTCAGTTTTGCATTCTGACGGTTTATTTCGGCCAACTTTTCAGCATCTTTGCCGGCGGCGGAAAGACTGGCGCGGAGTATTTTGTTTTCGGCGGCGAATTTCTCAGCCAGAGTCTTTTGGGCGGAAAATTTTTTGATGTAAACCGCGAGTTCCTGCCGGGCTTGGGCGATGGCATTCGTGTCAGTGACGGCAACCTTTTGAGGTGCCGGGCGCGCGACCTTGAGCAGTTCATTTTCCTTCATCAGCCAGCGAATCTGCTCCCGCACCCGGGCCAGTTCTCCGGCGTCCACCAGCGCGGGATGCACGGCCAGCGACTCCCTCAACTTGGCCTGCAAGATTTCGTTTTCCGCCTGCGCAGCCTGCAATTGCGCCGACAATGTTTCCACCGTCGCCGGCGTTTTAATGGAATCCTCACTGGGCGCGGCGGCGGGAGCGATGGTTTTCGGGGCGGTTCCCCGCCCTTTCAACGCGGAGATTTTCTGGGCGAGATCGGCAAGCCGATAGCTAACCACATTCGGGCTCCAGCCGGGGAATTGTTTCTGGAGATGTTGCAATTGCTCCTGCGCATCCGTGAACACCGCCAGCGCATCGCCCGTCTGGCCGGCGCGGTTCAGGGCATCGGCCTGCTGGATGAGGTTGTAAATGGCGATGTATTTATCATCCGCCTGCGCCTGCGCCCGCGCAGACAACAGCAAACCGAACAGCAGCAGGGCGCCCGCCAAAAATGTTTTCATGCGAGAACGATAATGCCAGAGGAAAAAAAATTGGCAACCGGCGTCACCGGAACGTCACGCGGCAAACGATTGACTGGCGAAGGCGGTTTTGTTATCGTCACACGCAGTTGCGTCATGAAATCCGCGTTGAACCAGCACGTTTTGGTTTTGAACCGGCTCTGGCAGGCGGTCAACGTCTGCACTGCCCGCCGCGCGCTCACGCTGCTCTTCCAAGGCCAGGCGCAGGTGGTGATGAACAATTCCGACGGCTCGTTCCGCACCTTTAACTTTGAGGAATGGCGCGATGTTTCCACCAACGCACCGCAGGATGAAGCCATCCATGCCATTTCGTTCCGTATCCGCGTGCCACGAATCATCCTGCTCTTCATGTATGACCGGATGCCGAAAAAGGAAGTAAAGTTCACGCGGCACAATATTTTCGAGCGGGACAAGAACACCTGCCAGTATTGCGGCAAAGTCTTTGAGCGAAGCGAACTAAACCTCGACCACGTCATTCCGCGCGACCGCGGCGGCCCGACGACTTGGGAAAACATCGTCTGCTCCTGCATCGCGTGCAACACCCGTAAGTCCAACCGCACGCCGTTTGAGGCCGGCCTGAACCTCGTGCGCAAACCGAAACGCCCGAAATGGCGGCCGTTCGTGCAGATCAACTTCACGCTGCACCGGCACGACAGTTGGAAGCATTTCGTGGATCTCGCCTATTGGAACGTCGAACTGGGTGAGGATGTCACACCCTAGCCGCAGCGTTGACTTCCGGGCACGGCGCGATAGCATGGAAATTCAAGGCGTGCTCGTCTATCGGTTAGGACACGGCCCTCTCAAGGCTGAAAGACGGGTTCGATTCCCGTGCGCGCTACCAAATTAAATGAACGCCTTTCAAATCATCTTCACGCCCACCGCCGCGTCCGAACTGGCGCGGATGCCGAAGGAATTGCAACTGGAAATCCTCGGCGACTTTCGCGGTCTGCCCCAGCAGGTCGTCGGCAGCGAACTGGAGGATTTTGGCAAGCTGGAAAGCGACGGCCACATCCTGCACCGCTTCCGCATCGGCGATTACCGCGTTTATTTTGAACGCCACCCGCTGGGCGTGCTCGTCCACCGCATCATGAGCCGGCATACGCTGAAGGATTTCTTTTTCCGCTCCGGCATCAAGATGGGCGAGGATCAGGCCCTGCAGGAAAACCCGAAATTCTGGGAACTCATCGAGGCGGCCAAAAGCTCGGAAGCAAAATAATCGCTTCCAAGGGACGAACCCGGCGAGTTTTCCCGGCTTGCGCTGAAGCCAATTCAATTTAATATTTTTGCGCTCAATTTATGAACTACAAAATCTCCCAACGCGCCGCATCGCTGTCGCCCTCACTCACCCTCGCCATTGATGCGAAAGCCAAGGCAATGAAGACCGCCGGCGAGGATGTCGTCGGCTTCGGTGCCGGCGAACCGGACTTTGACACGCCGCAGCACATCAAGGACGCCTGCGCCAAGGCGCTCGCCGCCGGTTTCACCAAATACACGCCGAGCAGCGGCATCCCCGAACTGCGCGAGGCCATCGCCGCCAAGTTTAAAAACGAGAACGGCCTGACTTACAAGCCATCGCAGGTCATCGTCTCGTGCGGGGGAAAACACTCCTGTTACAACGTCATTCTCGCAACGTGCGAATCCGGCGACGAAGTCATCATTCCCGCGCCGTATTGGTTGAGCTATCCGGAAATGGTCAAGCTCGCGGGCGCGAAGCCGGTGATTCTCCAGACGAGCGACAAGACGGAATTCAAGGTCACCCCCGAACAATTGCGCGCCGCCATCACGCCGAACACGCGGCTGTTCGTTTTGAATTCGCCAAGCAACCCGACCGGCTCGGTTTACACGCCGGAAGAAACCAAGGCCCTCGGCGACATCTGCGTCGAGAAAGGCGTCCTCATCATGAGCGACGAAATTTACGAACATCTGCTTTACGATGGCGCGAAGGTGAAGAGCGTCGCCAGTTTTTCGCCGGCACATTACGACCACACCATCATCGTCCACGGTCTGGCGAAGGCGTATTCCATGACCGGCTGGCGGCTGGGTTTCCTCGCCGCGCCGGAACCGATTACCAAAGCCATTGACGCCGTGCAAAGTCACAGCACAAGCAACCCGACTTCTTTCGCCCAAAAAGGCGGCGTCGCCGCGCTCACCGGACCGCAGGATCATTTGAAGACGTGGCTTGTGGAATTCGACAAGCGCCGCCGTTTTGCACACGCGAAGCTAAACTCGATGCCGGGAATTTCCTGCGTCAACGCCAAAGGCGCATTCTATTTGTTCCCAAACATTTCCAAGACCGGACTCAAGTCCGCGGAGTTCTGCGCCAAACTGCTCGAACAGGAAAAAGTCGCCGCCGTGCCCGGCATCGCCTTCGGTGCGGACGATTACATCCGCTTGAGCTACGCGACGAGCATGGCGAACATCGAAAAAGGTTTGGAACGCATCGATCAGTTCTGCCGGACGCTGTTGAAATAATCACACCTCCACCTCTTCAAGCCGCGAACGTTCGCGGCTTTTTTATTTGGCTGAAGCGGACCGGCCGGCTTTTAAAATAATGATTGAATAGCACGCCATTCATTGAGGAAGATGTGTTCATGTCACAGATTCAGAACGGCAACGGCACCGTCGCCTCGGTGGAGGAAGTCCAACGGGATTGGCACGACCTCCAGTTGCGCGTGCAGCAACTGGAGACCGAGCGCACGGTTCTGAATCAGGAAAACAAAACGCTGCGCTCACTGGTGGAGCGCGTCATCGAGCATCGCCAAAAATCCCACAGCGAACTGGTGAACCTACTGGCGACACTAGTGAGCCGGCTGCCGATCAATGACATCGGCGTGGTGGTGTCGCGATTGGTGGAGCACAACCAGCACGTCAACGAAGTCTGCGCCAGCCTGTCCAAGGGAAAATTGGATGACTCACTGCTCCAGCCCGTCCTCCTCAAGCAACTCGACAAAGCCAAACGCGACCTGACCGCGGCATTCAAGCCGGAAGTGGAGGCACTGCTCAAGCTGGACGCGCCGTATGAGGCCGGCTTGCTGGAATCGCTGCTGGAAAAACCAGATGATTTTTTCTCGCCGGCCTTCGCGCGGGCCAATCGTGGTTTTGTAAAAGGCCAGTTGCCGCGCGAACGCATTGTCCGGGAATTCGGCGAGGCCGCGCTGATTTTTTTCAAAGATGTGACGACGGATGTGAAGTTCAACCCGCGCCCGAAGCCGGAGGAAATCATGCTGGTGTTCAAGCCGGAGTTTGCCGAACTCCTCCGGCAAAACCCGAATGCGGCCGCGGCCCGGCAGACGGAACTAGAAGCGCTGTTTCAAAAAGTCCGCCAAAGCCGGGAAAATACGGAGCCATCCCGCGCCCAGAAAAACGCCTTCACCCGGCTTTCCTTTTTTCTCGAACTGCTTCATTACTACGAAAACCGAAGCACCGAATCGCCGGACGTGGTGTTTGCCCAGCGCCTGCCGCCGCTCATCGAGCAGCTGGCCATTCCCGCGGACCGCGATACGCTGGATGAAAAGCTGGTCCAGTCCGTTGAGGCCATGCTGGCGCTCGTCATTTCATCCGACTATCGCAAGTCCATCATCAACAACCTCGGCAAGGCGGGCGGGCTAGCCCGGACATTGCGCTACACACTCGCTTTCCGCGTGGAAAAACTCTCCGACATTGACCCGCTGACCATCGAGTGCATCAAACATTTGATTCCCCAGGGCAAGGCACCCGCACCGGCGGCGATCATTGCCGTCCTGCGGCTTTTCAACCCGCCCATGCAACAAGCCTGCATCCGCACCATCTTTGCCACCGACCGACTGCGCAAGGAAGATGCGGAAAAGCTGGCCAAGGCCGTCGCCAAGGAACTCGGCCTGGAGGAAATTGTCAGCCGCATCAATCAGCAGTCCAACCTCCCGCCGGAACGCGAACGCCAGCTCGCCTGGGACCATATCAAAGACCTCATCGGCAGCCGCACCACGCCGGTCGAGATCATCGCCGCCATCCGCAAACGGCTCGGTGGCCGCTACGATGCCGACGAGGTGAAAGCCTGCTGGCTGGTATTGACCGAAAGTGATCCGATGATTTTCGTCCGGGTCTATTGCCTGTTCCCGTATCTGGCCAACGGCCAGAGCGATCCACTCGCCCGCGCCATTCTGGAGACTTTTGCCAACCGCCTGACTCACGAAAAATACGCCACCATCTACACCAAGGTTGTGACGGCGTTGCGCAATCTTTTCAAGGTCAAGGCCGACAGCCCCGCGCTCGTGAACTTCATCAACCTAGTGAAATGGGTAGACCCGCACTCGGCCGAGAAAATTTCCAAGGACATCGGGATGATGTGAAGTCAGCGGAGAAAATCCCGCTCCAGCCGCGTCATCAGTTCACCGACCGCCAGCATCAGTTCGCCGCGCCGCTCCGCGTTCTGGTCAGCGGATAAATCAATCGGCGCCTCCATCGCCGCCGCATAACGATGCGTCAGCGCCATCCGCTCATCACGCTGGCCAAGCAAATTCAATAATTCGCGGACGCGGCCGGCTTGTTTTTTTGCCGTAAAGATTTTCTTGAGCGCCGCGTCCGCCGTTGTTTCGCCGGCGTTGACGCGTTTCAACAAGCCGCAGTCGAACAACCGGCAACGCTCCGGCCGATCTTGATAAATGCCGCAAAGTTTACCAGCGAAACACGCGCAGGGCTGCACGAAGGCCAGTTTCGACCTTCCCTTTTTCTCCAGCGTCAACCCGAGCCGCCGCAGCCGCTTCGCGTCATCGCCCGCGCGCAGCTCCACGTCCGCAAACAGCGTGCTGTCGCAGCACAAGCCGCAGTTCGGGCAAAGCTGTGCGATGGCGGTTGATGATTCCATGCTCATGGCCAAGGCTCGGTTTCTTTCGCCTGACTTTAACCGTTTCCGCCGGCGGAAGAAACTCAAATGGCCGGCGCCAGACGTCACCTTTTTGTCCTTCCCAACGTCCGTGATGGTGGCACCCACATAAAAACGCATGGATTTCACGCGACAACCGCAATCCGGCGGCCGAAAATACGGCCTTTGATGAACCCTGAAGAAAATACGCCGGGCAAAATCCCCGCGGCGGCAGACCGTGATGGACCGCTGGTCTTGCGCGGCCCGGCGCGGCCCGATTTGCTGCGCCCCGAATGCCTGGCGGACATTCTCACCGCCTCGGCCCGCCGACGGCCCCAGCATCCGGCGCTCATCTGGGGCGAACGGATCGTCAGCTACAGCGAACTGGACGCGCGCAGCGGCGTGGTGGCCGGCGCATTATCCCGGCGCGTCGCCGCCGGCGGCGACGTCATCGGCCTGTTCCTGCCGCGCGGCGCGGATTTATTGATCGCCCAGGCGGGCATCACGAAAAGCGGCGCGGCCTGGCTGCCGTTCGACTCCGAAACGCCCTTGGAAAGAGTCGCGGCCTGCCTCCAATCCGCCAACGCCGCCGGCCTGGTGACCTGCCGCGAATGGCGGCCGCGAATGGCGGAAATGAAACTGCCGGTCTGGTCCCTCGAAGATTTGCTGGCCGATGAAAAGTCAGAGCCAGCCTGCGCCGCCGCGCAACCTTCCGACGCGGCTTATGTGATCTACACTTCAGGCTCGACGGGCCAGCCCAAGGGCATCGTCATCAGCCAGCGCAGCATCTGCCATTTCCTCCGCAGCGAAAACGAAATTTTGGGCGTGCGCGCAGACGACCTGGTTTACCAGGGATTTTCCGCCGCGTTCGACATGTCGTTCGAGGAAATTTGGATTTCCTACCTCGCCGGCGCGACGCTCTGGATCGCGCCGGCGGCGCTGGTCGGTGATCCGGAGTTGCTGGCCCAAACTTTAACGCGGGAGCGCATCACGGTGCTGCACGCGGTTCCGACGTTGTTGAGCCTGGTGGACGATTCCCTGCCCACCGTGCGGCTGATCAATCTAGGCGGCGAAGCCTGTCCCGACGCGCTGGCGCAGCGCCTAGTGCGACCGGGCCGGAAAGTTTTCAACACCTACGGGCCGACCGAAACCTCGGTGTCCGCGACTTCGGTGGAATTGAAACCGGGCCAGCGTGTGACCATCGGGCTACCGCTGCCGAATTACGGATTGATCGTCGTTGATGAGCAGCGGCGTCCCCTGCCGGCGGGCGAAACGGGCGAACTGTGCATCTTCGGGCCGGGGCTGGCGCTCGGTTATCTCGGCCAGCCCGGGTTGACGGCGGAAAAATTCATTCCCAATCCGCTCGCGGAAAATGCGGTCGAGGAAAAAATGTATCTCACCGGCGACCTGACGCGCCTCGAGCCCGGCGGCCCGGCGCATTGCCTTGGCCGCGCGGACAGCCAGGTGAAGATCCGCGGCTTCCGCGTGGAACTAGACGAGATCACCGCCGCGCTCGCCGCCCAGCCCGGCGTGGGCGCGGCGGCGGTGGTGATGCGTCCGCTGGCGGAAATTGACCAGCTCATCGCCTTCATTGTTCCCGCCGCCAATCAAAAAATTGAGCCGCACGACTTGCGGCAAGCCCTGGCGGCACGGCTGCCGCATTACATGGTGCCGGCGCATTTTGAACTGGTCGTCGAGTTGCCGCGCCTCGCCTCCGGTAAGATCGATCAAAACGCGCTGCGGGTTTTCCCGCTCCAGCCGGCCGAAAAAGTTGACCAAACTGCTGCACCGCGCCATGAAGACGAGCAGGCGCTCCAGGCCGCGCTGGGCAAGCTGTTTCCCGGCCGCGCCTGCCGGCCGGAATCGGATTTTTTTGACGACCTGGGCGGCCATTCGCTGCTGGCGGCGCGGCTGGTTTCCATCCTGCGCGCCGACGAACGCTATGCTTCATTGAGCGTCCAGGCTGTTTATCAAAACCGCCGACTGGCCGGCATCGCCGCCGCCATGGCACAGCAGCGCCAGCGAAAACGAACCGCTGCCGCCGCGCACGCCGCCGCGCCCAGGTGCCGCCGGTTTTTTTGCGGGCTGGCCCAGACCGGCGTCATTCCGTTCCTGGTTCTATTCCACATCGCCAGTTGGCTCGCGCCGTTTTTTGTCTATCACTATTACACCGGCGACCCCGGCGACAGCCTTTCGCTGGCGGTACTTTATTCGCTGGCGACATTTGTATTCATCGAAATCATCACCTTCGCCGCGGCCGTCGCCGGCAAATGGCTGGCGGCCGGCCGGTTGAAAGCCGGACGTTATCCGCTGTGGGGCGTCACTTTTTTTCGCTGGTGGCTGGCCGGCAAATTTTGCGAGCTGCCGGATGTCTATCTGCTGGCCGGCACGCCGTGGATGCCGCTTTATCTGCGGGCGCTCGGCGCGCGCATCGGGCGCGACGTGATGATCGAAACCCTCACGCTCGGCGCGCCGGAGTTGCTGTCCGTCGGCGACGGCGCGAGCCTCGGCACTTTTGTGAACGTCGAAAACGCCCGCGTCGAGGGCGGCTGGCTGATCCTCGGCCCCGTGCAACTGGAACGCGAGGCGGCGGTGGATTCGTATGCCGTCTTGGAAAACGACACGCGGCTCGGCGAACGCGCGCGGCTCGGCGGCCAGTCCGCGCTGGCGGCCGGCCGGCAAATCCCCGCCGATGAAGTTTGGGAAGGCGCGCCGGCGCGGGCGGTGAATCAGCCGCAGGAAAAGTTGCCGCCGCGGCCGCAAGCTGGTTTTGCCCGGCGCTGGGCGCAGATGCTGCTGTTCGCCGCCAGCGCCATTTTTGTTTCCGTGCTGTTTTTCCTGCCGGCCTTCCCGACGTTCATGTTGATTGACTGGGTGGACGCGCACAGCGTGGACATTTTTGATTCCGACCTGAATCCGCTGGCCGCCTACGGTTTGTTTTTTGTGCTGGCCATCCCGGCCAGCGGCTTGTTCGTGTTCGTCACCCTGCTGGTGACGGCGGGGCTGCGCCGGCTCCTGCCGCGGCCGGCGGCCGGCATCGCCTCGATTCACAGCCTGGCGTTCTGGCGCCGAAAATTCACGGGCATGATCCTGGATCAAAGCCTGCATGTGCTGCACGGGATTTACGCCTCGGTGTATGCGCCGGCCTGGCTGCGGTGCCTGGGCGTCAAGGTGGGCGGCAACGCCGAAATTTCCACCGCCGAGGGCATGATCCCGGAACTGCTGGCGCTGGGCGACGACAGCTTCATCGCCGACGGCGCCATGCTGGGCGACGAGGAACAGCGCGGCGGCTGGATGATTTTGAAGCCGACGCAAATCGGCAGCCGCTCGTTCATAGGCAACGGCGCCTACGTCCCCGGCGGCACCGTGGTGCCGGACGATGTGTTGATCGGCGTGCAAACCCGCACGCCGGAAACGACCCGGCTCAAATCCGGCCAGACGTGGATGGGTTCGCCCGCGCTGTTGCTGCCCGACCGCGAACGCCTGACCGGATTCCCCGAATCGCTCACCTTCCGCCCATCGTGGCGGCGGCGGCTGGCGCGCGGGCTGATTGAAGCGCTGCGCCTGGTGCTACCGCTGGCCTTTGTGATCGCCACCGGCTATTTGATCGTGGTTTTGGTCATGCCGCTCGCCGAGGAAAACGGCTGGGGAATGCGCGTGGCCGGCGCGCTCGCCCTCGCCGGCTGCCTGTATAGCCTCGCCTCGTTTCTGCTGGTCGTCGCGCTCAAATGGATTCTCCTCGGCCGCTATCATCCCTGCGCCCGAGCGATGTGGACGCCGTTCGTCTGGATCAGCGAGGCGGTCACCAATTTGTATGAATCGCTGGCCGTGCCAAACCTGCTGGACTTCCTGCGCGGCACACCCCTACTGCCGTGGGCGCTGCGCTTCCTCGGCGCCAAAATCGGCCAGGGCGTTTATCTGAACACCACCGACCTGACCGAATTTGACTGCGTGCGCATCGGCGACGAGGCGGAGTTGAACGCCTGGTGCGGCCCGCAAACCCATTTGTTCGAGGACCGCGTGATGAAAATCGGCCAAGTCGAAATCGGCGCGCGGACAACCGTCGGCGCGCGCTCCACGATTCTCTATGACACGCACCTCGGCGAGCGCGTGAATCTCGGGCCGCTGACGCTCGTCGCCAAAGGCGAGCGCCTTCCAGCCGGCACGCGCTGGGAAGGTTCGCCGGCCGCGCCCGCCGTTGAAAAATGAACGCCGCCCTGATTTCCCGATGGCCGGAGCTGCCGGCCTTGCCGCCGCCGGGCGTGCCAATTTTGATCCGCGTTCAAACCACACCGCCGCGACGGCCGGCGCGGCAAAAACTGCGGACCGTGTTGCGCCAGGTGCTGGCCGCCTGGAGCGGCCTTCCGCCGGAACAACTGCCGCTGGGCGAGACCTCACGCGGTCCGGTCTGGCGGGGACAACTGGGCGGCCACGATCTGGACATCAGCTTGTCCTACGCCGAAGGCGAAGGCTGGATCGGCTTGCGGCGCGCCGGCAGGATCGGCGTGGATGTCATGCAAATTCAAAATTTTACCGAAGCGGAAGCCGTGGCCCAGATATACTTTGCCCCGGAAGCGTGGAAAACCATTCAGCAATCCGCCAATCCGGCGCTGGCCTTTGCGACGGCGTGGACAACTTTGGAAGCCCTGCTCAAATGCCTGAAGCGGGGGCTGACCGAGTCATCCGGCGCGTCGGCATGGGAACAGCCGGACGGCACGGTGCAAAGCCTGACTTTGCCGGGAAGCCGGATTTTGACCGTCGCAACCGCTCCGTCCAGAAGAGAAATCGCCAGCCCGGCCAGTCCCTAGCGCCATAAATGTTTTGGGTACTTCCGCGACAATTCGGATTTAATTTTGGGATAATGCTCGCGCCAGAAGCTCGCCAAATCCTGCGTCACTTGGATCGGTTTCATGCCCGGCGTTAAAATGTGCACCGTCACCGGCACGCGACCCAGCGCAATTTTCGGCGTCTGATTCACATCGTAAAGCTCCTGAATGCGCAGCGAGATGAACGGGGCCTTGCCGTTTTCATAATTCACCTTCGGCGTGCGCCCGTTCGGCAGCGTGAGCCGTTCCGGCGCTTGCTTGTCGAGCAATTCGCGCTGCGATGGCGAGAGCCACGACATCACGACAGGCTTCACTTCGCGATCCTTGATGTCTTTGTAACTCGCCGCGCCGTGGCACAACTGCCCAATGATGGCTTGCTTGTCCTCATCCGTGATCGCGGGCAACTGCAAGTCAGCGCACTGCTGGCACAACAAGTTTAAGCGCGCGAGCCACTGCTCAACGTGATGATCCCAGTTCGGCAACAGCAATCTTCCAGCTAAAATCTCATCCGCCAGCAACCGCGCCGCCGCGTCGGCAGGCGGCGGGTCAAGGCGTTTCGAAGCGAGAACCAGATCGCGGAAACGCAATAATTCCGCCGCCAACACCCGTTTTTCACGTGCATCAAACTGCACCTGCACATCGCTTTTGATGTCGCCGGGAAACAATTCCTTCAACCACTCCACCTCGATGGCGGTCGCCAGCGAGAGGATGGTGTTCACCTCGCGGTCGCGACCTTCGACCTCACGGATTTCCGCCACAACGAACAGCGGACTGTGCTGCACCCGACTTTCGCGCGCGAGCACGCCGCGCCGGCCGTGCACCAGTTCGCAACGCAGCGTCCCCTGATCCAGCCGCCGCGCCACCCGGTCACTGAAACCGATGAGAATACATTTTTGCAACGCCACGTCTTTGACTTCGTGGGACTGCGTGTCAAGACCTTCGTCTTTGGCGATGCGGAGAAACTGGTCAAACAACGGCCCGACCTGTTTCGCGGTGACGGCGTGGATGCCCAGCTTGCGGCACGCATCCATCCGGAACTGATTGTTGAACGCGAAGCTCCAGGCGCGCATCACGATCCAGAAATCCGACGACGCCTTTTCGCCGAGCAAATCTTCGCGCGCGGAATCCACGTCCTTGCCGCAATTCCGCAAAAGCAAATCACGGCCCTGCGTCAACGCCGCGACCAGACACGCCTGATAGACACAACCGTATTCCTGCGCCGCAAGCAGCATTCGCGCGTAACGCGGGTGCAGCGGAAACGCCAGCATCTTGCGGCCCACCGGCGTGATCTTTTTGTCGTGGCCAATCGCGCCCAGATCTGCCAGCAACTCTTCCGCGTGCGTCAGCGAAATCTCGTCCGGCTTTTCCAGCCAACGAAATTGGCGCAAGTCATCCACGCCCGCGGCTTTCAACGTCAGCACAACCTCGGACAAATCCAGCCGGCGGATTTCCGGCATCTCGTGCGGCACACGTTCGTCGTGCTCCGGGCGCGACCACAGCCGGACACATGTTCCCGGTGCGGTGCGACCGGCGCGACCGGTGCGCTGGTCTGCGTTAGCCTGCGAAATTTTTTCGATGAGCAGCGTGTTGATGCCGCGGTTGGAATCGTAGCGGGCGATGCGAGCGAGTCCGGAATCAATCACCAGCCGCACGCCGTCAATCGTGATGGAGGTTTCCGCGACGTTCGTGGCGACAACGACTTTGCGCCGATCATAGCGTGCCACCGCCGCGTCCTGGTCTTTGGGCTGAAGTTCGCCGTGCAACGGCAAGACGATAAAACCGTTCGCCTCGCGCGTATGGCGAATAGCTTCAATCGTCTGCGAAATCTCGAAACCGCCAGGCATAAAGACGAGCACATCGCCCTCACCGCCGGCGTTGACGTAACGCGAAAATTCCTCGGCTGCGATTTCCCAAACCGGCGGACCATTGAGGCCGACACGGTGCGGCAGATATTCGACCTCCACCGAAAACGTGCGACCTGCGGACGCCAGAGTGGCGCACTGCAAAAGATATTTTTCCAACTCACCCGCATTCAAAGTCGCGGACATCACGGCGAGCTTCAGGTCGGGACGGTACTGTTCCTGCAAATCCAGCGCACGGGCGAGCGTAATGTCACCGTAAAGATGCCGCTCGTGAAATTCGTCGAACAGAATGGCCGAGACGCCACGCAACTGCGGATCGTCCAGCATCTGCCGCAGCAACACGCCTTCGGTCACAAAACGGATTTTCGTCTTCGCGGACGTGACGTTCTCGAAGCGAATTTGGTAGCCGACTTCCTCGCCCAGTTTTACGCCGAGCTCCTCCGCGACGCGCTTGGCGAGCAGACGCGTGGCGAGCCGGCGCGGCTGGAGCACGACCACCTGCCCGTCGCCGAGCAGTCCATGTCGGAGCAGCATCTGCGGCACCTGCGTGGATTTTCCGGAGCCGGTCGGCGCGGACAAAATCAGGCGCCGGTCGCTTTGCAACCGGGCGATAATGTCGCGCTCGATTTCGTAAATAGGCAGACGGTCAGCCATGAATACGGGCAGCGTAGCAATTCGCACCGGCCGGGAAAAACCAATTTAACTTTGGGGCGCAGAAAGCTCCGCGAGCTTCACCCCTTCGCGTTGGAGAATCACCGCCTCGACGCGCGGCACATACATTTGAGTTTCCGCCGGCAGGTGCGTCGCGATCTCGTCGTAGCTGTGCGCGTGGTGCCGGTTCAAAAGTTTTTGCACCGTGCCTTCACCGGCATTGTAGGCGGCCAGCGCCAGCCGCCAATCGCCGAACCGGTCATGCAACACTTTCAGATATTGCGCGGAGGCCGTGGCGCTGGGTGCGGCCTGAAAACGCTGGTCAAACGGCCAGATGGACAAACCAAAACGCCTGGCCGTCGCCGGCATCAACTGGAATAATCCCGCCGCGCCCGCCGGACTTTGGGCGCGCCGGTCGAAGGATGACTCCACCTCTGCCACCCAAACAAGTTCCGGCGGCACTTTTTTCGCGGCGAAGACCGGCTTTAACGCCGTCACATATTTTTTTGCTCCGGCCGGCCACGGTTCACTAGAAACTTCCTTTACCCAGACCTCGCGTTCCCGTTGCGGCGGCAAATTGGGCATGACTTTCGGTACTGGATTAGTCGTTGCCGGCGGCGGGATGGAAACTTGGATTTCATCCGCCACTTTCAAGTACGGCAGCTGCGCTTTCAACCACGCGGCGTAGGGCTGTGTTTCCTCGCTGGCTTCCAGCAGAGGCAAAACCGCCTGCGCCGTCTGCCGCAGCGCCGCCAGATCCACCACGTAATCCCCCTGAAACCGTGTTTGCAACTGCCGGAGAAAATCCCGCACCCCCTTGTCGTCCACCTCCGGCACGGCGTTGAGCAGGTTAGTGTCGAGATTGTCCAGCGTCCATTGTTGCACGCCTTGCAACAAGTCCGGCAATGAAACTGAGCTATCCTGCGACCGCACGCTGGGCGCGACCGCCAGAAAAACCAGGGTGAAGCAAACTGCTGTTTTCATGTACGGGAAGGTGAACCGACCAGTGATTTTAGACAACTGGTTTCAATTCAAACCAGTTCCCAACCCGGCCTGATTTCCTCGTCGAGCGCCGGCAACGATGGGTGCGCCAGGAATTTTTTTTCGGCCAGGATGCCAATCATGGCGGCATTGTCGGTGCAAAGATGTTTATCTGCGAGACGCAATATCAAGCCGTTATTTCTGCAGGCGCGTTCCAGTTCGTGGCGCAAGGCGCGGTTACAGGTCACGCCGCCGGACGCGGTAACGCACCGAACGCCTTCACGTTTCGCGGCGCGAATGGTTTTTTTCACGAGCACTTCCACAATCGCGGCCTGCACGCTGGCGCAGAGGTCGCGGACTTCTTGCAGGTCGCCCAGCAGCGCCGGATGGTCGCGGATGAAATACCGCACGGAAGTTTTGAGTCCGCTGAAGCTGAAATCATCATTGGGGTCGTGCAGCAGCGGACGCGGAAAATCATATGCAGACGGATTTCCCAGCTCTGCCAGCCGGTCAATTTCCGGACCGGCAGGATAGGCGAGACCCATGAGCTTGCCGGTCTTGTCAAAACATTCGCCGGCGGCGTCGTCAATCGTGCCGCCGAGCACGCGGTGTTTCAGTTCGGATTTAACCAAAACCAACATCGTGTGCCCGCCGCTGACGATGAGTGAAACATTCGGCTGAAAATTCTCAAAGTCGGCAACGGGCGGGCGGCCCGCAATCCACGGCGAATACAGATGCGCCTCGTGGTGGTTGATGCCGAGGAACGGTTTATCGAGCGCAAAGGCCACGGATTGCGCGGCCTTGAAGCCGATGAGCAACGCGATTCCCAACCCCGGCCCCTGCGTGGCGGCCACGGCATCGAGTTGTTGCGGAGAAACCGCGGCTTCGGCCAAGGCGGCCTGCGTGACCGGGAGAAGGTTTTTCAAATGCTCGCGCGCGGCGAGTTCCGGCACTACGCCGCCATATTCGGCGTGCAGCTTGATTTGTGACGAAACGACGTTAGCCAGAACGACACCATCACGCACGACGGCCGCGCTGGTTTCGTCACAGGAAGTTTCGAGCGCGAGCAGGATCATTTATTTACTTGGCGGCGACTTTTTCCGGGGTCGGCGCAGCGGTCAGCCGGTTGTAAATGATGAGGCCCTTGAGCAAATCTTCCGCCCGTTCAAACTGCTCGTCGTGGACAGCCCTGACCGCAGCCTGATCGCGTTCAGGCAGCGACTCGACACCGCCCGGCGAGCGTTGCAGGAGCAGCGCGGCCTCCTCCGAATCCGTGACCGGCACCAACACATCGGGGGTGATGCCGTGCTGATGAATGACCTTGTGGCTGGGCGTGTAATATTTGGCCACGGTAAGTTTGAGCGCGGAACCGTCGTCGAGCGGAAAAATCGTCTGCACCGAACCCTTGCCAAAGGTTTTTTCCCCGAGCACCACAGCGCGATGCAAGTCCTGCAGGCAACCACTGACAATCTCCGCCGCGCTGGCTGTGCCGAGGTTCACCAGCACCACTACGGGAATGTTTTTCAACTCGTCGCCGGCTCCTTTCGCAAAATATTTTTCAACGGTGCGCCGGCCCTCGGTGGAAACCACCAGTTGCCCGCGCGGCAGGAATTTCTGGGATACTTCGACCGCCTCCTCCAGCAACCCGCCGGGATTCCAGCGCAAATCAAGGATGAAACCCTGCACGCCCTGCCGCTTGAGCCGGCCCAGCGCCGATTCCAACTCCTCGCCGGTCTTGTCGCCGAATTGCGTAATGTGAACGTAGCCGATCTTGTTTACGCCGAGCGGAAATTCTTTCCGCCCATTGATATCCTTGACCATCGTCACCTGGATGACGGCGCGCTTCAGTGTGAAGTTTTTCACCGCCCCGGACGACGGCCGCTCAATGGTGACGGTCACGGACGAACCGGGCGCGCCGCGCAATTGTTTCACCACGTCGGAGAGCGACTGCTTCTCCACGCTTTTGCCCTCGACCTTGGTGATGCGGTCGCCCGCCAGGATGCCCGCGCGAAAACCAGGCGTGTCCTCCATCGGCGAAACCACCGTGACGTAGCCGCCCTTGAGCGCGACCACCAGACCCAGCCCGCCAAACTGGCCCTCGGTGTCATCCTGCAACTGCTGGAACGAATCCGCATCGAGAAATTCGCTATGCGGATCCAGCCGGCTAACCGCGCCCTTGAGCGCGGAATAGACCAGTTGTTGACAGGTGAGATCCTTGCCATCCACGTATTCCTTGCGGATTTTTTGGATCGCATCCGCGAACAAATCCATGTTCGCATGGACCTCGTCCTCGTCGCTCGCCGGGCGGACGGCGCTCAAATAAATCCTTGCACCCACCGCAAGATTGAGCAGCAGCGCGAGGAGCACCAGACCAAAAATGAAACGGCGTTTCATGCAGACAGTTTGAACCATTCAAGCCGCCGGCCGCAACAGCGATTCGACTAACGGCAGATCCGCCGGCACCGTGACTTTTGGATTCGGCGTCGCGCCGCCTACCAAGCGGACCGGCTGGCCGATGAGTTCGCATGCGGCGGTGTCGTCGGTGAGCACCAGTTTTTTTTCACGTGCCGCTGAAATGGCGCGGCGGATGACCTCCACGCGAAACGTCTGCGGCGTCTGCACCGACCACAATTTCGCGCGGTCCACCGTGCGCAAAATAATTTTGCCGTCGGCGGTTTCCTTGATGGTGTCCGTCACCGGTTGCGCGGCCACGGCGGCACCGGTTTCCTGCGCAGCGACGATGGTGGCGGCAATCAATTCCTGCGTCGTGCAAGGCCGCGCCGCATCCTGAATGGCGACAATTCCCGTCTCCGGCGAAAGCGCTTCAAGGCCGTTCCAAACCGAGTCCTGCCGTTCGGCACCGCCGGCAACGAGCCGGAATGGTTTTTGGAAATTATATTTCGCTGCGAGTTCAACGAAGTGCGGCTGCATCCCATCCCGAACGACAAGAATGATTCCGTCCACACATTTGGCGTCGTTGAATTTCTGCCAGGTATGCGCAATGACCGGCCGACCGGCGACTTCAAGCCAGAGCTTGTCCACGTTCGCGCCCATGCGCGTGCCCCGGCCGGCGGCGACGATGATTGCTGATGTCATGGTGAAAGTTTAAAGTCCAAGGCCGAAAGTCTAAAGTCCAAAGAGCGCCCTTCACAGGCTTTGGGCTAAGTAGCCGGTCGCCAATCTAAAACCTTCAACTGCACTGTCGTCCGGCCATTAAACTCATTCAGCGACGGGGCGAAGGCGAGGTCAAATTTTCCGGCCGGCAGCGAATCCCCGCCCACGTTCCACCAGACCGCCTCGTGCGTGGTGGCACCATCCGTCACCCACAGTTTAACATGCTGCTTTTTCACGCCCATCCGTTGCAATGGTTTTTTCTGCGCCAGATTCCGCGCGTAAAACTGCACCGCCGGATTCCCCTGCCCCAACGGTTTCAGCTTTTCCAATTCCGTGAGCGAATCCAGATTTATTTCGCCCAAACCAACCTCGGCGTCAAGCCGCAACGGCGGCTTCATATCCTCCGGTTTCAACGCGCGCTTCACCAGTTCGTTCAGCCGCGCGCGGAGCAAACCCACCTTGTCCGGCGCGATGGTCAAGCCCGCCGCCATCGCGTGGCCGCCGTGGCGCAGCAACAGGTCATCACACTCGCGCAGCGCGGCGGCGAGGTCGAAACCCGCGATGCTGCGGCCCGAACCGCGCCAGTTCCCGGCATCGCCGCCGAGAATAATGGTCGGGCGGTAAAATTCCTGCAACACGCGCGACGCTACAATGCCGACAACGCCGATGTGCCAGAGCAACTGCCCCTCGACGATGGCAAAATCCTTCTGCGCGTCGAACTTCGAGCGCACGGCGCCAACGACAGCCTCGGTGATGCGGCGTTCGATGGTCTGCCGCTCGCGATTCTGCGCGTCGAGGTTTTGCGCCAGCGGCAAAGCCTCCGCCAAAGTCTCCGCGAGCAGCAAATGCAGTGATGCCGCCGCCGTTTCGAGCCGGCCGGAGGCATTCAAACGTGGCGCGAGCTGGAAACCGACATCGTGCGTGCCGAGTTTTTCCGGCGACTGCGCCACTTCCTTGAGCGCCATGATTCCGGGCCGCTGCGTGGTGTTCAACCGTTCCAGGCCGGCGGTGACGAGAATCCGGTTTTCACCAGTGAGCGGAACCAGATCCGCAATCGTGCCGAGCGCGACCAGATCCAACAACGGTTTCAAATCAAATTCCGACGCGCCGGGCAAGCCGGTTTCGCGCCCACGTTTCACCAACGCATGCGCCAACTTGAACGCGAGGCCGGCGGAACAAAGCTCGGCGAAAGCGGTTGGAAGTTGGGAGTTGGAAGTTGGGAGCTGCGGATTCACCAGCGCCACGGCTTCCGGCGCGGGATGGGAAACCTGGTGATGGTCGAGGACAATCACCTCGACGCCGCGCGCTTTCAGCCACGCGATGGTTTCCACGGCGGTGGAGCCGCAGTCCACGGCGAGCAGCAGTTTCACTGGAAATTTTTTTAGGCAATTTTCCACGCCATCGCGGCTCAAACCGTAGCCTTCGTCCATCCGGTTCGGCAAATACGCCTCCGCCAACCAGCCGAGCCGGCGCAAAACTTCCAGCAACAGCGTCGTGGAGGTCACGCCATCCACGTCGTAATCACCAAAGATGACGAGCGATTCGGCGCGTTCGTGCGCGAGCAACAAACGCTCCACCGCAGCTTTCATGTTTGGCAGCAGAAACGGATCGGCCAGGTTTTTAAGCCGGGGCGAAAGAAAGTTTTCGATGTCAGACGGCTCGGAGAAATTGCGATTCAACAAACATTGCGCGAGCAATAGCGTGATTTTTAACTGTGCCGCAAGCTGTTCCGCGAACAGCGGCTGCGACGGGGCAATCGTCCAGCGGAATTTCATTGGGAAACCGATCTCTCCCGACGCGCGGCGGTGAGTGACAGCACAATGGCGAGGACAAGAATGGCGGCGACGACAAGTAGCGAGGTGCCGGTGGGAATTTCCATCTGAAACGGTTTGGCCGGCCCGGCATGCGGGTCGAGCAGCATTTTCACACCGATGAAAACGAGCACGACGGCCAGCCCGATTTTCAAATAGCGGAAACAGCCGAGCGCGCCGACCAGCAAAAAATAAAGGGAGCGCAGGCCCAGGATGGCAAAGACATTCGAGGTGAAAACGATAAACGCCTTGCGCGTGACGGAGAAAACGGCGGGCACGGAATCCACGGCAAAGATCAAGTCCGTCGTCTCCACCAGCAGCAGCACCAGCGCCAGCAAAGTGAGCGCGGGGCGGCCATTGATCCGCGTCAGGAATTTCTGGCCGTCAAAACCGGGCGCAACCGGAAAACATTTTCGCGCAAGGCGCAACACCGGATTTTTTTCCGGATCGAGGTTGTTCGGTTTTTCAAACAGCATTTTCATCCCGGCAAACGCCAGGAACGCGCCAAACAGATACAGCACCCACTCGAAACGGTGGATCAGCGCCGCACCGGCCGCAATCATTGCGCCGCGCATCGCCAGCGCGCCGAGGATGCCCCAAACGAGCACACGATGCTGCAACTCTGCCGCCACTTTGAACGACGCAAATATGAGCGCGATGACCAGCAGGTTATCGAGCGAGAGGGACAGTTCGATAATGTAGCCGGTGAAGAATTGCGCCGCCTCCTCGCGCCCGCGCCAGCGCCACATCAGGCCGGCAAAAAGCGTCGCCAGCGCAAACCACACCGCACTCCACCCGGCGGCCTCGGCCATTTTGACGACGCGGGGACGGCGATGAAACGCGCCCAGGTCCAGCGCGATGAAAACCAGAATGCAGACGATGAAACCCGTCCAGTGCCAAGGCGTAATCTCTGTCATTTACGATTTACGATTTACGATTTACTCGCCGACTGCAAATCCAATCGGCACCAGCAGTCGCAACCGCAAATTTATTGAACCTTCGCCGTCGGCGCGTTTTGCACCGTCACCTGCGAGCCGCCGATAGACGGGCGTTCGCCCTTGTGCCACCAAAGCACGATGACGCTGGCAATGTAGATGGACGAGTAGGTGCCGACAACGATGCCGATCAGGAATGTGAAGGCGAAATCGTTGATGACGCCGCCGCCCCAGATGAACAGCGACAGCGTGGCGAGAAACACCGTGCCGCTGGTGATGATCGTGCGGCTCAACGTCTGGTTCAGCGCCTGGTTGATAATGTCCCGGAACGAGCCGCGCACGCCGAGCTTCAAGTCTTCGCGGATGCGGTCGAAGATGACGATCTTGTCGTTGATGGAGAAGCCGATGATGGTCAGCACCGCCGCGACGACCGTGGCGTTGAACTGGCGGCCGGAAACGTAATTCGCAATGCAATACGCGCCGATGGTGAACAGCACGTCGTGCAGCACCGCGATGACGGCGGCCACGGCGAAGGAAAATTCGTAGCGGAACGCGACATAGACGAGGATGCCGAACATCGCCATGAGCGACGCGATGATGGCCGACTGCTGGATTTCCCGGCCGAGCGTGGCGCCCACTTCCTGACGGCTGACGGGATTGAACTGCGCTTTCGGGAATTTTTCCAACAACAGCGCCTCGACCCTGGCGGCGGTGCCGCTCTGCGTGGTCACGCGCAGCGTTTCCGCATTGTCGCCTTTTTGATATTGAATCTGGGCGTCTTTCTCGCCGATGGTCGTCAGCACCGCGCGCAAATCCTTTTCATCGTATTTTTGCGTCTGCACGAAACTGAAGGTCGTGCTGTCGCCACCGACGAAATCCACGCCAAAGAGTTTTCCGCCCCGGCTGACACCGAAGCCAAGTGAAATGATGACAAACAGCCACGTCACCACGAACAGCGGCCTGGCGATGCCCATGAAATTGACCTTGGCGGCGCGGATCAGATGAAACATGTGCAGTGATTTCAGGATGTTGCGGTCCACCATGAAGTTGAAGATGAGCCGCGTCACGACAAGCGCAGTAAACAAACTCGCCGCCACGCCGATGGTAAGCGTGACACCGAAGCCCTTGATTTCGCCGGTGCCCATGAAAATCAAAATGATGGACGAAATCAGCGTGGTGACATGCGAGTCGAAAATCGTGCCGAACGCGCGGGCATAGCCGGCGTCAATCGCGCCGCGCAGGGATTTGCCCTTGGCGAGTTCCTCGCGGATGCGCTCGTAAATCAGCACGTTCGCGTCCACCGCCATGCCGACGGTAAGCACACCGCCCGCGATGCCCGGCAGCGTGAACGTGGTACCGACCGAGCACATGACGCCGAGCAAAATGATGATGTTCGTGACGAGAGCGACGTTCGCGGCGAGACCGGCGAACAAATAATAGCCCAGCATGAACAGGGAAACAAACGCAACGCCGTAAATCGAGGCCTTGATACCGCTGCGGATGGAGTCCTTGCCTAGCGTCGCGCCGACATCGCTGGAATAGACAATGTGCAGCGGCGCCTTCAGCGGATTCTGCAGGACATTCGCCAGTTCCATCGCCGTTTCGATGGTGTAATTGCCGGTAATCTGGCCGTTGCCGGAAGGAATCTCGCCCTGAATGTTGGGCGCGGAATACAGTTCGCCGTCGAGCACAATGGCCAGGCGGTGGCCGATGTTTTCGCGCGTGGTTTGCGCGAATTTTTTGGCACCGTCATCAGTGAGCGAGAAATCAATCTGCGGTTCGCCAAGGTTGCCGCGGATCACCATCGAGCTTTTCACGATATCGCCGGCGAGGCCGTTTTCCGGCTTCTTTTTTACAACATCGTATTCCACCCGCGTCTGGTTGTTTGGAAGCTGCTCGATATGTTTCAGCAATTCATAACCCGCCGGAACCGGCTCGTGGATTTCGCCGGTCCGCTCGTCCACGATCTCGTTGCTGCGCTCATGCACCATGCGGAATTCCAGAAACGCGGTTTTTTGAATCTGCTGTTTCGCGCTTTCCTTGTCCGACTGCGAGAGGCCGGGGAGCTGAATGAGAATGCGGTTGCCGCCGGCGGACTGGATAATCGGCTCGGCCACGCCGAAACGGTCAATGCGCTTACGCAGCACCTCGACAGCCTGCGACAACGCCGCGCTCGTCACTTCCGAACGCTGGCGGAGGTTGTTCGTGTCCGCGTTAAACAAAACATTGGTATCCATCTCGACAAGGAATGACGTGCCGCCCTGCAAGTCCAAGCCCAGCTTGATTTTGCCGGCGGCATCGCGCTGGAGTTTGTTCAGGATGAAGGTGTTCGGATAAAGCTGGTTGGCGGCGGGAATGAACGGAAAGTATTTCTGCAAATCATTCGTGCCGACGGCCGTTTGCAGCGCGACAAATTCGTTGTTCGTGCCGGCTTTCTGGAACGCGTCAGCCTTGGCAAGGATGCCCTTGAATGACGCATCCTGATTTTGTGCGCGGCGGGAGAATTCCTGCTTAAGGTCACGCGCGGTCGGCGGATACACCTGATAGAGCGACCACAGAATGATCGCGACCACGAGCAGAAAACGGCCCAGATTATTGCTTTTCATGAGAAATCAGGATTCGGTCGGGGTGCTGGCGTCGAGGATTTGAGCCACGGAAGCCTTGGTGATTTCAAATTTAGCGTCGGCGGAGCGGATGGAAACAGTCGTTTCCTTGACCGTGACAACCGTGCCGACGATGCCGGCGGACGTGATCACCTTGTCGCCCGACTTGAGCGCGGAGAGCATTTTCGTCTGCTCCTTGGCGCGCTTCTGCTGCGGACGGATGAGGATGAAATAAAACACGACGACCAGCAGGATCATCGGCAGGAACGCCATCACCGGGTTCTGCTGCTGTCCGCCCTGGCCGTTGGTTGCCGGCGCAGCGAACGCCAAAATTTCCGCAAAATGATTCAGGTGCATATAATATGAAAAATGGTCGGACAGTTTAGTTAATGAAGGCCAAAGGGCAAGATTTATTGGCCTGCCGTTTAATGTAGGTTTTGATCCTCACCCTCGATTTTTCTTTTCCATTGAAGATAGCCGGTAAATTTCCGGCGTCTTTTTGCTTTGGGCGGCCGCTTGGACAGCCCTCTGCGCCCACGCCACCAGTTCGGGCGCGTTCTCCAAAACCTCCGGCGGAACTTCGTGATATTGGAACTTAATGGTGCGCCCGCGCTGTTCGTAAGTAAACGGCTCCATGCCGCGCGCCGTGTAATCCGTCGCAGTGGCCGCATCCGTCCGGAAGAAGAACCGCCCCTCGTCCAGAATCGCGAAGAATTTTCCGGCCTGATACAAACCGTGCGCGCCGAACATCGCCCGCTGATCGAGGACAAATTCCTTGAACGAGCCGTCAGCCATGTTTCTGTTTCCGGAAAATAAACCACCAGAACCACACCGTTCCCAGCACGCCGCAGATGGCCGCGTCAAGGAAATTCGCCTGCGGGCTGATGTGCCACAGCCACGCGCCAAGGAACGAACCGGTCGTCACCACGCAGTCGCGAATGAGATAATACGCGCCGTAAGTCCGCGCCCGCAACTCCGGCACCGCCTCGCCAATGATGAACGCCTTGCGCGCCGGCTCGCCAAATTCCTTCAGCCCGCGCACGACGAACGCCAGCGCCAGCCATTTGAAATCATGCGCCCACAGCAGCGTCAGCGGAAACAGCGTGAAAAAAACAAAGGTGACGAGCACGAACGGACGGCGGCCGTATTTATCCGCGAGATGCGCGACGGGAATATAGCAGAGCATCGCCGTGACCATCTCAAACGTGACGAGATAACCGAATTGCTGCGCCGTCAAGCCGCCGTAATCCATCGCCCATAAAATGGTGAACGCATACGGCAGCCGCTCGCAGAAGCGGATCAGGATGTCGCTGACGAGCAATTCGCGCAGCGCGGGCGTGAAGGTTTTGATAACGCCGAAAAAATTTGGCTGGCAGGGCGAGTCAGTCCTCTGCGGGCCTGCTTTGGCATTGCCATGTCCCAGCGCACAGGGAGTGACGCGCCCCACTGATTCAAACATGAACCATTGAAACACAGATGTCAGCAAACTCATGCCGATGCAGAGCAGCAGCGCGTAACGCACGCCATCTGTCCAGCCGAAGCGCGTAAGCAGCCAGCCGCCAAGCAGCGGACCGATCATCATAGGTATGCGGCGGATCAGGGATTGCACGCCGAGGCCCATCGTATGCCGGTGTTTTTCCAGCGACGTGGCAACGACGGAAAACGTCGCCGGCAGCGCCAGCGCGCTCCACGCTAAAAACAAAAACGAGCCGAAGAGCAGCGCCAGCCAGCTTGGCCAGAACAAAACCAAAAAGTAGCCGGCAATGGAAATCACGCTGAACAGCAACAGCGATTTTCTCTGCCCCCAATGGTCGGTCAGCCAGCCGCCGGGATAGGCGTAAATCGCGCCAAGAAACGTTTGCAGCGCGTCAAACAGGCCGATGATCAAGATGCCGCCACCGAGCGTCTCGATGTATTTGGGCGCAAAGCCGAGCCAGAGCTTTTCGCCGGTGCCGGCGAGTACAAGCGCGACGAGCAGCAGGGACGTGTTTCGCCGCAGCGCCAGAAACTCCGAGATTTTTTGCCAGCCGCCATTCACGAAGTCATCTTATCCACCAGCAACGCGGAAAAGAAAACCAGAAAATTTTGGAATGATGACATTTAGACCGGCTTTCGCTAAACTTTGTCCATGAATTCGACTTTTGAAAAACCGCTCGTCGGCATCCTGATGGGAAGCGATTCCGACTGGCCCACGATGAAGGCTGCCGCCGATGCACTGAAAGAATTCGGCATTGGCTCCGAGGCCAAAGTCATCTCTGCCCACCGCGACCCGCACGGGCTGGAGGAATATGTTTCCACCGCCATCCAGCGCGGGCTAAAAGTCATTATCGCCGGCGCGGGCGGCGCGGCGCATCTGCCGGGCGTCACAGCAGCATTCACAACGCTGCCGGTCATCGGCGTGCCGATTCTCGGAAAAGCTTTTGATGGTTTCGACTCACTGCTGGCGATTGTGCAGATGCCGCCGGGCGTGCCGGTAGCGACGGTCGCGGTCGGCGGCGGACGCAACGCGGGCATCCTCGCCGCGCAAATTCTTGCGGTCGGCGACGCGCGATTGCAGGAGGAATTGAGAAAATTCAAAGTGCGGCTGATGGAAGAATCACGCGCGAAAAACAAGACGCTCACCCAATAATTTTTCATGCAACGGCTCATTGAAGGCGTCCACAAGTTCCGCACCGACGAGTTCGGTAATTATCGGAAGCTCTTCCGCAAACTATCGCAGGACGGCCAGAACCCGCACACGCTGTTCATCACCTGCTCCGACTCGCGCGTGCTGGCAGAACTCATCACGCAGAGCCAGCCGGGCGATTTGTTTGTCGTCAAAAACGTCGGCAACATCGTCCCGCCCGCGAATGTGCGTGGTGACACCAATTCCACCGCCGCCGCCATCGAGTTCGCCGTGGAAACCCTGCGCGTCAACGACATCGTCATCTGCGGTCATTCGCAATGCGGCGCCATCACGGCGATGCTGGACAGCAAACCAGTTAGCAATTCCACGCCGCATTTACGCGACTGGCTGAAACTCGCATCACCGGTGCTAGCGACGTTGAAAACGGACTACGCGCATCTCACCGAACCGGCGGCGCGTGAAAATGCCGCCGCCGAGGAAAACGTGCTTTTCGCGCTCGACAATTTGCACAGTTATTCGTGCGTGCAGGATCGGCTGGCCGACGGTTCGCTGCGGCTGCATGGCTGGTTCTTTAAGATCGCCACGGCAGAATTGTTTGCCTATGACCCGGAGACGCGGCAGTTCTCGCCGCTGGTGGGCGAAAGCTGATTCGAATTCTCCATGACGCCGGATATTTGCCCCAACTGCGGCGCGCTGGTGCCGCGCCGGGCAAAAGCCTGCCCCGAATGCGGTGCGGATGAAAAAACCGGCTGGTCGGACACCGCCCACGCGGACAACCTTGGCATTCCGGATGAAAACTTCGACTACAACGAATTCGTGAAGGATGAATTCGGCGGCCACGTCAAACCGCGCGGCATCCATTGGCTCTGGTGGCTCACCTCCCTGCTCCTGGTGGTGCTGTTCCTGTTTTTCTGGTTTCGGTGAACTTTTGGATATCCTAGCCTCTAATAATCTACAGTACAAGTGGTTGGGATTTTAAGCGTGGCACTGGGCTCGTTGGTGTCAGGGCAATTCAATCCGGTAAAACATCTGGCCGTTATTGGTGCCAGAAACATATGTGAATAGAAAATGACCGTTGACATCGGTTTGGTTTGTGGCCACAGATGACCACTGCGCCAATGGTAAAGTCAGATTAGTTGAGGCCAGCACCCAAAATGAGCTATTCGTTACCCCGCTGCTGCCACTCACAGTCATGGCGCCGCCACCACCGGGAATGACGCGAATACTATCATATTTGGGTGGCGCGGGAGCGGTCACAATGAGTCTGACCAAGCCCGGCGTGTTCGTTTCGAGAGCGTAATTGTAATAATGGATTGTTGGAGTGGCGCCGAGGACAGGAGACCCGGCCAATTTGCCAGTGTAGGTGAAAAGCGTGTAGTTTGTGGCGGTGAATCCAGCACCAGCATTGACATTGATGGTGCCGTTTAGAACCAAATTGCTCACGACGACCAAGGTCGAGGGGTTTGTTCCCAAAAAGAAATTGAGCTGTGAGCCAGCACCCAAGTTAAGGCTGTTGCTGATAATTAATGAGCCGCCGCCAAGGGTAATAACCGGATTGGGGGAAAAGAGGTTGGTATTATTTACGACAGCCTGGGCATTGTAAATTGACAGCGTGTTGCCAATCCCGTTGGTGGAGAAACCGTTCAGAGTCACCGGCGCAGAAACCGGCGCGGAATTACTTAGTATCAACTCGGCGTTGTAGAGCTCGAAATTAATAACACCTGAAGGAGTAATAACCGGGGAGTCGATAAATTTGACGGCGCGCGCGTTCAAGACTTTAAATGATCCATTTGCCAGGTTGGTAACTCCGATAAAGAATACATTAGATATCAACATCTCCGGCAACCCCCAAATAAGGCCGGCACGGCTGGAAGAAGTGGCGGTGATGTTGCTGAAAGTAATATCACGCCAAATGGGGGTGGTGGCGGTGACGGTCTGCCCGGGGTCGAGCGCGGCGCTCGCGGGAGTCACAGTACCAGTGCTCCCCCACGGCATATTAGTAAAATCGCTATTGTAATAGCTGTATATCGAAAATGCACGATCCGAAACATTAGCGATAGTCAAATTGGCAAAACTCAACCCCCGGGCTAAACCACCCCGGTCTCGATCGCATTTAAGGTAAATGGCATCGGTATTATTAGAAACTATGCAGTTGACAACATTATAATTCGTAACCCCTCCTTGTGCGAATCCACTGCCGACAGCTATGCCGGAGCGCTGGCCAATAACACAATCGGCAATGGTTGCATTATATGCTATGGATTTTAATACGGGATCGTCATCTCCATCATTGTAAGAACAATATTGTATCAGAATATTATTCGCGGAGAAGTCGGTGCCATCGGTGTTGGGGGAAGTAGGAGCGCTGACGGTAATATGTGAAATATTCACGTTCTGGCATGGACCATTGAGGTTAAAATGAAACATTGGGGCGTTTTGGAGGGTAATATCTTTCACCAGGACATTGGTACAATAATACATGTTTATCATATCGTTTGGCCGGTAGGCATTATTGTTGGCTGTAAAAACAGCCCACCATGGAGCACCTTGTCCGTCAATAATCCCCTCTCCGCTAATTTCAATATCATGCTGACGAGATGAATTGATGAAAGCGCTGTAATTTGTCGGCCAACTGCCATAGGGGAGCATTTGCAGCATCGCATTGGTGTCGATCTGCAGATTGATCTTATTGCTGATATTGAGTGGCCCCGACAAATATGTCCCCGGCGCCGTCAGACGCACGGTACCCCCTCCGGCTTGCGCCGCAGCATTGATGGTATTTTGAATCGCAGTTGTGTTGGTCGTTATGCTATCAGCCTTGGCCCCATAATTAGTAACGTAGAAGGTCTGTCCCGGAATTACCGGCAGCGGGATATTGGGAAGTATGTAAAACCTGCTGCTTGACTGATTTAGCAGGCCACTGGCAACAGCAGTCAACTGCTTGGACCCGGTTAAGTTTATGCTCAAATTGGTGAAAACGGCTTGTCCGTTGGTATCCGTCAAAATGCTTGTTGCGCCCCCCATATTTCCGGCACCACTGGCCAGAAACATATTAACCACAAATCCATTGCTAAGTGATTTGTTTCCATACGCATCCATCAATTGTACCGACACAAAGGGCGTTATGGCATTGGAAGCGACCGTGTCAATGGGTTGCACAGCAAATACAAGACTTGCTGGAGCTGCGCCAATAATATTGAAGTTGGAGCTACCAGTGATTTTCCCGCCGGCCGCCGCACGCAGGATTTTCGGACCAGTGACAGTCAGGTTCAAATCGGGAAAGGTTGCAACACCATTTTGGTCAGTCACTTGGGTTAAACTTCCATTGAGAGTGCCCGTGCCGCTGAGAAGTGAAATAAACACCGGCGTATTGGTGGCTGCACCACCATTGGAATTTGTAACGGCGACTTTCACCGCTGGTGATATGACAGATCCGGCAATGGTATTACTCGGCTGTTGCAGGAACACCAAACCACCGACCGTAGGAGTTGAACCGCTCGTCAGCATGAGGTCAACAGACCGATTGGTGGCATTGTTCACCAGATATGCTCCGGGGGCAGACGCCAGCGCGTTGGCCATTCCGATATTATACGAATCAAGCGTGGCATATTTAATGAGGACAACCTGCGTCGGATAAGAAGGATAAACCGGGATTGAAACCAAACCAATGCAGTTGGAAATACCGCCAGTTTGCAGGGCCACAACAGATATTCGAGGAACTGAATTGCTATTCATACCCAACCAGACCGTTGAGTTAGACATTGTCAAAACGGTGATCGGCTGGCTAATAGAACCAATAGTATTTGTGGTGGATGCATTGGTGACGATGAGTGTTCCGCTTGACAGATTGATTGCGTTATTTGTGCTGAAAATGCCCGTACTGATTGAATTGGCGCGAACCACGCCTTGATTGATATTGAGCGTACCAGTGGTACGCTGGGCGGTAAGGCTGTTGGTGACGGTTTGGCCGAGCACCAAGCTGTTATTGACGACCAGCGTTGCGTTCGACCCATTAACATTCACAACCCCGATGCACGCGTTGTAATTACTGCCGCTGGCGATGCCGCCAAGAGATTGGTTGCCGACATAAAGCGTGTTGATATCCACGATTCCGGTTGTGAAGGCGAATGTGCCCTGATTGGGAGCGCCGGCGTAGGTCGGAGGACTGCCATCGCGAGCCAGTGACATGACATTTACCAAGGCATCCACCTTGCCACAGCTGAAATCGCAGATACCAACGGAACACTGCGCCGCTGAAGAGGCGGCGTTCATGTCGCCAATGCCCCACCAAGTGACACGGTTGGTATCACCGCCCGTCCCGCGAAAATACGCCACCGGATTGTTGTTGGTATAGGCGGGATTGAAACCGAGCCAGCCAGCCGACGAAGCTGACGCCTTGTCGCGACCCACCCCGAGACTATCAACATAAAACGTGTTTGTTTGCCCCAGATACAGAAAGCTGATCGCCCCGGAATTATTGTTGGGATTGCGGCTCATTTCGAGCGCGTTGGTTGCATTAGCCGTCAGGTAGGTCGCGAGGGAAACGGCATAATTCAGTCGGATCAAATTCGTTTTCGCCAGATACAGCGTGCCGAGACAGCGCTGATTGCCCACACCTCCGACCATACCCAGCGTGTTGGGCAAACTCACGGTGCCGATGCCGATTCGATTAAGATTTGCGGTGAACGTGTCCAATCCTGACAAGTCCAAAGTCGCCCGCCCACCAAATCCGTTGGTGACGGCTTGGTTGATTACCAGATTAGCTATTGCATTGCTCACGTTGAGCGCGCCTCCCATGCCCGTAATCGTCGCCAACACTGACTTTGCCTGTCCAGAAGACGAATCCAAAACCGGCATGAACACTGCAAGCCCGTTGGTGCCGGTGATATTAAACGTCTGGCCGGCCGAAATGAGCGCGGCGTGATAATTGTTCGTGTTGCCGTATTGCAACGAAGCAATAGTACCGCCGAAAGCTCCGTCCACCGCATTGTTAATATTGGAAGATGTGACAACAGAGCCGGCATCGAAGAACTTCACGTCATCACCAGCGGCAGGTGATGATAATCCAATCCAGTTGTTTCCGTTAACCCAATTTGTATTTGCCCCGCCATTGCCACTCCAAATAACTGTGCCCGATTCTGCCGTTCCCGCTAAAGAAACTGCGCAACATCCAAGAATTATTTGCAAGGTCTTCGGCATTTAACAGATATCTAGCAACCTTTTATTCAAGCGTCAACTGTTGATAATATATAACGTAGACCATCACGTGGAAGGAGTCGTAGCGGACATGGGCGGTGGTGTTAATGATATTGGGCAGTATGAAGCCGGTTAGGGCATCGGGCACGCGAAACAGGCTGAGCGGATGTCGGCCTGAACAATCCATCGCCACACAACGCATCCATTGCGAAAGGACTTTTTTATGTCATTGTTTGCTCATTGTCCAATATTTACGCCGGAAAGCAAATTCCGCCTGGGTGGTCAGCTTCGCGTTCAGGACATCGCACGCGCATCACAACAGCCGATAAACCGCTCAATTCTGGCGGATTTTATATGGCGGTCGCGGCAAGGTGAGACTGCACATAGTCGCGAACGGCTTCTTCCAAAGACATAAAGGGCCTCTCATAACCGGCCTGTCGAAGTTTCGTGGAGTCAGCCTGGGTGAAGTATTGGTATTTTCCACGCAGAATTTCCGGCATTTCGATGAAACGAATATCCGGTTTGGCCCCCATTGCGGCAAAAAGTGCCTGAGCCAGATCAATCCAAGTCCGCGCCATGCCGGTGCCACAATTGAAAAGTCCACCGGCCTTCAAATCTTCGAGCGCAAAGTGGAGGGTGACATTAACAGCATCCCGCACATAGATGAAGTCCCGCTTTTGTTCGCCATCGCGGTAGTCCGGGTGGTAGGACTTGAACAGTTCGATATGGCCGGATTTTTGAATCTGATGGTAGGCCTTTTGAACCAGCGAGCGCATGCTTCCCTTGTGATCCTCGTAAGGGCCATAAACATTGAAGTATTTCAGCCCGACGATGCGGTTCAAATGACCGGTTCGAAGCGCCCAAAGATCGAAGAGGTGTTTGGAATAGCCATACATATTGAGCGGGCGCAACCTTGGCGTAACGGCATCCGCGTCACTATAACCGAGCGAGCCGTCGCCGTAGGTGGCAGCGCTGGAGGCATAAACAAAACGCACCCCTTGGCGAAGGCTCCACTCGCAAAGGGCGCGCGTGTAACGATAGTTGTTTTCCAGCAGATAGTCGGAATTTTTTTCGGTGGTGGCACTGCACGCGCCCAGATGAATACAGGCGGCGACCGGCGGCACGTTGCCGGCCTTTACGTTTTGGAGAAAAACATCCGGCGAAAGAATATCTTCATAATGCAGCCCGACCAGATTGCTCCATTTCTCTTCGCTGCCAAGCTGATCCACCAACAATAGGTGGTCGTGTCCGCGCCGGTTCAGCTCAGCCACGACGTTCCGCCCGATAAAACCAGCCGCACCAGTGACAATGATAAGTTGGCTCATAACTCATTCCTTGTTCCCGTAAGCCAGAAGCACTTTTTCAATGGTGCCGGTGGTGGACTTGCCTTCAACCATGTCGGCAAGGACAACCTTGCCGCCGTTGGCTTCAACCACCTCGCGGCCGCTCACATAATGAGCCCAATCGCGCCCCTTGATGAGCACCTGCGGCAGGATCCGGGCGATAAGTTCACGCGGTTCGTCCTCATCAAAGATAACCACGCAATCCACGGCGGCGAGCGAGGCGAGGACAAACGCCCGATCGTCCTCGGAATTGACCGGGCGCTTTGCGCCTTTGTTCCGTTTGACCGAAGCATCGCTATTGAGGCCGACGCAGAGGAAGTCGGCTTGGCTCTTGGCGAACTGGAGATAGGTGACGTGGCCGCGATGCAAGATGTCGAAGCATCCATTGGTAAAGGCCAGACGCTTGCCGCTGGCCACAAGGTGATCGCGAAAGCCGCGGGCTTGATCCGCCGTCATTATCTTGGAAGCAATGTCAGTCATGGGAGTAGGGAATGAATTTAAAAAATCTGTTTTACAAGCCGAGGAGTGGCAACAGCCGGTTCATTTGAGAAAAGTCGGAAATGACGTAGTCAGCCCCCGCGCGGATAAGCCGGGAGCGTTTGGCCAGATCAAGGCCGTGACGGCAGAGTTCATTGCTGGCGATGCCAAGCCGGAGTGCGCCCCGCTTGCCGCCCTCGCGCAATTCGACCGGACCGTCGCCAACGACGAGCAATTCGCTGCCAGCCAGACCGCCGCCCTGGATGATGCGCTCAAGGATGACGCGCTTGGCCTCGAATTTGACATCGCCTACCGCCCCATGAATGCCGCCGGCAAACAGATGTTCATAGCCCATGACCGCCGCCTCGGCCTTGACATCTCCCTCATCGGTGCCGCTCGCGAGATAAAGTTTCACACCGGCGGCATGAAGTTTTTCAAGAAAACTGCGGGCACCCTTGATTTCAAAATCTTGGGGTTCCAGTTCGCCGCGTTCAATTTTGCGGACGCGCAAATTCACCATTTCCAACAGGGCGCGGTTGTAAATCGCCTTGTAGCCGTGCTCATCCAATATCTGTGCCTCGGGGATGTAACCGTATTCACGGACAAGCCCGATCAAACCCTTCATTTGCGCAAGGGTTTGAATGCCGGTGGTCTGGTCAATAAACGTCCGCACATCGGCCTCGATCTGGTGAAACGCTTCGGAGGAAATGGTCTTGAGACGTTCTCCGAGAATGGCCTGAAACATCATGGGTTCCATGATTTTCTCCCAGCCATGACGCAGCGTGGAGAGCGTGCCATCATGGTCAAAAATAGCGTGGCGGATGGTGACAATCGGTTTTTCCCGGATTACTTCAATCTCGCTGTCGGGCAGAAAACGTGCCAGCCGTGGGTTTTCAGCCAGTTCGGGTTCAAAAAGATAATCCACAGTAGGACTGATTTCCCGAAGTTCCGCCGGCGTGGCGGTGCCTGTGGTGTGCAGTTTGCGAACAGTGATTGAGGCGGCAAGATTGGCCAGACGCGCGGCCATTTCCACATCGTCACAACAACCCAGCATGGCGGCCAAGGCCGCAACCACGGTGTCGCCCGCGCCAACGGGATCGGTTTTGCCGATGATTTGAATTCCCGGAATTTCCCGCACTTGACCGGCGTGGGCAATAATCAGCCCCTGCGCACCACGGGTCACAAAAACCGGTTGCCCGGTATGGGCGGAAATCGCCAATGCATCCGCCCGGGTTTCGTCGCAGTAAATCTCACGGTTGAGGGGGTGATTTTTGCCGGCAAGCCTTGCGGCCTCGTGCGCGTTAAGTTTAAGGACTGCGCCCGCAAAAGCTCCCGCGTGATGACGTGAATCAACGAGGAACAACACATTTGAGTGCCGGGCGATAATTTCGTTGATGCCCGCAATCATGAGGGGCGTCAAATACGAAGCAGCAAGCTGTTGATTGATGACCACCGCGGTCGAATTGGTGACCGCGTCGTTGAGCGCGGCCAACAATCGCTCCGCCTGCGCCGCCGACAAACGATTGGCCACCCCAAAGTCAAAGCGGTTGAGCTCTTTCCCATCCCAGTGCGGTTTGGCGTAAAGCGGCGTCTGCCAGGAATCTCCCGTCCGCAGCAAGCCGTTCGTGCAAATGCCAGCGGTTTGTAACAAGCGAATCAGTTCAGTGCCGAAAAAATCCTCGCCGAGCAATCCCACGGAGCGAATTTCCCTCACGCCAAGGGCCTTCAGGTTGGCGGCCACATTGCCCGCGCCGCCGGGACTGTAATGCTGCGCACCGACCCGGCGAATCGGCAGGCCGGTCTCGATGGATAATTCCGATTCATCCGGCACCAACGTCCAATAGCCATCAAGGCAGTAATCACCCAGCACTGTCACACGGGCCTGGCACATCGCCGGCAAGGCGGTTTCGAGCCAGGCGGCTCCCTCTGGTAATTCTGTTTTTTTGGTCGTCAGCACCATACCCACCAACCTACAGACATAAATGACAACTTCAACAAATAAACCTTTGAATGTAATAATAGTTGTCATTACAATTAAAGCATGAGCAAGCATAAGCCCATTTCCGACGCCCTCCGCGCTGAAATCAAGGCCGGCAAATATGCCGCCGACCGGCGCCTGCCCAGCGAGGAAGCCTTGTGCCGCCGCTGGAAGGTGTCGCGGCCAACCGTGGGGCGGGCGCTGCGTGACTTGCAATTGGAAGGCATGATAGAACGGCGGGTTGGAGCGGGGACATTTGTCCGCGCGGAAATCCGGCCGGTTCAGACCATGATCGGATTGCTGGTGGACGGCTTGGGAAAAACGGAAATTCTGGATCCGATCTGCGCCGAGATTACGCGGGCGGCACAACAGCGCAGCTGCAGTGTGCTTACCGGCGGTCTAGCGGGCGAACGCCAGCCGGCGGAGCTGGTTTCGCAATGGGTCGCAGACGGTGTTCGCGGAGTCCTTTTTGCGCCGCTGGAAAACGTGGAAAACCGCGAACGCTTCAATTTGGAGATCGTCAAAAGCTGCCGCCAAGCGAACATCGCCGTCGTGCTCGTGGATCGGGATGCCACGGACTTTCCGCGCCGCAGCGATTGCGATTTGGTCGAGATGGACAATTTCCACGCCGGCTACGAATTGGGGCAACACCTGATTGAGGAAGGAACTCGAAAGGTTTTTTTTGTGGCCCGGCCCGGTTATCCCTCCAGCACCGACCAGCGCCTGGCCGGACTCAATGAGGTCTTGCGTCGCAGCGGATTGGCGGCGGAGTTTCTGGTGGGCGAACCGGAGGATCCGAAACTGGTGCGGCGGCTAATTGCAAAGCCGGCCGGCGGTGCCGCCTGCGTTTGTTCAAATGATCTGACGGCGGCGAGACTCTTGCAGACCGCCAAGACTTTGGGATACCAGATTCCTCGCGACTTCCGGCTGGCGGGATTTGACGATGTCGGTTTTGCCAGCTTGCTATCCGTCCCGCTAACCACGATTCGTCAACCCTGCCGTGAGATCGGCATCGCCTGCGTTGACACGCTGCTGGGACGGCTGGCGCATCCGGAATTGCCGCCGCGCGGAATTCTCTTGCGCGGCAAGCTGGTTGCGCGCCATTCCACCATCAGAAGCTACCGGTGAGATCCGCCATGTTCCGGAAGTCACTTGAAAAATTCATCTTCCAGCATCAAGCAGAGGCAGTGATAAATCGGCAGGTGAAATTCCTGGATCAAATACGTCTCGTCCGCCGGCGTTTTGATGCACACCTCGCAAAGCGGATTCAACTTTCCGCCGGTTCTTCCGGAAAGCCCGATGCGCCGCACCCCGCGCGCCTTGGCGGCTTCCATTGCGGCACAAACATTCCGGGCATTGCCGGAAGTGCTGATGCCGACCAGCACGTCGCCGGGCCGGCCAAGCCCCCAGACGAGCTGCGCAAAAATGAGATCCGGATCTACGTCGTTCGCAAACGCGGTGCTTAACGACACGAAACCCGTCAGGGGAATCACTGGCAGGGCGCCCTGGAGCTTGAGCCCCAGCGCTTCCGGCAATCCCTGCTTTTCGGCCGGCGACAGCGGCCGTTTCTGGCCGAAACCTTTGAGCAGTTCGCCCGCCCAATGTTCGGCGTCCGCCGCGCTGCCGCCATTCCCGCACAGTAGCAATTTGCCGCCGCCCTGAAAACAATCACGCAGGATGGCATAAGTTTTTTCCACCTCCGGCCGACAGGCATCCAGCCGGGGGCAGCGCCGCAACAGATTGTCAATATGGGGATTCATCGCTTCAAAGTTACCATCGCCCCGGTTTCAACTGACACAACTGGTTTTCTGGCGACCGGCGCGGTAGCCGTAGATCCCATAAAACGTGATGTAGGCGAAGGCCACCATCGGCACCACGAACGAGAACTGAATGCCCATCCGGTCCGCCACCAGGCCCTGAAGCGGAGGCACCAGGGCAAAACCCAGCACCGCCATGATGAGCAGGGAAGAAGCCTGGCTTTTCAGCGGTCCCAATCCTTCGATGGCGAGCGAGAAAATGTTCGACCACATCACGGAACAGAACAGCCCCACGCCCAGGATGGCCCATTTGGCCGTTTCCCCGGAAGCCATCACGCCGGTAAGCAGCAGGCCGATGATAACCGCGCTGAAGAGCGCCAGCATCCGGTGCGCGCTGGCTTCGCCCAAAAAGAACGCCACCAGCAGCAGCAGGAGCAGCGCGCCGTAATGCGCCGCATTGCCGGGGCTGCAGATCGCGGCGGCGGATGCCGCCCAGCCCAAATGGAGGGCGGCGGCAAAGTGCGGCAACGTCAGGATCACGGCGAACGCGGCCACGGGCACCAGCACCACGAGCACATGCTTGACGTGCTTGCGAATATTGCTCAACGCGAACGCGCCCATGAACCGGCCGATCATCAGGCCGCCCCAGTAAAAGGCCAGGAACTGGCTGGCGGTCTCATGATTCAAGCCGCCCAGCTTGGGCAGCCCCAGATAATTGATGATGGTGCTGCCCACGCTCACTTCGCCGCCGACATACATGAAGATCGCGATCATGCCCAGAACGGTGTGGGGATATTTCAGCGGGCCGGCGCCGCGGCTGATGTGGTCCTTGTTCGTGAAATTGGGCAGATGGGCGAATTTAAAAAACACGGCCAGAAACAAAAACACCGCGGCAAAACAAAGATAGGGAATCTTCACCGAATCCGCGCCGTTGGTGCCGGGCCGGTTGAAGACGGTGAAAATCAGCCAGCCGCCGATAATCGGGCCGATGGTAGTGCCAAAGGAGTTGAAAGCCTGGGACAAGTTCAAGCGGCTCGAGGCTGTGGACTCCGGTCCCAAAATCGTCACATAAGGGTTGGCCGCAATCTGGAGCATGGCAAAACCGAGGCCGACAATGAAAAAGGCGACCAGAAAGAAAGGATAGGAAAGCAGGATTGCCGCCGGATAGAACAGCGCGCTGCCGGTCGCCGCGATCAGAAGGCCGATGATGACGCCATTCTTGTAGCCGATGCGGTTGATGGGATCACCGTAAAACATGGAGATGAGGTAATAGACCAGCGCGCCCACCGTGTAAGCCACGCCCCAGGCGAACTGGATCAGCATAGCCTGGAAATAATTCAGCGTGAAAGCCTCCTTGAACCGGGGAATCAAAATGTCATTCCACACGGTCATGAATCCCCACATGAAAAACAGGATGGTCATAATCGTGAACGGCATGCGATAAGTCTGGCCGTTGGCGGATGCGGGCGAGGTCGGTTCTGGGGAGCTGATGGCGTTCATTATTGTCTATGGAGCTGGAAGCTTATCCGGCGGATGTTCGCGCCATCGTCGGCCAATGTAAAATCTTTTTTGTGAACCGCCGTTTTTCACCCGCTGAAAACGGGATTTAATCCACCACCTTCCGCCGGCCGCCGCACCGGGGCCATCAATCCCGATGGACATTGAAACCCATCTCCACTAAAACATCGGGATTCATGCGTTCCACCGCCATCCACCACGCCGGGACAATTATGGAATGGAATTTTTTCAGCCGCCTGCTCCTGCTGGCGGCGGCCACCTTGGCGGCGACGACTTCGGCGGATGATTTTTCCGCCACGACTTCGCCCGTCGGCCGGAACGGCGGCGCGCTCATCACGCCGGCCAATCAAATCGTCACGCCGGCCGGCACGCAGGTCGAGCTGCCGGGCATGCGGCCACAGGCGCTGGCGCTGAGTCCGGACGGAAAAATCCTGGTCACCGCCGGGCTGACGCATGAACTGGTGGCGGTGGATCCCGCGACCGGAATCATTTTACAGCGCGTGCCGCTGCCGTCCGGCAAGGTTTTGGAACCGCCGCCGCTCACGGCGGCAATTCTGGACGCGGATGAAAAGGCGCAGTTGAGCTACACCGGTCTGAAATTTTCACCCGACGGAGCGCGGATTTACCTGGCCAACGTTAGCGGCGACATAAAAATTTTCGCCACCGGCCACGACCGCAAAATTTTGCCACTGTTCTCCATCGCGCTGCCGCCAGCGAACGCGCCGGAGCGCGAGAATGAGATTCCCGCCGGCCTCGCGATCTCCGCCGACGGCAAAAAACTCTACGTGACCGGCAATCTCTCCAACCGCCTGCTCGAATTGGACGCGGCGACTGGAAAACTTCTGCAAACGTGGGATGTCGGCGTCGCGCCTTTTGATGTCGTGCTGGCGGGGCATAAAGTTTATGTCAGCAACTGGGGTGGACGCCGGCTCGACAACGGCTCTCTGACCGGGCCGGCAGGTCGAGGGACGCTGGTGCGGGTGGATGCGCGAAGCATCGCCAGTGAAGGCTCGGTGACGGTGATTGATCTAAGGCCCAAGACTGCACCAATCATGCCGCCGCACGAAATTGTTATCGGCCCGCACGCCGGCGCGCTGGCACTCTCGCCCAACGGAAAATTTCTCGTTGCCGCCAGCGCGGGCAACGACCTGTTGAGCGTGATTGACACGCGTGGCGACGAAGTGGTTGAGACCCTCACCGCGCGACAGACGCCGGGCGATCCGTTTGGCGCACAGCCCGATGCGCTGGCATTTGATGCAGCGGGGAAAATTCTTTTCTGCGCCAACGCTTCACAGAATGCCGTCGCTGTCTTTCAATTTTCACCGCGCGAAACGAAAATGCTCGGCCTGATTCCCGCCGGCTGGTTTCCCAGCGCGCTGGCATTTGATGTGCGCGGCAAAAAAATCTACGTCACCAACCTCAAAAACATCGGCACAAAGACGGAGAAGGCCAGGCTCGCCGACGGCTTGGGTTTCAACACCCGACAATTCGACGGCGCGCTGTCGCTGATTCCGGTTCCATCAACGGGCGAACTGGCGGTGTTCACACAAAAAGCCTTGTCAAACCTGCGTTATCCACTGCTGGCACAGGCGCGGTTGCCCGCGCGCCCGAACCGCGCGCCGCAGCCGGTGCCCGAACGCGCCGGCGAAGCGAGCGTCTTCAAGCACGTCCTCTACATCATCAAGGAAAACCGCACCTACGACCAGGTGTTCGGCGATGTGAAGGAAGGCAACGGCGACGCGGCGTTATGCAGTTTCGGAGAGCGCGTGACACCGAACGAACATAAATTGGTCCGCGAATTTGCGCTGCTCGATAACACCTACTGTTCCGGCATCTTGAGCGCCGACGGTCATCAGTGGGCCGACAGCAGCATCGCCACGGAATATGTCGAGCGCTCCTTCGCCGGCTGGCCGCGCAGCTATCCGGCGGGCGGATTTGGCGACGAGGGACGCGATGCGCTGGCGTATTCGCCGGCCGGGTTCATCTGGGACAATGCGCTCGCGCACGGCAAAACCGTCCGCGACTTCGGTGAATTCACCACCACCAGCAAGCACTGGAAAAATCCGTCACAAATAGGGAAAATAAATTTCACCGTGGCGTGGAACGATTTTACCACCGGCGCGAATGCGATCAAATACACCTGCGAGCCGGACATTGCCGCGCTGCAACCGTTCATGGAAACGGACTGGGCAAGCTGGGATCTGGCCGTGCCAGACGTGCTACGTGCGGCGAAGTTCATCCGGCGGATGAAAGAATTTGAACAAACCGACAGCCTGCCGGCACTGACAATTCTCTGGCTACCGAACGACCATACCAGCGGCACGAAAGCCGGTTCGCCCACGCCTCGCGCGCAGGTCGCGGACAACGATCTCGCTATGGGGCAAGTGGTGGAGGCTGTGAGCCACAGCAGATTTTGGAAAGACACCTGCATCCTCGCCGTGGAAGACGATCCGCAGAACGGCTGGGACCACGTCAACGGCTACCGCACCACAGCCTACGTCGTCAGCGCCTACACCAAACGCCATGCTGTCGTCGGCACCCAATACAACCAGACCAGCCTGCTGCGGACGATGGAACTGATGCTCGGCCTGCCGCCGATGAACCAGTTTGACGCCACGGCCACCCCGATGTTCGACTGCTTTACCAACACGCCTGATTTCACCGCATTCACGGCGGTGACGAACAACGTGCCGCTGGATGAAATGAATCCGGAGGCAAAGAAGATTTCCGATTTACAGTTGCGCCAGGACGCGGTGGCCTCGGCCAGGCTGCCCCTAGACAAGCCCGACCAGTGCAACGAGAATGTCCTGAACCGCATCCTCTGGCGCGCGACGATGGGCGCCAAGCCTTATCCCCAATGGGCGGTAAAAGTGGTGGACGAGGACTGATGCGCCGAAAAATTGTGAAGATGCGGAACGATGCCATTTCACTTTTTTGATGATCCGAAGCCCATAAAATCACCTCATGAAACCAAGCCTGTCCGCCAACGCCAAATTCGTATTTGTGCTGCTCATCGCCGCCGCGCTGCCGGTTTTCCCGGCGGCTTCAGCCGGGGATTTTTTTGTTTATTTCGGCACGTTCACGAATGAACTGAGCAAGGGCATTTACGTTTCGCGGCTGGACCCGGACACGGGAAAGCTTTCCGCGCCGGAACTGGCCGCCGCCGCCGCCAGCCCGAATTTTCTGGCGGTGTCGCCCGCCGGCCGGCGGCTTTACGCCGCCACGCGCGGGGCCGGGGCCGGCGGCACGGTGAGCGCCTTCGCCGTGGACGGCCGCTCCGGCCGGCTGACTCGGCTGGATCAAAAATCCTCCGGCAGCGCTGGCCCGTGCCATGTCAGCGTGGACGCCGCCGGCAAGACCGTGCTGGCCGCCAACTATAACGACGGCAGCGTGAAATCATTTCAGGTCAATCCCGACGGCCGCCTCACCGACGGCACCGTCATCCAGCACCACGGCCACAGCGTCAACCCGAGCCGCCAGGCCGGCCCGCACGCGCATTGCGTGTTGCCGGCGCCGACCGGGCGGTTCGCCCTCGCGTGCGACCTCGGCCTGGACCAGGTGATGATTTATAAACTGAATCCGGCCAGCGCCGCGCTCGCCGCGAACACGCCGGCGTTTGCCGCCGTGCCGCCGGGTTCCGGCCCGCGCCACCTGGCCTTCAGCCCCAACGGAAAAAATGTTTACGTCGTCAATGAAATGGGCTGCACCGTGACGACGTTCGCCTGGGACGGTTTGGCCGGAACGCTCACGGCGGCGGAAACCGTCCGGCTCCTGCCGCCGAGCGAGCCGGTCAAGGCCGCTTACACGGCGGCCGAAATCGCCGTGAGCCCGGATGGCCGGTTCGTTTATGCCACGGTGCGCGGACATGACAGCGTCTCGGTGCTGGCCGTGGACGGAAAAGACGGCCGGCTCGCGCCGGTGGAAAACGTGCCGTGCGGCGGAAAGTTTCCCCGCGGCATGGGCATTGACCCCACGGGCCGCTGGCTGATCGTGGCGAATCAGAAGTCGGAAACGGTGACCGTTTTTGGCATCAACGCCGCCACCGGACGGTTGGCGCCGACCGGGCAGGTTTTGTCCGTGGGCGCGCCGGTGGACGTGGAATTCGCGCCGGCGCAATAAATCGCCGGCCATTCAACATGAAAACATTCCGCCGCATTCTTCTCCGCGCTTTGATGGCGGTGCCGCTGTTCCTGACCAGCCGGGCAGAAAAACCGCCCAGCTCGGAAATGTTTCCACCAATGAACTGTTCATCGGCGGGGTCGGCGGGGTTTATTTTCTGGCGGAGCCGGGCGAACTGACGGTGGAGGTCGTGAAGCGCGACCGGAACCGCCACAGCCCACACGCGGAACTGCGGGCAATCCTTGCCGGACCGGACCGGCGGGTGTTGCAGGAGGCCACGATCCCCGCCGATGAGCGGCTATCGGGAAATGGCTGGGGGCCGGTGCGGCAATGCCGGCTGTCAACACGCGTGGAACACCAGGGCGTTTATGTGCTGAACATCACGGTCGCGCAGGACCGGTTTGGCGACAACACCGTCTGGGGATTTCGCGCCAACTGCCCAAAGTATGTGATCGAAACGTCGCGCGGCCACCGGGATGCGCGGCACGAGGAACCGATCGTGCTGGCGAGTCCGGAGCGGCCGGGTGACGTGTGCTTCATGCCGCGAACCGGCGCGTTCAACATCGAGGTGGCGGGCCTACCCAGGAACGCGGCGGCGCCGCAGGTGTTCGATGCGCAGGGCGCGCTCATCGCCGCTTTGCCGCCCAATGAAAAAGGCCAGGCCGCTGTCACGATTGCCGCGAGCCGCCGGCGCGAAGCGGTTCCGTGGCGGCTGCATTTCGCGGCGGCGCAGGCGACGATCGCCATTGACGGCATCACCCGCTGGGTGGAAGGCGACCCGCAACGCGACATGGCTTGCTGGACGCCCGAACTGAAATCCTGGTTTCCTTTTCCAGAGAACCGATGGCTGCTGACGCCTTACAGTTTGAAAGTTTATGGTTCGCCGGGCGAACCGAAGGAGCTGACTTTTCAGATCCGGAATGACGAGGCGATAGCGCGGACGATCCAAGTGGCGCTGGAATTTCCCGGCGGCGACTGGCCCGCGCGGTTGTCGGCCGAACGCGTGCAACTGGGCGCGAAAAAATCCGCCACGGTCACCGTCCACTGCGCGGCGCCGGCGACCGGCGAAACGCGGCTGGTCCAGGTGCGGGCGACGCCGCTGGACGATGCCGGCTTCTCCACTTTTTCGACGCTAACGGTGAAGGCCGGCGAAGCGCCGACGGCAAAACCGCTGGCCTTGCCCATGGTGCTCAAACCCTACGGACAGGAAAACGAACAATTCGGCCATCTGCCGGATTATCCGGACGACAACCAGGTTTATTTCGACCGGCGCAACCGGCCGTTCTTCAGGACGAGCGACGGCGTGGCGACGGTGCGCAATGGAAAGTGGATTGACTCGCCGGCGGGAGTCCATTCCAGAGCGCTGTGCTCAAAGGTGGCGTTTGACCAGGACAACCGGCTTTATGTGCTTGCCGCGGCCGGCGGGAAGGATGCCCTCATGTATTCAGCAGACGGCGGACAGACATTTGCCGCCGCCGTGATTCCCGGCCGTCCCGGTCGGGAAAAAGCATTCGACATGGAGGCGTTCACGGGCCACAACCTTCCGGACGGGCCGCCGCCATTCCTGCGCTACACACAAACCGCCAAGGATCAAAAAGTTTTTTGGCGTTCACTCCAAGACCTGGAATTGTTTCTGCCGAAAAAAGCGGATGGCCTGATCACGATGGGCGAACCCATCCTCATCTCCACCAAATGCATCGGTCTGGCGGCACACTCGGGCATCCCCGCCTCCGTCGTTTCCCGCGGCAGCAAAGTCCATGTGGTCTGGGGAGAGGCGACCGACCCCCAGGCGCCCGGCCCCGGCGTTCCCGCCTACGTCGTCACGTATGACCGCGCCACCGGACGACTGGGCCCGCCAGCGTTGGTGGGCCAGGGAGCGCCACCCAATGACATCCACAACTCGCCTAGCATCACCGTGGACAGCCGGGGCGGCCTCGACGTGCTGGCCGGCACGCACGGCCAGCCGTTTCCCTACGCTCAATCGCTGAAGCCGAACGACGCCGGCGGCGGCTGGACTGCGGCCGCGCCGATGGGAGAAAAACTGAATCAAACTTACGTCGGCCTGGCCTGCGGCCCGGACGACACGCTTCACGCCGTGTTCCGGTTATGGCAAAATAATGCGGAACCATTTCCCGCCAGCACTTATGCGACTCTCGCCTACCAGCGAAAGCGTCCCGGCCAGCCGTGGGAACCGCCGCGCATCCTGATCGTGCCGCCGTTTTCCGAATACAGCGTCTTTTATCACCGGCTAACGATTGATCACCAAGGCCGGCTGTTCCTTTCCTACGATTATTGGTCCACGTTCTGGTTTTATCGGAATGATCTTCCCGGTCATCACCGGATGTTGCTGACGTCTCCTGATGGCGGTGAGACGTGGCGGCTGGCCCAGAATCCGGATTTATTTTCCGACCACTGACCGCAAGTTTTCCGGCAGCACTTCCGCCCCGGTGATCTTGAAAACATAAGCATAATGGCATGGCGCTCCATCCGGGCCAAAACTTGGCGTGGTGATGGTGAGCGTGTTGTGCCGGATGGATTTCCTCAATGAGCCGGGTACGCCCAGTAACGTCACCGTGGCGGTCTTCGGCACGCGCACGTCATGGAGCACAAGCTCCTTGCCCGGCCAGCCGGTGGTGATGGCGTAAAGCGCATCGGGTTTCTGCGTGAAAAAAACCTGTTTGACCGCCATGCCGTTCTTCGAGGCCTGACCCACCTGATCCAGTAGATTATACTTCACCATGTATTCGCCGTATTCCTGCTTGGGCTGCTCGCCTTCCGTCCACTGGCAGGTGCGGGCGGCGCAATGGGTGCCGTAGATGGCTTCGCCATTGACTTTGAGCCAGTCGCCCATTTCGAGCAGGCGCTGCTCCATCAACGGCGGAATCGTCCCGTCCGCCGCCGGTCCGATGTCCAGCAGCAGGTTTCCGCCGCGGCTGACAAGGTCGGCCAGCACGAGGATGAATTCGCGCGTGGTCTTGTAGTCATCAAATCGTTCCGCGCGGTTCAAGCCGTAGGAGTAGGCCATGCCGCGGCTTTCTTCCCACGGATGCGAACCGTCCTTCATGCCGGCGGCGTATTCCGTCGTCCAGTAACCGCCGTGCTTGTGGCGGCAATCCTTGCCCCAGCGGTCATTCACCACGACCTCATTTTTGCACGGCGATTCATTGAACAGCCACGCCAGCAATGCTTCACTCTGCCAATCTTTCGAAGGCATTTCCCATTCGCCGTCGGCAAAGATGATTGAAGGCTGATAGCGCGTGACCACGTCCTTGAATTGCGGCGTCATGTGCCGGCTGACGTAAAGCGCGCGGTTGGTGAGCCAGAGCGGGTTGAACCATTCATAGAGCGAATAATAAAATCCGAACTTCAGGCCGCGTTCGCGCGTGGCGGCGGCGAGCTCGCCCAGCAAATCGCGTTTCGGGCCGATCTCGGCGGCGTTCCAGGGACGGCCCCAATCCCGGCTCGCCTCGGCACTGGGCCAAAGCGCAAAGCCCTCGTGATGCTTCGAGGTGGGCACGACATATTTGATGCCGGCCCGGACGAACAGATCGGCCCACCGCTTCGCATCGAACAATTCGGCGGTGAAGCGCGGGGCGAAATCCTGGTAGTCGAAATTCGTGCCGTAGTTCTTCGCGTGAAAAGCGCGCCATTCAGCCCACTTGGGATTATTGCTGTCAAGCCGGTTCCAATACCACTCGGCGTATTCGCCATGCATGCCCCAAGCGGGCACGGAATAAAGACCCCAGTGAATAAACACGCCGAACTTGGCGTCCTGATACCACGCCGGCGTGGGCCGCTGGTCCAACGAAGCCCAGTTCGGCTCGTAGGTTTTTTCGGCGGCCCGGGCCGGCAGCAAAGCGCCGGCCAGCACCATGCCGACGGCGATCATCCGGGTAATTTCAAATTTGATCATTTTCGTTTTAGGTTGGAGGGATGAGGGGTTCAACGGAAATATTAGCAGGCCGGGTCCGGTCGTCCAGTTGAACCTCACCCACCGCCAAGGCTTCCGGCGACGGCAATCATTTAAGGCGCTGGATTTTCAAGCGGGTGACAATTTGCTGCGGCAAGCCGGCCTCACCGCTCACGCAAAGCGTCGGAGCCGGTTCAAGTTTGCCGTAACCGGCGGAGAACCAGCCGCCCAAGGGATTCTGCTCCCCGCGAATCACTTTCAGCTTGAGCGGCAACTTGCCGGTCGGGGCGATTTCCAGCGCCGCGCGCGGCATCGAAAATTGCGCCGTGGCGGCATTGATCGCCACCCTGGCTTGCGGATCCGCTTGCCAGCGCAGTTCCAAGCGATGCCGGCCGGCACCTTCAAACTGGTCGCGGATTTCAAACTCATCTTTTTTTGGAAACCAGACGACCGTCCGCGTGTGCCGGACGGAAATCTGTCCTTTGTCGCCGAACCCATAGCCATAAACGCCGGCGGCAGAAACGGAGTCGGCGGTTTCCGTCCAGTGATAGTCGCCCGCGGCGGCATTGGGTCCGCGCGGAATTCCGATGCCGGCGGAAATCTGTCCCTGCCCGTCCACCAAGGCGACATTGTGGGCGGCGGATGAATGCAGATACTCCGCCATTTTCGCCTCCTCGCCGGCGGCGGAGTAACTGTAAAATCCCGGATCCGCCAGCAGCCATTCACCGTTTGCAATCAGTTGCACGCCGAGTTGCGCCAAATCATGATGCCCGCTGCCGCGCGGCCCCGGCTCAAAGAACATCCAGGTGGCGCGCTCATCCCAGCCCGACCGGAACACGGCGTGCCCGGCCCATGGAAACAGCACATTGGCTGGCGCTGGCGGCTGCCCCCGTCCGCCGGCGGCCGCGAACGCCACGGCCGGATCGTTGGCCGTCACATTCAGCTTTTGCAATGCTGGCCGCAACGATCCGCCGCCCTTGGCAATGCGCGGCGAACGGCCCAACGGATCGGAAATCAACGCAAAATAACGGGCGCCCCGCGCCACCGCCGCCCGCACTTCGGCCGGCACGGCGTGCCCTTGCCGGCCACCATCTGCCGCCAGGTTGAACATGACCAGCAGCGAGCCCAAGGCGTAGTTGGGCGAACATTCGGCCATGGAACCGTCGGGATAGATTTGCTGGCGGGTCACTTTGCCGAGCCGTTCCCAGCCCGCCTGTTCCGCTTGCGCCATGCCGGTGAAATCCGGATACCACCAGTTCAAATGCACGAGCCCCTCAGCCACGGAGGTGAATTGGTTGGCGGTCCCCCAGCGTTCGTGGTTCATCATGATCAAACGATGATCACGCACCAAACTGTGAAGCAGCAGCGCCACCGCGACGTTCGTCATCTGCGGCGCATCCCAAATGTCCTGCAACAGTTCCGTCCAAACCCCGACGCGCGACTCGGCGGAAAGCGAAGTCCACGGCCCGTCGCCATAACTTTTGAATGTCCCTTCGGCCGTGGCGGAAATTCCCGCGCCCGCCGAGCGGGGACGCCCCCAGCGCAGTTCGGGAGCCTGCAACGGCGTGCGCTGCACCCAGTCGGTCAAAACCGCCAGCACCTCGCCGCTGTAACGCGGATCCTTTGTGGCGCGCCAGGCCTCGGCCAGCGGCCGCAGCCAGTAATGCCGCGAGAGGTGCGTCGGCCATTGCCAGTCATCCTGCGGCGCCCGCAGCCAGTCAATCCGCGCGCCAAGGTCTTGTTCCGGATAACCGCCGAGTAAGGAAACCCGATGGGCCAGCAAGGCCGCAAGTTGAGGCGGTTCCTTGGCCCCGCTCCTGACCTTGACTGGCGCAACCGGCGGCAACGCCGGTCCGCGGCCCTCGGCTAGCGGCCGCAAAAACCACTCGGCCAGTTCACGTCCGTCCGGCTTGAGCACCACTCCCGTCCGAATAAATTTAGCTCGGGCGGCGGGCGTCAACTCGGCCAGCAACTGATCAACGGCCGGCGGCCCTTTCAACGGCGGCGAAGCCCCGGCAGCCACCGCAAATTGCCCGGCCGATGGTAAAAAAATAATAGCGATGACAAACGCGGCCAGGGCGCGCAGCACGATCCGGCTGATGCTTTTTTTCTTCATGAGGATGGACTGGTTGGAAACGGGATGGACTTCATGCGGCTGATATCGGACAGACGTTTGATTTCATCCGCCGTCAACGCGCGGTCGAAAACCGCGACCCCGCCGATCCAGCCGGTGAACCCGATGCTGCGGCCGCTATGAATGACGCGGCCAATGGTGAATGGACCACCGCTCGTCGCATCCTTGGGCACGTAGATGCCATGCGGGAACCACCACGGATTCAACCGCACGCCGGCCAGGTCGCGCGCGGCCAACGTAAATTTTCCATCCGCGCCTTTGTGCCAGGTGACTTTGACGCGCGTGTAGCGGAACTCCTGAAGTTCAACGCGCTCATCCTGCGTCTCGCTGAGAATTTTCACCGAGAGCGGCTTGTTTTCCGGCGGATTGTAAAACTGGTCGGCGGGGAAATTGTGGTCTTCACCGGGCGCGCGGCCGGGCGCGCGGCGAAGTTCGCCCTGCAACCAAGCATTGTAGACCGGCGGCAGATTTTTCTTCACGTCTTCCTGCCAGCGTTCGGCGGCGCGGCCGTTCAGCCAGCCGGTAAGCTCGTGTTGCTCGTGGTCAAAGGTCATGGCGAAGCATTGCCAGGAGACATCCAGCACGTCCGCCGGCGCATCAGCGGGAACGGCCGGCGAGACGTCGCCGGAATTCGATTTATGCATCGCATACTTGTAGGCAAACGAGCCGGCGCCGTTTTCGGAAACATGACCGCAGGCCGTGCCCACCTTGTTCAAGCCGGCAAACAAAGCGTATTGCCGCTGGCCGCGTTCGACGCGCCGGACGTTGACGGTCTCTTCCCGTTTCAAATCGGTGCCCTCGTGCCAGATGCCCGCCAGCCCGTGGTTGCCACTCTCGCGAATCGCCCACACGACCACCGACACGGATTTTCCCGGCCCCTTGATGTCAATCGCCGAATCCTGGAGCCGGCGGCGCGGCACGAACAGCAGCGGGCGGAAATTGTCGTCGGTTTCCTTCCTGATTTGGATCGCCTGGCTAAAAGGTCCGCGCCCCAGCAGCGGAAAATCGGCATAGCCGGCCTCGCGCCCTTCGCCCCAGTAATCGCGAACGTAGTTCGCCGCATCGAGCGCAAAATCATTCGTTGCTCCCAACGGAACATGGGCGGTGAACCGCTGCGCGCCGGCCGGCTCACGCTTCACAAAATCCCAGAACGCGACACAGCCCTTCATGCCCATCACCGTTTGCACGCGCTGCCCATAGGCTGGGGCTGCGTCCGGCGATTCGGCGGCGGCAGGAACTGCTGCGGGCACAAGCAACAGCGCGCTCGCCATGATGCGGGCAATGATTGATTTCATGGTGCGGTTATTTTCCCACGGGTGTCGGCGGCGGAATGAAACGGTCATTCGGCCGTGACTGCGGCCGATTCGAGGGTTCAGGCAAAACCAGCTTGCCATTGCGGACCAACGGCGGCGCGCCGATGCCAGTCCAATCGAGTTGGGCCGGGCTTTTTTCGAGGCGCAGGCCGGCGATGGTGCCAACGGGCTTCGCCAGCGACGAGCGGACGACGAGGAAAAGGTGTTGCCGGTCTTTCACCGGTTCCAATTCCGCCGCGAATTCACGGAAGATTTGGTCGCTGCCGGTGAAGCGCGGATAGAATTCGCCGAGTTTCGGGCCGTCTTTGCCGCCCGCGTGAAGTTCGAGTTTGACCTCGTTCTTTTGCAGCGGAATCCGGCCGCGATATTGCTCGAAGCGGGCATACTCGAAGTCAATCGTCGCCTTCTCGCTCGATGACCGGAACACCAGAAACACATCGCGCGTGCCCGTGGCCGGCGCCGAAAGTTCGGCGGCCGCCGCGTTATAGACGCAGACGTGCTGGCCCTTCGGCGACGGCATGTCGGATTGCGGCAGGGCGACCTCACCGACGAGCGGCCCGTCCACCTTGTCGAGCCGGATTTCGACCTTGGCCGGCGCGTTGGTAATGTTGCCATAAACCACGCGGAACCGCTGGTAACCGGCGCCCAGCGGCACCTGGTTGAAGCGGACGAAAGCGTTGTTGCCCACGTCGAAGAGAAAAGTCCACTTCTCCTTGAGCCCCGGGGAAACCTCGTCGTTCTGAATCGAGTCCAAAACCAGCGGGTCGGTCGCGCATAGATGGCGCGCCTTGGGACCGGTGGACTTGTCGGTTTTGATCATCACGCTTTTCCGGTATGCCGGCACGCCGTTGATCCCGTTGGCGGTGCAGGCGAACCGCAGAATCGCCGACTGCCAGCCAGCGGTGAAATTGACCGGGCCAAGACCCACCACGTCGCCATCCTTGAGGCTGCCCGAAGTCACCGGCAGTTCCTGCGTGACCAGTTGCGGCCACTTCGGCAACGGCGGCGGATTGACGAAGTCATGGCCGAAGCGGAACGGCTTGCCGCCGGGGAAATCGCTTGAGGCCAGTTCAGCCGTTGTGCGGGTGAAGTTGGGATGGAACGCGTTATCGCGGCTGCGGATGTTGGCGCAACAGGTGTTAAACCACAGCCCGGCCTGATGCGAACCGGGCGCAGCCCACATCAGGTTGTTATGCACATCCAAATCGCACGTGTCCTCGTCGTGATAGGCAATGCCAAGAATCGGATTCGCCCCGCCGCGGCTCCACCGCATGGCGGCCGTATCATAGCAATCGTGGAGCACGTTATAAATCTCCTGCCCGCGAACGCCATTGAGGTTGCCACCGCTGGACCCGCCGCCAGAGATGCCGCCGGCATCGCGCGTGAGCAGCAGACAATTGTAGCAGTGATTGTCCGCAAAGAGGCTGGCCAGTGCCAGGTAAGGTGCGCGCGTGCGCCCGGCCCCGGCCCAGTTGTCACCGGTCCACACATACCAGCAACGGCCGGCGTTGCAGAGGGTGTTGTAAGTGAAGGTGTGCCCGCCATAATAAAAATCCGCCTCGCTGGAAACCGTCAACGGATAGAGGTAATGACCCGCGTAACTCGTCTGGTCAATCAGGCAGTTGTGGACCGTCTGCCGCAGGCCGCGAATGTGCAGGCCGGCCCCGGCGCTGAATCGGATCGAGCAGTTCAGAAAACGATTGTCGTGGCCGCTGACGTAGATGCCGGTCTCGCCGGATTGGATCGTGTCGCGGCCTTTTTCGATCTGCCCGGCCTCGTATTGAAGCAGGTAATGCGAGAGATAGGCGAAGTCACAACCATCGAAGGTGCAGAACGACGAATCGGCCAGCCGCGCGGACGCGGCGCGAACCCTCAAGCCGCTGACAACGATGTGCGACCGGCCGGAAAGATCGAACGCCAGTGCGCGGCGCTTCGCTTCCACCCCGCGCGGTTCGCCGCCGTCGGGGGCGATGAAATAAAGGCGGTTGTCCTGCCAGACCCATTCACGCGGCTGGTCGAGCGCATTCATGTGGCCCACGATCATGCCGCGGCCATCTTGCGAAGCCTGCGGATATTTTGCGCCATACATCGGGCCAAACCACCAGGTTTTCGTGCGATCGCCGACATGGATTTCACCGGACTTGGAACTTTCGATGATGCCCGACTGCACGCACCAGGCCTCGTAATGTTCGCCGCAGTAAAGCGCGCCCTTCCAATAATCATCCGGCTGCCCATCGAGCAGCTTGCTCACGATGCGACCCGGATCGCTGGTGCGCGTCTCCGCCGGAATCGTGAACTCACCGAACGTCGGCCAAAGCGGTGAAAGGCCGGCCACAAACATTTCGCAACCCGGCGAGGGCTGGTTCGGATAACGCGCCTCAATCATCACCTCGTCGCCGGTGAAGACCTGGTTGCGGCCAGGGCCGAGCGTCCAGTTCATCGGCGCTTTCCAGATGTTACCCTTATGCTTCGACCAGCCGGCAACCGGCGCGCAGCCGCTCACGACAACCTGCTCGCCATTGAACGGCTTGATGGCAATCGGTTTCTCCGCCGTGCCGCTGCGCGGAAACACAATCGTCTCGCGATACGTTCCGGCGCGCACCAGCAGCGTGTCGCCCGGCTGAAGCTGGTTGACCCCGGCCTGGATCGTGGCGAACGGTTTTTCCTTCGTGCCGGGATTGGCGTTGCTGCCGGCGGGCGCGACATAGAAGTCGGCGGCGGCGACGGTGGTGACGAGCGCCAGCGCGCTCGCAATGATGCGGGTGATGGTTGGGTTCATGGCTCGGTGTATTATGGCGCAACGCGGACCTGTTTGCAGTCCGTCTGCCCGATGACCGCCGGGTTGCCAGATGACGGAGTCCGAGACACGCCGGAAATCTGCGCCCCATCCACCCCGAACAACGCCAGGGCCGAGCGTGGGAATTGATTAAAGTCCGCTTCACTGAGGTTGAGGTGCAAACCGTCAATCGTCAGGTTCTTCATGTTGGCCATCGCGGCATAGGTCGGCATCCGCGCGTATTTGGTGTCACGCTCGTCGTGGGTTGTTCTTTTGCCGCCGACAGGTTTCATGCGCCTGGCGTAGTCCTGCGGGGTCTTCACGTCGAACGTAATGTTCCGCAGGGTGATGTTCTCCAGCAAACGATCGGGCATGCCTTGGAACAACAGACTTGTTCCGCCGGAAATGTGAATGTTCTGAAAGGTGACGTCGCGGACAGAACCGACAGGAGAATCGGGATTGCGCTTCTCGATATCTATAAACAGCGGACCCGCCTGGCTGTGAATGGGAGCCAGTTGCATCTCGATGTTTTCCGCCACCACATCCGACACGGCTGAGCCATCTTTCACATAGAATCCGATACCCACCCGAGAATTGACGATCTTACAATCGTGAAAACGAATATGACGCAGATCCGTTTCCGATGAGGTGCCGAACTTCAGCGCCGCTTCCGCCGTTTCTAGCACACAATCGCTAACCTCGACATCTTCGCAAGGCAGCGGTTTGAAGCTCTTCAAACAAACCGCGTCGTCGCCGGTAGTAATGCGGCAATGCGTGATCTTCGTATCCTTACAGCTATTGATGTCAATGCCGTCGGTTTCAATCCGCTTAAGGTTATTACTAATGGTGATGCCGTCGATGCGCACGCGCTCGCAATATTGGAAAACCGCCGTCCAAATATCACAATTCCGCAAAGCGACCCCGCGAACCGTCACGTCCCGGCTTTTCGAAATCCGGATAAGATCCGTGCGCTGGTTCCGGGTTTCGAGCAAGTCCGCCTCGCGGGGAGTCAAATTGGCGGTAACCTGGCCATCGATTTCCCCCTCGCCTTCGACACCAATGTGCTCCGCAGTATTGGCCACCAAAACCGCGTCGTGAACTTTGCGGGGATAGTGATGGTAATTGGTGCTTCCCAGAAGGGTGGCGCCTTTATCCAGATGAAGGGTGACGTTTGATTTCAGTTCCACATGGGCAACGAGATATTTTCCCGGCGGCACGCGCACCACCCCACCGCCGCCGGCCCTGGCCGCATCAATGGCGGCCTGGAAGGCGGCGGAATCAAGGGTTATTCCATCCCCCATGGCTCCATGCTTGCGGACATCCTGATCGGCGGCGTAAAGATTAGCTGTGGTGAGCGCGAGCAAGCCTATGATGGCTTGATTTATAATTTTGTTCATAGCTTTATTCAGCAAAGGCCTGCAGCTCGCTGCACGAGGAGAAAGCTTGTTTTGGATTATCACCGCAGGCCGGACGCCCGATAACTCGAACGCCGACAACGGTTGCGGGCACCTTCAGGTTCAAGGTGAACTGATTAACGCCCCATTTCAGATTTTTGAAATCTGTGGCGGTGGTCGCCGGATAATCGGCCAGTTCGCCAATCGTCTCCCATGGGCTGCCGGCGGTGCGCTGGATTTGCACGCGCGGCTTGCCGGCACTCGCGTCGAACCAACCGCCGTCATGAAAGATTTTCCCGGCGACGAAAACCACGCGGCGAACCGTTGCGGGTTGAGAGAGCGTGACAGCGAACCAATCTTCTTGAGCATTCCTGCCATCATAGGTAACGACGCCGCTTTGCAAATCGCCGTCGTTGATCGAGCCGGTCTGGTTACCCTGACGCGACCGGCTTTCCACGCCGTCGAGCAACACGTTGGCGTCCGGTTGACCGGCCAGCGGCAGCCAGACCTTGTAGCGCGCACCAGTGATGCCGGCGTCGGCGAACGGCGCCAATCTGGCATTGAACTTCGCGTTGCCGCGCCGCGTGGTGGCGTTGATCTGGAAGAGCCGCGCGCCCGGCCAAGTCTTCCAGTCAGCCGTGGCGGCGACGGGCGTGATGGCAAGCGTGGCAAGATCGGCCTTGGCCAAAGCCAGCGTGTTGAGCGATTGCTTCGCATCGGCCAGCAACGCTTCGTCGGCCGCGAGCACGAGCGGACCATAGAGCACGGCGGCTTTGCCCTGGTTCAGGTGATCGCCTGCCATGACACGGGGTTCAAGCTTCAGGTTCAGCTCAACGGCGTCGCCGGTTTTCCAGATCCGGCGGATGGCGGTGTAACCATCACGTCCGGATTCTTCAGCCGCGAAAGGTGTGATGGAACTTTCCTTGCACCACGCCGGAACACGCAACTTGAGGGAAAATTCCTTCTCCACTTCGGGTTCGACGAGGATGCGGATGCGTCCGTCGGCAGGATACAGCGTTTCAATTTTCAGTGTCACCAACGTGCCGTCATGCAGCGTCAGGTGGGCCGTGCCCGCTTCGTAGAGGTTGATGACCGCACCATCGGCATCAGTGGTGATGGCGAAAGTCGGGAGCAACGCGATGCCGCGCGGGCCGCTGGAGAGACAGCAATGGCCGTCGAGCGTGGCGCTGTAGGGTTTCCTACCTTCCATTTGCACATAATAGCCCCACGCCGTACCGTCGGTTTTTTGGGCACCCAGCAGCTGGTTGAGCGCGACGTGCTCAAGTTGTTCGGCAAAACGCGCCTCGCCGGTCAAACGCAAAAGCTGCGCATTAAACTGGAGCCAGGTGACGGTGACGCAGGTTTCACCGACATTGTTGTTATTCGGCAGATCAAAGTCATCGTGGAAATGTTCGCGGTAGCTGGCCGCACCGGTAAGATAGAGGCGGTGATCCACAATGTCCTGCCACGCGTTAAGGCAGGCGTTGAATAAGTTCGTGTCGCCGGTGGTGCGGTAGAGTTCCAGCGCACCGTTCAGGCAGGAAAGCATCTCGTAGGCTTTTGCATTGCCGACCTTGTCCACCCGTTTGAGTTCCAGCAATCGCGAGATGATGTGCGGACCATTCGGCTGTTCCCAAGAGTGGAGAATATAATTGCAGAAAGCCAGATAGCGTTGCTCGCCGGTGAAACGGTAGAGCAACACCATCGGCTCCAGCACGCTGGTCGGAGCCATGCCCTGGTGTTCACCGGCCGTGATGATGTCGCGCCGGCCAGGAGCGTCGCCAAAAGTTTTGCACAACAGGTCGGCCATGTGTTGACACGTCGGCAGCGGCGTGAGATTACCGGTATAACGCATATAGGTGACCAGCCCGAGGAGATTGTATTTGTGCGCCCAAACATCCCATTCCGTCCACCGCTTGTCTTGGGTATAAGTGCCGAGGTAGCCATCCTCCAACTGGCATTTGCAAAGTTCGGCGGCGGTTTCATCCAGCTTGGCGCGCAACATCGGATCGCCCGTGTTGACCCAGACCAGCGTCGCCGCGTGCAGCCACTTGCCCACATGCTCGCCGTCCCAAGTCTGCCGGCCAGGACGATGGCGGTAGCCTTCCAAGAGGCGACCCGTGTCGAGTTTTGCCAGCCGGTTCGATTCGTTAACGGCAATGCGCGCGCCGAGCCAGCCGGTCAATTGCACCCGGTCAGGAATTTGAAAGTCTTGCCGGTCAGTCACGGCGCACGGAACTTTTTCCGGAACAGGACTGATGGCCGCATTGGCAATGCCGATCAACATTGTGACCGCAAAAAGAGTCCTGGCGGCAAAGAACTTCTTGCCCGAGACAATTCGATTGGAGGTTATGTCAGAATCCAACTTTATCATGTTTTGTAATAAAATGGCCGGTTTTAACAAGAATTTGAATTTTGCCGGCCGACAATAATCTTCCAAGAACAGCACGACACACAGCCACGATTAAAAATCGGGGGCATGGCGTTTATCATGGTTTCAGCGGCTGGCTGGAATGTTGCGCGTCGGTGTTCGAATCAAAGACCGGCCCACCGCCCGCTTCGGAACTGCGCCGACGATCTGCGGCCGGCAATACGGGGCGGTCCGCATCGCGCTGCAAACCCATTTGCTCGAAGGGAACCGGCTTGAACGCCGCCAGTTTCTTGAACACCGCCGAATCCGGGCGCAGGCGGAAATCAAGCCTTACCGGATCCGCAAAACCAGCTTCAGCTCCGGTCATGACAAGATTGTCGCGCACGGTGCTGAAGGTAAAATCTTCCTTCTTGGGTAAAATGAGGGGGTGTTTGCAATCAACGAGGACATTGTTTTCCAGCAAATCCCCGGTCGGCACATCCCGGCGGCCGGTCAGCAATTTTGCCAGCGCCGGATAGCGCACGCTCCACGGCGGTTGTTGCGGATTGATGGATTGCAGGCGGCGAATCATGTTCGGGTTCGTGGCATAACCCCGCGCAATTCCGCGCGCATCGAAATGCAGGCCGCGTTCGCAGTCAATGAACAGATTATTCTGCACCACATTATCGTGCCCGCCGCCGATCAAGGACCCATAGGAACAGCGATAGGCCACATTGCCGAAAACCGTGTCACCGCTATCGCCGTCATCCATGTAAAAGGCGTTCGCGCGCGGACTGTCGTGGACAAAATTATACCGCACAATGTTGCCAAAGCTGGTCCAGTCATTCCACGTGTAGAACGCGCCAACATCACCAGAAGTAAGCGCGACGCGGGCGATTTCATTGAACTCAAAAACATTGTCGTTACCGCCATAAAGCACCGCCGCGTGCGGCAGATCGTGCATGAAATTGTGCACCACCCGACAACCCACGACATCGCCGCCGGCACCGAAGGCTCCGACATGAATGGCGGCAGCGTAGGTTTTCTTGCGGAGGCCAAGATGATGCAGGTCGTTATTCTCAGCAAAATGGTTCGCCGGGGTAAGCATCTTGCGGTCGCCACCATTTATAAAAATGCCGCCCTGGCCAAGATCGTGAAAATCTGAACTGCGCACGCCATGATTGTTGCCGCCATTGATCAACACGCCGCTGCCGCCCAAATTTCTAAAGGTGCAGCCTGCGATAAGATCACCCATGCCACCGGTGATTTCCACGCCGTTGCCCAACCCACCTTCCAGCACCAATCCGCGCAACGTGACATGCGACGCAGCGCGCAGCACAACCATCGGTTGATTGAAATCGCTCACGCAAACACTGGCGCGGCTCAGATCGCCGGGCGGCCAGAAATAGAGCGTCCGGGTGGTAAAATCCACACACCACTCACCGGGCTGATCAATTTCTTCCAGCAAGTTCACCGCGCACCACGGCTCCCTGCCGTCGCCCAGCTGACCGGGCTTGGCATATTTCGAGCCGATGCCGGCGTTGATGGGCTCGGCAAAAGTAATTTCTCGCGTCGCCGGTACGATGGACTTCACCTGCACCGTCTGCGGTTCCCACGGCACACGCCAGTAGCCTTCCAGCCATACGCCATTGGCCACATGCCAGCGCGCCACGCGATCCTCGTGCGCGATAAATCTCCCGCCGTGCCGGCTTGGGCTTTTCGACCAATCACCCCGATCAAGCACCTTTTCCATGGCGACGAATCCCTCGTTCGGCCAGCGTGAAAGCGGCATTCGTTGGCCATTGAAGAACAACTCGCAAAAACCGCCACCGTCGTTAAATACTTTTGGAAACGGTCCCGTATGCCTGAACCCCAGCGCCGCGAGATCGAGTTGAACCACCTTGGCGCGAGCCGCCACATCCAACCGCGACAGGACCTCAGCCTGGTTGACAGGCGCAAAATCGGCCGACTTGATCGAACGCCAGGCTTGAAGACGCACCTCGCCACCCGCGCTGGCGCGGTAGATGACCGGGGCATTCCCGGTGCCGGAATCCACAGTGGTCAGTTCCCATGATTGAGTCCGGGCATAAGTTCCCGGCTCAATCCAGACGGTCACGCCACCCGCCGGCAAAGCACCGGAGCCACCCAATGCCCGCACCGCGTCACGCGCGCGCTCCAAGGATGCAAAAGGGCTGGCGGCCGTGCCTGGATTGGCATCGTTGCCGCCGGTCGCAACATGAAAATCAATCGCGCCGGCGACGCTGGCGACGAACATCAGGGCACCCACCATGATTTGATTAATCGTTGAGTTCATAATCTGTGGTTTCTTTAAACTTATTTGGATTGCGGGCAGGACGTCTGATTAAAACATCCGTTCGGCGGCGGTGGTTGGAACATTCAAATTTTAAGTCTGTCCGGGGGGAAAGGGAATAAAATTTGTCACCACGGGCAGACGCCGTTCGCGCGTTGAGAACAAAGCAAGAACGGATGGCCAGGCTGGCCATCCGTTCGCGTTGTTTAAGGTCTATTTGGCTTCGCCACCGCTCACGGCTTATACATCCGGTAGTACACGTTGGTCTGGCCCGGATCCACCGAGATTTCCACACTGTTCGTGCTCGTCGAGCCCGGCACCAAATGCCAATCGTTGCTC
>Ga0208872_1000011_pt1 | contig 233395 bp, 196 predicted proteins | sample CryBogCBH12Aug08_FD_185508 | JGI IMG/M metagenome (GOLD analysis project Ga0208872, IMG submission 185508) | Freshwater microbial communities from Crystal Bog, Wisconsin, USA - CBH12Aug08 (SPAdes) | ecosystem: Environmental > Aquatic > Freshwater > Lake | place: Crystal Bog, Wisconsin, USA...
TCAAGGCGGATAACAAAGATTTGGGCGTGGTGCTCAAGGGTTCCGACGAGGTGGAGTATCAAGTCATGGTCAGCGTCATGGACACCCTCCGCCAGCTCGAGATCACCAAAATGGGTCTCGCCACGGAATAGGGACTTTACGCCGGGATGGAATTCCGGTGGCAATCACCGGCGGCGGGGCTTTTCCGCCGAGAAAAGCCGCACACGATTCTTCGCGGTTCAAGCGGGAGGTAATTTCCCGGGCAAGCGATTGAGCCCAGTCCAGCCACAGTTTTCTTATCGGTTAACTCAACCGGCTTCGATGCCGTCACCGGCGCGGCATAAATGGAAATAGCCACCAACCCGACCGTTGGCGAGGGAAATGAGGAGATTTCAGACACGAATTGGCACGAATAAACAAGCGGCGCGAGGGAGGCGAAACATGCAAAAACAAAATACAGTGCGTTGTTTTGTGGTTTTAAAAAAATGTTTCCCTTCAGTTCAAAACCGGTGAAGGCCATAATTCTAAATAAATTAGTTTTCAGATGACAAACCCAATCATTCATTATAAATTGAGCAATAAACCTAAATCTTCATTAAGAAAAAGTATGCGCTCAAAACACTCCTGTGGCCGGGTGGCTTTCACCCTGATTGAACTGCTGGTGGTCATCGCCATCATCGCCATTCTGGCGGCGATGCTGTTGCCGGCGCTGGGCAAAGCCAAAAAGAAAGCCCAGCAGGCAGGCTGCGTCAATAATTTCCGCCAAGAGAACATTGCCCTGTCGATGTTTGTTAGCGACAACAACGACTGGCTACCACCCGGCCAAGGGATTACAACCGGTATTCTCGACGGACAGGGGTGCGTGCTCAATTCGGGTACGACCAATGTTCTGCACTACTGGCTGGCAACTTATCTGGGCTATCCCGATCCCACCACCATCAAGCAGTCAATGATCGCCAAAATCGCGCTCTGTCCGGGGGTAGCAGCCCTTTACGGCCAAACCTTAACCGATCCCGTCAGCCTTAATAATGCAACCAGCTATGAATGTTTGGGTGATCAAGTAAACGATCTCGGGCAACCGGTTCCTTCATTCTCGTCGACAGTGAATGGCGTCACTTCGTCCCATACCCGTCCATTCGGTTATCCCGCAACGACAACCCCCACCGTTGCGGCATATTACCCCAGTGTTAGATTAACTGCCTTAGGAAGTGCAGTAGCACTCGCGGCCACATGGTATCTGGTAGATACAGATTCATATTCACATACCAATCCCGCAGGTCAGCATTACAGCCCCTGGACCAACATATTGTCAGCCATGCCGGTTCACGGCAGCGTGCGTAATTTTGCTTATTTCGACGGCCATGTGACACAAAAAAAACCCAAACCCGGTGGCGGCTATTAACCCGGTTCCGGCTAATTGCTGACACTTTAAAACAGGCTCGGGGCGGTGGGTACGGGGATGCTGGTTGCTAGATGCTGGATGCTGGTTGGTCGGATGGCCGACGGGATGGTTGGCCGGGGCATAAAGCACGGCTACGGGATTTTTGACCCCGACGCAGGCTAATTTTACCCGGTCAATACCAAGTCTGGCCGTTCCCGGAAACGGAAGAAACCAACGACCTCGTCCACGTCAAACACGCACAGACTGCTGCCAAAACAATCCAGCGTGACCACCGCCTAACCGCCCTTAATCTTGAGACATTTAAACTCCGAACGGTGACAGGGAAGCTTAAAATCATAATCCCTGACCAAGGCCCAATTCACCAACCGCGCAGCCACGATTAGATTTTCAGGTGACAAACGCGATCATTCATTATAAATTAAGCAATAAACCTAAATCTCCATTAAGGAAAAGTATGCGCTCAAAACACTCCCGTGGCCGGGTGGCTTTCACCCTGATTGAACTGCTGGTGGTCATCGCCATCATCGCCATTCTGGCGGCGATGCTGTTGCCGGCGCTGAACAAGGCCAAACTGAAAGCCCAACAGGCGGGCTGCATAAATAATTTTCGCCAGCAGCATATCGCCCTGACGATGTCTATCGGCGATAACAACGACTGGCTGCCACCAGGTCAACCAACCTCCGGGCTTACAAACGGCGTTTCCGATGGACAAGGGGTTGTTCTCACTTCAGGCTCTTCCGGCTACCTGTTCTATTGGCTGGCAACCTACTTGGGCTATCCCGAACCCACCACCATGGGTAACAATAAAATAATCGCTAGAATCGCACTTTGTCCGGGGGTGGCATCGCTTTATGGCACCACCTTAACCGATCGCGTCAGCCTTAATAATGCCACCAGCTATGAAGTAATTGGCCAGTATAATGACTATTCAAATTCAACATTTATTTCATGGCGACCCTTTGGTTATCCCACAAATGTTTTAAACGCCACGGCGCAAAACCCCCATAGATTAACGGAGGTCGCATCATTGGCACCCATCGCTTCAGTTTGGTATGAGGTGGATGTAGATTCCTATTCACATACCAATGCCGCAGGTCAACATTACAGTCCCTGGACCAACATATTGTCAGCCACGCCGGTTCACGGTAACATACGCAATTATGTCTACTTTGACGGCCATGTGGGACAAAAAAAACCCAAGCCCGGCGGCGGTTTTTAAACCGGTTCCGGCTAATTGCTGACACTTTAAAATCAGGCGCGGGGCAGTGGGCGCGGGGATGCTGGATGCGGGATGCTGGATGCGGGTTGCTGGATGCGGGTTGCTGGATGCGGGTTGCTGGATGCGGGTTGCTAGATAATAGACGCTGGTTGCCGACGACCACCATGGCCAATGAACAACTTCTGATTCACAACGGCGCGCTCGGAGTGATGCGCCCTAGCTGTCACAATATTGCCAACACTGCTTTTCCCTGGCGAATTTCCAACGACGTACCAGGAATACGGCGGTCACTTTGCAGGCGGTTTGGTTCAGCTCATTCAAGGCTTCCCGGATAAAGGCGCATCGGTGCGGAAGGGCGTCACGGGCAAACCTTCCAAACTGGTGAGATTGCATACGGGATTATTGGCCCAAGCATAACGCACGGCCACGGGATTTTTGACCTCGGCGCAGGTTAATTCCACCCGGTCGGTGCCCAGCAATTTGCCAGCGGCCCAATGCCAGACCCGGTCATCCCCGCAAACGGCAAAACCAACGGCTTCGTCCACATCAAACGTCCGCAGGCTGCTGCCAAAACAATCCAGGGTGACCACCGCCTTGTCTCCCTTGATCTCCAAGCGCTTAAACTCCGGACTGCGACAGGGAAGCTTAAAACCATAATCCCTGACCAAAGCCCAGCGCACCAACCGCGCGGCCACGTCGTGTTTGTCTTTGGGATGAATATTTTTGCCTTCGCCCACGTCAATAATCACCGCCTGCCCGGTGTTGGGCAAAAACAAGGTTTTGGTTTGCGACTCGCGCAGTTCCGCCCAGGTGCTGGTCTCGCCGGGCTGGGCCGGCCGTTTCATATAATTCGCCAGCTGCACCCAGTAGAAGGGAAAATCGCCCTGGTTCCATTCCTTGCGCCATTGCCCGATCAAAAACGGGAAGAGCTGGGCATATTCCGCCGCGCGCCCGGCATTGCTCTCGCCCTGATACCAAATCACCCCTTTGATGCCATAGCCGCGCGTGGGATAGACCATGCCGGCAAAAATGTTTCCGGGACGCGACCGACCGACGAGCCAATCGGCCGGCGATTCCGGCGCCCGCGGGATCGGGAGTCCCGCCGCCTTGGCCTGAGCGGCAGCGGCTTGATATTTCTTCAGGTTGGCGGCGTAATCCGATCCGGCCTGGTCCGACTGCTTGTAGGCTTCCTGTTTTACGGTGCGCGCCATCAGGTCGGCAAAACGGGAATCCTGTTCCAAGCTGGTGCGACGCACCCAGGCCTCGGCGGCGGACCCGCCCCAGGAGTTATCAATCAAGCCCACCGGGACGCCCAAGATTTGATGCAGATAACGGCCATATAAAAAACCGACGGCGCTAAATTTCGCCGCCGTTTCCGGCGTGGCGTTAGTCCAGACCCCCTGGAAATCCGTCTGCAGCTCCTGCCGACCGACATTGGGGACCCGGATTAGCCGCAGATTGGGAAGTTTTGAAGCCGCCGCTTCGAGGTCTCCATTCCACTCGTCTTGCAACCGAAATCCCATGTTGGACTGGCCGGAGCACATCCAGACCTCGCCGATCAAAACATCTTTAATTTCCAGTTTCCGGGTGCCGCTGGTGATGGTCAAGCTTTGCGCCCGATCGTTGGCGGGCAATGGATCCAGCTTTACCGTCCACTTCCCGTCCGGCCCGGCGACAGCAGTTTGGGTTTGTCCGGCAAAAACGACCGTTACGGTTGTTCCCGGAGTATCCCAGCCCCAGATGGGGTTGGCCTGCTGCTGCTGCAACACCATGTGATCAGCAATGATGGCTGGAAGCTTGAGTTCCGCGCGCAGGCATTCAGGCAGGAGGAGGCAGATCAGGACAAAGATTTTCAGCAGCTGGTTCATGGGTGATTTGGTGATGGTGGCAGTCAGGGAAGCTTGTTCAGCAAGAAACCAGAAAATATAGGACGCGTCAAATTGGAAAACGCGGACGCGACCGGCTGGACGGGCAAAGATTGGAAGCGGCTTTATTATTGGACCAAGCGGAAGGAAGGAAGCCGGTCCAGCGGCACATCCAAGGGGTAAGTCGCGCCGCCGGTCAAGGACTTGCCATCGTCACCAATCCAGATTCCCGGCGGCAACACCACCTGACGACGATTCCCTTTTCGGTCGAGCGGAGCCACCAGCAAGGAGTTGCCCAGCATGAACTCATCCTTGATCTCGTCAAAGCCTTGATGGGGAAAAACATATTCCAAGGAACGAACCACCGGCTCGCCCGTTTTGGCCGACTGGCGCGCCAGTTCGAGAATGGCGGGCGTGAACGACTCGCGGATTTTCACCGCTTTTTTAACGGCGGCCAAATGTTCGGCGTCCAATACGCGCCAGGGCGCGACCGAGAACTGCATCATCGGCATCAGCGCGTGAATCTGCGCGGAACGGACCACCAGGTCCTGATCCATTTTTTTAAGATCAAGAAAACTTTCATAATTGCCACCGCCAATCATGTCCGGACAGGAGAAGGTGTAGCCGGCCAGGCCCTCGGTGAGCATTTGCGGAACGAGTTTTTGGACATCCTCCCAGGTATGATTTTTGTCGTGCAGCCGTTGGGCGAGCGGCTGCCCCGCCATTTTCCAACAGGCGCGATATTCGTTGAGCGGAAACCGGAGGCCGAACTGCGCATACAATTCGCATTGGCGATTGGGCGACACCGGCTGCCGGCTCAACGCCTCGGGCGGATAAAAATTCATATCACCGGCATCCAACTTGAAGCCGTCCACGCCAAAATCCTTCACCAACCGGTCCAATTCACCATTGAACCAACGAACCGCCGACGGGTTGCTGAAATCCAGCAACGCGGAATAGCCGTTCCACCACTTGATGATGGCCGGGTCGGCGGCCGTCTCCCAGGTCGTCGGTCCGTTTTTTTTCCGCATCAGGAAACATTTATCCTTCAGCAGTTCGCGCACCAACCCAGCCTGGTCGGCGCTGACAAACGGGCACACCCAAAGCATCACTTTAAAACCCAGGCGGTGGAGTTCGGCCATCATCAGTTTGGGGTCGGGAAAACGGCCCGGATGAAAATTCCAAACGCCGTAGTTCTCCTGCCAGGTATCATCAATCATCAGAACGCCCGGGGAAAATCCGTTGGCGACGATGGCGCGGGCATATTTCAAGACATCTTCCTGATTCTGGTGGTAGGTTAGCTCAATCCAGGTGTTATATTGCGGTTTGGCAAACAATAATTCATCCGGCATCCGGCCCGACGGCGGGAAAAATTTATCGGAGGCAAATTTCCGCGCCGCCGCCAGACTTTGGCCGGAGCGGCCATACTTCACCCCGCCTTGAGCGCGCGTGATGATGATCTGGTCGGCTGCAATTTCAAAGGCGTAGGGCTCGTCGCTCCAAACCCACAAACCCCGGCTGCCCAGCAACAGCGGCTGAATCTGATTTTCACGATTATTGGCGTAAAAATCGTAGCGGCTTCCAGAGGCATAGGGCAAATTCTCGCCATCCTTGATGACGCCGGACCAGATTTTTTCGCCCGGCTCCAACCGGATGATCATATTATTGGTTACTGACGGCGAAGCCTGTGCCAACGCCGGGGTGTGACTTGAAGCCCACAACGCCAGTATTACGCCGGCGGCCAAAGTTGCCGCCCTTATCATCGATTTTTTCATATCCAGAATATTCAAAACCACAATCCATCAAAATTCAGCCCTCCCCCAACCGTGAGGTGAGCGAGAGGTTTAATTTCTCAAGCGGTCATTCACTTACCCACCACCGGACGCAGGACAAGACTGCGATACTCGATATCGGTGTGATCACCTTGCAGATAAATCGGGCCGGGCCGATCCATCTCCGGCCAGAGCGCGCCACCGGTCGGGCCGATCACGGGCTGATTATCAATGATTCTGGCGCCGTTCAAGGTCACCGTCGCGTGGCGGGCGACATAAATAATATCCACCGTCTGCCATTCGCCAGCGGGCTTCTCGGCGGCCACAGTCGGAGTGATGCGGCTGTAGATCGCGCCCATGTTGTGCGCGTCCAGCGGCTTGCCGTAACTGTCAAAAATCTGCACCTCGTCGGTGCCACGCAAATAAACCCCGCTATTGCCTTTGGCCGGCACCCGCACTTCAACGTGCAAAGAGAAATCCTCGAATTCGGCCACCGTGCGCAGGTTGGAAAAAGCCCGATGTTCCGTTCCCGGTGCCGGTGTCCGGGTGTTAACCAAAATGCCCTGGTCGACGTGCCAGCCATTGAATGCCTTGGGTTCAAGCGGCTCCCAGCCGTTCAGATTCGTGCCATTAAACAATTCGATGGCCGGGCCAAATTTGATTTTGCCCAAGTCCGGTGCCGGCGGCAATGGAGCCTGCCGATGACCATCAAATTCCGCGCGAATTTCACCGCCACCGGCCTTCGGCGTGACGGTGACCAGTTTAAGCTGGTCCGCGCCATCCAGCGTGGCGGTAATGATTTCGGTGACCGTGACGGGCTGGCCATCGGCGGACTTGCGTTCGGTCGCGTGCAGGCGGGTGAGCACCAGCCTGCCGGCCACCAGTTGCGCGCTGTTCACATCAAAAACACTGCCGCCGCCCCAAAGCATTTGCACCTTGAGGGCCTCCCCGCTGCCGGCCACGCCCAGCCAACCGGCCCGGCCGCCGGGCAAATGCAAGGACCAGTAACCCAGAAAAGGGTTATCCGCGGCGAGTGCCGGAACCAATCCCGCGAAAAGCAGGGAGACAAAAAGGAGGCAAGGAAAAAGGGAACGGGTGAATCTCATCCGAACTTTATGTCGCAACGGACATTCAATCTCAAGATAAATCACCCAGCCCGGGAAACTCCAGACCTTTCCGGGCGGTCCGGGCGGGACAAAACCAAAGACCGGCGACGTTTATTTCAAACCGTCCAAAAACGCCTTGAGCTTGTCCGGCCAGTCCTGCACGTCCGGCGGCAGCACGGACTTGAGACCGAAGCCGTGGCCGCCGCTGGCTTTTTTATAAAAATCGCACGGCACCTGCCCGGCCTTGCAGGCGTCCGCGTAGGCGATGGAGCTGGGCGCATATTTGTCATCGCCCGCCACGTAGACGAACGCGGGCGTTTTCACCGGCGCGACTTCGGCGAGCACCTGGCCGTCTTTTTCAAGATAGGCCGGATACATCAGCACCACAAAATCCGGCGGCGTGCCCGCCGCCGTCGCGTGCGTGAGCCGCGCGACGAGGTGGCCACCCGCGGAAAAACCCATGACCCCGATTTTTTTTGTGCTTAACCCAAATTCGCCGCCGCGCTTTTGCAACAGCGTCAGCGCCGCCTGCGCGTCGGCGATAGCCAGTTCGCGCGTTTCTTTTCCGGCGCTGACATGATAAAGCAAAATCGCCACGTCAAAGCCGAATTCATTGAGTTTTTTGGCCACAAAGTACCCCTCGTGATTGATCGCGAGAATGCCATAGCCGCCACCGGGACAAACCATGATCGTGCCGCGCGAGCGCGGCCGGGTGGTCGGAAAAAGCTCCAGCGCGGGCGTCGGAACATTATGGATGCGATCGATGCCGTCCTTACCCGGCTCGGCCACGGGCGCGGCCACGCCGACGGTGCCATCAAGGGCGATACGGCGGAGGTCGGCAGCGCGCGCCACGCTATCGCCAGCCAGCGGCGCGAGGGCTAGCACGAGCAAAGTGACGGCAAAGATCCGGGTGGAGATTTCAAATTTCATGGTGATGGTTCTGAAAATATAAAAAATTTGAGGCAGCGGTTAATCGGATTACGGCGTAGATTTCAAATTCCAAACGCAAGCGTCCGACAACGGCTGCCCATTGCGAACGGCTTTGGCTTCCACCCGGTTTTCTCCGGGCCGAAGCGTGACGCCCGGCCAGAGGAAAATACCGTTCGAGCCGGCAGTTTGCCTGCCGAGGGAAGTCCCGTTCAACAGCAATTCCACTTTTTGGGCGTTGGAATATATTTTCACGCTGGTCACCGCGTTCGTGCGTTCAACATCGCGGCGGCTGGCAAGGTAAAGCACCGGTTCATCAGACCAGTTGGCCTGGTAAAAATAGAAGGCATCCTTCTTCGTCAGGCGGTCACGAGTCACGAGACCTTTGTCGTTGAGCCCGTCCTGACCGCCTTCGTGCCGCGTGTTGACGGCAAAATCAAACATGCACCACACAAAGCTGCCCCAGACGAAGGGCCGCGCCTTGATGGCCGCCCACGCAGCTTCGTGAACCTCCGCCTGCCATTCTTCCGGATGCCACGGACCACGCGGCTTGGGTTGCTGCGGATTTTGCTCGTGCTGGGCCGAGTTGGCACCGGCACCATATTCGCTCACGCAAAAACCACCCTGCCGGCCGGTGTACCGCAAGCCGTCCAGCTTGGCACCGTAGCTTTCCTTCTTGCCGCTATACCAGCCGGGATAAATGTTCCACCCGAGCAAATCCGGAATTTTATTCATCTGCGGAAGTTCCGGGATACACGTCGCGGCGATGGTCGGGCGGGTCGGATCTTCGCCGTGCGCCAGATGGTTCAGATCTTGCAAGACGCGATGCGGGTCCTCGGTTTTTTTGCCATTGCCAATTTCATTGAACAAACTCCAGGCGAAAATTGCAGGGTGATTGACATTTTGCCGGATAAGGTCCAGCAACTGGTTGTGCGAGGTGTTTTCGAACTCCGGCGTGTCGCGGACAATGTCAACCTGCGGTATTTCCGCCCAGACCAGAATGCCGGCACGGTCGCACAGGCTGTAAAAGTAATCGCGGTGCTGGTAATGGCAACAACGGACAACGGTCGCGCCGATTTCCTTCAACATCGCCACATCGCGCTCCATATCCGCCTCGGTGATGGCCCAACCTTTGCCCGCCATGTCCTGATGCCGATTCACGCCGTGCAAGTGATACGACTGGCCGTTGAGGAAAAACCCCTTATCCGGATCAATGGCATAAAAGCGCAATCCCAGCGGCTGCTCCACCGCGTCCACCAACTGATCCGCCGCGCGCAATTCCACGGTCGCACGGTAAAGATACGGATCCTTGCGACCGTTCCACAAATGCGGACGCGGCAGGGTCAGCCGCAAGAAATAGGGCGCAGTCAGTTTCGGCGACAGCGTTATTTTTTCCACGTTGCTCACCACCAGATTTCCGGCCGCATCAAAAACGCTGGCGACCAAGGTCAGCGATGGCTTGTTGGTCGTGCCGTTGGAAATCTGCGCGGTCACGTCCAACACCGCCTTGTCTTTGGAAACACTGGTTTGCAGCCACGCAACCCCGGGCGAACCATGATCGGTCGGCGAAAAATTTTCCGCCGCCGCCACGATCAAATGCACCGGACGATACAGCCCGCCATAGACCGAAAAATCCCCGGCCAGCGGCGCGATATCCGTTTCCACCTCGTTGCTCACGCGCACCGCAAGCAGATTCCTGCCCGTGCCGGAAAGCTGTTTCGTGATCTCAAAACAGAACGCGCCAAACGCGCCGCGATGCTGCCCGGCAAGTTTTCCGTTCACATAAACATCCGCAACCTGGCTCGCCGCCTCGAAACGCAAAAAATATCTTTTGCCATTTTCCGGCGCGCCGATATCCAGCGCCCGCCGATACCAGCCCGGCCCGTGATAAAATTTTTCCCCTTGCTGCGCGTCTTCCCAGCCCCAGTTGTGCGGAATCGATACCGCCTGCCAACCGCGGTCGTCAAAGCCGGACTGCTCCGCGTTGGTCACGTCCTGCTGGATAAACCGCCAGCCGGAATCCAGCCGCGTGTCTTCACGGGCAAAAAGGTGGCCAGCCAAGGCAAACACAAAAATAAAAGAAAGAAAACGGGGCATGGTTTAATCATGTAAAAAAAAACGGGCGGCGCAACCAAAATCCGGATTCGACACCGCACACATTGAGCCGCTCCCGGGCAAATTGCCAAAAATAAGCAGCCGCACGCCTCATCCGGACGGGTTCATCGCGCTGGACCTCGCGTTCACCAAAAATCATTGCCGTGGCCAGGTCGCACTTCCCCCGGGAATCACCGGTGTTTTTGACTGGCAAGGCAAAGAAGAGCAGCGCTCCATGGCGGCACGAACACGATATACCTCAACCCCTGACGATCTGGTCTATGGCCAAGCCGAAGGCAGGAGGGCGGAGGTTAAAATCAACCGGCTAAAACCGCATCCATTTTTACGCCAGCTTGCCGTAACGCCGGATTTCCGGCCAGATCCACGCCACCGCCAACACCACCACGATGGTGCCAAACCCGCCGGCCACCGTGGACCAGATGGCGCCGGTGGCCATGGCCTGGGAATAGACCGGGCCGCCCGCCTCGCGGACATGGTGCATGACCGGCCCGAAAAGCTGCGCGGTGAAGCCGGATTCCGCGCCGCCCAACTCGTTAGAGGTGCCGATGAACAGGCTGTTCACCGCCGAGACGCGCCCGCGCTTATCGTCCGGGGTCAGGATTTGCACCAGCGAATGCCGCACGACGACGCTCACGTTGTCCGCCGCACCGCAGAACACCATCAGGCCGAACGCCGACCAGAACCAGACGCCATCCGCCGCCGGAAATAATCCGCCGAGACACTGGCGGTTCGCCAGTCCGAACAAAACCGTCGCCACCCCGAAAACCGCCACGCACAGCAGCATGGCGCGCCCCGCCTTTTGCAGGGGCGGCCGGTGCGCGAGATAAAAAACGCAAAGGATCGAGCCAACGGGAATCGCCGCGCGCAGCAGGCCGAGGCCGACGCCTTCCGCGCCGCCGGGCAGCCGGATGATGCCGTCCGCAAAAATCGGCAGCAGCGTCACCGAGCCGCCGAGCAGCACGGCGAACATGTCCAGCGTGAGGGTGCCAAGGATGATTTTATTTTTATAGACGAACTGGAAACCCGTGATAAGGCTCTTGAGCGAGACGGGTTCGTGCGGCGGAATTTTGTGTTCGTGCCGGACGCCCGCGACCAGCACGAGGCCGAAGAGCGCGGCGACGAAGTTGAAGGCGTAAACCAGCCATGCGCCATGCGTAAGCCAGATGATCACGCCCGCCGCCGCCGGGCCGAGCACGCAGGAAAGCTGGAACGCACCGCTATTGAAGGTGATGGCGCGCGGCAACTCCTCGCGCGCAACGAGCGCGGTCACAAACGCCGCGCTTGCCGGCCACAAAAACGTCCGCGCCACGCCGATAACGACGAGCAGCGAGTAGGCAAACAGCTGAAATGTCGCGACATTTTTATCCAGCGCGATGCAAGCCGAAGTCAGCGTCAGCCCGAGGCTCGCGGCGCCAAGCACGAGGGTGGAGCCGAGAATGATTTTTTTCCGGTTGCGCCGGTCGGCGAGCTGTCCCGCCGGCAGCGTAAAAACAATCATCGGCACCATCAGCGACAGCCCGACAAAGCCGAGCGCCAGGCCCGAGTGTGCACGTTTGTAAAGCTCCCAGTCCAGCGCGGTGACGAGCATCTGCATCCCGAACGCCGCGATGAACCGAGCGACGAGGTAGCGCGTGAAGTCGGCGTTGCGGAAAACGGCATAGGCCCGGGGTTCCGGCGGCGCAGATGGCGGAGGCGGATTATCGGGAGTTTCGGTTTCGTGCATGAAACGTGCGTCAATCTACCGCAAAAACCGGCGCGGTCGAGTTTTGGCGTGAGGGAAAATTGCCGCGCAAAGGACGCGAAGAAGGCGGCCGGCGCGCGAAACTGCTTGGAGATAAATCAAGCTGTGCCAGAATCATTTTGCATGGGTGAACAAAATGGAACCGCGCCAAAGCAAAAATACCGGTGGCCGTGGCTAGTGCTGGCGGCGGTGCTGCTCGCCATCGGGCTGGCCATTGGGTGGATCGGCGGCGCCGTGAAAAAAGTGGAGCAACAGCGCGATTTCACGCCGCTGCCGGCCGGCGCGCCGGCGGGATCAAGGTGATTATTTCCGACCGAAGGCAGCTTCCAGCGGAATTTTCGTCGCAACCACAAAGCTCGGAATGGTCGCCAGAATCACCCAGACAAAAAACAGTCGGTAGCCGAGGCATTCCTGCAGCCAGCCGCTCCACAAACCCGGCACCATCATTCCCAGCGCCATGAAACCGGTGCAGAGCGCGTAGTGCGCCGTCGCGTGCCCGCCGCGCGCGAGGTAAACCATGAAGAGCATGAAAAACGCGAAGCCGAAGCCGTAGCCTAACTGCTCCACCGCGATGCCCGCGCCGATAGCAAAAAGATTTTGCGGCTGCGCCGCCGCGAGCCAGATGAACACCGCGTCCGGCAGATGAATCGCCAGCAGCATCGGCCACAGCCAGAACTTCAGGCCGTTCCGGGAGATGACAAAGCCGCCGAGCAACCCGCCGCCGATCAGCGCGATGACACCGACGGTGTTATAGATAAAGCCGACCTGCGAGTTGGTCAGCCCCAGACCGCCATGGCCGCGGGCATCGAGAAAAAACAACTGCGTCACCGGCATCAGTTGCGCCTCGCCAAAACGGTAAACCAGCAGGAACAGCAGCGAGATGCCGATGTCCGGTTTTTGAAAAAACGCGGCGAAGGTTTTGGAAAATTCACCGAGGAAATTTTTGCTGCCGGCGACAATGGGCTGGTCGCTGGCTGGCCATGGCAGAATCCAGCGGTGATAAGCGGCCAGCAGAAGAATGACGGCCGCGACGATGCCAAAAACCGCCGACCAAGCGGATGAAAAGTTATTGGTGGCGGCGGCGAGAATCCCCGCGAGGATGACAAGCTGGCCTTTTGCCAAAATTCCGGCGACGCGGTAAAAGGTCGAGCGGATGCCGTTGAACCACGCCTGATCGTGCTCCGTCAAGGCCAGCAGGTAAAAGCCGTCCGCCGCGACATCGTGCGTGGCGGAGGCGAACGCCAGCAGCCAGAATAACACCAGCGTGAGTTGCAGAAAATGCGCCGTCGGGATGGCAAACGCCACGCCGGCGAGCGTTGCGCCGACGAGCAGTTGCATCGTCCAGATCCACCGGCGCCGCGTTTTCAGGATGTCCACGGCCGGGCTCCACAGCGGCTTGATGACCCACGGCAGATAAAGCAGGCCGACAAAAAATGTGTTCTGCGCGTTCGGCACGCCAAGGTTTTGGTAGAGCACGAGCGCCACCGACATCGCCAACGCGTAAGGCAGCCCTTCCGCAAGGTAAAGCGTCGGCACCCACGACCACGGCGAGATTTTCTTTTCAGCGGACATCTGGCTGGCGCGGATTTTAGTCGCGCCGCGGCGGAAGGGAAACTTTTCTTCATTTCCTTCACGGCGCGGCGCGGCACAATGGGCACGTGATTGGCGCATTTCTCAACGCCCTCGGCATCCTGCTCGGCGCGCTCGCCGCCCTCGCGTGGCACGAGCCGTTTTCCGCCCGCGCCCAGAATTGGTTCCGATTCGCGCTGGGCGGACTCACCGTTTTCTTCGGACTGCGGCTGGTCTGGGAAAATACCGGCGGGCCGGCCACGACGATTTTGCGGCAACTTTCCATCGCGCTGCTCGCCGTGGTGCTCGGTCATCTGGTAGGCCGGCTACTGCGGCTGCAAAAAATGTCGAACCGGCTGGGCCGGCGCGCGGCGGAACGGCTAAGCGCCGCCCAAAAAAATCCGCCGGGCAAGCCGATAGACGGTTTCGCGGCGGCGACGGTTTTGTTTTGCGCGGCACCGCTGGGCATCCTGGGCGCAGTGACGGACGGGCTGGCGGGTTATTTTTATCCGCTCGCGCTCAAGGCGGTGATGGACGGGCTGGCGATGGCGGGCTTTGTGCCGTTGTTCCGCTGGCCCGTGGCACTGGCGGCGCTGCCGGTTTTCATTTTTTTTACGGCGCTGGCCACGGCCGTGAACCGGTTTGCGCTGCCCGCGCTGGCGGCGCATCATCTGGTGGAGCCAACCGCCGCCGCCGCCGGACTGGTGATGTGCGCCGTGTCGCTAGTGATTCTGGGCGCGCGGCGGGTGGAACTGGCCAATTATCTGCCGGCGCTGCTCCTCGCGCCGGCGTTAGCGCGACTCATCGAATGATTTCCGCTTGCTGATTTTCTGGAAAACCATAAGGTGCCTGCCTAATGAAGCGTAAACGGTCGCCCACGGGACATCAAAAACAGATGCGGTTTTTCACCGTCTTTTTCGGTGCGCTGATGATTATTTTGCTGGTGGCCATGATGTGGCTCATGAATCGCCCGCATCTGGCGAACAATTGACTTTCTTCTGCCGCCCGGCCGGCTTCATTAACGGGCTTTTACCGCCATTGGTGCCGGAGTATGCTACGACCATGAACTGCATCGTCACCGCCGGGCCAACCTTTGAGCCGCTGGACGACGTGCGCCGGCTCACGAATTTTTCCACGGGCCGGCTCGGCACGGAACTTGCCAATTTTCTCGCGGCGCGCGGCCATCGCGTCACGCTGCTCATCGGCGAGGCGGCAACTTATGCGGGCGAACGACGGGCGCAGTCGGTAATAACTTTTTCCACCACTACGGATTTGCGGGCGAAGCTGAAATCATTTTCCGGCAAAAAAGTGGATGCCCTCTTTCACGCGGCGGCGGTGGCCGACTTTGCGTTCGGCCAGGTCTTCGCGGAAGAGAAAACCGGCGAATGGGTCGCACTCAAGGCGGCGAAGAAAATTTCCACACGGCAAGGAAGCCTGCTCGTGGAGCTGGCGCCCACGCCGAAAATCATTGCGGAACTGCGCGGCTGGTTTCCCCGCGCCAGAATCATCGGCTGGAAATTTGAGGCCGCCGGCCGGCGCGCGGACGCATTGCGCGCGGCGGAAAAACAGATGGCGGATTGCAAAACGGATGCGTGTGTCGCCAACGGCCCGGCTTACGGACGGGGATTTGCCGTAGTGATGGCCGGCGGACAGAAGCAGCATCAGGCCACCCCGGCAGGATTATTCGCGGCGCTGGCAAGGTGCGGGGCCGGGAAATTTCAGCCGCGCAACTGACGCACGTCCACGGCGTCCATGCCGGCGGAACGAATGGCCTGCAATCCCAAATCCGTATCCTCGTAAGCGCGGCAGTATTTCGGCTCCACGCCGAGGCGGCGCGCAGCTTCAAGGAAGATGTCCGGCGCGGGCTTTTGGTTTTTAACCATCTCGTTCGTAACAACAGCGTCAAAAAAATGCCGGATATTCAAGCGCTCCAGCACGTTGATGATAATCGGCTGCGTGCCGCCGGAGGCGACAGCCAGCGGGATTTTGCCAAAATTTGCGCGCGCGATCTCCACCACGGCATGAATCGGTTCAATCCCGCCCATGAGCGGCAGGTAGGCATTTTCCTTTTCGTGCGCGATGGCGATGTGATCGAGCGAACGGCCCTGCTCCGCCGCGAGCATTTTCAATATATCGCGCGACGGCACGCCGCCGAGCGAATAAAAACGGTCTTCGGGAAAATGCAGATTATGCCGCTGTGTGATCAGCTGCCACGCGTGCCAGTGCAGCGGCATGGTATCGGCCAGCGTGCCGTCGCAGTCGAAAATCAGTCCTTTTATGTGGGCGGGTAAGCTCATGTTTGCAATGCGGCCAGTTTGGTTTCCATGTCGTAGTTCATCAGTGGAACGATCAATTCATCCAGATGGCCCTCGACGAAATTCGCCAGGTTGTAAAGCGTCAGCTCGAGGCGATGGTCGGTGACGCGGTTCTGCGGAAAATTGTAGGTGCGGATTTTTTCGCTGCGTTCGCCGGTACCAACCTGGTCCTTGCGGAACGCCGCGTATTTCGCATTTTCCTCGGCGATCTTGATGTCGAGCAACCGCGAGCGCAGCACGGTCATCGCCTGCAATTTATTTTTCTGCTGCGAACGCTGGTCGGCGCAACGGACAATCATGCCGGTCGGTTTGTGGATGATCTGGACGGCGGAATCAGTCGTGTTCACGCCCTGACCGCCCTTGCCGGACGCGCGGCAGACGTTCACTTCGATCTCGTCCGGCTTGATTTCGATATCCACCTCCTCGGCCTCCGGCATCACGGCGACGGTGCAAGTACTGGTGTGAATGCGCCCCTGCGCCTCAGTGGCGGGCACCCGTTGCACGCGGTGGACACCGCTCTCGTATTTCAGCCGCTTGTAAACGTCCGTGCCGTTGACCTGAAAAATAATTTCCTTGAAGCCGCCGAGGTCCGACGGATTGGAATCCAGCGTCTCGGCTTGCCAGCCGCGCGTTTCGCAATAGCGCGAATACATCCGATACAAATCAGCGGCGAAGAGGGCGCTTTCCGAGCCGCCGGCGCCGGCGCGGATTTCGATGATGGTGTTGCGCGAATCCGTCGGGTCCGGCGGCACGAGGCCAAAATGAACCAGTTTGCCGAGTCTTTGCTCCTCGGCTTCGAGCTGCGTGATTTCTTCCCTGGCCAGCACGGCAATTTCGGGGTCGGCAGACTGAAGCAGCTCGCGATTCCCGGCCAGCTCGGCGGCGGTCTTGAGATACGCTGAGCCGTTGGCAACGAGTTCCTTGAGCCGCGCGTATTCCCGGCCCAATTCCTGAGCACGCTGCGGTTGAGCGAACGTTTCCGGCGCGCTCAACAAGGATTCAACCTCAGCAAAGCGCTGGCGGAATTTCTCGATGTGCGGCTTTAAATCCATTTCATTTCAGCCACAGATGAACACGAATGAGCACAGATGCAAAAAATCGGATTGAGCTTCAATAGCCAAAGGCAACCTGGGTTTCATCCATAAAAATCCGCGGTTCGATAAAAAACAAACCGCCCGCAACTCCGGTAAATTCCGGCGGTGCGGGCGGCGATGGTCGTAAAGCTAGGCTTTTTTCTTTTTCTTGGAAGCGAAGGCTTCGGCGGCGGCGGCGGTCTTGGCGGCGCGCTGCTGGAATTTGTCCACGCGGCCGGCGGTATCCACAAACTTCTGCTGGCCGGTGTAAAACGGATGGCAGGCGTTGCAAATACCGACGATGATGGTCGGCTTGGTGGAACGCGTCTTGATGACGTTGCCGCAGGCGCAACGGATCTCGGCGTCCACATATTTCGGATGAATGTCCGTCTTCATAAAATTGGCCGTTCAAACTATCATTCACCCGCTAAAAGACAAGCAGGAATTTGGATTGACCCGTTGCCGCTCCGGGTTAACGGGGATATTTTCAGGGGAAACGACGAGGTTTTATGAGTTTTCGCTTTGCGCCGCGCAAAAAAAAAACTATTTTAAACGGACATTGTCCGATGGTGTAATGGTAGCACAGAGCTCTTTGGAGGCTTTAGTCATGGTTCGAATCCATGTCGGACAACCATTTTTATCCAATGAAGACAGGGGGGTCATTGGTTGCCTGCACAGAATTTGAACAACATCCGGCCCGAACTCCTGACCGTAGCGTGAGCAAAGGGGATAACCTGAACGAGCTATTTAATGTGCTTCCTTGCGGTTTTTCTCGCTAGACAAGTGCCGGCAAACTGAATCGCGGTGAAGCCACCTCCCAAACTTAATTTGAGTTGCCATGGGGTTTGCCGGTATTAAAGCGATAAATACCGGAGCCGACGGAGAAGACTGCGTAATCACCTGCCAGGCCGACGAATTTGACTCCTTCAGATGCTTCCGCCGGTCGGTCGGTTTCGGTTACAGCATTCTTGTTGGTAGCCGGAACAGAAACCAAGGCGGAAGTATTCACGGGTATGGTGACTTTCAAATCGACGTTTCCATTATGCTTCTGCCACCGCACCGCTATACGTCCTTTGACGGTTTCCTGTGTAGCTTCGGCAAAGGATAAAGTTTCGGGCATGAACGGACGGATGCTGATTTGTGCGTAGCCAGGTTTCAAGGCTGTGATGCCCGCCAACCGTGTGAAAAAGGATGAATCCACACCGGCGAGCATGGCGTGGTTATGAGTTTCCATCCCGCCTTTGTAATTCCACTGCTCCCAGAGTGTGGTGGCTCCTTGCGCGATCTGGTTACCAAAACCCGGATAGGTAGGCTGCTTCAACATGCTGATGGCAAGGTCGGGTTGGCCGAAGTCGCAGAGCACATCAACCAAATATCGTGTCCCAAAGAGACCGGTGTCGAGATGGTCATGGTATTTATCATGGATGGTTGCGACTAAGCCATCAAATACGGCCGCGCGTTTTTCTGGCGGAACAAGATTAAAGGCCAAAGGCAGAATCGCTGTCGTTTGTGTGCCATCACCGTAACTAGATGTTTCCGCGTTGAATCTTTTATCGTTGAAGGCACTAATAATTTCCCTGAACCAATGCTGGTAACGAGCCGCATCCTTGGCCTTGCCGAGAACCCCGGCAGTTTCGCCAACTATTTTTGTGAGTGCCGCGTAAAGGCACGTGTTTACTTCAGTGACTTCATGGTAGGAGCCTAAATAATCTCCTTTGGGGTTCGGAGCGGTCCAGTCACCAAACCCATTGGTGTAGATATGACCGGGTGTTCGAGCATGGATTGCCTCCACATACGCCTGCATATTCGCATAATTTTCCTCAAGAATACGGACATCTCCGTAATGCCAATAAAGCCGCCATGGTAGAAAAACCATGTCGCCGTTCCAATCCGGGTTGCCACGCCCCCCTTGAATGTCACCCAGCCACTTCGTGTAGAAGCGGTTCATCCAAAAGTTGCAAAGAGCGGCATCCTCGTAGCCAAGCGAGTCCATTTGACAGGGTGTCCGCTCATCGCGCACACAATTGTCGGTTGGTATGCTCATAAAATTGCAATGCATTGACCAAAAACAATTACTATGAAGCTGGTTGATCACCGGGTCTGAAGTGATAAAAGTCCCAGCGGATTGCACATCCGCATGAACAAAACAGCCGGTAACGTCAGCAAGCGTGGGGCGGCCAGGATAGCCTGTGACTTCAACGTAACGGAAACCGTGATACGTGAAGCGCGGTTCATATTCTTCCAAACCGTCGCCTCGCAATACGAATGTATCGGTGGCTTTGGCGCGGCGGTTGGTCCATGGATCAATCATCCCGCCAGCACCTACAAGTTCGCTATGATGTAGATTAATCCGAGTCCCACGTGCGCCGGCGGCCCGGAGGTGAACCCACCCTGAAAAGTTCTGTCCCATATCGAAAATGAACACACCGGGCTTCGGTTCGGTCACGCTGACTGGGTGGATATTTTGCACTACCCGAACAGGGGGCATGATGTTGGGCATGAGTTTGGCCAAGGTTGGCTTTAGTTCATGCAGGGGTTGCCAGCCTTCCGCATTGAAGTCAGATGTTGACCAACCGGGAGTCTCCAGTCCGGCATCATAGATTTCACCGTCGTAAAGGCTGGCAAAAGTTATCGGGCTGGTTCCAAATTTCCAGCTAGCATCGGTGACAATGCTGGTGGTCGTTCCGTCTTCATACACCACATCGAGCTGAAGGATAGCACGTTTGGCATCCTCCCATCTCCAGCCGTATTGAGAATAGTCATCGGAATAGCCAGGGGAAAGCCACAGGCCGACTGTGTTGTCGCCTTTTTTCACAGCAGCGGTCACATCGAGAGTGTCGAAGAGCAGGCGTTTCACATACTGGGCATTGGCGGGTGCGAGCACACGGTCACCGACCTTCGCGCCGTTAAGATAAAGCTCATAAAACCCCAGACCGCAGACCGATGCGGTTGCGCGATGGACGGGCTTGGTCAGGATGAAAGATTTTCGTAAACGCGGACAGTCCTTGGGCAAGGGCGGACGCAATAAATGCGCCGCGTTTGTCAGCACAAGCTGTCCCTTTTCTATTTTCGGCCAGCCAATCCATTTAGCCTTCCAGTCAGAATCCTGTAATAATGCGACCTGCCACAATGCGGGTGCGCTCCATGGGGAAGCATTGCCTTGCCTGTCCCAAGCCCGGACTTTCCAATAGCAACGCGCTCCGGACTGCAAAGATTTACCACGGTAGACAATATGGGTGTTCTCGTCGGAAGCGATTTTGTCCGTGTTCCAGAGAAGATTCTTGTCCTGCAACAAGTCCTCGAGTGAGGAGGCCACTTCAACCTGATAGGCTGTCTGATGCTGATTCCGCCTCGCATCCAGCAGCGTCCAATTCAAGCGGGGTTGGAGCGTATCAATGCCAATTGGGTTGATGGCATATTCGCATCGCATTTCGCCAATTGTCATTCCGGCCAATGCGGGTACTGCCAGGCAGACAAACTGAGCGATGGCTGTTAACAGGGCAATGAGTCTCATCCGGTTTAATTTATAAATGGTGGTTAACCATCTAATAAACATTAGCGGTTTTGCAGCTCAATCATCTTTTCCGCATACCTTTTACCCAAGATCCGAGCCGATTCGGTGTTGTAGTGCAGGTGGTCGCCCCGGTGATCCAATCCTTCAACGGAAGCGCAAGCATAGTTTTTCACCGACTTCGCCAAGCCCTGAACCACCGCGTTAAACTTTTTTGTGGATGCTTGGTTATTGGTATTAAAACTCGACAACTCACCGGCAATGAAAGGAACATCCGAGGCGTTGAGATCCTTGCGCAGCAGTTCAATCAGGCTAGTCAAGGATCGGCCGTAGGTGCTTGCGCCACGATCGGCTTCGCCCTGATGCCATATAATGCCTTTCAGGACGCCGGATTTTTGCGCTTCATGAATACGCCTAAGCATGTCGTCGTAGGGATGGGTCCTGGTAACCTTGTCTTCAGCACCCGGGACCCAGACTTTGATGGAAGTTCCACCAACGGCACAAGGTATCAGGCCGATGCGAACTTTGGGGTTGGCTTCGGCCATCCGTTTTCCGAACGCCAAGCCCGGACCGACGCCAGCCGCAGGTTTGTCGAAGTGCAGCGGATCGATAGCCGCTTTCCAAGTCAGGTCCTTCGTAAGCATTTGGACGCGAGGATCGGTGTTTTTACTTTCAGCATCCACGGTTCCTCGCCCAGCCATATTAGACTGGCCGATTAACAAATAGAGATGAAAGTTTGGATCGGGTGTCTGGGATGGAACTTGGCTTAAAACACAGAAAAACGGCATAGCGCAGAGCCATGTCAAAAGGATGGGGCAGGATTTCATTCGGCAACATTCAATTCCTAGATGTGTAGTTTAGCAAGAATTAACTAGCGAAGGAATCCGGGCCTCGTCAAACCCTGTTCCGTCCATTTCTTTACTGTTAATTTAGCCAATCCATCGTACATTTTAAGCAGAGTTCCCTCCACTCAACCCCAACCCATAAGCCAGATAAACGCTGGTCATATATGGCAATGGTTTTCACCTTAGTTCAATTAATGTTCCAGATACCATCAGCCGACGTCGCCTTGAGCTTCGATGGGAAAATTCTAAAAGCAGAAGTGATGCCAGAATGCATGCCGGCGACAACTACCAGCAGATCGTTAATGAGGGTAAAATCGTGTCGGCTGGAAGTTGGCTGTGCAATTTTTTTATTTTAACATTGGTTTAAAAAACAAATGCCATTTCTCCACGACATCTCAATTACTTTCCCCGGCGCCTGACTGGACAAGGCGGAGAGAAATCAGGCCATTATACCGGGGATACACATTTACGACCGACGGCACACTGAATGAGTGGCTGAACCCGATGTCGAAGCATCCGGTGGAATATACAAAGACCTATCCGACGGCGGCCACGCTGTTGTTAAGTCCCGCAGTGCCGACGTAAGAAGTGCCGGGTTGGCGTTGTACTGCCGCCGTAGATTCGGGTGTGTTTACGATGGCAATGAAACTAAAGTGCCGTCAGCGCCGCTCTTCTTCCTCTCAATCCTCTTGAACCGAGTCCCGCCGTCAGGCAATGCCGTGCAAAAAAATCGCCGGAGCCCATGTTAGACACTTTTTAAAACCATCCGAACACAACAGATTGGCCTAACATCTGCCGATGATCAGCAGTTTCGCTGGTAGCTCAGGGATATACCGTCCGGAAATATGCCGGCGCGGGCGAATTGGTCAAGTTGAGCAGGATTTGTCCCGCGCCATCAGCTGCTTGCGTGTGGATGTCGGTCCACTGTGGATTGATCAAGTTCGTTGTCATTTGAATGCGATAAATATGATTGGGAATTCCTGTAAATTGCAGTCCCACAATCTTGCCCGTTTCCGAATCCTGTCGGGCACTAATGGAAAGCAAGTTGAAGTTCGGCAAAGCCAACGGGACAACCGTAATCGTAAATTGATTCGTGGCGACCAGACCATATGTGTCAGTGGTTAGCAGATTGATGGGATAAACCCCAACGGCAGCGGCTGTGCCGGAGAAATTGCCGCTGAGGGGATCAAAATTCAACCAAACCGGAATGCCGGGGCTGTTCGCAAGACTGTAGCTGATGACGTCGCCGGTGTCGGGATCGGCAAACGCCCCGACAGGCACAGCGAAAGCAAACGACACCCCTACCTGGACTGTTTGGTTGGTCACCGACAGGAGCAATTGTGGCGGGTTGTCATAGAAAATGCGGAACATATAAGCGTCACCGGCGTGGTATCCGCCAATGAGACCGTTGTAGGCACCCGCCACAACCGTGTTAGAACTGACGGCCACCGAACAACCAAAAGCGTCCGACACGCCGACCGCCGCCGGTAGGAACTTGTCCACCTGGCCCCAGACGTTGGAGCCACCCTGATTCTGAATGAAGAGATAAGCGGCACCATAGTCAATGCCACCACTGCCATCGGCCAAAGGCACGCCGACCACTGCGGCATTACCATCCAGGGCCACGGCGGAGCCAAAATGATCCGAAGCGGCAAAACCGGGTGACGTGAGTTTCTTGACCAACCCCCACTGATTTGCTCCTCCTTGATTACGAGAGTAAATGTATGCCGCGCCGGCATCCACCGCGCCGGTCAAATCCACCAGCGGCGCCCCCACCAACAAGTTGTCGCCACTTAAGGAAACGGCCGTGCCGAACCGATCCGAAGCCACCGCGCCGGACAAGGTCAATTTTGCGACTTGGCCCCATTGATTGGAACCGCCCTGATTGCGGACAAAGACATAGGCTGCGCCGGCATCCACCGCACCAGTCAAATCCGCCAACGGTGAGCCGACGGCCAAAATGTCGCCATTAATGGAAAGGGACGTGCCAAACTGATCCGAGGTCGCGAGGTCGGAAGCAATCACCTTCCGTACCAATCCCCATGCGCCGGCACCACCCTGATTTTCGTCAAACAAATACGCCGCGCCGCAATTGACCGCCGGAGACACGTCCGCCAAGGGACAGCCGACAGCCACCAACTTATTGTTTATGGAGACCGACGAGCCGAACTGGTCATAGGCCTGACCGTCAGAAGCCGTCAGCTTTTTCACCTGACCCCATTGGTTGGAGCCCCCCTGATTGCGGGCGAAGACATAAGCCGCGCCGGCCTGCACGGCCTGATCACTGTTGAGCGGGGAGCCAACCACCAACAGGTCGCCACTCATCGCCACCGCCGCGCCGAAACGATCTCCGGTATGGGCGCTCGGATTGGCGATGCGCGTGACAAACGTCCAGGTATTTGAACCATCCAGGCTGCGCGCATAGATGTAAACCGCGCCCGCGGCACTAACGACATCGTTCGGCGCACCGACCGCCGCGTAATCGCGCACACAAGCCACGGACCAGCCGTATTCCATGGAGTTAAATTTTCCGGCCGGCGATACTTGCGCATTGAGCGGATCAAACGCGGTGACGGTTGTGTTCGTGTCCACCACGGTCGGAGCGAAGAAGTCGTCCACGCGGATGGTAAACCGCGTCGTTTCCGGTGACCCGGGCGTAACGCGGCTGGCCGTCGTCGGCGTGAAGATCAGGCCGCGAATGGCCACGGTGATATTGCTGGCTGTCACGACACCGTTGGAAGCACCGTAGGAATACATGCCGCCGCCGAGATTGCTAAAGCCACTTAGATTAGTGAGCATGCCCTTGCTGGCACTGTCGAGGCTGATGGTGCAACGCAGCGGCTGCTGCCGGTCATTATCCACCTCTGTGATCGTCACACCGGCGAACGGATTGAGCGACAGGCGATCATAGACAATCTGGCCTGACCGCGTTCCGGTGATCACCGGCGGATCGTTCACCGCGGTGACATTGACCGCAGCCGAATTGGTCGTCGGGCTGGCGACAAATCCATCATCCGCACTCAAGGCAAAATGGATAGTTGCCGTCGTGGGCACGGGAATGTGATTTTCCACCGGCACGAACACGATGTTGATCAAACAAGCCGTGATGGCCGGGGCAAAACCAATCATCTGGAAAACCCCATTGGAGACCGTGGTGAAGCCACCCAGATTTTGCAAGCTGCCTTTGTCCAGATTGTCCATAACGATGCGAACGGTGAGCGGCTGCGGCTGCGGCGGCACCGCCGCGAGATTGTCCACGTCGGCGACGGTGACGGTGGAGAACGGCAACGTCGTCTGCTTGTCGGTGATGCTGTTGGTCGCCGTCCCCGTGATGGTCGGCGCGTCGTTGGTGGACATGACCGTGACGGTTGTGTTCGTGTCCGTCACAAGCGGATACTGGAAGCCGTCATCCACGGAGATCGTAAACGTGGTGACTTCGGAATTCGGCACGATAATGCGGTTTTCCGTGGGGACAAAGGTCAGGTATTTTAAGGACGCTGTGATATTGGTCGCCACGCCGTGCATGATGTAAACGCCGCCGCCGGCATTGGTGAAGCCGCCAAGATTATTCAATATCCCTTTCGCCGCCAAATCCAGTGCGACATAAACCGTCAAAGGCTGCAAGCCGAGGTCGTCCACGTCGGCAACCACCACATTGGTGAACGGCTGGAGCGTCTGCTTATCGTTGATGGCCCAGCCCCCTTGCGTGCCGGTGATGGTGGAAGGATCGTTGGTGGCGGTGACGAAAATCGTCGTGTCGGTGTTGGTCACCGGCGCGGCGGTGAAACCGTCATTCACGCTGATGGTAAGCGTCGTGTTTTCCGTCGTCGGCACGGTGATGCGATTTTCCGTCGGGCGGAAAATCAGATACTTCAAGGATGCCGTAATGTTCGACGCCGTGCCCTGCATGGCATATAGGCCAGCGCCCGCGTTGGTGAAGCCGCCAAGATTTTGCAAGAGGCCTTTGGCCGCCAGATCCAAACTGACATGGACATCAAGCCATTGCGTGGTCGAATTGTCCACCTCGGTAATGACCACATTGGTGAACGGCTGCACGGTCTGCTTGTCGTTGATGGCCCAGCCGCCCTGCGTGCCGGAAATCACCGGCGCATCGTTGACCGAATCCACCAGCACAGCCGTGTTGGTGTCAACGACCGGCGTGACAACATAACCGTCATCCGCCTGAATCGTGAACGAGGTCCATTCACTGGTCGGCACCGGAATGCGATTCTCGGTTGGCCGGAAAATCAGGCCCTGGAGCGATGCCGTGATGTTCGCCGGCGCATCCTTCATGCGATAGACGCCGGGTAAAATGTTCACGAAGCCGCCCAGGTTGAGCAGTACGCCCTTGTTTGTATTGTCCAAGGACACCGTAACCGTGTTGGTCTGGTACCCGCATTCGTCACGGTCAGCGATTAAGACATTCGTGAAGGGCAGCACCGTTTGCTTGTCAGTGATGTGAAAACCGCCCCAAGTTCCCGTGATGGTGGGCAGGTCGTTCACACCGGCAACGGCGATCGTAACGGTGTTCGTGTCCCGGTCAGAACCGGCGCGACGAACGTTCACCGTGACATTGGCGCTGAATAGATTGGTGAAGGCCGTGGTGTCGTCAGCCAATTGATAAGTGAACTGATCCAGCCCCGCGTAGCCGGGGGTGGGCGAATAATACAGGAAATTATTATATGCAACCGTCAAGGCATTGGTCACAACCGTATTGCTAACATTGGTCGTGACCGTGATAACGGGGCTAACCAAGCTTGTGTCAACATTGGTTGTGACCGTAACAGCGACATTGTTCGTAAACCTGCCAATTAAGCTGTTCATAAAAACGCCACTGGGGACGTTGGTGGTGACCGCGATAGTGTTGGTCGCGACCGTGGTGATCACTTGGTTCGTGATGGGATTAATGGAGTTTGTCGTGGTGACTGCGACCAAAATGTTGGTGGTAAAGAGGAAGAAGTTAGTCGAGAACGCACTGCCGATTGTAACCGTGCCGTGACTCGGCGCGGTGAAGCTGAAAATCGGGCGAAGCGCATTGGTATCAGGGAATGGATAGTCATTTGCGCGGACATCGAGGAAATTGTTCGTCGTGCCGGAAACCACGTTAAACACATCGTCCCGCGGGGCAAGATCACCGACGGTGACATAGACTACGTTGGTCCCTTGATTGCCCAGATTGTCCCGCAATACATAGCTGAAGATATCGCGTCCAATGAAACCGGTGTTCGGTACGTAAACCAAAGAATTATTGGCATTGGTACCGCTGATGCCGACATAGGCGTGGACGCCGTTGGTCAGAACAGCCGTAATGGTCAACGAGACCGACTCAGCCGGCAAGGTATAGTCATTGGTCAGCACTGGCAGGACGTTGTTGGTGCTGTCGCGCGTCACGCGGAAGTAATCCGGATTGGACGGCACCGCCGAGAAGTCCAAAATGGAAATCTGAACCGTGCCCTGGGCGCGCGACGGACTGCCGTCGGTGATTTCATAGGTGAACGTGTCGCTACCGTTAAATCCGGCGGCGGGCGTATAAATGAGGCTGGTTCGTGACGGGCTGATGGTGACGGTGCCGTGCTGCGGCGCGTTGGCATTCAATCCGATGTCGCTGATATACAAATGCTGGCCGAGGTTAGGCAGGATGACGTCGTTCGCCATGACCGGCAAAGAATTGCTGAGGCTGTTCTTAATAATCGTGAAATAATCGTCATTGGCAATTAACCCGGAACTGATGGTTCGAATGACGTTGCTGGCCTGCGCTGTGCCACCCACTCCATCCGAAATAGAATAGGTCAAGGATTCCACCAGGTTGGAGATGCCACTTGGCGGCGTATAGACCAACCGATTGCCGGCATTATTAATGGACACCGATCCAAGAAAATTGGTGGGCACGCTGAAACCGATGATGAACAGATTCGTATTGGGACCGGAAAGATCATTGTCATTGGCCAAAACATCCAGAGGATTACCCGCACTGCCGGCCAGCACCGTGAAGCGGTCCGTTTTGGCCACCAGCGCATTGGAACGATCCATCACGCTCACCGTCACTTTTCCTGTGGCCACATTCGTGCCGCTGGTGATGGTGTAGGTGAACTGTTCCAGATAGGAACCAGAGTTGGTGGGATTGGGAGCGTAGTTGACCGTGTTGTTCGGGCCTGATCCGTTCAAAGTCACCGTGCCGCCCGAGTTCGGCACCCCGAGTGAAGTGATGCTGATATTCGCGGCGGAGGCCGGAATGATGACGTCGTTAGCAAGCAAATTAAACGTGTTGGTTGTGCCCTTGGCCACGGTAAACGAATCGTCCACGGCATAAAGTATGTTGCCTTGAACTGTCACGCAAACCTTCGCCCAATCGCTAGCCCCCAAGGCGTCGGAGTTGGTATAGAAGAATGTTTCCAAACCCACAAAACCCGGTGCCGGCGTGTAAACGATCGTGTTATTCGAGGTGCTGATAGAAACTATGCCGCCTTGATTCGGCGCAGATACGGCGGTAATGGTGAATGCGCCACCCACGCCGGACAGAACGGCGTCGTTGGCCAAAACCGGGAGGACATTGTTTGAGGTGCCGGCGTTTACGGCATAACTGTCGTCAGCGGCAATACTCAAACTGTGATCCATCACCACATACTTGAAGGTATCGTAATTAGTATCACCTTGCTTCACCCAATCAAAGACTACGCGCGGATCAAAGGTGAAACTCCCGTCGGCATTGACCACCACAGGTGCTCCCCCATTGGTTCCCGTGTCACAGTTGGTCACCGTATTCAGGTTGAACGGAATCACCCGGATCAAATCGTGCACATCGGGATCATGGTCGTTGCTCAGGACGCCATTCACGACTGAAATATTCAAAGGTGTATTTTGGTCCGTGGTATAATAATCCGGCTTCGAAATCGGAGCGTCGTTCACACCGGTCACATAGACGGTTACGTTTGTGCTGCTGTTCGTACCCCACTGATCTGTCACGGTGTAGGTGAAGGAGTCGTTGGTAAATTCCTTTTGCGCCAGACCATTTAGGATATTGGTGGAAATCGTAGGGTCGTAAACGACGTAATTGGTGCCGGTGATGTTGGTGAGCCAGATTCCCGCCCCCAACACACTCTTTGGAGAGACGCTGGCGATGCTTAAAATGGCACTGTTGTCGATATCCGTATCATTGGTCAGGAAGTAGGACACGGGGACGACCAACGGTGTATCCTCATCCGTTGACAACGAGTCTGGATTGGCCACCGGACCATTGTTCACGCCGCGGACCAGAATGCTAATAGACGCCGTGCCGACGGCGCCATAGCGGTCCTGCACCGTGTAATAGAAGGTGTCGTTGGTGGTTTGATTCTGATTCAAAGCCCGCAAAATTGTCGAACCGCTTGGGTCATAGGTGATGTGAGCCTGGTTGCGGTTGTAGCGGATGTCGAGCACGGCGGTGGCGCCCAAGGCCGTGGTAATGCTCGCCAGATAGGGCACGAAACCGTTGGTATAATTGATGGCAACGATGTTGAGCGTGTTACTGTTGTCGTCGCTGTTGGGATCCGTGTCATTCCAAAGAATGTTCGTGGCCGTCGTAAAATCGAGCGGCTGGTTGGCGAACGTCGTCAGGTTCGGATTATTACCATAGTTGTCATTCCGGGGCGTGGGTGCGGAATTGACCCCCACCACCGTTACGGCGACGGTGGCTGTGGCCTTCAACAAATTCTGATTCGTTTCCGCGAGCGACGAACCGCGCGAATGGGGAACACCGTTGGAAAAATCCTGAATCGAGTATTGGAACCAGTCGTTGGTGATCACCCCCTGCGGCAGGGACTGTAAAATCGTCGAGCCGGTCGGGTCGTAGCTGATGCTGGCACCATTGGAAACGATGGTGACCAAGGCACCCAAATAACTAAGGGTGGTCAGATTGGTCACGCCGGGGCTGGCATTGGTGATGCCCACGCCGACAACCCGTATGGTATCAATGATGTCGGGATCCACGTCGTTGGCGAGAACAGACAGGCTGGCGATTACCGTGTGCGCATCCGTAATAAACGTGTCGGCATTGGCTGTGGGCGGAGCGTTTCCGCCACCCAGGGATTGGGAATTCGCATCGTAACCGGCATCTGAGAGACCGTTGGTATCCGTTCCGCCGGCCAGGATCACGACCCGCTGGTAAGGCAGAAACACACCTTGGAACTGCGGCCATAAAACCAAGGATTGATTGGGTGTGGCGAGATGTCCCGCATCCGTCGGGTCGGTGGAACTGAAAGAGCCAAGGTAATCCGCTTCAAAGACAATCTGATTGTTGGCGTTCATCACCGTGATGACGCTGCCGTCCTGAGTCAAATTCAAGCTGTTGCTGTTGGTCTGCTTTAAAACTCCCGTCGGCACGCCGATGGATGAACTCTTGGTCAGCACCAGTGCCTGTCCGGGTTGCACCAGTTGATTGGAGAAGGTATAGCATTTCACGCCATCGACCAGCACCTGATAGCCGCCAACATTCAACGGCGCGGAATCACGCGGCACATAAAACTCGATGAACTGGTTGGTTGGGTAAACCGGATTGAAGCCGATTTCCTCGATGATGATCTTCTGCGAGGCTCCGAGCTCAAATGCGCCGATGTCCGGAGCGTTGGTGCGGAAGTAACCGCGCTGGTCGGCCCCCGCAGTGTTGGTGTTGTAGGGAGCGGCGGGCACGTTGGAAACGGCGTTGTTAACGGCGACACCGCTGGCAAGCAGCGCATAGGTCGCTGTTGGTCCGCCATTGTTGGCCAGCGCGGCAAAAATGTTCGTGGCGGGAATGTTTGTATAATCCAAGGGCGAATGGAAAACGTAATTGTTCACCGGCGTGCCGCCGCTGGAGTAAGTTTGACGGGTGAAATCGTCGGAAATATTGCCGCCCAGTGAGGTGACGTGCCCGCTTAAATCCAGTTCCAGATTGTTACCCGACCCGTCCGCCACGATGGTGTTTTGCAGGATTATGTTGGCATTGTCATCATTGGGACGGATGGAACTACCATGCCCCGCAGCGTCCACATTGTCGTGGAAGGTGCAATTCAGCACATAGGCCTGCAAAACCGGTGGAAATCTCAAATCCTCATAATCTGGTTCAGCATAGATGGCACCACCACCCAACCCGGTATAAACTCCGTCGCCGATCGCGTTTTGGCGGTTGGTGGCAAAGGTGGTGTCCATAAACCGGCAGGTCTGGTCGGTGTAGAGTGAGATGGCACCCCCGCCGGCGCCCAGTTCGGTACTCGTGCTGTTGCTGCGGAACAGGCAGTGCTCCACATCCAGAACGCCGGAGTTCACATCCACGCCGCCGCCGTATTGATCCGCGCGGCAATCCGTGACCAAACAGTATTTAAGTTTCAAATTGCCATTGGCGTTCACCTCGAACGCGCCGCCGTTGGTCGGCGAATAGCCCTTGGTGAAGGCCATGCGGTTCATGGTCACGTTGGCGTTGACAACGAAGAGTTGCGCGGTGGGCGTGCCCGAGCCGGCGGAATCGCCACTGACGGTCAACCTTTCGGCGCCAGGACCGTCGAAGACCAGGTCGCTGTTCAAGAAAATGGGTGCCTGCAGGACAATCAACTGCGGCGCGGCGCTGGCGCCAAGGTCAAAGGTGATGTGATCGCCGCTGCTCGCATTGGCGATGGCATTGCGCAGCGTGCCGGGCGCGGTGGTAGTGCCGTCATCCGTGAACTGCGTCACAATGTGCGAGATGCGGTTTATGCGCAGGACGATGGGATAGGTCACCGTGGTAATGCCCGGCGGAGTCAGGGAATTGGTCACGCTGATGGTGAAGTTGATGACGGTACCGGCAGGCAGGCTCGGGTTGGGCGCAAAAGCAAGCTGCTGCAATGCCGCCGTGATATTGCTGCCCATGCCGGCAATGAAATATTTTCCACCCCCCAGACTGGTGAAATTGGTCGAAACTGAATTGGTGGTGAAATCCCCCTGCGTAAGGTTGTTCACCGTCAAGGCCAGCTTGAACGGCTGGGCTTGTCCATAAACATTGACCGAGTTGGCAAACGGTAAAACATTTGTGGCTTTCAACAACGAATATGGCAGCGGTGATGGCAGGCCCACAATGGGATTGCCGGCGGTGGAAATCACCCGTACCACCGTGCCGTTATTTTGCAGCACACCGCCATGGAAGTCGTCCAAAACAACATTAAAGGTCGTGTTGGTGCTCAGACCCACCGGGGCCAGACCCTGCATGGGAACAAAAACCAGTTGGCGAATGGCTTGGGTCAGATTGGTTGGCGTTCCGGTTAGTTGATATTGCGTGCCGGTGAAGGTGAATTGCAGGCTGGGGTCGCTGGATCCGTTGGTCAGGATGCCGGTGGTGAAATCAAAGCTGACAGCGCATTGGTTGTTCTGCTGGCCTTTTTCGTCTACGTCCGCAATCCGGACTCCGCTGAAGGGATTGGCGGTTTGGCTGTCCAGAATGGTTGTCAGCGGCGTGATGCCCGACATCTGCGGCGGGTCGTTGATCGCCTGGATGATGACGGCGGTGGAGGTGTCCGGAGTATTCGTGCTCAATCCATCGTCAAGGTCGATTTCAAAGGTGACGGTGTCCAAACCGGCCGGGCCAATGCGGTTGGGCACGGGTTGGAAGACCAGCGCGCGAATTGCGGCGGTGACGGCTTCGCTGGTTCCGGAAAGGCGGCAAGTCGAATTTGTCGGCGTGGTGGTGGTGGTAAAGCCGAAACTGCCGGCGTTGACAAACTGGCCCTGAACATCATTGACCGCGTTGGTGAACTTGATGGCGAGGTTGACAGGATTGCCGTTCCGGCTCTGAATGTTGGCGCTGGCAAAGGGATTGAGCGAACTGTTGTCGTAAACCAGCTGGCCGGACTGGGTGCCTGAAAGAATCACCGGCAGGACCAGCGTGGACAAGTCGATATAAATATTATTGGAAACAAATCCCCCTCTGAGATCGTTGGCGGTGATGGCGACCTGCAAATAATTGGTGCCGGTTACACTTTGAGCCGGCGGCAGATAATTCATCAGGCGCAAATTTATCCCCGCATGATATTGATCGTTGGTGAAGGTAAAACTGGCGGCCGTGTTGCCGTTAAACTGCAAATTGCCCAAAGGCGGTGCGGAACCGGTCAACGACACCGTGCAAACCAGGCTTTGTCCGTAACTATTGTTCGGGTCGTCGTTGTGGTCCACGTCAGCCAGAACTGCTGTGATGAACGGCGAGGAGGACAGGGATTTGCCCGTGTAAGCCAAAACGTGATTCGTCGGCAGGTTGAGCAATATCGGCGCGTCGTTGGTGGAATAGGTGACAACGCTGATACCGGTATTGGTCACGGAAACGTACCCGTCAAATTCCACGATAGTCAGCACGTTGGTATCATACTTCCCTACCGGCAGCAGATTGTTGATCGGCTGGTAAACCAGATTTCTTAACGCAGTGCTGATGGATGCCGGATTGGTGGGGATGTTGAATGTGTAGGTAGTCACATTGTTGCTGATGAATCCACTCGAGCCCACCACCAGAAAACCGTTCGTATCGGACAAGGTCACCGTGACCGATTGCTGCAACTGCTGGCCTGATTCGTCGGGATCCGTGACGGTCACATTCACAAATGGATTGGTCGTTTGCTGGTCCGTGATATGCGCCACGCCGGAGGCCGTGATCACCGGGGCGTCATTCGTGGAATAGACCACCACGCTGACACTGGTGTTGGTCACCGAGGCAATCCCGTCGGAATCAATGATGGTGAAGATGTTCGTAAAATATCGGTTTACTTTGATAACATTGTTGATCGGCTGGTAAACCAGATTCCGCATCGCATTGCTGATGGAGGACGGGGCCGCATTGGTCAGCGTGTAGGCCAGATTATTACTGACGAACCCGCTTGAACCCACCAGCAAAAAGCCGTTCGTGTCCGACAGAGTCACCGTGACGGCTTGCGGCTGCTGTCCCTGATTGTCGGGGTCGACAACCGACACGTTCACGAACGGATTGGTCGTCTGCTGGTCCGTGATATTCGCCACGCCGGAAGCGGTTAATTGCGGCGCGTCATTCGTGGAGGCGATGCGCACAGTGGTGCTCTGGGTGGCTGAATAACTGCCGTTCTCCAATGCGTAAACCTTGAAGACCACGTTGGAGGCGAAGGGTACCGGGATGAAGTTGTTGGTTGGAATGAAAACCAGGTTCCGGAACATCAAAGTCGCCGAAGCCGCGTTGGTCGGGCCGATGATGAAATTAGTTCCGTTCTGAACCACCACGTTCGTCGGCAACGAGAGGTTGCCGAGATTCGTTGGCGTAAAAGTGACATAGACGCTGAGCCAGTTCGTGGTCGAAAAGTTCACGCTCGCACCGGCGTAGAGGTTGGTCGTCTGGGCATCGTTGATGCTGATATTGGCGGCGGTATTCGTGACTGACTGCGCCCGCGCTTGTGGCAGGGCGAATTGGCACAGCAAAACCAACGTCCAGCAGCATAACTGGCGAAGCATGCTGCGATTGAAGTAGGATTGGGATTTCATGTCTAAATTCAAGGTGCAACCGGCAAGAAGGGAAACTGCCCGACCGCGTTCTTGCCGGAACTTTGGTTGGGGTATTTAACGGCAGCCAACAAGCCGACGTTGGTGGAAATCTTCGTCGTCGCCCGGGCAGCCGCGCTCAACTGACGCTCAACTTCCTCCTGCTTGGCTATCAACAGCCGTCGCTCAATCGCCGGGCGGACCTGTTCCAGCGGCGTAATGCCCGCCGGCCGGGAATCCAGTTTCTCCACGACATAAAAACCTTCCCCGCCGCGCAGCACCTCCGAAAGATCACCCGCGTTCTTCAGGGCAAAACCGGCAGCCACGATTTCCCTGGGCCAGCGTCCCTCCAAACCGTCGTTCGCAAACCAGCCGGCGTCGCCGCCCCGGTAACGCGTCAGCTGGTCATCCGAACAATCCGCCGCAATCTGGCCGAAGCCTTGCGTCCCCGCCCGGAGCGTCGCCGCCCTGGCCAGCGCTTCCCGCGCGCGCGCCTCGGCCGCGGCAACCTGATTGGTGTCCGCCTTGGGGCTGACTGCGACCAACACGATAGCCAGTTTGACCTTGGCTGGCTGGGTGTAATGCGCCAGGTCGCGCTGATAGACCGCCTTGATTTCTTCCGGCGACACTTTTACCGCCGCGATTTTGGGCGCGACTTGGGTTTGTTGATATCTGGCAATCAAAACGTCATCGCAGGCGCGCCGGACATCCGCCGTCTGGTCAAGGCCGGCAGCCCGGGCCTGCTGCAATAATGTTTCGCGGTTGATCATCTGCTCAAGCAACGTCTGGCGGTCGGGCAATGGCTGATGCATGGCCTGCCGGCGTTCATATTCCGCCTGGAAATCAGCCACCGTGATATCCTTGCCGCCCACGCAAGCCAGCACGTCAGCCGCCGGCTTCCGGGTGCAGCCGCCCAAGACGGCGGCCAGCGCCAGAACCGCGCAAGCGAGATAAGTTTGCCAGAGTTGTTTCATCCAATATGGGCGGTGAATTTTAATTGGGTTGGAGCACAATGCGCATGAATTGTTTGGGCTTGCTGCCGGCGGTGACCGCCGTTGAACGATACGACATTAATTCCACATCGTTCGTGTTGACGTCGGTCGGCGTAAAGGGCGAGATGTCGCTGGCGAGCGAACTCCAGTTCAACAGATCATCCGACACCTGAGGCACATAACTGTAGTCGGTGACGGCCAGCGGATGCCGGAACGTGACGCTAAGATGGCCGTTCAGTATCCGGTAATAAGGCAGGCCGTTGGCGACCACCGGATTCGTCGGATTGAGACCAAACGCGTAGCGGTAAAGATTCTTGATGCCCTTGTTGCCAGTGTCGGAATTGGCGAAGGTGTTCCAGTTGCCGCTGGCACCGGGGAAATACTGCTGCTGCCAAGTTGCGCCGGTCATCAACTGGTTCACGAGGAACACACGGTCAAAGCTCGGGTTCATTACCACATAAGTCGCGTTGGTCTTGAGCGTAATGATGACCGACTTCGGACCGGCGGTTAGATTGGCCGTCGCCTTGGGCGTGACGGAGATTAACGCCTCGGTCTGGCCGGCCGCGAAGCTGAGCAGCGGGAACGACGGGGTGATTGTGTGGCCGGAATCGTCCGTCAGGGTGTAATCCAGGTTGCTTGAAGCCGTGCCGCCCAAGCCGAGACGCACGGAAAACGCGCTATTCAGAATGCCGCCGCGCGTGACCGAGAAAATGGCGGGCGTCAGACTGGCTTTTTCTGCCACGTCGGCCACGGCCTGAATGCTCACCTGCGCGGAGAGCGGTGCGATGGTTACCTGCGCCGAGTTTGCTGCCCCGATGTCATAGCCCGTGCCGGTCGCGAGGGATATTTGTGCGACCATCGGCAGGGTATCGGCCGTCAGATACGGATTCACCGCGATAGTGGCGGTACGTTGGCCGGCGGGAATGGTCACTTGGCTAGCAATCAACTGGTAACTGCTGCCGTTCACCGCTGAACCGGAAATAATCAGATTCACCGGCAACGCCGCCAAGAGCGAACCGCTGCGCGTCACGGTGAATTGTCCGGCCGTCGGACCGTTTTCACTGGCCGCCGGTTGTGTCGCGGTGATGGTCACACTGGGTGAAAGCGCCTTCACCCCGGTGAGCAGATAGCCGCCATCGCACAGGGCGCGCAGGCTGGTTTGCGAATATTGGACGCCCAGCAGGGTGACGGTCATGTTGGTGAAACCCGCGCCGGCACCTGCGTAATTGATGCCGAGATAAGTGTTGGTGCCGTCAGTGGTGAGCTGGACGTAATTGGTGAGCTGCCAGGATGCGCCAAGGAGCGCCCGGGAGATGTCCAGAGCATCCGCGTTGTTGGTGGAAAAGTCTTCGATGGTGTCATTGCCTGAATTAGGACCGGAGATGATGAACAAATCCGAACCGCCGTTCCCGCGGAGCGTGTCATTGCCCCGACCGCCCACGATGATGTCGTTGCCGGCGCCGCCCACCAGCCGGTCGTTGCCGGTGCCTCCGACAAGAACGTGCGACATTTCGCGGTTGGTGGCGACGACCGCCGCCTGGTTGGTGCGCGACGTCGCAAAGCGGGACGAGTCGGCGATAATGTAACCGTGATCGCGGCTGAGGTAATAGTTGATGAGCATCTGCTGCTCGCCAAACGCTAGACCCGGTATGTCGCTGAATCCGAACGGCGCGTTGGCCGCCGCTTGGGCGGCTTGGTTCACGCTGTCGGGATAATTCGGACGATACACATCGAGCCAGACGGTGTAGTTGGTGGCATGCGTCGGATTCTCATCACAAAGCTTCAGATTGAAACTGGTCGGCCCGGCATAAGCGGCGGCGCCGTTGTGCGCGAAAATCAGGCGGCCTTGATTCACATCGTCCAGCGTAAACTGGCTGCCGATGGCCAGAGAAACGTCGTTGGAATAATTGCGCAGGTAAAAGGCACCGTTGCCGGGGAGGCTGTTGAGCGTGAAAACAATGTTGGTGGCCGCGCTGTCGGAATCCACAACCGCCAGAGGAATTTCGGTGAGACCATCGGCATAGGCCCAGTATTCAGTGGTGAGCAGCGAGGGAAACCGGTTGTCCTGAAATGGCGTGCCGCCCATCAGATATTTTTGCAAGTTGGATAACCCGTCGGCGGAGGTGACGCCGCTCGGATCGCTCACGCCGTAGAGGGCTTTCCACCAATCGGGAATTCCGTCACCGCCAGTGCTGGCGAGCTGGTTGGTCAATTCCAAGTCGAGACGGTAAGTCGAGGCGCGCAACCCCTGACCGACGATGAAGGAACTGCTCCCGGGCGCGACGATGCTGGCAGGGTTGGTGTCCACCATGATGGACACAATCGTGCACGTGGCCGCCGAGGCGGACAGCGGCACCTGGCTGGAATCCACGGTCAAGCCATAGGTCAGCGCTTCGTGCGGCACGGAAAGGCGGTAGGAATACAGGCCGTTGTTCAACTTCGTTAAAATCGTCCTTACGGTAATCAGCTGGCCGTCAGGCCGCGCGATGGTCCAGACCAGTTTGCCGCTGGTGACCAGGTCAAGCTGCGCCGTGGTGCGGTTGATGACCTGGCCGTAAAAGATGGTGTCCGGCTCAATGATTTGCGCGCCGGCCCAACCCGGTACGAGCGCGGCCCCGCAGGCGACGGCACAAAGAAGTTTGAGAAGATTTTTTTTCATGGCTTTGCCTCTGGGTGATCAGTCGCCGGAATAACCGTAGGTTGAAATGTTCAGTTGAATGTCATCAACATTGGTCATAAACGCCTGGATGCCGGCCTGCGGATCGTTAAGCAACGATGCGCCCGGAATGATGAGCAGCCATTGGGTGTTCCAAACCGAACGGCCAATCAACCGCTGATTGGTGTTGGGGAAGGTCGGCGAGTTGGTGTAATTGTTTATGTAATACCAATAGCTGTTGTTGGCGTTGGCCAGAAAGCTGGAGTATTGCCGGATGTCGCCAAAGGTGCCGCTGCTGCCGGACACGCTGTCAATGAACGGACGCCAATCCGGGTTGCTGAAATCTGCGCTGGTGGCCGGATAGGGCAGCGGAAGATTCTGGTCATAGACGTTCCAAACCCGCGTGTCGAGGGTGGGGCTGTTCGGAATCGTCATGACATCGGCGCCGACCGGGATCAAGTAAGCGCGCGGTGAAGCCGACATTGGCGTGTTGGCTCCATTGATATAGCCGTTGTAATTGTTGAAGCCCACGGCCACTGAGGAGATGCGGGTGGAATAAACCGACGGATCGTAGGACACGTCCGGATTCGGACCCAACGGCTGGTTAAAGAAATTTTGACCCGACTTGATGACGGAACAGAAAGGAATGACCAAACCGGGCTGAGGTCCGTTGGTCTCAGGGGCAAACGAACGGCAATAACGCCGGAATTCGGCCACATCCCACAAATTGCTGACATAGAAGGTGCTCAATTTATTGAACCAAGCCGTGTTGTTGGTTTCGCTGCTCAATTCAAACAGAGAAGCGCGCAAGGAGATGGTTTGGTTTTCCTGGATTGGGTTGAGCAGGCCCATGCGGGAACTCAAAATCCCGTAGTTGGCATTGAGCTTTGCCAGATCTTCCGCAAGCCCCTTCCCGCCGACTTGAGGATTGCCGCTCCCATCCACGAAGCCGATGCTGCGCTGATGGATGATATCCGCCATGATGCCCAGCGGAGACCCGGGGTCGTCCGGTCCCAGATTCAAGTCGTAATCGTAGGCCGAAGCTGCCAGATAGGCGTAGCGCGAGGCCAGATCAAACGCGGAACGATACTGCTCCAGCGCGGTATTGCGTGAGAACCGGAAGGTGAAATCCTGATATTGCGCCTGCTGATTCTGCACCGCCACCTTCTTGTTATAGTTCGAACGCTCCTGAATCAGGCGACCACCATTGGCAAGCGTGGTGCGATAATCATCACCGGTGCCTTTAAAGGCCTGCACTGCCTTGAACACAGCAATGCGCTGGTCGGCCTCCTGCTTCACCAGCGATTGCACTTCATACAAACTGTTGAGCAATTCTTCTTTGGCGGTGATGTGGTCAATACTGGTATCAATGGCCAAATCCGAAATTGCCTTGGCAAGATCAAGTCCGAAACTAGCACCTTGCAAGCCAACCGTCACTCCATCCGTCACCAACTGCCCCGCAGCGGCAGCCAAATCTATGGCGCCGCGCACGGGTGCCAAAGCATCCCCCGGGCTGAATGAAAGCCCGGCGGTGGGTAATGATGTGGGAATGAACCCCTCTGCTGCAGCGGCAATTTTCGCCACATCCCGGGAACCAAGGTAATCAGATATGGTCTTGGCCAGCTCCAACGCGCCCTTGGTCGTGTCAAAAACAATGTCCAGCGAACCTTTGGTGATCCTCAGATTGTCAATCGTGTTGTCCCACTCAAACTTCTGGTTCATGTAGGTCAACTTGTTGATGATGTCAGTGGAAATCTGCTGCCAGACACTAATTTCGTGGGCGAGGTCGGCTTGGGCTTGAACCATATCCCCGATGTTTTTCTGCAACTGCCCCACAGAACCGCGCTGGCCCCACTCGGCCGGTGCCACATAGGAATAGCCGTTGGCCATAACGGGCAATGTCATGTTTTGCAGCATCTGGTTGTTCGGCACGGTGCCTGAAACGAAGTCGCTGCTGTTCACTACATTGGAACCGCTGAGGATGGTTAGGTTGAACTGCTGCTGCCAGGACGATGAGCTGATATCCACGAAGCCCTGATGTTGGAATATGCTCGCGCCGCTTCCCGTCTGACTTTGCAGGCTTTGGAGGAAGGCCAGACTCGGCTGCGGCACGGTGCTGTCGTTGACGTTGTTGACATTGACATAATTGTAAAGGGCCAAATCAGGTCCCAGATAACCAGCCGGATACAATTTACCCGAACCGATGGTCCCGGCATACGGCGTGCCGAAAATTTCAATCAACTGGTTGCGGTAGGCCAAGTCCTGATCTCGCACCGCATTCAGAAAATCCGCCTGGGAGTTCGCCACCTGCCGGATAAGATTGTTATATTGGTTCGCATTATTGAACTGCGCGGCGGCATTGTTCAATGCGGCCACCGCCTTGGCATACATCTGGTTGAAATAACTCCCCTGCGTCAAATCCACGGCGAAGGATAGCGAGCCCTTGTGCAAGCCCAGCGGATTGTTGCCCTCGTCCACCTGGTCCATCGTTTCCTGAATGGCTCTGAAATTCGCGCCCACTGTGTCAATGTCCGTCACTGTTTTGCGATCCACCTTCTGGATGCCGGTGTAATTGGTGTTCGGATGCACCGCCGGCAGCAGCGCGTTGGCCGTAACCCAGTCGAAAAGCGCACCCTGCCCGGCACGCCGCGCCCATTCGTCCACGCCCCAGGCTTGGGTTGCATCGGTATCCATGTAGCCCTGCCACTGGCTGCGCGGATCGGCAACGTATTTTTGCCGGTAGGTCAGGCTGAGAATCTGCGCCCCGGCCTGGGCCTTGGCCGCCGCAATCTTGGCAAAGTTGCGTTCATCCAGATAATCCACCGGAATCACCACGTCCTGCGAATTGATGTATTCCGAGCGGGACACCCAGTTGAAATAGGGATGGCGCAACAGGTCGTAATCCATCCGTTCAGCCGTGAGATAATGACCCCAGGCATCGCCGTGGCCTTGGGGATAGAGAACCATCGCATCGTTCACATCAATGACGCCGTCATTGTTAACATCTGTAATGTTGTATTTCATCACGTAAGCCGCCTCGCCCTCGGCGTGGGTGAAGTTCCAATAGAGGCGGTTGAAAACCGGCGTGCCATTGTTTGCCGCCAAGCCGCGGAGCAAACCAAGTTCCTCATCGAGACGTGTGGATAACTGATTCTGGAAGGCGAGGATGTTCGGCTCCATCGCGCCGTAACCCGGACCGGCACCAGAAAGATCGTTGCCTGGACCGCTGCCATACCCGATGGCTGGGTTCATTGAGTCGGAATACGCCTCGTTGCCGAGCAAAAGATAGAACTCGCTGATGCGCGTTGAGGCCAGTTCGAGGGCGTTGGCGATGGTCGAGTCGCAAATCGGCGTGGACAGGTTAATGCTCAAGTCTTCGGCTCGGTTGAGGATGGTATCATACAATTGAATCAACCCGACGTTTTGAATCACGTTCGGATCCGAATTGAGTGCTACTGGTCCGGTATAGGCTGCCCCGAGCTGCTGGATAATGCTCGAATAAACTGCCGGCGCGTTCTGTGAGAAGTCGTTGATTCGCGTCTCAAACGGGTTCACCCGCGACATCACGCGCTTAACCCAGCCTTCCGCCAATTGCGGAACATAATCCGGCTGACCAGGGATGTTGTAATCGGTTGTCGGCGACGAATTGCCCGCACCCACCCAGTCATACGGAATGCCGTTGACGTAATTACCCAAAATATCCCGCTGCTCGCCGTTGGGCTGCGTCACTTCCCAATTGACGCCGTTGGCCGTCTCGTTCTTGTGGCGATAGCGCATGAAGAAGAGCGTGTCGCCGAGCAAAACCTGCGGAGCGCTGGGGTCGCCCTTGAGCACCAGTTGATAGAAACCACGCCCCTGATTACCGCTGGGATCGGCGAACAATTTCCACGGCGAGGGCGAAGACTGGCGATCCGGCGGCAATGCGGTGGTGCCATCCTCCGGGCGATACCACCATTCAAACACCAAATCGTCGGCATTGCCGCCGAAATCAGCGGTGTGGCGGAGCGTGATGTTTTCGTCAAAAACATTGGCCGACAGGATGGTCGCGATGGAACCGCGGTAACGCTGCGTCTTATCCACCTTCATGATGTGCAGCGCCACGGGCGCGCTGCCGAGCGCGTCGCTGTTATTTTCGGCAACGGTCACGTAACTGATCTGGACCGGGTTGGCCGGATCCAGAAAATTGGCGTTGGCCACCATTGCAAGCCCCGGTCCGAGCGCCTGCATCGGCACAGCTCTGGTCGGATCGCGCTGAACGGTGATGACCGTTCCGGTTTGCGAGGTCAGGGGCAACCCGGTGGATGGATCGATCTTTACCTTCTGCTCCAGTCCAACTCGGTAGGCGATATCCGCTCCGTTGCCGCTTTGATCGAGTTGGTTCGGATTGCGGCTCAGGTTGAACAGCGCATCCATGGCCGCCGCAAAGGGTGTGCCCTGCAGGTCGCCAAACGGGCTCTTATTATCACTGCCGTCCAAAAGGTTCTTTTCGTAGGTCGTCAGCACATTCGGCTCAAGACAGTAAACCGCTGGCGGCGAAGCCGTCAGTGTGGAATCACTGATTCCTTTATTATTCAAGAATCCCTGAATTCCGAGGACGGCGCGGATGGGATCATAGAAAATACGCTTCTGCAACGAAGACGGCAGCTGGCTGAAGACGTAGAGCCCGTTCTGGACTGTGCTGCGTCCGTTGGCCGGCAATAGTTGCGTGGGGAATTGGGCGACCGGCAGGCTGACCACGCGCTCTTCCAAGGCGGGGAAAATCCGCGCGGTATAATGATCAAAAGCCAGCTGGTCATCCATCGTGGGATTCATCATGTCGTAGATAACCTGACCGGCGGCAAAGCCGACAACACCCGGCAACCCCGGCGTGGCCGTATCCATGAGGTTGCCTTGATCGTCAAAAGTGACGGTGGTGGGATTGTCCTGCTGATATTCACCGCCGGCAAAAGTAAGCGTTTCACCCACTTTCAAGATGGGCACGTCGAGGGGCCAGACCGTGGTGTATTTGATTCCCTGCGCGGCCGGCGTCTGGTCATTCCGGGTATAGTTGATGGCAAAGGCAGGGGCCGCATAGCCCGGCGTGATGGGCAGGAATGCCACGGCGTCGCCCGGATTCTTGTTGCCGGCAGCGGGCCACCAGAAATCGGGCGTCAAAGGATAATAGTAGTAGGCATAAAAATAACTGTTGCCGGAAACCGCCCAGCCGCCGCCTTTATGGTCTTTCCAGTAGCAAATTTGCTGGGTCGGCTGCCCATCCCGGCCATAGGTGCTCGAGCTGGGAGTTGCGCCGATGACCTGCGGCAAGGGATAGAACGGCACCACCGGTTCGCCCGCCGTCATCTGCTGTTCAAAAGTATAGCTGTAGCTGTTGGTGCCCAGATTCAGATTACTGTCCGCCGTCACGATATTGTAAACGGCCATCCGGTTTTCCTGGGTAATGTTGTCGAAAAATTGCACGAGCACATAGGGATCGGAGGTGTAGGAGGCATCCCGGCTGGTCACATTTAAGTCACCATTGCGCAGGGCGTAAGCCGCCGGCGGCTGCGGGGCGATCGCCGCCGACCGCAGCGACGGTGCCAGCAGCGCATGCTCCTCGTTTGGGTTATAGCCAGGCTGCGTGGGGTCTGGCTGATTGTAGATCTTGATGTTCGAGAACCTGGCCGGATTGAAAGTTTTCTCGGCCGGATAGGTATTGGTGCCGTAGGTTTCGGCGGGCACGACATATTGGTCAGTGCCGTCAGCTGCCACGCTTTCATTGCCATAGCGGCTGGCGATGACAATGCGGTTCAACCCTTGCGCCGCGTTCGTCGGCCATGCCGGCAGATAGCGCACCGCCTGATACGGCCACAGGATCTGGTCGCGGTTTTCATACCAGACCACCACCAACTGGTCGTTGACGCCGGCGGTGGGGTTGAGGTTCACGGGGATAATGGGGCCGACCAAATTATTTCGGTCATAGATCGAGGCGTTATAGCGGGCGTTCGGGAAAAAGAGATAACCCGTGCCCAACCCGGCCGTGTCGTAACTGCTCGTGATCTTCTTGCCGATGACCGCCGTCTGCGCAGCGGGGATATTGTCGCTCCAATTCATCGTTCCCACGACGCGCACACGCGGGGTGACCACCTTGCCGCCGCGGCCGGAACTGCTGGTCTCGTTGAACAGCAACACCGTGCGTCCGGGGCCGGTCGCCGTGAAATTGGTCTTGGTATCAATCGCCGCACCCGTCGATGATTCGGTGTATTTGAGGGCCACGAACGTAATCGGGCTGTTAGAAACACTCAGGGACACGCCCCGGGCATTGGCGATATGCCGATAATGCGGCGAATCCGGATACTGGAACGTGAGTCGGACGATGACCTGGTCGTTGGTGTCGGCGGAGGTCGTCCCCCAATAACTCATGACCACGCCCGGACGCAGCGGATAGTATTTCTTGCCCACGTCATCCCACAGAGCCATCTCGTTGGCCGAACTACCCTGCGGACCGGAAACAACCTGCGCTACAATTGGCGGCTGATATTTCAACAGGATGGCAGCCACCGCCGGATCGTCCACGGTGGAAAAAGTCACGGTGTTACCAATGGTTACGGTCTCGTCAAAAATCCGGTCGCCGTAATTCCAAACGACGCGCGCCGGCCGGTTCAGGGAAACTTTCAGGGCGGAGTAATTTGTCGCGCCGAGGGAAAAACTATCCGTCAGATCGCTCAATAAACCCGATCCCGCAAAAATATTGCCGTCGCCGTCCAGCCAGCCCTGTAACTGAGTGGCACCTTGGTTCAAGATTGAACCAATTTCCAAGACTGTTCCATAGTCAAAGTAAAACACGCCCGAACCGCTGCCATCGGCCTGGGTGGCAGGCAACCCGCCGTTGTCTGAAAAAACATGGACCCGGGGATAGGTGGCGGACTTCAGCCCGGTGGTCGCGACCTGAACCCCCAGCTTGAGTTTCCAATGATAGGTGACACCCGCCGGGGCCACCATGGTGAACTGCGGAATCTGCCAGCGGGTATCGTTTCCGACAAAAGGATACGTATTGGTTCCGCTGGCCGTGGTGGAATAATCACTCTTGGCGGGCCCGTAAGCATCATACCGGTCAATGGCATAACGAACGTTGAGCCCCTGCGATAAATAATTTTGATCATCGATTGCCGCGTCGATGGAAGCAATGACCGGATCGCCCGCTTTTACCCAGTGCTTCTGCACGGTGGGATTGGGTCCGCCGGAAGCGTCGGAATTCAAACCGGAAATGTGCCCCGGCGTGTTCATCGCATCGAGACTTTGGGTGTCGGCAAAATTCGACCTGACCCGCAGCGCATATTCCTTGATCGAGTTGAACCGCACGAGCGTATCCTGGGCGATGGTGAAAGTATAATTGTTGGCGGTGCCGTTGGCCACGTTGTCCCCCACGGTGTAACCCGTGCAGGTGATCCGTGATTCCGCCTGGTCCAGGCTGTCGTCGGCAATGTTGTTACCTCCCATGTCAAGGTATATGACGCCGGGTACGCTGGCCGCAATTTGCGAGCCCTTGATGACCAATCTGCGATTGAAGCCGTCCACATAGGGTGGGTTGATATTGGTATATCCCCCGAACGGCAAAACGGACTCGTAATCGGAATATAGGGTTAGCAGCACCTGCTCGGTGAATTGTCCACCCGGCTCCAGCAGCGCTAGAAAAGCCTCCGGTCCGTTCAGGGTTCGCAGGGTGGCCGGATTGCCCATGGTAAGGATGCCGTCCCCGAGATATCCGAACCAGTAGGCACGCTGCAAGGCCGTGCTCCACCGGGCGCGCAGATGCGAGGCCGAAAAATCAAAAGTGGGTTGCGGATCGCTGGGTGTCTGCACCCACTGAAAATTAAGGCTGGCATTCAATTGGGCCATGAAGATGCTCGGCTGGGAGGCTGAAATCGATTTGGACGGCTGGTCGGCGGGATCACTGCTGCCAAACAGGTCGCTGGAGGCGGGTCCGTGCGAGCCGGTCACATAAATGTTGCCCAAATCATCCGCCGTGATGCTGTAGCCGTTGATGTCATGGGTGTTTTTGACCGTGGCGCGCTTCTTGAGTTTAAGGTCGGTGTCCAGCTTGAGGATCTCGATGTTTTTGGATCCGGCGTAGGAACTGTCGGCCGCGCCCGTCATGTTCGTATCCACCTGCCCCTGCCAGTAGCCAATGCCATAGACAAACCCGCTCTTGTAACACAACTCGTTGAGTTCCCCGCCCTGATTGGAAGCGGCGGAAGAGGAATAGAAACCTTGGATCTGATTCAGGCCGGTGGAAAACTTGATGACGTAGCCTTCCGAGGAACCGAAGTTCGCCGCCGGTACGTCCACGGCGGAGCCGTAGTCAGTGGCGCTGTCAGTAGGCACATGCCACTTGACATGTCCCGCCGCACCGCCCTGATTGTTGAAATAAATATACTCCAGATAATGCAAACCCGCACTCAGGTTGTTGGTCACCGCTGTGGTGGTTTCCGGATGAAGGGCATCATCATTGATCAATATATTGCCGTCGATGGATAATCTGGAACCATCGTCGGAACTGCTGAAAAAAATGTATCTCCCCGCCGTCGGCGCAAAGAAATAGCCGGTATATCTGCGGGCATCGTTGGCCGGCGCGGTGGTAAAATTAATGGTTGAAGGCGATGACAAGGAAGTCGTGGAGGTGCCGCCACCGTACTCGCTCGGGTACGTTAGCAAATTAATCGCCGCCTGCATGGATGAAACCAATCCAAAGGCGGACCACGGCCAGGCACTAAGATAGGTCTCGGTCAGATTGAACGCGTTCGCGTTGAGATAATCTGACTGGAAAGCGCCGCTGCCCAGATGACCGCCCACGAAAACGTCGCCGCTTTCGTCCACCACGACGGAATTGGCAGAGTTCACCGTGCCGCCATCAGTGCACCCGAAGGTGGTAATGCCCAGTTCCTGCGTTAAATCGGCAGACAACTTGATGACCACGGCCGCCTGCTGCCCGCGCGGAGTCAGAGTCCCGCCTAGCGCATCCGTGGTGCTGCCGCCGCGATAATTACCGCAAACGTAAATGGCGCTGTTGCTGGCGCTGCTCCAGTAATAAACGTTGGTGAGCGTCAACCCACCCGCCGGAAGCAGATCAATGCTGGCGATGACCGCGCCGTTGGTGGTATTGATCAGCAACACCTTGCTGCCGCCAACAATATAAGCGGCGTTGGTGCCCGGCACAACGGCCATGCCCGCAGGCGTGATATTGGGAATGGTGACGGTGCCGCCGGATTGGGCGCCGCTTTGGTCAAAGCGCGCGAGGTAGGCATGGCTCAAATCGTCCCTGCCCAAAACATAGGCCGTTCCAAACCAGTTCGTATTTCCCACCGCGTTGTCCACCTGGATGTCCACGGTGTGGGATTGAGGCACTGGGAACTGCAGCCCCTGCACAAACGAACCATCCCTCAAGCCCTGGGCTTGGAGCGGCAACGCCGCCAACAGCAGCAGTGACAGCCACACCAACCGGCCGATGGGGACAACCCGGCTGGGAAAAATTACAGTGGTATTCATTGTTGGCATAAAAATCATTGGTTCAGAACCGCTATCGGACTGATGTGATTAAGTGTGATGGAGCCATCAGTCTTCAGCCCAATGTCTTGGTTGGGACCGAGCGGTTTGTGGAGGCCGAAGATGTTTTCACTGTAGGTCCCCGTAATGTGATCCACCCCGAAACCCGAAATGGACGCCGAGTTCGTCGCATCGAAAGCAATGGTTAGTTTGCGGGTGATGGCGTAGCCATGCTGTTCAATCGGGTTCCATTTGTGCCGGAACGGATTGGTCGGATGGTCGGCTCCCAGATAAATGGTCCCGGTCAGCGTCACCCCTGTAAAATTTGCCACGACCGGACCGCTCAACGGCAGTTCATTCAGGCTGAGCGCGTCGGCTGCCTGATAGGCGCCGGAGGCCGTCAGATTCTGAACGGCCGCCAGGGTGGCAATTTCAATCTTTCGGCTGGTGGTCACCGACGCGTCCACCCCGTTCAAGCTGTTGGCCACGCTGGTGGCCACATTATTGGAAATCCCGGCAAACGTGGCCGACTGGACAAAATTTGAATAGCCGGCAGTCGCCCCGGCCGACATGTTGGTCTGGAACGACAGAACCGCCGCCTGCGCCGCAATTTGCGCGGCAGCTTTCATGTTGGGAACGGATCCAAAGTTATTAACGGCGGCGGTGGCAGCAGCGACAGCGACGGCTTGCAGGGCGTTCTGCGCTGCCGGTCCGTCACCAAAATCATACCCCACCGCGCTCAACCTCTGTCCGGGCAGGCTGCCGTATTGGGCAAAAAGATTCGGGTCGGAAAGCAGGACCTCGTTGGTTGATGTGGTCGCAACCATGGCAACGCCCTTGAGCAACCGGACTTTCCCACCTGCGTCCACGTGCAGGATAATGCGCATATGGGTCGGCGTGTTGACCGGCGTGGTCACGTTGGGATCGGGCGAAACCACCTGATTGGCCGTATTGACGCCGCTCACCGTTTCATTGACGTTTTTCAGCAAAACCTCGCCCACCCAAAGACCGGCAGCCGCATTGGTGACCCCATCCGCCTCTGCCATTGCCGCAGTCAAAAACAAAATCGCCAAACCGGCGTAAATTCGGAGTGTGTTGCGCATGATTGGATTGATTTTAAAGGGTTGCTTGGTGGCCTATTGGATTGCAGAGCGATTGGCGGTCAGGGGCACCCAGAACTGCGTCCCCAAATCGGTCGTTATTTTCAACAAGCCGGTCTGCGTGGCGGCCGGCATCCTCTCCGGCCGGAGCGTCAGCCAAAACCCACGCTTTTCACCGGCGTCAAAGGAGGGCATCGCGTAGGTGTCCGGCAGATCGATGGTCGTCGTCACCACGTTCGTATCCGTGATGGCGCGCAGTTGATACGCCAGCGGGAGTTGGGTGCTGCCGTCGAGGTTTTGAACCTGCACTCCCAGCGGATTGCTGGTGTTGTTTTGGAGCAGTATCCCCGCCGGGTTCGGGCCATTGAGCACAAAGTTGTTGGGATCGGGAACGGATACCGTCAGCGGCCCCTGATAATCTGAACTGCCTTTGCAATAAATCCAATAAGCCTCGCCCGAATGCATCTGGGTGGCCTGGGCATTGTCAACCTTGGCCCAAGTGCCATTCACCAAATGGTAGATCTGATAGGGATGATGCGGCGCCGAGCCGCCAAAAAACTGGTCAAAAGTCGGCGGCGAAACGTCATCCAGACAAAACCCGGCGAGCGTGTAGGAATTGGGCTTCCACTTGATGGTCGTCGGCACGACATTGCCGGTCACCGTCCAGGTAAAGTCGCTTTGCGCGTAAACCAAATAGGCTTTGCCTCCGTTCAACTGGAAAAAACTGGTGAGAAAGGCGTCGGGCCGGCTCGCGGCATACCATATGTCCCATCCGTTTTGCGAAGCCAGATTGACAATCGAGGCATTTTTTCCGAATTGAAGAGATTTGTCGTCGCCGGTAAAGGCAGCCGCCATGGTGACAGGCGTTCCCTGAAAGCAATCCGCCGGTTTGGGACTAGCGGGGGCGACCAGCAAAAAAACAGCATTCCAACCCTGGTGCAACTGGACCGTCTGGGTCCTGACGGTTTGGGCGAATCCAGCCTGCGTTCCGTGGAATAGCAGAAGACAAAACACCCCTAGGATAGCGCCGCAACGGCGATAGTGCATCATAAGAAAGCTCCTTGTTTTAAATCAATCTATGGCGTTATTTCTGAGATTTAAGCGCTTACCGACGGGTCTCATGCGCTTATTGACGATTTCTGAACGCTTCTAATTATTTAGCTGGACCAATTAAAAACGCAACAAGTTTTTCCATTTATTTTAGTTTTTTAACAAATAATGTACTATTTTTAACAATCTAATGGTAGACACTAAATTCATCTCATAGCCTTACCCTTGCCCCCCAACGGGGAGCTATTGCGCGGAACCTGACACTTCTTTATTGCTTTTTATGGGCATGCCGGGCGCTGGCAAGAAAGGACGAATAGAACACTTCCCTTAAAGAATCCGCTGCTCTGGGGTGTTTCCCCACGCCCAGCCGATACAATGTGACTCCCAACCCTGCTGGATTCGGATTTGAAATATTCATCCAAAACTGAAAGCACTGATTAAGGGGAGACGGCCACCGTTTAATCGATTTGATTATGCATTTTCTGGGGCGGGCTGATATGATTTGAATTCATTGCATCCGATTCATCGTGGGAAAGCCCTTGAATATGCTCGGGCAGAGCTTGGCCGGCCCAGCGAAGCGAATGCAACTCACGCACCAAAATAGTAATCAAATGAAAATCAAACACCGCGCCGGCATCGGCATTATTTTTCTGCTTACCGGACTTTTCCCCGTGGCAGCGGCAGAAACCAACGGCGAGGTGCATACCGGCGTTTTCCCGTTCTATGAATATGCGACGCACTATGATGTTTGGAACTACATCCCCATGGATCAGGGCGGACGGCTCATCCAACTCAAGGTTATCGGCTCCGAACGCGATATGGATGTGATCAAAGCCATCCGGTCACCCGGATTCTTCTCGGCTTGGGGCGATCCCATCCGCTGGGATGCCCTCGAAAAAACGGACCCGGAAAAGAGTTACTGGCTCAACCGCTGGTATTTTCTACCGTGTTTCGCCCGGCAATATTTTCTTACGGGTGACAAGGACTACCTCAAAGACATTCTACAATTCGTTCGTCAATGGGCGGCGGAAAATCCCGTGCCGCCAAATCTGGCCGAATACTTCGCCACCCGGAAAGGGAATTGGCGCGATATGCAGGTGGCTTGGCGGATGCAAAACCTGGCCTGGTGCTATTTTCTGGGCCAGAAGGGCTATTCGGCGGCGGAGAAGCGCGAACTTTACGAGTTGGTGAAGGCCCATGCCCGGGTTCTACTTGAATACTTCGGCAAGGCGTCACTCAACGAGGGCAACCATCAATCGCACGGCGCCACCGCCATGCTATACGCGGTGTTGCTCTTCCCCGACCTTCCCGAAGCCGCCCAACTCAGGGAGAAAGCCTTGGCCATTCTTAACCACCATCTGGACCAGGCTTTTTTCGACGATGGCAACTCCGTCGAGCAGGTTCCGGGTTACTATCCTTTCTTTGTGTCGATCTTTCGCGATGCCTACCTGTTGTGCCGCGCTAATCACATCGCGCCGCCGGCGCGCAGCGAGGAACGACTCAAGCAGTTTTACCATTACCTGGCCACCGTCGCGCAACCGGACGGAAAGATGCCGCCCATCAACGATTCCACCGAAAGTGATTCCTCCGTCAGCCTTCGCGTGCTGGCGAAACTGTTCGACCGGCCTTACCCCGGCCCGGATCCGGTCTCGTCTTGGTTCTCCGCCTCCGATCAAGCCGTGATGAGGGATGCTTCCGGCTCCACACCCGCTTACGTTTTTCTTGATGCCGGCTCCAAGATTTTGGGGCATTGGCATGGCGGCAAGCTGGGCTTTCACCTTTGGTTTGGGGACAAGGCTTTCGTGGTTGATAGCGGCATTTCCGATTACGATGATCCGTTGAGAAAATCCTGGTATATCCAGCCCCAAGCGCACAATACCGTTCTCGTGGATGGCCAAGGTGATTTCACCAAAACCGAAAAATGGCAATCCCGGCTACAGCCAGGCGGCAGCCGCATGCTTCAGTGGCAATCCAATGACCGCTACGATTGGGCGGTGATGCGACACGATGGGTTTCAAGATCGGTCGGTGCCGGTCTCCTGGGTGAGGCATTTTATCCTTTTGAAAGGGGTCGGGGCGCTGGCCGTGGACCAACTTGAAAGCGGCGGGGAGCACGAATATACCTGGCTCTTTCATCTTCTGCCTTGCTCGCCCGTCCTTGACCCCGAACGTAAATCGGTTTTTACCGGCTTCGCCCAAAAGAATCTTTTAATCCTGCCCGCGACCCCACAAACCCTGACCGGATTTCATCTCACTGCCGGCACGATTAACCAACAAGGCCGCAATCTGGCGGCTCCCGTCCTGAATTACACGGCCCGCTCCGCGAATGCGCTGCAAGCCTATCTATTTCTCCCCGTGGGCGACAAGGCTTGCCCGGTCACCCGCTTCAACCAAAACGCAGACCACCACACCGTGACTCTGGATTTCACCGGCACTTTCGGGACCAAACACGTTCAAATCATCCGGTCAAATGAGGCTGGTACGGATAAATACGTTTTAATTTATGAGACCTTGCCGCCGGGTAAATCGCCGGCCACTCCAGCCCGCCAATGAAAATATCTGACGTTTAATCTATTTTCATCAACCGGCCAAATGAAGCACCATTCGACACTCGGGATTCGTTGAAGGTGTGGTTTTGATTGGATTGGCAGCCCCTAGGGTTGCGACATTTTCGTGCCGAATGCAGCTTTGCCTTTAAAATCCGCACAGGTCGAACCGACGGTGACGAATTTATCGTGCCGTTGGCACAAGCCGGTTTCTCCCCGCACAGATCCGTAAGCCGAACTCAGGATCTTCAAACCCGGGATGGCATCTTCCAGGGCATCAGGGCGCATTACTGAATATTGGCAGTCCTTGCATTCGGGTTGGCTCATGGAGTGTTTTTTGAAAATAACCTGCCCTCGGATGCTAAATCACAGCGCGCCCCAGCGCTCGGCGAAGACATGCACCGAGAGGATGTAGCCCAGAATGACATTCACCACCACACCGATCGTGAAAGCGGAGAATGCCTTCCATCCCACCGGCTCGAGCGCGCGAAAACGCGTGGTGAGTCCAATGCTTAAAAAACAGAAGATGAAGGTCCAGGAGCGCAACGAAACCAGCGGCATGATCAGGTTGGGTTTCACCACGCTGTTGAAGTCGGCGGCGCTGTAGCCGCTGGTCACCAGGGTCATGAGCATGGAGGCTAGAAAAAATCCGAGGACAAATTTGGGGAAGCGCCTCCATATTTCACCGGCCTTCGGCCGCCCGCCGGTTTCTTTTTTCTCCCAGACAATGGTGGCAACAAGGGCCCAGACGATGGACCAGATGCCGATCCAGAGATCGCGTCCGATCACTTTCATCAGGGTGAAGGCCTTGATTGCCACATCTTCGTGTCCGGCCATCTTGCCGTAGGCGCTGGCCGCCGCAAAACCCGCCGCGTCGGCGAACTCCGAGGTGCCAATCCACGCGCCGGCCACGCCCGCCGAGAGGCCGAGGGCTTGGGAAAGGAATGGCAGCACCAATATCATCGCGAGAGCCCAGCCAACCACCAAGGTGACCGATGTATAGAGATGTTCTTTTTTGGCATTCACGGAGGCGGCTATTGCCATGGAGGCGGAAACCCCGCATACCGATCCCCCGACCCCAAGAACCGCCGCCAGGCGCTTGTCCAGTTTGAACATTCGCGTTGCCGTAAAATAGATCACTGCACAGGTAATGATTGAAATGATTGTGGCTTGCAAAATCGCCACCGGCCCGGCGGTCAGCACGAGGGTGATCGGAAATGTCGCGCCGAGGAGCACAATCCCCACTTTGATGAAGTATTCCACGCGGAAGGCGCTGTCCATCCACGCCGGCAGTTTGACCGCATTGGCCAGCACGAGACCGACCACGAGCGCGACCAAAGGCGCTTCCAGATTGAACTTCGCGGCGTTGACCCAGCCTGCCACGGAAAACATCACGAGGGACAGGATGTATAAAAAAACAAACGAGGGTATAAATTTGGACAGCTTGACACCCATGATCCGCGAGCTGGCTCCAAAAATCACCAGCCAACTGATGAATTGCAGGAGATACATGGTTGCATTAATGGAAAAATGATGCAGCAACTGGTCCAGCGAGGTCCATTTGAGTCCCCCGGGGTTGATGGCCAGCGATTTGAGAAATGTGCTGCCTTGATGGAACAGCAATATCGCGATGGCCATCAGGCTGAGACCGATCCAGATCGCCCACCAATCTTCCTTGAGATAGAGGGATCGCCACCCCGATCTGACGGGGTTGTTTGCTTCGCTATTTTCATTCCCTGCCGCTGGCATCCTTTTCTCATTCATGATTTTATCGGGCTCAGATGTACATTTTCAAATAGATGGCGGTGCATGGAAAGCAATTTCATAGTGGTTTATATCCATCCGCTCACCCCGGTGAACATATCATGCAGGTTATTCCACACTTATTTGCTATCAATATTTTGTGGCTGGAGTTGGGGTTGTTCCTCTTCTTCTCTACTACCACTTCTTCATTCATGCTAACACTCCATTTATCATTGAAGTGTCAACCACTTTACGGCTTTAACCAGTCTCGCGAACTGATTGTTAGGACAAGATTTTGTCCCGCTATAAAAAGGCGTAGTCTCTGGGGAAGGCATTTGTTCTCAGCGTGGGGCCAGATCCGTCCGAATCTATCCCTGCAGACCAGATAAACCTGCTCAGGCAATTGAAAAACTCCATCTCGGTTTCAGCAAGCAATGAATCTATTTCCAAACCCGAACTGAACGCGAACGAGCGATTAAAGAAAGCCAATTTGTTATACGACCAGGGGTTAATCAATAAGGAAGAATACGGTCGCAGGGTTAAAGAAGTTGTGGATTCGTTTTAAGCAAAAAATCAGCCTAAAACAATTACCGGTTATTTTGGTTTTTGCGGGCCTTTGGGGATATGGGTAACCCACGTCATGCCTGATTCGGGTTGAAATTGCATGGTATTCCCGGGAACTGATGGAATTCGAATGAGGTGATTACAGGCCGGACACTGAATCTGCCGGCCGGAAGCTTGTTCATCACAAGCCAGGTGTTGTTTGCATTGTGGGCACTCAAACTTTAATTCACTCATGGCATTTTGATAATCAGGTTTTTTGGGTGACACAAGCAATTATTAAAGATTCGAACCCCGGCGAATAATTTTTTAATCGGGCTTTTTACGGTGGAAATGCTGAACACAATTTCAGGGGCAACCAACGCGGCCCCTTCAAAGGCTGCAATTCGGTTTCAACGGTAATGCTTGCATGGAATTTCTTGAAGCCGAATGCGATTGTCGCGATCTGCACCCAGGCCGCAACTGCCAGCTCAAAAAAAGGCGCTGGTTTTGCTTAAGCGGTTTATTTACCGCCAGATTTGATTTTTGCCCACCTGGTTTTGAGGGCGGCAGAAATCTTGGCTCGCGCGGTTTCACTCATCGTCTTCTTTACCGGCTTTTCTTTAACGGGAGCCACACCCGGAGAATCCGGTTTTACCATAGGAGTCGCCGCCGGTTCATTTTTGGCTGCCATGCCATGGTCGGCTTTGACCATTTCATCCAGCAACTTCTTGAATGCAATCAGACCCGTTGCGGGGACGATTATGGAACTTCTTTTTCCGCCCACCTCTTCTGAAATGCGCAGAAACCGGCCACGAGGATTTTCTTTAAGGGTCAGCCGGAACGATTTGCGCTCGATCTGGATTATTTCGGATTTAAGCGTGTCTTCCTGAACAAAAGGACGTGGTGGTTGAGCATTATACTGCGGACGAAATGGTTGGCGAGGGAAAGGCGAGGGATAATCGTTTGCATTCATATTGTGCCAGTCTCGTTTTCTTGGCTTTGAGCAAGCTGATCTACTTTGCTCAAACGGTATCAATCCATTCAGCCAAAGAAAAACACCAAAAATATAATTTTTTTGAAAGTGCGGATAAAAATTAAGCGATAAATTCGGAAAGCGGAATGGCCACGGAATCCCCTTTCTCCACTCCAGCCGAAGGCATCCGCCAGCCGGCTAGAAAAGCGCCTGTCAATCAACGACCCGTTGACTCTGGACTAGAAGCGGGTTTTGGTCCGCTTTATATCAACCCGACATATTTCAACACTTCGGGCGGCGGACCTTCGAATCGCGGCAGCGCCACGTTGCCAACGTAGCCGATGTCTTTCCAGCCGGCGGCGGTGGTGTAAAAACCGCCCGTGGTCAAATTGCGGAAAACCGAAAAAAAAGCCGCGGCTTTGGCAAACTTGGGCGCGGCTTTGGGTGCAAAGCAAATGTCATCGCAGATGGCCTGCTGCTGGGTTTTGCTCAAAGCCGTGAAACTTTTTTTGAAGCGCTTGGCTGATTCGGCCTCAATCCAAGTGAGGCCGTTCACAATAATTTCACGGTGATGCTGTTGCTCCGGGTAGGGCGCGCTGATCCATTCATCAATAAAATCCACGACCTGCAGCCCGCTCGCGGCGGGTGACTTGTCGTCGGCGGGAATGATCACGTCGCCCAACGCGGTGGCGGTGCGGCGTTGCGCCTCGCTCAGCGTCAGGGGCCACAGGTCGCCGGCATTGTAGGTCTCCAAGAGATCCGGGTCGGTGCCGTAACCCTTGGCCATGACGGGCGGCGCGCCGAAGCCCCGCCAGTCCAGCAGCGAAACGGTGGCGCTCGCGGCCAGCACCCATTTGATGGCCTCGCGGCGCGGAAGACGTTTGGGAATGGTTGCGTTCATCAGATGTTTCCTTTGCGCAATTCTTCGAGCAGATAATCGGTCGCGCGCCAGGCGTTGGCCATGATGGTGAGCGTGGGATTTTTGTCGGCGTTGGAAACGAACGGCCCGCCATCGGTGACGAACAGGTTTTTCACGTCCCAAGCCTGGCAGAATTGGTTCAGCACGGAGTTTTTCGGATCGCTGCCCATGCAAGTCGTGCCGACTTCGTGGATAATCGAGCCGCCGGGATAAATCGCTTTCCGGCCGTCGGACTGCGGCGGACTGGTCACCCGGCCGCCCATGGACTCGATGATTTCCTTGAAGGTCTTCTGCATGTGCGCCGCCTGCCGCTCCTCGTGTTCCGACCATTTCCAGTGGAAGCGCAAGACGGGGATTCCCCACGTATCCTTTTGGTTGGAATCGATTTCGCAATAGCAATCGTCGTTCGGAATCATCTCGCCGCGGCCGGAAAAATTAACAAACGAACCATAGTAGCGACGCAGGTCTTCCTTGAATTTTTTCCCGTAGCTGCCGCCGGTGAACTTTTCCATGCCGGAAAATGAGCCGGCATCCGGCATCCCGCGTCCGCCGCCGAATTCAATGTGATAGCCGCGGGGAAAATCCAGTTTGCCCGCCAGCTGTTCCCGGTATTTCCACCACGGCATATACATATGCATGGTCATCGCGCCGTCTTCGTTATGAACCGGCGCGTTTTCCAGCGCCGGGATCTGCCCTCCCAAACTGCTGCCGACGGAGTCCATCAGGTAGCGGCCGACTTTCCCGCTGGAATTGGCCAGGCCGTTGCTGAAGTGCGCGGATTTTGAATTCAACAGGATGCGCGCGGATTCGCAGCCGCTCGCGGCGAGCACCACCACGCGCGCTTTTACGTGGCGGTCTTGCCGGGATTTCTTGTCCACATAATGCACGCCGGTCGCGCGCCTGTCATCATCCACGCTCACTTCGCGAACCATGGCGTCGGTGATGATATCGAGATTGCCGGTCGCCAGCGCCGGCGGAAGGTGAACCGTCGGGGACTGGTAATTCGCCTTGATGGCGCAGCCGCGGCCGCAGTGGGTGGCCCACATGCAAGCCAGGCGCGTTTGCATGTTGTCCGCCAGCGCCTTTTGCATCGCGGGCGAATGCGGATGCAACATTTGGGGAATCCGCAGATGATCCTGCGGCTGGCTCAATATGGCGACGTGCGAAGGAATCACTGGAATGCCTAGTTTCGCGCAGCCTTTTTTGGCGAGGAGTTCATAAGCGCGCGGTTTCGGCGGTGGCAACAGCACGCCGGGGGACGAGTTGGGCGTGTTTTCCAAACCTTCATTGCTGCCAAACACACCAATGAGCGATTCCACTTTGTCGTAGTAAGGCGCGAGGTCTTGATAATCAAATGGCCAGTCAATGCCCATCCCGTCGCGGCGGCGCGGCTTGAAATCATACTCGCCCATGCGAAACGAAAAACGCCCCCAATGATTCGTGCGCCCGCCCAACATGCGGGAACGCCACCAAAGAAAATTTTGTTTCGTGCCGACATCGGTGGCTGTGGCCTCAACCCATTCCGAAGCCGCCGCCCCGCGCTTGACGAGGTAAGGTTCGCCGGGAACACGCCAGCCGCCGTCCACCGTGGCGTCGAAAAACCCAAACGGCTTGTCCGGCGTCGCCGCGCCCCGCAACGGCGCGTGGCGGCTGGTGTTGAACATCGGCGTTTCTGACCCCGGATCGTAACGCCGGCCCGCTTCGAGCATGAGAACTTTGACGCCGGCGGCGGCGAGCACGTAGGCCGTCTGGCCGCCGGCAGCGCCGGAACCCACGACGATGACATCATAGGCTGGCTGCGTTTTGGTACTGGCAACGAAGGGCATTAGGGGGAGGTTCTAAATGATTGGGTTAAGCTCAATCATTTCCGGGCATCTTTCAAGCTGGGATTTACCATTGACTAAAAGTGGTGCGCGCGAGAGGACTTGAACCTCCAATCCTTACGGAACCAGATCCTAAGTCTGGCGTGTCTGCCAATTCCACCACGCGCGCAGCCTTTATTTACAAGCATTTACGCCAATGCGTAAGCTTTCGACTAAATATAGTACTACTTTAAGGGTGACCGCCCATAATTTCAACCTATGATTGGACGAGCTTCTAAATTTTGGCGTCTGGCAATCTTTAGGTGGATTTGAAAAACATTTACTGATAGGGCACGATGGAAGCAGTTATGAAATCCGATTTTTTATTGAGCCGGCGAAACTTCTTAAGCCGCTGCGGTGCGCTGGCCGCCACGACCATGACTTGGGGGTGTTGCCTTCATCCGTTTTCCACCTTCGGTAAAGGAATTCCGGCAGGTTTTCGACCATTGTTTGACGGCAAATCGCTGCGCGGTTGGCACAGAGTTCCACGCCTGGGAGTTCCGAGCAAAGCGACCGAAGCCGTCAATTCGCCAGCTTCGGTTGAAGCGGTGATAAAAAAGTCAGGGTCGGAGGCCGCTGTTGCTTTGGGACGTTGGGAAGTTCGAGATGGGGTTCTTATTGGTGGGCAGCAAACGAAGCGGATAAAAAAACCTGAAACCGGCGAAGATTATGGCCTCGGCAATTTTCTCATGACCGATCAGACTTTTGGCGACTTTGAATTACTTATCGACGTCCACCCTGATTGGCCATGCGACACCGGCATCTATGTTCGCTCGACTGAACTCGGTCAGGGATTTCAGGTGTTGCTTGACCATCGGGGCGATGATACCGGCGGTATCGGCGGTGGAATTGGATTTATCTACCTTCGTGGCGTTGGTGGCATATCAGTCAACCCATACAATTTCCGCTGGGAAGTGGGACCAGATGGTTTGCCAAAGGACGTCAAACTCATCCCTCGTAGCGCGGATAAAGTTGCTGGCTCCGTTGCGACGGCCCCACTGGATTCGCTGATTTACGCCGCTTCCGGCGACCAATTCCGCAAGGCTTGGCGCATGAATGACTGGAACACCTTTCGCATCCGCGTTGTCGGCGAAGTACCGCGCATCACCACTTGGATTAACGATGTGCGAATCTGTGAGTGCGATACTGCGGCCCTTAAAGTTGAAGGTTATATTCCCAACGACGTGAAAAAACTGCTGGGGGCCGGCGGTCATATTGGTCTTGAAGTTCACGACGGTCCTCCGTGGCGATGGGGAGTGGATAAATTTTCGCGCTGGCGGAATATTTATATCAAGGAACTAACTGGTTCGACAAAATGACCGGCGACAATACTACCAGTCTCATCTAACGCCCCAGTCCATTATTGCCATAACCTGCGCGTTGGGCTGACGAATTCATGTTCGGGATTTGGGTAACCGCGAATATAAGTCAATTCGGGGAGAACGCTGTGCGACCGGCGAGATCCTCGACAAACCCAACTGTCTCCCGCTAAAATCCGGTTGCAATCTCAGCTCGAAAACTAAACCACGCCCTTAATTTTTGAACCTTTTAAACCATGAATAATTTTACCCGAATAATATCAGCATTGTTCTTGGGCGCTTATATCGTCTCCGCCGCTGAAAAAACTCCGGCAGATTACGTCAACCCGCTTATCGACACGCACAAGTCGCGGTGGATTTATTTTTCGTCCGCCTGCCGCCCCTTCGGCATGGTCAACTTGAGTCCTGATACCAAGGTGGGGGGAGACTGGCTTACTGGCTATATTTATGGCGATACCAGCATCCAATGTTTCAGCCACGTCCACGGCTGGCAGATCTACGGGGTGCCGGTGATGCCGCAGACCGGCGAGTTGCAATCACAAAACGGGCTAGCCGCCGCCGCGTCGCCGTTTTCACACGCGGACGAAATTGTCCAAGCCGGCTACCACAAGGTTTTTTTGCGGCGATATGGCGTCACGGCGGAACTGACTTCCACGACACGGGTTGGGCTTCATCGCTACACCTTTCCGGCGAACGAAAAATCCTTCATCGCATTCGACACCGGCACGACGCTCATGGACAAGATGAATACCAGCTCGATCCGCCGGGTCAGCCCGACAGAAATCGCCGGCCAGTCCGTGATGGCACCGACGGAAAGCCAACGCCGGCCTAAACCGTTTACCATTTATTTTGTCGCGCAATTTAGCAAGCCCGTCACCTTTGGCGCGTGGGAAAACGGCAAGTTGCTGGGGAACGCGCAGAAAATTGCCGGCAAAAACGTCGGCGGATATGCGCAATTTCCGACGAAAGCCGGCGAGCAAATTTTGATGAAGGTCGCCATCTCCTATACCAGCGAGGAAAACGCGCGAAAAAATCTGGCGGCGGAACTGCCCGGCTGGGACTTTGACGCCGTGGTGAAGGCATCGCATGACGACTGGAACAACTGGCTCGGCCGCATCGAAATTGAAGGCGGCACGGAGGCGCAGCAGGTGAAGTTCTACACCGACATCTGGCATGCATTACTGGGCCGCCGCACCGTCAGCGACGCGGACGGCAGTTATTGCGACAACACGGGCAGTTCGCCGGTCGTGCGCCAGGTGAAACTCGACGCGCACGGCAAACCGTTATTTTCGCATTACAACTTTGACGCACTCTGGGGCAGCCAGTGGTCGCTGAATATTTTGTGGTCGTTCGCGTATCCCGATGTAATGGACGGCTTCTGCAACACGATGGTGGACATGTATCGCGACGGCGGCTTAATCCCGCGCGGGCCGGCGGGTGGCAATTATTCCTTCGTGATGATTGGCGATCCGGCGACGCCATTTTTCGCGGCGGCTTACAACAAGGGTATTCGCGGCTACGATGTCGAAAAAGCCTACGCCGGATTGCGGAAAAACGCCCTACCCGGAGGTATCCGCGATCATGCGGGTTACGAAGGGGGCGCTAATGCCAGTGGTGGCGGTATGAAATATTACGTTGAACGCGGTTACGTGCCGGAGGGCATCGAGGGCAAAGGCATGCACAAGGACGGCGCGGCGATGACCCTCGAATATGCCTATCAAGACTGGTGTCTCGCACAGTTCGCCAGCGCGCTGGGCAAGACCAGCGACGCCGAATGGCTGACGCGACGCTCGTTCAATTACACCAATCTATGGGACTCGTCGGTGAAATTCATACGACCGCGCAACCTCGACGGCTCCTGGCTGAAAGACTTCGCGCCCGTCGGCAAACAAGGTTCCTTCAGCGGCAAGGGATTCACCGAGGCCGACTCCGCGATTTACACCCATGCCGTCCCGCAGGACATGCCGGGTTTGATTCAACTCTTCGGCGGCCGGGAAAAATACATCGCGACGCTCAACCGCCAATTCGAGCTGGCCGCACCGGCAAATTTTGTGACGCCGCACGGCCAACACGGCGGCGCCTGGGTGGATTACGACAACGAACCTTCCACCGAGATGGCGCACTTGTTTAATTTTGCCGGCGCGCCCTGGCTCACGCAGAAGTGGGTGCGCGAAGTGCAGTCGGCCGCCTACGGCGACATCACCCCCAACGGCGGCTACTGCGGCGACGAAGACCAGGGCCAGTTGGGTTCGGTCAGCGCGCTCATGGCCATCGGCCTGTTTGATGTTCAAGGCGGCGCGTCCGTCCATCCGACTTATCAAATCACGTCGCCGGTGTTTGACCGCGTGACCATTCATCTGAATCCAAATTATTTTTCCGGCAAATCCTTCATCATCACAACCCACAACAATTCCGCGGCAAATATTTACATCCAGTCGGCGAAACTGAATGGCCGGCCGCTGAATCAATTTTGGTTTTCACACACGGACTTGATTTCCGGCGGTTCGCTTGAGCTTGAACTTGGCCCACAGCCGAGTCGCTGGGCCGCTGACTCCGCTCCCATTCATTAAATCCAAGCCAAACACCAGCGCAACACCGAAGTCCCCGGTTCCAACCAATCCATTGCCTGCGGGAAAAATCGAAACCGCTTTTTTTGATGAAATTTCAGCCGTGCATAGCGTCATGCACGCACTTTGGCTTAAAGGTATAATATGGAGATAGACGCCGGAATCACCCGCCGTTGACTTGTCCGCCCGCTTTGTTAGCGTGTCGGCGTCATGGTCAACAAACGGATTTCCCGCCTCGTCAAAATTCTCTCCGGCGCCGCCGCAAACGCGGAGGACGAGATTTTCCTGCTGGAAAACCGGCTGGAGCGCTTCGTCCATTTCTGGGTGCTGGTCATCCGCCAGTTTGTCCGCCACCGCTGCCTAGTGCGGGCATCGGCGCTGTCGTATTCCACACTCATCGCCATCATCCCGCTGCTCGCGGTGGCGTTAAGCCTCACCAGCAGCCTGCTTAAGAACCAGGACGAGGCGCAATTCCAGCACGCGGTGGAAAAATTTGTCGCCGCCATCACGCCGCCCGCCACCATCGGCACCAACGTCGTCACGGTAAATTCCAATTCCGTCACGCTCGTCACCACCAGTCCGGCGCCAAATGAGACCGCCGGCACCGGCGCGGACCCAAATTTTACCGCCACCGCCACCAACGCCGTGCCGCCGCCGGAAACGCGCGTGGTCACGGTCAGCGCGCAGAAGGAAATCGCGCGCCAGATCTGGAGTTTCGTGCAGAACACCAAAAGCGCCACGCTCGGCTCGACCGGCGCGGTGCTGCTGGTGTTCGTCGCCATCTCGCTGCTGGGCCGCATCGAGGAAACCTTTAACGACATCTGGGGCGTGACGCGCGGCCGGAATCTACTGACACAAATCCAGCTCTATTCCACGGCCATCATGCTCGGCCCGCTGCTGCTCATGGCCGCACTGGGCCTCGCCGGGGGCGCGCAATTCCAGTCCGCCAAGGATTATATCGCACAGACGCCGGTGGTGGGAAAATTCATCTTCCAACTACTGCCGCTGCTGGTGCTGTGGCTGTCCTTCGCGTTCGCCTATCAACTGCTGCCAAATACGAAGGTTAAATTTTCCGCCGCGCTGGTCGGCGGCGCGGTGGCCGGCACGCTCTGGTATTTGAACAACATCTTTGGCTTTCTCTACATCTCCCGCGTCGTGACCAACAGCAAGATTTACGGCAGCCTTGGTCTGGTGCCAGTGTTCATGATCGGCCTTTATTTTTCGTGGGTGTTTCTGCTGCTCGGCGCGCAGATTGCCTATGCCTTCCAGAACCGCGCCGCGTATCTCCAAGACCGCCTAGCCGACAATGTGAACCAGCGCGGGCGCGAATTCGTAGCGCTGCGGCTGATGATCTGCCTCGGCCAGCGTTTCCAAAACGGCTTGCGCCCGGTGACAGTCGGCCAGCTTTCAACGGAACTCGGCATTCCCAGCCGGCTCACGCAGTCGGTGTTGCGCACGCTCACCGCCACGCGGCTCGTCACGGAGGTGGCGGGCGCCGAGGCGGCGTTCGTGCCCGCGCGGCCGCTTGACGCCATCAACGCCTACGACATTTTGCTGGCGATGCGCACCGGCACCGGCCAGGAACTGCCGTTGCGCGACGAGCCGGCGCTCGCCGGAATCTACGGCGAATTTGCCCGCATCGAACTAGCCGAGCGCACGGCCGCGTCGTCCATCTCGATGCTGGCGCTCATCAACCGACCGCCGGTTTCCGCCGCGCTGGCCGCGCCGGAACGGGACGAAGTAGAAAAATCTCCGCCCTCCGCGCCGGTGGCGAGGGAAAAATCCGCAATGGAAACAGCGGAACGACCCCCCCCCGAACCGCCGATGGAAAAGGCGGAGGTAAAAATTGCAACACCAGAGCCGACGGCAAAAACCGCGCCGCCGCGCCGCGAAGTGGTGATGCCGGACGAGAACCGGGGATTTCCGCTCTGACCATTTTGGCAACAATCGGGTGACAAAGTTGAATTTCGTTGACAGTGATGGTGTGCGGACGGAACAATTTGGAAAAGTTCCGGGGAATATTTTGATGTTGTCCGCCAAATCTTCAACCCAGCGCCGCGTGTGCGGCGAAAATTCCACTGTCGGTTTTTTCAACCTGTGAAAAATTACATCCTCGACACCAACGTCCTGCTCCACGACCCCAATTCACTCGTCAACTTCAAGGAAAACAACGTGCTCGTGCCCATCGAGGTGATCGAGGAGATTGACCGCTTCAAGCGCGAGTCCACCGAACTGGGCCGCAACGCGCGAACGGTTTCGCGAATGCTCGACGGTTTCCGCGGGGAAGGCAGTTTGAGCGCGGGCGTGGATTTGCCCAACGGCGGCAAGCTGAAAATCGCCTTCGAGAAAAACGGCCACGGCGAAACGATTTTCACCAAGGATTCGGTGGACAACCGGATTTTGGCGCTCGCGTCGCACATTCAAAAAGCGCAGCCGGAAAATGCGACAATTCTCGTTTCCAAAGACATCAACCTGCGCATCAAGGCCGACGCACTCGGTTTGATGGCGGAGGATTACGAGACGGACCGCGTGTTCATCACCGACCTTTACACCGGCATGGTGGAATTGTCCGTGCCGCCGGAAACAATCACGGCGTTCCGCGCCAAGGGCGAGCTAGCACTGCCGGAGGGGAAAAATTATTTTCCGAACGAATACTGTACGCTCATCGACGAATCGAACCCGAAGAAAACGGCGTTGGGCAAAGTGGACGCGACCGGCAAACGGCTGGTGCCGATTCTCGACTGCCGCGAAGGGGTCTGGGGCATCAAGCCGCGCAACCGCGAGCAGCATTTCGCGCTCGACGCCTTGCTCGACGACCGCGTGAAGCTGGTCACGCTGATGGGCAAGGCCGGCACCGGAAAAACTCTGATTGCGATGGCCGCCGGCTTGAAACGCGTGGTGAACGACCGCGAATTCCGCCGGCTCGTCGTCGCGCGTCCGACCATTTCGATGGGCAAGGAGCTCGGTTTTCTGCCCGGTTCGCTGGAGGAAAAACTCGCACCGTGGATGCAGCCGATCCATGACGCGCTGGAAATGTTGAGCGACCTGAACATGGGCCACGACCATCGTCGCGCCGCCGATTTGATGCGCAACGGCAGCATCGTGGTGGAAGCGTTGAGCTACATCCGCGGGCGCAGCATCGCAAACCAGTTCATGATCATTGACGAGTCGCAAAACCTCACCCCGCTGGAGGCCAAGACCATCGTCACTCGCGTCGGCACCGGCACAAAGCTGATTTTCACTGGCGATCCCTACCAGATTGACAACCCGTATGTGGACTCGTCGTCGAACGGTTTCAATTACGTCGTCAGCCGGTTCCGCGATCAGGCGATTGCCGCGCACATCGAGTTGCAGAAGGGCGAACGCTCCGAACTGGCGGAACTGGCGGCAAATATTCTTTAAGTCACCGGGGCCGGCGATCTTTCATAACCACAACCGGCTAAACAGCTTTCCCAACGGTTCCGCCTAGGGACGGTTGACCACCCAGTTTCACGGTTGACAATCGCCAGATTTAGCCGAATTTTATTTGTCAATAGACAAACTGAAACAGGAATTATGATCTCTAACGAACGTCCATCACCTTACGGTCGCCGCCCCTATCAAAGCCAGGGTTATGGGGCATCGAAATACAACCAGCAACCGCGCCCGCCGGTCAACGAAGACACCCTCAAAACCGCCGAGGTGCAGATTGAGCGGAAAAATTTCGTCTTCACCCTGAAGGAAAATCCGCGCGGTCGGTTCCTGCGCATCACCGAAGACGTCGGCGGCCGCCGCGACACCATCATCATTCCCTCGACCGGCCTGGCCGATTTTAAAAAGCTCGTGGAGGAAATGGTTAAAACTTCGGAGTCAATTCCAGAAAAGCAGCCCGATCCTGAAGCCTGAACTTTGAATCCGACAAACTGCGGCGGCATCACTTTTCCGCCGGAGTTTTCTTTTTGCGCGGTTTCGGCGGACTGACTTTCCTCGCGTCACCCCAAAGCCCCTCCAAGTCAAAGCGCGCCCGCGTCTCGGTGTGCATGACGTGGACAATGACGTCGAAATAATCCAGCACCACCCAGGAGGTGTTGGTCGCGCCTTCCATCCGCGTCGGACGCAGGCCGTGTTCGTCCCGCAACTTGCTTGTGATCTCCTCCACGATGGCGCGCAGATGCGGCTGACTGGAGCCGGACACGATGACGAAAAAATCCGTCACCGATGAGAGCTTGCACACATCGAGCACGAGGGTGTTTTCAGCTTTTTTATTATCCGCCAGTTCGCGGCACAGCAGCGCCAGTTTTTTTGAATCCATAGTTGCGGGGGGAATTAAACCACAGACGGGGCGGATGCACACGGATTTTTGCACGCGGCTAATTAAGCTTTGCAACCGGGGTCGTTCCGTTAGGCTCAAGAAACCCAAATCGAGCATGGACAAAAAATCCGTCACCATCATTTTTGCGGCCGGCACGCTGGCTATCAACGCGGCGGCGTGGGACTACGACGGCCACCACGCGGTAAACGAACTGGCGCTTGCGGCGCTACCAAAAGATTTTCCAGCTTTCGCACTCGTCCCGGCGGCGCGCGACCGCATCGCTTATCTCGCCGGCGAAGCGGATCGCTGGCGCAACGAGACCAGCCCGCGCAAAGGGACGGGGCTCGCGCTGAGTCAGGTGAACGGCCCGGACCATTATCTCGATCTCGAAGCCATCCGGCTCTGCGACCTGACGCCGGCGACGCTGCCACCGTTGCGCTACGATTTCGTGACAGCCATCGTAAAAGCCCGCGCGGCGCATCCGGAAAGGTTTCCGGCGATTAATCCGGCGCATGATGCCGACCACACCCGCGAACTGGACGGCTTCCTGCCATGGACAATCTCGGAACATTACGAAAAACTGCAGTCCGGCTTCAGCACGCTGACCGCGCTGGAAAACCACGGCGGCACGCCGGTGGAAATTGAAAATGCCAGGCAGAGCATAATTTACGTCATGGGCGTAATGGGGCATTTCGTCGGCGACGCCAGCCAGCCGCTGCACACCACGATGTATCACCACGGCTGGACGACCAACGGCAACCCGAACCACTATACGACATCGTTTGGCTTCCACGCGTGGGTTGACGGCGGCTTTTTCTACAAGACCGGCGGCATTGACTTTAAAAAACTGACCGCGCAGACCCGCCCAGCGCAAAAAATCCCGGCAGCGGATGCGCCGGACGGTATCTTTCAGACGGCGGTGGCGTTCATCGTGGAAGCCAACAAGCTCGTGGAGCCGCTCTACCGGCTGGACCGCGACGGCGAATTGTCGGACAAGGAAAACCGCGGCGCGGAAGGCCGGGCGTTTCTTGAAGGCCAGCTTATGAAAAGCGGCCGGTTCCTCGGCAACCTCTGGCTTACGGCTTGGCTCACCGCCCCTGAAGACACCCACCTTGAACGCGAATTGCAGAATCGCGGCCGGGTTCCGGAAAAACCGGCGGAACAAAAATGAACGCCGCCACCCACACCCGCATCGCGGCGGCACTGGGACTGCTCGCCGTGGCGCTCGGCGCATTCGGCGCGCATGGGCTGAAAGACCTGCTCGCACAAAACGGCGCCGCGACGATTTGGGAAAAGGCCGTCTTCTACCATTTTATTCACGCGGTGATGTTGTTTGTGCTGGCGGAGCGAAAACCATTCCCCGGCCTCGCGTGGTGGAGCTTTCTGGCGGGCATCGTGATTTTTTCCGGCTCGCTCTATCTGCTGGCCGGGACCCATCGACACTGGCTCGGCGCCATCACACCAATTGGCGGAGCGAGCTTACTCGTCGGCTGGGGCACGCTGTTGGTTTCGGCGGCACGGAAAAATTAAATTCCGGTTAGACAGCCTTTGTCCCACCTCGGGATCTACCCTTACGCCGATGAAAATAAAAATTGCCAGATCCAACGACCCCGGTCGCCACCAGCGAATCTTCAACCGAACAGCGTTTGACTTTTTCCGCCGCTCCACTACTTTCGACTTTCGTTAAACCAACAACGGGAACTTTAACTCATTTATACTTATGGCCGTCAAATCCACCGAAAAATCCGCTGACAAAATCCCCGCCGCCGCCGATTCCAAGGCCGCCGCGACCCGCGAACGCGAACTCGACGCCGCAATTTCCTCCATCACCAAGGCCTACGGCGACGGCGCGATCATGCGCCTCGGCGACGCGCGGGCGCATGTTAAAATCGAGGTCATCCCGACCGGTGGACTGGCGATTGACCTCGCGCTGGGCGTCGGCGGCATCCCGCGCGGACGCGTCGTGGAAATTTACGGCCCGGAATCCTCCGGCAAAACCACGCTGATGCTGCACGTCATCGCCAACGCCCAAAAGGCTGGCGGTCTGGCGGCGTTCATTGACGCGGAACACGCGCTGGACCCCGGCTATGCGAAGAAACTCGGCGTTAATCTGGACGACCTGCTCGTATCGCAGCCGGACTCCGGCGAGGAAGCGTTGACCATTTGCGAAACGCTCGCCCGCTCGAACGCACTGGACGTGATCGTGATTGATTCCGTCGCCGCGCTCGTGCCGAAGGCCGAACTCGAAGGCGAAATGGGCATGGCCACGATGGGCATGCAGGCGCGGCTCATGTCGCAGGCGTTGCGCAAGCTCACCGCCATTTTGGGCAAGTCCAAGACCACGTGCATTTTCACCAACCAGCTCCGGGAAAAGGTCGGCGTGATGTTCGGCAGCCCCGAAACCACGCCCGGCGGCAAAGCGCTTAAATTTTACGCCAGCGTACGCCTGGACATCCGCCGCAAAGATCAGCTCAAGGACGCCGCCGGCAATGTTTATGGCAACCACACCCGCATCAAGGTCGTAAAGAACAAGGTCGCGCCGCCGTTCGCCGAGGCCGAGTTCGACATCATCTACAACCACGGCATTGACAAGGAAGGCAGCATCCTTGACGTGGGCATTGAGTGCGGCGCGGTGGACAAAAGAGGCGCCTATCTGCAATTTGACGGCACGCTCATCGGTCAGGGCCGGGAGGCGGCAAAAAAGGCGCTGGAGGAAAAACCCGAACTGGCACAGAAAATCATCGCCGCCATCATGGAAAAACGCGCGGCGGCTCCGGCGGCCAACGCCAAATAAATCTAATTATTCTCATTGCGAGGCGCAGTCTGAGTCCAGACTGCGCTTTCGCTTTTGGGCTTTCCCGACTACGCCAAACCATGATAGGGTGTCAGTTCAACCCCGCAAAATACGGGGCTTTTTTAACATGAGCAACATTACCGACCTTGGCCTCGACCTCGACAGCCTGTTCCAGCCCGCGTGGGCGCAGGGCAAATCACAGCCGAATAAATTTGAAAAATTCACCGGCAACGAGGGCGTGAAGCCCGAGCGCGCCTTCAGCAGCAAGCCCGGCGAACGCCGCAGCCCGCGCCGCGATGGTGCCGGCGGTGGCTTTGGCGGCGGTGGCGGTGAACGCCGCGGCGGCCTGCCGCGCGGGGGTTCCAAGTTTGGCGACCGCAAGGGTGGGTTCCGTGGCGGCGACCGACACGACGAACGCCGCGAGCGGCCCGAACCGCCACTACCACTGCCAGAGTTTAATGTTGCGTTCATCCCCGAGGAAAGGGGCGTCGAACAACTCGCGCGCCAGATCAAGGTCACCGGCCGCGCGTATCCGCTGTTCCAGATCGCACTGCTGATTTTGCAGAAGGCCGAGCGTTATTCCGTCCAGCTAACGGCGAAGAAAAAGGCCGACGGCACGACGGAAAAACTATTCGTCTGCGCGCTCGATGAAACGCCGTGGACCAGCGAGGACGAGGCGGTCGCGCACGTGCTCAAGAATCATTTTGCCACGTTCTACCAGACCGAACGCACGGCGACCGAGCCGCCGAAGGGGGTTTACACGTTTGTCGCGCAATGCGGCCTGAGCGGCGTCATTCTCGGCCCGCCCAATCATCACGATTACCAGAACCAGTTGCGCAAACTGCACGCGGAGAAATTTTCGCGGATGCCGTTCGACATGTTCAAGTCGCGCGTCAAAATCGTAAAGGACGAGGCCGTGGTGAAGAAATGGATTGAAGAACAGAGCTTCAAGACGGAATACGCCTGCCTCAACGTGCCGGAACCGCTACAGCTGCCGACGATGGAGGAAGTGGAGAAACATTTCCGCGCCACGCACAAGGATTCCATCATCAAGGCGGTCGAGACCATGACCGTCGCCGGCGCACCGAGCCGGACGCTGCGCTGCGCCGGGTTGCAACAGCTCATCCGCCAGGCCTGGGAGCAGCAGCGGTTTTTTCCGCTGCCCATCGCGACGAAGTTGAGCCAGCAGTTCACCCAGCACGGCCTGCAGTTCTTCAAGGTCAACAAGACGGTCACGCACGTCAGCGTCGCCCGGCCGCTGTTCCTCGACATCGAGAGCAATCCGGTGTCCGACGGCATCCGGCGCATCGTGGAGTTCATCAACAACACCCCCAAATGCACGCGTAAGAAACTTATCGAAGCGCTCGCGCCAACGCCGAAAGCAACGGTCATTCCCATCGCGAAAACTCCCGCGCCAGCCGCGCCCGTGGCGGAAGGCGAAGTTGCTGCCGCCGCGCCGGCAAAATCCACCGAACCGCAGGCACCCGAGCCGACGCAGGAACAGACGCTCGTGCTGGTGGACCTTCACTGGCTGATTCATGCCGGTGCCGTGCTGGAATTTGCCGACGGCCGGATGGAAACGGCCAAGAAACCCATGTCCAAACCGTCAAAGCCGGAAAAGAAAACCGAAATAAAACCAGCGGAAGGCGAAACGGTTTCCTCCACAGAAACAGTAACGCCGGCGGAAATCGCCACGAGCACCGAAACCGTGACGCCGCTGCCCGAAGCCCCGGCGACGGCGAGCGAGTCAGGGGCGGAAGCGCCCGTTACAACCGAAGCCGCGCCCGCGCCGGAAACACCGGCGGCGTGAGTTTGGTTTCGTATTTTCACCCGGCGCATTGCCTGGCGATGCGCCGGTTTTCATTTGCCTTTCGGGTGCCGCGCCAAATTCCCTGCTTCCATTGAGCCGCGAATCCGCTAAGCTTTCTCATGGCTTTCAGCAAACTCGGCCTTTCCGAAAAGGTCCTCGAAGGCGTGCGCGCCATGGGCTACACCGAACCGACGCCCATCCAGCTCCGCGCGATTCCGCTCGTGATTTCCGGCAAGGATGTCATCGGCAGCGCGCAGACCGGTACCGGCAAGACGGCGGCGTTCGCGCTGCCCATCCTGTCCAAGCTCGGGCATCATCTGCCCGGCGGCCCGCGCGTGCTCATTCTGGAACCGACGCGCGAACTCGCGGCGCAGGTGGAAACAGCCTTTCGCGATTATGCCCGTTTCATGGATTTGAAAATCACCGTGGTCTTCGGCGGCGTCGGCTACGGCAAACAGAACGATGAATTGAAAGCCGGCGCGGACATCGTTGTCGCCACGCCCGGACGCCTGCTCGATCACCTCGAACAAGGCACGCTGAAGCTCGACAAGGTGGAATTCCTCGTCCTCGACGAAGCCGACCGCATGCTCGACATGGGTTTCCTGCCCGACGTGCGCCGGCTTGTGGAAAAATGTCCGCGCAAACGCCACTCCGCGCTGTTTTCCGCCACCATTCCGCCGCAGATCGAGACGCTCATCCAATGGGCGATGCACGAGCCGGAGACGATTGAGATCGGCGCGCGCCGCACGCCCGCCGAGACGGTGAAGCACGTCATCTATCCCGTTTCCGACATGCAGAAGACCGATCTGCTGCTCGAACTGCTCAACCGCGTGAACTACGATTCCGTCATCGTCTTCTGCCGCACCAAGCATGGCGCCGACCGCTGTGCCACCACGCTCAAGCGCGCGAACCACGCCGTGGCGGTGCTACATTCCAACCGCACGCAGAAGGAACGCGAGCAGGCGCTGCAGGGTTTTCGAGACGGCAAGTTTGAAGTGCTCGTGGCCACGGACATTGCGGCGCGCGGGCTGGACATCGCGGATGTCAGCCACGTGGTGAACTACGACGTGCCGCAGCATCCGGAGGATTACATCCACCGCATCGGCCGCACCGGCCGCGCCGAGAATACCGGCGACGCCTTCACCATCATGGTGGCCGAGGATGCGCCGCACGTATTTGCCATCGAGCGTTTCATCAGCCAGAAAATTCCGCGCTTGAAGCTGGAGAATTTTGATTACCGCTACACCGCGCTATTTGAAGAACCCAAGGCCGGTGCCGCCGCCGGTTTTCCCGGCAAAGTGCGCGGCGGCCGCGTCCACGGCGGCTACCACTTCGCGCCCGGCGGACGGAGAAAGTAAATCCGCGCAACAGATTTCGGCGGGCGGTGTTCATTATTCAAATCCCATGAACAACCCCAAAAGTCAGCGTTGATCAATTGGTTTTTACGAGAGCATAGCCGTCCTCTTCGTAGATTATATTCTAACTTCTTTGGTGCTTCTCAATTTCGCAAAGCCTCGTGTGGGTGATGCCGCTCATCCTCCCTGCCTCTTTTAACTACAAGAAATCAACGAAGCTAAGCAGCAGTGAGCCTTGGAAAACAAAAAATCCCATAGCGCCGTCGCATCTAAAAAAACATCACTCCCCACATCAAACTTGATTAAAAGGGAATCTTGCGAAATGTCCTCGAGGCGGCGCTTACATAATTGGAAAAGTTAGTGAGAAACCAACGTGCTTGCTCGACGCCACTGTCACGCCCATGCACGTTCTACCTTGATTTGCGCGGCAAGGAATCCAAACCTTTGTTGGCATCCGCCATTGGTTTCTGCGAAAAGCGCGGTGTGTATTCAATGTAGCGTTGGCATGTAAAATTATAATGGGTAAAAGATCGGAGTTTCGGCAAAACTGCGCGCAAACCTTTGTTTTGCGCGAGATGAAGCATTCTGTTAGATAAGTCTTTGTGTATTTGCAGTTTTACGGATTGAAGCTGTCGCCGTTCGACATTACGCCGAACCCGCGCTTCCTTTTTAACAGCACGAAGCATCGCGAAGCGCTCAACCATCTGTTCTACGGCATCCGCGAGCGCAAGGGCTTCGTGCAGCTCACCGGCGAGGTGGGCGCGGGCAAAACAACGCTGTGCCGGACGCTGCTGGAGCAGCTCGACGGGCATTTTTCGACCGCGCTGATCATGAATCCGGTGATGAGCGGCGATGAATTGATGAAGGCCATCGCCACGGAGTTCGGCCTGGAGGTGAAAGGCAAGGACCGGCTGGAGACGATGGCGGCCATCAGCGATTTTCTACTGCAACAAACTTTGGCGGGCAAGGAATCGGTCTTGATTGTGGACGAGGCTCAGGATATGACAGAGGAGCTGCTGGAACAGGTGCGGCTGATTTCAAACATCGAGACGGACGACCGCAAGCTGTTGCAGATTGTCTTGATGGGCCAGCCGGAGTTGCGCACCCGGCTCAACAGCCACAAGCTGCGGCAATTGCGCCAGCGGATCACGGTGCGGTATCATTTGAATCCGTTGACGCGGACGGAAGTCGGGCAGTATATTCAGCACCGGCTGGCGCTGGCCGGGTCACACGGTGCGCCGACATTCACGCTGCCGGCGATCTGGCGGGTTTTCGGTTACAGCCGGGGCATTCCGCGGCTCGTCAACGCAGTGTGCGACAAGGCGCTGCTGGCGGGATTTGTGGAACGCAGTTACCGGATTAATTACCGGATGGTGGGACGCGCCATCCGGGAGCTGGAAGGAAACATCCACGCATGAGCTTGATCAACGACGCATTGAAACAGGCGCGCCAAGCGCCGCCGCGCAGCACGCCCAATGTGCTACCGCCTCGCCCCGCCGCCAGCCAGGAGCCTGGTTCGGTGGCAATCTGGCTGCCGGTCATCGTCATCATCCTGATTATCGCGGCGATTTTCTTCCTTGGCTGGACGATGGCGCACCGCACTGTCCACGACATTGTGACCGCACCGGATGATCCCGCCGCGAAATCCGACATGGCGGAAGCAGCCACGCCAGCCGAGACGGTAACACAGCCGGTGGCCGCCACACCGACGGCCGTGCCCACCCCACCGGACGCACCGGTATTGCAGGGAATTTTCTATTCGCCGAAAAACCCCAGCGCTATTGTGGATGGCAAAACCGTCCGACCCGGCGACAGGGTTGGCCAATACTACCGCGTCAAGGAGATCACCCAATACACAGTGACGCTCATCGGCACGGACAACAAGCCGTTCAAGATCGGCCTGGATCATTGACGCGCCGGCCGTGCGAAAAGTTTTCTCTGAATCTCCTGCCCTGGCGCGCGTTGCGCCGTTTGCCATTTTTCTCCTGCTCACCGCCGCGCAAGGAAAGTCCGGCGCGGCGGCGGCCTGCTGGTTTTACCTTGCCAAAACGCTGGTGGGCGCATGGTTGATTTTCGCGCTGCGTCCGCTGGTCCCCGAAATGCGCTGGGCATTCAGTTGGGAAGCGGTGGCGGTGGGCGTCGCCGTGTTTGCGGCGTGGGTCGGCATCAGCGGCGAATGGACGACGCAAAATTCGCTCTGGGTGAAACTCGGCCTGACGCCCACGCCTAAAACCACGCCGACGGCATGGAATCCAAACAACCCATTCGGCGCCGGCTCCACGATGGCTTGGCTGTTCGTCAGCGTCCGGATTCTCGGCTCCACCTTTGTCGTGCCGCCGCTGGAGGAAGTTTTCTATCGCTCGTTTTTGTATCGCTACATCGCGCAAAAGGATTTCCTGTCCGTGCCGCTGAGCCGGTTTCTGCCAATGCCGTTTCTGGTTACGGCGGCAATGTTCGGCTTTGGCCACAATGAGTGGCTGGCGGGAATTTTCTGCGGCGTGGCGTATCAGTGTCTCGTGCTGCGGAAGAACCGGCTCGGCGACGCGATGACGGCGCACGCCATCACGAATTTTCTGCTGGGAATCTGGGTCGTCTGGCGGGGCGCCTGGAATTTCTGGTGAAGATTATTTCACCTGCAAATCCACCTGGCGCCGTTCCAGCGTGCTGCCTTCCTGCTGGGCAAGATTGGCGAGCGCCTCGTTGTAATTGGCCAGCGCGCGGATTTCCTGCGAGCGCGCGGCGGTGAGGTTGTTCTGGAGTTGGAGCACGGTGAACGTGGTGCTTTTGCCGACGGCGTATTTTCCCTGCTCGGCCTTGAGCGCGGCCTCGGCGTAGGTGCGCGCCTTGTGCGTGGCATCCACGCTTTCCCAAGCGGACTGCGCCTGCTTGACGGCGTTGTCAATCTGCACCATGACATTTTGCTCGAGTTGCTTGAGCTTGAGCAGAAGTTGCTGCTCCACGGCCTTGTCTGCCTTGAAGGCATTGCGCGCCTTCGCGTTGCTCAACGGGATGGAAAGCGCCGCGCCGTAGCTGTAATACGGCCGGTTCGCCGTGGCGTATTGGCCGAACGCGTCGCTGAACTCCCGGCCGGCGCCGTTGTACCCGTAGCTGGCGACGAGGTCGAGCTGGGGGAAAATCTGGTTGCGGTCGTATTTCAACTGGATGCCCTGCTGCTCCACGTTCACCTTCGCCTGCAACAAATCCGGGCGCGACGCCATACCCTTGCTCCAACTATCCTGCACGTCAAACAACTGCCGCACCGCCGCCAGCGCGGCCGCCGGCTCGACGGTGGTGTCGTGCCATTGCAGGTAATGATCCGTGATAAGATTCTTCAGCGCATTCTCGGCTGCCGCGAGCGTGAACTGCGCGGCGATGAGGTTCGCGCGGCTCTGCGCCTCCTCCGCCTCGTCCTGTTCAATCGTGCCGCCGGCTGACGCCACCGTCCCGATGACCACACGCGACTGGTCATCCGCCAGCTGCTGCCGGGCGAGCGCCAGCGCCTGCTGCTGCACGTTCAGGTTTTCGCGGGCGTAGATGAGTTCGTAATACGCATTCTCCACCGCTGTGACCGTGGTGATGAGCTGCAGGCGCAATCCCTGTTCCGACAGCTTTAAATTATTTATTGCCGCACTGATGAGCAGCCGCGGGTTGTCCGTCCAGAAATTTTTCAGCAACGGCTGCGTCACATTCACGCCAATCTGCCCGCCGGAGCCGTCATAATTGCCGGGCAGGGAGGAACTATAGCCGTAATTTTCCGCCACGTTCCCGGTCAGGCCATAGGTCATGCCCCAGGGCAGCAAACCGGTCAAACCGGAATTAAAACTGTTGCCGTCGGAAACTGAAACGCCACTGGCCGCCTGGCCGCCGGCATCATTGTGGTTGTGTGTTCCGGAAAGGCTGAAAACCGGATCATAGCCCGCGTAGGCCGCGTAGAGGTTCAGCTGGGATTTTTCCGGCTCGTAACGCTCCACCTGAACGTCGAAGTTGTTCCGGAGCGCCTCCGCAATGCAGTCCGACAGGGACAGGGCGCGCGCCGGGGGCACGTTGGATTGCGCGTAAGCCGCCGCCAGCGAGGCGACCAGCAAAAAACTGGCACCGATATTTTTCATTTCAGGATCCAGACGCCGCCCGCCACCGCAAAGTAACCAGAAAGTTACTTTGTCGGGTCGGTTTCCGTAATGGTGGCGTTTTTTTCGAGCAGTTCCAGCACTTTTTCGTGCAGCACCTGCTCGTAAAGCTCGTTCACGCCGTTGCGCTTCTGCAAATCCTTGATGAACTGGTCGAACGGCATCTGATACATCATCGCCAGTTGCTGCGCGCGCTTGAGCACGTCCTCCTGCGTGGCTTCGAGCTTTTCCTGTTCCGCGATGCGGCCCACGATAAACGCCAGCTTTACGCGCTCCTTGGCGTTGCCGGCGGCGGCGGCATAAATCTCGTCCTTCTGCTGCTCAATGAGGTCGCGGTTCATGCCGCGCTGCGTGCTCTGGCGAACCAGGTCGTAAACCACGTTGCGCGTCTCCTGCGCGACCGCCGTTTCCGGCAGGTCAAAATTCACCTGGTTTAGCAAGGCCTTGACCACCTGCCCGCGCAGATTTTTCGAGCGGGAATATTTGAGCTCGTTTTCCAAATCCGTGCGGACCCCGGCCTTCAATTTTTCTAGGTTTTCCGCGCCGAATCTTTTCGCCAGTTCGTCGTCCATCACCGGCAGCACTTTTTCCTTCACCTCGACCAGCTCGACTTCATAGACGCCTTTTTTGCCCTGCAATTCCTTCGTCACGAAATCCGCCGGGAAATCCACGTTTACCGTGCGCTTATCGCCAGCCTTGGCGCCGACGAGCTGCGCGGCGAAGCCGGGTATAAACGAACTGCCTTCGGTCTCGATCCAGAAATTTTTCTGCTCGGTCAAGCCCTTCGCCGTCGGCGCGAGTTCGGTGATGGCCTTGCCGTCGCAGGTGCCGGTGTAGTTGACCACCGCGATGTCGCCGTTTTTTAATTCACGCGCCTCCGTGTTGAAGCTCGCGTGCTGGCCGCGCAGCATTTCCAGCGCCTTGTCCACATCCGCGTCCGTCACTGACTTGGTTTCGAGCGTGGCGGGCAGGCCTTTGTATTCCGGCAGTTGAAATTCAGGCGCGGTCTCCACGGTGGCGGTGAACTGCAAGGTCTGACCGCGGCTAAACTGCACTTCCTCGATGTCCGGATGGCCGACCACGGAAATTTTCTGCTCGGCAATCGCCTGGCGATAGGCTTCGCCGATGAGCTTGCGCTTGGTCTCGTCCTTGATTTCCGCGTCGTATTTTTTCTCGACCATCGCGCGCGGCGCCTTGCCGGGACGGAAGCCGGGCAAATTCGCCTGCTTCTGGATGTCCTTAGTGACGGCAGCAAATGCGGCGTCCACGGCGGCTACGTCCAGTTCCACCCGCACGAGCTTTTTGCACGGGGCCAAATTTTCAACAGATACGTTCACGGTAAAATAAGAGTTAAACGAGCCGCGCAGGATATATTGTCCGTAATCCTAAGGCAAATGGTTTTAAGGCCTTTGCAGGGACAAATAACCGGAAGGGAGCCTTGCGCCAAACGCGGACATCATCCAGTTGCTGGCAATTGGGAGGTGGGAGGTGGCGGATAGTCACGCGAAGGACGCAAAGGCGGCGAAGGGGCGGGGCACGACCGGACCAAACCGGACCGGAATAATTAAAAACTAAGGGCGGAAACTTTACCGGGCTGGAGGGGGCAATTATTGTAAGTCGTTGATAGAGCATCCAAAACTTTACCCTTTCTCTGTCATGTTTGATAAAGCCCTTATGAATAAAGGGGTTCGTGACGAGAACGGTGGCCACTGTCAGTGAAATTGTTAGTTTTGAGCCGATAAAATTACTAATCTGCTCTGTCTGGCTTAAATTGCTAAGACTCGCCCACTAGCCTTTAATGGGGTAGTGAACTTCTGGTGTAAGATTCGGATTTGGACCTATGAAAACGAAGCTCACACTGTTCCGCCGCAACGGAATCTATTATTCCCAGGACTCAACGACTGGCAAGCAAAAGAGTCTTGGCACGCGCGATGAGACCACCGCCCGCAAGCTGGTCGAAGCGGCCAACGAGGCGCACCGCAGCCCCATCCTCAATCTGCAACTGGCCCGCGCCTATCTTTCCGCCAGTGATCCCGCGTTCCTTTTGCGCACCTGGCAAACCGTCATGGACCAGATGCAAACACGCGGTGCGCTTCGGCAGGCGTATCTGGCTGGTACGGCCAAGACCGCCTGAGTGCCGGATGCCCAGACTCAGGAACGGCGGGACTGGTTTCGTGCCCATCGGAAAGCCGTCAAACGCGCCACCCAGAAGCACAACCGCTTCCTGTCCTATCTCAGCGATCAGGGCGTGCAGCTGGCCAAAGGCACCCCGCTGGCCAAGGGGACCGAGGTGCCGACCCAACTCCGCAAACTCAAAGACTGGTCGTCCGGGAAATGGTGGCCTTTGCCTTGGGTGCACTCATCGGCGATATCCACCGCTTTGCCTAATCCCGCTAACTGGTCAAATACATTGACCTCAATCCGGGCTTTGATGACGGCGGCGAAGGCAAATGATCCGGGGCATCCCGACCACGGGCGCAAAGACCTGCGTGGTTTTTTAATCGAATCAGCTTAGGCTATTTTGTATTCATCCCATCCGCTGGCCAAGTGGGGCAAAAAGTTGCTGGCCCGGAAAGGCTCCCTCAATCTGGCGGGGAGGGCGGTCGCCCGCAAACTGGCCGTCGCCATCTGGTATCTGCTAATGGGGCGGTGGACCCCGCTGGAAGTAATCGACGATCGGCTAGCGCTCAAAGTCGGGAAAATCCTTACCAGCGTTGGTGCCAAAGACCTCAAGCAGCTCAAAAAAAACCGACTGACTTTACGAAAGGAAAGTTTCGACTGACTTAAAATAGGGTAGGTTTATGTGCTGGATCCCAATAAAAAATTTGCGCGCGCCGGTTGTGCCGAAAATAAAAATTCACTTTTTATTAAAAAACTTATCTAACCACATACCTGTACCTGTATTTCGTGAGCAAAATAATCAAACCATCAGCTTCATCTGTCCCGGCGTGAGCAGCCATGCAAGGATGGCACATTTTCCGGGGCGGAGCTTTTCAATTTCCAGTTTCGCCAGCCCGCCTTTTTTCAATGCGAAACCGTCGCCGGTCTGGCCGGTGACAAATAATGAAATCAATTCGCTGAAATCCGGTTCGTGGCCGACCAGCAGAATATTTTCCGGCATCGATTTCAGTTCGTTGATTTTTTGTACCAGCTTTTTCGCGGCGCCGCCGGGCTTGAGTTCGTCCGCTAGCGCCAGCCGCTTTTTCAATTTCAATTTCGCCGCGATGATTTCCGCCGTCTGCCGCGCCCGCATGAGCGGGCTGGACCAAATCATATCTAAACGCGGTTCCATCGCCCGCAGCGCGGCGGCGACAGCGCGCAAATTTTTCTTTCCTTTCGGGGTGAGTCTCCGGGCAGCGTCGCTGGCATAATTAAATGCATCGCCTTCCACCGCGAGGCCGTGGCGCAGGAAATAAAGGTTCATGGCGTAACATGGCACTACCCCGCTCGGTGTGCAAATGGCTTGAAATGTCACAATTTAACTTTTGGTCTGATCGCGGGAATTTTCTATGCTGCGGTCAATGGCCACTGTCCGCCGCGCCGTCATCGATATTGGCACCAACTCGGTTAAACTCCTCGTCGCCGACGTGGCGGGCGGCGATGTGTCCCCCGTGCACGAGGAAAGCCGCCAGACCCGGCTCGGCACGGGGTTTTACGAAACCCACCGGCTCCAGCCGGAACCCATCGCCCGCACCGCCGAGGCCGTGTGGGAGTTCACTGAGGTCGCCCGGGAGGAAAACGCCGTTGCCATCCGCGTCATCGCCACTAGCGCCGCACGCGAGGCCGTGAACCCGAAGGACCTGACCGATTCCATTTTTCGCGCCTGTGGCCTGAAGACCGAGATCATCTCCGGCACGCGCGAGGCGGACTGGGCGTTTCAAGGCGTGGCCACCAACGCCAGGCTGGCGCAGCACCCGCTGCTCCTGCTCGACGTCGGTGGCGGCAGCACGGAATTCATTATGGGCTGCGGGCGGAAAAAATCCTTCGCCCACAGTTTTCCGCTCGGCACGGTGCGGCTGATGGAAAAGGTTCTCGTCAGTGACCCGCCGACGCGCGGTGAATTCACCCAGTGCCGCGACTGGGTAATAAACTTGTTTGACGCCGAAGTCTGGCCGCTCGTCGAACCGGCTTTGCAGCAGGAAAAAAAAAACAATGAGGTGCGCCTCGTTGGCACCGGTGGCACCACTAGCATTCTCGCCCGGGTTGAACTGGGCCTGGACCGTTTCGACCGCGAAAAAATCGAAAACACCGTGCTGACGCTCGATCAGGTGCGCGAACACCGCAAAAATCTGTGGCGGCTGCCGCTGGCCCGGCGCAAGGAAATCCCCGGCCTGCCCAAACTGCGCGCCGATGTGATTCTCACCGGCGTCCTGATTTACGAGGTTTTGATGGAAGAATTTGACTTTGACGAACTACGTGTCAGCACGCGCGGCCTGCGCTTCGCGGCGGTGATGGATTGAAGAATTGGAACAAGAAAAGCAGGAAAGCAGCGAACGATTTTTATTCCTGCCTTCCTGCTTTCCTTATTTAATTGGCTTCATGCGCGTCTTGATTGTCGGTTGCGGTTATGTCGGTCTGCCGCTTGGGGCGGAACTCGTGCGGCAGGGCCATGAAGTTATCGGGCTGCGCCGCAGTCTGCTCGCGGCGGCGGAGCTTAAGGCCGCCGGCATTACGCCGCTGCACGCGGACATCACGCAGCCGGCAACGCTAAAAAATCTCCCGCGCGATTTTGACTGGGTGGTGAACTGCTCCGCGTCCGGTGGCGGCGGCGCGGACGACTACCGGAAAATTTATCTCGACGGCAACCGCCACCTCGTTGCGTGGCTTGCGGATTTGGCGCCCAAGAGATTCATCTACACCAGCAGCACCAGTGTTTACGCGCAAAATGATGGCTCCGTCGTGACCGAAAAAAGTCCGGTTGAACCGGTTGCGCCGCTGGCAAAAATTCTGGTCGAGACGGAAAAACTGCTGCTGGCCGCTGCTGGCCATGAGTTTCCGGCAGTAATTTTGCGCGTGGCCGGAATTTACGGGCCCGGCCGCGGACATTCCTTCAAACAATTCCTGCGTGGCGAGGCCCGCATTGAAGGCGACGGCGCACGTTGGCTGAACCTGATCCACCGCGAGGATTTGATCGGCGTCATCATCGCGGCGTTGGATCGTGGCGTGGCCGGAGAAATTTACAACGCGGCGGATAACGCGGCCTCAAGCCAGCTGGAATTTTTTGCGTGGCTGGCAGCGGCCCTTAAGCGTCCTTTGCCGCCGAAAGGCGCCGCTGATGCCGAAGTCTGGCGCAAGCGCGGCGTGACAAACAAGCGCGTGAGCAACGCGAAACTGCGCGCAGAATTGAAATATGAATTTCAGTACCCCGATTTCCGCGCGGGCTACGCGGCGGAAATCGCGCAGCTGAAAAAAGACGGCGGGCTGGGTTTTTAGACTGCGCTGTCGCCGCGCTCGTCGGTGCGGATGCGGATGGCTTCCTCGATGGCGGAGATGAAAACCTTGCCGTCGCCGATTTTGCCGGTCTTGGCAGCCTTGACGATGGCGGCCACGGCGGCATCCTTGAGGTTGTCGGCCACCACGGTTTCAATTTTAATCTTCGGCAGGAAGTCCACGGTGTATTCGCTGCCGCGGTAGATTTCGGTGTGGCCTTTCTGGCGACCGAAACCCTTGACCTCGCTCACAGTCATGCCTTGGATGCCGAGTTCGTTAAGCGCGTCTTTGACTTCAGTGAGCTTGAACGGCTTGATGATGGCTTCGATTTTTTTCATAGATTTTATTCATTATAGGCACGTTCGCCATGTTGCGACAAGTCAAGGCCGACACTTTCGTCCTCCTGATCCACCCGCAGGCCGATGAGGGCGTCCACGATTTTCACGATAAAAAAGGTTCCGCCCGCCGCCAGCAAGACTGTGAAGGCCACGCCGATAAGCTGGTTGATAAACTGGTGCGAACCGCCCGCGAGTGATTCCGCCACGCCGTTCGCGTGGAAAGTATTAGCGATGGCCGGGTTTACTTCCGGGCTGGCGAGAAAACCGAGCATTAACATGCCCACCACGCTGCCCACGCCGTGGACGCCGAACACATCCAGCGAGTCGTCGTAGCTGAAAATGGATTTTATTTTCGTGACCGCCGTGTAGCAGATGATGCCCGCCAACATGCCGATGCAAAACGCCGCCGGAATGCTCACGAAACCGGAGGCGGGCGTGATGGTGGCCAGCCCCGCGACCATGCCCGCCGCCGCGCCCAACACGCTGGGTTTGCCTTTCAATTTCCATTCCATCGCCGCCCAGCTCAATGCCGCCGCCGCCGCCGAGAAATGGGTGGCTGCAAACGCGCTCGTCGCCAGCGAACCGGCGTTTAGCGCGCTGCCGGCATTGAAGCCAAACCAGCCGACCCACAAAAGGCCTGTGCCCACAAGCGACAACACGACATTGTGCGGCACCATCGGTTCGTGCGGAAAACCGTCACGTTTGCCGATCATCAGCGCGAACACCAGCGCCGAAACCCCGGAGCTGATGTGGACGACCGTGCCGCCCGCGAAATCCAGCACGGGAATTCTGCCGCCGAGCGCCCAGTTGAAAAAGCCGCCCTTGCCCCAGACCATGTGGCAGAGCGGAAAATAAATCAGCACCGTCCACAGCAGCATGAAGGCAACGTAGCCCTTGAATTTAACGCGTTCCGCCACCGCGCCGCTGATAAGCGCCGGCGTGATGATGGCGAACATCATCTGAAACAGCATGAACGTCTGCGCCGGAATCGTCGGCGCGTAATCCGCGTCCGGCGCGGCCCCGACGCCTTTGAGCAGAAAATGTGTCAGCGGGTTGCCGCAAAGGGCATTGCCGGGGGCGAAGCACATGCTGTAGCCGAACACCATCCACAGCGCCGAAATCAGCGCCATTAGGATCAGGCTGTGCATCATCGTGGACAGGACGTTTTTCGTCCGCACCAGACCGCCGTAAAAAAGGATCAGCCCCGGCGCGGTCATCATCAGGACCAGCGCGGCACTGGCCAGCAGCCAGGCATTGTCGCCGTTGTTGATGATGACCAGCGGCGCGACAGGCGACTGGATTTGCGGATTGTTATCTGCTCCCAAAGCGGAAAAACCAAGCAGGAGCAGGCCTGAAAAAATGAAAAGCAATCGTCTCACCGAATGAATGGGATTCATGGGTGTGAAGTTCACCAAAACCTGGCTGGAGTGTCAAACCTCACCTTGCTCAAAAGTTGTTCGATTTTGTCCTCGTTCCTGTTTAGCCTGCCCGCCGAATGTCCGCCGAAGCGCAACTCACTCCCATGATGGCGCAGTATCGCCGCATCAAAGGCGAACTGCCGAAAGACGCGCTGCTGCTCTTCCGGCTTGGCGATTTTTACGAGATGTTTTTCGAAGACGCCAGAGACGGCGCGCAGTTGCTTAACCTCTCGCTCACCGCCCGCAATGGCGTGCCGATGTGCGGTCTTCCGCATCATGCCGCCAACGGCTACATCGCCCGCATTTTGAAAAGTGGTCGCAAGGTCGCCATCTGCGATCAAACCGAGGACGCCAAACCCGGCAAGCTTGTCAACCGCGAGGTCACGCAAATCCTTTCGCCCGGCACGCACTTTGACGAACGGATGCTGGTCGCGGAACGGAACAACTTTCTCGCCGCCATTTATCCGAGCGGAAAAATGTTCGGTCTCGCGCTGGTGGATTTGACCACCGGCGATTTCTTGACGACCGAATTGGAAAACGATTCCGCGTTGCTCGCCGAACTTGAACGCTTGCGCCCAGCGGAAATCATTTTTCCTACCGAAGCCGTAACGCTCCGCGATTTGCTGCGCGGTGGGTTTCAAATCTTGAGTGGCTACGATGACTGGACGTTCGCGCCGGAAACCGCGTTTTACACGGTTAAGGAACAATTTAAGGTCGCCTCGCTCGACGGCTTTGGTTTGAAGGACAAATCCGCCGCCATCGGTGCGGCGGGCGGCGCGTTGCATTACCTGACGCAAAATCTACGCCGCGATGTAAAACATCTCACGAGGATCTCGTTTTACCAGCGTAGCGATTTTCTGACGCTCGATTACACGACGCTCCGGCACCTGGAGATTCTCGAACCGCAGCATCACGACGCCCCGCGCAACTCGTCGCTCTACGGCGCGTTGAACAAAACTGTCACGCCGATGGGCGCGCGGCTACTGCGCCAATGGCTGTCGCAACCGCTCGCCAAAGTGGAGCCGATTCACCAGCGGCAGGATGCGGTGGAAATGTTTGTCAACAATTCCTTCGGCCTCGACGCTTTTCGCCAGCAACTTGCACAGGTGCGCGATCTGGAACGCACGGTGGGCCGCTTGAGTTCCGGTTCCGGCAACGCCCGTGACTTGGTGGCATTGCGAATGGCGCTCGAACAGATTCCAGCGTTGAAACAGATTCTAATCCAAGTAGGAGTCGGGGTAACGACACTCAAATCGGAAGAATGTGAGAGCCTCCTCGCGTCGTCACCTGCGGATCAATTGCAGGTCGCCCTCCCCCTCAGCTTGATTTCGGAACTGGATTCGCAAATTTCCGAATCACCGGATCTCATTGAAATAATTTCGCGCGCCATCGTGGACGAGCCACCGCTGCCCATCAAGGAAGGCGGCATGATTCGCGACGGCTTTGACACGGCGCTAGACGAGCTGCGCACCGCGCAGCGCGGTGGCAAGGATTGGATTGCCAAGTTGCAAGCCGATGAGATTACGGCGACGGGAATTTCCTCCCTGAAAGTCCGTTTCAATTCCGTTTTCGGATATTACATCGAAGTCACCAAGTCCAATCTCGACAAGGTGCCGGCGCATTATCATCGCAAACAGACGGTCGCGAACGGCGAGCGTTTTATCACGCCGGAGTTAAAAGCGATGGAAGGCAAAATTCTCGGCGCGGAAGAGCGCAGCGTGAAAGTGGAATATGAAATTTTTCAGCGCGTGCGCGAGGAGGTTTTGGGGCAGTTGCCAAAAATCCAGCAAACCGCATCCGCCCTGGCACAGCTGGACGGGCTGGCATCGTTTGCGGAAACAGCGCGGCTGCACAATTACTGCCGCCCGCAAATTTCCGACGAAGGCGTTTTGCAAATCCGCGACGGCCGGCATCCGGTTTTGGAACAGCAGCTTGTCGAGGAACGCTTCGTGCCGAATGACACGGCATTCAATGCCGAACTCCAGATCGCGCTCATTACCGGGCCGAACATGGCGGGCAAATCCACCTACATCCGTCAGGTGGCGTTGCTCACGCTGCTGGCGCATACCGGAAGTTTTGTTTCCGCCGCCGCCGCGCGGATTGATTTGGTGGACCGCATCTTCACGCGCATCGGCGCGAGCGATGATTTGGCGCGCGGCCAATCCACGTTTATGGTCGAGATGACCGAGACGGCGAACATTTTGAACAACGCCACACCGCGTAGCCTCATCGTGCTGGACGAAATCGGGCGCGGCACGAGCACTTTTGACGGTCTTTCCCTGGCGTGGAGCATCGTCGAGCATTTGCACAATCAGGTTGGCTCGAAAACGCTGTTTGCCACGCACTATCACGAATTGACCGAGCTGGCAGCGCGGCTGCCGCGGCTGAAAAACTTCAATGTCGCGGTGCGCGAGTGGAACGACCAGATTGTTTTCCTCCGCAAAATTGTCGAAGGTGGCACGGACAAGAGCTATGGCATCCAAGTCGCGCGGCTCGCCGGCGTGCCGAAGGAAGTTTTGGAGCGCGCGAAACAAATTCTCGGCAATCTTGAAGAATCCGAATTGACGCCGGAAGGCAACGTGCGCCAGCCGCGCCGCCAGCAGGATCGCGAGAAATTAAAAACCCTCGCGCCGCCGCCGCAGCTGGATTTGTTCAGTTGAACGTTTTGCGGTTCCACTGGTCGCGCGCCGGCCAAGATAATTCCATTTGCTCATGGACATTCGGGGGGTTGGCCTCATGCTGGCCATATCAAACCGGAATATTCCCCGATCAACCTGCTGGGCAGGATGATTTATTACCAGCAACCGCCCTGGGAACAACGCCGGAAAACCGTCATTCTCCTCTGGTCCATTCTCATCGGCTTGATCTTCGGCGGTCTTTGCGTGGCGGTGTAATATTTTTCCAGAACAGCCGGCACTGAAACCCATCCATCCTATGAACATCCTGATTGAAAATGGTGACACCCACGAATTCCTGAACGCGCAGAGCAGCTGGACGAAAAATCCCCTAGAAGGCAAGGCTTACAAAAACCAACGTCTGGCCTTTGGGGCCGCGCGGCAGGAGCCCATCTCCAGGTTCAATATCGTGCTGCACTTCCCGACGACGGAACAGTTGGTCAACCTCGACCACGGCCGGGGCAAGGGCGAAGCGACCGAAAGAAGTTCCTGATCTTAAAACCCGTCAAATGCCGCGCACGCCCATCATGCGCTGGCTTTGCACGCACCAGACTTTCAGCCGCAGGCAACGGAGAATTTCCTGCGGCCAGAGTGAAGTGGTCTTGGCACCTTGCAGTTCGGGAATCGCCCGGTAGGCTTCCGGCAGGCGGTAGAACGGAATGCGGTGGTTCAGGTGATGGATGTGGTGATATCCGATGTTGCCCGTGAACCAGGCCATGACCGGATTGGTCTTCAGGTAGCTAGAGGATTCCAGCGCCGCAATTTCGTAGGTCCAGCCACCCCGGTCTTTGAAAGCGACCGTTGGGAAATTGTGCTGCGCGTAAAACAGGTAGGCTCCCAGCCCGCAGGCGATGAACAGCGGCAAAACCAACGTCAGTGCCAGCGCCAGCCAGCCAAACATCAGCACCAGTGCCGCGCCCAGTGCCAGATGCAGGACCAGCGCTAGCAAGCAGTCAATGTGTTTGCGCGGCGAATTGATGAATGGATAAATCACCATGCCAAACAGGAAAACAAACAGGTAGCCGAACAAAATCGTCAGCGGATGGCGCATGAGCAGATATTTGAACCGGTCAGCCTTGGAAGAATTGGCGTATTGCTCCTTGGTCATGATTGGATAGGAGCCGATATGAGCGCTGCGCAGCTTGGAATTGTGGGCGTGATGGTAATCGTGCGAACATCGCCAGATGCTGCTCGGGCAGAGCACCCACATGCCGAACACCCGCATGTAAAGTTCTGCCAACCGCGATTTCGGCAAAATGGCCCGATGCTGCTGGTCATGATAGATGACGAACAACCGCACAATCATCAAACCCGTCAGCGCGCAGCAAATCAGCCTCACCGCCATCGGCAGTCCGGGGAAGGTCCCTGCCATGGCTGACACCAGGAAAAAAGTCGTCGAGAGAATGCACCACCAGCTTTTCAGCGGATTATCTTTAGCAAACGCCTTGGTGCGCGTGTGCAGGGTAGTAGTGGAATTCATTTTGGACTTAAAATGGACTTGAACAGAGGTTCGTCCATTATGGCGGCCGCGTCAATTACCTTTGTCGCTTTATTTTCGCTGCGACCCGCCGCAGGACGGCGTTTATTTCAGCCGCCACGTGATGCGGCCCTTGTTCAGGTCGTAGGGCGACATCTCCATTTTCACCCGGTCGCCGATGGTCAGGCGCACCCACCGCTTCCGCATCTTGCCGCAGATGGTGGCCAGCACCACATGCTTGTTCTCCAGCTCGACGCGGAACATCGTCCCAGGCAGTACCGTGGTGATGCGGCCTTCGACCTCGATATGATCTTCTTTGGTGTCAGTTGCCATAAAAGGAAAACGGCGGAGTCCGGGTTGTCCGAACCCCGCCGATGAATCAATCGAGATTAATAACGGCTACGATTGCCGCGGTAACCGCCGCCGCCGCCGCCGAATTCACGGCGACCGCCGCCGCCGCCAGCCGGGCGCTCTTCGCGCGGACGGGCCACATTGACGGTCAACGCGCGACCGCCCATGTCTTTGCCGTTCATACCTTCAATGGCCTTCTGGGCTTCATCTGCGCTGCTCATGGTCACGAAACCGAAACCGCGGGGGCGGTTGGTCATGCGATCCATCATCAGGTTGGTTTCCGTGACGGTGCCGAACGCGGCGAACGCGTCCTGCAGGTCGTTTTCGGTGGTGTCGAAGGAAAGGTTTCCTACGAATAGTTTGTTGCTCATGTAATGATTTTACTTTCTGTCCTAGACTAACTTGCTTTAACCAGACTGTTTCCGTTATTCGGATTTCAAATCATCACTGAAACAAGTTCACTTGAAGATTCACCAAGCCTTGAGAGAGACCAGCCATCTATCAGACGCCCCGACAATCGCAGGTTTCCGCCAAATAGCAACAACTATCGCCATTTATTATTGAACCCTCCCGGCAACCTTTTGCGCCGCAACTGCCCCAATAAAGCCACGCCATCGGCAGGTTCGTCGGGAATCAGCCTCCCCCGCCCGTGCCACCGGTTCAATTCGGCGTGATGACGTGAGCCTCGCCGTTCGCCTTGACCTCCACGTTCAGACCCGCGTAAATGCTTTCCGGTGTGGCCAGTGGCACCGATTTACTCCATAATTTTTTTGTCTGCGCCTCCACTTCGGCATACGTGTTAAACTTCCGCTCCACTACCACCCGCTCGGCCACGTCCCGGCGGAACCGATTATCCAGCAGCGTGTAATCCTTTCTGGCCTGCGCCAGTTCCTGCGTCGTCTGAGCGAGATTGGTCTGCGTCAGGGCGAACTGGCCGGAAAGCTCGGCCACCTGGTTCGTCAGCCTCGTCACGCGCTGGTTCAAGGCCAGATTCTCCGTGTTCCCCGCCGTGACCTGTTGGTTCAATTTGTATATCTGCTCTGCATTGAGCGCGAGCGTGGCCTGCGCTTCCGTCAGCCGGTTGGAGAACGCCGCGGACGCCGACTGGCATTCGGCCAGGGTGTTGGACAGGATGATGAGCGTGCCATTGCGTACGGAGACATGCATCTCCGCCGTGTCCAGCCGGTTTGAAAAATCCACGATCACGCCGGCATCCGTCGCTATTTGCGCATTATCGGAGTTCTTGGTCGCGAACAGGACTGCGGCCAAAACGACGCTGAGGACCGCGAAAGCGATGGTTAAATATGTTTTCATGGGCAAAAATAAAAAACGCGGCGACAGCCACAGATTTACGCAGAAGAATCTTTAAAAATCTCATCCTTTTGGCAAGGGTATTCGGTGGCTGAATTCGGACATCATCCGCACCCGCGATAAAATCCGCCAGCATCTTCAAGGTGTTGGCACACGGCCAGCCGTTAGCCTCTGATTTAGCTTCGGCGTGAGATGGACTGAGCCCGGTGTCCGGAAAAAGCATCCCGGCGGGTCACCCATTGACATCCGCCCAAAACAGGTGAGAATGATCTCAATATGAAAAAAATCATTTTTGCTGCGGTTTCCCTCCTCGCACTGGCCACGGTTATGGCCTGGCAGTCGGCTGGTCTCAACAACCAGACCCGCATCGCCGTCGGCGGTTGTACCAACAGCACTCTGGCTTGCGGTGGGTGCACCAACAGCGTCACGCTGGCGCTGGCCGGATTCTAAACCGTCGGGATTTTTCGCGAAAGCCCGCGCCGTTGTCACGGTGCGGGCTTTTCATTGCGGCGGGATGACGATGGCTCAGGAAATTTCCAGCGAGGCCAGTTCCATTTCTTTGCCGTGCCGCAAATCGTCGCTGGGCTGGTGGCAGCGTGGACAGCGGTAGTTCAAATCTTTTGCCTCAAATTCCGCCGCGCAGCCCGCGCACCAGCAAACGGCGGGAACTTCCTCGATTTCCAAAACCGCCGCCGCCAAAAAATGCCCCTTCAGCGCATCGAACGCGAACCGCAGCGCCTCCGGCACCACGCCGGAGAGTTTTCCCACGCGCAGCTTCAGCCGGTGAATCTGTGTCGCGCCCGCCGCCCGCGTTTTTTGCGCGGCGGTTTCCAGCGCGGCTTCCATGATGCTGAATTCGTGCATGGTTGGGAACCACCAGCAGTCACTGCCTCAACCTTTCACGCCTTTTTCCCTCTCGCGCAGGCAGTGCGTGAGATAGGGCAGCAGCTGTTTCTTGCGGGAGACGACGTCGCGCAGTTCGTAGATGCCCGGCTCCCGACGCGGGTGGTCAATGCGCTTGATGAATTTCTCGTCGCCCACGACTAGCAGGAGGGAGTTTTGCGTGGTGACATCGGTGACGAGCAGCGTGGAAAACAGATATGCCTTGCCGGCGCGGTAGGTTTCCAGCGCGCCGAGAAGCTCGTCCTTGCGCTTCCAGAACTGTTCAAAGCCGATCTCCTCGATCTGTGCGACGCTGAACTTGCCGCCAGCCTCGGAGTATTCCTTGCAGTCGGTGGTGATGGCCTGCGGCGCGGGCTTGAGCGTGAGCAGCGAGCCGCTGGCGAAAAGTTTTTCCGTGAATTCGCGGGCGTTGACCTGCGCGATGGTTTCGAGCTGCTTCAAGATTTCGGAGTCGCGGGGCGTGGTCGTCGGTGAGGTCAAATTCAGCGTGTCGGTGACGACGCCGGCCAGCAGCAGCCCGGCGATGGCGCGCGGCATTTCGACGCCGTGTCGGAAAAAACAGTCTGCGACAATCGTGCTGGTGGAGCCGACCGGCTCGTTGCGGAACAGGATGGGCTGCGGAGTCGCCATCGAACCGAGCCGGTGATGGTCAATGATCTCGATGATTTCCACCTCGTCCGCGCCCTGCACGGCCTGCGAAAGCTCGTTGTGATCCACGAGGATCAGTTTGCGGGAAACCGTCTTCAGGAAGTCGGTCTTGGATAAAATGCCGACGGTCTGACCCTCGCTGCCCAACACCGGAAACACGAAGAAGCCGGAGGAAGTGGCCTCGTCGCGCACGGCGGCCAGTGGCGCGTTTTCGCGGAAGCAGAGAAATTCCTCGTTGAGTACATGGCGCACGGCTACGGCGGCCCGGCAAAGCGATGCCGTGGTGGCGGTGTCGTGCGGCGAAGTGATGACGCTAACGTTGTTCTTGCGCGCAGCTTCCAAGGTTTTTGGTTCCACGGAAATGCCGCCGGTGACGATGAGTACGCGGACACCTTCGCGGATGGCAACGTTTTGGATGTCCCAGCGGTCGCCGACTATGACACAGGATTTTTCCGGCGGAAATTTGTCCAGCCGCGCGGCAAATGATTCCAATCCCATCGCGCCGATCATCAGGATTAATTCGTCTTCGCGGTCCGCATCAATGCCGACGACGAGCTGGCCGTCGAGCGTCTGCGCCAGGCTGGTGAGCGACGAGAGCACTTCGCGCGAATTTTGCAGGCCGGGATGGCGGCTGACGGCCGGGAACAGGAATTTGCTTAATTTGAAAAGCGAAAGCAGGCCGCGGCATTTTTGCCCGGCATCCATCACGGGCAGGATGCGGAGATTTTTTTCATCCATCAGTCGCAGCGCCTCCGCCGCCGTGGAGTCGGGCCGGACGCTTAAGATTTTCCGCTGCATCACGTCGGAAATCTTCGGCGAAACGTCGGCGATAAACTTAGGCGCGGGCACGCCAAAGGTGTTCAGGACGAAATCAATCCGGTCGTTGGTGTCGCCGCACCGCGCGGCGATGGCCTCGGCCATGCCGGTGCGGCGCTTGAACTCCGCATAGCCGATGGCCGAACAGATGGCGTCGGTGTCGGGATTCCGGTGGCCGATGACGAGGATTTCACTCATTTAATGAGGCAGAAGCTAACCCGAATCACCGGTGGCAGCAAGCGGAAGGCGCGCACCGGCGCGCTCACGGCACCACGACGCGCAGCTTTTTGTGTGCGACAGAAAACGTCGCGGGCAGACGGCCGATCCATTCACCGTCCAGTTCAAAGGCGGCGGGGAGGTCGCTCGTCAGCTCAATTTTTCCCGCCCGCAACCGCTGCACGCGGTGTTCAGAAAGTTTCCGGCGCGTTAGAAAACCCGGCACCAGCCGCAGCAGCGAGGACATGTTGACCTGAGGAAAAACGCACACTTCCAACAGTCCGTTGCGCAAATCTGCGCCGGGAAAAATGTCGAACGGCCCGCCGTAAAATTTACCATTGCCAAGCAGCGCGAGTTCGCCGGTGATTTCCCGTCCTGCGGCACTGGCGGAAATCTGCGGCTGTTTTTCGGTGAGCGCCTGGAATCCGGCGACGAGGTAGGCCAGCGGCCCGGCGCTTTTTTTTAATTTCCAACTGACCAGTTCAACCGCCCGCGCGTCCAGTCCCGCGCCGCCGAGCTGCATGAAATAACGCGACTGCGGGTTGCCGTCGTCGAGGAAATCCGCGCGGCCGAGGTCAATTTGTGTTTCCTGCCCGCTTTTTAATACTTTCCACGCGTGCTCCAGCTTTAGTGGAATTTTCAGCTCGCGCGCAAAGACGTTCACCGTGCCCAGCGGCAGCACGCCGAGACGCACGCGCTGAAAACCGTCCGGCTCGTCACCGATGCCGTTGAGTACTTCGTTCACCGTGCCATCGCCGCCAGCGGCCGCAATCACGTCGTAGCCCGTGGCGACCGCCGCCTGCGCGAAGCGGCGCGCATCGCCCGGCGCGGTCGTGGCCTTGAGCGCGCACTGCTGCGATAGCTCGGCGAAATGGCTGCGGAAGCGGCGGGCCTTGTTGCCGCGCGCGGCGGGATTGAAGATGACGCAGATGCGCACGGCGGAATGATTTTGGATTTCCACGCCTTTCGTCGAGGAGAAACCGCGCCGCCGGCTTGCGCTTCGACGACATTTTTCGGACACTGCCCGCATGAACAATATCTCCGACTGGAAAGTCCCCAAATGGCCATTCCTCGCGTTCGGCCTCGCGCTGTTCGTTGTTGCCGCCGTTTTGGCCTGCCGCCCCGCCCATGCCATCACGCAGATGGAAATCATCATCGCAACCGCCAGCGTCGCGCTGGGCGCGCTGCTCGGCTGCCTGCCGTTCATTTTGGAATACCGGGCGGTGAAAAAACTGGTGGAGATCAACGCCGTCACGACCGTGGCGGAGCACTTGAGCGATTTAAAAAAATATTCCGCACAGATTGCCTCCGCCACCGATCAGTGGGCGCGCGTGCAGGAAACCACCAAGGGCGACTCCGAAAAAATCGTCGCCGCCGCGAAAGAAATCACCGAGCGCATGGTCACGGAAATCCGCGAGTTTAACGAATTCCAGGTTAAATTGAATGACACCGAAAAAGGCGCGCTGCGGCTCGAGGTGGAAAAACTCCGGCGCGCCGAGGGCGAATGGCTGCAGGTCGTAGTGCGCATCCTCGACCACGTTTTTGCACTGCACAACGCCGCCGCGCGTTCCGGTCAGCCGGAACTTGCCGAGAACGTCGGCCAGTTTCAAAACGCCTGTCGCGATGCCGCACGCCGCGTCGGCCTCGCGCCGTTTCACGCCGCGCCGGAGGAAAAGTTCGACGCGCAAAAACATCGCGCGCACGGCGTGGAAAACTCGCCGGCCGACGGGGTTGTCGCCGAGATGCTGGCGCCGGGACTCACGTTCCAAGGCCGCCTCATCCGTCCCGTGCTGGTGCGGCTGCAGGAAGCGGCGCCACCGGCACCTGCGCCTGAATCCGCACCGGATTTGATATGAGTGAATCCCTCCGCCTGAAGGACCAGCCGGCGAGCGAGCGGCCGCGTGAACGACTTGTAGCGCGCGGACCGGATGCGTTGACGCACGCGGAGTTGATCGCAATCTTGCTGCGGACCGGATTGCCGGGCGTGAACGTGGTTCAAGTCGGACAAAACCTTCTGCAAAAGTTTGGCTCGCTGAACGCGCTGGCACTGGCGTCGGTGGACGAACTGCGGAAAATCCCCGGCATCGGGCGCGACAAGGCGGCGACGCTGGTGGCGGCCTTTGCGCTGGCGCGGCGGATGGAGCAGGAACGCCGCGAGGAATCGCCGGTGCTGGACAATCCGATGACGGTGGTGGAATTCATGCGCGAAACGAACCGGGTGAAAAATGTCGAGTCGTTTCAGGTGCTCCTATTGAACACGCGGAAGAAATTGATTCGCGTCGAGAAGATTTCCGAGGGAACTTTGGACACCATCCTGGTTCACCCGCGAGAAGTTTTTCGGGCGGCGATTACGGCGAACGCTGCGGGCATTGTGCTGGTTCACAACCATCCCAGCGGCGACCCGGCACCGAGCGAGGCGGACATCAAGGTGACGCGGGATTTGATCCGCGCGGGGCAGCTTTTGAAGATCGAAGTGGTGGATCACGTTATCATCGGGCACGCAACGGCGGCGCGGACGAAGGATTATTCATCTTTGCGGGAGCTGGGTTATTTTCAGACATGAAGCCACTTGCTTTCGGCGGGCGGTTTCCGCGATGATTCAATTATGTCAGCCATTTATAAACCCGGCGGGCCGGTGACGTTAAGCGAGGAGGAAATTTTGGCGCTGCATCAAAAGCTTCGTGATATGCGCCACGATGTGAATGGCCGACTGGCGAACATTGTCGCCGCCGCCGAATTGATACGGATGCGGCCGGAGGCGACGGCGGAACGCCTCAAGCTATTGCTGGAACAGCCACACAAGGCGGCGGAAACCATCCTGCAGTTCTCCGGCGAATTTGAAAAAGTTTTCGGCATCAGCCGGAAGTGAGCGCGCCGCCCTGCATGGAAAAGCCGGAAGCAGAACTCATCACGGCGGTGTTGAAAGGCGACAGCGCCAGCTTCGAGCCGCTCATTCGGAAATATTCCCCGCGCGTGTTTGCGACAGCGCGGCGTTACGCCCGGCGGGACAGTGAGGTTGAAGATATTGTCCAGGAGGTCTGGCTCAAGGCGTTCGACAAGCTGAAAACCTTTCGCAGCGAAGCGCCGTTCGAACACTGGCTCATGCGGATGACGGTGCGGATCTGCTATGATTTTCTGCGCGGGCACCAGCGCAACCGCGAGGCATCGTTCAGTGAAATTTCCGAGCCGGAAGAGGACTGGCTGGATCGCTTCGTAGCCGACCCCAGCAGCGCCGCCGAGGACGCGGAAGCGGCGAAACTTTTGATTGGCCGCGTGCTGGAAAGACTTTCACCACCGGCGCGGCTGGTCATCCAGCTGCTGGAAATCGAGGATCGTTCGGTCAAGGAAATCGCCAAAATCACCGGATGGTCGATGCCGCTGGTTAAGGTCCGAGCGTTCCGCGCCCGGGCTGAAATGCGGAAAATTCTGACCCGTATGACGCAGGAGAAATATTTGTAACCGCTCAGGAAACCAGATCGTCCAACTTTGAAGAGAGCGTATGAACACCGCAGCATTACATGAAAAATTGATTAGCGCCGCCCGGCGGCAAGACCCGGACAAGCGGGTGCCGTATGCCTTTGAAAAACGCATCATGGCGCTTATTGCGTCGCGTGCCGTCGCAGACCGCTGGGTAGTCTGGTCGAGCGGACTGTGGCGGGCCGCCGTCTCGTGCGTGGCCGTGGCCGTGGTTTTCGGCGCAGCGGTGCTGCTCCTGCCGTCCTCGGCAAACAGCAGCAAGGATCTGTCGCAGGATTTTGAAAACACCTTGCTGGCTTCAGTGGATCAGCCCGATAATTCTTCGATGCCGTGAATAACTGGAAGGTTATTTTTGCGACGGTGGTCATCTTTGGCACCGGTGTAATCACCGGGGGGTTGCTGGTAAATTACGTCCACTATTCCCATCCGAAGCTTCAGCGCCCCAAGCCGTCCGTTGCCGCCGAAGTGCGACCGCCCGCCACCAACTCTCCCGCGCGGTCGGCGGACAATGTCAAACTGCGCCCAGCGGAAGTCTTGAACAAACAGTTTTTACTCCAGCTTGACACGGCGTTGCATCTAAAACCGGACCAGCGCGAAGCAATTCAAAAAATCATCGGTGAGGGCCAAAACCAGATGCGCAAAGTTATTTTGGACGCACGGCTGGAAATTCGCGAAGTCCTCACGGCGGAACAGCAGAAAGAATTTGACGACCTTGTGAAGCGCCCGCTCCGTCGTCCGCCATCCGGCACAAACACGACCGTGTCCTTGCCGTCGGTTTCCAATCCCGTACTGACATCCACCAACACGCCGTAGTTTTTATCCCCCCTCGATCACCGCGCTGATTTTTTTGCGCAGTTCCTTGTTCACGGAATTCACCGGGCGGTTGGCATCAATAATCTCGAACTTGTAGGTTTTCTGAAGCTGGCGGAACGCTTCGCCCATCGCTTCCTGGTATTTCAGAAAGCTGTCAAAGACATTGCGCGAGAAGCCCAGATCCATGCCGCTCTCCCAATAATCCAGCGTCGCTTTTTTTGAGAGATTGCGCTGGACGAGTTCCTCCGGTTCCACTGAAAGGTAAAACACGGCATCCGGCACCGGTGCAATGCCATAAAGATTTTTTAGCCATTTTTCGTCCATGCCACGCACCATGTCACGTGCCATCAGCGTGTAAATGTAGCGGTCCGCCAGCACAATGAACCCGGCCTTGAGCGCGGGGATGATGATGTTCGACAACTGGTCGGCAAAGTCAGTCGCGTAAAACAAGCTCAAGGTCGTCCGGCTCAAAACATTTCCTTCCTGCGCCTTTTCCAGTTCCTCGCTGACGAGCGTGGAGCGTTTCAGGCCGACCTGCACGGTCGGGCGGCCGTTGATTTCGAGCCAGCTCACCAGCTCGGCGATTTGCGTGGAGCGACCGGAGCCGTCCGCGCCTTCGACGACGATCAGCTTGCCGCCGAGGTCTTCAACCTTCACGCGGGGGATGCCGTGGCCGTAAAATTTATGCGTGGTCTTTGCGCTCATGCGGCCTTGTCCTCCAATTCCTCCTTGCCTTCGCGTTCGCCCGCCAGCGACGGCGGCAACGGCAGCGGACTGCGTCGCTTGAATTTCTTCAGGTCAATTTTTTCGCTCACCAGCTTGCGGACGAGTACTTGTTGTTTCTCGACGGTCTCGTTGGCATCCATGATAACGAAGTTGAATTCCTTGCTCATCGCGAGGTATTGGTCGAGGATGCGACCTTGGAAAATCTTGAAGCTTTCGTAGGGGTCGGTTGAAAGGCGCAAATCCATCCCGGCTTCGAAAAATTTCAACTTGGGCCGGCCTTCCAGAATACGGTTGAGTGACACCTCCAAGTCCGCCTTGAAAAACATTGTTAGATCTGGCGCGCAGGCGAAACTGTAATTGCCGCGCACCCATTCCGGTGGACAGCCGCGCGTCACATCCCGCGCGAATGCCGTGAACACATACCGGTCGCACAGCACGATGTAGCCCGCGCGCAGCAGCGGCACCAAATGCCGTTCATAACGGTCGGCGAAATCCGTCGCATGAATCAGGCTGAACGTCGTCGGCGTGAGCAACTCGCGCTTCTTGCCCTTGCTGGTCGCGGATTTAACCAGTTCGGATGAGTTCCATTCGCTGAAATAGACCTTGATGCCCTCGGCCTCCAGCCAGCGTTTGAGCAGGTAAATCTGCGTGGACTTGCCAGACCCGTCGAGACCCTCGACGGCGATAAGCCGGCCCGGAAAATTCATTTCGGCAAATGTTTTCATGCATCGCGTCAGGCGCGGTTATTAATGCTAATGAAAGTCATGTCGGTCACAAGCCAAAGATTCTACCGCAGCTCTCGCTGAATCGACGTTAAAGCCGGGTAAAAATGCGCCGTGCCGCGAAAGCGGATTGTTTGTGAAACCCAGCTGAGACAATTCACTTTGGCCGTGTTTCAGCTTTTCGAGAAATAATTTTCAGCTACACTCCGCCTAATGTTTCGCACACAGGATTTACACGTCAAAGAAATCGTTCCGCTGCTCTCACCGCGCGCCTTGAAGGCTTTGTCGCCGACGCCAGAGGCCGTTAATGCTACCGTGGCGCAGGCTCGCGAGCGGATCATCCGCATTTTGAAACTGGAAGACCCGCGCCTGCTCGTCGTCATCGGGCCATGTTCGATTCACGACGGAAAAAGTGCGCTGGAATATGCCGCGCGCCTGGGCAAGTTGCAGCAGGAATTTGCTGACAAAATGGAAATTGTCATGCGCGTCTATTTTGAGAAGCCGCGCACGACCATTGGCTGGAAGGGGCTAATCAACGACCCGCACCTCGACGGTTCGCAGGACATCGAAACCGGTTTGAAAATCGCGAGGAAACTGTTACTCGAAATCGTCGGCATGGGGCTGCCGGCGGCAACGGAATTTCTTGATCCCATCGTGCCGCAATACATCGCTGATCTCATCACTTGGGCGGCCATCGGCGCGCGCACCACGGAATCGCAGACACACCGCGAAATGGCGAGCGGCCTCTCCATGCCCGTCGGCTTGAAGAACGCGACAGATGGCAGTTTGCACGTGGCGATTGACGCGATGGGTGCCACGCGGCATCCGCACAGTTTTCTGGGCATGAACGAGGACGGCGTGACCGCCATCGTGCGCACCAATGGCAACCCGCATGCGCACGTCGTCCTACGTGGTGGCCGCGCCATGACAAATTATGACGCGGCCAGCATCCAGGCGGCGGCGGCAAAATTAATTTCCGAAAAACTGCCGCCGGTGCTGATGGTGGATTGCAGCCATGCGAATTCAGAAAAGAAATTTGCCAAGCAGGAGGAAGTCTGGCGCAACGTCATCGAACAGCGAGTTGGTGGCACGAAATCACTCATCGGTCTGATGGTCGAGAGCCACCTGTGCGAAGGCAACCAGCCGATTCCGAGGGATGTTTCCGCATTGCGTTACGGCGTGAGCATCACGGATTCTTGCATCGGTTGGGATGCGACGGAGCGGATGCTGCGCTGGGGGTATGAAACGTTTAAGAAAGCGCATTGACGTTTGGCACGGTTTGCGGCACAAAACGTGCCGCCATCATTGTTCACGCAAAAACCATGATCAACTTTAAAATTTCTCCCAAGATTGGATTCGTAACGGCCGGTTATTTATCAATTGTTGGGACTTCGACGTTTGCCGGCGGTTTTGATCTGCCGGATCAAGATGCATTCGCCGTGGCGCGCGGCCTAGCCGTGGTGGCCACGGCGGACAATCCGGCGGCCATTTTTTACAATCCGGCCGGCCTGACGCAATTGACGGGCAATAATCTGGAGGCGGGGTTTTATGGGATTTACCTTGACCCACAATACACCCCGCCCGGTGGCGGCAATACGTTTCACAACCAAGAACCGTTCGGCGGCGTTCCGCAATTGTTTTATGTCCACGGCAATGAAAAACAGACGTTTTCCTACGGGTTGGGCGTTTATGCGCCATCGGGTTTGAGCGTCCGCTGGCAGGACAATGCCCGACTGCGAACGGCGGGGGTGCAGGGTTCGCTTGAACAAATCGCTATCAACCCGGTGGTGGCGTTCAAGTTGCTGGATTCGCTGTCCATCGGCGGTGGCCTGTCGGCCAATTATGCAAATCTCGATTTGCGGCAGGGGATTGCTTGGCCGAACCAGCCGTATGACCAGTTCCGTTTCCAAGGTGACGGTTGGGGATTATCGGGCAACGTAGGATTGCTTTGGAAACCGCTTGAGCAATTATCCTTCGGTGCCTCGTTGCACACCGGCACCAAAATAAATTTGAAAGGCTACACATCGGCTTACAACAATCAGTTGGGTATTCCCGGCTATCCAGAATTTTCGACGAGCGCCAGCGCGCAGGCGGATTTCCAATTTCCACTGAAGGCTGAAGCTGGTTTCTCTTACCGTCCAACACCAAAGTGGAATCTGGAGTTTGACGTGGATTACACGGACTGGAATAGCATGGGCACGGTCAACATCCAGCAGGCGCACGGCGTGCCGGGATTGTTTCCGCAAAACATTGCGCTGCCGCTGGAGTGGAAATCAAGCTGGTATTACGAATTAGGGGCGACGCGGTATTTTGACAACGGCTGGCATGTGAGCGCCGGCTATATTTTCAACCAAAACGCCGTGCCGGACGCCAATTACAATACCGTCGTGGCGGACGAAAACCGGCATTTCTTCAGCGTGGGTGTTGGTCACAAAGGTAAACAGCTTGATTTCGACGTGGCATATCAGTTTGGTTATGGCCCTGATCGGACGGTGAACGGGAGCGTGAATCCGGCTGCCAACGGCACTTATGGTTTTTTCAGCCATGCGGTGGCGGTCAGCGTCGGATGGCATTTTTAAGCCGGCAAAAAAATTTACGGGCACGCTAATAATCATTTTGAGTTGCCGGATAAAATATTTAATGCTGGTGTCTGATGAACCACTCTCTGAATGGTAACGGCAATGGAATAAGCGACCTGAAAAGGCGACCCAAGCCGGAGTTGACAAAAGCCCAGGTCAGTACAACCCTGTCTGGCACTTCAGAGACACAAGTGGTTTTTCAAACCGCCGAGGGCGTCACCTTGCGTGGCATTCCCTTGCGAATAAAACGGCACTCCCTCGTTTTTGAATTATATGATCCGGGCTGGGAACCGCAATTATCCGAGTGTTTACGTTGTTTTCAGGTGGTCGGATCGGATGGCGTTCTCTATGCCGGACGCGCGGTTGTGCGCAACGTAGTCAGCGATGGAATCAAAGTCACGCACGAGGTGAACCTTGACGAGCATTCCTGGGCAGATTTCACCTTCGCCAAAGGGCACAACAACAAACAGGGAATCCAGAGCGGCTTTAAATGTTTTCTGCTAGATTGGCAACAGGCTTACTATGTGAGAGAGGATTACAAAGTTGCCATCGCGGATCTCCAAACGTTCATGATGCAGTTACGCTTGTGGCTGGATCAGGCGGAACTCAAAATCGGCCTTGCGCCAAAAGCCGACCGCGACCGACAGGAAAATAAAATCGTGGAAGAACTGCGGGATTCCGTCATTGCCGCGCTAAACAGCCTTTTTGAACGCTTTGAAATCGTATCGGAGAAGATCGACCCCGAACTGCTGCCATTTCACCGTGCTTATGGCAGACTGAATTTGCATTCGCTCATCTTGGGATCCCCATTTATGCACCGCACCTACACCAAACCATTGGGTTATGCGGGCGATTATGAAATGATGAGTATGATTGTGCGGAATGGACTCGAGGGCCAGTCGGCGTTTGCCAAGCTCATCAATGCGCATCTACTGGATCAACCGCCCTGTCGTGCGGTTCGAAACCGGGTGGATTTTTTGAATGCCAGAATAATTGAGGAGGTCAGCCGGGTGGCTCGGCAGCGGCAGGGCGACAAAGCGAAAATATTCTGCGTGGCTTGTGGTCCGGCATGGGAGGTCGTAAATTTTGTGGCGGAGCATCCTCTGGCTAATCAAGCTCAGATAACTTTATTGGACTTCAATGAAGAAACCTTGCGCGACACCGGCAACAAGATTTCCGAGACCATTCGCAAACACCAGCGCCGAACTCAGGTGAAACTCATAAAAAATTCGGTGCAGAATCTTCTTCGTGCTAAACACAAAAAAACCGCCGAGTATGACCTTATTTATTGCTCCGGCCTTTATGATTACTTGAGTGACACGGTTTGTCTGGCACTGAATACTCTCTTGTATGATATGCTGGCTCCTGGCGGAATGCTTGTGGTTGGCAACTTTGCCAAAGATACTGCAGGCAGAAATCTTATGGAACATCTCATGGATTGGTTTCTTATTTACCGGAATCAACAGGAATTACTGGAACTAGCCCCTAAACAAATGGCGCGGGAAAATTGCCGTGTTCGTTGTGAGGCTGCTGCCGCCAACCTGTTTTTAGAGGCGCGCAAGCCCCAATGAATGCAATCGAACTCCAGCGGGAATACGAAGAGGAAAATCGGCGCGATTTTATTACCGCCGCCACATTGGGGACGGCTATCTGCATTCCGCTCAATTTGCTGTGCCTGTTCATGGATCATTATATGTATCCAGACAAGGCGCCGCTTTTCTTCAAAGCTCGGCTCCTCAGCGTTTTGGTGACCGGCGTGGGTTGGTTTTGGTTTAAAACTAAAACGGGCCGTACCTATCCACGATTTGAAGCCATGTGGTTCTTGAGCCCGCAGGTGATGATCTTGTGGATGATCTCCGCCGCTGACGATCCCTTTGGAATTTATTACGCCGGTTTAAACATTGTGCTGCTGGGCATGGGTCTGCTTACCCCTTGGGCTTATATTCAAAACTTAATGTTTTGTATTTTTACCTTGGTTGCATATTCGTTTATTTCTTTCGAAGCGGAGCATCCTCAGCCATTCAAATATATCTTAAATAATTTGACGTTTCTATTTTTGACGTCAGCTCTGGTGGTGGGTGGCAGCATAGCCAGCGCCCGACAACGCCTTCGGGAGTTCACGCTGCGCTACCAGCTAGACCAGAACAAACGCGAACTGGAAACCACCAACCTCAAGCTGGGCGACCAGAACATCGCCCTAAATAAAGCCAACCGCGAAATCAAGGAGGCCGAAATCCAACTGGTTCAGGCCGAAAAGATGTCCTCGCTCGGACGCTTTAGCGCCGGTCTCATGCACGACATTCTCAACCCGCTCAATTACGCCCGCACCGGCACCTTTACCCTCCGCAAAAAAAGCCTTCATCTGTCCCCTGAACTACGTGTGGAGTTTGATGAAATTCTCACCGACATAGAGGACGGCCTCAAACGCGTGAACCACATCGTATCCGATCTCCGCTCTTTCACTCATCCTGGCGGCCAAGCACCGGAATCCGTTGACATCGTGGACGTTTTCAAGACCTCGCTCCGTTTCGTCTCCGGCGAGTTGAAGGAAAAAAATATTTCCCTTGAACTAAACCTTGTTCCCGACCAAAGAATCTGGATTGGCCGTAATCAGTTCATTCAGGTGCTGGTCAACCTGCTGGAAAATGCCATTGATGCGCTAGCTGAAAAAACTTTTCTAACTGGCGAGCATGCGGTTATTCAAATCTCTAGTCACGCCAAGGATGACCGCTGCTTAATTATCATCCGCGACAATGGTCCAGGCATCAGCACGGAAATCCGCCCCAGGATTTTCGACCCGTTTTTCACCACCAAGGATGTGGGCAAAGGCACGGGGCTGGGCCTGAGCATCTGTTTCGGCATCATTCATGGCTATGGAGGAAACCTCATAGTGAACAGCGAGCCGGGGAAATTTTGCGAGTTCACCCTCGACCTGCCCGCCAATGAAGCCGCCGTCCAATCACAACCAAAAAATGCAGACTGATTACGACTATAAGAAACTTGCCATCCTCTATGTGGATGACGAGGAAAAGTCCCTGACAACCTTTTCCCGCGCCTTCGGGAGTGAATTCCGCATCCTCACGGCTAGCAATGCGCAGGATGGATTGAAGTTGATTGAGGGCCACGGCAATGAAATTGCCATCCTGATGACCGACCAGCGGATGCCCGGCGAAAAAGGCGTCTGGCTTCTTGAGCGCGCCCGCCAGTTTCGCCCACGCATTTTGCGCATTCTCGTCACCGCCTACACGGATATGGACGCGGCCATCCAGGCCGTGAACAGCGGGGCCATATACAAATTCATCACCAAACCGTGGGATCCCGCACAACTTGAACTCACGCTCAAACAGGGACTCGAATTCTTCTTGGTGCAGGCCGAGCGCGACCAGTTGCTCCGCGAAAAAATGTCCGTGCTCCGCAACATGATGATTGCCGACCGTATCGTCAGCCTCGGTCTGCTTGCCGCCGGCTTGAGCCATCACATCAAAAACTCGATGGTTGCTGTTAAAACCTTTCTCGAACTCGCGCCCCTCAAGATGGCCGAGGAAAAAGGCAACCCCGACAGCCTGCGCGACCCGGATTTCTGGCGCGAATACCACCAGAACGTTCAGGGACAGGTTGAAAAAATCAACCTTTTGCTCGCAGATTTGCGCACAGCCTCAGAGAATAATTCCGGAGAGCCGTTCGCCGACCAGATTCATTTGAAATCCGCCGTTGCCAAATGCCTCGATCGGTTGAGCGATTCGCTCGCCACGCGCCGGCTTGATGTGCAAAATCAGATTTCAGATTCCCTGCCGCCGCTACAGGTGGACAAGCCCAAGTTTGACCGGATGTTGGAATTGCTGGTGAAGGATGAATTGGCCATGCTGCCTGCCGGCAGCCGCATCACTTTTTCGGCCGAACTACAAGGTGGTGAAATGGTCATTAAACTTACCGACAATGGTCCAGCACTGCCGCAAGAAGCTCTGCGCGTCGTGTTGGATCCGTTCGTGGTCACCAGTGGCAAGACCTCGGAATATGGCATTAACCTGATGGCCTGTTTTTTTATCGCCCATCATCACGGCGGCAAAATTGAGGCGCAAAACCTGCCTGAAGCTGGTAATTGTTTCACCATCCGTCTTCCCCTTCAACCCGGCACGGAGGTTCCCTCGGCCAACGACACGGAGTTTTTGAAAAAAGCGTTGTTGAACGAAGGCCTTTGGAATCAACTCATCACTAACGGCTAAAATTTTAGACACGACAAGTTAGTTTGACTTTTTAACAGTGCCTGCGGAACATGAAGAGCCGTTGATGATTATACTCCGAAACCCATTTTTGCCTGTCAGATTATGAAGACAATTCTGGTTTTGTCTCCTCATCCTGATTTTGCCGAGAGCGTCCGCGCCAGTCTTAACCCGGAACAATATCGTGTTGTCCACCGGCTTAATGTAGAGGAGGCCGAACCGCTCCTCATCCACAGTCTGACCAGTGCCTGCATTCTTGACGCGGATCTCATGGGCGTCGAAAGCGTCTGGGTAATTGAACGCCTCCGCCGGCGCGACGCCCGCACGCCCATCATCGCCTATACTGAAACCACGCAATCCGACTGGGAGGAAGAAGCCTTCCTGCGCGGGGTCACGCATATTTTAACCAAGCCCGTCCGCCACCGCCTGCTGAATTCCGTTTTGGAAAGGCTCACCAACCTGGCCGCCGCCAGTGCGCGCCCTGCCAGTATTCCGACCGGAAATTTGCCAACACTTTCGCGCACCGCAGTTCAGCACACCGACGCCGAACGGTTCATAAACGCGTCGCAGACGCTCGACGTGCTTCGTGATTTTTCATCCATCCTTACGCACTCGCTCGATGCCGAGGCGATGCTGAAACAATTCCTCCAGTTTCTCCGCGAAATTTTGAGCGTCAATCGCGTTGCCATTTTCTTAAACCGCCCCTGCTCGCCGCTTACCGAAGTTTTGTCGCCAGAGGATGCGCGGCGGCTGCGCGTGGCGGCGGCCATCGGCGTCTCCTCCGGCCTGCTCGAACATTTTGAACTGTCGCTCGACTCGGGTATCGGCGCGCAAATTTCCCGGCTGGGCCGCATCCTGCGCCACGATAGCGACGAAACCCGCACGGACAGCGAAGCCCAAAAGGAATTTGAACTGCTCGGCGCGCAGGTCGCGGTGCCGATTCCCAGCCGCGATACCATCGTCGGCGTCGCCGTTTTCGACGGGCGCGTCACCGGCGAACCGCTGGTGAATGTGGAACTGGAATTGATTTTCCATCTGCTCGAACAGGTCGGCCTCGCGTTACGCAACATTTGGCTCCACGACCAGCTGGCTGGCAACCACGAGATGATGACCAACGTGCTTCGTGAATTGAGCAGCGCCTGCATCGTCATTGGTCGCGACCTGAAGGTGCTCCACGCGAACAAGGCGGCCCGTCGCCATTTCGGCCGTAAAAACGAGCGCACCGGCGGCTTGGAATTTAGCGACCTGCCGCAGTTGCTCGGGGGGAAAATTTATCAGGTGTTGAAAACCGGCGCGGCGCTGGAGCCCTTCCGCTACGAGCCGGAAAACTCACCGGGCACGATCTATTCGGTCAGCGTGCTGCCCTTCCAACGCGGCAACTCCACCGTGCCCATTTCGGCTTTGCTGACCGCCGATGACCTGACACAGGGCGAACAATTGCGCCAGCTCGAAATCGAGGCCGCCAACCTGCGCCTCATCCGCACGATGGCCGACCGGCTGGCGCACGAAATCGGTAACGTCATGGTGCCCATATCCACGCACCACCAGTTGCTCGGCGAAAAATTTGCCGATCCGGAATTTCGCAAATCGCTGGAAGGAGCGCTGGGCGATGGCGTCAAACGTGTCTCCCGCCTCCTCAGCCAGATGCGGTTCCTTGCACACGAAGGCCATCTCGGACAGGAGTCGTTCCCGGTTGAGAAAATGCTTTTGGAAGCTTATCAGGAAGCCATACGTCACCAGCCGACAGCGGGTGCCCAATTGATATTCGACAATACCGGCGCACCGCTCATCATCACCGGCGATCGCGCGGCTTTGAAACACGCGATGTCAGAAATCATGATCAATGCACTGCAGGCCAATCTTAAAAAACCACAGGTTGATGTTCGGGTGGATTCAACCGACAGTAACGCCGTGACCATCGAGGTGCAGGACACCGGCACCGGCTTCAGCATCGAATCGGCGCAAAAAGGGACGGCACCGTTTTACACCACGCGTAACGTCGGTCTCGGTCTCGGTCTGGCGGTCAGCCAGAAAATAATCGAGAGCCACAACGGCAAACTCGAAATCATCCCGTCCCCATCCGGCTTCGTGCGGGTGTCCTTGCCAATGGAAGTCCAAACCAACTAATTTTTTACCAACAAAAAGCCCGCAAGGTTTAACCTGCGGGCTTTTTATTGTATTGGAGTGGAAAATTCTAGCCGTTGTCGCCGATGGCTTCCACGGGACAGCCTTCCTTGGCTTCCTTGCAGCGGGTTTCTTCCTCCGGCGAGGTGGGTTGCTTGTAGACGAAGGTGTACCCACCGTCTTCATTGCGCTTGAAATTGTCCGGCGCCGTTTCACGGCACAGGTCGCAGTCAATGCACTGGTTGTCAACGTAGTATTTGCCCGGAACATTCTCCGGATATTTGTTTGCAGCATCAGCCATAAATTTATTTTATAGTTAGGCGGTAAATATGACCGGACGGCGCAGATAAGGCAAGCCTGTTTTCCCGCTAAAGAAAGATAAAATACTTTTTTATCGGTCGCCGCAGCGTTACTTTTGCCGCCATGCAAGGTGGAATTTTTCGTCGCACTAAAATCGTTTCCACTCTCGGCCCGGCCACGGACTCCGCCGAAATGATCGGCAAGCTGATGGACGCTGGTGTGAACGTCTTTCGCCTCAACATGTCCCACGCGCCGCACGACTGGGTACGCCGCGTGTTCGCGGACATTCGGGCGGAATCGGCCAAGCGTAGCCGCCACACGGGCATTCTGATGGACACGCAGGGTCCGGCCATCCGCACCGGCGACATCGCGTCGCCGCTTGACCTGAAGCCCGGTCAGAAATTCACTCTCACCGTGCGCGGCGAAAAGTCCGAGGAGGAGCATTCCGTGGACGTGAACTACGAGAATTTTATTAACGACATTAGTGTCGGCGATGTGGTGCTCATGGACAACGGCGCAATCGAGATGAAGGTGCTCGCCAAGAACGGCAATAAGGTGCAATGCGAAGTTCTCACCGCCGGCAAGCTCGGCAGTCGCCGCCACATCAACCTGCCCGGCGTCAAGGTCAGCCTGCCCGCCCTCACGGCCAAGGACATCAAGGATGTGAAGCTTGGCTTGGAACTCGGCTTGGATTTCATCGCGCTGTCATTCGTGCGCGAGGCGCGCGACCTGCTGCAACTGCGCGAACTTTTTGGCGAAGAGAGGCCGCATCCGTTTGTCATCGCCAAGATTGAGGATCAGGAAGCCATCAAGAATTTGGAAGCCATTGTGCGCGAGGCGGACGGCATCATGGTGGCGCGCGGCGACCTGGGGATTGAAATTCCTTACGAAGAACTGCCCATCGTTCAGCGCCGCATTGTGAAAACATGCCTGCGCATCGGCCGCCCGGTCATCGTCGCCACACACATGCTCGAAAGCATGATCACTTCGCCGATGCCTACACGTGCCGAAGTGACGGATGTTTCCAACGCGGTTTTTGAGGAGACGGATGCGATCATGTTGAGCGGCGAGACCACAGTTGGCAAATATCCGCTCAAGTGCATCGAGGTATTTGACAAGATTGCCACCCGGATTGAGCGCAGTGGCAATGCGCAGTTCCACGACGCGGCGGAACTCATCAATCCGCGGCAAAAACTCGTCAAGAGCGCCGTTGTCATGGCCAACGAGCTCAAAGCGGCGGCGATTATTTCCTTCACACGCCACGGTCACATGGCACGTTACGCTGGCTGGATGCGCCCGCGCTATTCGCCCATCTACGCGATGTGCGACAATGAACGCTCCGCCAACGAACTGACCTTGAGCTGGGGCGTGACGCCGTTCGTGATGGAGTTTGATTTCATCCAGCCGCAGAACACGATTGAAAGCGGCCTGAAAATGCTTCTCGCTGAGGGCCGTCTGGCTCCGGGTGACACCGTGGTCATCATCGGGGCCATCTCGGTCGGTACCGAAATCGTGGATGCCGTGCAGATGCGGACGGTTTGAACAGAATCTGAAACGAAAACAAAATGCGCGCTGACAGCGTTCTATCGACGCGCTTTGCTTTGCAAATTAAATTATTTCCCCAGCGCCGTCGCCGCGAGCTGAGTGATGTTTAGCACCGCGTTGGGGAACAAGCCCAGCCAGAAGATGCCCGCGATGCAGACCCAGAGGGAAAGCTTTGCTGGCGAAGAAAGTTCAATGGCAGAAAAATTACCCGCTTCCTTGCTCCAATAAATCGCGCGGACGACGCCGAAATAATAGTAGAGCGAGAGGACGACGCCAATCAGCGCCGTGAACGCGAGGCAATAGTAGCCGTGATTGTTCGTAAGCTGCGCGGTTTCGACCACGGCTTTCAGCAGCAGGAATTTTCCGAAGAATCCGGCCAGTGGCGGAATGCCGGCGAGCGAAACCATCGCAATAGTAAGCGCGGCGGCCAGCAGGGGCGAACGCTGGTGCAAACCGGCAAGGCTGGAAATATCTTCCGACGCCAGATGCCGCATCACCAACGTGATGACAAAGAACGCCGCCATCACGGTGAATACGTAACCGGCGAGATAATATAGCAGTGCCGATTGTCCGCTCGCGCTCAAGGCCGCAACACCGAGCAGTAGATAGCCGGCGTGGGCAATGCTGGAATACCCTAAGAGCCGTTTCAGGTTGCGCTGCGGAATCGCGCAGAGGTTGCCATAGAGAATGGTGCCGCCGGAAATAATGATGAGCAAATTAGCCCAATGCGCGGTCACGCTCGGCACGGCGGTGAACAGCACGCGCAGGAGCAGAACAAATCCGGCGGCTTTGGAGCCGATGGCAAGAAATGCGGTTGTCGGCGTCGGCGCGCCTTGATAAACGTCCGGCGCCCAGATCTGAAACGGGAACGCGGCGATCTTGAAGCCGAGGCCGACCAAAACCAAGAGCACGCCCAAGAAGAAGATTTGGCTCGCCGCGACCTCCGGGGTTTTAGCGAGGAATTGGGCCAGATTGTTGAAATTCAATTCCCCAGTCGTGCCCCAGATCAGCGCGATGCCGAACACCATGAACGCCGAGGACAATGCGCCGAGGATCAGATATTTCACGCCGGCTTCAAGCGACTGAAGCTTGTTGCGTTGAAAACTGACGAGGATGTAAAACGTGATCGTGATTAGTTCGATGGAGACGAACAGCATCGTAAAGTCATTGGCCGAAGCGGCAAACAGCATTCCGGCGAGCGCGAAGAGAATGAGTGAATAATATTCCGCCACGCTGCCTTCGGCGAGTTTGTCAGAAAACTCTGCGGCCATGAACAGCACTAAGATGGCTGCAACAATGAACAATTGTTTGAAGAATAAAGACAGCGCATCGTTGATAAACATCCCTCCAAACGCAGTGCCAAACTGGCCACAACTGCCGTTGCCGCTCAAACTCGTGACCAGCAAAACGCCCAGCGCCGCAATGGCGGCGTAACCGATGAAGCGGCGGCGCTCGGCGGGCACGAACATATCGGCCAGCATCAGCACGAGGCTGAGGCTGATCACCGAAATTTCCAGCATTATCAGGAAGGAATTCATTTGTTTTTCGCAACAAGATTTGCAGCGGGCACACCCTCCTCGACGGCCACCACAGCGTTGCCAGTCGCCAAGGCGACAATTTTCTGCACGTCGGGATTGATTTTTTCTGTGAGCAATTTTGGCACGAAGCCAAACACCAACAGACACACCAGCAGCAATGCGTAAGGCAGCTTGCGCCAGGCGTCCGAAGCGTCGGCGAGCGAATCCCATTTTTCCGGCAGCGGGCCGTGGAGGATGTTGCGGATGGCGCGCGTCATGTAAATGCCGCCGATGACCAACGCGCCCCACAATGCGATGACGGTGACCGTCGGGAATGTTTTCCATGCACCGAAGAACACTGTGGCTTCGCCGACAAAATTCGCAAAGCCGGGCAGCCCGCAACCGGCCATCGCCGCCATCAATAGCGCCGTGCCGATGAACGGAAGTTTGCGGCAGAAACCGCCAAGTTCGCTGATTTGCAGGGTGCCGGTCTGTTTGTAAATGTAGCCGCTCAAGGCAAAGGTCAGCGCTGCGAGGAAACCGTGCGCAATCATGATCAGCACCGCACCGGTCACGCCGATGAGATTCAGGCTCGCGATGCCGAGGAAAATGAAGCCCATGTGCGCCACGCTGGAATTACCGATGAGCAGGTTCAAATCTTTTTGGCGCATCGCCACCAATCCGACATACAAAATATTGCCGACGCAAAGTAAAGCGAGAAAGTCCATCCAACCTAAACTTAAAAGCCAATGTTGAGTATGTTCGGGCAAGGCCCCAATGAAAAAGCGCGTGACCGAAGTTGATGACAAAACGGGTGAGTTAATACCTTGAGGTAAAAGTGGCAGCGCGATGCGGATTAAACCATAAAGGCCAAATTTCTTCAGCACGCCAGCATGAAGCATTGCAGTCGGTGACGGCGCAACGCCATAGCCTAGCGGTGCCCAGGAGTGAAACGGCCAGAGTGAAACCAAAATGCCCAATCCAAATAAAAGCAGGGGAAAAATGAAACGCTGTGCATTCACCGAGAGCGGATTCGTACTGGCATGCTCAATGATCTTCGGCATGTCAAATGTGTTCGCCCCGGATTGCAGATAAAGCGCGATGAGGCCGATGAGCGCGATGAGCGCTCCGATGCTCAAATACAGCGTGATTTGGAAGGTCGCGTAGTTCTTCTTTTCGCCGCGGCCCCAGACACCGATCATGATGAAGGTCGGCACCAGCGCGAGTTCATGTAGGAAATAAAAGAAGAATAAATCCAAGGACGCGAATGCGCCGAGGATGCCGCCAGTCATCACGAGCAGGAGGATGTAAAATTCTTTTTCACGGGTCTGGATTTCCCAAGAGCAGAGCGCGGCAGCGAAGGCGACGATCGCGCCCATCAAAATCAGGCCGACGTTCAAGCCATCCACGCCGACGTGATAGCTGATGCCGAGCGATGTGGCCCACGGAATTTGCTGCTCGAACTGGAAACCAATTGCGCCGGGCACGAACTGCGCGAACATCTTCACCGCCAGCACCGCCGAGATGAGCGTGGCCAGCACCGCGATGACGCGGATGATGACGCGGTAATTGCGCGGCACAAGCACGAGCGCCAACGCCGCCAGCAGCGGCCAACCTGCGATGTAAGTCAGTATGGACATTTTATTTTCCCAAAACGAAATAGAGCAACAGCGCCACGCCGAGTACGAAGAGGAAGGCGTAAGTCTGGAGGTTGCCGGTTTGCGCGAGGCGCAGTGCGCGTCCGCTCAAATCCGTGCCGCCGCGGATCGCGCCGATGATCGCGCCTTCCAATATCCAGCGGTCAATCCAGTCGGCCACCGCGGCGAGAAAATCGTGCGCGCGGATGAACGTGGCTTCGTAAAGCTCGTCGAAATAAAAGCGGTTCTTCATTGCACGGGAAAGCCAACCAAGTTTTTCGGGCAGTGGATCGGTGGTGGCATTGTTGTAGAGCGAATACGCGAGAAAGAAACCGACGGCCACCGCGCCTAGGCCACAGAGCATCGGGAAAATGTTGTGCAACGGTTCCAGCGCCTGCTGCGCGACGGAAAGCTGCTCGTGGGCGGCGGCAAATTGCGAACCGTAGTTGTTCGTGATGCCGATGAAACCGCCGGCAAATGAGAACACCGCTAGCGCGATCAGCGGCAGCGTCATCACCAGCGACGATTCGTGCGCGTGCGAGGCGGCTTTGGATTTTTCCTTACCCATGAAGACGACGAAGAACAATCGGAACGTATAGAATGTCGTCAGCGCGGCAACGAATACTCCAATGCTAAAGAGAATGTAATTATGCTGCTCCAACGCTTGCGCGAGAATCGCGTCCTTGGAATAGAAACCGCTGAACGGCGGGACACCGCATAAGGCCAGCGTTCCGATGGTAAAAGTAAGGAACGTAACGGGCATTTTCTTGCGCAGGTTGCCCATCTGCCAGATATCCTGCTCGTGGTGCATGCCGATGATGACCGAACCAGCCGCCAGGAACAGCAGAGCCTTGAAAAATGCGTGCGTGGTTAGGTGAAACATCGCGGCCGTGGGGCCGTTCAAACCGACCGTCATCACCATGTAGCCGAGCTGCGAGAGGGTCGAGTAGGCGATGATGCGCTTGATGTCGTTTTGCTGAACGGCCATGAGCGCGGCGAGCAGCGCGGTGAAACCGCCGATGCAGGAAATAACGTGCAGCGATTCGGCGTTAAACAAAAACAGCGTGCGGCACAGCATGTAAACCCCGGCGGCCACCATCGTCGCCGCGTGGATCAAGGCGGACACGGGCGTCGGGCCTTCCATCGCGTCCGGCAACCAGACGTGCAGCGGGAACTGTGCGGACTTGCCCATCGCACCGCAGAAAATCAGCAGGCCGGCGAGCGTGGCACTGGCGCCGAGCAGCACGGGATTGGCCGCGAGCGTGGTTTGCAGCGTGGAAAAACTCAGCGAACCCAACAAGCCCCAAACCATCAGGATACCGAACAGGAAGCCAAAGTCGCCGAGGCGGTTGGTGATGAAGGCTTTTTTTGCGGCGTCGCCGGCGCTGGGTTTTTCAAACCAGAAACCGATAAGCAGATAGCTCGACACGCCGACGAGCTCCCAGAAAATGAACATCATCAGGAAATTGTTAGCCAGCACGATGCCGAGCATCGAGAACGTGAACAAGCTCATGAACGCGAAGAAGCGCGCCATACTTCGGTCATCGTGCATGTAGCCGAAGGAATATATATGAATCGCGCCGCCGACGCCGGTGACGACCAGAAGCATCATCATACTCAAGGCGTCGAGCTTCAGGCCGAAATCAATTTGTAGTCCGCCGATGGACAGCCAGTTCGTGGAGGTTTCACCGCTGAATTGAAATCCGTTGGCGTTGATGAACAATAGCGTCATCACAAAACCCGTGACCACCGCGCCGATGGAGATGAGGCTGCTGATGGTTTTGCTTCGCAACGTAAAAAGCGTTATGACCGCCGCTGACAGCAGCGGCAGGAACAAAATCATCCAAGGTAAATTTTCGTATTTCATCCGTCAGAGTTTCATCGAGGTCAAATCTTCGACATGCGCGGACTGGCGTTTGCGGTAGAGCGCCACGATCAGGGCGAGGCCGACCGCCACTTCCGCCGCCGCCACGGTAATAATAAAAAATACCAGCACCTGGCCGTCGAGCTTGTTGTTGAACCGCGAAAAGGAGACGAGCACCAGATTGGCGGCGTTGAGCATCAGCTCCAGCGACATGTAAATCACCAGCAGATTGCGGCGCATGATAACGCCGAGCAACCCCAAGCCGAACAGCATGAAGCTCACGAACAAATAATGATGAAGGCCGGCGTGCATATTTAACAGGAGCTAGGAGTTGGAAGCTGAAAATTAGGAGAACTCGCGGTGTGCGAGCTCCCAACTTCTAGCTTCAGGTTTCCAGCTTCTAAATTCATTCTAATTTTTTCTTGCTCAACAAAATCACGCCGACCATCGCCACGAGCAGGAGCACGGACACGACTTCAAACGGCAGCGTGTATTGTGTGAACAGGAGTTTGCCAAGCGCGAAAGTGTCGCCTTCGAGTTTGGGTTCATCCACGCCGCCTTTGGCTGTGGACAAAGCCTTGAAAAATGATGAAACGATTCCACCCACGGCGATAATGCCGGCTACGAAGCCAAAAAACTTGATTTTACGACGCTGCTCTTCCTTCAAGTCGAGCAGCATGATGACGAACAAGAACAGCACCATGACGGCGCCGGCATAGACAAGAATCTGCACCGCCGCGAGGAAAAAGGCGTGCAGCAGCACGAACAAGCCCGACATCGAAATGATGGTCAGCACAAGAAACATCGCGCTGGTGACAGGGCTGCGGCTGAACGGATTCGCGACGACGAGGATGGCGCACAACAGCGTCAGCGCCGCGAAGACGTAAAACAAAACGTCTTCCACCGCGCCGCCGCTGACCAAATTGTTAATTTGTTCCATGGCTGATTAGAGCTTCACCGGAAAATTTTCCTGCGCCTTCGCTTCGTCCAGCTTTAATTTCCATTTCTGAATGCCACCGACTTCACCGCCAAGCGACAAAAGTTTTTCCTTATTGTAAATCATCTCTTCGCGGCTCGTGCCGGTGAGCGAATAATCTTTCTGCAAAAAGATCGCCTCTTCGGGACAGACTTCCTGACAGAATCCGCAATAAATGCAGCGGAGCATGTTGATCTCAAATTCCAGCGGCATCTTTTCGGCGTTCGTGCGATCGGCCTTTTGGCCGCTCGCTCCGGGGGGCGTGATGCGGATGGCTTTCGGCGGACAAACAAATTCGCAGAGCTGGCAGGAAACGCATTTCGTGTTGTTGTCCTGATCCCTGACCAAATACGGCGCGCCGCGATAATTTTCCGGCACGGTCCATTTCTGCTCCGGATATTCCATTGTCACGGTTTTGCCGCGGAACAGCGTGCGGAACAAATGTCGGCCCGTAACCTTCAAACCGCCGATGATCACCGGCAGATAAAGGCGCTCCCAGAACGTCAAAGATTTGCGGTTGACTACAATCATGGCGTGCGTTCGGCCAGCGCGGCCGCTTTTATTTTCTGGCCGGCGGCGGTTACAACTTCAAAAACATTGGCGTCCAATTTTTCCAGCAGATAATCTTCGATGGCCAGATATTTCAACTTGGAATTTTCAAACGTGAACATGGCCTGCTCCAGCGTGCCAACCAAGGGATAACCGTGGAGATTAAACGAGGTGTTCAGAACGCCGCCGATGCCGGTAAGCTGGCTGAATTTTTCGACCAAGCTGTAATAATCCGGGTTGGTTTCGCGCCGGATGAGCTGCGGGCGGATGGAGCCGTCCTTCTGGTGCATCGCGGCGCGCAAATGCTTTCTCGCCAGCGGCGTCGATTGGGAGGCGACGATCATGTAGCGGGATGATTCCAGCCCTTTGGCTTTGATTTGTTCCCAATCCGCAAGATATTTATCCGCCCATTCTTCAAGGATGGTTGGTGCAAAGGGCATCCAAAAATCGCGCATTTTAACCGAGTCGTTGACCTCATGAAACATGGCGAAATCACTTGGGTTGGCCAAAATCGCGCGATTGCCGAGCGAGCGCGCCCCCCATTCGCCAGAGCCCTTGAATCGCGCCACAACTTTGAAATCAGCCAGCAATTTTGCAAGCACATCTTCGATATTCGGGTGCTGCGTGATTTTGTATTTGCCTTGATAAGATTCCAGAAATTTGCCGGCTTCCGTGCTCGTGTAGCGCACCCCCAAGCACATGTTGCGCACCGGTTGCATGAGATTTCCGTGTTGGGCCGCCACGGAACCAACTGCACCAATCGGCAGGCTCTCATCGCCGCACGATGGCATGAAGAACGCCTGTTTGACTTCCGGCAACATCAGCAAGCGATGGTTCATCTTGACGTTCATGAATACCCCGCCGGAAAACGCCAGCGTGGTCACGCCGGTTTTCTTGATAGCCGCCTTGACCAGCTTGATGACAGCTTCCTCCAAAAATCGTTGGGCGGCGGCGGCGATGTTGTCGAACCGTTGGCCGACAAAGTTTTCGCGCAGGAAACGATCCATGACCACCAGGTTGAATTGCGAGCCGATCTGGAGCCGTTCTTCGTCCACCCAGATGATTTTTCGGAACTTGTCGCAGAGCGGCAGGTAATATTTTTCATCCGGATAAGCCGCCAGCCCCATCACCTTGTATTCATGTTCCATCGGCTTCATGCCGAGAAAACTCGTCACGTGCGAATAAAAATATCCCAGTGACGCGTCATAACTTGTGCTGGCCACTTGTTCGACCTTGGGTGTTTTGCCGGGTTGAATTTTAAGAATCCGGCCGGACAAACGGTCGCCATCACCGTCAATGGAAATGGATAGGATCGGCTCGCTATGATCCTGAAGGCCATAAAAATAATACGGCGTCAGGCAATGCGTCGTGTGGTGATCCAGAAAATGAATCCGGTCCGGTGTCACCCCGCACAACTCCGACATCAGTGGCACAATCTGCGACCGCATCTTTACCGAAAGCCGGCTATAAAGGTGGTTGCGCAACGCGCGGAACAGCGGCTTAACCGGCAACGCCGATTCAAGGTTGTATTCCGTCCAGTTGTAAAAATTGCGCAGTCGGCCAGTCGAGGCGGTCTGGATTTCCGAAGCCGCACCTTCCACGGCATCCGCCAGATAAAATTCCGAAGACAACGCCACCGCGCCCAAATCTTTTAGCAGACCGCGCTCGGCCAGCAGGCGGATGACTTTGACCGGAATCCCGCCCTGGTTTTTTTTGTTGGTTAATTTTTCCTCGCCTACCACCCAGGCGCAATCCGGGCCGTCCAGCAGGGCGGCGCCGCCGTTGTGTCCTGCATGGATGCCAAGAATTCGCATGTTCATATCAAATTTCATTTCAATTATGACCGTTCCCGCTCATAAAAAACAGCACGATGGCCGTGATTACAATGTTTGCCAGCGCCAGCGGCAAAAACCGACGCCAGCCCAAATCCATTAACTGGTCGTAACGGAAGCGCGGCACCATCCAGCGCACCCAGATGAACACGACCATGAAAAACAGCATCTTCGTGATGAAAACAAAAATGTGCGCGAGGCCCATGCCGAGCGAAGCCGCCGGCTGGTCAAGACCCCAGAACGGCAGAGTCCAGCCGCCGAAAAAAAGCGTTACCATCATGCCCGCCGACGCGAGCATCGCGGCGTATTCGCCCATCGGGAACATGGCGAATTTCATCGAGCTGTATTCCACATTGTAGCCACCGGCCAATTCCTGCTCGGCCTCGGCGAAATCAAACGGCGTGCGGTTGGTTTCCGCGAACGCCGACACGAGGAAAATGATGAACGAAACCGGCGCGTAGCAAATCAGCCAGCCGTGCGTCGTCTGCCATTCGATGATGCCGCTCAAGTTCAAATTGCCCGCGATCAGCAATATCGGAATCACCGACATGCCCATCGCAATTTCATACGAAATCATCTGTGCACTGGCCCGGATGCCGCCGAGGAAAGGATATTTCGAATTCGCCGCGTAGCCCGCTAGCACGATGCCGTAAACGCCCAGGGACACGATGCCAAACGTGTAGAGGATGCCGACGTTCAAATCTGCGATGACCATTTTCTGCGCGCCCATGACCGAACCGAACGGAATTACCGCCACCGTCATCAGCGCCGGAACCACCGCCACGGCGGGCGCGAGCCAGTAATAGATTTTCTTTACTCCGCCCGGCGTGAAATCCTCCTTCAAAAACGATTTCAAACCGTCGGCCAACGGTTGGAAAAAGCCGATGCGCGTCAAAAACGGGCCGAGAACCGGAATGTATTTCACGAACGGCGGCGCGACGCGGTTGGGGCCGGGCCGGTCCTGAATCCACGCGGCGATCTTGCGCTCCGCCATCACGGAATACGCCACCATGGTCATCAACGCGCCGAAAACCACGGCGACCTTAACCACGCTAAAGATGATGAAATACCAGTCCATTTTAGATTTGCACCGTCACGCCGGTGTCACCGAGGCTTACCCAGGTCAAACCGGTGAACGCGGGCACTTCCTTGGCCATTTGGTTGAAGAGGCCTTCAATCGTCACATGGCCATTCTGGCCGGTGACCTTGTGAACGAGGTCTTGCAAAAACTCCCATTCGGCGCGCGCGTCGCCGGGCGCTTCCACGGCCTTCATGAATTTCTGGACGCGGCCTTTGGTGTTGGTGAATGAGCCGCGCTTTTCCGCGGGCGCGCAGCCGGGCAAAACAAAATGCGCCAGCCGGGTCGTCTCGTTCGGCAAAATATCGCTGACGATCAGCGTGTCCAGCTTGGCGAGCAATTCCGCCGTGATGCCGTGTTCTTCCACGACTTCGCTGATGGTTTCCTTCTCTCGCAATTTATCGGTGTTGACCGCGCGCTTGACGATATTCTCACCGAAAACGATGAGCGTCTTGATTTTTCCGCTGGTGATGCCGTCGGAAATTTTCACCAAGTTGATGCCCATTTCAGTGAAACATATGCCTGTGAGCCGCGCGCCATTCGTGTTCGGATTTTTGTCCGCGCAGACCAGCAGCTTGTCGGACTGGCCTTCACGCGGAATCGCATCGCTGATCGCACCAAGCTTGGCCTTCAATTTTGAAATCAGCCAAAGCTCCTCGTTCGTCTGTCGCGCTGAGGCGATGATGGCCACGGAACCCGCCGGAGCTTTCTTGAGCATGTCGGAAATTTCGTTGAGCGCAGCCGTCCAAGTGGATTTCTGACCGCGCACCAGAACATTTTTCAAACGGTCGACGCGCCCGATCCATTTGTAATTCAAGCGGCCGGCGTCGCACATCCACGAAGCGTTGACGGCGTCGTTGTCGCGCGGCGTGTAACGGTAAATCTTTTCCTCGCGCGAGCCGATAATGACATTGCAACCTGTCGCGCAGCTGGTGCAAACGCTCTTGGTTTCTTTGAGGAACCATGCGCGCATCTGGAAACGGAAATCTTTCGACGTCAGCGCGCCGACCGGGCAAACGTCCACGGTATTCAGTGTGTAATTGTTGTCGAACGGCATTCCCGGGAACGTCGCAATGGTATTGTAACTGCCACGATTGATGATGCCCAGCGAGTCGTCCTTGGCGATGTCGCGCGTAAAGCGGATGCACCGCGTGCAGAGGATGCAGCGTTCCGCATCAAGTAGGATGCGCGGCCCGAGATCAACGGCCTTCGGCTTGTGAACCTTCGCTTCAACGAAGCGGCTCGCGCTCTGGCCATAGTCCACGGAATATTCCTGCAACTTGCATTCGCCGGCTTGGTCGCAAATCGGACAGTCGAGCGGATGGTTGATGAGCAGCGATTCGAGAATGCTTTCGCGCATCTGCTTCACGACGGGCGTCTTGGTGTAAATTTCCATTCCCGGCGAAATCGGCGTGGCGCACGCGATGGCGGGACGCGGCGACTTGGCGATCTTGAATGTGCCGTCGGGATTGACCGCCGGCTTGCGGTCGGGGCCGAGCGCTGGCGTCCCGAACTCGACAAGACACATGCGGCAGTTGCCGACGATCGGTAATTTCGGATGCCAGCAATAATGCGGCACGTCCGTCTTGGCCAACTCGCACGCCTGGATCATCGTTGTGGGCATGAGCTTGCCGGACCAATCGGCCATGAGCCGCGGCACTTCGATTTCGCGCCCGTCAATCTTCACCTTGATCTTTTCGATCGCCGATGTGCCGGGCTTCGTTTCAGTTGTGGCGACGGTGGACATTGAAATCAATGGGGCGCGGCTTCCAGTTGTTTGGCTTCCGGCGCGGCAATTTCCTTTGCGCGACGTTCCTCGTCAGCGGTGCCTTTGGCGATGAATTCATCTTTGAACTTCGCGAGAAAACTTTGCACCGGCCAGGAACAGGCTTCTCCGAATGCACAAATCGTACGACCGCCGGGAATATTGTCGGCGATCTTACCGAGATAATCCGCGTCCTGCTTGCGGCCTTCGCCGTGTGTGAGGCGATGCAGCGTCTTGCTCATCCAGAGCGAACCTTCGCGGCAGGGCGTGCATTGGCCGCAACTCTCGTGCGCGTAAAATTCGGAAAGATTCGCGAGCGCCTCGACGATATCCACGCTATCATCCATCACGATGATCGCGCTGGAACCACTCATGGTGCCGGCTTGCGCGAGCGAATCGAAATCGTAAGGCAGATCGAGCATGTCGGTATCGACCAGAATTTCTTTGCCCTCGGCGTCTTTTTTCTTGAGCTTGAACTTCTCGCCGGCCTTCAAAATCTTCGAGGACGAACCGCCGGGTATAATGGCCTTCAACTGGCGCGGTGGCCGCCCCGGCTCGGGCTCGCGAAGACCGCCGCCGAAATTCTTATCGTAAAGCAATTCACGGAGCGTCGCCTTACCGACTTCGATTTCGTAATAGCCGGGACGTTTGACGTGGCCGCTCAAGCTGACGATGCGCGTGCCAGTGTTGTTCGGCGTGCCAAGCTTGGCGAATTCCGCGCCGCCCATCGCGATGATGTGCTTCACATTGCAGAGCGTCTCGACATTGTTGACGATGGTTGGGCACATCCACAGACCGAGCACGGCCGGAAAATACGGCGGCTTGATGCGCGGATAGGGACGCTTGCCTTCGAGTGATTCGATGAGGCCGGTTTCTTCGCCGCAAATGTAAGCCCCCGCGCCGCGATGAACGTAAATTTCCAGATCGCAGCCCGTGCCAAGAATGTTTTTTCCTAGGAAACCTTTCGTGCGCGCCTCATGCAACGCCTGTTTGAGAATTTTTGCGCCTTCGGGCATTTCGCCGCGGATGTAGATGTAGGCAAGCTTCACATCGTTCGCGAAGCACGAGATGATCATGCCCTCGATGAGCTGATGCGGATCCTTGTGGATGATTTGGCGGTCTTTGAATGTGCCCGGCTCCGATTCGTCGGCGTTGCAAATCAAATAAATCGGCTTGCCGCTCTTGCGGTCAACAAAGCTCCACTTGAGACCGCACGAGAAACCGGCGCCGCCGCGACCGCGAAGACCGGACGTCATCACTTCCTGACGGATCTGTTCCTGCGGCGTCTGTGTTTTGCCGTCGGCCAAAGTCTTGGCCTGGATGGCGAGCGCCTTCTTCAACGTCTCGTAGCCGCCCTGACGCAAATAGCATTCGATGTCCGGCGTATAACCGGCTTCATCAGCCTGCTTCAAAATCAATTTGTATTCTTGCGCCATATCAGCAACTTGACTCTTATCAAAAATTCTCTAGCTTAATTCGTCCGTCTTTGCCCGATGGTGTAACGGTAGCACAACAGACTCTGAATCTGTTTGTCATGGTTCAAATCCATGTCGGGCAACCATTTCATTTGTATCCACTGACGATTTCGTCCGCCTTTGCGCGTGAAACCCCTTCGTAAAATTTGTCGCCGACCATCATCACCGGCGCGGTGCCGCAGCTGGCGAGGCATTCGACGAATTCCACCGTGAATTTGCCGTCCTTCGTTGTCTGCGGACCGTGCTTGCGGGCGTCCAAGCCAAGCTTCTCGCAAAAATGATGATGCAGTTCATACGCTCCGCCGAGTGCGCAGCTCAACGTGCGGCAGACTTTGATTGAGTATTTTCCCTGCGGCTGCTGCCGGAGCATCGGATAAAACGTCAGGATTTCAAAAATATTGATCGGCTGGAGTTCCAGTTTTTTCGCCGTCCATTGAACCGCTTCAGATGAAATCCATCCGAATTGTTCCTGGATCGCGTGCAGCACCATGAGTGATGCGGCACGTTTCACCGGATAGTGCGAGATCAACTCGTTGACTTCCGCTTCAAGTTCGGGGGTGACTTGGAAACTCATCGGTCGCTTTCTCCCATCACAAAGTCTAGCGAACCCAGCACGACGGGCACGTCACTGATCATGCAGCCGGGCAGCAATTCGCCGAGGATGCTCAAATTAACGAATGAAGGTGCGCGGATTTTCAGGCGATACGGCGTGCCGCCGCCGCGGCTGTTGATATAAAAACCAAGTTCGCCCTTTGGATTTTCGTGGCCGAAATAAACTTCACCAGGCGGACAATTCACGCCTTCGGTCACGAGCATGAACTGATGGATTAATTCCTCCATGCTTGACAAAACTTTCTGCTTCGAGGGCAGGGTGATTTTGCCGTCGGCCATGGAAACCGGCTCCTTCGCGTCATTCGTCCAGCCGCCGGGGATTTTCTGGAGGCACTGACGCAAAATGCGGACGCTCTGGCGCATTTCTTCCTGACGCACCAGATAGCGGTCGTAACAATCGCCAACGGAGCCGATGGGAATATCAAATTCCAACTCCTTGTAGCAAAGATACGGCTGTTTTTTGCGCAAATCCCAATCCACGCCACTGCCGCGCAGGTTCGGGCCGCTTAAGCCGTAGTCAATTGCCATCGCTTTGGAAACCACGCCGACATCCTTCAAGCGGTCCACCCAGATGCGGTTGCGCGTGAGCAGCGTTTCAACCTCGGCGAGCGCCACTTCAAATTCGTCGCAGAATTGCTTCACTTGCGCGCACCATGTCGGCGGAATGTCGCGCATCAAACCGCCGATGCGCGTGTAGCTTGTGGTCAAACGCGCGCCACTGGCGGCTTCGGCGAGATTGTAAATTTTTTCGCGCTCGGTGAACGTCAGCAGGAAAATGGTGATTGCGCCGGTATCCATTCCGAACGCGCCGAGACCGAGCAAATGCGCGGAAATGCGGGCCAATTCACAGCACATCACGCGGATGTATTGGCAGCGTGGTGGCAATTTGTCGTGGATGCCGAGAAGCTTTTCCACTGCGAGCGCGTAGGCGACGTTGTTGGCCAGTGGCGCGAGATAATCCAGCCGGTCCGTGTAAGGGATGAACTGGGTGTAGGTCATGTTCTCGGCGATTTTTTCGTCGCCGCGATGCAGATAACCCACGTCCGGATCGGCCTTGGTGATGACTTCGCCGTCCAGCTCCAGCACGATGCGCAGGACGCCGTGCGTGGCTGGATGCGATGGACCCAAGTTTAGCACCATTTTCTCGCCTTGAACATCCTGCAGCTCCTCCACGGCCGCCGCCGTGCGGGCGGCGGCATCGCGGATTTCAATGTCTTGAGCTTGAGTCATGAAATTATTTTTTAACGAGCCGTTTGTCGCTCAAACCAGGCTCGGCACCTTCGGGCACACGCACGCGTGGTTCTCGGGCGATCGCATCATTTTTTGCCGGTAATGTCACGAACGGCCCGCCTTCCATCGGCGTAACTTTCGTGAACGCCACCTCAGGCAGATCCGTTGGCTTGCCCGCGAGTGGGAAATCTTTTCGCAACGGATGATACGGATAACCTTCCCACATCAAAATCCGGCGCAAATCGGGATGACCATTGAAGCGGATACCCATCAAATCATAGGTTTCCCGCTCATGCCAGTTGGCCGTGCGCCAGACGGGTAAAACGCTTGGCAATTCGGACTTCTCCTCACTAACGGCAGTTTTAACCCGAATTTCAACTGCGTTAACGATATTGCGAAGGTGATAAACCACTGTCCAGCGCGGATCGTTGCCGTAATCGTCCACGCTGCAAATGTCGACAAGGTAATCAAGGCCGATGCTTTTCGCAAACTGGCAGACGTCAAAAATCTTTTCCGCGTCAGACAGATTAATGGAAATTTCACCACGAAATTCCGTCGGCTCGGAGATCAAATCACCGAACTTGGCCTTTATTTTATTGGCGAATTCGAGGGCAGTCACGGATTTAGGACTTGGGTACGTTCAACAGTTTGGCGGCAAGGAGATCCTGCAGCACCGGCTCTTTTTTAATTTTCGCCTGAATCTTCATCAGCGCGTCGAGCACGGCTTCGGGGCGGGGTGGACAGCCGGAAACATAAACGTCCACCGGCACGATGTTGTCCACGCCCTGCAATGTGGCATAGCTGCGATACATGCCCCCGGTTGAGGCGCAGGCGCCCATGGCGATAACCCATTTCGGCTCGGCCATCTGATCGTAAATGCGCTTAACCGAGCTGGCCATTTTATAAGTGACGGTGCCGGCGACAATCATGCAATCGGACTGGCGCGGCGAGAAGCGCATCACCTCGGAACCAAAACGGGAAATATCGAAGCGGCTGGCGCCGACGGCCATCAGTTCGATGGCGCAGCAGGCCAGCCCCATGGGCATCGGCCAGACGGAATTGGCGCGAAACCATGCGAGCGCGGCGTCCACCGTCGTGAGAACGACGTCGCCTTCAATCTTCGAGTTGTAGCCGTATTCGCTTTGTGCCTGCATGGTAAAACACACCTTAAAAAATCGCGGGAAAGCCTAGCCGCCGGTAAAAATGCCAGCAAGTTCAAATTTGTGATTTTTTTCACAAGCAAAACTGTTAAGCCGGATTCTGACCGGTGGCGCCCGCCTCAAATGAATGCCCATCGCCCCGAAAAAAACGCCAACGGTGAAAAATTTATTGCACTATCTGCCGACTATCCGCCAACCTGATTAAACGCCATGAGCACCTTGAAAATCAAACCCGCCGGTTTTTGCCATTACGACGAACTTTCCCTCGGGGAAATTATGCTCCGCCTTGATCCCGGCGAGGGACGCATCCGCACCGCGCGGGAATTCCGTGTCTGGGAAGGCGGCGGCGAATACAATGTCGCCCGTGGCTTGCGTCGCTGTTTCGGGCTGAAAACTGCCGTCGCCACCGCCTTTGCCGACAATGACGTGGGGCGGCTGCTCGAAGATTTTGTCCTGCAAGGCGGGGTGTCCACCAAATTCATCAAGTGGCTGCCGTTCGATGGCGTGGGGCGCAATGTGCGAAATGGATTGAACTTCACCGAACGCGGCTATGGCGTGCGCGGCGCGGTCGGTGTGTCGGATCGCGGTTTGAGCGCGGCGTCGCAGCTCAAGCCCGGGGATTTCGACTGGGACCACATCTTCGGCAAATTGGGGGTTCGTTGGCTGCACACCGGCGGCATCTTCGCCGCGTTAAGCGATACCACACCGCAACTCGTCATCGAATGCGTCAAAAAAGCCAAGGAACATGGCACGATTGTCAGCTACGATTTGAACTACCGCCCCTCGCTCTGGAAATCCATCGGCGGCCAGCAGCGGGCGCAGGCAGTAAACAAGGAGATCGCCAAATACGTTGATGTGATGATTGGCAACGAGGAAGATTTTACCGCCTGCCTCGGCTTTCATGTCGAAGGCGCCGACGAAAACCTGCTGCACATTGACGTCACCGCGTTCAAGCGGATGATTGAAACCGCGGTGAAGACGTATCCGAATTTCAAAGTCACGGCCACGACGCTGCGCGCGGCCAGGACGGCGACCATCAACGACTGGGGCGCGATTGCCTGGGCGGACGGCAAATTTCACCAAAGCCGCTCCTATCCCGATCTGGAAATCCTCGATCGCGTCGGCGGCGGCGACAGTTTTGCCTCCGGCTTTATTTATGGCATGCTGACGACCAACGACCCGCAGTCGGCGGTGGATTATGGCGCCGCCCACGGCGCGCTGGCCATGACCACACCCGGCGATACCAGCATGGCTAGCAAATCGGAAGTTGAGAAGCTGATGAAGGGCGACGGAGCCCGCGTGCAGCGCTGACAAAAGCAGAATGCTGCGGCGAGATAACGGCCAGACCCGATTTGGCCTCGCCTTTTTTGCCGCCACGCTTTCGGCAATGGCGGTGAAATTTTTTGCGGCTTGCCTCGGAAATAACCAGCCCTTATTTATTTCATTCGACCATGAAAATGCGAAAAACCCTGGGCTATCTGGTTATAATTCTTTTCGCCGCCGCCGGCAGTCGTGGCGGAGAGACGAACGAGATCACCATCAAGCGGGACACTTGGGGCGTGCCGCATATTTTTGCGGCGACGCTGGCTGAAGGTGCCTACGGACTCGGCTATGCGCAGGCCGAGGACCGGCTGGAACAGATTTTCGCCAATTACCGGGAAGCGATTGGGCGCACCGCTGAAGTGGCCGGCGCCAAGGCGGTCGAAGATGATTTCCAGGCGCGCCTCGCCGGACACGAAACGGTCTGCCGCCGCCGATATCCAGAACTGCCCGCCGAGGTGCGCGCGCTGTGCGAGGCGTTTCAGGATGGCGTGCGCGCCTGCATCGCGGACCATCCGGAAAAAATCACGACGAACGCCCTGGCCATCGAGCCGTGGATGGTGCCGGCGTTGAGCCGCGCGCTCATTTTCCACTGGCCGATGGGCACCGCCAAACGCGAACTGGGCCGGCGCAAGGAGTGGCATTTTTTTAGCAACGAATGGGCGGTGCGGCCGGAGCGCACGGCCGACGGTGCCGCCCTGCTGCTAACCGATCCGCACGTCGGGCTGGACGGGATGTTCCGTTTTTTTGAATTTCGCCTGCACGCCGGCGGCTATGACATCAGCGGTTTTTCGCCGGCGGGCACGCCGTTTATCGGCGTCGGCCATAATGCGTTTCTGGGCTGGGCCTGCACCACCGGCGGACCGGACACGACGGATGTTTACGTCGAAAAAACCGATCCCGACCATCCCCGGCGCTATCGCTATGACGATGGCTGGCGTGAGATGACGAGCGAGCAGGTGACCATCGCCGTGAAAAATTCCGCGCCGGTCATGCGCGTGCTGGAGCGCAGCCACCACGGCCCGATTGCCTTGCGCGAAGGCAATAAGGCCTATGCCATCGCCTGCCCTTATTTTAACCAAATTGATTTTGTCACGCAGGCCTACCGGATGGTGACCGCGCACAATCTGGCCGAATTTGATGCCGCGCTGGCCATGAACCAGCTCATGGAACAAAACATCATGTATGCCGACGTGGACGGCAACATCCGTTATGTCCGCACCGGCCGCGTGCCGATCCGACCGCCGGGATATAATTTCACCCTGCCGGTGCCGGGCGACACGAGCAAAACCGAATGGCTGGGCATTCATCCGATGAAAGATTTGGTGCAGGTGCTCAACCCGCCGCCGGGTTATATGCAGAATTGCAACATCGGCCCCGACATGATGGCCAAGGGACTGAAGCTCGACCTTTCCGCCTATCCCAATTACATCGCAAACATTGGAAAAGGTGTCACCGATACGCGCGGCCGCCGCGCCGTTGAACTGCTGGAATCGCACCCGAAACTGACCATTGAAGAAGCGACGGCCATCGTGCTCGACGCCCACGCTGATCGCTGCGAAAAATGGCAGGCGGCTTTGCGCCGGGCGGCAACCCCGGACAACCTCGAAAAATCCCGCGCCGGAGCCGATGCCGCCGCGATGCAAAAAGCCGTCAAAACATTGCTCGCGTGGAATGGCGTGATGGATCAGGCCAGCGTGGGCGCGACGCTTTACCGCGGCTGGCAGATGATGATCGCCGGGCACAAGTTGAAAATTGACAGTTCGGCGAACGCATTGCTTGATGCGCTCGGCGAGGCGGTCGCGTGGCTGCAAAAAAATTACGGCACGGCGGAAGTCGCCTATGGCCAGATCAACCGCATTCGGCGCGGCGAAAAATCGTGGCCGTTTTCCGGCGGCGAATCCGGCGGCGGTCAAACCCTGCGCGCGATGGCCGGCTCGCTGGAGGGAAAAGCTTTTTACGGCTACTGGGGGCAAAACTGGACCCAGCTTATCCAGTTCAAGCGCGGCGCGGTGCGGAGTTGGAGCGCAACGCCGTTTGGCGAGAGCGATGATCCATCCTCACCGCACTATATTGATCAAGCTGAAAAACTTTTCAGCCCCGGCCGGTTGAAGCCGACCTGGTTCCAACCGGCAGAACTGGAGGGCAATGTTGAATCGACATTAGTCCTCCATTACTCGCATCCATAGGGACTTTTATTTCGAGTCGCACGGTTTCCAAATCTATTGGCCAATACCTTCAATCCTTTGGTAGGCTTGGCTAGAGACACCCTTGCCTTCTTATTGGATTTTGGTGCTAGGAGAGGAACTGGAGCCAGCTGTCGGGATTGAACCGACGACCCGCAGTTTACAAAACTGCTGCTCTACCACTGAGCTAAGCTGGCCAGAAGAGAAGCGCACGTTGCCAGCAGGGCGGAAAATCGTCAAGGTGGTTTTCGCTTCTCATCGCAATGCATCTGTCTCGGTAAAATAACCAAAAGGTTGTCGTTGCCCGGAAGCGTGCCGGGCGGCACATTGGCCAGGTGAAAGTTCTGTTCAACTGCATAATGCCGTTTGCGCTGGCACACGGCGGACAGGCAATCCAGATTCAGCGGACTATGGCCGCCTTGGGGGAAATCGGCATCGCCGTTGAACCGCTCCGCTGGTGGGATGAAAACCAAACCGGTGATATCATCCATTATTTTGGCCTCATGCCGGTTGACCAAGTTCGTTTTGCCCGCCGGAAAAAAATCAAGGTAATCATCGCCAATCTGCTGACCGCCCCGGGATCGCAAACACCCCTGCAGCGGCGCATCCGCCGGTGGTTCCGCTGGAGCGTGGAACACCTCGGTCCGCAAGCTATGGCGGATTCCTTTGGCTGGGAAAGCTACCGCCTTGCCGACGCGTGCATCGCGCTTACGCCGTGGGAAAAACACCTGATGGAATACAAGTTTGACGCCACGCCGGGTAAGGTTTTAGTCGTGCCCAACGGCGTCGAGGAAGTGTTCTTTCAAACACCACCGGTTGAGCGCGGACCGTGGCTTGTCTGCACCGCTACCATCACGGAACGCAAGCGTGTGCTCGAAATGGCCGAGGCCGCCGTTGTTGCGCAGACGCCCTTGTGGATTCTGGGACAGGCCTATGCGGAGAGTGATGCCTATGCGCAGAAATTTTTTCGCCTAGCGAAGGGGAATTCCCGGTTCATTCGCTACGAAGGCGGCGTAAGCAACCGGGGAGACCTCGCGAAGATTTACCGCGCCGCGCGCGGCTTCGTGCTGTTAAGCTCAATGGAAAGCCTGAGCCTGTCCACCCTCGAAGCCGCCGCGTGCGGATGCCCGCTGCTATTGAGCGATCTCGCGTGGGCGCGAAGTAGTTTCAGCGGCGCGGCAGAATTTTGTCCGGTCACCGGTTCCACGGCGGTGACCGCTTCTGCACTTAAGAAATTTTATGCCTCCGCTCCTCAATTGCCGTGTCCGCCCAAACCGCCAACCTGGTCTGACGTGGCGCGGCAGCTCAAGGCAATATATGAAAACGTGCTGGCCGCTTAAGTTTGATTTTCATTCCCGTTTTCTGCTGCCTCGGTTGGAGTTCCTTACAATTGGCAGCCCTGGCGAATGATGGTTAAGTCAGACTATAAACTATTCCCGCGCCGTCTGCACCGGCAGCGCGGATAGCGGGCAATGTTTGTTTGTTTCGTTGAAATAATTTGCCGACCACTCGTTCTGGAACAGCGCGACGGGATTATTGCCGATGTCGTAGGCGAGTCGCGCGCCGGTGGGCAACGTCAGCACGTCTAGCGCGTCTTCGGTGATGTCCGTTGGCAGCCAGCGGACGACGCTCCACGGCGCGGCTTCGAGGCGCGATTCCGCGCCATATTCGCTTTCGAGGCGGAACTGCACGACTTCAAATTGCAGCGGGCCGACGGCGGCAAGCAGCGGGGTTTTGATGGCCGAATTGCGGAGGTACAACGCTTGGATAACGCCTTCCTGTAGAAGCTGATCCAATCCCTGGCGAAACTGTTTGTATTTTCCCGTATTCGGATTGTGCAGATACGAAAACGCTTCGGGCGTGAAGCGGGGGATTTCCTTGTAGAGGATTTTTGGATCCGTTGTCAGCGTGTCACCGATGCCGAAACCGGCGTGGCCGACCAGGCCGATGACGTCGCCGGGAAATGCCTCGTCCACCGTCTCGCGCTCGTTGCCGAAAAGTTTGTGCGAGCTGGACAGGCGCACCTTTTTTTCGGAACGCGAGTGATGCACCGTCATGTCGCGCTCAAATTTGCCGGAGCAAACGCGCACAAACGCGATGCGGTCACGGTGTTTCGGATCCATGTTCGCCTGGATCTTGAAAATAAAACCGCTGAACGCCGGATTCTCCGGCGCAATCTCGATGCCGCCCATCACGCGGGATTTCGGCGCGGGTGAATGTTTCAGAAAGCCGTCGAGCAAAAGCTGTACGCCGAAATTATTCACGCCGCTGCCGAAAAAAACCGGCGTGCTTTTGCCCGCGAGCACGGCGGCATCGTCGAAAATTTCGCCGGCGTGTTCGAGCATCTCCAGTTCCTCGACCGTCTTGTGGAAGTCGGCCTCGCTCAAATTGCCGCGCACCGCCGGATCGTGCAGCCCGCCGACGTATACCGGCGCGCGATATTTGCCGCCCACGACGCGTTCGAACGTGTGCATTATCTTCGTCTGGCGGTCGTAGACACCTTGAAAATCCGGGCCGTTACCGATGGGCCAGTTCACCGGAAACGCGCCGATACCGAGCACGCGCTCCAGCTCGTCGAGCAGAGCGAGCGGGTCCTTCATCGGCCGGTCGCACTTGTTCATGAACGTGAAGATCGGCACGCCGCGCTGGCGGCAGACCTCGAAGAGCTTGCGCGTCTGCGGCTCGATGCCTTTGGCGGAATCAATCACCATCACCACCGAATCCACGGCGGTAAGCACGCGGTAGGTGTCCTCGGAAAAATCCTTGTGGCCGGGCGTGTCGAGCAGATTGATGCGGAAGCCGTCGTAGTCGAATTGCAGCACTGTCGAGCTGATGGAGATGCCGCGTTTCTTTTCCAGCTCCATCCAGTCGGAAGTGGTGGCGCGCTGGTTTTTGCGCGCAGTCACGGAGCCGGCGAGCTGCACCGCGCCGCCGTAAAGCAGGAGCTTCTCCGTCAGCGTGGTCTTGCCCGCGTCCGGATGCGAGATGATGGCGAACGTGCGCCGCTTCGAGATTTCTTTCGCAATGCTCACAAAGACGGGGAAGGTAGCAGAGAATTATTAGCCGACAAGCCGGGAAGCGGACCGACAGGCTTTCAATTCAAATGATCTCCACCGGACATGGCGGCAGCGCGTCGAGAAAGGATTGGCCGTATTTCTTGGTGAGAATCCGGTTGTCCAGAACCACAATAATGCCGGTGTCGGTCTTGGTGCGGATCAACCGGCCCACGCCCTGGCGGAATTTCAGGATCGCCTCGGGCAGGGAAAATTCGCCGAAGGAATTGCCGCCGCGCGCTTCAATCGCCTCGATGCGCGCCTCGATGAGCGGATGGTCGGGCACCGCGAACGGCAGCCGCGTGATGATGACGTTGGAAAGCGCCTCGCCCGGCACATCCACGCCCTGCCAGAAACTGTCCGTGCCAAACAACACCGAGTCCACGTCGTCCTTGAACTTCTCCAGCATCGTGGAGCGCGGCGTGCCGGTGCCCTGCACGAAAAGCTCCAGCTTCAGCTTTTCAAAAAACGGCCGCATCCGATCCGTGACCTCCTGCATGAGCTTGTAGCTTGTGAACAGCACGAACGCCTTGCCATGTGTCTGCTTCACAAAATGCGCGATCCAATGTTCCAGCGCCTCGGCATAACCGGCTTCGCGCGGGTCGGGCATTTTCTGGGCGACAAATAATTTCATCTGCCGCGCATAATCAAACGGCGTGCCGACTTGCAACTGCGTCGCCGCTTCACCGCCGACGCGGCGGACGAAATAATTTAACGGCGACACATGGCTGGTTGAAGGTTGCGGTTTGAAAGTTTTCCGGCGCGGCGTTTCCTCAATCTCTGACTTATGACTTCGGGCTTCGGGCTTCTGCATTGAAGTCGCCAAAGTTGCGCTGGTCATGATGACGCTCGTGTCGGTTTCAAACAATCGCCGGCGCAGAAACTCCGCCACGTCCACCGGTGCGGCGTTCAGCGACAGATTACGCTGTGACTTGCCGCCACGTTCCACCCAGTAAACGTGGTCGTCCGCCTGCTGGCTCAAAAACTCCGCCACTTCCACCTTCAATTCGCCGAGCCGCCGGTTGCACTCGATCAGCTCCTGCCCGATGTCCTTGTCGTCGCTCGTCTTGACCAGTTCACTCACGGCCTCGCGCAATCTTTGAATCGGCAGCGTGACATTGTCCTTCACCAGTTCCGCGCGGCGGATGCGCAGCTCCTTCCATTCGCGCTTGCGGTCACCGCCGCCGAACGAAGTTTTTTTCACTTCAGCCTGAATCTCCTCGCACGCCGACTCGACGTTCTCAAAAAACTTGTCCGACTCGCTCAAAATATCCGCGACGAGCTTCACGGCCTTGCCTTGGTGCAGCGTGGCGAGTAGCCCTTTTTCGGTGCGCGGATTCCACAGCCGGTTCAGTGAATAGCGCACCTGCCCGCTCGACACACTCAGACCGATGTGACGCGACGCCACGCTTTCAATCGTGTGCGCCTCGTCAAAAATCACGAAGTCGTTCTTGAACAGAATGCCGCCTTCCATCTCCTCGTCCACGCCGCCGAGCAGCGTGAAAAACAGCGTGTGATTCAAGATCACCACATCCGCCGACAGGATGCGGTTGCGCACGCGCTGAAAAAAACAGGCGTCGTGGTCCTTTGCAAAATCAGACTGACGTCCGCACGTTTTCGGCGAACACAGTCCGCGTTCGGAGCAGACCTGCGCCCAGACTTTCGGGTCCGGCTCGAACTCGAAATCCGACAGGCTGCCATCCTTGGTTTCCTTCGACCACTCGTAGATGCGCTGCAATTCCTCAGCTTCGGACGATGTGAAGAGGTTGCCGCTCTGCTGCATCGCTTTTTGCAGCCGGCGTGTGCAGAGATAATTCGCCCGCCCCTTCAGCATCGCGTAACTGAATTTCACCGGTTCCGGCAGCGAGGCGAACACGCCCGTCAGCATGGGCAGATCTTTTTCCGTGAGCTGCTCTTGCAAATTGATGGTGTGCGTGGAGACAACGGCTTTTTTCTTCTGCGCCACCGCGAACAGGATTGACGGAATCAGATATGCCAGCGATTTGCCGACGCCCGTGCCAGCCTCGACCGCGAGGTGTTCCTGATTTTGCAGCGCGCGGGCAACGGCCACAGCCATTTCCTGCTGCTGGGGGCGGAACTCGAAATTCTTCGCGCGCGACAAAATGCCCGTCGGCGAAAAAATCTCTTCGACCTGCGCAATCAAATCAACTCCGCTCGGCTGGATTTCTGAAAGCGAAATCATTTCAGCGCCGAGCTACTCAAAACCACTTTCAACGCCGCAGTCTGGCCCGGCGCGAGTGAAAGCTTGTTCTGCTTCACATTGCCGGCTTCCACGCAGACCATTTGTTGGTGCTCGGCTTGGTCGAAATCCTCCGGCATCTTCTGCGTCGTCCACGGATTCCAGACGACGGTGGATTTGGAGCCGGATTTCTCCACGCGGATTGTCCGGTTCAGTTTTTCATCGTGGATTTCCACGGCGGCGGTGTTGTCGGGATAAACGCGGTTGGTCTCCTGGTTGATGAGCAGGACAGCGTCATTCTCCACCTTGTGCGCGCCACCGGCACCGGCGGCAAAATCATTGAACGGCGCGCCTTGCAAGCCAGTGATGGAAATTGCGCCGATGTCGCTGACCTGAAAATAGGTGTGCAGGCAGCCCTCGATCTCCAGCGCCCCGCCGCCGGAATCGTTCGCGGCGGTGAGTTCCATCGCCAGCGTTTCGCCAACCGTCACGACAAATTCTGTGCGTAACGATTTCCACGCCTCGCGGCCGGGAATCGGCGGCAGCGCGAGCGATACCGTCACCGTGCCGTCTGGTGCGGCAATGGTTTTGACCAACTGCCATTCGGCCAACCGCACAAAGCCGTGCGACGGTTCGCCGTCGCGGTTGCCAAACCACGGAAAGCAGATCGGCACGCCGCCGCGAATCGGTTTGCCGTTGGCGAAATAACTTTTAGCACTCATGAAAATCAGCGGCGGCTCGCCGTTTTTCTGGAAGCCGGCGACGTGCGCACCGAGCAGATAGATTTCTGCCGCGCTCCACGGTGTGCGGATTTTGACGAGCGGCAGACCACCGTGACCATTGACGATTTCGACGCGGCCGGGAATTTCATGCCGGCGCAGTTTTTCGAGGATGAGGTTGATTTCCATAAATTGTTGCCAGCTAGTCTAGCGACCGGCCTCGTGGACTTGAATATATTTGCGGAACAAAATCGCACCGAGCGGCGTTACTAGCGCCATGCCGCCGATGATGAGCCACATCGTTTCGGGATGGCGCACGCCAGTGGCCGGACAAAAATTCGCCAGCAACCAGCCAGAACTGCCGCCCACAAAAAACTTCGCCAGAAAATATGGCAGCAGCGAGAGCGCCATGTAGGACGCCTCCTGACCTTTCGGCGCGATGGCGGCGGCGTATTCGTAAAGGCGCGGCGACCACAGAGCTTCGCCGACCGAGAGCAGCGCGACGAACAGGAAAATGGCAATGTAGAGAGGATTCACCGCGCCGTTGATATGGAGCCATTGGTGGGCAATCAAATTGCCGAGCCAGCCGTCGGCTAGCGTTCTGAACCATTCCGCCGGCACCGCGAGGAAAAACACCGACAGCGCGGAAATGAAACTGCCGATAATCACCATGCGATACGCGGCAATCTTCTGCGTCAGGACGCCGGTAATGGGCACCAGTACGACGATGAGAATCGAGTTCACCATGCTGCTGACTTGCGCGATGGGCGCGCCGTCGCCAAGTTCGCGCAGGCCGTATTTCGGAAAGGTGAAGCTCAAGTGATAAAAAATCATCCGCACCCCGACGACCAGTGTCATGAACGCGAGAAATTTGTAGAACGACTTTTCCTGCCACAGGCTCGCGAAGATTTTTCCCGTATTCACCGCCGTGTCACGCACCGTTGTCACTAGCGCGGCCAGCGGATTCGCCGCCACGATCTTTTCGCGCGGTGTGATGGTCACGCCCGTATCCATCACTTCCACGCCGTCGCGCAGGCAGAACCATGTCAGCAGCATCCCGGGAATCGTGAAGACGACACCAAACAAAATTAGCACGCGGTAGGTGCTCAAGTCCGTGCCCAGCAGCGGCAGCGTCCAGTGGCCGTGTTCGCCGAGACCGTGCACCGGGCTGCGCACGCGGTCGAAAATCCAGTCGCCCGCCGCGAAGCCGAGGTTCATCAGTGCATAGTAAAGCGAGAACGCCACTGAGCGCTGCGCGGTGTTGGAATATTTTTTCATCGCCGCCGCCATCACCGGAATCATCAGCGCAATGCCCACCGCTTGCAGATACAGGCCGCACGGCAGCACCACCCAGCGCGCCGCCGTCAGCGTCATCACGATGCGCGCCACGAGGCACACGCCGAAGCCGAGTAGAAACGTTCGCCGCACGCCCAGCGCGTCCGTAAGCGGCCCGATGAAAACCGTGATGAGCGTCATCACCGCCGACCACGTCGCCACCATCGCGCCGGCGGACTGGTCGCCGAAGCCGAGGTCCGACGAGAGCCAGAGCGTCAGCACCGTCGCTGCGCCAACCTTGTAGGCCAGGTTTTCGAGGATGTAGGCGGCATAGATAATCCACAGCTCGCGGGGCGCCCCGCGCAGGACGGTGAATTTCCGGAGAAAATTCTTCAACTTGGAATCGGTGGTGTCTGCGGCGGGCGGCATCAATTCGGGGAAAAGTAATTCTTACCGCCGCGTCCGGCGAGAAGTTTGTGCGCGCGGCGGTGCGCGGTGAAAGCGAAAGGGTGCTTTGTCGCGCCAAGCAGGAATTTTCTTTCGTGTGTTTTGCGTCTTTTGCGGTTAAATTACTTACGATTTATGTGTCAGGAATGTGGTTGCTCCCAACCCGGCCCCTACCAGGTCGGTGACAAGACCGTTGACCCCCACGGTCCCGCGCACACGCACACGCGGCCGGACGGCACGGTCGTCACGCATTCGCACGACGACCATCAGGGTCATGCGCACAACCACGCGCATCCGCACCAGATTTTGCATTTGAACACCGGCATCTTGAGCGACAATGATCGGCGGGCGGAACAAAACCGCGGCGCGTTCAAGGCCTTGAATTTATTGGCCATCAACGTCGTCTCCTCGCCCGGCGCGGGCAAGACGACGCTGCTCACCAAGACCATCATCGAATTGAAGGGCCGGCTGCGCTGCGGCGTAATCGTCGGCGACCTGGCGACAGACAACGACGCGGCGCGGCTCCGCACCACCGGCGCGCCGGTCGTGCAGATTGCCACCGGCACACTCTGCCACCTCGAAGCCGGCATGGTCGCCGAAGCGATGAAGCAGCTGGATTTGCGCTCGCTGGATATACTTATCATCGAAAACGTCGGCAACCTCGTCTGCCCCGCGTCGTTCGACCTCGGCGAGGCGCTGCGCGTGGTGCTGCATTCCGTGACCGAAGGCGAGGACAAGCCGCTGAAATATCCGCCGATGTTTCATTCCGCCGACATCGTGATTGTGACCAAAACCGACATGAGCGCCGCCGCCGGTTTTGACCGCGAACTGGCGTTGAAAAACATCCGGCAGGCCGCCCCGCACGCGAAAATCTTTGAAGTTTCCTCGCGCACCGGCGACGGCGTGAAGGCGTGGTGCGACCATCTCGTCGCGCTCCTGCCAAAGGCGTAAACTTACCAGCGCGAAAGAATTCTTGCCGCCCGGCGCGCCAGTCGTTATCAAACGGCATGGATTTCCGCGAAGCGCTCATCGCGTTGAACCTGATTGAAGGCGTCGGGCCGGTGCGCGCCCGGTCGCTGCTGGAACATTTCGGCGACGCGCCAAAAATTCTTTCCGCCTCCCAACACGAATTGCTCCGCATCCCCAACATCGGCGGCGACACAGCGGATAACATTTTCAACTGGGAAAAGTCCGTGGACCTCGCCGGTGAGCTGAAACGCATTCAGGATTTTGGCTGCCACGTTTTGATTTCATCCGATGAAAATTATCCGGCGCCGCTCCGCGAAATCTACGATCCGCCGCTCGTGCTTTACGTTTGGGGAAATCTGACCCCGAAAGACAAGAACGCCGTGGCGATGGTCGGCTCGCGGATGACGACGCACTACGGCATCGAGACCGCGCGCAAGCTGGCGTATCAGCTCGCCTACACCGGCGTGACGGTGGTCAGCGGCGGCGCGCGAGGCATTGACACTGCCGCGCATCAGGGCGCGTTGAGCGGCAAGGGCCGGACGATTGCGGTGCTGGGCACCGGCATCAATTTAATCTTTCCGACAGAAAATGCGGAGCTGTTCGAGCGCATCGCGGCTAACGGCGCGGTCATCACGCAGTTTCCGTTCAACCGCCCGGCGGACAAGCAGAGTTTTCCCATTCGCAACCGCATTGTGGCCGGCATGACGCTCGGCACCGTGGTGGTGGAGGCGAATCTTTCCAGCGGCGCGCTTATCACCGCCAACTTTGCCACCGAATACGGCCGGCAGGTGTTCGCCGTTCCGGGCCGGATTGATTCGCCGCGCAGCAAGGGCTGCCACGACCTCATCAAAAAAGGTGCGAAGCTCTGTGAAGGTGTTGAAGATATCTTGAGCGAGTTTGAATATCTGTTTCCCGCCAGCAACAAACCGGCGTCTGCCGGCGAGACGGGCGTTTTACCCGCGCTGGAACTGAATGAAAACGAGCAGAAAGTATTTGTGGCGGTGGCGACGGATGACGAAACGAGCATTGACGAAATCATCCGGGCTAGCGGTCTGCCGAGTTCGGCAGTAAGTGTCGCGCTTTTCAGTCTGGAGATGAAGCGACTGGTGAAGCAGTTGCCGGGAAAACTCTTTGTGCGGAGCAAATAAGGCTGCGGACTACGGTTGGCCGTTTTTCTTCCCCGCTCGCTGTTCGGTGAAAAAACTTTTCAGCAATTCACGGCATTCCTCCAGCCGCACGCCCGAAGTGATTTCACAGCGGTGGTTGAGGGTGGGAAATTGAAGTAAATTCAGCGCGCCGCCTGCCGCGCCGCCTTTCGGGTCCGGCGCACCGAACACCACTCGCGCCAACCGCGTGTGCACCACTGCGCCGGCGCACATCGGGCATGGTTCTTTCGTGACATAAAGGGTGCAGTCCGTTAGCCGCCAGTCGCCCACGGCATTTTCGGCCTGCGTGAGTGCGAGCATCTCCGCGTGCGCCGTGGCGTCCTTTAGGGCTTCGACTTGATTAAACGCGCGGGCGATGATTTTGCCTTCGCGCACGACCACCGCGCCAACCGGGACTTCGTCGCGTTCGTAGGCCTTCGCCGCCTGCCGCAGCGCCTCGCCCATGAAATAATCGTCGCTGTGCAAATCAATGATCGGGTCACTCATAAAAATTATTCAGTCGCAGGCTTCGTGCCCCACGCCTCTTCCAGCTTCCAGTCATTTCGGCCGTCCGCGTGGCAATGGCAGTGCGCCGCGAAGAAGCCGCCGCGAAACTGCCAGAACCACCGCCAGATTTGCTCGCGATCGGTCTGCGGGATTTTCAGCGACGCGATTTTTTCGCGCGGGAAAAATTCAAACCGGCCTTCGCTCATCGCCGGCGGCAGCGATTTCAATTTAACCTTCACTTCGAACAAAAACATCAGCCAATGCGTCCGGCCCTGGTACCCATGTTCGCTGATGAGGCCGGCAAGATGCAAATCCGGCGGCGCGAGTTCCATTCCGATTTCCTCCTGCGCCTCGCGGCACGCGCAGGCGTAGGGCGATTCGCCGATGTCCATCTTGACCTTGCCTCCGCAAGGGCTCCAGAAGCCGCGATTCGGTTCCTGCGCGCGTTCGAGCAGCAGGATTTCGTCGCGCTCGTTGAAAACGTAGAGCAGCGTGGCGATTTTGTAAGGTAGCGACATTGACGGTCAAATCATAGATCGTGAACCGGTAATCGTAAATTCCTCATTGTTGCCGCGCGGCAATAAAATGTTACAAATAGTGCCGTGTCGCTTCCTCGCGTCATCGCATTGTGCCTTGTGGCGATTACGTTGGCCGTCTATATGCCGGTCGGCGAACATGAATTTTTGCATTATGATGACGAGGATTACGTCACCAACAACCACGTTGTCAAAGCCGGGCTCACTTGGGCGGGCGTTAAGTGGGCTTTTACCACTGACTTCGCCGCCAATTGGTTTCCTGTTACCTGGCTTTCCCACATGGTTGACTGTGAGCTTTTCAAGCTGAATGCCGGGGCTCATCACCTGGGCAATGTATTGTTTCACGCGGTGAACGCGGCATTGCTATTTGGGCTGTTGTTAAGACTGACACGTAAAATCTGGCCGGCCGCATTTGTTGCCATGTTGTTTGCTTGGCATCCCCTGCATGTGGAGTCGGTGGCTTGGGTGGCCGAACGCAAGGATGTTTTAAGCACTTTTTTTGGCCTGCTGGCGATGGTGTCCTATGCCAGATATATTCAACAGTCATCCCGCCTCCACTACGGACTTGCGCTTTTATATTATGCGCTCGCCTTGATGTCCAAGCCCATGCTAGTGACGTTGCCGTTTCTGCTGTTATTGATTGATTATTGGCCTTTGCAGCGGTTTGCCTGGTCAACGATGCGATGGCGGTTTTTTTGGGGAAAAATTCCATTTTTCATTCTCTCCCTGAGTGTTTGTCTGATTACCCTCAAGGTGCAGCACCCGGTACCTTTGCCGGCATCATGGCCCCATGGCTATCGTCTGGAAAATGCCATTTGCGCGATCGGCCATTATCTTTCCCGGACACTTTGGCCTGACCATCTTTCGATATTTTATCCGTTCAAAATGATTCCGCTCCCGACCCTGGCGGCGGTGATTATTATTCTGCTCGCTCTTTCCTTGGCCGCATGGCTGGTGCGCCAGCAGAATCGTTGCTGGCTCGTCGGCTGGCTTTGGTTTTTGGGCACTTTGGTTCCCGTCCTCGGACTGGTGCAGGTGGGCAGCGCTGCCATGGCTGACCGTTATATGTATGTTCCTTCGATCGGTATTTTTATTGCCATTGGATTTGGGTTGCTTGATTTGTGGAACAAGGTGGCATGGGCGAAAAACTATTTAACTGGTATGGCTTTGTTCACCCTGGTGATTTGCGTGATGCTCACTGAAAGACAGCTGAGCTATTGGAAAAATGGTGAGACGCTGTTCCGGCATGTTCTCGCCGTAACGGGAGACAGCCCAGTGGCCCACGGTAACCTTGGCCTCGCGCTTGAAAAACAGGAGCGTTATGAAGCCGCGCTTGCCGAATATCGCCAGATGGGCAGCATCCTCTACAGCGAATATGAATATCATATCTCGGCCGGCAATATGCTGTTAAAGCTCGGCCGTCCGGCCGCGGCCTTGGACGAATATGGCCAATGTCTCAACCGGAACCCCTCAAACCCCATTTATCATGTTGCCTTCGGCAACGCCTTGGCTGCCCAGGAAAAATTTCCCGCTGCTTTGGCGGAGTTTGCCCGGGCTGAAATGCTGAAGACCAATCTAGCGCTGGCGCACATCGGGATGGCCAATGTCCTTTTAAAACTGGGGGATCGAACCAATGCCGTGGCGGAATTGTGGTCGGCCGTGCGGGCGGAACCGTATAACGGGCAGACCCTGTCCGTCGTGGCGCGGGTTTTGGCCACCCATCCCGACGCCGCTGTTCGCGATGGCCCCAATGCAGTCCTCATCGCCTCCAAGGCCAATGATTTTTCCTATGGTCTGCGGCCGGAAACCTTGGACGCGCTTGGCTTGGCCTTAGCCGAAACCGGCGACTATACGAATGCCGCTATTTGCGCCGTCAACGCCCTTGATCTGTGCGGCAATCCGGAAACCGGTGCCGCCAAATCCATCAGCTATCACCTGCAATCTTACCAGAACCACCAGCCCTGGCGCGAACCGTTCAGCATAACAAATCTGCCGGTAATCCACTAATCTGATATATAACGAGACAATCACTCCACCGGATTGTCTATCGCCCCGCCTTCTTTTTCGTTTATTTCGTTTTTTTTGCGGTTAAACTTTGTTTTTTAATTTTCATGAAATCTTACAACATCGCAGCCCTCGCCGGCGACGGCATCGGCAACGAAGTCATGCGCGAAGCCATCAAGGTCTTACGCGCCACGGAAAAAAAATTCGGTTTCCAACTCAATATTACCGCCGCCCCCGTCGGCTGGGCGGGTATTGACGCCGCCGGGAAAGCCCTGCCCGACGCCACGCTGGCGTTGTGCCGGAAATCCGATTCCATTTTATTCGGCTCCGTCGGTCTGCCGGATCGCGACCCGACGATTCCCAAGGAAGAACGCCCCGAACGCGCCGCGCTGCTGCGCCTGCGCAAGGAATTCGGGCTGTTCGCCAACCTGCGCCCGGTCTCGCTGCCGAAAGTTCTCGCGCACGCGTGTCCGCTGGCGAAGGAGCGCCAGGGTGATGGCATTGATATTTTAGTCGTGCGCGAATTGACCGGCGGCATGTATTTCGGCCAGCCAAAAAAGACGGAGGATTTGGGCGGTGGCAATTTCCGCGCGATTGACACGATGGTGTACACTACGCCGGAAATCGAGCGCATCGCCCACGTCGCGTTCAAGGCCGCGCAGTTGCGCCGGAAGAAACTGACGAGTATTGACAAGGCGAACGTGTTGGAAAACGGCATTCTCTGGCGCGAAGTCGTGACGCGCGTCGGCAAAAATTATCCGGACGTGACGCTGGAACACATGTTCGTGGACAACGGCGCGATGCAACTCATGCTCAAGCCCACGCAGTTTGATGTGATGCTGTGCGAAAACATGTTCGGCGACATCCTGAGCGACGAGGCGGCGGCGCTGGGCGGTTCGCTTGGCATGTTGCCCAGCGCGAGCCTCGGCGCGACCAACGGCAAACAGACCTTCGGCTTTTACGAACCCGCCGGCGGCACCGCGCCGGATATCGCCGGGAAAAACCTGGCCAATCCCATCGCACAAATTCTCTCGTCGGCGCTCATGCTGCGTCACAGCTTCGGTCTGAACGACGCTGCGGTGGCGATCGAAACGGCGGTGGGCCAGGCCATCAACGCGGGCAACCGCACGGGCGATATTTACAATCCGATTGAGATGACCGCGAAGAAAGTCGGCACCACGCAGATGGGCGATGCGATTGCGGCGGCGGTGTGATTTGCGGAATTACGGATACCAGACAAGTTCCGGGTTGTTAGTGACAATATTTCCAGAAGCATCGCGATAAGCCGGCAAGTTGAAGCGCTGAACGTGACCTTCGAGAAAAAGGAATTGTGCGCCGAGATTATGCACATTGGTATGGGCATAGTTTGCCGAACCCACCGCCGGCAGGTTTTTTGAGTCGAACAGCCACACCACGGCGGCCGGCTTGGGAATGGCGGTGATTTTGACAGTGACATTGTTGCTTCCCGTTCCGTTGACGTTTTGATTCAGGCAGTAGTGAAACAAATTGTTTCCATTGCTGCGGCGGGTGTTGGCTGGGCAAATCCAAACTGTGTTCCCCACCTCAGCCAGAGCATTGGTGTGCCATGGCATGTCCGCATAGCGTGGCAGGCTCAATTCCACTGGTAATTGCACATACCAGCCCGTGTTCGTATCGGCGGCCGACGGATTGGGCGTGCCTTCCGGCGGCAGATAATCTCCGTGATCCGTCGTGTATAGATGGGTCGCCAGCCCCCATTGCTTGAGATTGTTCCGGCAGGAAATGGCTTTGACCGTGCTTTTCGCCCGGCTGAATGTCGGCAGCAGTATCGCCGCCAGAATCGCGATGATGGCGATGGTTGCCAGCAGTTCGATGAGCGTGAATGCGCGGCGGGCGGGGCGCGCAGGAACAACCAGATCCTGTCCGTCCGCCGTCTTTTGCGCGGGCTCAAAAACGAAATCAAGCAACCAGTTTGCTAGCTTTGTTTTCACGGCCGGGTCTTTGCTTTGTGTGATGAAGCTTTCACATTCCCAGCGGGCGGGCAAGTGTTTTGACGGAAGTGGCGGGCGTGCCGCTGCTGTGCTCAAACCAGCCAGTTTTGTGGTGGCGGTGCTTTCACAAAATTTGCCTCCCGAAGATAAATCGGCTCCAACTTTTCACCCAGCACGAAATCCGTCCGGGCGGCCGCTAATTGCGCTACCTGCGCCGCTGGCGGATAAATTTGTTTTTTCTGCTCCGGACCGACGCAGGCTTTGCCGGCGGATTTGAGGGCTTCAACTTCGGCTCCCGTCACAATTTTCAAAGGCGAAATTTCCCGGCAGCCGCCGGGCGAAATCTCCCAGACCGCCAGATAAAACTCGCCGCGTTGCGCGTCAATGACCACATTCACCCGGCCGGAAAACTGCTCCGCCTGCGCCTGCGCCGCAATGGCGTCGGCACTGCTCACGCCCAGCAGCTTCACGCCGCGCGTTAGTTGCCAGCCCTGCGCCACGGCGATCGCCGCGCGGATGCCCGTGTAGCTGCCCGGTCCCAGGCCAACCGCGATCGCCTCAATGGCTTTACGGGAAACTCCGGCTTCCGTCAAAACTTTTTCAATCAGGCCCAGCGCGTCGGTGCCGCGTCCGCCGGTCTGCTCCACCGCCTCGGCCAAAACCCTGTCGCCGCAGGCCAGCGCCGCGCTCCGCCGCTCCGAGGAAAATTCAAGAGCCAAAATCATCATAAATGATCTTCCTTTCCGTCTCCCCGAGGATTTCAATTTTCACTCGGACAAACTTTTTCCCATCTTCCATCTTCCATCTTCCATCTTCCAACCGCTCCGCCCATTCCATCACTGCCACCCCATCCGGGGATAGATATTCCTCGACGCCGACAGTCAAAATCTGGTGCGCGGTTTCGAGCCGATACAGGTCGAGGTGAAACAATTTCAACCGCCCGCCGCTGTATTCATTGACCAGCGTGAACGTCGGCGAATGCACGCGACTGGCAATGTCCAGCCCGCGCGCCAGCCCGCGCACGAACTGCGTCTTGCCCGCACCGAGGTCGCCGGTCAACGCGATCACCAGCCCGCGCGTCGCCGCCCGGCCTAATTTTTCGCCCAGCGATTCCGTCTCCGCCGGACTATGTGAAATGAACGTAGCCATGCGCGTTCAGTTGGTGCGAGCCGTGCCGGTCGCGGATCAGGATTCCCCCGCCCGCGACGATTTTGCCGATGCAGCTCAATTTCAATTTTGGGAATTTCTTGTTCCACGCGTCCAGCAATTTCACCGCGTCTTTGCTGGCGACGGTGAATAGCAGTTCAAAATCCTCGCCGTCCGTGAGCGCCGCTATGAACGGTGGCTTGGCCGACGGATTTCCGCGTGCCGCCATTTTGGCCGCCCGCGAAACCGGCACCGCCGATTTTAGGATCTCTGCGCCAGCCTGGCTGGCGTTCAGGATGTGCCGTAAATCCCCCGCCAGCCCGTCGCTCAAGTCCATCAGCGCATGGAGCGAACCCTGTTCCGCCAGCCAGCGCGCCTCTTCCAGGCGCGGCTCGAACTCCAAATGCTTCTCCGCCAGCGAACCGCCGAGTTCGCCGGTCACAAAAATCGCGTCGCCGGTTTTTGCGCCGTTCCGCAGGATTTTCCTTCCGCGCGGCACCGTGCCGAGCAGCGCGATGGAGATCAGGATCCGTTCGGGATTCGTTGTCGTCTCGCCGCCGGCGACGGCCACGCCATGTTTTTCCGCGAGCGAATTCAGTCCTTCGTAAATATTTGCCACGAACCCCGCGTCAAAATCTTTTGGCAGCGCTAGGGTGATGAGCGCCGCCGTCGGCGTTCCCGCCATCGCGGCGATGTCGCTCAAGGCGCGCGCCAGCGCCTTGCGCCCGATTTTTTCCGGCGGCGTTTTTTGGGTGAAATGGATTCCCTCCACCACCGCGTCGGTCTTGAACAAAATCAATTTGTCCGGCACGCCCAGGTCCAGCACGGCGCAGTCGTCGCCCGCGCCGGTCACGACGCTTTCATTCGTCGGCAGCCCTTTCGTCAGACGGGCGATGAGGTCAAATTCGTTCATCGGGTTTGCCAGTAGAGGATGAGCAGGTTTGTGCTGTTGAACAAACTGTGCGCGACCATCGGCGCGAGCAGGCAGTCGGTTTTTTGGTAAAGCCACGTCAGCACGAGGGCGAACACAAAGAGCGGCACAAATGTCGGCGCGTTGACATGAATGAGCGCAAAGAGAAAACTGACGCCGAACCATGCCAGCTTCGGCCAGCCGAGCTGTTTTATGAATGGAAACAGCACGCCGCGAAAAATGAATTCCTCCGCGACCGGGGCCAGCACCACCGCGAAAAACATCAGGTAGCCGCGCAGCCACCACGACTTTGTGTTCGCGATCAAATCAATCGTGCGTTGGTCTTCCGCCAGCCAGCCCATTTTTTCTAGCGCGAGCGCCGAGAGTTGTTGCAGGCCGAGAACCACCAGCAGCGTCGGCCCCAGCACCAGAACGGCGAACCGCAGGGATTTCTTTAAGTTCTCATTGCGGAGGCCAATCGCGTCGCGCCAGTCAATGCCCTGCCGTTTCAGGAAGACAAAAATCAAACCCCAGGCCGCGCCTTGAAAACTCAATGTCGCCAGCAGAATGTTGGCAAAGCTGTCTGGCGATTTGAACCCCGCCACGCCCGCCTGCCGCAGTACGGTCGCCGTCAGCACGCCAAGGCACAGGCAGGCGAACACGCCCATGATCAGCTGGATCACGGCTTCGGCCCGCCACGGCTTTGGCGACAACATGGTTTCAGCCTAGCGCAGTCGCCCGCGGGAGACGACGCAAAATTATTCGCGGCCAATTGAATTATAAGGCAGAGTGACACACATGTTTGTGAAGCACACCAACCGGCTCGCGCAGGAAAAGTCGCCCTACCTGCTCCAGCACGCCCACAATCCGGTGGACTGGTTCGCGTGGAACGACGAGGCGTTCGCCAAGGCGCGCCGCGAGCACAAACCCATCTTCTTGAGCATCGGCTACTCGACCTGCCACTGGTGCCACGTCATGGAACGGGAAAGCTTTGAGGTAGAAAAAACCGGCGCGTTTCTCAACGAACATTACGTCAGCATCAAGCTGGATCGCGAGGAGCGCCCGGATGTGGATAAGATATACATGACGTTCGTGCAGTCCACCACCGGCAGTGGCGGCTGGCCGCTCAATGTTTTTCTCACACCGGACTTGAAACCGTTTTACGGCGGCACCTATTTTCCGCCGGATGAGCGGCATGGCCGGCCGGGTTTTTTACAATTGCTCCAGCAGATCGCCGGCCTCTGGCACGAGCGGAAAATGGAGATTGTCGCGTCCGCCGATGAATTGCACGCGCGGCTGGAACTCATCACCGCCCGCGACGCGAAGGAAAACTTTCCGCTTACGCTGCAGTTGCTCCAGCGCGCCGTGCAGTTGTTCGGGGAATCCTACGACCCGGTTAACGGCGGCTTCGGCGGCGCGCCGAAATTTCCGCAGCCGGCCATTCCGTCGCTCGTCTTGCGCGTTGCCAAACGCTCCGGTGACAACGCGGCGGTGAAGATGGTGCTGCACACCTGCGACAAGATGGCGGCGGGCGGCATTCACGACCAGCTTGGCGGCGGCTTTGCGCGCTACGCGGTGGACGCCGAATGGCTCGTGCCGCATTTCGAGAAGATGCTCTACGACAATGCGCAGCTCGCGCAGTTGTATCTCGACGCGTTTCTCGTCAGCGGCGCCGAGCGCCACGCGGAAGTTGTCCGCAACATTTTGGATTATGTATTGCGCGACCTGACGCATCCCGGCGGCGGATTCTTTTCCGCCGAGGACGCCGACAGCGAAGGCCATGAGGGAAAATTTTACTGCTGGACGAAGGATGAACTTTCCAAACTCCTCGCGGTTGAGGAATTCAACGTCGCCGCAAAACACTTTGGCATCAAAACGGAAGGTAATTTCGTGGATCACAGTCATCCGACGCCGCTGTCTGGACAAAATGTTTTAAGTCTGATTGAGCCAAATGTGCCCGCTGCCGACCAGCCGTTGCTCGCCTCCGCTAAATTAAAAATGCTCGGCGCGCGTACCGGCAGAATCCGCCCGCAACTCGATGACAAAGTGCTCGCGTCATGGAACGGCCTGATGCTTGGCGCGTTTGCCCGCGCCGCTGTCGTTCTGGACGATGAAAAATACCGCGCGGCGGCGGAGAAAAACTTGCAATTCATCCGCGAGAAACTTTGGGTGAATTCTGGTTCAACGGCCGCCCTCACCCCGGCCCTCTCCCCCAGGGAGAGGGAGAGGGAGAATTGCTCCCCGGTTTTCGGCGAAACTACGGCGGTTAGCAGCTCGACTCGATCACAACAAACGGAAAACGCCCAACGGCTGTTCCCTCTCCCCGCGGGAGAGGGTCAGGGTGAGGGGAGAGCAAGTGCGGGCACGCTTTACCACCGCTGGCGCGACGGCCAGCGTGACGACGTTCAGTTGCTCGAAGGCTACGCGTTTCTGCTCGACGGCGTTATCCAGCTTTACGAGGCCACGCTGGAGCCAAAGCATCTGGATTTTGCCATTGAACTGGCTGACGCGATGATCGCCAGATTTTACGACCCGGCGAACGGCGGCTTCTGGCAGACCGCCGGCGACGCAAAAAACCTCATCCTGCGGGTAAAGGACGACTATGACGGCGCGGAGCCGAGCGGCAATTCCGTCGCCACGCTTGCGCTGCTGAAGCTCGCCGCCATCACCGGCCGCGAAGATTTCAGGCAGCCCGCCGGGGCGACGCTGCACCTTTTCGCCGAGCGATTGCAGCAGCAGCCCGCCGCGCTCGCCTATCTGCTGCACGCGGTGGATTTCTCGCTGGACGAACCGCGCCGGGTGGTGATTGCGGGGGACGCGAATTCCACGAAGTTCCGCGAATTGCTTTGCGCCGCTCACTCAGTTTATCAACCCAACAAAATTGTTCTCGGCAACACCGGTGCCGTCGAGCCGTTCGCTAGGATTTTGCCGGCGAAAGGTGAAGCGATCGTTTACATCTGCACCGGCAACGCCTGCCAGCCGCCGACGGACGATCCGGCGAAGGTGAGAGAGTTGCTTGGTTGAGGCGGCTTGCGCGGACCCCGCCCGCCAATCGCCTTAACCTCATTCCCAAACCAACAGCCTGCGGCCAAAACCAGGCAGGAATTCTTGACGCTTTTATCCGCTGGCGACAGACTGCGCGCATGAAAATTCCCCCGGTTTTGGGAGCCATCGGTTTGCTGGCCGCCCTGATTATCATCCCCAATGCCTTTGGCGCCGAGCCACCCGGGCCAACCACGCCGGCTAGCCGCCTCGAACTTTTCAACGGCAGGGATCTTTCCGGCTGGACATTTTTTCTGCGCAGCAACACGGCGCCGGCCGATACCTTTACCGTGACCAATGGCGTCATCCACTGCACCGGCCAGCCGTTTGGCTATGCCCGCACCGAGAAAAGTTTCCGGGACTACAAGCTCACGGCGGAATGGCGCTTCGTGAAAATTGCGCCCAAGGCCGACAACACCGGCATTTTTGTACATGTGCAGGGACCGGACCAGATCTGGCCCAAGTGTATCGAGAATCAAGGCTGGTATCAGCGTCAGGGCGATTTTGTCCTCATGAGCGGCGCGACCTGCCAGGGGCATGAAACGTGGGCACTGCGGGTCGCCAAAACCCCCGTCCCGCCCAATGAGAAACCGCCTGGCGAATGGAATACCTATGAAATCGTCTGCCGCGGCGATACGGTCAAAAACTTTGTCAACGGCAAGCTGATGAACGAAGCCCAAGACTGCAACGTCACCGCCGGCGGCATCGCGCTGCAGAGCGAAGGTGGCGAGTGGGAACTCCGCAAAATCTATCTAGAACCATTGCCGTAAAGAATGAATGCGCTGGCGTGCCGCCGAGGGGGCAATTTCGTCGCCGTGCTGGTGTTCCTGCTATCCGCGCTGGATTTTGGGTTGGACGAATTGCGGCGCATGGTCATCGCGGACAATCCCAATTACGGTTTTGGTGTCGCAGATGTCGGCGTTGCGGGCGCAAAGTGATGAACCGGCGGGCAGAGCCCGGCCCCACCTGCACAAATTACTTCAAGCCCAGCACCAGAATCACCAAGTCGATCACGAAGAGCAGCACGATGGTGATTTCCAGCCAGACCATCACGCGGTTGTTCTGGTCCTGCTTGAGAATCAGGTAAAGGTCGTCGAGCGTCTTTAGCTTGCCGTTGATGGTGCGGTGCCAGTCCGCCAGATGGAAGCGCGAGGAGATTTTCTCGTAGATGCGCGCAAGGTGCCAGTCGCCGAAAAACTTGGTGATGTTGGACAGCTCGTCGTTGAAGCGCGCCATGTCGATGCGGATTTCACGCAGCTCGCGCAGGATGTCGCCACGCGAACGCAGCGGGCGTTCGCCGAGATCGCGATAGGAGCGGTCCAGCGCGTCGTCGAGCAGCCGGTCGTAGGCCTCGAGTTCGGCGAGCTGGAGGTTCGCCAGTTCCATGATGTAAAGCGTCTCGTCGAAATCCTGCGGCTCGTCCACCAGCAGCGCGGCGTCCCAGTCAATGACGACCAGGTCGTTGTCGTAGTAGCTCAGATAGCGCGCGGTGGATTCCTCGGCTTCCTGCTTCGAGAGCCGCTCCGCTTTTTCCTCCTGCGTGAGCAGCCCGGCGATCTGCCGGCGGTGCGCCTGGAACCATTGCTCGGCGGTCGTCGGTTCGTTGGCGGCGTTCAACACCGGCGCGGTGAGGCAGAATACGGTGTAAGCCTCCTCCTCCGGTAACTGCGGTTGCGGCCGGATCAAATGTCCGCGCAACTCGGCGACCACCTCCTGCGCGAGGCGTTGGACTTCCTCGTGCAGCGAGCCGTTGCTGAACTGCAAATCGTGGAACGCGACGAGATCTTCAACGTGGTTTACTGCGAACGGTACGCGCACCGTGATGCTGATGGCACCGACGGGGAGCAGTTTGATGACGTGCTCCACCCGCACCGCGCCCAGCGGTCCGATGCGTTCCATCGGCGGCAGCCGGATCATCTGCGGCTTGTAGAAAAAAAGCTGGCGCGGGCTGCGTTTGCTCGCATCCACCGCGAATTGCGCCACCGGCTGGCCCAGCAGCTCGCGGATCGGCTTGCGCGCGGTGTCATAGGCCACATCGAACGCGTAAATGTAAACCACCTCGCCGCTGTAGCGGATGCCCGGGTTTGGTTTCACAAGGCACAGTAGCCCACGAATGCCCGTTTGTTCAAGCTGTGAACCATAATTTTGTTTTCGTGTGTTTCGCGTGTATCGCGGTTATATCTTTCTGATTAGATGAGCGATTTTGAAACCAGATTTGGTGGCATCGCGCGGCTTTACGGCAAGGACGGCTTGCAAAAACTGCGCTCCGCGCACGTCTGCGTCGTCGGCATCGGCGGCGTCGGCGCGTGGGCGGCGGAGGCTCTGGCGCGTTCCGGCATCGGCGCGCTCACGCTGGTGGACTTGGACGAAGTCTGCGTGACGAACATCAACCGCCAGCTCCATGCGCTCACGGAAACCGTCGGCCGCGCCAAAGTCGAAGTCATGGCCGAGCGCATCCGCACCATCAATCCCGACTGCCGCGTGACGGCGGAACAGAAGTTTTTCAACAACAAAACCGCCGGAGAACTGCTGGCGCCAAAATTCGATTTCGTCCTGGATGCCATTGACGACGTGACGAACAAGATTTTACTGCTCGTGCGCTGCCGTGAAAACTACTTTCCCGTGGTGGCCTGCGGCGGCGCGGGCGGCCGCCGCGAACTGACCGCTGTGCGGGTCGGCGACCTGTCCCAGGCCAGCCACGACAAACTGCTGGCCGAAGTGCGGCGGCGGTTGCGCCAGGAACACGGTTTTCCCGCCGGACAGTCGGCGATGGATTTGCCCTGCGTGTATTCCGTGGAACGCACCGTGTATCCGCAGGCGGATGGCACGGTCTGCGAAATGCGCTCCGCAGCGGAAGACGGCGCGCGGCTGAACTGCAACGGCGGCCTCGGCTCGGCGACGTTTGTGACCGGCGCATTCGGCTTTGCGGCGGCGGGATTTATCGTGCGGAAAATTGCGGAAGCGTAGCGGCGGTCGGCAGACCGCCGCCAATTGAAATGCGGCTTTCTGCCGAAAACCGCTACAACCCGCCGAACACGCGGAGAAAATTTTCTTCGACGCGACGGGCGAGCGACTCCACGGGTTCACCTAAAATTTCTGCGAGGCCAGCATAAACGGCAGGCAGATTGGCCGGATGGTTCAGCGGCTTGCCGTCCGAGCCGGCCAGCGGATTTAAAATATACTCCAGTGGTAAAAGCTGGTCCGGCGCGTCGGTTTCGATAAGCAGATGGTCCGGCGGGACCAGCTTGAAGGTTTCGCGCTGGCGCGTTTTGCGCTCATGCAAAAAGTAGCCGGGGAAGCTGAAATACGCGCCAAGCTTCGCGAGCGCTGGAACCATCTCCGCCGGTCCGCCGAAACTGTGCAGCACGAAACCGCACGCCGGTCGTGGCTGGTCGCGTAGCAGTTCGTGTAGCCGGCCCCACGCCTGCAAACAGTGAATGCTCACGGGCAAATTGCGTTCAGCGGCGAGTTGAAGCTGTGCGAGCAAGGCTTCTTCCTGACCGTCGTAACTCAAATCTTGTTTCCAGCGGTCGAGGCCGATCTCACCGACGGCGCTGGGAACTGAGTCGAGAAACTTTTTTAGATTCATCAGCCAGTCCGGTGTGCGTTCGTGCAGATGCCACGGATGATAACCGAAGCTGGGCAGTACCATTTTATTTTCCCGCGCCAGTTGAAGGACTTGCGGCCATTCCGATTCGCTCGAGCCGTTCACGACCATCCGCGCAATGCCTGATTTTTCGCACGCGGCGAGCAGTTCGACTTGCCGCCCGGCAAAACGGTTGTCCTGCAAATGATTGTGCGCGTCGTAATGTTTTAAGGTTCCGTGCGCCTCCTCATCACTTCCTTCTCCCCCGTGGGGGAGAAGTTGCCCGAAGGGCGGTTGAGGGTGTGTGTGTGTCTCGGCGAACTCCCGGATGCGCTCCCAGACTTTGGTGAGCGCGTTGCGGCGGTTGGGCGTGAGGTGCTGCGTGATGCCGAGCGGCGCGAGAAATTCCGGGCTGTGCGCCAGAATTTCCGCCGGCGTCTGGCCGCTGTAAAATCCGCAGAGCAGGCCGGCGATAGCCTTAACGACCAACGAATCGGAATCGCAGTCGAAGAAACATCTGCCGGTGCGAAATTCCGGGACGAACCATAATTTGGCGAGACAGCCGGGAATCATATTTTCCGCCCCGCGCAATTTCGGCGCGAGCGGTGGCAGTTTTTTGGCGCGCTCAACGAGCCATACCAGCCGGTCTTGGCCATTTTTCAGCTCGGTCAGCTGGGCGATGAGTTCAACCTGTTTTTCCGCGAGGTTCATGGCGCGGAAAATATTTTACTCCGTCGTCGTCGGCGACGCGGGCGGTTCTTCCTGTTTTTCCGGATGCTCGCGCGGCGGCAGATTTTGGCGGGGTTCGTCGCGGCGCTGATTTTGTTCGCGATAATCGCGTCGAGGTTGATCCCGGCGCGGCTCGCGTGAAGGCAGCGGTGGCTGCTGCTCGCGGCGGGGCGGCTGGATGCGGCGGAGCGCGCGGCGAAGTTCTTCGATCTCGCGTTCGTCGGCGAGCTTCTGGCGCTCGGCGACCTCGACGAGTTCCAGCACTTCGTCGAGCTGATCAATCATCTGCTTGAGCGACTCGGCAATCTCGGTGGCGTGCGCTACCGCTTCGCTGATGGCCGTGGTTTCGGCGGGGCGAAAATCGGCGGGCTTGGCCCACTGACGCTGCGCCGGTGGTTCCGGTCGGTGGTCGGGCCGGCGGTTTTCTGGCCGGCGGTCGCGCGCGGATTCGCGCGGCGGTTCGGTCGCGCGCGGTGGCTCCGGCGTCTCGGAAGTTTCCGCCACGGGTTCGGTTTCATGCGAGGCAAATTCGGCCGGCGCTTCCGCGTGCGGCTCGCGAAAATCGCCCGCGGAATCGGCGGCTTGTGCGGCGTGCTCCGCAGTTTCGGCTGGCGGTGTGCTGGTTTCAACCGCTTCTGGTGCGGGCGGAATTTCTTCGGTGCCGGTCGCGCCGGGCTTGGCTGCTACCGGGCGCGAACCCCGGCCCCGGCCGCCTCGGCGACCGCGCCGGCGGTTATTCCCGGCGGCGCGGGATGGCGCGGGCGGATTCAAGTTGGATGTTTCGTCTGGCACAAAATTGTCCGGTGAGGATGGCGGCTTGGTGCGCAAAAGCAATGCGAATTACCTTGGCTTCTTCACAAACAGCGCCAGCGAGGCCGTGAAACCGTGGAGAAAATTCTTGTTGCCGATGGGGCCGATCTCGCCGTTGCAGAAAAATCCGGCGAGGCCCGCCGGCCCGAAATGCGCCTGCACCAGCTCCGAATCGTGGCTGGCGCGGCCAAAAAGATTCTTGCCCCGTCCGTTGCAGCAGAACAGGCAGCCGCCGAAGATTTCCGTGCCGACCAGCCGCGTTTTTTCGCGCGTCAGCAATTCATTCAAATCCTCGGACGCGGCCGTAGCGTCGCGTCGCTGAAATTGGATCGTTTGCCCCATGCGCGGCAGCGCGCCTACGGCGAGCACGCCGGAGTTCGGGTCGCCCCCAAGCAGATTGCGCACGAGAAAATCGCCGCGCTGAAAATCCTCAAGGTATTCGTTCACGACCAGGCCAATGTGGAGGTTGCCCTGCACCTTGCGCTGTTCTTCCGGCGGCAGGTTTTGCACCGTCTCGGAGAGCACGGCGTAGGCGGGCCGGTTGGCAATGTTTCGGATCAGGTTTTGTTCCACGCGCGTCAGCGTCCACGCCTCGCCGATGGGCGTGCAGCCCTGCGAAATCACGCCGGCCAGCGTCACGTCGCCGCCGACCGCAATGGCCACGCCGCCGTCCTCAAAAACTTCGCCGTCGAGATAAAGCTGCGCGCGCGGCTCGGAATGATTGCCGCTGGCCAGGCCGCCATAGACCGGCACGCCGGAATAATTCTGATTCCATGAACGCAGCCACCGTTCGCCGTCGAGCTGGAACGGATCTAGAAACGCCAGCCAGCCGTTCACTTTGTCCCGCGCCACGCCGGTTTCGCCTGGCCAGAAATTTTCGCCGTCTGCGCCCGCAACCTGTTCCTGCGTAAGGCGGACGCCTTTCAGCGTCGCTCCGGGCAGCGCATACAGCGCCAGTACCAAGCCGCCGGTGCTTTCGAGTTCCTCGGCATTGACCACCAGGCCGCCGCCGGAGCAGCCGGCGAGCAGCGGAATCTGCGCGTGCAGCCGCAGGATTTCCAAAACCTGTTCCGCGTGGGGAAAGAATTTCGGCGACAGGAATACCAGTCCGAGCGAAACCGCCTTCGCCGGCAGCCGCGCCCGCAAACGCCGGGCCCAGTCGGCGAGGCCGTCTTCATTCATACCGTCCGGCCAGTAGGCCGCGATGGAGGTTTCTTTGCTCACAAATCCTACTTCAACCATGCCACAACTTTTTCGCCGGCCCAAATATCTTTTACTTTTTGGCGCTCGCGGGCGACGGCGGATTTTTTGCCGCTGACCAGAACCTCCACCGCCAGCGGTCGCGTGTTGTAGTTGTTCGCCATGACCGAACCGTAGGCGCCTGCGCTCAGCAGCGCCAGCCGGTCGCCCTCGCCGACTTTTGGCAGCGGCCGGTCTTTGCAAAAATAATCGCTCGATTCGCAGATGCCGCCGACCACGTCGGACGCAACCGTCGCGCCGCCCTTTTTGACAAGCGGCACGATCTCGTGATACGAATCGTAAAAGGCCGGGCGGATGAGGTCGTTCATCGCCGCATCCACGATGACGAAATTCTTTTTGCCCGTGCATTTCACGTACTCAACTTGCGTGACCAAGGCGCCGGCATTACCGACGATAAAACGACCCGGCTCGACAATGATCTTCAAGCCCAGCGGCTGGAGCAGCGGCAGCAATTTTTCCGCGTAACTCGCAGGCGTCAGAATCCCTTTGGCTGCCGGGGATTTCCACCAGTTCGCTGTGCCGCTGGCCAGCGCCGGATTGTAAATGATGCCCAAGCCGCCGCCGGGGCTGAAAAATTCCAGCTCATACTTCTCCGCCAGCCGGCGGATCAGCGGCAGGACTTTTTTCACCGCCAGCTCGTAAGGCGTCACGTCCGTCAACTGCGAGCCGATGTGCATCTGCCCACCGCGCAGCCGGATGTTTTTTAATTTGCTGGCGCGGGCGTAGATCGCCTCGACCTGCTCAAACTGGATGCCGAACTTATTTTCATAGGTGCCGGTGGTGATCTTGATATGCGTCTTAGCCGCGACATTCGGATTGATGCGCACGGCAATGGGCGCGCGCTTTTTCCGGCGCGCGGCAACTTGGTTGATGCGCAGAATTTCCGGCTCGCTCTCGCAGTTGAAGGCATAAATCCCCTTTTGCAGGGCAAATTCAATTTCCGCTTCCGACTTTGCCACGCCGGCGAACACGCATTTCTTCGGGTCGCCGCCCGCCGCGATAACGCGCTGCAGTTCGCCCGCGCTCACCACGTCGAAACCGCTACCGAGATTCGCCAGCGTGCGCATCACGGAAAGGTTGGAGTTCGCCTTCATCGCGAAACAGATCAGGTGGTCCAGCGGTGCCAGCGCGGTATTCAGTTTTTGAAAATGGTCCTCCAGCGTGTGCTGCGAATAGACGTAGAGCGGCGTGCCAAATTTCCCGGCGAGTGCCTCCACGGCGACACCTTCACAGTACAGCTTGTTTCCAACGTAGCGAAAACTATGCATAAAGCCGGTAGTTTAGGGTCGGCCGGGAAAAGTTCAAGGTCGGGGGAAAAAAAACCCGCCGGAAAATTTCCGGCGGGCGCGCAAAGGATTTTTTACGGTTCGGCCAGGATGACTGCGCGTTGATTGTGATATTCTTCCGGTGTAATCTGGTTGGTCTTGTATTTTCCGAGCAGTGTCTGCAGCCGACTCGCCTTCGAGGCGGGGATGGGCAGCGGCGGCGCGGCGATTTGATGGAGACCGAGTTCTGCGCCGGGGGCATCCACTTTGACCGGCTTGGCGGCATTAGCCTCGGCTTGCTTTAATTCGGCAAGTTTTTTCTCGGCTTCCGCCTTTGTTTTTTTCTCGGCAGCAGCTTTGGCATCAGCTGCGGCTTGGGCTTCCTTTTTTGCCTTCAATTGTGCGGCATACTGTTTGGCCTTGGCCTTGGCGGCAGCCTTCTGGGCTTTCCTGTCAGCGTCAGCTTTGGCATCGGCTGCGGCTTGGGCTTCTTTTTTCGCCTTCAATTGTGCGGCGGCTTGGGCGGCATCCTGTTTGGCCTTGGCCTCGGCGGCAGCCTTCTGGGCTTTCTTGTCAGCGTCAGCTTTGGCATCGGCTGCGGCTTGGGCTTCTTTTTTCGCCTTCAATTGTGCGGCGGCCTGGGCGGCATCCTGTTTGGCCTTGGCCTCGGCGGCAGCCTTGTCCGCTTGGGTTTTCTGCTGACTCGTCACGGGCTTTGTTTCCGATGAAACCAATTTCATCACGGCGTCATTCTTTGCCGGTGCGGACTTTCCTTTTTTGACCGCCGTTGGAGTTTCAACGGTGTTTGTCGCCGGGCATTGGGCGTTCAATTCTTTTAGCTTTGCCTCCATCGCCGCGCGCGCCGCCGCTTGAGCCGGCGTGTCTGCGGCGGGGGTTGTCATGGCGGCACCGAGTGCCAAGGCACAAACCAGCAGGGAAATCTTTGGAATTTGCATGCCGCCTTTTACGCCAAATCGCCGCCGGAAGCAACTGCTTTTGCAGGGGGTAAATGCAAATTCCGCCACGCGGGCGGCAGCCAGCACACCAGTGTGGAATGCGCCATAATCTCCCGCACCTCGCGGCGTGATACTTTCACGCATTGCTGCAGCTCGCTGACCTTTGCCGCGCGTAACTTCTCTATCGTCCGGCCGCCGATTAAAATAGGCCAGGCACACGCCAGTCGCACGCGGAATTGCCCGAATGGCAGAGTATTCGTGTAGCGCCAACCCGCCGCCAGATGCGCCTCTGCCTGATCCAAATAATCTCGGAACAACGGCAGAAATTTCGATTCATTCGCGGGCGACAGCAAAGTTTCCGGCAGCAGTTTGGCGGGCTCTAATTTTTCCAGCGGCAGATAGCAGCGGTCATTTTTCAAATCTGCCGGCAGGTCGCGCAGGATGTTCACCATTTGCAAGCCCTTGCCGAACCGGATGCCATCCGCGATGAATCGCTCTTCATCCAGCCGCACCCTGGGAAACAGATGCGCCCGGCACATCCGCGTCCAAAACTCGCCCACGCAGCCCGCCACTCGATAGGTGTATTCATCCAGCTCTGCCGCCGTTTCGAGTGAAATTATTTTTTGCTTGTACAGATTGCCCGTGGCGTTGCCACCGAACCGCCTCAAATCTTGTTCCTGTCCGCTGGTGATGGTGACCAAAACCGCGCGCACCAGCTTCAAATCTTCCGGTGACAACTGTGGCAGCAGCGCGAGACTGTCCTCGGTTTTTTCCAGCAGCCCGCGCTCCGCCGGCGAGCCCTGTTGTTGCGCCAGCCCGCCGAAATTCAGCGGCGTGGAACTTTGGCCGATAATCCGCGCGCGCAGTTTTTCCAGCGCCGCAAGGCGTTGTTCCACCGGCAGGATTTCCGTGTCCGCAATGGTGTCGGTCGTGCGCGCGAGCAGGTAGGCTAGGCCGATTTGCGGGCGGATGGCGCGCGGCAGCACGCGCAGCGTCAGGTAAAACGAGCGCGACACCTGCTTCAGCAGGCGGGTGAGCAGCTCTGAATTTTCCATGCGCGAACTATCGCCAATGATGCCGGATAAATCCAGCTTCGACGTGGTACCGGTAAATCATTTGGCCGTCACGACGGCGTAATTTTTTTTACCTTTGCGCAGCAACACGTGTTTCCCGAAAAGTAAATCGTTTGCCGTCACGGCGCGCGTGGCGCTGGTCTCGCGGACGTTGTTGATGTTCACGCCGCCGCCTTCAATGTCCTTCCGCGCCTGGCCCTTCGAGGGACACAAGCCGGCGTGAACCAGAAGTTCCACCAGCGGAATCCCCTCGCCGGCGAGCTTTGGCTTCTCCATTTCCTTCGTCGGCACTTCGCCGACAATGTCGGTAAAGGTACTTTCAGAAATACCTTTCAATTCACCACCGAAAAGAATTTCACTGGCGCGAACGGCTTCCGCCGTGGCGCCTTCGCCGTGGATCAAATCCGTCGCCGCCTTTGCCAGCGCCTTGTGCGCCACGCGGGCGCCGGGATTATCCGCGTGCGCCTTTTCCAGCGCAGCGATTTCTGCCGGCGGCAAAAATGTAAAGAATTTCAGGTAGCGGACGACGTCCGCATCGGCGGTGTTGATCCAGAACTGGTAAAATTTGTAAACGCTCGTCTTCTTCGGATCGAGCCACACGGAGCCGCCCTCCGTCTTGCCGAATTTCGTGCCGTCGGCCTTGGTGATCAGCGGCATCGTCAGGCCGTAGCCTTGCTTGCCGAGCTTCTTGCGCATCAGATCAATGCCGGCGGTGATGTTACCCCACTGGTCGCTGCCGCCGATCTGCAATTCGCAGCCGTGGTCGCGGCCGAGCATATAATAATCAAACGCCTGCAGCAGCATGTAGCTGAATTCGGTGTAGCTGATGCCCGCCTCGCGGTCTTCCATCCGCGCGCGGACGGATTCCTTGGCGACCATCTGGTTCACGGAAAAATGTTTGCCGATGTCGCGCAGAAAATCGAGGTAGCTCAAACCCGCCGTCCAATCGGCGTTGTCCACCAGCTTCGCCGGATTCGCCTTTGCTTCGAAATCAAGCAGGCGCGCCAGCTGCGGGCGGACGGATTCGACGTTCGCGTTGATCTGTTCCTTGGTCAGCAATGAGCGCTCGGCGGATTTGCCGCTGGGGTCGCCGATGCTGCCGGTGGCTCCGCCAGCCACGGCAATGGGATGATGTCCGAAATTCTGAAACCGCCGCAGCGCCAGCAGCGGTACCAAATGCCCGACGTGCAGCGAATCGGCTGTTGGATCAAAGCCGCAGTAAAGCGTGATGGGCGCGGCGGTTTTCTTTTCCAATTCCACCGCGTCCGTGCAGTCGGCCACAAGGCCGCGCCATTTCAGTTCATCAAGGATGCTCACGCGGGCAGGATAAATTGGCGGCTGGCTATTGCCAATTGCCAATTGCGCCGGTGGGGCGCTCGCCTCACTAGGTTTGCAAATTGACTTTGCGTCTTTGCGTCTTTGCGTGAGAATCCGCCGGTGTCAAAGATGTTGAAAGCCTCCGGAGCAATGGCCGTCGCCACCCTGTCCAGCCGCCTGCTCGGCATGGTGCGCGAGATGGTCTATTACGGCTTCATGGGCACGGGCTGGGTCAACGACGCCTTCCAATACGCCTTCACGATTCCGAATCTTTTCCGCCGGCTGCTCGGCGAAGGCGCGCTCACGGCGGCGTTTATCCCCGTCTTCAAGGAAAAAGAAAAAATCCACGGTGAAGCCGAAATGTGGCGGGCGGCCAACGCTGTCATCTCCGGCCTTGTGATTTCCGCCAGCGTCATCATCGCGCTGGTGATGGTCGGAATTTCCATCGCGCTGGCGGCGCATCAGTTCGACGAAAAAACCACGCTCATGCTGCAACTGCTGCGCGTGATGTTTCCCTATATGCTGCTCGTCTGCCTGGCGGCGGCGATGATGGGTATGCTCAATGCTCGCGGCCATTTTTTTATCCCGGCGCTGGGTGCAACCATGCTGAACGTGGTGATGATTGCGTCCGTTTTCTGGCTCGCACCGCGCTTCGGCGTGGATTTGCCGAGGGAGAAACAACTGCCGGTGCAGATCTTTGCGCTGGCCTATGGCGTGCTTGGGGCGGGGATGGCGCAGGCGGCGTTTCAAATGCCGACGCTCTGGCGCGATGGCTTCCGCTACCGCTGGATCTCGCCTTGGGGCGACCCGACGGTGCGGCGCGTGGTGCGCCAGATGATTCCCGGCACCATCGGCGTGGCGGCGTTTCAGATCAACGTTGCGCTCGTGCAACTCGTCGCGCTCTACGTCGGCACCGGCATCGTGTCGTCCTTCACCGGCGCGGTGCGGCTGATGGAACTGCCCCAGGGCGTTTTCGGAATTTCTTTGGCTACGTATCTGCTGCCCACGTTATCCGGTCTGGCGGCGGAAAAAAATTATCCCGAATTTCGATCCACGCTGCGGCATGGCCTCGGCACGCTGATTTTTATGAACGCCATCGCCTGCGTGCTGCTCGTGGCGCTGGCCGAGCCGATCGTCCGGCTGCTATTCGAGCGCGGCGCTTTTTCCGCGGTTTCCACCGCACGCGTGAGCTACGCGCTGACGTGCCTCGCCCCGGGGTTGGTGATGTTTTCCACCGTGAACATCCTGGCGCGGGCGTTTTACGCGCTCGGCGACACCAAAACGCCGATGAAGATCAGCATCTTTTGCCTCGTCGTGAATATCCTCGCCGGCAGCGTGCTCATTTTTCCATTGCGCGAAGGCGGGCCCGGCATCGCCAACACGTTCACGTCCGCGCTGAACGCCGGACTGCTGTTGTTTGCGCTGCGGAAAAAACTCGGTAAGCTGGAAATGGCATCGCTGCGAGGAACTCTCCTGCCCATTGCCCTGGCAGCGCTGTTCACCGGCATCCTTGCCTGGGGTGGTTGGAAATTGTGGGAGCAGCAACTCGGTCATGCGACGCTCGCGCTGAAACTGGGGGCGGTGTTTGTGCCGGCGGGAATCACGGGCGTCATCTACTGGCTCGTCACGATGCGGTGCCAGATTCCGGCGGCGAAGGAAATGACAAACTTTATGCTGGCGAAGTTTAAACTTTTCAAATCTTAACCGTCGCCGTCCAGCCGTTGTCGCCAAACTGCGATTTGAATTTTTCGGCCAGCGCGTCTGCCGCCGCTAGATTTTCCGTGATGGCAAAGGTCGTCGAGCCGCTGCCGGACATGAGCGATACAAGCGCGCCGTTCTCGCGCAGAAATTCTTGATACAGTTCCAACACCGGGAACTTGTCAAACGCCGGCGCTTCCAGCGAGTTGTAGAAGCCGCCCGCGACGGCGGGCCAATCATCGGTATGAAGTTTTGAAACAAGTCCCGCCGCGCGACCTTTTTTTCCGTTCAACGATGCCGGAAACCGCGCGAGGTTTTGATACGACCACGGCGTCGAGATGCCGAAGCCGGGATGGACGAGGAAAAACGCCTTACCTTTGAGCGAGGGAAAATTTTCCAGCATTTGGACTTTTTCGCCGCGACCGGTGGCCAGCGCCGGTTTATCGTAAAGAAAAAATGGCACGTCGGAGCCGAGCGCGGCGGCAAGTTCGAGCAATTTTTCCAGCGGCAGCGGTGAGCCAAACAGCTCATTAAGTGCGGCAAAAGTCACCGCTGCGTTGGCGCTGCCGCCGCCGATGCCGCCGGCCAGCGGCAGGTTTTTTTGCAGATGGATTTTGACGCCCTCGGAAATTTTCGCGGCGGCAAAAAATACGGTGGCGGCGCGGTGGACGAGGTTTTTTGCGTCGGTGGGCAGTTCTGGATTGCTACACGTCAGTTGCAGTCCGGCGCCGGATCGCTCAAAGGTCATCATGTCGCAGAGGTTCACCGGCTGCATAACGGTCTCCAGCTCGTGAAAACCATCAGCGCGTTTGCCGAGGATGTTCAGAAGGAGGTTGACCTTGCAGGGCGATTTTTTTTCAAGACGCATGATGGGTTAGTTTTATCCGTGAAAGCCACGAAAGCCACGCAAAAGATGCTTCCCTTCAATTTCCGGAAACGAAAAACGCGCCGGCAATGTTGCCGGCGCGCTAGGCTGAAAGCTTTTCACTTTCAATTGCCGAAAACCGAAAACCGGCTGCCCGGGACGAATGGTGCGACATCGCCGCCGCCGAATCCGGCGTAGGTAACTGTGTCAAACATGGAGTCTGAAAGCCGGCCGGGCTTATTGCACTCCGGATAGACCGGATACGCCGGCAGATCTTTTGTGCCCCTGATTTCATACGGCGGCAAAGGGAAGGTGGCCACTTCCCATAGTCCCAACCCGGTGCGCGCAATGGTCTGGTCAAAGCCATGTATCACCCCGGTGAAATTGCCGCCACGGTCGGCATCCCACACCCAGGATTGCTCAATGGAGCGGCGTATTTCGCCCAGACGGACGGGCTCGTAGGTGTTGGAGAGCCCGCGGCCGAGTTTTTGTTCGGGACCGGCGCAGCCGGTGAAGAGCACCGCCGCCAGCAGGGCGGCCAGAGAAAAGATTGTTTTTTGCATAGCGTTTGTGGTTGGTGGCTTGAATTTACGCCGAATCGCCCGCTTGTAAAGCGCGTTTTCGGTCGCGCCGTTCCCAATACCAGGCGATCCAGACGGTGATTTCATAAAGTAGATACAGCGGTCCGGCCATCAGTACCTGTGTGACGACTTCCGGCGTGGTCAGCAGCGCGCCCAAAATCAAGTTGATGACGATCATGTAGCGCCACATCGAGCGGAGCGTCCGGTAGTTCAGGATGCCGATTTTTACCAGCGTCAGGATGACCACCGGCAGCTCAAAGCCGAGGCCCATGCCGAGCATGAATTTGCAGACGAAGCTGATGTATTCCTCCGCGCGCCATTGGAAGGCGCCGAGCCCGAGCCATTGCGAATACATCTGCGACGCCGCCAGCGCCACCGGCATTAGCACGAAATAGCAGAACGAAACGCCGGTCATGAACAGTCCGCCGCCGATGAACAGGGCGCGGTAAATATATTTCCGCTCCTTGATGCGCAGCGCCGGAAAAATGAATTCCGCGAGGAAATATAAGATGAACGGTGCCGACAAAACCGCTCCGCCGTAAAACGCCACTTGAAACGCCACGAAAAATCCGCCCGCCGGGGTCAAGTTGACCAGCTCAACGTGCATCCGCTGGATTTCGGCGAGCGCGGCGGGATCATTGCTGACCCGCCAGCCGAGCACCTGGTTGGTGCCGAGCATGAGCGGTTCGACCGTGACAGTAGCGAAACGGTTGGAGCCGGTGTTGAACACGCGCTGTTCTTCCGGCGTGATTTCCAGGTTGGAGAGATGGTTGGTGCCGAAGCTGACGCTGACAATCTGGTTGGTGCCCGGCCAGTTGACATGGGCGCGGCTCAGCGGCCATTTGATGACGCCGATGACATAGTTCGCGCCGATGAGGCAGACGAGCATGGCCAGCGCCAACGCCACGGAGCATTTGACCAGCAGCCAGCGGAAATCTTCAAGATGCTCAAGAAAAGATTTTACCGGCCCGCCTTCATCCTCCGGCGGTTCTGGGGAAAAGTCGGCCATGCGCTCCTACGCGGAAACAGCAGCGGTGGTTTTCAAACAACCTTCGTCTCCGTCGGCTTGGGCTGCGCCTGCGCCTCCACGTTGGCGGGCGCGGTCGAGGGCGCCGGTGCCTTGTGGGCCGTTTCGTTGCCGGCGTTCTGGATTTCATCGGTCACCTCCCGGGTGGCCTTTTTGAACTCCTTAATGCCGGTGCCCAAACCTTTGGCCAGTTCCGGCAGTTTTTTTGCGCCGAACAAAATCAGCACGACCGCCAGAATCAATATGATTTCCCAGCCGCCAAAAAAACCTGCGATCATTGCATTCGTATACATAAGTATTATTGCTTCAAAATACGCCCGGCCGTTGATTTAGTAAAGACGCAAAAAGGACCGCGCGGACGCGCGGCCTTGATTTGCGGAATTTTCGGAATCAAGCTCCGGTCTTCGGATGGAGCAGGATGAAGTCGCCGCGGCGGTTCTTCGCCCAGGCGGCTTCGTCATGGCCGGGATCTGCGGGCTTATCCTTGCCATAGCTGATGGTGCGGATCCGGTCCGGGCTAACGCCCGCCTTGGCCAGCGCTTCGCGGAGCGCGAGCGCTCGGCGTTCGCCGAGCGCGCGGTTGTATTCTTCCGTACCGCGTTCGTCGCAGTTGCCTTCGATGAGCAGCTTGTCAGCGGCGCCGGATGCGAGCGCGGCGGCGACGGCGGCAATTTTCGACTGTTCGCCCTTTTTCACCACCGTGCTGTCAAATGCAAAATGAACAGTGTAAGCCGCGAGCGCCGCCGGATCCTTGATCATGCCTTCAAATTCATCGCGACCGGCCAGCGGGCCGCCGCCAACTCCGGTGCCGGCACCGGGGCCGTTGGCGTCCGGGCTTACTGGCAATCCAGGCGGCAGGGTGCCGGGGCCGTTATCGCCACCCACCATCGCGCGGGAGCCGGGCAGCGGCGTGACGCGGGTTACGCCTTTTTTGCAACCCGTGGTGGCCAGCGTGGCCGCCAGCGCGAGCGCCAGCGGGAAAATCAATTGATTCATTTTCATATTTTTTGTTTGGTTAAAAGTTTGCTTAAAGTTCAGTCGCGAAATGGAAATCTATTTCGCCCAAGCGGGCTGGGAATTGCTTCCGGTCGCTCGTGGACAATCCTTGTATTGTTTGGTGAAAACGTCAAGCACAGATAACACTTGACGGTGCCCGGTGGCGTGATTGAACACCAGCGTTCGCGAGTTCGGCGACCATGACGGATTTTCGCCGCGCACCAATATCGCCGGCGCCAGGCTGCCGTCCGCCGACACCACGCAGATGTCAAAGTCGCCTGCCTGCCGCGTGAACGCAATCCACTTCCCGTCCGGCGACCAGTCCGGCTCCGTGGGGTTGGCGACGCCGGCGGTGTTGAGCAGGTGGATATCGCCGCCGCTTGCGGAAACCTTGGCCAGGCGACGGCGCTCGCCGTCCTTCGTTTTCATGCCGAAACAGATCCATTGCCCGTCCGGCGACCAGCAAGGCGAGGAATCCTCAATGCCGGTCGTCAGGCGCTTCAAATTGGAACCGTCGGCGTTGCCGACCCAGATGTTGGCGCTGCCGGATTTGCTCAGCACCATCGCAATTTTGGAACCGTCCGGCGATACCGCCGCCCCGGTGTTCAAGCCGGAATAACCCGCGATCGGCCGCCGCTGGCCGGTGGACAGGCTGTGGTAGAAAATATCCGGGTTGCCGCGCGCGTAGCTCGTGTAATACAGCGCCAGCCGCCCCGGCACCCACGCCGGCTTGGCCACAATCGCGCCGTCGCCCGTGACCGCCTGGGCGCCGCGTCCGTCAAAATCCGCGACGTAAATTTCGCCCGCACCGATGCCACCGGGCTGCGCCTTAAACGCGATTTTCGTCTGGCCGATGCCTTTTTTGTTCGTGATGGCCTGCACGATTTCGTCCGCAAACATATGCGCCTGCCGCCGCAAACTCGCGCCGTTGTAGCTGCGCGACAGGACGACTTTGCGGGCCACCTTGTCCGTAACGGTGCCGGACACGCCGCCGGCGTCGCTGCCGCTGATGAGATATTGCGCGGCGTCCGGCATCACGAAGCTGAAGCCCTGCACATAAAGGTCAAATTTCAAGACCTCCGCGCCCTCGCCGGCGAAGCCGCTCAACGCGACGGGAATGGGTTTTTGGGCGAAGGCACCTTCACGTTGAATGTCGATTTCCTGCGCGCGGGAAAGATTCAGCGCGAGCAGGGCGATGGTGATTAAGAGATTTTTTTTCATCCGAGCAGTTTTTTGGCTTTGAGGTTGAAGTTGATAATGAACGTCCGTTCTTTTTCTTTCGCGCCTTCCGGGAAGGGCGCGACGAAAGTCACGCGGTCAAGGGTCCGCCGCACGCTGTTGTCCACGCGCGAATCGCCCGACGGGTTCAGGATGCGCGCCGTGATCACCGCGCCGTCGCGGCCGATGGTCACGCTGACCTTGGTATTCGCGTCGTCGCTCGCCGTGTCGTCCGGCGGCGTCCACGCCTGCTCGTAAATGCTTTTGACGACCGACGCATAATTCGCATATGACACGCTGCCGGTTCCCGGCATTTCAACGGTGGTGGCGGACGAGGCGTTTTTCTCGATGCTGCGCGCCGCATTGGCAAAAGCGTCGGCGCGTTTTTTTGCTGCTTTTGCTGCCGTTCGCGCAGCGTCGGCTGCGCTGATGTCAGTTGTCACCTTGGGCACATTATGAATCACCGGCTTGAGACTTATTTCAATTTTTTTCGTCTCGGTCTTGGCCGGCTCCAGCGGTTTCAAATCGTCCGGTGATAGCTTCTGTGGCTTCACCGGTTCCGGTTCGGGCAGCTTCACCGGCTCCGGCTTGGGATGCGGCGTTGGCGGCGTGACGTCGGGTTTGGGCGGTGGTGGCTGCGGGGTTGGCTCCGGGGGTTTGGCCACGGGCGCGGGCGGCGCGGCGTTTTTTACGCCGCTGTTGAACGCCGCGTCAACCAGGTTCGCCGGAATCACATTCAACACCTGCGTTTCGTCCGGCTTGGTGTGGCTAGTGAAAAAAGCCGAGCCAAAAACGATGACCAGCACCAGCAGCAGGTGTAATCCCGCCGTGGCCACGAGGCATTTTTTTTGCAGCCGGTTCATTTGGGCGTCGGGTCGGTGCGCAGCGAATAGCGCGTGATACCGTATTTCTGGCAGCCGTCAATGATCTGCGCCACGAGGTCGTACCGGCATTCCTTGTCGGCGCGGATATAGACCACGAGATTCGGATTCGACCGGGATTCGCCGGCGAGCTGGGAAATGATTTGCGGCAGTGGCTGTTTCCGTTTGTCGAGCGCGTAATAGCCCGTGTTGGAGATTTCAACGGTGCGGATGTCGGATTTGTTCAGTTGTTTTTCGCGCGCGCCGCCGCGCGGCAGTTTCAAGTTGATGCTCTGTTCCAGCAGTGGCGTGGTGATGACGAAAATGATGAGCAGCACGAACGCCAGGTCGAGCAGCGGCGTGATGTTGATTTCACTCAACGTCACCAGATGACTGCGTTGGGAAAAGCGGCGCATGATTTATTCAGCCACAAATAAACACAGATGAACACAGATGTTGCCGAATCTGCAAACGTCTGTTTTGTTTTTGGATCTGTGGTTCATCTGTGTAAATCTGTGGCTCATTCATCCGCGAGAAATTCCGTCTCCATCTTCGACACCAGCTCCTGCGCGAAATTGTCCAGCTCGACGGTGAATGCGCGCAGATTGTGGACGAGCCAGTTGTAGCCGAACATCGAGGGGATCGCCACGAGCAGGCCGGCGACGGTCGTGACGAGCGCGGCGGAAACGCCCGGGGCCATCGCCGCCATCGTCGCGGAGCCTTGCTGCGCGATGCCGGCGAACGTGCTCATCACGCCCCAGACCGTGCCGAGCAAACCCATGAACGGCGCGCCGCTCACCGCGATCGCCAGCAGAATCAGGCCGGATTCCAGTTTCAAAGCTTCCTTGGCGACGACATTTTCGATGGCGCGCTTGATATGTTCCATGTTTTTGAGACTGATATTTTGTTTGGCGCGGTCGCCGCCCGGCCCGCGCAGCCGCGCGTCGAGCTGCGTGCAGCCGGCCTGATACACGGCGTAAAGCGGACAGCCCTCGACCTCCAGCTTGCGGTCAAACATTTCCAGCACAGCCTTCTGCGAGGTGAATTCCTGGCCGAACAGCGAATTTAATTTCCGCGCCCGCCGCATCTGAATGATTTTGGACATCATCACGAACCACGCGGCGATGGAAAAGACGAAGAGCAGCGCGATGATGGCTTTCGCCTCGATAGTCGCCCTGTCCCAGATGTAAAGGAGCTCGGTCTGGTTAGAGGCCGCTCCGATGAGTGTAAAAGGTATCCCGCTCATAAAATTCAAAACTTGGTGGTGAGGAACCGGTTTGGCCAAGTGGCGGCTGCGTGAGCATTTCTCCGCCGCCGCCGATTATCATTGCCAACACCGGAAATTGCAAAAACTTTTTGCGCGAAAATGAATCCGCTTTGCCGTCGCCGCGAACCTGTTTAAAATAAGCGCGATGTCTCGTCCACGCCTCATCGCCCTGCTGCTCGCGCTTGGCACGCTTGTCGTGTTCCTGCCCGTCGGCTCGTTTCAGTTCATTAATTATGACGATGATGATTATGTCGCCAACAACCACATGGTGCAGGGCGGCCTGACGCTGGCCGGTGTCAAATGGGCGTTCACCACGGGATATGCGAACAACTGGCATCCGCTCACCTGGCTTTCGCACATGGCGGACTGTGAATTCTTCAAGTTGAATGCTGGCGCGCACCACTTCGTCAATGTCCTCTTTCACGCCGCCAACGGCGCGCTGCTGTTCGTGCTGCTGCTGCGGCTTACGGGAAAAATCTGGCCGGCCGCGTTCATTGCCGCGTTGTTCGCCTGGCACCCGTTGCATGTGGAGTCGGTCGCGTGGGTGGCCGAGCGCAAGGATGTCTTAAGCGCTTTTTTTGCGCTGCTCGCGCTGTTGAGCTACGCGAAATATGTTGAGTTGTCCCGGGCTCAACGCCCCGAGGCCAAAGTCCACTTCGCTTTGAGCCTGCTGCTCTTTGCGTTGGGCCTCATGTCCAAACCCATGCTCGTCACGCTGCCGTTTGCAATGCTGTTGTTGGACTGGTGGCCTCTGCAAAGGCTGGCCGGACACCCGTTGCCAGCTGAAGGCCTTAACCCGCCGGGCTGGCGGCTTGTCCTTGAAAAGTGGCCATTTTTTCTGCTCACCATTTTTTCCTGCGTTATCACTTTTCAGGCGCAATCCAGGGTTTTTCACGGCAGCGTGGCAGTCACGTCGCTGGAAAATGTCCCGTTGAATTTCCGGCTGGGCAACCTGCCCCTGGCTTGCGTTGGCTACCTGTGTAATTTTTTCTGGCCGGCCAAACTGGCCGTGTTTTATCCGCTGCCAAAAACCCTCCTGATTCCCGCCGTCGCCGCCGACGCGCTGGTGTTGCTGGCCATTTCCGCCGCCGCTTGGCGCTGGCGGAAATCACGGCCCTATTTCGCAATGGGCTGGCTCTGGTTCCTCGGCATGCTCGTGCCGGTCAGTGGTCTGGTTATGGTCGGAGGGGCGAGTCTGGCCGACCGCTACACCTATTTGCCGCTGATCGGGATTTTTATCATTATCGCCTTTGCCGCTGGTGAAATCGCCGCGCGTTTCCCTTCTGCCCGGAAGTTTTTTTGCGTTGCTGCCGCCATCGTTTTAATCGGCTGTGTTTTTGCCACGGAGAAACAACTGGCGTTTTGGAAAGACAGCGAAACCTTGTTTCGCCACGCCCTTGCCACGACCGCCGACAATGATATCGCCCGCAACGACCTCGGCTTCGCGTTGGAGCAGCGCGGTGATTTGACCGGGGCGCTCGAACAATACCAGGCCGCCGCCCGGTTTAACGACCAGCGGGACATTACTCACAACAACCTCGGCAGCCTTCTCTCCCGGCTCGGCCGCCACGAGGAATCACTCGCCGAATACCGAAAAGCCATCCGTCTGCAACCCAACGACCCGGCCACGCACATCGGCGCCGGTGCTGCGCTAAACGCCCTTGGCCAATTCGACGCCGCGTTGGCGGAATTTGCCATCACCGAAAAACTCGATCCGCAGTATTCTTGGGCCCACGTCGAAACCGCCCAGGTTTATTTTAAACTGGGTCGCGATGATGATGGCGTGAATGAACTGCGCGCCGCCCTCCGGCTCGCGCCCGGCGACTATCAGATTCTCACCGATGCCGCCCACTACCTTGCCGCAACTGAAAGCGCCGCCGTGCGCGACGGCAAAGCGGCGCTCGCGCTGGCACTCAAGGCCAATGAAATTTCCGGCCGCAGCCAGCCGATGGTTTTCGACGTGCTCGGCATGGCCTGCGCTGAAAACGGCGATTTCACCAACGCTCAAATCTGCGCTGAAAACGCCCTCACGCTTGCCACCGCCGCGCGCATGAAAAATCTGGAATCGTTGCACCAACGGCTGGAGCTTTATAAAAATAAGAAACCGTGGCGCGAATCCTTTCGCGTCACTCAAGCGCCAGCGAAGCCTTGAAAAACCGCGTTGCTCCCCGCGTCCACCGCCCCGAGCCTCGCCTCGTCCAACAAACACGAAGCGTCTGGATGGCGGCGCGTTTCTAAAGCAAATCAATTTTTTCCAAAGCCGCCAAAATGCACAGAATGCTCGGAAACTTTATTTTTGCGCCTTTTGGTGGCTACCGGAAAAGTTAAACGGCTCTGGTTATCCCCTTGAATCAAAATTTGTATTTCGCGCTGATGGAAATTGTTTGCTGGTTAAACTCCCGGTATTCCGGGTAGAGGCTGGCGGGCAGATTGGGTTCCAAGTTGCGACCCAGATTGCAGGCATAGGCGAGGCCGGCGGTGAAATGGGCTGTGAAGGCATAGCTGACGCCTGCCGAAACCGTGTAGAGCGCGTCATCCCGCAGGCTGGAATTATGGCTCAAAATGGCCGAACCGGAGGTGTAGTCGTATTCCTGAAATTTTCCGCCCAGGTCCAGTCCCAGCTTTTGGGTAAAGTTCCAGTGATAGGTCAGCGCATAGTTGCTGTCGAAATACGGAACTCTGCCGACGCTCGAAACCCACTGCCACTGCTTGTAATTAAATGTCACCGTCTGGCTGGGCGTGAGGGTGGCGGTTAGAACCGCTTCGCCATAATAGGTAACGGGATGATCATCAATTACCGGCGCGCCGGGGTTGTAATCACGAAAATCCGGGCCGCCGGCCAGCTTCACGGTCAGCCATTTCCAGGGTTTGCCCTCCAATCCCAGCAGTACCCGCTGGTAATCGCTGGATGACTGCATCGGATGTTGGTTGACCGTGATGTTATAAATATCCGGGGTAAACGCCTGTTGGTATTGATGACCGTAGCGATAACCCAAGGTGACTGCCAGGGTGGAAGTCATCTTGTAGCCCCAGTCGGCACCGCCGTTGACATCCGTGCGATCGGTAAAATTTTGATAGCCCGTATAGGGGCCCGACGTGTTGGCGTGCCAGTCGGTCATAAAATCATAATACAGCAGGGACGCCGTGGGCCGGATGAAAAAAAGTTCCGTGTCATACTGCAGCAACACCGTGGCGCGCTCCTGGATTTGCTTCAACCGTTCCCGCACCATGGCCGGCGCGAAGGCGCTGCCGCATTTGTCCCCTTGATCCGCCGCTGATCCCAGGCCGTAAGTGGGGGCAGTGCGGCTGCCGTCGTTGAACAAAAAATCACTGTCCACCGCGCCGGAAAAATTGCCCGTCTGGCCCTTGATTTTGTTGCCGATTCTTTGCGCATTATAGTTTTCTGCCGGCATTTCATGGAACAGCACAAAATCCGGCGCATAAACCAGCGACAAGGTTTGAAATGTTTTTTGGTCGCCCAGCCCTGGCGCAAAATCGAAGCCAATTTTCGGTGAAACCGTTGTAATCCACGAATCCTGCGGGCTCAAGGCGGCCGGATTTGCCGCCGTGCTTTTGCCGGCCACCAGCAGGATGTTATCATCGTAGGTTTCCTTGACGCCGAAGGACAAATCGGTCAGCCAGTCAGGCATTTTGAATTCAGACCCTGCGGCGGCTGCCGGCGGCTGGCCGGCAGCGGCGCCATAAGCCCACGCCGCCATCGTCGTAAAAAAAGCTGCTCTGCGTAAAATGCGGGTTGCGGGATTCATATTGTCATCTAATAGATTTAGTCTACTGAAGATCAAATTACTTAATATCCACAATGACCTCTTTGCGGATTTTGCCATCTCTGCACCGTTTATGGTTTTAACCGAAAACCTGTTGGTTTTGGTTTGCCTGAAGCTTTCAAAGTTCCCCCTTACATATAAATATGCGTGGAGTGATCTGAACTGTCTGTGAATCAGGAGATGGTGTTTTGTCGGCGCTCGGCGGGATGTCTGGATTCATCATTCTGGAAATGATGGTCGCCCGGCGGGTCTTGCTGTGGCCGCCTCCCGCTTCGCGTTTTTAAAACTTGCCGTCCCGGCCGATGAGTTCGCGGTAAATTTCGATATGTCGCCGGGCGATGACGGTGGGATGATATCGTTCGCGCATGCTGGTGGCTGAATCCGGCGGCGGCGGACAGCCCGCTTCCAGCCAGCGGGCGATGGCGTTCTCCAGCGCGTTAAGATCTTGCGGTGGAAACAATTCCGCTCCGGCCACCCCCGCCGCGATGTCTCCGACGCCGCCGGTGGCCGCGCCGAAAAACTTCAGGTTTCGCGCGAGCGCCTCAGCCACGACGAGGCCAAAGGCCTCCTCGGTGGGGAAATGTATGAGTGCGTCGGCTGCATCCATCGTGGCCACCAGCCGGGAAGTGGAGAGCTGCCCCAGATGCCGGGCGTAGCCGGCCTGCTCTGCCGCCGCCAGCGCCCGCGAAAATCTTTCCCCGTAGTCCGTGTGGGCGGCGCGATCGCCGGCGATGTGCAGCTCCAGTTTCAATCCGCGCTGATGAAGTCGGCGTGCCAGCTCAAGCAATTCCAATTGTTGCTTGCGCGGTTCGTTGACGCCGACGCTGAGCAGGATGGGTGTGTCGGCGTTTTTTTTGGGGGGAACCGGTGAGAAAAAATCCAGCCGCAGCGCATTGGGCACCCGCCAGATCTTTCGAGTACGCGGGGCCACCAATTGTTCCGTATAAGCTGAATTGCAAAACACGCCGCCGGCTTTTTTCAGGGCCACGGTTTCCAGCCGGGCGGCCAGCCAGTGGAAGCTGCCTAGCGGGGCGTGGTAAATTTCCGCGATGGCCTTCATGTTGCCGTGGATGGTCAGCACATTGGGAAAACCGGAAAAAACGGCGCTGATGGCGCAGTCGCGTTCCGTCCCCTGCCCGTGAACGATGTCCGGCTGGATTTCCTTCAGTTTTTTGCGCACGGCGCGGATGCAGCCTTGGAAGCCGGTGCGCATCCAGCCGATTTTCGGCACGATCAGGCCGTGATAATAAATGTTGGGCGCGATTTTTTCGGGCACAGGAACAGGCTGACGCAGGCAGGAAACGACGTGAATTTCAATTTCCGGAATCATTGCCAGTCCAGCCAGCAACGCTTCGGGAGCAGGGCCAAAGTGTGGCTGTGGATTGGCATAATCCTTGTGGGCTTCCCGATTGTCCGTGGTTAACACGACGATGCGCATAAAATTAGTGGTCAAGCAGAGCAGAAATGCAGGACTATGACGGTGGAGTGGCGGGTGACATTTGGAATTCAGCGGTGTGTTGCTAAAGATTAGCGGGCATTTTTATTTTTTTGCCGACGCTTTCTGGCTTTGGCCGGTGTCAGCATGGATTTCATGGTTCTATGTTGGGAACATGAAAAGGCGACCCGATGCCACTTGAAAATCGGCCTCTCATTGTTTGCCGCGGCAATGCGGAAGAGTTAAACCTTTCAGGAGTTCCTGATAAATTTTCAAATGCCTTCGCGCAACCGAAATCGGTTGATAACGCTGGCAGAATTCCGCCGGCGGATTTTCTGAACGGGGCCGTTGGTATTCTTTCGCGACCAACCATCGGCGGACGGCATTTTTCATTTCTTCCCAATTGTCCATGCCAAAAATTTCAACACGCTCAACTCCTTTGGCTATATCCCGAATTGCACCAACATCAGAGGCAAACAGATACAAACCGCGGGCAATGGCTTCGGCAAACGTAAGTCCGAAAGATTCTTCGTTGGAAAAATGAATCATTGCTGAAGCCCTGTCAAATAAGCGGCAAAAAGCCGTATCATCCAGTTTCTGGATGTGTTCGAAGCCGCCGAGTTTGCGGTTTGCCCCTTCCAACATGGCGGAAAAGGCCGTCGCATAAGTTTCGCCGGGATAGGAGACCCCGATGAATAAAGTGTCAAAATCAAGTCCTTCTTCACGTAAAGACATCAAGGTGGCCAGCACTTGCCGCTGGCGTTTTCTTCCGCTGATGACGCCCACATTGATTAGCAGCGGTTTGGTGGCGGGAGCTTTGGTTTCATTTTTGAAATCAAAAAACATCCCTTGAATCGCATTTGGCACCAGCCATGTCTGCACTCCATGTTTAACAACTAAATCTTTTACATAATCCGAAATGCAAATGATGCCGTTTGTGCGCGGCAGAGTAAAATCCTCCAGACGCGCAGCCAGCCAAAGAAAACTGCCGGGACGCGCCCGGTAAACCTTGGAGACCGCGCCCATGTTGCCATGGACGGTCACCACGTTCGGGAAACCGGAAAAGACGGCGCTGATGGCGCAGTCGCGTTCCGTGCCCTGCCCATGGACGATATCCGGTTGGATTTCCTTCAGTTTTTTGCGCACGGCGCGGATGCAGCCTTGATAGCCGGTGCGCAGCCAGCCGATTCTCGGAACGGCCAATCCGTGATAGAAAATGTTCGGCGCAATTCTTTCAGGAGAAGGCAGTCGCTCTTTCAGACAGGAAATCACATGGACTTCCACCTCCGGCAGCAACACGAAGCCCTGCAGCAGCGCCTGCGGGGCGATACCCAACCGGGGCTGCTGATCGGTGCAGCCGACAGTGGCCTCGCGCGTGTCGGTAGTGAGGATGGCGATGCGCATAGGTTTCAGCGGACGTATAAAAGATGGCGCTTATTTACCAAATAATTCATCCGTCGCAGGCACTGTTTGGTCAACCACTGAAACGATCCGGTGGGTAGCATTTTTCCAGTCGAACCCAGCGTCGCAATAAAATCTGGCTGTGTCTTGAAAATCCGCACCTGTTTTCGGGGCGTTTTTTCGAGCTGGCGGAACATGACGTGCTCGATGAACTCGCCGCATGAATCGTCGCATTGCCGGTAAAGGTTTTTGATTTGTTCGCGGTAGAACTGGGTGGTCGCAAAAAACAGGTGCGTTCGCGCAAATCGTTGCTTGGCCAGTTGATCAATCAGCAGCCCATATTTTCTTTCCCGCCGACATTCGTTCAAGATGGGGCGGAGGTTCCTCAACTGGTAGCGGCCGGTGATTTTCAACCAATTGGGCGGCGGTTGCGGTTCGGACGCCAGCCAGGCATCAAGCATCTCAAATTCCTGATAGCCCTTGCCGCGTTCGGGGTTGGTTGAAGGGGGAAACTGCCGGATCTGCAGCCGCGGAGTCTCGGCAAAGGCGGCGTGCTGCTTCAAGGGGTAGCCGGAATTTTCTAAAAAAATCACTCGGGCGAATTGCTGGCAAAAACGCAGCACCAGCTGGTATTCCGCCAGCCGGATTTCCGGATTCACCGGGGCTGCGCCGGGCACGTTGGGGATAATGGTGCCGGTCAAAACCACGGGCAGCTCATCAAAAGTATGTTTCATTTTTCAATATCAGCCGCCAAGGGGCGCAGAATCCCGCTTCGCGCCAATCGTTTTTACGGGCACAAAATTCAATAAATTTTGCTTTTGGCATGGCGGGCAAGTAAAGGATAATTCGCGTTATTCTGATGGTCATCGTCAAATCAATCTGACCGCCACGGGTAAGCTGGCAATGATAGTTTGTCAAAAGCTGGATTTTCCATAGGCTTGTCGGAAAGCAGTGATTCGTTATGAGCGAACCCATGGATAGATTCCTCCATTTCAAACGCTGGGTGCAGTCCCGGCTTTCGGCCGAACGGCGCGCCGGTCTGCGTCCTTATTTGGTCGAGCCGCTGGCGGTATTATTCCGTCGCGATTTGATCAAGCTGGCCACCCTTTCCGGCACGGACAAATGGGGGGAACATTGGTATGCCGCAAATTATGCGCGCCATTTTCAGCCGCTTCGCAAAAAGCCCGTTACCTTGCTTGAAATCGGCATTGGCGGTTACGACCAACCTCAAGCGGGCGGCGGTTCGTTGCGGATGTGGCGGCGGTATTTTCCGAATGGCCGGATCGTCGGGCTGGATTATTATGACAAAAGTCCGCACGCGGAAAAACGCATTCGTATTTACCGTGGCGACCAGTCTGACGAACGGATTCTCCGGCAGCTGGTCTCGGAGGTTGGGCGGCCCGACATCATCATTGACGACGGCAGTCACCTCAACGGGCACGTCCTCAAAAGCTTCGAGGTGTTGTTTCCCCTGCTGGCGGATGATGGCATTTATGTCGTGGAAGATACCCAGACGGCCTACTGGCCTGACGCCGGCGGCAATAGTGATGATCTGCTGACCGCGCCGACCAGCATGGTTTTTTTCAAAAAACTGGTGGATGGACTGAACCACGAGGAATTCATAAAACCCGGATATGTTCCCGGCTACTACGACCGGCATATCACCGGCCTGCATTTCTATCACAACATGGTTTTCATCCAGAAAGGCCGGAACCAGGAAGGCAGCAATATTATCCGCAACAATAATCCCTTGGCCGCCGCCAGGGAATAAATCAAGCCTCGCCGCCAGGCTCCTGCAGCAACCCGAAAACCGGCCCCGCCTCTATTTGATCTCTTTGTTTAGGTGTTTCAGACAAGCTTGCGCCTGCGGGCTCAAGCACACGCCGCGCACACGCCGCCAGTCTTTGGGCGGACGTTTGCCTTTCAAAAAGCCGGCGATCCAGCCGGTCGCGCTGGCGGCGTTTTTACGATAGCGAAATCCAAGGTGTTTGAACCGGTGCCGGGACAATAACAACAGCGGTGGGCAGACCGTTAGCAACAGTCGCCGCCGGAAATATGGCGCGTAAAGCCGCGCTTCCGCCGCGCCATAGCCATAGCCGTGCAGCATTTTAAAATAGCCCGTGGCCGTGTCCCGCACCGGCCAACTCACGACGGCGTGCGCGTTGTAAAAAAACTGCTTGCCGAGTTGGTGCAGTTCATGGTTGAAAAGCGCGTCCTCGCCGGTCAGCGTGAGCCATTCGGGATAACCGCCCACATCTGCCCAAGCCTGCCGCCGGAAGGCGATGTTGCGCGAAGAGGGATCAATTTCCTCCGGCGTGCGCGGCTCGCCCGCCTGCTTTTCAAACTGTTCCAAAAACTTTTGAAATCCATTCTTAAAGTGGTTTATTGAATGTCCAGCCACCACGTCCACCTGTGGATTTTCGAGGAGAGGCCGGGTGATTTCGCGAAACCAGTCCGGTTCCGCCATACAGCCCGCATCGGTGGCGGCAATGATATCCGCGTCGGTCAGCCCAATGGCGTGGTTGCGTCCCGCCGCGATGTTGCAGCGGCGTTGCTCCAGCCGCACCGGCACGCGGCTCTGCGCGGCGAGCAACTGAAGTTTTTCCCAGGTACCGTCCTGCGAGCCGCCGTCCACGATGGCGATTTCATCCGGTAAAACGGATTGCGCCTGCAGGCACTCCCACCAGCAGACGACATTGTCCGTCTCGTTGAATAGAGTGGCAATGAGTGCGCGTTTCATGGGCGAGCTAGCCCGCCGACATTTTCCAGCGCGAGCTGGGAAATGACAAACCGGAAACTGGCGTCCGCTCGTCGCGGATGTGGCGGCGGTATTTTAATGATAAAAGTCTTCATGCCGAAAAGCGCATTCGCATTTACCGTGGCGATCCGCCCACCCGCCCAATTGCCACCGTTGCCCCGGCAAAATCTTGCGCCCGCCGCCGAGGGTTGGCAGCCACAGACCAGAACTTGCCTTTGCCAGCGCTGAGCCGCAGCCGATCCATTTTTAATAATTATTAAGCAGCCGGCGTGTGAATTAAAGGTGTTTTTTGTTGCCGGTGTAATTTTGGATTTGTTTACGGTCGTTAGTCGCGTCCGGGCGCAATGGAAAAACTGGGTGCCAATTTCATCTCGCCTCTCAGGGTAAACTCTCCTAGTGTTACGCCGATGGTTCCTCAAATTTCCATCCTCATGCCCGTTTGGAACGGCGAGAAGTTTCTCGCCGCCGCCTTGGACAGTTTGCGGGCGCAGACTTTCAAAGATTTTGAATTATTGGTGATTGACGACGGCAGCACCGACCGCACTCCCGAAATCCTCCGCGCCTTTGCCGATCCCCGCCTGCGGGTATTGCGGTTGGAGCATGCCGGGATTGTGGTGGCTTTGAATCACGGATTGGCCGGGGCGCGCGCTGATTGGATTGCGCGGCTGGACGCCGACGACATCGCCGAACCGCGCCGGCTGGAAAAGCAATGGCGGGCAGTCCGCCGGCGGCCGCAGGCGGTTTTGTGCCACACGGCGGCCACATTTTTTTGCGAACGCAGCGCGACGGCGGGTGAGGCGCGCCTGCCGCGCTCGCGCGGTTTCATGGCGTTGCGGTTGTGTTACCAGTGTCCGGTTGTCCACAGCAGCGTGCTGTTTAAAAAATCCATAGCCCTGGCGGCGGGAGGTTATCAGCCGGATGAGCGGCACGCCGAGGATTTTTCGCTTTGGGGCCGGATGTTGGAGCAGGGCGAATTTGTGGCCTTGCCGGAAAAACTGGTCCGGTTTCGGCTTCATGAACAGTCCGTATCCCGGCAGAATCTGGCCGCGCAGCAGGCGCTCGCCCGTGAAATCGGAACGCGGCACTGCCGTAAATTTATGGATCTCGACCCCGCCGCCGCGCTACGGGCCAACACGCTTTTGTTGGCGCCGCCAAACGCCCGCGCTTGGTCGGATTGGTGGTGGTTCCTGACCCGCTGCGCGCCGCGCCTGCGCTGGCACAGCGCGGAGACGGTTGGCTGGCTGCTGTGGCAGACGGTAAAAATTATCTTGAAATGAAAAATACGTTCGCAAAATGGCTCCGCCGCAAGCTTGTCATCCCCAGCTCTGGACATCATTGGGATTGTTTGGACGGGCTGCGCGGGATGGCGATTTTGATGGTGGTTTGTGGCCATGCTTTATTTTACACCACGCCCAATATTCGTTTTGCGGGCTGGCCGCGGATCGCCCATGCGTTTGTAGGGGCTGGGCACTTGGGCGTGCAGGTCTTTTTTGTGCTTTCGGGTTTTCTAATTTCGCAACCATTCTTTGCGGCTAAACGGAACAACCCTCAATCTTGGTATTTGACTGGCTATGTCACTCGCCGAGCGCTCAAAATCATTCCCCCGGCATATTTAACAATTCTTTGTTTTACAGCTTATTATTGCTTCGTCGAACACGATTTCGCCCAGATCCAGTATGGCCTTCAGTGGTTGGCGGGTATTCCTGATTTCATATCCGTCCCGGCCGCCTTCGGTTTTAACCCGGTATTTTGGAGTTTATGGGTTGAGGTTGAATTCTATGTTCTGCTGCCGGTTCTTTTTTTGATCTTTAGAAAAACCAGCTATTGGAAGACATGCGTGGCAATGGTTTTATTATTTTTGATCGTCCCCTTTCTGACCCGTCATTGGGGTGGCACCGAGAAAATCGGCTGGCTGTTTCATAACGCCAGATTTCCCAATGGCCTGACCAACTTTTCCTGGGGTTTATTGTTTGCGTGTCTCTATACAGTTGTTCCTCAAGCCAGCGGCCAGCGAAAGCGACTGGCCTTGATTGGTTATTGGGGGATTGCTTCGCTCGCAGCGACCATGTTGCTGGAAGCCAATTATTATTTGATGGCTCCAGTCATTTCATTTGAAATCCCGCTACACTTGTCCGGTCCATCAACTTTTTTGGCATTGTTCTTTGTTTTTGATCCCGCAGCCATGGGGACTCGCTTTTTTTCAATTCCATTTATCCGTTATTTGGGGATGGTCAGCTACGAATGGTTTTTATTGCATTTCCTGATATTGGACCGTTTTCGGACCGGGATGGGCGGGATTCATTATGCCACGAAAAATCTGGGGCACTACTTTTTTGTTGCGCTAACACCCACGATTTTAAGTCTCCTGTTAGCCATGCTCACTTATCATTATTTTTCGATGCCGATCATTCAATGGGGACGGAGCCGGCTAAAATCAAAAACCATCCAGTGATAATTCTTGTGGACAGACTTTGAGCCCCTAAAATAATCATAATTCAGTCAAAATAACTATGCTTCAAAAATGGCTTTGGAACTTGCGTTGCCGGATGCGTGTTCGCGAGTGGGCGACCACAAGTTATTATCGGTGGCGCTGGTTGTTGTTGCGGCAGGCGGTAATCCGGCGCTATCTTGATTCAACGGGACCCAAAAAACTCCAGATTGGTTGCGGCAAGAATCCTTTGCCGGGGTGGCTGAACACGGATTTGCTTGCTGGTCCGAAAGTGGTTTTTTTGGATGCCACCCAGAAGCTTCCTTTTCCTGATTGTTCGCTGGATTACATTTTTTCCGAACATATTTTTGAGCACATTAGTTATCGGGACGGAGGTCGTTTTCTTGAGGAAGCTCACCGGGTCCTGAAACCAGCCGGTCGCATCCGCATCGCCACGCCGGACATGGCCTTCCTGATCCGGCTTTACTGCCAGCCGGAAGCCGAAATATCAAAAAGTTACATCCGAAACTCCATTGACCGGTTTGTCGCGGAGCCAAAGTTTTATGCGCGGGCGGTGGTGGTGAATAATTTTTTCAGCAGCTGGGGGCACCAATTCATCTATGACTTTGAAACGCTGGATTACTCACTGCAAACTGCGGGATTTAGAAATACCGTTCAATTCAAACCTCGGGAGAGCGTTGACCCTGATTTGACCGGCCTCGAATCACACTGGAAAATCATTGGCGAAGAATTCAACCTGTTGGAGACCATCGTGGTGGAAGCGGAAAAAGTGTAGCCGTCGGCTAGAAGTTTGTTCGTTTTGCCGCCAAGGTTTCTGCGCCCGGGCATTTTTCAAGACGTCGCCAGCGGAGCATGTCTCGTATTATCTGGTTGAAAGGCTGATATTCAAACTGCGCGCCCGGTTTTCAATTAAATTTTCGCTCGCCAGCCCCGCCGGTGTGCCACAATCTTTCAGGCCAAATGGAACTCACGATTCTCATGCCCTGTCTGAACGAGGCGGAGACCATCGCCCGGTGCATTGAAAAGGCCAGAATCGGCCTCCAGCGCGCCGGCGTGACCGGCGAAATCCTCATCGCCGACAACGGCAGCACCGATGGCTCGCCGGCCATCGCCGAGAGACTTGGCGCCCGGGTGGTGGTGGTGAACGAAAAGGGCTATGGCCATGCCCTGCGGGGCGGCGTCCGTGCCGCTTTGGGCATATGGATCCTGATGGGCGACGCGGACGACAGCTACGATTTTTCGGAGGCCGACCGGTTCGTGAAAAAACTCAAGGCCGGTGATGAGCTGGTCATGGGCTGTCGCCTGCCCATTGGTGGCGGCACCATCCTGCCCGGCGCCATGCCGTGGAAAAACCGGCGGCTGGGCAATCCCGTGCTGACGTTTATCGGGCGGCTCTTTTTCACCTGTCCGGCGCATGATTTTCACTGCGGCCTGCGCGGTTTCACGCGTGCGGCGTTTGAAAAAATGGAGCTGCAGACCACCGGCATGGAGTTCGCCTCGGAGATGGTCATCAAGGCCACCCTGAAGCAGATTAAAATTTCCGAGGTGCCGGTCACGCTGCACCCGGACGGGCGTTCCCGCCCGCCGCACCTGAAACCGTGGCGCGACGGCTGGCGGCATCTGCGGTTCATGCTGCTATATTCGCCGCGCTGGCTTTTTCTGGTGCCCGGCCTGCTGCTGTCGGCTTTCGGCGCGGCGCTCGCCGCCGTGCTGGCCGTGCAGAACCTCTCGATCGGCGGGGTGGTTTTGAACGTCGGCACGCTCATGATGGCGTGCATGGCGGTCGTCGTGGGCTTCCAGCTGACGGCGTTCGCCTTTTACACCAAAATCTTCGCCACCGCCGAGGGGCTGCTGCCGGAAGATCCCAACTTGAACCGGCTCTTTCATTTTTTCACGCTGGAAAAAGGCATCGCCGCCGGCCTGCTGGTGCTGGCGGCGGGACTGGCGCTGCTGCTGCGCGCCGTGTGGTTTTGGAAGGAAGCCAGCTTCGGGCCGCTGCCCTCGATGGAGGAAAATCTGCGCCGGCTCATTCCGGCGGCCGCGCTCATCCTGCTGGGGGTGCAAAGCATCTTCTCCTCCTTTTTCCTGAGCGTGCTGGGCTTGAAAACCACCCGATTAAACCGATGACCTGGCTGGATCATTTTCTGCAGCGCCGCCGCATCGCCCAGGCCCGGCCGTTTTTATCCGCCGGCGCCCGGGTGCTGGATGTCGGCAGCGCCGATGGCGCGCTGTTTTCGGCGGTGGATTTTTTGGGGGCGGGCTGCCTGGGTATCGACCCGACGCTGCGTCAGCCGGTGGCCGGAAAAAACTTCCAGGTCGTTCCCGGTTTTTTCCCGCAGGACATGCCGGCGGTGGCGCCGTTCGATGCGGTAACGCTGCTGGCCGTGCTGGAACATTTTCCGGCCGCCGCTTGCGCGTCGCTGGCCGCCGGCTGCCGCCAATTTCTCAAACCGGGCGGCAAAGTCATTATTACAGTGCCCTCGCCGCGCGTGGACCGGATTCTCGCCCTGCTGCAAAAGCTGCGGCTCGTCCACGGCATGTCGCTGGAGGAACACCACGGTTATGAGGTGCGGCGCACGGCGGAAATCTTTTGTCCGCCCCATTTTCGATTGGTCTGTCATCGGCCTTTCCAGCTTGGATTGAACAACCTGTTTGTGTTTGAACACCTCGCCAAAAATTAGCGCCGGGCGAAATTGTTTGATGCAAGGGATAAAGCGATGGGTTGATTTGCCATTCGCGTTGGAAAATCGCACAATCCGCCGCCAAGTTTTTGCGTATGAAACCCCAAGTCATTCTCGATATTGCCTATCTGGGACACAGCCATGACCGACAGTCCGTCCGGCGCGGCACGGAACGCGTCGCCAGCCACCTCTTCTGCGGTCTGGTTGAATCAGGCCAGTGCGAATTATCCTTCGCCGCCACCTCGCATCTGGCCGGGGCGTTTGATTTTCTGACCGCCAGGGGAATCCCGCCGGCAAATAATTTACGGTTCAGTCCGGTGCAGCTCCGCGCCAGCCGGTTTGGCCGCCGGCTGTCCAAAATCGTCCATCGCAATCTCGAGAACCGGAGCCTGCCGGCCCGAGCGTCGCGGCGGATGCTGGCCGCCGCCGCCAGTATTTGCACGATTGGTGAACTGCGGCTTTCGCCTGCCATGCTGCAAAGTGCCGACATTTATCATTCGATCAATACCCCTTTCCCGTCGGCGGTGAAGGCACAACGCGGTCTTAAAAAATTCATCACGCTGCACGACTTTATGCCATTGACCGCCCCGGAGTATTTTTCTGCTGGCCATAGGCGGTTCATAGACCGCTTGCTCGACTCCCTGACCCCTGAAACTTTTGCCTTCTGCATCTCGGAAGCAACGCGGAACGATGCCCTCAACTTCTCCCACCTCCGGCCTGAAAACATTTTCGTGACGCCGCTGGCGGCGGATCAGATTTTTTTTCATCAAGTCACCAGCCCTGAAACCATCACCGCCGTCCGCACCCGTTGCCGTGTTCCCGCCGGGCCGTATTTTTTAGCGCTGTCCGCGCACGACCGGCACAAAAATTTCCCGCATCTCATCCACTGCTTCGGCGCGCTCATCGAGGCGGGCGAACTGCTGGATACCAGCCTAGTCATCGTTGGTCCCCATCCTGAAAGAAATCCCGAAGTGGCCGGGGCGCTCGCCAAATATCCCCGCGCCCGATCCCGCATCATCATCGCCGGTTTTGTGCCGGACGAAAACCTCGCCGCGCTTTACAGCGGGGCGACGGCGTTTTTATTTCCCTCGCTGATGGAGGGTTTCGGCATTCCACCGCTGGAGGCGATGCAATGTGGCACGCCGATCATCGCTTCAAACACCACCTCCATCCCCGAGGTGGTCGGCGATGCCGGCATTCTTTTGCCCCCCACGGACCGGGACGCCTGGTGCCAGGCGATGCTCCAAGTTTCGCGGCAGGAAAGTTTGCGGGCGGAACTCCGGCAAAAATCGTTGGCGCGCTGCCAGCTGTTTTCCTGGCCGCGTTTCATCGAGGAAACCCTGCGCGGCTATCGAAAATGCCTGGATATGAAATAGTACAGCCCAATGAAAATCCTCGTCGTCACCAATCTCTATCCGCCGCATCATTTTGGCGGCTATGAACTGGGGTGCCGCGATGTTGTCGAAAAACTCCGCGCGCGCGGCCACACTGTCCGCGTGCTGACCAGCGCGTTTCGCCACGACGACCGGCCCCTGGTGGAAACGGACGTGGAGCGCAGCCTGCAATTTGCCGCTGCCGGCCCATTGCCCGGCCAGCGCGCCGAGTGCGGCAAGCTCGTCCGGGCGGCGAGGCGCTTTTCTCCGGACGTGGTTTACTTTTGGAATCAGGCCGGTTTGTGCCGTTGGCTGCCGGTCGCCGCGCGCTGGCGCGGTTGCCGCACGGCGTTTTTTTTGTCGGACACCAATTTCGTCTCCTGGCGCGTGGGCGCGTTTCTGGTGCGTTTTGCCGGAAAAAACCACGATTCCCTCACCCCATCGGACGGGGAGAGGGTGGCCGGCCGGCCGGGTGAGGGGCAGGGCCTGATTTCAAAGCTGATTCAGTTTTGGTTTGGTAATACTTTTCTGGTGCGCGGCTGGCCGGTCATCCAAAACCAGCCCTGCCATTTTGCCAGCGATTTTTTGCGGCATCTGGCGCAAAAAAACGGCATCCGCATTGCGGAAAAAAATTCCACCATCGCGCATTGGGGAATTGATCTGTCGCAGTTCACCGCCGCGCCGCGCGACCGCTGGCCGGTGACGCGGCTGCTTTACGTCGGCCAGATGATTCCGCAAAAAGGTGTCCATACGGCCATAGCGGCGTTTGCAGCGCTGGCGCAGGAACCCGCTTTTGAAACGCTCACGTTCACGCTGGCCGGCGGCGGAATGCATCCCGATTACGAAAAAAAACTGCGCGCCTTGCCGGCGGAGCTCGGCGTCGCCGGTCGCGTGCAATTTCTCGGCCGGGTGCCGCGCGCGGAGCTGGCGCGGGTTTATGCGGAACACGATGTGCTGGTTTTCCCGTCGGAATGGGACGAACCGTTTGCCATCACGCCGCTGGAAGCCATGGCGTCCGGTTTGGCGGTGGTGGGCACCACCACCGGCGGCAGTGGCGAGGTGTTCCGCAACCGCGAGACGGCGATGACGTTCCGCGCCGGCGACGCGGCGGATGGCGCGCGGGCCATTCGCGAGCTTTGCGGCGACCGGGAGTTGTTTGAAACCATCCGCCGCAATGGGCGGCGCGAGGTGCATGAAAAGCACACGCTCGACGCCATGATGGACAAGATTGAAGGAAGCCTCAAATTGCTGAAATGTTGAGACCTGAGACCTGAAAGCGGAGACCTGAAACTTGAAATCTGAAATCTGAAAAAATATGAATGCGCGCAAACCGGAGTTAAAACTGCGGACGCGGCAATTTGCCAGGCGGGTGGTGCGGCTTTATATTGCGCTGCCATTGCGCAGGGCGGAGGTTGCGGTCCTGGGAAAACAGATGTTGCGTTCCGGCACATCAGTCGCGGCCAATTACCGCGAGGCTTCCCGGGCACGCAGCCGGAACGAATTTGTCTCCAAAATTGAACCGTGCGCACAGGAGGCTGACGAAACCCAGCTCTGGTTGGAATTGTTGCGTGATGATTGTGGCATCGCCCTGCCGGAGTTGTCTGATATATATGGCGTGAAGCGGATGAGTTGATCGCCATTTTTGTCACGCTGGCCAAAAACACAAAAGACAAAGCTGAGAAATGAGACCTGAAATTTGAAAACAGCCGAGGTTCGCTTTTTTTTCAAGTTTCCGGTCTCAGGTTTCAAATTCCCTGTTTCATAATTGCGCTGTTTCCACTTCCAAGGCTGTGCCGAATTTGTTGATTTGATCCCGGGTTGCCGCCAGCACCGGCTCAACGGTGATCATATCCATGCACTTGCGGTTGTAGTCGCAGGGATTCCGCAGCCAGCAGGGGGAACATTCCACCGGCGAATAAAGATTTTTGTTGGCGACATAGCCGGTTTGTTCGGGTTTTTCGCGGCCGCCGTAAAGGATGACGGCGCGGCAGTCCACCGCGCGGGCAAGATGCATGAGAAAACCAACCAAACCGATGAACACCCTTGAATTGGCCATGATGGCGGCGGATTCGCGGATTGTGGTCTTGCCGCGCAAATCCATGGCGCCTTCCAACTTGGGATCATTGGCGGAGCCAAGCTGGATGACCGTATTATCGGAACATAGGTCTGTGCAGATTTCCTGAAAGCGTTGGGGATACCATTCCTTGTTGCGCATGGGATGCGGCGCGCTCATGCCGGAGGTCTGCATGACCACCTGGTTTTTGCCAACCCGGCCGGCGGCCATTTCGGCGTTCGTTAAAAATAGATAGGGGCGCAGTTTAATCTGCCCCTTGACTCCGGCCAGCCGGCAGATGGCCGTGAGGATGTGCTCCGGCGGCGGCACGTCGGCATCACGCAATGGATCGCATACCGCGTGGCTAAGTCGCTTGATCGGCAGGCCCTCGCGCAGCCAGCAGTTCAGGCGCGGGCGCGGATGCCAGAGCACTTGGTCCACGTCGGGATTGTTTTGAAACAGGCCCGGATATGACGTAGCCAAGGCTATGCCGCTCGTCCCGCGTTTTTTTAATTCGTGGAAAACCGTGGTGCATATCAGGTCGTCGCCAATGCCGCCGGCTCCATGGAAATAATACCGTGGAAAGCCCAGCCGCGCCCGGTTGAACAGGCCGACGGCGGTTTTCAGGGGCGAGAACATGAGGAATAGTTGGAGATTTTTCCCTATGCTTCAATCCAAAAGGCGGCATTGGACCACAAAGGAGGAAGTCGCGAAGGTCGAAATTTATTAAACAACGCGCCGCCGGCCCCGGCGCTTAATTTCAAGTCTCAGGTCTCAGGTTTTCGGTTTTCGGCCCAAGGTTTGGTCCCGAGAATAACCGGGGAGGACTGGAAAAAGTCCTTGCAAATCTGTGGGGCCGACGGAAAATCACCAAAAAATCCACGCTGATTTTGAGCCGGAAACCAAAAATAAAAAAATGACAGTTTAATACCTGTTGGAGTGCCGGAGACTCGCCTATAATGAAAATCTTCACCTGTGCAGTTCATGCTTTTAACGCGGATGCAAATTTCTTTTCCCGAGATGCTGGATTGCTGTGTTTGACGTTGCGCGATCTTGGCCATGAGAGCAAGGTGGTGATCCCCTCCCCGCTGGAGCATCCAAAGTCGGAATCCGACCTGGTGGTGCGGGCCTCCCTGGCTGAACTCGCCAATCCGGAATGGTGGAAATCCCTGGGCATTGAGGCGGTCGCTTTTGTTTGCCAGCCGCTCAAGGAAAATACTCCGGTGATCCGCGCGGTGAAACGGGCCGGCCTGAAGACCTGTGTGGTTTACGACTCGTCCAATGGTGGCTTTCCCTATTTTGGTGTTTTCAGCTCCATCCGCTCCTGTTGGCGCAAGGGTTTTATTTCTGAAAGTATTCCGAGGAAATTTTTCGGAACCGTCGCGCGGACTCTCGTGTTTGGGGCAAAAGGTTTGCTCTCCAATTACCATGCGGCGGTCCAAAGCCGGATACCGGATATTTCCGCTTACAACACCCCCAATTCATTGGCCAGAGCCAAACGGCGGGAGCGTCTTTTCTTTTGGGGGGCGCCCTGTTCCAACATGTTGGTATTGGGTTATGCCGTGTTCAACAATACCTTCCAGCCTCTGCCCCGGGCGCAGCGCAAAGAAAAACTGGTTGCGGTGGCCAGATGGAACGCCGTCAGGCACAAACGGCCGCACCTGCTCATGAAAGTGGTGGAGGGGGTTCTGGATCGGGATGACTCTGTTTCCTTTGAAATCTATGGCATAGTTCCCGATTACATGGCCCGGTGGTATGACCACCTGCCGGCCCCGATAAAAGCCAGAGTGACTCTTGGCGGTTGGCAGCCCATCCAGACGGTTGCATCGGCGATTAGGGAAAGCATGATCCTGTATTGTCCTTCGGCCTCGGAAGGTCTTCCTTGTCCCGTGGTTGAGGCATTGTGTGCCGGGTGCACCGTGGTGGGACTGGATACCGAGGAAATCCCCGCACTGCACTGGGCGTTGAGTGAAGGCGACGGCACCGGCACGAGGAAAGATTCGGTAGACGCCCATGTCGCGGCGGTTCTCGAGGAATTAGGCAAATGGCGAAAAGGCCAACGCGAGCCGGTTTCGTCGGCTAAAAAGTGGTCGCAGTGGTTTTCTGCGCCCGAGTTTTGCGGGCATTTGATTAAGGTGATCGAAAACAAACCCTAGCCGGCAACCGATCGCCCGCTAACTGAATGCTTCCGACCATGAATATTAATGATATCAAACGCCAGTTGCACCAGGCTGACCCGGGATTCTGGGTGCAACTGACAGCGCTCACGAAAACCGCGCGCGATTTCGAGGAATTATTTTTGCTCTCCTCGCTCCGCAAAAAAGCCCAGGCGCGGAAACTCGCCCGGGCCGGCGTCGTTCATGAAAAAATCCGGCTCGCCATTTTGGGGGGCTACAGCCTCTATCCGTTGCATGAGCTCATCGAACATCTCTGCGAAGTGGAGGGGCTGCCGCTCGAGCTGTGGCAGGGCGACTATGATAATTACATTTCCGAGATCATGGACGACCGCAGCGGGCTCTACGCCTTCGCGCCGCACGTTGTTTTCCTGCTGCCGGCGGAACGGCGCTGCGCTTACACCGGCCGGCTGACCGACCCGCGGTCGCTGCCGCAGGCCGAGGCGCAGCGGGTTGTGGAAGCGCTGCTGGAACTCGCGCGCCAGGTGCACCAAAAAACCGGCGCGGAGGTCATCACCACCAATTTTCTGCCGCCCGCGCGGCACGACCTCGGCGCGTTCCGCTCGCGCACGCTCGGCTCGGACTGGTCATTCCGCAAATGGGTGAACCTGGAACTCGGCCTGAGCGCGCCGCCGTATCTGCACATCTGCGACTGGGCGTTTCTCGCCCACCGCCACGGCGGCCTGGCCGCGCGCGACGAGCGCGCGTGGTTCGAGAGCAAACAGCCGTGCTCCTCCGCCCTGCTGGTGGAACTGGCGCGCGAGGCCGCGCACCTCATCGCCTCGTTCCAGCGCGCGCCGAAAAAAGTCCTGGTGCTGGATCTGGACAACACCCTTTGGGGCGGCGTGGTGGCGGATGACGGCCTGGAAGGGATTGAACTGGGCGACACCTCGCCGCGCGGCGAGGCCTTCAAGGCGTTTCAGAAATACATCGCGTCGCTCCGGCAGCGGGGCGTGCTGCTGGCGGTTTGCAGCAAAAATGATCTGGCCCGCGCCCGGGAGCCGTTTGAAAAACATCCGGAAATGGTTTTGCGGCCGGAAGACCTGGTCGCTTTCAAGGCGAATTGGGAGCCGAAGTCCGAAAATATTCGCGCGCTGGCGGCGGAATTGAATCTCGGCCTCGACAGCTTTGTCTTTGTGGACGACAACCCGGCGGAGATTGAAATTGTCCGTCAGTTCGTTCCGGAAGTGACGACCATTCTGCTCGGCCCCGATCCGTCGGACTATGTCGCGCAACTGGCGGACTGCCGGATGTTCGAGCCGCGCAACCTCACCGCCGAAGACGCCGGGCGCACGGACCAATATCGTTCCGACACGCAGCGACAGGCGCTCGCGGCCACGGTCACGGACATGGCGTCGTATCTGGAATCCTTGCAGATGGAGGCGGTCATCAGCGAATTCACGCCGGTGGATGTGCCGCGGCTTTCGCAGCTCATCAACAAGAGCAACCAGTTTAATCTCACCACGCGCCGCCGCAGCGAGGCCGAAGTCATCGCGGTGATGAACCATCCGCAGTTTGTCGGCTTTTCCCTGCGGCTGAAGGATCGCTTTGGCGACCACGGATTGATTTCCATCGTCATCGGCGAAAAGACCGGCGAGACGATGAAGATCGACACCTGGCTGATGAGCTGCCGGGTGCTGAAGCGGCAGGTGGAGGAGGAAATGTTGAACGAACTGGCGCGGCTGGCGAAATGGAAAAACTGCCCGCGGCTGGCAGGGGTTTATCTGCCCACGCCCAAGAACGAAATGGTGCGTGATTTTTATGACCGGATGGGTTTTACTTTGACCGCCGAATCCGAAACCAGGAGAGAATTTGAACTGCGGCTGGCATCGTTCCAGCCCGTGCCGACTAAAATCAAGATCATCCGCCGCGCCTATGAACCAGGCTGAAGTTTCCATGGTATGATTTGCCAGACGCGATCCGCATGTCCAAACTTAAACACATCATTGATTACATTTCGGAGAAGCATCCCATTCACACCCGAAAGTTAAACAAAACCCTGGTTCAACTTGACGGGGTTTATCACCAGCGCGCCGAACAGTTCCTGACCCGATACGAGAGGTTGTTGATTGACGAAGGCAGGAGCCTGGATTACGCCATCGACTGCTATCTGAGATTTATTGCCGACATTACCGCCGAGTCGGTGCGCTTCCGCGAAACCGGCGAATACACCTCCAAGTCCTTCGCGGAGGTGAACCGGCGGGTCTATGACAATCCCGAGGTGATGGAATATCACCTGCACGCGCTGCTGCTATCGCAGTTTCTGTGGCGGCATCACTACCAGATGTTCTGCTTTTTCACCCAGGAACTGGAAAAGCACCAGACGGACATAAAAAATTATCTCGAAATCGGCGGTGGCCACGGGTTGCAGGTCGCCGAGGCAATCAAAACGCTCGGACCAGACTCAAAATTCACCGTCGTGGACATCAGCCGCACCTCGCTGGACCTCGCGCGCCGGCTGGTGGCCGACGACCGTGTGAATTTCATCCTGTCGGACATCTTTAAATATCAGCCGGCGGGAAAATTCGATTTCATCACCATGGGCGAAGTCCTGGAACACATGGAAGATCCCGGCGCCCTGCTGAAATGCGTGGCCGGCCTGCTGGCCGACGACGGCCGGCTGTTTATCACCACGCCCACGAACGCGCCCACCATTGACCATATCTATTTGTTCCGGAATGCCGACGATATCCGTAAATTGATCCACGAATCGGGCTTCACCATCACGTCGGAGTTCTGCCGTTACGCCGAGGAGGTCAGCGCGGAAATCGCGGAAAAACTTAAAATCACCCTGCACTACGGTGCCTGTTTAAAAAAATCCAAATGCCAAAGCCAATGAACCAAGCTGAAATCATCGCCCAATTGCAGGCCATTTTTGACACCGTGTTCCTGGAGCCGGTGGTGCTCACGCCGGCCATCAGCGCCCGGGACGTGCCGGAATGGGACTCGCTCACGCACATCTCCCTCATGGTCTCGGTGGAAAAGGCGTTTGGCGTGCGCTTCCGCGTCGGCGAAATCGAGAGCGCGAAGAACATCGGCGAGTTTGCGGATTTGATTCTCAAGCGTCGGCAGGAGCCGTGAGCCAATTTACACCGGAATTGGAACCCCAAGGCACTCCGACGCGAAGCCCGATGAAAATTCTTTCAGTCACAACGGGAATTGAAATGGGCTTCCGCCTTCGCGCCTTGGCGTCTTCGTGGTTCACCGGTGTTTATTCCCGATGATGCGCCCGGCGTTTTCCTCGACCAAATCGGCCGCGGCCTTTGCGCTGCTCCTGCTGGTACTGCTGCTGCTGCCGGTGTTGGCCGGCCGGTCGCTGCTCCCGGCCCGCGCGGAGAGCTATTCATCCGTCTCGCCCATCATGGGTTCCTACCCCTATATGCACCGGCAGGTCTTCGGGGAAACCGGTCGGGTGGATATCGCCTTTATCGGCTCATCCCGGATTTATAATGACATTGACACGCCGCTGATCGAAAAAGCCTTGAGCCAGAAACTCGGCCGCCAAGCCGAAGTGATCACGCTGGGCTGGTTCTGGCCCGGGTTTGATCCGCTTTATTTCATCACGCAGGACCTGCTCCGGCACCGGCAGGTTTCCCTGATCGTATTTGACGATGAATCCGCCGCCGGCGATAACCCGCACCGGCTCGCGCCGTGCTGGTTCCGGTTTGGCGATAATGCCCAAGACCTAGCGGGCATTCCGCTTCGACTCCAAGCCGCCTACTACTTTGGTGCCACCATCGGCCTGCCGCGAAATTTACTTTGCCGGCTCCGGCCCAATTTTTCGGAGCTGACCCCGGCGGGGGCCGCCACCACGGTACGAATGTGGCGGGCGCCCGATCCCATGACGACCCGGGGATCGTTGTCTTCCAAGCTTGGATTCAACCACCCCAATCCCGAACATCCCGGTTTTGTTGACTACGCGCCGGCGAATGGCGTGCGTCCGGAGGCGGTCTGTGTCTTTTCACCGGCCACCAGCAATAAATTTAAATTTACCGGGCCGGCGACCGCCACCTTGCAACTTGAGTTCGCGCGCAAGTTTGCCGCGCTGGCCCAAGCACATCAAACCAAACTGGTCTTTCTGCATATGCCCGAAACCGGGGAGATGCGAATGCCGGTGATTCAAGAAAGGGTATGCTGGCCTGACATCCTGCCTGCCGAGGTGGCGATGGTCGGGATTCCACCGGCCGCCCTGTTTGCCGGCCTGTCGGACGAAGAGGTCCGCAAATTATTTGTGAATCCGCTTCATCTCAACCATAACGGCGCGGAATATTTTACTTCGCTCATTATGCCCGCCCTGTTTCAACTTTATGATGCCCAAGTCAAACCTTGAACCCATCGTCCTGGCCCTGGCGATTTTCCTGGCGTTGATCGCCTTGATCCTTTTGGCTTGCGCGCCCGCCGAATTCACAGCTGGCAAGGTGGTTTATCAGGGATTTTAGGCATGGCTCTCCTCGCTCAGCTCGTTCCCATCGTCATCTACCTCGTGGCCGTGCGTTTTGCGGTCCGGCGGCTGCAGGGTGTCGGCCGGGAAATCATGTTCGCCGGGTTGAATGTCGCCGGCTATTATTTTTTCTTTGTCCACGGCGCGGACAACCGCTACGCGCATATTTTTTTGATCTACGGTCTTCTGGTTTTAGTCCAATTCGCAACCCTTCGTTTTTTTGCGGACAAAAATGGCTGGCTCCCTTGGATCGCCTTTTCCATGCCGCTGCTTGCGTTGATCGTCATCCGTTATGTGCCGCCCGTATATTTTGTCGGATGGAACAGCTCCTTGCGCCCGACCCTGCTGGAAAACCCGGCCTTCACCTACGCCCCCTATTTTATCGGACTCTCCTATCTGGCGTTTCGCACCAGCCATTTGGTGCTGGAAGTGCGCAACGGCACGGTGAAGAAGCCCGGCTTCTGGGAATATGTCGGATTTTGCTTTTTTGTGCCGACGATGCCCGTTGGCCCCATCAATCCTTACCGTAATTTCCGCCGGGCTTTTGAACCCGTCCCGCCCGCCATCCCCGCCGGCCGCGCCGGCCTGCGCATCCTGGTCGGGGTGGTCAAATACAAATTTTTGGGAACCATTTTTAATGAACTCACCTACTCCAGCCTGCTGCTGGACGGGCATTACCACCACTGGATGGACCTGCCGGTGGCCATGTTGTTTTTCTACCTTTACCTCTATTGCAACTTCTCCGGCTTCTGCGACCTGGCCATCGGCGCGGCGGGATTGATGGGGATTCCGGTGGCCGAGAATTTCAACAACCCCTTTGCCGCGCGCAACGTGAAGGACTTCTGGAACCGCTGGCACATCACGCTGTCGTCGTGGATGCGCGACGTGGTGTTTTCGCCGCTTTCCAAATTTCTGGTGCATGTCATGGGCGTGCGTCTGGCCGACCATGCCATCGCCTTGACCATCGCCATCGTCTTCCTGCTCGTGGGGGTCTGGCACGGCGTGGGCTGGAACTTTGCGGCCCTGGGCACGGTCCATGCCGTGGGCGTGGTGACCAACCACTATTACACGATTTTCCTGAAAAAACGGCTGGGCCGCGAGGGGTTCAAAGCCTACAACGAAAACCCTTGGATCCGCGCCGTCGCCGTGGCGCTCACATTTTTTTATTGTGGGGCAAGCATGATATTCTTCGCAAACACCTTTCCGCAGATCCGGGAAATCTTTGCCAGCCTGCGCTGATGAAATTTCCCGACTATGGCGGAGTTTTTTTATGAGGAACCCGCAAAACCGGGAACTTTTTATTCTTGGTTTCCTGATTTCGTTATAAACTTTCCCGGCCATGAATTCTCCCCATCTGACCTTTCACCATTTCGGCCTGGCTGTCCGCCGGCCGGACGAGGCGCGTAAATTTGTCACGGCGCTGGGATATCTGGCCGGCCCGTCCGTCTTTGACCCGGCACAAAATGTCCAGCTGCAACTGTGCACCCATGCCGTCCAGCCGGCGGTGGAAATCATCTGGCCGGGCGACACCACCGGCCCGATTGACCGGCTCGTCCAGCGCCATGCCTCCGGCATCATTTACCATTTATGCTACGAGACCGATGACCTGCCGGCGGCGCTGGCCGGATTGGAGCTGGCCGGACTGCACCCGAAATGCATCTCCAACCCCACGCCCGCGCCGCTTTTTGGCGGCCGCCCGGTTTCGTTTTATAATGTCGTTGGTATCGGGCTGGTGGAAATTCTGGAATGAACACCCCGCCACGGATTTGCCATCCGGAACCTGCGGCGGTGAAGGATTTGAAAATATTTGCTGCCTCGCCCTGCGCGAGATGAGCGGGAAGCATTCGCTGGAAGCGATGGACCACAGCCCAGGTAAGCTGGTGCTACTGGCTTTCCAGCCTGGCTGAATTATGTTTTATTCCGCACAAGAATTCATCCACGGCGTTTGTTTCAAACTGCAAGGCTTGCAAAATGGCCGCCACTTCCTCGATTTTTATGAATTCTTCATGCACTTCCACCGCGACCCGCAGCACATTTTCCCTGAGAAAATCTTGAAAATCAGCATCCCGGAACAAAGCCGCCTCCGCGCCTTCTATATCCATTTTCAAAAGGTCAATCCGCTTGAAGCCTGCCATTTGCATCAGGGTTCGGATGTCCATGCCATCCGCTTGTTGTGTGCCCGTCTCGTTGTCGCCGGACGGTTCCACAAAGCGGGATGACGATTCTTTCTTGTCCCGGAAATCATGCACGCATTGGAGCTTGCCGGAATGCGTCCAGATCGCTGCCCGGTGGGATTTGATTTTCCTGGCTGAATTCAATGCCAAGTTCAGGCGCAGGCGTTCATAATTGCCAGCCTCGGGCTCAACGCAGAAAATTGCCGCCGCCGGGAACCGGGTGGAGAAAAACAGCGCCGCGCAGCCGATGTTGCCGCCCAGATCCATAATGGCGTCGATTTTCCCCTGCGGGCAAACTGAAGAAAACCAGTCAAGGACATGCTGATATTCCTGTTTCAAAAAAATTTGATCAAACACCAGCAGGTCGCTTGATTCGGACACCGGGACTCGTAAAGCCAGTTTAACCGGGCTTTCTCCGGATTGATTTGCCAAAGCACTCAATCGGAATTCATGGTCGCCGGTCGCCAGTATCTGGATGGTTTCTTCGCCGGTCAAATCCTTAAAGAATTTCCAACGCTCCTGCAATCGCTGCGACTTTTTATTTAAGGTAATTCCCATTTTGCCCGCCAGGATGGTCAACATCAGAACGGCCGCTTCTTTCTTTCCGGCCAAAATTGTATATTTCTTCAGCGCTTTGATGTAAGAAGTCATATTGGACGTGAGCAGGTAATTACTTTTTAAAATTCCAAGTCCAATCACTGGCCAGCCGAACACCGGCTCCAACTCTCACAATGGTGCCGGGAGTTTTAGGTCCCATGGTAATGTCAGACTGGGCGAAACCGGGCAGGTAATCCAGTGCATACCAGTCGCCTGAACGCGCGCCAATATCGAGACTGTAAAGTCCCGGCGCGAGGGGTAAATCATCTATTACTACATCCACAAACCCGGCGGAGTTTCGATGTAAAGTTGGCCGATTGCCATCCTGAAAGTCCGTGTCGAACGATAGCAGCCGCGCCCCTTCCAATGTGGAAAATCCGATGCCTATGGAAACATCTTCGCAATCATCCTTAGTTTGGTAGTGAACGCGGGCGACGGTTTTCTCGCCGTGCTTAAGCGGCAGGCCTGATAACCATTCCAGCCGTTCAATCCTTAATTTCAGGCCATGATCGCCCGTGCGCCGCAGTCCACCAAGCTCCACAACCGCCGTTTGCGACGTGGTGTTGGCGGTCAGGTATTGGTCAACGATTTCGCGGGCCGGGCCGCTGCGCACGATGCGACCGCCGTTGAGCCAGATGGCCGAGCGGCAGAGCGAGGTGACCGCGCCCATGTTGTGACTGACGAAAAGCACGGTTCGCCCGCCCTTGCTGACATCCTGCATTTTGCCGAGACATTTCTTTTGAAACATCGCGTCGCCGACGGCCAGGACTTCATCCACCACGAGAATCTCCGGCTCCAGATGCGCCGCCACGGCGAAGGCCAGCCGCATATACATCCCGCTGGAATAATGTTTCACCGGCGTGTCCAGAAACTTTTCCACCTCGGCAAAATTCACGATTTCATCAAACTTCCGCGTGATCTCCGCCCGGCTCATGCCCAGGATGGCGCCGTTGAGAAATATATTTTCGCGCCCGGTCAGTTCGGGATGGAACCCGGTGCCCACTTCGAGCAGGCTCGCCACGCGGCCCTTTAGCCGGATGGCGCCGGTCGTCGGCTCGGTGATGCGGCTCAATAATTTCAGCAGCGTGCTTTTGCCCGCGCCGTTCCGGCCGATGATGCCCACGGCTTCGCCCTGCTGGATCTCAAACGAGACGTCCTTGAGCGCCCAGAATTCCTCAATACCGTTCCGCTTTTCGCTTTCCGCTTTCCGATTTTGAAAAATTGACTTCGCCTTGCCGGCGATGACATCGCGCAGCGCCTTGTAACGGCGGCCCGGCTGCTGCTGGTGGTGCAGCAGATACTTCTTGCCGAGGCCGGCAACCTGGATGGCAAAGTCGCTCATGGGGATGAACTCTCGCGGCTCATGTTACCCGGACGAATCCGTCCATCAAGGTTGAATGAACTTGAAATAGGTCAAAAAGCGCCGCTTTTAGCCGGAACCATGCCGAAGACTATTAACGCCAAGCCGCCAAGGTGCGAAGGCGCAGAGGAAACAGAGGACAAAGCTGAAACGTGAGACCTGAAACCTGAATTAACCACGCGCATTTGCGGGTGTCAGCCTGACGGCCGTTCCGCGGTAGTTTCTTGTCCTGGCTTTGCGCCTTGGCGTTGAAGTCCGATCGAATGGTTCCGGTTTAGTTGGAACCATTCGTTGCCGAACAAATTGGCCACGGATGATTGAACCCGCCGCTTCCCTGTCCGCCTCCGTGTCCATCTGTTTCCATCTGTGTTCATCTGTGTTCATCCGTGGTTGAACGGCATCGTTCCGGCTTTAAAGATTGCGGCTGGCCACGGCAAATAACGAGGAGCCGGTTTTCAAACGGCCTTTCAGCGCCCGAGCCTGTTCCCAAGCGTGGAGCGCCTCCATCAGCAACGGTGCCGGCCAGGGCGGCAGGCGAAGATAATCGGCGTAGGTCCCGGGCACCGACGGCCGGTTGGCCGCCGATTTTTTTCGCATTCGCCGGAGAACGGGCACCATCCAAGCCCCCCACCAGAAAATTTCCCGCACCGCCAGGCCGGTGTCGGCAAAGGCGCCACGCAAAGTGTCAGGCAGATAACGCCGGCGATGGCCCTGGATGGCGTCGAATTCCGAAAAAAGTTCCGGCAAAGCCGGCACGCCGACCATGGCCACCCCGGCGGGCTTGAGCAATTGCGCCATGCGCGCCAGCGCGCCGCGGTCATCATCCAGATGCTCGATGACATCCAGCGCCAGCAGCGCGTCGAATTTAGCGTGGCCCGCCGGCAGGGGCTGGTTCAAATCCGCTTCCACCAGCATTCGTCCCGGCCGGTCGATCATTTCCAGAATCCGCCGGGAAATATCGAAGCCGGCGGCGGCGTAGCCGGTTTTTTCCAAAGCGTCCAGGTTGGTTCCCCAGCCGCAGCCGACATCGGCAACGGTCATGGGCGGGGCAATCCCCTGTTTTTGCAAGGCCGCCAAGGCCAGCCGGGCGCGCGCCTGCCACCAGGGATGGACCCGGACTTTTCCCAGCGTTTCCGCCAGCAAGGCTTCGGGCATGTTTCCATCGGCGGCACCTTGGGACCAGGTGGCAATCATGGCCGGGGATGCGGGCGAGGGTCTGCGGTGTTAATTCCCAGGGCTTCGCGGATGATCCAGCGCGGCCGTTGTTTCACCTCGTTGTAGATGCGGCCGATGAATTCGCCCATGACGCCGAGGATCAGGAATTGCATGCCGCCCATGAACAGCACCAGGCAGACGATGGAGGTCCAGCCCGGCACTTCCGCCGGGTAATGGCCGAACATTTTAAAATTAAAAATTTTCCAGAGGAGCAGCACCACGGCGGCCCCCAGCGAAACAGCCAGGCTGATAAATCCCAGATACGTTGCCAATCGCAACGGAAATGCGGAAAACGCAAAGACGCCATCCATGGCCAGCCGCACCAGCTTGTGGAGCGGATATTTGGTGTCGCCGGCGGCCCGGGCGTGCCGCTCGTATTCCAGGCCGGTCTGCCGGAAACCGCTCCACGCCCGCAGCCCGCGCACAAAGACATCGCGTTCCGGCATGGTTCGCAATGCGGACACCACGCACTGGCGCATCACGCAGAAATCACCGGAATCCAGCGGGATTTCGATCTCGGCAATGAGCTTGATCAGCCGGTAAAAAAGCGCGTAGCCGGTCCGCTTGAACAGGCTTTCCTTGCGCTGGCGCCGGACGGCATAAACCACATCGTATCCCTCCTTGAGCTTGGCGATACCGGTGGCGACAAATTCCGGCGGATCCTGCAAATCCGCGTCCATTACGGCCACGAATTCGCCCTGCGCGTGCGACAATCCCGCGAACACGGCGGTTTGATGACCGAAGTTGCGGGAGAAGGAAATCACCTTGAAGCGCGCATCCGCCGCGTGCATCGCGGCCAGCTGGCCGAAGGTGTCATCGCGCGAGCCGTCGTCCACCAGAATGACTTCCCACGATAATTTCAATTCCGGCAGGCTGCGCAACAGTCTTTCCTGGAGCAGCGGCAGCACCCGGCCTTCGTTGTAGCAGGGAATGACCAGGCTCAAGCCGACGCTGGCGGCGGTGGTGTTTTCTCCGGTTGAAGTTTGCATGAGCTTCAGTGGGTGGGTAGTGGTGTCAGGCGGTAAAGATCATAGTTTGCATTGGCAGTGAAATCAAAGTAGCAATCCTCAACCCGTCATCAACAGGATATTGCAGACAGCCACAGCCGATGACAGCGGCCGGAACGAAAATGATTTTAAACGGGCGAGACATGAAAACGGCCGAAGCCAGGGCGTGAAATACAGCGTGACCGGGCGATTGACAATGAATTTTCCCATTTAGGCCAGCCGGCCGGCGCGATGCTGCGCGACGGCCTCCTGATAAAATCTCCTCATGGTTTCGTTGACCCGGTGCATGGTGAAATTTTTCCGCACATGGGCGCGGGCGGCGGCGGACATGGCGGCCAGCAAGGCGCGGTCGCCGTCAATTCTTCCCAGAAAACCCGCCAGCGCGGCAATGGCCTCGGCGGGATTCGTCGCCGGCGCGGCGAAACCGGTTTCCGGCGTGATTTGCGCCGCCGGCCCGCCGATGTCAAGGCAGCCGACCGGGCGGCCCGCCGCCAGCGCTTCCAGGCAGACATTGCCGAAACCCTCGTGCAGCGCCGGATGCAGCAAGACATGCGACTGGCCGAGTCTTTCCAGCACGTCCGCATATTTTGGCAGCGTGCCGAGAAATTTCACGCGCGACGCGACGCCGGCGGCGGCGGCGGTTTTTTCCAGTTCCCGCCGGAACGGGCCGGTGTTGACGATCCACAATTCCGCGCCGGTACTTTTCCGGGCGAACTGCGCAAAGGCGCGGATGGCGAGATGAAAGCCCTTCCAGTGGACATGGCGGCCGATGCAGATGGCGCGGAGCGGTCCCGGCGGCGGCGCGGGCAGCGCGGCAAATTGCGCAAGGTCCCTTTCGGTGAGCGCCATCTGCGGCAGCTGCTCGACCCGCCGGGCGCCGAGTCTTTTCAGCGCGGCGCAGCTTTCGCGCGTGACGCCGATGGCGATGGTGGCGGCGCGCGCGGTGTCGCGCAGCGCGGCGGTGTGCTCGCAAAAATTCCGTGCGGCGTCGCGCACGGCTTCGCTGGCGCGGTAACGCAGCGGGAGTTCGGAAACAAATTCGCGCGGCGGCGTCTCCGCCGCGCCGACCGGCCCCCAGATGAACGGCAGACCCAGTTCCCGCAGGCCGCTGGGCGACCAGTAGCGGCCGTAGGTGACGTGGTGGACGAGGTCGAAACCGATTTTCCGGTGGAGTTCGCGGACGACGCGGCGGAGATTTTCCTGCCATAGATGATAATAAATTGCGGCAGTCGGCGGCTTCCGGCTCATCCATTGCAGCGCGGGCGGCAGCTTTAAGAAGACGGGATGGAAATTGGGCAGCGGATTTTCCTTGAGCCACGGTTCGGTGAGTTCGCGGTATTGGTGGGCGTCGGCGATGACGGCCCAGACCTCATGCTCGCGGAGCGCCTCGTTGACCGCACGCCAGGCGTTGCCCGGCTCGGAGGTCTGGCATGGAAAGCAGGAGTACGTGGAGAGCAGAATTTTCATCGTTGAGGTTCCGAATCTCTAAAAGCTAAAGTTCGCCGGCAGGCAGTCAAGCCATCTGTCTATTTCCATGCCAGACGGAAGCGGTCGCCCCCCCCCGGCCACATCGGGCGGCGGGCGGGTGAGAGTCATTCATTCGCCCACTTGGGCCCGCAACGGCGGACTGGTTTATGCCGAACTTGCTTTTGACAGCCGCTTAAACAATTATGACTCTGCCATGTTTAACTACGAGCAGATAAACCGACTGCAAAAAAACAGTGAGGACAATCCGCTGACCCCGGCGCGATACCGGCAATTTGTCCGGCACTTTCCCGGCAATCCGGGAAAGGTTTTGGATGTGGGCTTCAATAACGGCCGCGGCAGTGTTGTCAAAAAGGAGATGCTGGGAAACAACTTGAAATTATACGGTGTGGATTGTGTCCGGGAACGGATTGAGCAGATTCCGGCCGGAATATATGAAAGCGTCTTTTACGGATTGGCGGATAAAATTCCGCTCGCTGACCGATCCGTGGATGTGGTGGTGGCCGGCTTTTCCCGCGTCAGGCTCCACGGGAGCGGCCGGGCGGCAAGCTATCTTGGCGAAAAGTTTCCCCTGCTGTTTCCTTATGGAATCTATCTGGTCAGTGCAGATAAGCAATAACCCTCCGGTTCGTTTGCCGGCCAAGCAACCATGATTCAACCCGGTCAGGCCAGCTGCGTGATTCCCTATGCGGGGGCTGAAAAATATATTTCGGAAGTGGTGGAGTCGGCCCGCGCCCAGAATTTTGGCGAAGTGATCATTGTCAACGACGGATTTGAGCCGGCTCAACTGGCGGACTTTGCCCGGACTCCGGGAATCCGGATTCTGAACCTTCAAAAATCCGTCGGCTGTCCCAATGCCCGCAACCTCGGCATCCGCGCCTGCTCCACGCCTTATGTGGTGCTGTTGGATCATGACGACCTGCTCGGCAAAGGCTATTGGCCGGCCATGGCCTCATGGATGGAGGCCAACCAGCTTCGGTGCGCCGCCGCCACGTTGCGATACATCGGGGAAAATTCCCGCCGCGTCGGTGCCGTTGTGAGCCGTGACCCCCATTTCTTTTTGCCGTCGGGGTTCTTGTCCGAGAAAAGTTTGCTGGAAGAAGTGAAGGGTTTTCCGGATTCATATTCCGACGACCTGCTTTTTTTCCGCGCCATCCGTCAGTCCACCCGCCTGACCACCTGTCCGGACGCTGGCGTGCTATACCGGATTCATCCGCAGGCCGAAAGTTCCCGCAATACCACGGCCTGGTGGGCATTCAATCAACTGCTGCCGCTCTATGATCAAGGCGATTATACGCTGGCCGCAATAAACCTAATGGCCCGTGAATTCGCCGCCAAGGGAACCATCCCTGCCGGAATGGAATCCAGATTGCAGGGCGAACAATCGGCCGCTGTCCGGTTTCTCGCGCGCAGCGCGTATGCCTGCTGGCTGAACCGCGATTTTTTTGGGCTGGCCCGATACGGTATCAAGTTGCTCCGCCACTCATCTGAATTGAGCCGGCTGGCCCGGAAAAAATGGCCGGGCCCTAATCGGCTACACCCGGCTGGCTGAGGGCATATTCCTCGCCCGCCGGCAAAATCCTTCACCGCAGCGCCGCTCACAATTTTCAGACAGCCTCTTAGGCTGAACCAGATCGTTCCAGCTTAGAGCCGGTTCCACCAGATGGCCGTCGGGCGCGGCACCTCAAAGGTCACGCGCCGGTCGGGGCTGGCCTTGGTGTAAATGGCGTAGCGGGTGGCCCGGAGGTTGAAATGTCCGTGGATGATGCGGCGCACGCGGTGGCCAAGGATCCACAGCAGTTTGAGCGGGCGCATCCAGGCTGGAATCATCGCCTGCGTCTCGGCCATCTCGCGGACGGCGTTGGGCTTGAGGTTCATGTTTTCGCCGGTATCGGCGAAAGCCGAGGTAAACTCGTTGCTGACGGCTATCGGCACCTGGTGGTGGATCAGCGCGAGCACCCAGTGAAAGTCGCCGAGATCGCGCCATTTCGGGTCGAAGAAAATGCCGCGCTGCGCGATGACCTGGCGCCGGATGAAAATGCCGCTGGTCAGCACCGGGAAGCGGAACCAGATCTGCCGCGGGTCGGGCACCATCGAGTGCCGGTGGCAAAGATAGTTGCCGTCGCCATCGGTGACGATGCTGCCGGCGAGCAGCACCTCGATGCCGGGGTTGGCGAGGAAAAACTTTTCCACGGCGGCGAGCGCGCCGGGGAGGTATTGTTCATCGCAGTTCAAATACGCGAGAATGTCGCCGGTGGCGCGCCGGTAGCCGCGGTTCACGGCGTCATACATGCCCTGGTCCTTTTCGATGACGGCCCGCACGCGCGGGTCTTGCGGCAGCCAGTCCTGCGTGCCGTCATCGGAGCAGGAATCCTGCACGATGTGCTCCAGTTCCACGTCCGGCCGCTGGTCGGCGACCGACGCGATGCAGAGCTTGAGCCAGGCGGAATTGCGGAAGCTGGGCGTGACGATGGAAAACTTCAGATGCTTGGGCTGCGGCCGGCCCTGGTTTTCCAGCGCTCGCAAGTCCATGCGGATGCGGCCCAGGGTCAGGGTAAAAAATTCCAGCAGGAAAAACCGGCTGCACGCATTCCAAATGAAGACGGACGGACTATGGTAATCCGAGTCGCCCTGGTATTGAATCATCGCCGCCACCACCGAGGCGAGCAGGGCGAACAAGGTGGCCCAGCGCAGGTTTGCCAGCAGCGCCAGGATGCCGCAGGGAACCATGTAGAACGGCAAGAACATCAGGTGCGGGTTGGCATGGAGATGCGCCCAGATCACGGCGCCAAAAACCGCGCCGGCCAGCAGGAGGGTGTTCCCGTTTTTTTGCGCGTCGCGCAGGAGGGAGGTTTTTTCATCCACCGCGCCGGTCGGCGGGTTGACCACCCAGTTTTTGAGGAGCCGGTAAATGCGCAGCCAGTTCAACGGCAGAAATTCAAATCCCGCCCGCACCAGGGCGTCGTAAAGGGTCAGCGCGCGCCCCATCAAAAAATGCCAGGCGCTCTCCGACCACCACGGCTCCTCGCGTTTTGGGGGCGCCGGTTTTGACCAATTGACGGCCTGCAACCGTTCCCAGCGGTGGCGATAGCGCTCCAGTTTTTTCGCCACCGCCGGCCGCATCAGCTCGCGCGTATATTTCTGCCGCTCGATGACGCCGCGCCGGAGATACGCATGGTGCGGGGCCTTGTAAATGGCGGAAAGGTCGGCCTGGTTGAGCTGCAGCATCTGCGGGGCATACGGCACCTGAAGGAATTCACACAGCCGGCGGCTGGTTTCCTCCGTGCGTTCGACGATGTCCGCATAATCCACATGGCAGACGCGCGCGCCGGCGCGCTCGATGTTTGCGGTTTGTTTGATGAGCTGTTCCTGATGGTAGATGGTCCGGCTCAACATGCCCGGTTTGCCGAAAAACCGGGAGGTCTCGCCCGCCTTCAGCACGCTGCGATAAACCTCCACCGGGTTGCGCCAGACGATGATGAAGGTGGCCTGGGGATAATGCTGGTGCAGTTGCACCAGCCGGTCGCAATAAAACGGCGACTTCTCGCCGCACAACGCCGCCCCCTTCAACGCGCCGAAAGCCTGATACAGGTCCGAGGCGGCCCGGATTTGTTTCAGTCGGGAATAATCACCATCCGGCATCAGCCGGTGCCGCGACAGCGCCTCGTTGTAAAACTCGATGCGCTCCGCCCAGTTGCGCCGGAACCGCGCGTTCAGCAGCGGCTGCGGAAAATTCCAGACATCGCATTCAAACATCAGCGACACCCGGGGATTCTGGTTCAGGATGGAACACAGCAGGGACGTCCCGGAACGGAAGATACCTACAACAAAAAGGGGCTGGTCACTTTTCATCGGCTGCAAATTTGGAGCCCATGCTATCGGCAATCTCGGGCGTCAGGCAAATCATTTAAGATTGCATCGGGGTTACGCGGCCGCGGGGGCGGGCCGTTTTCTGGTTGAAAGATTTCTTGTTTCTGGGAATTCAACATTTAGGCTGGCGCTCTTGATTTAACCGAACGCCGCATGAAACCGCTCACCAAAGTATTCTGGCTATACGGACGCTCCGGCGCGGGCAAGACCACGCTGGGCCGCCGCCTCTCGGGCGGCCTGCAGGACCGGAAAATCCCGGTAATTTATCTCGACGGGGATGAATTGCGTTCGACGCTTTGCTCCGACCTCGGTTTTAAATCCGAGGCGCGGCTGGAAAACCACCGGCGCATCGCCGAAATCGCCCGGCTGCTGACCCAGCAGGGGCTTAATGTCGTTGTCTCCACGATGGCCCCCGAACATCTCCAGCGCGATCTGGTCGGCAATATTCTGGGCTCGAAGCTGGTGTGGATTTACATCCACGCCCCCCTGGCGGTCTGCATCGAGCGCGATCCCAAGGGCATTTACAAGCGCGCCCAACAAGGCCAGATCAAGCATCTGATCGATTATCCCTTTGAAGCCCCCCGGCCGCAGGAATGCGTCAACTACATTGACACGGCGGTTCAGAATGTGGACGACTGCTATCAAACCGTGCTTCAGACGGCGACGGCCCATTTGACCGATTTTGCAATTTGAAACCGGGTTCCGCCGCCGGGTGGCCGCGGCCTTTTTCCGCGAAATAATCTGTGTTCATCCGCGCCCATCTGTGGTTAATTGCCCGCCGGTGATTCCCAAAAACCATTTTTCCGCCGCCCGCGCCCGGATTCTGGCGCAATGGCGCGGCGTGGATTACGCGCCGCTGGAAGTCGCCCGCGCCACGCCCGCGCGGCGGCCCGGCGACGTGCTGCCCGCGCTGCTGCAGGATTTGCGGCTCGACGCCCGGCAGGCCGAGGCCGAGATCGTCAAGGTGTGGAACGCGTTGATTGACCCGGTCATCACCGCCCACGCGCAACCCGCCAATCTGCACCGGGGCACCTTGTTCGTGAACGTGGACAGCAGCGTTTGGCTGACTGAAATCGTCCGCTACCGCCGCAAGGAAATCATCGAGCGCCTGCAGCACAGCTTTGGCAAATCCGTCGTTCAAAAAATCTCCTTCCGGATCGGATAGGATTTTAACCGCAAACTACCCGAGCCGCTGGAAAAGCTCCCCGCCGGAGACGTGGTTATGGTTTCGCGGATTGGGTGTTATTTGGTTAATCCCTTGTGCTCCGGCGGCGATGCGAACGCTGATTAATCAGACACAAAATAAATTAAAAATATGAAGCCGAAACAATTGCCAGCCCCTCTTCTCATCATCGCCGCGTTGCTTTTGACATCGTCCGCGGCCCGGCCCGCCAGCGGGACGAATCCTGCCCCGGCCAGTTTGAAAGCGGCCTATGGCCGGTGGTTTCCCATCGGCGCGGCCATTGAGCCAAACCTGTCGGCGGCGGAATCGCAGTTGCTCGCGGCCCAATTCAGCAACGTCACCAGCGAGAATTGCCTGAAGCCCGCGAACACCGAGCCAAGGGAAGGCGTGTTCACGTTTCAAAAAGGGGATGCGCTGATAGCCCTGGCGCAAAAATACGGGCTGACGGTCAACGCCCATAACCTGGTATGGCACGAGGCGTGTCCGGACTGGTTTTTTCAGGACGGCGACCAACCGGCCGGACGGGCTTTGGTGCTCCGGCGGATGCGCCACCACATTGATCAGGTGGCCGGACATTTCCGGGGTAAAGTCGCGAGCTGGGACGTGGTAAACGAGGCCATTTCCGACAACAACAGGGAATATCTGCGGACAAACAAATGGCTGCAGGCCGTCGGCGAAGATTATGTCGCCGAGGCGTTTCTCGAAGCCAGGAAGGCGGATCCGGGAGCCGAGCTTTACTACAATGATTACCAGATTGAGCGACCCGCCAAGCGCGCCAAGGCGATGCGTTTGATCCAGGAAATCCGCGCGCGCGGCGGGCACGTGGACGGCATCGGCATCCAGGGACACTGGACCATCAAGGGACCGCCATTGAAAGACATTGAAGACAGCCTCATCGCCTTTCACGCCGCCGGCCTGAAGGTAATGATCACCGAACTTGACTTGAATGTGCTTCCCCCGCTGAAGAAAGGAACGACCGCCAGCCAGGCCGTTGATCCCTATGCCCAGGGCTGTCCGCCGGAAATCCTGCGCCGCGAGGCGGAAATTTACGCACAACTCTTCCAGCTTTTCCGCCGGCAGGCCGACAAGATCGGCCGCGTCACCTTCTGGAATCTTCACGACGGGGTCAGTTGGCTGAACTGGTCACACGGACAAAAGCGCACCAATTACCCGCTGCTGTGGGACCGGCAACTCCGGCCCAAACCGGCCTTCGACGCGGTCATGGCCGCGGCCGCTGAACCGAACCCATAATCTCCAAGCCTTTACTCAATCGGGGGCGGCAGTGATTTTGATTTTTCGGCCAATTCTCACCGGTTTCCAACTTTCTTTCTTGGCACAGTCGTACCCATCACGCTTTCATACCTGTGTTTGAGCCAAATCCTCTTCATCACCGGCACTGACACTGGCGCGGGCAAAACCGTCCTGACCGCGCTGCTCGCGCGCTATTTGACCGGTCAAAAATTCCGCGTGGCCGCGTTCAAGCCCGTCTGCTCCGGCGGTCGGGACGATGCGGAGAAAATCTTCGCCGCCCTCGGCGGCGCGCTGACGCTGGACGAGATCAATCCGTGGCATTTCCGCGCCGCCATGGCGCCGGCGCGCGCGGCGAAGCTGGAAAAAAAGCCCATCGCACTAGCACAAGTGCTGGCGCACCTCCGCGCGGCGCGAAAAAATTTCGACGTGACGCTGGTGGAAGGCGCCGGCGGCCTGCTCAGTCCCATCGGAGCAGATTTCGATTCGCGCGATTTGCTGCTCGCCCTGCGCGCCGCGCCGGTCATCGTCGCGCCAAACATACTCGGCGTGGTAAATCATCTGCGGCTGACGCTGGAAGCGTTGCCGAAAAACCACCGGGCGCGGACAAAAGTGGTTTTGATGTCACCAGCCACACCGGATACGGCGACGAAAACCAACGCCGGGCTGCTCGGTGAATTTTTCCCGGCGGAAAGAATCTTCACCCTGCCGTGGCTGGGGAAAAAGTTCACGCTGACGACGGCTTTGAAAAATCCGCGCGTGCGGCGGACGCTGCAAAAATTATTTTAGCCGCGAAATAAAGGTGCCGGCATGTGGTTAAATTAGAAGTTATATTCGCATCAGCCCCACAACTGCCGGTCGAGCGACCGATACTGGATCGCCTCCGAAACATGATCGCCGTTGATGTCTTCCGCCGCCGCCAGATCGGCAATCGTCCGCGCCACCTTTAAAATCCGGTCATAGGCGCGGGCGCTCAAATTGTATTCCGTCAGGGCGTGCTTCAGCAATTCGCGCGGCGCCGCGGCCAGGTCGCAAAATGATTTCAATTCGCGGGAACCCATCCGGGCATTGCAGGCGACATTTTTTTTGCCGGCAAACCGCGCGTGTTGAATCCGCCTCGCGGCCATGACCCGCTCGCGGATTTGCGCCGAGCTTTCGCCGGGCGGCGGGGCGGACAGCTCCCGAAACTTGACCGCCGGCACCTCGATATGCAGATCAATGCGGTCCAGCAGCGGCCCGGAAATCCGGCCGAGATAATTCTGGATTTCCCGCGGCGAACTTTTGCTTTCCTGCGGCATTTTTCCGTCCGGCGTGCGCGATGTTGCCATTTTGCGACCGCAGTATAACCGTCGCACGGAAGAATGTTGCACCTGTTTGGACACGGAGTTTTCCAATCGCCAAGGAGCCTACGACCCTGGGCCAACATCTCAAGAAGAAACGGTTCACGGCAGGGCTACGGCAGAAGCAAATCGCTGTAAAATTAGGGGTTAGCGCCCGAACCTTGAGCCTATGGGAATGTGACCGAATTGTTCCAGCTTGGGCTTTCCAGCCGCGTTTAATCGCCTACTTGGGCTTTGACCCATTCACCGAATTGACGCCTGGAAAGGTAAAAAGCAACGAAACATCGTGTGTTGCCTTTTTAGCATCAAATGCTCCCGCCACCACTGGCGAAAAAATAACCCAACGCCGCCTAAAATTGAAGAAAACGCGGCGGCAACTGGCATCGGAACTAGGCGTCAGCGTCAAAACGCTTTGGGGCTGGGAAACAGATCGTTGGCAACCAACCGCCAAAGGCCAAAAGCAGATCGCGGCGTTCCTTGAACGTGCCAACTAATTCGTGATCACTTCCCTGCATATTTGTCCGAGTGCGCCAGATGCTTTTGCCAGTTCTCGGTATATTTTTTGGCAAGTGCGACATCTTCAATCACCAGCAGATTTTCGGCGTTATTTTCTTCCGCCGCCTTTGTGAAGTTGAAGCTCCCCGTCAAAATTGTGTGGGAATCAATCACCATTATTTTATTGTGAGCAATGGTGTGTTTTGCATCAATGTAGGTCGGCACGTCAGCATGAAGCAAAAAATCTGCTTCCGTGTAATGCTCCTTGCGCTGGCTTTTGTCGAGAATCACCTGGACTTTGACCCCTCTCTTTTGAGCATCTACCAAAGCCTTTGCAATCGGGGCAGAGGTAAAAGAATACGCCTGGACAAGCACCGAGTTTGTGGCCTTGTTCAAATTTTCGACAACTGCCTCTGTGCAGCCGCCCTTTGGTGAGAAAAAGACCTGAATGTCCGCCGCGTGAGCCGAGACGACCAATAACAGGACGAAAATAATATTCTTCATGTGGAGATTTTGGGTTTTGTCGTGTTAATCGAAAAGGAGAATTTGCAACGTCAGAATTGCCGATGAAGATAGTTTTGAATCGGTCGTCCTTTTTGCTAAAATTATCACAAGGGCGTTCTGCTTGCCTAAACAATGTCCTTAATCACATGATATAATAAACGATATTAAAATAATGAAACATTATCGGATACACGGCGACAATATTGTGGAATGTGAACGAACATTGTCGCTCATCTTGCAAGCCCTTGATCTTAAACCCGAATCCGTTCACGGCCCCGAAGGAATTGCCACTTGCCCGCGATTTCATTTCAATTATGGTTCCTCTCAAGAAAAGTTTGTTTTCGATTTTCTTCCAGGTTATGGACGTTGGAATCAGGACATCCTCGCATACGTTCGTAACCGAGGCGGTAAACTTCGAGAGGCAACAGACGCAATTCTGACACAGCTTAACGGAGACGAAGAAACCCCCATTTTGGCACTGGAATATTGCGGAGCATTGCCAGCAGGAAATCAAGCATGGCAACGTAATGGCAGAGCATTTTCATTTGGATTTGCGGGCGTACCATTTCTTTACGTTGCCGAACTAGGAGGATACGAACTTGATGAAAATCGAAAGCGAAAAGCGGCGCGATTACCAAATCCTGCTGTGCCATTCAGTTATGTGCTTCTGTCTATTACGGCCAAAGAGCCGACTTTCCCTGTTTTTCTTCGTAGCCCAGGCGCACATTCAGATGCAGTAAAACTTTTCCAGCCGGTGTATGGTGAAACCGAGCTTCTTGAACTGATTCGTTGTTGCATTCTTTCAGAATCAACCAAAGATGTAAAATCGGCGCTGCAAACAAAGGTGCTTGAGTTGGTAAAACTTCTAGCTTCGGCAAACGGGCGCAAACGCAGTGACACATTAACCCCCGCACAGTGGGAAAGCGCATTAGCTCATGTGCAATCCAAAAATGGTGATCTCGCATCTTTTCTGGTGTCAAAAGCGCCACTGCCTTGGTCAAAGACAGCTTACATTGAAGCATTGACCCCATCTATAAAGCAGTTAATGGCGATTGCTTCCACTATGGCAGTGGGATTGACTTCAACGAAACTGCCGCTTTGTATTATCCCATCCGAAAAACGAAAAGCGTTTTGTAAAGCTGTTACGGAATTATATCCTGGAATTTCAAACGAATTCATTTCTTGGCTACAAGGCCCAGGTCATTTGGTTATATGTTGGGTAATGGGATTCAAACCCAGGGGGGACGATGCACGTCCAGACAGAGGCTTACCACCTTTAGGAAGAATGCTTATTGGTGAAGACACTGACATGCTGACAGTGGTTTATGGCCCTGCCCCAAAATATACTTGGAAGTTGCTTAAAGAGGAACCGACAACATTGATGGAAAGAAATGGACTATGGGAAGCAATTATTGTTACAAGCGACGCACTTTTAATTGATTCTGAAACTGCACCGCATAAACCGGTGCCGGCATATACAAAAATGCACTGGCACTATGCGGTTAAGCCGGTCGCGGGTGATAAATTATTTGTCGAAGCTGTTCCAAAAGAAGTCGGCGAGCAAGATGTTGATACCGTTCTTCATTTAATCCTTGGCCGGATCGCCGGGGTGTCTGTTTTTGAAGGATTATGTAATCCTCCGGGTGGCGATTGGAGTGGATTATCTCTTTTGACACACGATAAAAAAATAGAATTTCGTTGGCTTGGACTTCCGAGGGTTACTGCAATTGGTTCAAAACGTCCAGATCATGTGTTTCAGCGATTTGATGAAAAAGGCAAAGTGACGGTTGTTGCTATTGAATCAAAAGATGCGGCTGCGGATGTTGAAGACGGAATTGGGCCAAGGTTGACCAAATACGTCCTCGACTTGATCGCTTCACCACCAAGCGTAGAGCGTGCAAATGGAACCAAGACTTGGAATCATTCAGCACAAGTTCACGAAAACAAAAAATTGGTCACAAGCTCCATCGCGGCGTTTGTTGCCAGTGATGAAGCTGAAGTCCGCCAAGTATCCAAGCGAGCTGGTGTTGATTTAGTTCTTGGTTTCGCCTTCTCACAAAACCGAAAGTCATGCACGGTCATTGGAAATTTCTGTAACCCATCTGGTGAGGAATTATGGAACTTTATTAGCAATACAGATTGCCAACAACTTTCTGTGAATTTTAGGTTGCTTCAATAATTAAGATAAAGAGATTCTCTTACCTCCTCAACAGGCCCATTCAATACTGTGCCGATAGCCGAGTTCCCACTGACAATTAAATGCTTTCTCTTGTAAAGATGCGTTGGCACAGGATGCGACAAATCCAAATCTCCGCGATGCCCATCAAATGATAGTGCCCATTTAACCCCACGCTTATTAAGTTTTTCCAAAACAAGAAATAATCTTTCGCAATCCAAATCTGAAACATATCTCTGTTTGTTGCCGGCATACGGTGGATCAAAATAGGCAAAATCACCTTTTTTCAGCTTGGACACTGTAAGTTCATAATCGCCACAAACAATTTCGACACCCTTTAGACGGTCTGACCATAACCTAACCACTTTTTCAAACCGCTCTGGCTTCATCCCTTTTCTTGAAAGATGGAACGAGTTATTGAAATCTCCATCGCCATTGAAGCGAACAATCCCGTTTACGCATGTCCGCATCAGAAAGCTAAGATCAAGTGGGTCTTTTCCATTATTAAAGCGCTCCCTCACGGTATAAAAATAGTCGGGCAAATCAGCTTGCAGCCTTTTCCATTGTTCGCGGTAGTTGTTGATAACTTTTTCTGGGTCTGTTTGAACCAGCTTCCATAGATTTACGACAGGCTCGTAAATATCCCCAACAATTGAACCGGGTTTAGCGGCTAAATAAAGCATTGCCCCTCCACCAAGAAACGGTTCGCAATACCTAGAGTGGTCTGGCATCAATGCCTTTATCTTGTTCGCCTGTGACCGCTTGCTTCCAGTCCATTTTATTAAAGACGGAACCACCTCGGAAATAATCCGGCCATTCTTATGACCATTTATTTTTATTGTTGATCCGTTTTTCATATTTTGAATAGTGGCGTCGTCTCGGCATCAACTCTGCGCTGACAAATATCTAAATAGTTTTGATCGGTTTCAAACGCCAAGAATTTCATTCCAAAGCGTTTAGCGGCTACACATTCTGATCCGGAACCAGCAAACGGAATCAAGCACGTCCAACCAGGTTTTGCTGAAAGTTCCAACATTCGCATCAATAACCGCACAGGCTTCTGTGTTGGATGTTTACCGTGGCGGAGTTCCTCTCTTTCCTTATTATTTGGTATATCCCAAACAGTTCTCATTTGCTTACCTGGGTTCTTCAGCGCATCCCCTCGACACTCCATTTTTTTAGATGCCTCATAATTGAAATAATACTGACGTTTTTTTCCTGTATGCGCCCAAATTATCGCTTCATGACTAGCGGTCAAACGTCGGCCCGCTAGGTTCGGAAAGCTATTACGCTTATACCAAATAACTTCATTGATGATTTCTGTTTCAAGTGATTGAAGAATAAAATTGATAATTCCAATATTGTGATAGGTTCCATGAATCCAGATTGAACCTGTCGGTTTAACCACACGCCTCAATTCATTAACCCATGCAAAGGTGAAGTTCAGATAGTCGGCTAATGGCATACTATCCCAATTTTCCATTACCTTTGACCAATTACCACCAAAGCCAGGTAGTTTTACAGAATTGTCCCACTTCCAATCACCACCTTTGCTTAAGTTGTAAGGAGGATCAGCAATCGCAATATCAATTGAATGATCCGGCAATGATTTCATTCCAGCAATACAATCTTGAAGATATATTTTATTTAACTCCATGGGTATCTTACTAACGGGAGAGCAATTATCTTTGGAAGAATCCACGCCATTGATGAGAGATTTATCTGCCACTTGATTCTGATTTGAGATGACATTCAACAAGGCTGTTCGCGCTAAACCTTGTGGCATCGTTCTAGCAATCTCCCAGTTTTGAAGTGTGGCAATCTTCACTTTAAGCTCTGACGCGGCTTGTGATTGTGATAGCCCAAGGCCTTCACGCCAGTTTTTAAGCAACATGGCGAATTCATCTTTCTTCTTTTGTTGAACGTGTTTGCCCATATACGCTATCATCATACACCCCCAGAAAAATCACGTCAAGACAGCGGCAAATAATCCCAGTGAAAAGCCTGCTATTTTGCAAAGAATTTGCATCAATCCTGCTGAATCTCAAAGTTTTTACCCATCAAAAACACCGCCACCAGCCCAACCGCATCAAACATGTCCATACGCCCATCCACGTTTTCCCATGGACGGCGTTTTGGCGGCAATTTTCCAGCAAGTTCAATTGGAAATTGTTTGGCTAGTATTTCAGCCATTTCGTGTTTTGTTCCCTTTTCATCGTCAAGTAGTGACTGGCGCAGTTTTTTTCCTGATATTTGTGTGACCTTGCATTTGTGTTGTCCAGCTAACCCGACAACCTGCCGATGAAGCGCCTTGATTCGTGGCGCACGACGATAACCTTTTGCATTCACATCTTGCAACACCACCATATCTGGCATGAATTGCTTCATCAGCTTGTCGATTTTGGATATAGATTCGCAATTTTTATTCCCCCTCACTTCCTTGTGTCCACACTCAAGCATCACTTGGCTTTCCATTACAGAATACCCGAAACCTCTCGCCGTCAGCGCGATGGCAAGGACACGAACTTGTTTTGAACTTGGTTGATTCATGTGTGTAATTGATTAAGCGACTGACTTGTAATGACGAAGAGCTAGTTCCGAAAGTGTTTGGCTTTTCTTTGGATCAGGCAGCTTCGTTTTCCGATAGGAAAGAAACTTTGCGCGAGAAGAAACATCCCGCGCGATCCGCTCGTAGAGGCCGGCAAATAATTCACGAATCGGCTTACCATAAATTGCCTCATACGCCAGGGCGGATTCCAAGGTCGGTATGCGCGAATAGTGTTCGTCGCGAGAGACTTTGTTGCCCTTGTCCATTCCTTTGATGCCCAGCATAAAAGCCACTTCCTCCTGTGAAAGTGAAGAATGCTTTCTATTTGAGCGCAAATAGTTTGGAAGCGATGTCATATAATTTAACAACGAACTCATCGTGAGTTCAGAGCCAAAGCATAGACGTGCTACAAATACTGGCGTAGGGGTGCAAACCTGCCAGAATTGGCATGTCCACAGGAAGCACTGGGCCGGACAAGACACAGTGTTGTTATCTATATTACAGCATATTTTACTGTATTAGTCAAGATAGGGCAGGATACCGACCTGCCAAATCTGGCATAACTGCCCCCCTATTACTTGATGGCACTTTTTATAGAATCACTACAAGGACAAGCAAACACCCCAAAGGGTTGCTAAAACGCTTGTCCCTGTTACTATGAACAAGTCCCCCATTCTTAAAGACGAAGTTGCTTCCAAATCAAATAACCAGCCGTTCAGCCAAGAAACCGTCCAAGCGTTGCAGGAGCTAGGCGACGTGTTTAGACAAATCCACCGACGGCTTGTGTCCGAGGGATATACCATCCGAAACGGCAAAATCACAAAGCCCGGATCGGGTGACACCGAAAATGGAACTAAGTAATATAAATGAAGCACAAATACTAAAAGACATCGCAGCGGGCAAATACCGTGACTACTATTTGGTGTATATCCGAAAAAGCACCGACGAGCCAGACAATCAGAAAAACTCCATCGCCTACCAAAAGGCCGAGAACCTCAAATTCGCACAACGTGTAAAACTCCCCATTGCCCTCATTACCATCGCCGGATTATGCGCCGATGGTGTAATCTCCGAAAAGCACTCTGGCTTCAAGGAAAACAACGACCTGACATTTACCAAAGATGGTTTGGTGCAATATCATATTGATCGTCCGAAATTTCAAAAGCTCGTCCAGTTTTTAAGCCTTGGATTGTTTCAAGGCATAGTGTGTTTGTGCTGGGATCGCATCAGTCGCAATAAGGGTGATGACACCCTCATCCGTAAGCTCATGCGAAAAGGTATTGATGTTCGATTCGTGTATGCCAATTATGACAAAACGAGCGCCGGGGCGCTACACATGGACATTGACGGCATGTTCGCCGAACACCATTCCCGCGTCACTAGCGAGAAAGTGCGTCTGACGACCTGGAATCTGCGGGAACGCGGCGTTGTGACGTATAAAGCCCCTATTGGCTATTTGAATCAAGGGAACATGGAAAAGAAGCCGCTTGACCCTGACCGCGCTCCAATCATAAAAAAACTCTTTGAGCATTATGCCACTGGTGATTGGACGCTCGCTGACCTCGTTCGGTTTGCCAATCAGCAGGGCCTTATCACTGTGCCTGTGCGCCGTCGTCGCACCCAGGCTGAAATTCTTGCCGAGGAAAGCGAGGAGGTTGCAATTGAAAAAGTTTCCCGACCGATAACAATTTCGTATATCCACAAGATTCTTACAAACCCGTTTTATACCGGCAGGGCTTTGGGCAATGAAGGTAAGTATGTTCCCAGCGTTAGCCACGAAGCCCTAATTGACGACGAGCTATACAATAACGTGCAGAAGGTGCTGAAAGACAAGAAGGTCAGCGTCCACTATACACAAAAGCTAGAACTTCCATTGCGCGGCATGGTTCGTTGTGGCGAGTGTCGCCGGGTCTATACTCCCTATTTGCAAAAGGGCATCCAGTATTTTGGCTCGCGTTGCGCGCCAACGTGTTCAAACACAAAGAAAAGCTTCAACATTGAGTTTCTTGAGGAAGGAGTCGGGAAATTCTTTGGTCGTTTGATTTTTACCGAAGACGAGAAAATCCAACTCGATTCCAGAACTTCAACGGACATTTCATTATTTGAAGAAAAGCGATTGAAGAAGATTGAGCAGAGTGACCGCAGGAAAAAGAAAATCCGAGAGGATTTGACCTACTTGAGAACCAATAAATTGAGCCTTTTGAAAAGTGGTGTTTATACCCCAGAGGTTTTGATGCAAGAAGAAACCACCCTCAATACTGAATTGAACTCAATCCAAGACGAAGAAATCGTTTCCGACCTATCAATGCAGGCGGTGATGGAAGACATCCTAAAACTTTCCGAACTGCTTGAAACCGGCTCTGCGTATTACTCAAACGCCAAATCGCCCGAAAAAGAGCTATTTATTAAAACTGTCTTTTCCGAACTTTTTATTTCTGAAAATACGTTGCGGTATAAGTGTAAAAATGGATTCAAGGCACTAGAAACCAAGAATTTCCTTGTTTGTGACCCCACCGACTGGCTTTCCGAACTTTTGAAACTTGGTCACTCAATCAAAATCAGCCTGGACGAACTTAGTTTGGCAATCACCCAAAAACCAAAATGATTGCACGTTGATAGTCTAGGGAATCAGAGCGAACGCAAGTAGGTGGGCAAACTTGCCATTTCTGGCTACTCTTGTGGAAAACTGTATTTTTGCTCGCGTTTTTGAAATGCCTCTTTTCCACCTTCAAGAATTTCGCAGACATGCTGCCGTATGCCCTTTCGGAAAAGAATTGACGATTCTTCCGTTGTTTTTAACTCAAAAGTATTCTCAAGCGCGCCGGAGATATATTCAAAACGATATTTTCTATTTTCTCTGCCGACTTCCTGCCCCGCTTGGTTGGCAACGATTGTCCCCTCTGCATCAGCACCCACTACAAGGTTTGGGTTATGGGTCACAATAATTATCTGACGCTGTATTTTCTTCCTTTTCAGAAAACTGACCAAATCTTCATAAACAGAGCGATTATCAAGATCATCTTCTGGTTGATCTAATAGAATTGGCCATTCCTCGTTACTTAGATTGATAAGTAATTGCAAAAGGACTAATCCCTTCTTTCCGGGAGACATTTTGTCGAGCGAATCATTCTTGAAGAAGATTCTGAAATCCAAGAAGAAATAGTTTTCCAACAGTTTTGTAACTGCGTCTTTTACCTGTTTTCCTTTAAGAGTGTTGATTGTTCCTGCTGTCAATCCCTCAAACACTTTAATGATGTTCGCAATGTGCTTAGAAGGATCGTATTTATAGACGAACTCATCACCCCACTCCGCTTCTACTATCGCACGTTTAAGATCAACTCTATTTAGATACTCTTTAACAACCCCTGCATTAAAGACATCCTCATTAAAACTGACATTGATTCCCAAAGCAATATCCCCAAACTTATCTTCAAACTTTTTGAATTCGTTTTTCAAGTTCTCATACTCGGCCAGGATTGCTTTATATGATTCGATTGCTGTCTCAGACTTTTTTTGATGCGTAGCAAGCTTAGTCTTTAGATTGTTCTTCTTGATCGCAATATCGTTGAGTTTTTGTTGCTCCTTTTTAATCAAATCCGCCCGATCCTGAAGTTCAGACTGAAGTTTAACTTTAGCAAGCAAAGGTGTTAATTCACCAGTAATCTTTGCCAGTTCCGCCTTTTCACTTGCAACCTTTTTGTCTATTTCATTAACAAGATTCGTTTGTGCTTGTGTGAATGAGGCATCAAATGTTTCGACAAACTTGTATTCAGTCGCGTAACTTGTCTTTATCTGTGAATCGTTCAGCAGGTCTTTGTTTTCTTCTATTGTTGACCGGATGGAATCGAAATGTGTAGTTAGCTCTATGTTTAGATTTTTGAGGGTCTTCTTGTCTTCTTCAAGATTGGTAATCCTTGTATTTATTTCTTTTTCACGAGCCAGTAATTTTTCATATTCTTGAAGTTGAGCTTCCGAAAGTCCTGACTTGGCTTTTATGTCATCTACTTGTTTTTGCAATTCTTCAATATACTTCTGAATACCTTTTTCATCGCCCGCTTGCTTCAAATCTTCTTCCATCTTGCGAATATCTTCGCGATTGAGAAATAAATCACCAATATCCGATGGGATTGATTTTGCAATCGTTTTGATTTTAAGCATCGTCTCCTGATACTTGTTGTTGATGGCAGGGTCTTGCAGAATTACATTCAAAACGAATTCATTCAACGCCCAGCGGCCTTTGATGTTCGTCTCCGAAAGAGCGTTGAGATACCTCTGTGGAATATAGAGTATTTTGCGCTCTGCTGATTCTGCTTTAGGAGAACCATCTGGTGTTTTTAGCAAAGTGCGTTGCCCATCTTTCCACGTTACCTCAAAATCAAATCCAGGTGTTTGATCGAGATCATAAACAGTTGAGATGCTGGTAGTCGTAGAGCGGGTTTGCACTTCATGCCGATCAATGGTTTTTGCCATGTAATACAGCAAAAGTGACTTACCAGTGGATTTGCCGCCGATTATAGTAGTAAGGTTTTCATTGATCTCAATCGGATCGCTCGCAAACTTAATATCAGCGGAATTGTCGATAAACCTGACCTTATCTATAACGAAGTAAGACTTTTTGTCTTGGGGCTTTTGAGGGCCGACAAAAATACGTTGATCTGATTCATAGACAATTTGTTTTAACCCTTCAAACGTCGGGTCGGCCTTAATCCATAAATAATTACCGTCTTTATCAGCTCGACCGGTATCCCTAAGCGCTCGTGAATCAGAACTAATATGGACACAGAACTTCGCTACTAGATTTGCGTTCAACTTAATATAATCCGCTACGTCACCAGACGACTGCTTATTTTGAGATTGAAGCAAGTTCATCTTTTGATGATTGAAAATATCAGCAAGATGAGTTCTATCGGTTTTTGTTCTCCCCTGAAACAGTCCTTTGTCACTGTTACAGTGCGGATAAATTACAATCCCACCATTCTTCTTTGTATCACTTAAAACATCCTTGATGTCATGTGTTGTGGTAGTCAAAACTCCGTTTGTCAGCCGATTGTCAATTCCTGCTTTAGTTAAAAATGTATGTATGCCGGCTGAAAATGTATCCTTTCCATAAAGCTTCTCCGGGAAAAATAGGAGGATATGGATTCCCTGACAGCTAATTTCCACTCCGGGAATTACCTTACAGTGTGACTGTTTTGAATACTCTATAAATGTGTCGAGCAAGCAATCGTCAAAATAATTGTGATCCGTTATCCCAATACATTCCAAATCTGGATTGAATACTTCTAAAAATGCGAAGAAATTTCTGACGTAATTTACACACCGATCCTTTTTGAGAATTCTTGAATCCGAAAAATATTCTTTTGAGTCAAATAAAACCGCGTTGGCCTCACCACCAACTTTTGTTGTATATTTCTGCCAACCAACTGGATTTTGCACCTTGATGTCAGCGCAGTAAGAAGCAAGCGGAACATACCCATCATCCAAGACGGTTTGAACCTGTAAATCCCATTTTCTCCAAACGGAGCCCTTTGGGTATTGAAAATTCTTTTCTGGGGGCATAAATTTATTTTGATGCTTTAGAAATTGCTTTCGTAACTTCATACTATCATTTTTGCACCTCAAAACAAGACAATCCAACGGTTTCCCCGTCTTCCTTAGCGTTAAAAAGATCCCAATGATTTGCCAATGGCACGCTTTTACGGGCGACATACATGGTATGTAGGGGCAATCTGCCCAACGATTGAATTGCACGGCTTAACCGCCGCACTACTACCTCCCAACGTGTCGTCGGCTACCGCCCGACTTGATGCTTTCTCCCTTCGGGCTAACCGGGTGCAGGCCAACTAGCCGTTGTCCTTTACCAAAAAGCATCAAGTCGGCCAATATCCGCCGACACGTTGGGGACTGGTTTTAAGATAAGGGCTATCGCCCAACGACCAGAGAGCGCTACCGCGACCGGTTCGCCCGAAGGCGGAGGACGACGGGTGAACTACCGTCACGACCGCTTGCAAGGAGAAAGCCCCGCCTGACTAGGCGGTTTTTGTTCTGCCAAATCTGGCATGTTTCACCCCCTCCCCGCATTTGCTCCGATTCGATACGCTTCACTCGTTCGGATTCCAGAACCAGCCGCCATTATCCCGCAGGCGTGCGCCCAGCACTACTGCCAGCGGCAAACCGCCGGCAAAATCACCCACAACCCGGATTTTTCCGTCGGCAGGGGGTGGCGGCTGATTCTGGCACCATGAATGACCAACCAATCACAATCGGCGAACGGCACGGCTGGGGCGATGCCCTGCCTTTTGGCATTGCCACGATTGACGAGCGCCAGCACATCTACATCATCGGCAAAACCGGATCAGGTAAAACGACATTGCTGCGAAATTTGATTTTGCAGCACATCGCGCTTGGACACGGAGTTGGCGTCATTGACCCCCACGGCGATTTGGCCGAGGAATTGTTAAACCACATCCCGCCAACCCGCGCGGATCATCTGGTGTATTTCAATCCGGGCGATTTGGAATTCCCAATCGGATTGAACGTCATCGGCAATGTCACACCAGACGGCCGACATCTTGTCGCATCAGGTGTTGTGGGCGCATTCAAGGCCATCTGGCATGATTCTTGGGGGCCGAGACTCGAATATATCCTCTACAATGCCGTGTCTGCCCTGCTCGAATGTCGGAACCAGACACTTTTGGGCGTGAACCGCCTTTTGATTGATGACGAATACCGCGCCAAAGTGATTCGACAAGTCAAAGATCCGTTCATCCGCGCATTTTGGGCAGAGGAATATGAAAACTATGACGAGCGATTCAAGCGCGAGGCTATCGCGCCAATTCAAAATAAAATCGGCCAGTTCCTTTTGAATCCAGTTATTCGCAACATTTTGGGCCAGATCAAAAAGAAAGTGGATATTCCCTTCGTCATGGACAACGGGCGATTGTTCATCGCCAATCTGTCCAAGGGTCAACTTGGACACGACAAGGCGAATTTGCTTGGTTCACTTTTGGTGACGCAGTTCCAGCTTGGCGCAATGGCACGATCAAACCGACCCGAATCCGAGCGCCGCGACTTTTATTTGTTCATTGACGAGTTTCAAAACTTTTCCACGGATGCCTTTGCTTCTATTCTAGCGGAAGCCCGCAAGTATCGCCTGTGTCTCACATTGTCGCATCAATACATTGACCAGCTCCCGCTTCCAATCCGGAAAGCCGTATTCGGCAACGTGGGAACGCTCATCGCGTTTCGCATCGGCTACACGGACGCCGAGGTGATGACAAAAGAATTTGGTAATACTATCCCCGCCATTGCCCTTGCCGATCTTGAACGATATGAAGCCGTCGTGAAGCTGCTCGTGGACAGTTCCAACCTTGAGCCATTCCGGGCAAAAATGTTGCCACCGCTTGAAAACCGTATTGGCCGGAAAGACAGGCTGATTGCGCTGTCTCGTGAGCGATTTGCTATGCCGCGCAAATTGATTGAGGACAAATTGAAACGGTGGATGTCCGCAGCCAAATTGCCGGACGACAAGTAGCGGACTTGCCAGAATTGGCAAGTCCGCCCACCTACTTGGTTTCTTTCATTCGCGGCAATCTGCGAGGATGTCAAACATCCGATCACCCCGTTTCAAACGGGCATCCACAGTTGCCTCGATGCAGCTTACAAAGCGTGACCGCGAGATTATTCGGCTTGTTCACCGTCACCAGTTTATACGCTCACACCAAATTGTCGCCTTGATTGCAGGAAGTTCGCAGCAGGTTTTGCGACGACTAAAACTCCTATACCATCACGGATATTTGGAACGGCCACGCGCCCAGCTTGAATATTACGAACGCGGCGGCGGACGCCCGATGGTCTATGGCTTGAGCAACAAAGGCGGAAAACTTTTGGAACAAGAGCTTGGCATCACTGGTTCGTGGAACAAACACAATCAGGACATTGGCCGAATGTTCCTTGAACACGCAATCCTTGTTTCCGACGTAATGGTGTCTATTGAACTCGCCTGTCGAAAATCTGGCTACATCCAATTGCTATACGAAGACCAGCTTGCGCTGCAATCAAAACGAAACCAGTTTCAATGGCAGGTAAAGGTGAGCGATTACGGGGTAACGCTTGGCGTCGTTCCCGACCGCGTATTCGCGCTGGAATATGTGGATCAAACCGGCCAGATGCAGCGGATATATTTTTTCCTTGAGGCCGATCGGGGAACCATGCCGGTTGTGCGAAGCGGATTAACACAAACATCGTTTTACCGGAAACTTCTCGCATACGAAGCAACATGGACGCAAAAAGTCCACCAGCGGAAACTTGGCATCCATCGTTTCCGCGTGCTGACCGTCACCACGAATGCCATGCGTGTTACAACGCTGCTTGAAGCCTGCTCGCGACTGAAGCGCGGCCACGGATTGTTTCTTTTTGCCGACCGGACGGTTTTGGAAAAAGACCCGTTCTCCCTTGTCTGGCAGTGCGGCAAATCGGCCAAAATATCGGCACTGCTGGACTAGCTAGAAGTAGATGCTCCTTTCACTAAAGAGATTGTGCAGGTTTGCCTATAACTGTTCTAGGTTTTGAACCATTGGACGGACTAACAACGCCTCTTTGTTCAAGCATATCAACAAGACCTGCTGAACGAGAATAACCTATACCAAGTTTTCTTTGTAAATATGAAGTAGATACTTTACCAGCCGAGATAGTAGCCTCGTAAGCTTTTTTATACATTTCTTCATCAGAGATTGTATCTCCGAACATGGAGTCATTATTTTGAGACATATTTTCTAATAGCTCAAGTATCCTATCTATCTTCTGCTCAAGACTTAGGTTTTTTGAATTATTGTTCATATCGTAATTATACCTTGATATTCTTTAATATGTAATAGACATGCCAGTTCTGGCAAGTTTGCCCACCTACTGATTCTTCTAGCGGACGATAGGATTCAATTTGGATGCGGTTCGACTTCACGAGCCGCAATAGTTCTAAAAATAAAACACAGGAGTAATATATGCCAAAAACAAAGTTCGTTGACTTCAAGGCCGTCAAAGCGGCCATTACGATGGAACAGGTGCTTGAACATTACGGCCTCATGGACAAGTTCAAGCGTGGCACGGACAGCCTGAATGGGCCATGTCCGATTCACGGAGGCAGTAACCCGACGCAATTCCGGGTGAGTATCAGTAAAAACATTTGGAATTGTTTCAGCGAGTGCAAGCACGGTGGTAACGTCCTCGACTTCATTGCGAGGATGGACGACGTGAGCATCCACGCGGCAGCATTGAAAGCTATTGAATGGTTCAATCTTGACCCCGAAGCCATGTCCGTAGGTGACGGCGAGGAACAGTCAGGTGAAGCACCCAAGAGCGACACGGCGACGGCACCAAAGCCGGTGACGAAACGCCCGGCACAAGTCCCGGAAAAAGCCACCCCGAATGCACCCTTGAAATTCCGGTTGGACAAGCTTGATCGCAGTCACCCATATCTTGCCGAGCGCGGGCTGACATTGGAAACCATCGTGGATTTCGGTTTGGGATTTTGTTCCAAGGGCATGATGGCCGACCGGATCGCTATTCCGATTCACAATGTCAAAGGTGAGGTGGTAGCGTATTCAGGACGCTTCCCCGGTGAACCCACCGAGGATACGCCCAAATACAAACTGCCCCAGGGATTCCGCAAATCACAGGAACTATTCAACATTGATCGTGCGGTCAAAGAACCGGCAGATAAACCGCTCATCATTGTTGAAGGCTTCTTCGATGCCATCAAGTTACACCAGCACGGTTGCCGCAAGGTAGTTGCGCTCATGGGCAGCACAATGTCAGCGACACAGGAAGACTTGATTCGGCAAAATACCAAACCCGCCGACCACATCATCATCATGCTGGACGAAAATGAAGCGGGCAGAGCGGGACGCGATGACATTGCGTGTCGCCTGTCCAAGTTCTGTTTTGTTCGGGTGCATGAGTTTGAACAGCCAGACATGGAGCCGGAACATTTATCGGCAGAACAAGTGCGGCAACTATTCCTGTAAATGGAGAATTATTATGGATGTTCATTGCATCACCTGTGGCGAACCGTGGGATGTATATCATCTCCGGCACGACGCCATTTTTGAAACCGACCTGTCCCACGCCGAAGCGAAGGCGTGGACAGAGTTGTCACCGAACGTGAAATTGTTGGAGCGCTACCGCGAGAAATTCAAAGCCGTCGGCTACGAATTTGGCGGTTCAATTCTCAATGTCATGCGGTGTCCGGCGTGTCCCAAGGACGCCAAGCCCGACCCCGACCGCGCCGCCATGAAAGCCGGCATCGTCGAGCTTTTGGGCGACGACGAGGACGGCATCGCTGCCACAATGGAGGACTTCGGGTTATGAATCCCAAATTTCCTCTCGGCAACGCCCTCATCACACCTAACGCCTTGTTGCATCTGACGCAAGATGACTTCGGACGTGGATTAGCCAGACACCAATCAGGCGATTGGGGCGACGTATGCGAAGATGACCGGAAGCAGAACGAACTGTCCCTTGAAAAAGGGCTTCGGCTTCATTCGGTATATCGCGCCAGCAATGGTATCAAGTTCTGGATCATCACCGAGGCGGATAGAAGCGCCACCACGGTCTTGATGCCCGAAGACTACTAATCACAAGAGCGATCTCCCAAGGTCGCTCTTTTTCTTACCTGCCAGAATTGGCAAGTCTGCTCACCTACTTCAATCCGTTGCCGTGGCATACGCTTCACAATGGGTTTACAGGGTTCTTTCAAAAAACAATAAACATAGGAGTTATCACATGAATATTCAATCGTATGAGCGCATCACCGAACGGATCGTCAGCCTGCTTGAGCAAGGCACAGTTCCTTGGCACAAGCCGTGGCAAATAAAGACGGGTTTGCCGCGCAACCTCGTCTCGCATAAACCGTATCGCGGCATCAATGTGTTTCTGCTCATGGCTATGAGTTATGAATCACCGCACTGGCTTACATTTCGCCAAGCCCTGCAACTTGGCGGCAGTGTAAAAAAGGGCGAAAAGTCATGTCCCGTCGTCTTCTGGAAACAGATGAAGATCGCGGACAAGGAAACGGAGGAACAACGCAGAATCCCGCTCTTGCGTCTGTATCACGTTTTTAACGTGGCGCAATGCGAAGGGTTGAAAGCGACACCGGAGGAAGTGCCGATGACCATCACCAAACCAACGGAGATTGTAGCGAATATGCCCAAGCCACCCGCCATCAAACACGGAATGACAGCGGCATTTTATTCCCCCACCGATGATTGCGTCGGGATGCCGGGTCGTGAACGGTTCGACACCGAGGCTAGCTATCACGCTACCCTTTTTCACGAATTGGTTCATTCGACAGGCCACGAATCACGCTTGAAACGCGGGAGCATCACCGAGCGCAATCGGTATGGTTCCGACCCCTACTGTAAAGAGGAATTAGTCGCCGAACTCGGCAGCGCGTTTCTGTGCGGCCATGCCGGTATTGTAGATAGGACGATTGATAGTTCTGCCGCTTACGTCAAAGGCTGGTTGAAGCAGTTGCAACAAGACCGAACACTTATCGTGTATGCAGCGGCACAGGCGCAGAAAGCAGTGGACTACATACTTGGCAAAACGTATTCGGAAAGCGAGGTTGCCCATGACTAGCTTGGAAAGGCCGGTCAAACGGCGCACTCGCTTCCCGTTCGCTCACTATCGCAAGCGTATCATCGTCACCCTTGAGCCAGGCGATACGATTGCCATGCGTTTGGAACGCACGCACACGCCATATCGCGGCACATTGGCGTCAATATATCGACAATTGGTCGAATGGCACGTTGAGGCGGAGCGGCAGTTGAAGCGTAAAGCCCGAAAGAAACGGAGGGCGGTATGACTGACTTCAATCCGAAAGAATACAAGATAACGGTTCTGCGGGATTGTCCCGTGCCGGAATCCATGTTGGTATGCGAGACGCCTGACCACGCCGCAAATTATTGGCAGATGCACATCGCTACGCATCCGTATTTCAACCCAGAATGCGAATGTTTTGTGGTGTTGCTGCTCAATACTAGGAAGCGAATCAAGGGACACCAGCTCATCACAATCGGCACAATGGACACCCTTCTTGTGCATCCCCGCGAAGTGTTCCGAACGGCAGTGGTCGGTAGTGCGGCAAGCATCGTCTTGATGCACAACCATCCATCAGGAGAGCCGACGCCGAGTGAAGCCGACATCAAAGTAACTCGCGACCTGATTCGTGCCGGCCAACTCTTAAAAATTGAGGTGATTGATCACGTCATCATAGGAAGCTCCAACAAAAGATCATCATTACGGGAGCTTGGTTATTTCGCCTATTGAACTAATTCAGTTACACCCCCGTCCAGAATTGGACGGGGTTTTATTTTGTGCGCTGGAACATATAATATGTATCCAATGGCACCGATATTCCCGATGGAGTCACAAAACCAATTACCGAATAAGGTAATTGCTCGCGAGTAAAACTATACTTGTCCATGAATGAAATTATTGTCACACGGAAAAGTGAATTGTATTGGAGACTTGAAGAATTATGTTTTGGTAGAAAATACAGACATTTTTCTAATGCCGAGGGGCGTCCATTTCCATTGCATACTTCTTTTGTAACTGTTTTATAGCCGGATTGTTCGCGTAATAAATATCCGGTGCATATATTCTCTGGATTCATCGGATGCGGAACTAGGTCATTCTGACCAAATCCGATATTTGCTTCTATTAGCTTATTTCGCACACGGGCCAGATCAATAATTTGGTCACGATGCGTGAGGCTTTCCGTTCGCCCAGAAGCTCTGATAGGCTGATACGTCACACCCACAATGTTAGGATATTTTAGGGCGTAGCGAATGACTTCCCCACAAAGATTATCATTTAAGCCCGCCTTTACAACACAGACGAGCGTTGTTGGAATGTGATATTCACACAGTGTCTTAACTGCATTCTTCCGAATTTCAGAATAATCTTCCCCCCGCAAGTCTTTTAAGACTTTAGGTTCTAAAGAATCGAATTGAAGGTAGATTTCAAATTTTTTCGGGAGCGTGGCGAGTGCTTTTACAAAGGTAGTTTCTTCGGCTATACGCTTTCCATTGGTAATCAGTATTACATGACTAATCGAAGATGCACAGGCGAGTTTTAATATCTCAATAATTTTTGGATGTATAGTCGGCTCACCCCCGCTAATCATTAAAATGTCCGGCTTCCGAGAACTCGATTCGGCCGTCGCAATCATCTTTTCAATTGTAGAAAGCCTTTTGGTTTTCCCTGCCCCCGGTTTGGAACCTGCAATACAGGTTGGACATTCAAAATTACAATCATCCGTAACTTCAATAATGAGTGAACTCAAACCTTGCGGTTGTAAGCTTGGTTTTTCGCCTAACCAAGATTTGAGGAAATAGGCAGGGTCAGAGCTTATCAGCGTAGGTGTTTTTGTTGTGTTCCTTCGTTGCTGACAGGCAGGGCAAAGCTTTTTCAAAAAAATCTGCTTTGAATCTCGATATAATGTCCCCGCAACAGGCTTTAGACAAAACTCGCAAATAGCATGGCGTTCAGCAAGAACAGTCATAACATTACATGCTGTAAGATATGATTGAAACCTTGTCAGGATGACTTTTTATTATTTGCTTCAAAACTTCGATTGACTCTGTTTTGTGTTTAGATATTACAACGAACCCATTGAGTAACGGCCCATCATAAGAAGCACCAACCCAACTTCCAATTAGCTGTTTTTTTGCAGAATCATAATAAAAATACATGATGCCCTTGTTTGTATTTTGTTCTTCAGGACGAGCAAAATAATGTCCCATCAGATCGCGGCCATGATAAAATTGTAATTGCCCATCCCATTTGTAACCACCCTTTGGATTTTCTCGCGATTTTTCCCGGTTGTGTATTTTTACCAACGCCCCTTTTTGCTGGATGATAATTTCTTCCGTGTTGATCAATTCTTTTTGGTCAACAGAGGTTTGCCATGCAGCAAACCAGTCTGAACCAGTTAAATCAATTTGGCTGTTTTGCTTTAATTCTTTCCTGAACCGTAAATTTTCCCTGACAGCATCGTAAACAATGGTCAGCAAAACGCCGCCAACCATAGAGCCGGCGCTTAACAGGATTTCAAAAGTTACACTCACTTTGTCACTTCATTGATCCACGCAAAATATGGTTGGGAGCCAGCCAAAACCGGGACGGCAATGATTTCTGGCGTTTCGTAATCGTGGACACTCCGAATTGCCTTTTCAACCGCTTCATAATGGGCTGCTTTCGTTTTGATAAACAAAAGGGTTTCAGCGTCTTTACAAACTGCCCCCTTCCATGTGTATGAGCTGCTAACCGGAAAAGCCTGGATGCAAGCCGCCAGCTTTTCAGATAAAAGAAGATTAACGATTTTATCGCCAGTTTCCGGCTTTGAGAATGTAGTCAGCACAACAATGTATTCGGATTTCATATTTTTTATGTTTTTATGTTCGCCCGATTCAAATGCTTTCGCTTCACTGTTTTGTTCATTTTTACCATAAAACCAACAAGCCTGTCAAAGTGTGACAAGCAAGGCCGTTTTCTAATGTTCAACATCAGCATGGGGATTCCGCCGATAATTTTGTTTGCGCCAAAAATGACAAGCCATACCATCCGCCATGCCCGACGAAATCACCATCACGCCGAAATCGGAACCCGCCCCCACCACTGCGCCGGAAAATCAAACCGCAAGTTCTGGACGAGTGCAATTGACCAACCTGTGCGCCCTCGGTTTGGGCGTGAGTTTTTTTCTGCCGTGGGCGCACTTTTTCTTTGGCACACCATCTGGCTTCGACCTGCAAAAACTCGGCGGAGAACAGCGTTTACTTTGGCTCATCCCGATTTTTTCCGCCATCACGATCTTCGCTGGCGTCACCAAACGCAGCCAGAAAATCATCGGCCAACTCACCGGCGCACTTCCCTTTTGCGTCGGCGCATACTGGTATAACAAGTTCGGCAGCGACCTGACGCGCATCCTGATGTATGGCGCTTTCCTCTCCTTGATTTTCGGAACCGCCCTATTCATCCTGCCCCGCAAATCAAAATAACCAACACAAGGGACAAAATATGTTTGGATTCTTCAAAAAAAATGCGGACGTAATTGACCACTGGTATGCACTCGTTCCCGGCTTCAATTCATCTTCCAAGGAGTTTTACGACGGCATAGAAAAGGAATTGAAAACGCGCGAAGTTCCCGGCTTGGAAATTTTCCATGTTGATTTCGCCGAGGGTGGCGTGTTGTCACAAAAGCGCGAGTATTTGCGAATGACCCGCGAACGGCTGGTGTTCGATATTTGCGCCGCGCAATTCGGCACCGCATATTTTTTCAGTTGCCGGTTTGCTCAAATTCCCGCCGTAATCAAACTGTGGCAACTGGTAGTTGTGTTGATTGGTGGTTTTATGACCGTCGCCCTGGCATTCAGATTCTTGGGATTGATTCTTGGGGCCATTGTGTTGATGGCGGGCTTCGTATTGTTGATCTACACACTCCGCAATGCCGTGGCAATGGGCTTGAAAGACCTCGATGCCGCGCTCATCAAATCGCCGGTTGTCGGGCCAATCTACGAAAACTGGTTCCGCAAAGAAACCTACTATCGCCACGACACCCGGCTCATGTATTGCGACACGGTGAACGCCGTAGTGAAGGCCAAGGTGGAGGAAACTACCGGCGCAAAAGGCATCAAACTGATTCGGTATATGGAAAATTGTCCGATGTTGAGCGAACTGTATAAACCAAACCCGGTGTCACTGTCCAAGGAACCGTCCTGATGCCGTATGTCTCGGCTCGACGAACAATTGACCGAGCAATTCCGCCAGTGGGAATTACGCGGACGCGGCTGGCAGGTTTTTACCGAACCAGTAGAACCGGAACCGCCCTTCGTTCCCTTTCACGGCCATTTTCTCCCAGCCACACGACCGGTTGACGACGGGGCTAGACCGACCTTTTTGAGTTCGTTTGTGCAACGGTTAAGCCAGAAGTTGAGCACCGAAAAGCCACCCGCGTTAGTCGAGCCAGAACAGGAAGAAGAACCGGAACCAACAACACTCACTCGTGAATCGCTGGTGGAGTTGCAAGCATCGCTCCCGGACAAGCTCGACATTTCCAAGGATGCGTTCGAGCAATTCCTTTTGAATTTGTCTCTGTGCCGCGAGCCGATTGCATTTGAACTCATCGGCACACATAAAAAGGTTTCGACACAATTTGTCGCCAGTGCGAACGATGCCCCATTGCTCCGCCGTCAGTTGCAGGCGTATTTTCCCGAAGCCGTGTTTGTCCCGCGTGAAGGCGGATTGGAACAAGCATGGGAAGCATCCACCGACAATGAAATGTTGGCGGTGGAATTCGGTTTGAAACATGAATTCATGCTGCCGCTTCAAAGCGGCAGGCTTGACCCGTTCATCGGCATCGTCGGCGCACTGGCAGAGTTGCGGGCGGGCGAACTCGGATTGTTTCAAGTGTTGTTTCAGCCGGTGCAAAATCCCTGGGCAGAGAGCATCGTTAATTCCGTCACTCATGCGGATGGCAAACCCTTTTTCGTCAATTCCCCTGAATTGGCCGGTGCAGCCGAAAGCAAGATTGCCCGACCATTGTATGCTGCCGTTGTCCGCATCTTGGTTTGCGCCGATGAATATAGCCGCATGGTGCAACTGGCCCGCGACCTCACCTGCTCATTCCGCGTATTCGCGCACCCCAGCGGTAACGAACTAATTCCGCTTCATAACGATGATTACCCGTTCGAGGAACACATTGAGGACGTGTTGCGTCGCCAGACACGGCGAACAGGAATGTTGCTCAATAGCGACGAGTTGATTGGCTTCGTTCATTTGCCGTCCACTGCCGTCCGTTCCCCTGCTTTTCAACGGCAGACAGCCAAAACCAAGGTGGCACCGGCCATTGTCCGGCAGCGAGGCTTGTTGCTTGGCGAAAACGACCATGCCGGCCAAACGGTTGAAGTCAGGTTGTCAGCCGAACAGCGCACCCGGCACACGCACATCATCGGTGCCAGCGGCACGGGCAAAAGCACGCTGTTATTTAATCTCATCCGGCAAGACATTGAGAAGGGTGAAGGCATCGCCGTCCTCGATCCCCACGGCGATTTGATTGACCGCATTTTGGGAATCATTCCACCGGAGCGGATTAACGACGTGGTGTTGCTTGATCCGGCGGATGAATCACATTCGGTTGGATTTAATATCCTGTCAGCCCACAGCCATCTTGAGAAAAATCTTTTGGCTTCTGACTTGATCGCCGTGTTCCAACGGCTTTCAACGAGTTGGGGCGACCAGATGAATAGCGTTTTACAGAATGCGATTCTCGCGTTTCTGGAAAGCGACCAGCGCGGCACCATCGCCGACTTGCGCCGGTTCCTCATTGAAATTCCATTTCGGAATGAATTCCTGAAATCAGTCAAAGATTCCGAAATCGTGTATTACTGGCAAAAAAGTTTTCCACATTTGTCCGGCAACAAGTCCATCGGCTCGATTTTGACCCGGCTCGATACATTCCTTGCCCAGAAGCCCATTCGTCACATGGTATCGCAGCCAGAGAACCGACTGGACTTCGCTCACATCATGGACAGCGGCAAAATCTTTCTGGCGAAGCTGCCGGAGGGATTGCTTGGCCGGGAAAACTCATGTCTGCTTGGCACGTTATTGATTTCCAAATTTCAGCAGATTGCCATGAGCCGGCAGGCGCAGCAGATCATGGCCCGGCGCGACTTCTGGCTCTACATTGACGAGTTTGCCAATTTCATCACGCCGACCATGGCGGAGATTTTGAGCGGAGCGCGAAAGTATCGCATCGGCCTCACGCTGGCACACCACGAGTTGCACCAGTTGCAGCGCAGCCCGGAAGTGGCGAGCGCGGTGATGGCGCACCCCTACACACGCATCGTGTTTCAGGTTGGCGATGATGACGCCAAGAAACTTGCCGAGGGATTTTCGTATTATGAATCCAAAGATTTGCGAAATTTAGAAGCCGGGCAAGCCGTGTGTCGGGTTGAACGGAGTGATTTTGATTTCAACTTATCTGTCTCACTTCCCACATTGCCGGGTGCAGACGAAATGACAGAACGACGGCAGGAGGTCATCACGCGTTCGAGAGAAAAATATGCGACACCACGAGCGGATGTTGAAGCAATGCTCGCGAAATCAAGAGCAACGACACCCACGGAAGAACCACCACCAACTGCCCCGCCAAGCAGACCAGTTGCACCAAAGCCGCCCATTGCTCCCACCCCATCTTTTACACCGCCACCCGCACCAGTAATCGCAGAGCCACCGCAGCCGACAGTTGTAAAAGCACCACAACCGGATTTGCCGCCACCGCTTGCTGATATTCTAAAAGCAGCACCAGCACCCATCGCCGAAATTCACGAACGGCCGCGTGAAGCAATCCCAGGCAGAGGCGGGCCGGAACATCAGGCGATCCAGAAGCGCATCAAAGCCGAAGCAGAAAAACTTGGTTTCCGTAGCATCATTGAAAAATCTGTTTTGGAAGGCCAGGCGAGCATAGACGTGTGGCTTGAACGAAACAGCCTCATCATTGCATGCGAAGTTTCCTTCACCAACACGGAGGATAATGAATCTGGCAAAATCATCCGGTGTTTGAAGGGCGGAATCCCGAAGTTCGCCATGATTTGCACGGACGAAAAAAAATTACGGAAGATTGAAACAACAATTTCCAGTGGCGTCGAATCGGAATTGGCAGCAAGAGTTGAATATTTTCAGCCCGACCAGTTCGTTGAACATCTGAAATCCTTGCCGGTTGAACTGCCAAAAAAGTCAGAGAAAATTCGCCGAGGCTACAAAGTCAAACACTCGCAATCGTCAGTTTCAACGGAGGAACAGAAGGCAAAAGAAGAAGCAGCCATTCGAGCAATCGCGGAATCTATGCAGACGAAAAAGAAACCGTGATTATTTCTCTTCCAGCAAATATACCGGGCCTCTGATTTTGAATTCTGAATACGCCTCAATCATTCGTATTCGTAATTTGACGAGGCTTCGATCATACGTTTCTTCCGCATTAAAAATGGATGTTTGCGACACCTTCATGTCCCGCGCGGCTTGGGCGCGAGTCGTGCTTGCCCGTCTGCGAAACATCTTGGCATGCACGGCCAAATCATTTTCCTGCATGGTTGTTGGTTTTTTCGACATAATGAAACCGTAGCAGATATATCCAATATGGCTACATATTTATCTTGCCATGCCGTTTGGTTTTCGGGTATGAAGTAGTATATGAAGGAAAATAGTGCCTTGAAAAAACGCGTTGGCATCTGGATTCGGGTTTCCACCGAAGATCAGGCCAGAGGCGAAAGCCCGCAGCACCACGAAGCTCGCGCCCGCGAATACGCCAAGTTCAACGAATGGAGTGTGATTGAGGTGTATGACTTGGCTGGCGTGTCCGGTAAAACCGTCATGGAGAACGCCGAAGCCAAACGGATGATTGCCGACATTAAGCGCGGACACATCACCGGCCTCATTTTTTCCAAGCTCGCCCGCCTTGCTCGCAACACCAAAGAACTTTTGGAATTCGCCGATTTGTTCCGCCAACACAGCGTGGACATGATTTCTTTGCAGGAGAAGATTGATACCTCATCCCCCGCCGGCAGACTTTTTTACACGATGATTGCGGCAATGGCGCAGTGGGAACGGGAGGAAATCGCCGACCGCGTGAAGGCTTCGATAAAAATCAGGGCAAAACTCGGCAAAAGTTTGGGCGGTGCCGCACCGTTTGGCTATCAGTGGAAAGACAACAAGCTTGTGGTGCATCCCGTCGAATCACCCGTTCGCAAGCTCATGTATGAGCTATTTGCAAAGAACAAGCGCATGAAGGGCGTTGCGCGGCTTCTTAATCAGTCCGGCTACCGCACTCGGAACGGCAGCAAGTTCAGCGACACGACGGTATTGCGGCTGCTCCAGGACACCACAGCAAAGGGGTTGTATCGCTCCAATCACACCTACCGCAACGGCTCTGGCAAGCTCCTTCCCAAACCAGAAGCCGAATGGAATTTTAGCCCCGTTGAGCCGATTGTGTCCGAAGAATTGTGGAAAGAATGCAACGATGCCATGGACGCACGGAAGGCGCAAAAGCCGCTTGGACGGAAGCCTGTCCATTTGTTCGCCGGACTACTTCACTGCGGGTGCGGACAAAAAATGTATGTCTTTTCGCGTTCCCCAAAATACATCTGCCCGAAGTGCCGGAACAAAATCACCATTGAGGACATTGAAGGAGTTTTTCACGACGAGTTGCATGATTTTTTCGTGTCCCAGGAAAAGATCAAATCACATCTTGAGAGCGCGAACCAGAACCTTGCCGACAAGAAAAACCGGCTTGAGGCGCACACCCGGCAGATCGAAAAAGTTCACACTGAAATGCGCAAGACATACCAGCTTTACCAAGCCGACCAAATCACCCCGGAAGGCTTTGGAAAGGTTTACAAACCGCTTGAGGAACAAGACCGCGCATTGACTACCGAACTCCCCAAACTTCAAGCCGAGGTTGATGCCATCGAAATGCGCCAGATTTCTGCCGAAGAAGTGTTCGCGGAGGCGACCGGACTACACCGGAAGTGGCCTCAATTCGGGCAGGAGGAAAAGCGGAGAATCATCGAAAGCATCGTCGAGAAGATAACACTTTCAGACGATACAATTGATATAACATGGTCATACCTACCATCTTCCGAAGAACTCACAAAAAGGCAACGAAACCTGTCGGGTTCATCGCCGCCACCAGCATGAACTGGCTGGGAAAAGTCATCGTGCCGGCGGCGCGCGAAATGGTGACCCGCCCCTCTTCCAGCGGCTGCCGCAGCGTTTCCAGCACGCTGCGCTTGAACT